>JAESFW010000020.1_pt1 | contig 377946 bp, 315 predicted proteins | sample 9269481 | NCBI WGS metagenome assembly JAESFW01 (sample SAMN14515350, study PRJNA621654) | algae metagenome | isolation source: Lyngbya sp. HA4199-MV5 and co-occurring heterotrophs from soil with... | place: USA: Ahupuaa O Kahana State Park, Hawaii | collected 2009-07-21 | reverse complement strand
ACACCAACTTTCAAGCGCTCCGGCCGTCGACGATGGGAGCGTCGACAAATGGAAATTATTTCGAACGGTTTGTGCCGCCAAGACGAGCCTTGGGGTTTCCGATCGTTCGCTCGCCGTGCTCAACGCACTATTGTCATTTTACCCGAAGACCGAGCTGGATACGGCCAGCGGCCTCGTCGTGTTTCCATCCAATGCGCAGCTTTCCTTGCGGACGCACGGCATGGCCGAGACGACGCTCAGGCGACACCTCACCGCGCTTATCGAAGCCGGCCTCATCCTCAGGCGTGACAGCCCCAATGGCAAACGTTACGCCCGACGCGATCGCAAAGGCGCGATCGGCCAGGCCTTCGGATTCGACCTTTCGCCGATGCTGGTGCGGGCAGCCGAGTTTGAGGCTGAAGCCGCGCGCCTGGAAGCTGACCGTCGCTATCTGCAGCTCATGCGCGAGCGGTTGAGCCTCTGCCGACGTGACGTGGTCAAACTCGTCGAGCTCTTACGTCAGTCCGACCAGCACCGTGCGAACGAGGCTGAGACGGCCTGCCAGAGCGTCTATGACGCGCTTTCACGCAAGCCCTTGATCGTCGACGTGGTTCGGACATTGGACGTTCTCTCCGCACTGCGTGACGATTTGACTAATCATCTGGAAAAGCTTCTGAAAACGCAAAATACGGCTGCCAATGCACGCCAAGATGAGCGGCACATACAGAGTTCAGAATCCGATTATCTTCCTGAATCTGAAATTGCTTGTGAGAAGGTTGGCATTGAAAATTCGGTTCCGGCTGAAGAACTATGCTCGAGTGGAAACCGATCGGTAGAACCGCCGTTGAACGATCGGCAAGCCACGAGCCAGTCTGTAGCAGTGCGCCAGCCACAAACACCGCATCATGCAACCGCGCTGCCGGTTGTTCTTAAAGCCTGCCCGCAGATCCGCGATTACGGCCCCTCCGGCCGCATCGAAACCTGGCGCGACCTGCTCTCGGCGGCAATCGTCGTCAGAACCATGCTCGGGATCAGCCCTGATGCCTACGACGATGCCTGCGCCACGCTCGGTCCGGAAACGACGGCGACCGTGCTTGCATGCCTTCTCGAACGATCGGAACACATTCACTCCGCCGGCGGCTATCTGCGTGATCTGACGCGCAGGGCAAAGGGCCAATCGTTCACGGTCTCTGGGATGCTGTCTGCACGGCTGCGCGCCCAGGCTGGAGGTATCGCGATGGGGACTTGAACGAAGTTCAACGCACCGCCTCGGAAAACAAACCATCGCCTTGTGGAGGTTGCCAAGCGCTTGTTTGCAGCGGGGAAATGAGGGACACTGCCGAGAAGGGATTCGTTGACATCCTTGCGCTATCTTGATGCCAGATGGTTCGTTCTCGACGAAGTCACTCCTCAGAAAACATTAGTGTTTCCGTCCCTTTTGGAAAGAAAGGGGGACTTTGATTCCGTCTGACAGACTGGAATGAAATCGGTCGCGTTTGATGTACCGCGTTGTTGACGCGTCGGACGCCTATGAGGGGGCAAAGAAGCTCTGCATTGCGGAGCTTGGGGGCCATGTTTCATCTGCTTAAGCTTGCGTTTGAGATATGGGCACGGTTGACAGCTGTCAACGACGTCGGATTCGGGGAAAGCACCCTCCCCGCTCATGAGAAGAGGTGCGGACCAACCGGTCGAATAGACATCCACCGACTGTGAACTGGCAGTTTTCTGGACAGCGTTGCCTCAGCGCGTGGTTGACAGCTGTCAACGGTTGGCGAAAGCAGCTGGCAACAGTGCATGGCCAGCTGGCGGACAGGTATCTGTTCCGCCTCCCCTTCCCTCCTGAACCCTTCTCAACGGGGGAACATGACACCTTCGATCTGTGACCGAACTGATTATCGTGTTAGGTTCCATATCCGCAGCAACCCCATCGTTCGAAATGCGATACCAGACCCCTGATCCCTTCCACCCAGCTCTGATCCCCTTGATGATTGCCGCCGAGGACACGCTAGCGCGCCTTGACGAGCGCGCGAGCCGTCACGTGGTTGAAGAGGGTTATCGCGAACGCGGCCATTTTTTCGATGCCACGGCCGCAATCTGGGTCGCAGGCGAGCTTGTCCATGTCGAGGACTTGGTTCTGCATGATGCCCATATGGATGCCCGCGCGCCGACGCATGAACTGACGATCGCGCATTCCGTGCTGCGGGCTCGTCGGCGAATCTGGTTGGCGGAGCCTGGATGGGCCCTCTCAAGCCAGGGCCTCGCCACGCTACGCGGTGAACAGGTCGCCGTGGCGGATCCCCGCGCTGCGCCCGGGACGCAGTCAGGCGTGCATCGGGGTAGCGATGATGAACGTCATCGACAGGACCTGGAAAACGACGGGCGTCCGGACGAAAATCCAATGGCCGCTGAGTTTGCGGCTATCGACGCCGCGATTGCCCGCTCGCAGCAATTGCTTGATGCGCACAAACAGGATGCTCTCGATGTCGCCGAACGAGCGGCCCTTGTAACGGCTCAGGAACCGCTCGGCCAGTTGGGCCTGCTGTTTGACGAAGAATGGGACGAAGAAGCGCGTCTTGATGACTGGCGTCAGGTGATCGCCGAAGCGGATCAGCTGCCGCCTTGCCTTGGCGCGGTCCTGCTTTACGACGCTTGGGACAGGAAGGAACCGCTGCGCCGCCAGCACTGGCTGGGCGCGCTGATGGTCAGCGCATACTTGCGGACGAGGGGCAAAGTCACGTCGCACCTGCTCGCCTTCAACACCGGTCTGAAGACGATCCGGTATGAACGGCGGCGATCGCCGGACGCACTCACCCGGTGGAGCGCCTTTCTGGAGGCAATAACGGCGACGGCGGAGCTGGGCCTCAAGGAGCTCGACCGGCTGTCACTTGCAAAGACCCAGATGGAGATGCGCGTTCGCGACCGCCGCTCCAACAGCAGTCTGCCGGCATTGATCGAACTTGTTCTGTCGCGACCAATCGTATCTGCAGCGCTGGTTGCTCGCCACGTCGGCGTCACGCCGCGCGGTGCCCTTAATCTGGTCAATGAGCTCGGCATCCGCGAGATGACCGGCCGCGGGCGCTACCGCGGCTGGGGGGTACTGTAAAAGGCGAAGGAGCCCGCGCCCAAGCGGTATGCGGGCCGAGGTGTTCCGTCAGCCCGTGGTGATCAAGATCAGCAGCACGAAGATTGTCGGTACAAGCGCCAGCGCCGGGATGATGATTGCCGGATAGCCGAAGGCGATGATGGCAAGAAGCCAGATCAAGGCGCAGTTAACCAGAAACAGCACTTTCGCCGTTTGCGATCCTTGCACAGCTTCCTTCAGCATCCAGCCGAATACCGGCACATGGTAGACAAGTCTTGCGATCATTGGTTTTCCTTTTCTTGCGCGATCCCGTGGGGTGGGGGGTGAGACTGGGCCGCCCTTGGTGTTAGGATCGTGTTGCATCCGTGGTGCGCGGGCGGCTGAAGCCAGCGGTCGCGTCGAGGCGTTCGGGGTCAAGCACGCGCATGGTTTTCGGGTGGTTGAAGTCAATCAGGCCATCGCGCTTGAAACGGTTGAGACAGCGGCTGACGGTTTCGACGGTGAGGCCCAGCCAATCTGCCAGGTCAGCGCGCGTAAGGTGAAGGTGGAAACTCAGCCGGGCAGGGGCACCATGACGGCCGGCACGGTTAAACAGGCGGGAGAGCTCCACCAGCGCACTGGCGACCTTTTCGCTGGCAGTCTTGCGTCCGAGCAAGGTGGCATGCGCCTGCATTCGGTGTACGGTCGCTCTCAGTTCGCAGGCAACGGTTGGATCGGTGCCGTTGAAATCGGCATCACCCAGCGGCTCGATGCGCGCGATGCTCAGCGTCTCGGCGGTGGCGATGTTGCGGCCGTCGACCGTAAAACCGAACAGCCGACCTGGGCCGAGCACATCGGTGATCTGTCGTCTGCCGTCGCCGAGGAGTTGCGAGAGGACGACGCAACCATCGACCACGCGGTAGAGCGAGCGGTTGCGGCCACCTTCATAAAGCAAAGTATGGTTCTCGCCGACAACGCGGCTGCGCGCTGGCTGGCGAGGTGTCCTTATCAGGGGCGTGCGAGGGGGAGCCACGGGTGTGGCGGCTGTAAGCTGACTTTCAGGCATGGAATGGGTCCGCGTTACGGATGCACGGAGGCGCGTCGCCCCTGTGATTTCCGCCGTCAGGGAGACTGTTGACAGCTGTCAACAGAGGTTCAAGGCCGTGTAACGGCCTGTGGCGGTCCGCGCGGACTGGCGTTTGGCGAGTGAATCTGCGGCGTCGATCGAGCGATCACCACCTTGACGATGGATGGGAGGCTTGGCTCTAACCGTTCCCCGACTGTATCGTCGGGAAGGGGCAACAGCGCCCAGAAGAAGCGGCAGGCGCTGCAGACATGCTTGTGAACAGGCTGTTGCCCACCGTCATCGCCAGTTGTCGTCCGACAGAAGTCTGGAAGCGAACCATCGGGCAGGGCGTAGAGGGCTAAGTCTGCAGGCGACGGAGCAGCGGCAAGTGCTGGCCCGAGATGGGCGAAGCCGAGCAGAAAGAGCGCCATGGCGCAAAGAATGCGCAAGGCTCTGTCCCATCTCGTTCTCGCGCGGCGCGTCATCGCCTTTGGTCCGTCCCGATCTGCCTATTTCGATAGCGCAGAGATAGGCGAGCGGCTTGACAAAGCTCAATGTGGCAAACCGCGCAGGGGCAGAATGCCGCAGGCGCGAAAACGCCGCGCGTCCGGTCGGGCGCGCGGCGTATTAAAATATTGATTTATATCATTATTATCGCAGAAATGGCGGGCAAGGCTCAATCTTCCTCGACAAAAACCTCCTGGCGCTTGGCCTTCACGCTTGGCAGGAAGACGACGACCAGCACCAAGGCGGCGATCAGAAGCAGGATGGCGCTGATCGGGCGGGTGACGAAGGTTGTCGGATCGCCACGCGACAGGATCATGGCACGGCGAAGGTTTTCCTCGAGCAGAGGCCCGAGCACGAAGCCCAGCAGAAGCGGCGCCGGTTCGCAGCGCAGTTTCAACAGCAGGTAGCCGACCAGGCCGAAGAAGGCGACGGCATAGAGGTCGTAGACGTTGGAATTGACGCTGTAGACCCCGATCGAGCAGAAGGCCATGATGATCGGGAACAGCACGTAATAGGGGATCTTGAGCAGCTTTACCCAAAGCCCGATGAGGGGCAGGTTCAAGACCACCAGCATCAGGTTGCCGATCCACATCGAGGCGATGATGCCCCAGAAGAGGGCGGGCTGTTCGGTGGCAACGTTCGGTCCGGGCACGATGCCCTGGATGATCATCGCGCCGATCATCAGCGCCATCACCGGATTGGCAGGAATGCCGAGGGTGAGCAGCGGAATGAACGACGTTTGCGCACCGGCGTTGTTGGCGCTTTCCGGGCCCGCCACGCCGGCGATGGCGCCGTGGCCGAACTCTTCGGGATGAGCCGACACCCGCTTCTCCACCGTGTAGGAGGCAAAGGCTGCAAGGATGGCGCCGCCACCCGGCAAGATACCGAGTGCCGAACCGATGATGGTGCCACGAACAACCGGTGCAAACATGCGCTTGAAGTCGTCGCGGGTCGGCATCAGGTCGGTGACCTTCGCCATCAGAACTTCGCGGGTGCGTTCGTTTTCAAGGTTGCGCAGGATTTCGGCGATGCCGAAGACGCCGACCGCGAGTGCCACGAAATTCAGTCCGTCTGCATATTCACGAATGCCGAGCGTGAAGCGCGGCGTGCCCGAATAGATGTCGGTGCCGACAAGGCCAAGCAACAGGCCGAGCGCCACCATCGCAAGTGCCTTGACGATCGATCCGTGGGCAAGCGCAATCGAGGAGACGAGGCCGACGATCATCAGCGAGAAATACTCGGCCGCACCAAACTGCAGCGCGATCGCCGTCAGTGGCGGTGCAAACACGGCGACAAGGAAGGTCGAGACGGTGCCGGCGAAAAATGAGCCGAGGGCGGCGATCGCGAGCGCCGCACCGGCGCGGCCCTTGCGGGCCATCTGGTAGCCGTCAATCGCGGTGACGGCGGACGAGGATTCGCCCGGCATGTTGATCAGGATCGCCGTGGTTGAGCCGCCATATTGCGCGCCATAGTAGATGCCGGCGAGCATGATCAGCGAGGAAACCGGCTCAAGCTGGAAGGTGATCGGCAACAGCATGGCGATGGTCGCCGTCGCACCGATGCCGGGAAGCACGCCGATCAGGGTACCGAGCAAGACACCGATGAGGCAGAAGAGCAGATTGGCGGGAGAGCCGGCTGTGGCAAAGCCGAGTGCAAGATTGTTGAAGAGTTCCATTGCGCGTCTCCTAGAATTGGACCCAGGGGCCGAAGCGTTGGAAGGGCAGGCCGAGGCCGTAGCTGAACACCGCCACCGAGAAAGCGGTCAGCCCGGCCGAAAGCGCGAGCGCCATGAGCGGTGTCATCCGACCCGAGGCGAAGCAGGCGATCAGGGCCGTGAAGAAGAGCGCGGGCACGAAGCCGAGGCCGCGAACCGTCAGGCCGAAGAAGACTGGCGCCGGCAGAATGAAAGCCATACCGCGCAACGCAATCGCGCCGATCGGCTCGCCCTCAACGCGGGTGGATTGCACGAGGATGACGATGCCGAGCAGCGTCAGAATGATCGCCAGCACCAGCGGGAAATACCCCGGGCCCATGCGAAAGGCCGTGCCGAGCTCGAGATTGAAGGCCTGCCAGGCAAAAAACAGCCCGACTGCCGTCAGGATGCCGCCGCAGAGCGCATTGGTGGTGTCGAAGGAGAGTGATTTCATCGTATCCCCATGTGTGTCTGGCGGGGTAGCCGGCCGAGGAGCGACGAACGGCCTCCCGCATTGGCATTGCCGACCGGAGGCCGGATTCGCTCATTGGGCAGAGTGTCGTTGACAGCTGTCAACAAATGGTGACGGGTTCAATGTCGTTGGGGCATCGTCCAGGCATCACCCAAAGCCGCGATGGCCGCGCCCCGACGTGGTCAGAGCGCGGCACAACGTAGCGAATATCAGTCGGCGTACTGGCCGGCCGCTTCGATCACCGGCTTCCAGCGGGCGATCTCGCTTTCGAGCTTGGCCTTCAGCGCCGCTGGTGTCGCGTCGGCGTCCGACGAGGGTTCGGTGCCGAGTTCGCCAAAACGGGCAACGACATTCGGATCCTTGAGTGCTGCCTGGAGCGACTTCGACAGGCGCTCATTCACTTCGGCAGGCGTACCCTTCGGCGTGTAGACGCCGTGCCAGATGCCGACCTGCAGGTTCGACAGGCCGCCTTCGGCCGTCGTCGGCAGGTCCGGGAAGACCTTCAGACGCTCGGGCGAGGTGACGGCGTAGGCCTTGATCGTTCCGCCCTGGATCTGCTTCGTGGTGTTGGTCGTCTGGTCGCACATGATGTCGACCTGGCCGCCGAGAAGATCGGTCATCGCCGGGCCGGTGCCCTTGTAGGGCACGGTCGTCAGCGGCGTTTCGATCGCGCTCATGAACATCATGCCGCAAAGATGCGAGGCAGCACCGATGCCGGCATTGGCGACGGTGACCGTGTCCTTGTTTGCCTTGACGTATTCGACGAGACCCTTGAGGTCGGCCGGCTCGAGGTCCTTGCGGGCGACGATGGTCATCGGCACTTCGGTAACGAGGCCGACATATTCGAACGCGTTCAAGGTGTCATAGGCAAGCTTCCGGTAGAGCGTCGCGCTGGTTGCCATGCCGATGTGGTGCAGCAGCACTGTGTAGCCATCCGGATCGGCCTGGGCGACGCGACCGGCGCCGAGCGTACCGCCGGCACCGCCGACGTTTTCGACGATGATCTGCTGCCCGAGATCCTTGGACATGGATTCAGCGACGAGGCGGGCAACCGTGTCCGTCGGGCCGCCGGCGGAGAAGGGCACCACCATGGTGATCGAGCGCTCGGGATAGCCCTGTGCGTTGGCCGAAGTGGCGAAAACGGAAAGAGTGGCGACAGCGCCGAGCAATAGATTGAGGGTTTTCATCTTTGTCCTCCCGGATGAAATATCGGCCAGCCGGCAAGGTTTCCTCCCACGCCGGATCTGGATGCCCCATTTGCGGGTGCAAGCCCGACTGAGACAACGGTTTCCGCGACCGAAGACCGGGTTTTGTCAGATGCGGCCGAACGATTTGGGTGGATCTGGAAACATATGCCTCCACGAGTGGGTGGGTTTCCACCCATCCGCCCGGGGACGGTGCTGCAGCGTCTGTTGCTTGTTTCAGGTCCATGAATGTGATGCACTGCGCCAAGGGGGATATACGCGTCCGCAAACAGACACTCACCCCCACGGAAATGGTCATGCGCAAACTGGCCGCTGTTCTCTGCATGGATGTCGCCGGTTACAGCAAGCTGATGGGGCGCGACGAGGCCGGCACGCTCGCCCGCGTCAAGGCTGCCTTTGCGGGCTTCGAACCGACCTTGGCGCGGCATCATGGCCGTATCGTGAAGCTCATGGGCGACGGCGCGCTGATCGAGTTTGCAAGTGCTGTCGACGCGACCGAATGCGCGATCGCGCTCCAGAAGGTGAGCGCAGGAAACGACCCCCGGCTTCGCTTTCGCATGGGCCTCAACCTCGGCGACGTGATCATTGATGAGGGCGACCTCTACGGCGAGGGTGTCAACATCGCGGCCCGGCTACAGGCCCTTGCCGAGCCGGGCGGCATCATCCTCTCCGACACGGTGCGTGAACATGTCGCCGGAAAACTGAACGTTGCGCTCGACGATCTCGGGCTGGTGTCGCTCAAGAACATCGAGCAACCCGTCCATGTCTTTGCCTTGCGCAGCGACATCAGACCCGAGACCGGAGGCAAACGCGAGCGGATCGGCATCTGCGTCCTGCCTTTCGCCAACATGAGCGGTGATCCGGAGCAGGACTACTTCAGCGCCGGCGTGACCGAAGACATCATTATAGACCTCAGCAAAGTTTCAGCGCTTACCGTCATCTCACGCGCCACATCCTTCGGCCTGAAAACGGAGGGCGTGCGGTCTGTCGCCCAGCAGCTTGAGGTGCCCTATGTGCTTCAAGGCAGCGTGCGCAGGGCCGGTGACCGTATACGTATGGCGGCGCAGCTGATCGACGGGGCGAACGAGGCGACCGTCTGGGCCGAACGTTTCGATCGGGATATCGAGGACGTGCTTGTGCTGCAGGCGGAGCTTGCGAAAGCCGTCGTCGACGCACTCCGGCTGCAGCTTCTGCCTTCGGAACGCCAGGCGCTCGATAGAAAGGCGCCGACCGACCCGGAAGCCTACAAGTTGTTTCTGCTCGCCCGGCAGTACAACGTCACCGGATCCGAGCGGCACCTGCCGCTGATCATCCGTCTTTGTCGCCGGGTGACGGAGCTGGAGCCAGGAAACGCCCGCGCTTGGGCTCTTCTCGGGGAGGCGCTCAATCGCCTCCGGCGCAGCGGCGGCGGAGTGGAAACGGGCGAGGCCGAGATCGATCGCGCCCTTCAACTCGATCCGACACTTGCCAGTGCCCATGCCGGAAAGGCGCTGATGTTTCTATACGCCGGAAATTTCGACGCAGCCGAGCGGCAATGCGCGACCGCGCTTGAACTCGACCCGGACGACTATGCGAGCAATCTCGCCGCCGGCCGGACGTTCCTCGTGCAGCGTCGCTTCGATGACGCCATCCGCCACTTCGAAAGGGCGGCATGGCTGATCCCTGCCGACTACAATGCGGCCGCCATGGTCATCCAGTGTTATCAGGGCAAGGGCGACGAGCCGGGCGCGCTCGAGGCCTGTCGCCGTGCGCTTCGAAGGATCGAGCGCATCGTGGCGTCGGAGCCGGACCATAGCGGCGCGATCGGGCATGGTGCCGGCATTCTTGCGCTGCTCGGCGACCGCGAGCGTGCCCATGAATGGGCATCCCGTGCGAGCCTGCTGGAGCCCGACAACATCCAGCTCCAGGCAAACCTCGTCTGCGCCTGGGCAATCAGCGGAGACGCTGAAGCAGCACTCGAAGCACTCGAGCGCATCGCGCCGAAGATGAGCCGGGAGTTGCTGGTATGGATGGAAAACGACAACGACCTCGATGGGCTGCGGCCGCTGCCGCGGTTTGCCGAGACGATGCGGGCGACAAGGGCGCGCATCGAGAACCAATCTGGCGCTGAAAGTTTGAGGTAGCCCGCCTGACAATCGGCAGCGGTGGCAACTGTGGGTCAGCCCAAGACTGGATCCGGGCGCTTATGGCTCTATGCCAGTACGGTTCCTCAGGTAGGCGATTTCCTCGGCGGTAAGGGCGCGGGTCGCGCCTTTCGGCAAATCGCCGAGAGCGATCGTCCCGATCGAGACCCGCAGCAGCCGCAGCACGTCGAATCCGAGCGCGTCGAGCATGCGGCGGATCTGGCGGTTGCGCCCCTCGTCAAGCTCGACCTCGATCCAGCTGTTCTTGTCACCGCCCCTCAAATGGGTGGCGCGGACCGCCCGGAGCGTCTCGCCGCCTTCATCGATGCCCGAGACCATTCGCGCCAACTGGCCGTCTTCGATCTGCCCGGCGACTTGTACGTGGTAGATCTTGCCGAGGTGGCTTTCGGGGTCGAGCAGGCGCTGGGCAAGAACTGTGTCGTTGGTAAAGAGCAGCAGCCCTTCGCTTGCCTTGTCGAGGCGTCCGACGGGCGAAAGATGCGTTGTGTCGATGCCGTCAAGGCATTCGAAAACCGTTGGGCGGCCCTCCGGGTCGTGCCGGGTGGTGACGAGGCCACGTGGCTTGTTCAGCATCAGGTAGACCTTCTCCTCGGCAAGCACAGCCTTACCGTCGACGGCGATACGATCCTTGTCGATATCGACCCAGAGCGTCAGGTCCGTCGTCTTGCGTCCGGCAACGCTCACGCGTCCTTCAAGCACCAGCTTTTCGGCTTGCGTGCGTGAACAGTAGCCGAGCTTGGAAAGCGCGCGGGCAATCGTCACGCGCTTGCCGGCGTCGCCTTCCTTCTTGCGGCTGGCCATATCGCGTGTGGTTGTTGATCGCTTTTGTCTCACGTCGGTCTCTTTCAGTTCACAGACGCGTCTGCTCGGTCCGTTTTCCGCGCAAAAGCCACCGGCGCGCATCAGCCGATCTTGGCATATTCGATCCGGCGCGCGAGCCAGCAGCCGATCATCAGCCCACTCACTTTGCCTTGTCCATCGCGCCGGACGCGCACGGTCCAGTCACCGGGGGCCGGTGCATCCATCGACCGTTTGCAGCGCAGAAGCCAGACATCCTCGGCAAGTGGCCGCATCGCGTGCATGGCGCCGGTGCCGAGCGAACCGTCGAAGCCGGCATAAAGGACGCCCTGGGTCGTGGTGATGTCGACCTGGGCGTTGAGTTCGGGCGAATGGTACCGGCCGGTGATATCGGCCAGCGGCGTTCCGGAGATGCGCACGGCGGACACCGCCAGGTTCTCCCTTGTGCGTTCCATGCGAAGCTTGGCACCGTCGTGCGACAGCGTGACGGCAGCCGAACGTGCAACGCCGGCCGCGTCGATGGCCAGGGTCTCGGGCGACGTGGCAAACTGCAGGGCGACGCGGGAGGGGCCAAGTGGGCTCGCGACAAGTGCCAGTCCCGTCTCCGCGTCCAGATAGCTGCCGAAGTTTTGCGGGTCCCAGGTGCCCGTTGTGACTTGGGCATCCTGGTGGCCGAGCGCAACCTTCATCAGCGCCGTTGCTGCGGCATGTGCGTCCGCCTCGTGATTGAACATCACCACCACCGAAAGGCGTTCGGACGGCGCATAAAGCCTGCGGCTGCGAAATCCGCGCAAGGCGCCGCCGTGGCCGGTGATTGACACATCGCCGATCAATTCATGCGCTAGCCCGAAGCCGTAATTTGCCGGGTGGCCGTCCACATAGGACTGCGGTGCCGAAAGGCGGCGGTAAAGGCCGTCCGCCTCCTCGCGCGTTCGGTCGATGAAACGCTCCCAGGACAGCATGTCGTCGAGCGAAGCGGAGACACCGGCGTCGCCGGCCCAATAAATGCGGTTGACCGCTTCGAAGTAACCAACCGCCTCGTTGCCTTCGTAGCCGACGATGCCGTCGGGCGGATGGCTGGTATCGGCCGTCAGCGCCGCAGTCTGCATGCCTGAGGGATCAAAGACGAGGCGCTGATAGAGCTCTGCCATCGAGCGGCCCGTATGCTCTTCGAGGAGATCCGCAAGAATGCGAAAATTACCGTTGGAATAGGAGTAGCGGGTGCCCGGCTCGAAATGCGTCGAGCGCGCCTGCGACAGAAGTGGCAGCGCATCCTCGCGGCGGAAGATGCCATCGTGTTTGGCACCCTGTAGCACCGTCAATGCCCAGTAATCCCGAAGCCCGGACTGATTGTGGCACAGCTGGGCGGCCGTCGGGTGCGGGCCTTCCAGATGTGGCAGGTAGGCGCGGACAGCGCCATCGAGCTTCGCCGGGTCACCGACCGTATCCAGCAGGACGGCGCAGGTGAGCTGCTTGGTGATCGAGCAGATCGGTATCCGGGTCGCGGCCGTCAACGGCTTGCGCGCGGTCAGGTCGGCATAGCCCCAGGCGTGACGGAAGAGGACCTCGCCATCCTTCACGACACCCACGACGCCGCCGGGCCCCGGATAGTGCTGCGGGAGGGCTGTAACGGCGCGCTCAAGCGCGGAAAGGTCCAATGTGTTCATGGCGCGGATTGATCAATCGAGCGAAGGGCAGGGGCGAATACGTTTCGTTCGTATCGCCCCCTCCGTTCACTTGCAATGCCGCAACTTGGGCCCGGATCAGACGGCGGCGGCCTGCGCGTGGTAAAGCCGGCTGTAGGCGCCTTTGGCGGCCAGCAGCGTTGCATGCGGCCCCTGCTCACGAATGCCGCTGCCATCGACGACGACGATGCGGTCGGCGTCGCGGATCGTTGCCAGCCGGTGCGCGATGATCAGCGTCGTGCGTCCCTTGGACAGTTCGGCAAGCGATTGCTGAATAGCCCGTTCGGTTTCCGTATCGAGTGCTGAGGTCGCCTCGTCGAGGATGAGGATCGCCGGGTTCTTCAGGAACATGCGGGCGATCGCCAGCCTCTGCTTCTGCCCACCGGAAAGCTTGACGCCGCGTTCGCCGATCACGGTGTCCATGCCCTCGGGCAGGGCGGCGATCATGCCGTCGAGCTTGGCGCGCCGGGCCGCATCCAGAATGTCGGCTTCACTTGCGCCGAGGCGTCCATAGGCGATGTTGTCGCGAATGGTGCCGGCAAAGAGGAACACGTCCTGCTGCACGATGCCGATCTGGCCACGCAGCGACGACAGCGTGATGTCGCGGATATCGGTGCCGTCGACGGTGATCGACCCCGCGCTCACCTCGTAGAAGCGCGGTAGCAGCGAGCAGATCGTCGTCTTGCCGGCCCCCGACGGGCCGACGAAGGCGATCGTCTCGCCGGCGTGGATCGTCAGATCGATGTTCTGGATGATCGGCTTTTCGGCGCTGTAGCCGAAAGAGACGTTGCTGTAGGTGATATCGCCCTTGAGCCCGGCGACGGCGGTTGCACCGGGGCGATCCTCGATGTCGGGCTCGGTTTCCATCAGCTCCAGGAAGCGTTTGAAGCCGGCAATTCCCTTCGGATAGGTCTCGATGACCGAGTTGATCTTCTCGACCGGCCGGAAGAAGACGCCGACCAAAAGCAGGAAGCCGACGAAGCCGCCGTTGGTGAGCTCGCCGGTGAGGACGAAATAGCATCCGGTGATCATCACGATCAGCTGGGTCAGCCGCATGCTCATGTAGCTGAGCGACGTGCTGGCGGCCATGATGCGGTAGGCCTCGAGCTTGGTGCGGCGATAGTTCTGGTTGTCGGTTTCAAACAGGCTGCGCTCGTGCTCTTCGTTGGCAAAGGCCTGGACGACGCGCATGCCGCCGACATTCTCCTCGATCCGGGCGTTGAAGTCGCCGACCCGGCCATAGAGGTTGCGGAAGTTCCTCGTCATCCGTCCGCCATAGCGGCTGGTGACCCAGGCGGTCAGCGGCACGACGGCGGCCGTGATCAGCGCCAGTTGCCAATGCACCATCAGCATCAGCGCCAGCGCGCCAATGAAGGTCATGACGGCGATAAACAGGTCTTCCGGCCCGTGATGCGCGACCTCGCCGATCTCTTCGAGATCCTTGGTCAGACGCCCCACGAGATGGCCGGTCTTCTGGTTGTCGAAGAATGAGAACGAGAGCTTCTGCATGTGGTCGAAGGCCATGCGCCGCATGTCCGTCTCGATGTTGATGCCGAGCATGTGGCCCCAATAGGTAACCGTCGCCATCAGACCGGTGTTGAGCAGGTAGACGAAGAGCAGCCCGACGGACGACAGCAGGATCAGCGTCCATTCCTGGCTCGGCAGCAACTGGTCGACGAACAGCTTGACCGCGATAGGGAAGCCGAGCTCGAGCAGGCCTGACAGAACGGCGCAGGAAAAGTCGAGGATGAACAGCCCACGGTAGGGGCGGTAGAACGCGAAGAAGCGCTTCAGCATGCACGTACACTCACTGGGGGCGGGGCGCCATGGGGCGCGCATAGAAAGATGATTTTCAATGTCATGTTTTCAGATCGAAACCAACCCGGAAAAGCTTAAAAAGAGTGTCTTGCGCGCGACGCCGTCGGTCTCCCGCACGCCGTCAGGCCCAATCGCTTCACTTCGGTACCGAAGGGAAGGAAACGTTAACCATAGGCTTCGTAGAAATGGAATCAGTAGAGCAAATCGCCCTCGGTTGGGGACACCGGGAGCGGCACATACGCTCGAGATCGATACGCGTGGGGCGTCTTTGTGCGTTCGCGTCAATGCACGAAGTCCAGGGGGCAAACGAGACGATGGCAGGCAATCAGTCAGTGGAAGCAACGGAAACCAACGCGAGCACCATCGTTCCGTTTCCGGTGGTGAGGAGATTGCATGCCATCCGCAGCGCCGCTGCCGAGCTTGAAGACCTGCACGGGGCCGAAGCGCTGCAATTCTGGCGCCGCCGGTGCCGCGCCCTGGCGGACGAGCTTTTCGCCTGCGGATGCTCGGAAGACGAAGTGCGCCATCAGGTGCTGGTCTTCCAGGACGAGGTGCAGACAGAACTGCAGCACCGCCACCTCTCGCGCCTTTCCGCCGGCGTGATGAGCCAGTAATCCGTCAGCTCACGGGCAGTTCCGGATCCCAGGTGAAGAGCTCCTTTGCCCGGGCGATGCCGCGCAGGGCGAAGCGCCCAAGAGAGACCGCATGGGCCTGCTCTTCGGGCGGGCATGCCTCGACGAAATCCGACGACATGATCATGTGCCGTTCGACGGACCGGCACATCGACGAGATGCGGCTGACCTCGTTGACAGCAGGACCGACGACTGTGAAATCGAGGCGCGTCTGGCTGCCGATGTTGCCGTAGAAGACTTCGCCAATGTGCAGACCCAGATAGACATCGGTGACCGGTTTGCCGGCCTCGCGCCGGCGCGCGTTGAGTTCCGCCAGCATTCGCCGCAATTGCCGTTCCGCGCCGATCGCGTTGGCGCAGGCCCGGGCCGGGTCGGCGGCATTGAAGATCGCCAGCACGCCATCGCCGATCAGCTTCAGCACGCTGCCGCCGTGGTCGTGAACGGCTGTGATCACCGTTCCCGAATAGTCGTTGAGGAGCGGGATGATCTCGTCCGGGGCGGCAGTGTCGGAGATGCGCGTATAGCCGCGCAGGTCCGAGAACCACATGACCGTTTCGATGCGCTCCGCCTCTCCGCGGGCAATGCTGCCCTTGACCACGCGCTGGCCGGCGTCGGCGCCGAGATAGACGTCTGCCAGCGTCCCGATGATGCGCACGCATGAGCCCGCCTTGACCGCAAGCGCAAGGGTCGGCAGCAGGATTCGGAGCGCAGCAACATCTTCCTCACTGAAGCCGTTTTCTCTCCGCGTGGTCCAATAGGAATAGAAGCAGTCCATTTCGCCGATGCGGCCCTGGTCGGTGAAATGGTGGATCATGCTGACGCAGTCGGTGTGACCCTCACCTTTCAGCTTGTCCAGAATGTTGTAGGTGGTCCCTTCGTCGGCCGAGAGCCGGATACGGCGCTCCGCCGTCCGGTCGCGGAGCATGTGGTAGAAGATCGAGTTCTGCCAGTTCAGCAGCGCTTCGCCCGTCGTCGTCGAGGCATACTGGATGACCTCCGGCGTGATGTCGCTTTCATCGTTCCACTGGAAGGCGCGGCCCTCGAATTCCGGATGCAGCGTGTCAATCAGCCCGAGCGCGCGGGCAAGGTCGAGACCGGCCGCGCGACACTGCTCGCAGAAGCCGGCAAACAGCTCCGGCTCGTCCAGCCCCTTCAGGCCCTGTTCGGAAAGCCAGAGCACGATATCGCGTAGCTGTTGGTCGTTCATGGCGTATCCCGCTCGGCCGACGTCGGCTAATGATGATGTGGTGCATCATCATTAGCCGAACCAGGGCTCAGAGCGAAAGATGCAGTTTGCGCTCCTCACTCTCCGCCGGCACGGCGCAGCAGATGAGCGCTTCGCCGTCGGCAACGGGGAATGAGGGCTGCGAGGGATAGGTCACGCTGCCTTCGAGCACGGGCGTCCTGCATGTGCCGCAGCTGCCGTTGCGACAGCCGTACTCCGGTGTCAGCCCCCGCGCCTCGGCAAGATCAAGCAGGCTGCCTTCGCCCGGTTGCCAGCGGGCTTCCTTGGCGGATTTCGCAAAGACGATATGAACGGGAGCGCTGGCGGGAGGAGCCATCACGGGTGCAGAGCCGCCGTCCGGCCGGCGCGTCAGCGACGACAGCCCGAAGGCTTCCGTGTGGATACGGGCGTCGGCAATGTTGAGCGTGCGCAGGCTGTCGTAGAGCGACTGGGTGAAGGACGCCGGGCCACAGAGGTAGAAATCGTAGTCGTCGAAGGGCAGGGTGGCCTTGAGATGGCTGATGTCGATGCGGCCGGCGACATCGTAGTCCTGTCCCTCGGCTGCGTTCTCGAGTTGGCTGAGGGCGCGCACGAGGCGGATGGTGCCCTGACCTTCCTCGACCAGGGCAGCAATTTCCTGGTCGAAGGCGCGCTCCTCCAGGGTGCGGGCGGCCTGGAAGAGCCAGGTCGGGCGCAAACGACGCTTGCGACGGCCTTCCGCGGCGATGTGCTTGAGCATGGCAACCATCGGCGTGATGCCGACGCCGGCGCCAATCAGCACGGCCGGCCGCCGCTCCGTTCCGTCGATGGTGAAGCTACCTGCCGGTGCCCGCGCCTCGATCCGGTCGCCCGGCTTCAGCCCATGCAGAAGTTGCGAGGCGAGGCCGTCGCGCTTGACGCTGATGCGGTAAAAGGCGTCCGTCGGAGCTGACGTGAGGGTGTAGCTCCTGACGAGCGGTTTGCCGTCCGTTGCCGCTGCCAACCGGATCGGCAGGTGTTGACCGGCCCGATGGGCCATCAGGCCGACGCCATCGTCCGGCTCGAGGTAGAGCGACCTTATCGTCGCGCTTTCGTCTTCGACACGGGCAACCCGAAACGGCCGCCAGGCGTCGGCAAGCGAGGCGGCCTGCAGGCGCACCTTCGCCTCGTCCCAGTCGCCGGTGGAGGTGAGGCTGGGCGACCAGCCGTTCTCTTGGAACGCCCAGCGCAGCGGCATGCCGTCGGCACGATAGACGACCTGTTCGGGCCGGAAGCGCCACAGGCGCTCGGCGCCCTGGAAAGCGGCGACTTCTGGTGACGACAGAATGACCTCGGCGCTGCCGCTCATCTGCAGCACATCGCCGGTCGCAAAGTCGACGAACAGCAATCCGGCTCTCGGATTGACCATGATGTTGCCAAGCGTGTTGAAGAACAGATTGCCGGAAAAGTCCGGGATGGTCAGGACCCCGTCTTCGCCGATTTGCACGAAGCCGGCCTTGCCGCCGCGATGGGAGACATCGACCTGCCGTTCGCCCGTATCGAGATCGACATAGGAGGCGACGAAGAAGGTGTCGGCATTGGCGATGATCGCCCGGGCGCGATCATCCAGGACAGTATAACGAACCGGGCGCACTGACGCCGGCTGGCGCGGATCCCGCGCGAAGGTGAATTGGCGAAGCTGGATGTATTGCGGGCAATTGCCAAAGCTCTGGCGCACGCGGATGGTGAAGCCATCGTCGCTTTCGCGGCGGATCGCGCCGTTCATCCGGTTCCTGCGGCGCGTCTCGAGCTGGATGCCGAGCATGCCGATCGCGTCCGCGTCGTCCATTCCGGCGTCCGCCGGATCATCCGGGTCGCGCGGCAGCCGGACGTCGAGGTTGAAGGCATCGGGCGCCTGCATGAAGCCGGGTTCCGCCGCGCGCATCGTCGCCCAGACATCACCTTTGGCGTCGACGGTGCCGAACATCGCGAAGGGCAGCATGGGGAAGAACTGCTGGTGCTGCTCGGGCATGTAGCGACGGACGAAGTTGCGCCCGGTCGCGTCCATGCGCTCGACGACGCCGAGGCTACGCTGGATGGTCAGTTCGCCCTCGTGCCAGGGTGAGCCCGGCTGATTTGCTTGTGCATTGTCCGGCATGATTGTGAGCCCTCAATGGTGCGAAGCGCCGGGGCAGGCGGTCTGCCCCGGAGCAGAGGATCAGGCGGCGAGGCCGACGGCCGTCTTCTGGAAGCCGACGAAGCCGGGCAGGCGCTCGATGCGGGCAAGCCAGGCCCGGACGTGGGCATAGCCGGAGAGATCGACATTGCCTTCCGGTGCTGCCGAAACGTAGCTGTAGAGGGCAACATCGGCGATGGTCGGCCGTGCCCCCAGCAGGAACTCGTGCGTCGCCAGTTCGGCATCGATCAGGGCCAGGACGCGATGGGCCCGGGCGATCGCGTCTTCTGCGTGGAGATTGGCGCCGAAAACAGTCACGAGTCTTGCTGCGGCCGGTCCGAAGGCGATATCGCCGGCGGCGACCGACAGCCATTTCTGCACCTTGGCGGCGGACGCCGGGTCTTCCGGCAGCCAGTCGATGCGGCCAAGCTTCTTGGCGACATAGACGAGGATGGCGTTGCTGTCGGAAACGACGGTACCGTCGTCGTCGAGGACCGGAACCTGGCCGAAGGAATTGAGCGCCAGGAATTCCGGCGCCTTGTGGGCGCGAGCCTTGAGATCGACGTCGACCAGTTCGTGCGGCACGCCGAGCAGCGACAGGAAGAGTTGTGCGCGGTGCGAGTGGCCGGACAGCGGATGGCGATAGAGCTTCATGGGAGATTGCCTCGAGAAGTGTGAGAACCGTCGCGGTCTCAGACGGTCCGGGATGAGCCGCCTTCGAGAACAATCTATGACTTTCCATTTTTTGGCAGTAGAGTGTCTATATGATAGCTTGATTCTCATTTTTTGGAAAGAAAGATGGATCGCCTCGACGCAATGGGCATTCTGCTCGCCGTTGTCGAAAACGGCAGCTTGTCTGCCGCCTCACGTCAACTCAAGATGCCGCTTGCCACCATCAGCCGGAAGGTCTCGGAGCTTGAAGCGCATCTGGGCGCCCAGCTCATCACAAGGACGAACCGGAAGATCCTCTTGACGGAAACCGGCCGATCCTACGTGGAAGCCGCCAAGGAAATCCTGTCGCGCGTCGAGGAGGCCGAGAGGGTCGCAGCCGGTGAGTACAGCGCGGTGAAGGGCGACCTTACGGTGGCGGCGCCGATCGTCTTCGGGCGCCTGCATGTGTTGCCCGTCATTGTCGACTTCCTCAAGGTCCATCCCGAGGTCGATATGCGGTTGGCGCTCGGCGACCGGTTTTCCAATCTCGTCGATGATCACATCGACCTGGCGCTTCGCATCGGCCATCTGCCAGACAGCAATCTGGTGGCGACGAAGATCGGCGCGGTTCGCCGGGTCGTCTATGCGAGCCCCGACTACGTCGCCAGGCATGGTGCGCTGACACATCCGCACCAACTTGCCGACCACGATTGCATCACGTTCGAAAATGTCACGGCCGCCCATGTCTGGCGCTTTCTGGAAGACGGGCGCGAGCTGACGGCGCCGATCCGCTCGCGATTGATCGTCAATACGGCGGAGGCGGCGGTCGATGCCGCCATTGCAGGCCTCGGTTTGACGCGCGTGCTTTCCTACCAGGTGGCAAAGCCCGTTGCCGAAGGCTTGCTCGTTCCGTTGCTGGAGACGTTCGAGCATCCCTCCCTTCCGGTGCAACTGGTCTATCTTCCGCAAGGGCTCGTGCCGATGAAGCTGCGCGCCTTCGTTGATTTTGCGGCGCCAAGGCTGCGCGCGGTCCTGCGGTAGGCGAGGATCGCCTCAGTCCAGCTGCGGACGCTCTCCGGTCATCGGTCGAATGTGGCGCGAATAGGTGCGCCCAACGCGGATTTCGCTGCCGTCGGACAGAAGGGCGATCAGGGCGGCGAAGGGGGCCTGTTTGAGCCCCACGATGCAGTCGCGGCGCACGATCGAGCTGCGGTGGAGCCTCAGGAACTCCGCCGGGTCGAGGCGCCGTTCGAGCGAGGTCAGACTCTCGTGATGCAGATAGGACCGGCCCTCGACGTGGATGCGGACATAGTCGCGCTCCGCCTGGAAACGCACGACCCGGTCGAGCGCGATCCGAACGAACTCACCGCGCGACTTGATCCAGAGATCGGCCGTCTGCGTTTCGTGCTTGCGCAGCGCCTGCCGGAGCGCCAGCACGGTTTCGTTGAGTTCCAGCACGCGCTCGGTGCTGGTGCGTGCCGCAATCGCCACGCGCGCCCGCTCGACCGCGGTGCGCAGGCGGATGACTTCGATCGGCTTGGTAACGTAGTCTATGGCTGCGGCTTCGAAGGCGCGAAGGGCATAATGGTCGAAGGCCGTCACGAAGACGACTGCGGGCGCATTGTCGCCCAGTCGCTCCAGAATGTCGAAGCCGGTGCCGCCCGGCATCTGGATATCGAGAAGGATCATATCCGGCAGGAGTTGGGAAATAAGGCCACAGGCCTGCTGCACGTTGCCGGCGACCCCCACCACCTCGACGCCAGGCATCGTTCCAAGCAGGCGCAGGAGGCGGCGTCTGGCGAGCGGCTCGTCGTCGATGACAAGGACGGAAAGAGGGGCGGTCTGGATATCGTTCATGCAAGCCTCAGCGGCATGGTGATGGCGGCTCTGAAGCGCCCGGGTGTGACGAGGCCGGCAACACAGGCGCCAACGCCCGGAAAGCGCGCCTGGACGCGATCGGTCACGTTCTTCAGCCCGATGCCGGTGCCGGATGTATGGCGCCACCCGGCTGTCGTTTCCGCGGCTATGTCGTTTTCGACGGCGATCTCGAGCGTCTGGCCGACCTTGGCGGCGCTGATGACGATCTCAACCTGATCGGCTGAGCGGCCGACCCCGTGTTTTACGGCGTTTTCGATTAGCGGCTGCAGGATCAGGCTTGGCACCAGCGCCTCTTCAAGGCCATTGCCGATATCCATCCTCAGGTTCATTCGGTCGGAATAGCGCTCGCGTTCGATATGCAGGTAGCCGGTTTGCAGCGCCAGTTCGTCGGCAAGCCGCACGTCGTGCAGCGGATCGAGTTCCAGGGTCGTGCGCAGAAAGTTCGACAGCGACATCACCATGCGCGTCGCGGCGACGGTCTGTCCTTCCTCGATCAGGCCGGTGATGGAGTTCAGCGTATTGAACAGAAAGTGCGGATTGACCTGGTAGCGCAGTGCCCGCATCTGCGCGGCCAGAGCCTCTTCGCGAGTGACTGCCAGCCGCCGCTCGCGCTCGCGCAGCTCAAAACTGTAGAGCAATGCGACGAAGAAGAACGACCAGCCGACGAAGGTCGCCATGCTGTAGACGAGCGTGTAGCCGACGCTGGTCCAATCGACCACGATGGGGGCGGGGCGCACGAACAAGACGTAGAGCAGGAAGTCGACGCCGGTGTTGGCGAAGGCGGCGATGAGCGAGGTTGCAAAGCCGACGACGATCTTGATCGCGATGTGTTGATGGCGAACGCGAAACATGGCGGCAGCGATGCCATAGGAAAGGGCCATGCCGCAGGTCATCAGCAGCAATTTTCCGGGCGCCGAGACGATTGGGTCAATCCCGAGGATACCCCAGAGGATGCTGCTGATCAGGAACTCCACGAACCAGTAGAGAAATCCGAGCCAGAGCGTCGTGCGCCGCACGCTGCCGATATAGGCGCTTTCGTCCACTGATGTCGCTTCGTCCTTGGGTTTCATCCCATTTTTATCGTTCAACCGGTCGCCGATGTCGATTGCCGTTCGTCGGTCAAATCAAGCGGTTCGCAGAAAGCGCCGGACTTTCGGCTGGAGCCATCTGCTGTCGGCCGGCAGCGGGTCTCGGCTTCAAGCGAGCCGCAGGGGCATGATGATCGACGCCCGAAAACGATGCGGCGTGACGAGACCGGAAATGAAGGCGCCGACATCAGGGAACCGCGCGTGGATGCGATCGGCGACGTTTTTCAGGCCCGTCCCGGTCCCCAGGGGCCTTCTCGCCGCATGCCCAGTCTCGCCTGCCAGATCGTTTTCGACCGAAAGCTCGAGGATCCCGTCCTGTCTCGCCGCTCTGATCAATATCTCGACTGCGCCAAGCGAGCAGCCGACGCCGTGCTTCACCGCATTCTCGATCAGGGGCTGAAGGATAAGGCTTGGCACGAGTGCGTGCTCGAGACCCGGCGCGATGTCGAGCTTGACGCGCAAGCGGTCGCAGAATCGTTCACCTTCGATGTTCAGGTAGCCGAGCTGCAGGGCCAGTTCGTCGGCAAGGCAGACATCCTGCATGGGGTCCAGTTCGAGCGTGGTGCGCAGAAAAGAAGAGAGGGACAGCACCATGCGGCCGGCCGCGGTCGAAGAGCCTTCCTCGATCAGGCCGGCGATCGAGTTCAAAGTGTTGAACAGGAAGTGCGGATTGACCTGATAGCACAGCGCCCGCATCTGCGCTGCGAGAGCCTCCTCCCTTATGATCGCGAGACGGCGTTCGCGCTCGCGTAACTCGAAATTCGCAAGCAGCGCGATATAGAGAAACGCCCATCCGTGAAACAGCGCCATGCAGTAGATGATGGTGTAGCCGACATTGGTCCAGTTGATCTCGCCCGGGTCGCCGTGCTCGATCAACCCGTGACAGAGGAAGTCGATGCCGGTGTTGGTCGCGGCGGCAGCAAGCGACAGAACGGATCCGAGCAGCAGCTTGAAGAGAATGGACCGTTCCCGATAGCGGAAGAGGGCGGCGGCCATCGCATAGGACATCAGCGTGCCGCTCAGCATCAGGATCAGGGTGATCGGCGCGATTGCTATGGGGTCGTATCCGAGGAATGCCCAGAGCGTGTTGCTGATGACGAACTGCATGAACTGGTAGAGCAGGCCGAGCAGGAGTGTCGCCCGGCGAACGCCTGCGGCGTACTCCGCTTCTTCGGGTGAAACCGTGCCCTTATCTCGCGCCATGCGGGTTTTATCGTTCAAGTCCCGACCGTTGTCGACCGCCGTTCGTCGGCGAAAACGAGCGGTTTGCAGAAAGCCGCAGCCCTTCGGCGCTGCAATTTGCCGTTTGCAGAAAGCCGAATTCTCCCCTTTCGCGAGCTTGCTATAGCCGGCCCATGACACGTGCGCTGCCGGCTTGGCCGGATGCCGCGCGCCGACGAATGCAAGTGAAAAGGGGCAGACATTGAAAAGCTGTGCGAAGGCGGACGTTTTGAGGATCAACCTGTTGAGTTCTACCGCGCTTGGTCGGGCCGGCCTTGTCTCGATGATGCTGGCGGCTGCACCGCTTGCCCCATCGTCGGCCAAGGCGGCCGGATTGCTCGTTCCGAACGACACGACATGGTCCAGCGACCATACGATCAACGGCAATCTCGTGATCCGCGGCGGCGCGGGCGGCGCCACGCTGACGATCAACAATGGCGCCAAGGTCGAAAGCGTGAACGGCTATATCGCCGACAGCCGCGGTTCAATTGGCACGGTCGTTGTCTCGGGACCAGGCTCGTCCTGGGATATCGTTGACGCCAATCCGAACGGCTACCGCGCACTCTTCGTCGGCGGTTTCGAGAACGGCATCTATGGCGGAAAGGGAACGTTGATCGTCGAGAACGGCGGCAAGGTGTCCGCCAAGGAAACCTATGTCGGCTCGCTGCAGGAGGGCGACGGAACGCTTGTGGTGCGGGGTGCCGGCTCCATGCTGAACACCGAGTTTCTGGGCGTCGCCTTCGGCGCACTGACGCTCAACACGGGTGCCGTCAGGATCGAGGATGGCGGCATCGTCAACTCCAAAATGGCCACCCTCGAAAACGGCTCGGTTCTGGTCACCGGCCAGAATTCGCGTTGGGTCAACACGGGCGAGCTGACGATCGGCGACAGTTTCACGGTCGAGAAGGGTGCCGTGGTCACGACCAGCACCGCCATTCTGCGTGAGGATGAGAGCGTCGGCACCATCCAGGCCCAGATCGATGGCGCCGGCAGCGAGCTTAGGGTTGCCGACAAGCTGACGATCGGCGCGGCAGGAAGGGCCAATCTTTCGGTCGCCAATGGCGGCAAGCTTTCGGCGGGCGGCGGCATCGTGCTTTCCGGTATCGGCGGCATCAACAACGAGGGCATGGGCAGCCTGACGATCGGCGGCCAGGTTCACCTGAACAACATTGCCGAACCGGTTGCGCGGCAGGCGCTGGCGGCGGGCACCGTCGATAGCGCAGCGACGATCGATTTCGGACCGCGCAGGGGCTACGTCAATTTCAACCATACCAACACCGGTTACGAGTTCGCCAATGCCATGCACGGCAAAGGCACGATCACCAATTTCTCCGGCGAGACGATCGTCAGCGGCGATCTGAACAAATTCTACGGCAAGGTGAATGTTTCCGGTGGCAAGCTGGTGCTGAAGAGCAACCTCGACACGATCGACAACGACCCGGATAACGGACCCGTGGATTTCAGCGAGACCCGCTTCGAAGTGAGCGGCGGCACGTTGATCGTCGATGGTGAGACGGGACGGGTTGAGGGAGATCGCTTCTATACAAACGCGGTGAATGTGCTCGGCGAGCTGAACCGCATCCGCGATCCGAACTCGACCTCGTTCGGACGCCTGGGTGGCTCCGGTACGGTCGGCGAAACCTTCATCGATAAAAACGCGATCATTTCGCCCGGCAACAATTCGATCGGCACACTGACGATCATGGGTCGGCTGGATATGGCTGGCGGTTCGATCTATGAGGCCGATATCGCCGGTGACGGTCGCTCCGACCGCATTGTCGTCAAGAGCATCGGCACAAACGACAATACGGGCATCGCCAAGATCGGCAGCGGCACCAATGTGCAGGTCACGGCACTTGACGCCAACACCAGCTATCAGACCGGACAGACTTACACGATCCTCACCGCAGACCGCGCCATCGAAGGCAAGTTCGCCGAGGCGATCTCGAAGTCCGCCTTCCTTGAGCTCTCGCTCAATCAGAAGGAGAAACAGGTCGATCTCACGATCAAGGTCAAGAACGGCGGTACGAAGCCGGGTGAGGAACCGAAACCCGGTGAAGAGCCGAAGCCGGGTGAGGAGCCAAAGCCTGGCAAGCCGACGCCGGGCGTCTTCGAAGGCGAAGCGGCTACCGGCAACCAGCGGCAGACGGCGCTTGCACTCAACACGCTTGCCCAGAGCGGCCCTTCGCTCGGGCTCTACAATGCGCTGACGATCCTCGACGGCGCTGCGGCACGCCGGGCCTTCGAACTTCTGTCCGGCGAGGTCCACGCCTCGGCACAGACGGCGCTGATCAACGACAGCAGCCTGCTGCGCAATGCGGCGAACGGCCGTATCCGCGACGCTTTCGACGACGTCGGGGCCGCAAACGTCCCGGTTCTTGCCTACGGCCCCGAGGACAAGCTCACGACCGGTGCCGTCGCCGCCGTCAACGCGGTTCCCGTGGCGCCGCCTGCAATGGTCGGCTGGGGCCAGGTGTTCGGCTCCTGGACCAACACCGACAGCAACGGCAATGCGGCAGGCCTTGACCAGTCGACCGGCGGCTTCGTCACCGGCTTCGATGCCGCGGTTTCGGACAATGCGCTCGTCGGCATCATGGCCGGTTACAGCCGGACCAATTTCGACGTCGACAAGCGCGCCGCCAGTGGCGACAGCGACAACTACCACCTCGGCGTCTATAGCGGCGGCCGTTGGGGCGACGTCGCGTTGCGCTCCGGCCTTGCCTATACCTGGCATTCGATCAACACGTCGCGCACCGTCGCATTCCCCGGCTTTTCGGACCAGCTGAAGGCCGAGTACGACGCCGGCACCTTCCAGGCTTTCGGCGAAGTTGGCTACCGCATCGACCTGCCGAGTGTCGCGCTCGAACCCTTCGCAAACCTCGCCTATGTCAGCCTGCACACCGACGGTTTCACCGAGCGCGGGGCAGCGGCGGCGCTTTCGAGCCAGGGCAGGACGACCGACACGACGTTCACGACGCTCGGTCTTCGCGCCTCGGCCCCCCTCAGCCTCGGCACAACGGAAGCAAAGTTGCGCGGCATGCTCGGCTGGCAGCACGCCTTTGGCGACACCACGCCATTCTCGACGCTCGCCTTCGGTACGGGCAGCGCGTTTTCGGTCGCCGGCACGCCGATCGCCGAGGATGCGGCGATCATCGAAGCCGGTGTCGACTTCGCTTTGACCGGCAATGCGAGCCTCGGCATCACCTACACCGGCCAGTTCGGCTCGGGCACGACGCAGAACGCTGTCGATGCCAAGCTCGACGTGCGGTTCTGATGCGCGAACTGGTCTGGATCTGCACAATGCTGATGGCGACATTTGTCGCCATCACGCCGGTCTACGGAGAAGGGGCTGCCGCTGGGACGTCCACCGCGCCGTCTCAGCTGTCGGAGACCTACGAGGATTGGAGCGTGGCGTGCATTGAACGCGACGGCAGCAAACGGTGTCTTCTGTCGCAGCGCCAGTTCCACAAAAACGGGCAGCATGTGCTGACACTCGAACTTCGGCCGGCCGAGAATGCCGGCCTGGAAGGGAGCCTGGCGCTCCCCTTCGGTCTCCATCTCGACAAAGGCGTCACCCTTGGCGTCGACGAGGCAACCGGCGGCAAGCCTGCGCGGTTCCGCACCTGCCTGCCGTTTGGCTGTGTCGTGCCGCTGGCCTTCACCGCGGCGACGGTCGAGTTGTTGAGGAATGGCCAGGCGCTGAAGATTGGCGCTTTTGCAAGCGACACGGACAAGGAAGTTCAATTCTCCGTCTCCCTCAAAGGCTTTGCCGCGGCGTTTGATCGGGTGCTCGCACTCAACGAAAAATCCTAAAGCCTAGCCGCTTTGAAACCGCGGCCGACCGGGGTCCGGCATCGCGATGCGATCGTCGGCGTCAAGCTGAGCGGGCCATTCACGGCTGGCTTGGCAGCGGCACTCATAGGCGGCGAGCGCGAGATCGCCGCGCTGTTTTTCCCAAAGGTTCCGCAAAATACGCGCCCTGTCGATAGCCCGCTCTTGTTGGTGCTGCGCGCCGTACCTATAGAAAACAGGCTGCCGCAGCGACCGCCGCGGAGACGGCAAGGGGAAGCTGATGGCTGCGCATATTCGTCCCGTACCGCTCGAAAAGGCTTACCGTCTGCTGAACCATGGCCCGACGGTGCTGGTTTCCGCCCGCCATGGCGGCGCTGAGGACGTGATGGCGGCGGCCTGGGCCTGCGCGCTCGACTATGATCCGCCGAAGCTGACGGTCGTGCTCGATAGCGCGACCCGCACCCGTGATCTGGCTCAAGACGCGGGCGTGTTTGTCATCCAGGTGCCGACCGCCGCGCAAGCCGTGCTGACGCATGCCGTGGGCACCAGGAGCCTTCACGACCATCCGCACAAGCTGCGCGATGCCGGTGTCGAACTCTTCGAAATGCCGGAGCACGACCTGCCCTTCGTTGCCGGATGCTCCGCGTGGCTCGCCTGCAGGCTGATGCCGGAACCCTCGATCCAGAACCGCTACGATCTTTTCGTTGGCGAAGTGGTCGCGGCCTGGGCCGACGATCGCGTCTTTCGCGACGGGCGCTGGATGTTCGAAAGCGCCGATCCGTCGCTGCGTAGCCTGCACTACGTGGCAGGCGGTCACTTCTATACGATCGGAGAGGCGATCGACGTGGCGTCCGAATAGTCACATCAATACCGTGGGCGCCGTGTCGCCGAATAATCGAGCGGTTTCGGCAGGTCCCGCTTCCTCCAGGTGAATCACCGGCATCCGTCAGGCGCACCAGGCTGCAAGAGTTCTCTTCGACGTTCTTGCAAACGCACGCTGCTGTCGGTGTTGACAGACTCATACCCGTTTGGCTATACGTCTACATATAGCCAAACGGGTATGAGTTATGTCTGAATTGCAAGACGCGATGTTTCGAGCTCTGGCCGATCCCACGCGCCGTGGGCTCTTCGAGCATCTCTGCCGTGAGGGGGATACGACGGTTGTCGGTCTGTTGGCGGACGCCGGGGTTTCGCAGCCGGTCGTCTCCAAGCACCTCAAGATACTGAAAGCTGCGGGGCTTGTGCACGACCGGCACGAAGGCCGCTACACCTTTTACAGCGCCCGCCGCGAGGCCCTGGCCACCCTGGTCGACTGGACGACCGAAATGGCCGGCTTCTGGCAGGACCGCTTCGATGATCTCGATAATTTGCTCAAGAGGATGGACCAATGACTGCAACAATGGAAACGACACGCTCCGTCGTCGTCGAACGCGATTTCCCCTACCCGCCGGAAAAGATCTGGCGTGCGCTGACCCAGCCTCATCTGATCGCCGAATGGCTGATGAAAAACGACTTCGTGCCCGAAGCCGGGCGTCGGTTCACGCTCTCGGCCGATTGGGGACAGGTCGACTGCGAGGTCCAGACAATCGAACAACACCGCTCTCTCGCCTATCGTTGGGACACCAAGGATCTCTTGAGCGTCGTCACCTGGACCCTCGCCCCGACGAATACCGGCACAAATCTGCGCATGGAGCAGCGGGGCTTCAAGGCGGAACAGAAGGCCTACTACCACGGCGCAACCGTCGGGTGGCCACGCTTCATCGACCAATTGGCCGAGGTCGTCGCGAAGCTCGATTGATCAACGCTCGGCTTGCGGGCAATCACTCCATCTAGAGGTGCCAGAATGATTTCCACCATCCGAACAATCCATCGCTGGACGTCACTGCTTTTCACCCTGGCCGTCGCTGGCATCTTTGCCGGCATGCCGTTGGTGGCGCTTCCCGAATGGGTCTACTATCTGCCGCTGCCGCCACTCGCCGTGCTCCTGCCGACGGGCGTGTATCTCTTCGTTCTGCCCTATCTGAACAGGCAGGACGATCGAGGTCATCCGGTGCCGAGGGGCCACGCCTGACGTCAAGTCGCGACAGGGCTAGTAGTCCGCCACGGTAAAGCGCAGGCCGACGATACCGTGGCGCGCCTATTCGAGAAGGCTGTCGATCAACGCGCGCGTCGCGGCCGAGAGGTGGCGATGCGGCGGATAAATCAGGGAGAAGGATCGCGACCGCCCACCGGCCTCCGGCAGGAGTTCGGTCAGGGTGCCTCGTGCCAGGCGATCACGTGCGACGAAGTCGTAGGTCTGGCAAATCCCGAGGCCGGCCTCCGCAAGCGAGACCGTGCCAAGCACATCATCTTCCAAATGAACTGGACCCTGCGGGATCCAGTCGAGATCCTTCCCGTCGACCCGAAACAGCCAGGGGGCTGGGCGACCGCTGCTCGGCATGATGAAGGGCAGGCACGTGTGGGTCGCAAGGTCCTCGATCGATCGAGGCATGCCGCGTCGCACGATATAGCCGGGGGAGGCAACCAGCCTTAACGGCGCGTCTTCGAGCTTTCTCCCGATCATCCCGCTGTCGGGGAGTTGACCAAGGCGTATGGCCAGGTCGAAACCTTCCGCGACGAGGTCGACATTACGGTTCGTCACCGACAGTTCGACACTGACCGACGGATGCTTCAGCGCAAAACACGTCAGCTTTTCCGGCAGCTGGTAATGGCCGTAGGTCGTCGAAACACTGAGACGAACCCGGCCAGCCAGAACCCCTTCGCCCTGAACGGCGCGCTCCGCCTGGTCGATGGTTTCGAAGGCGGCGCGAACCTGTTCGAGATAGGCGCGTCCGGCCTCCGTGAGGCTGATGCGCCGTGTCGTCCGCCTGAGCAATTGCGTGCCGAGCTTCGTCTCAAGCCTGGTGATTGCCCGGCTGAGCACGGATGGCGTCGTGGCAAGTGCCACGGCTCCGGCCGTCATCGAGCCCTTGTCCATGACAGTGATGAAAGCTTCGACGTCGGCAAGATGATCGAAACGCCGCATTGTTGCCTCTCGGGACCAAATCATTTCCTGCACGGCGCATTTATCGCCGCAGATTGAGGCAATAGATAAGCAGCACCCATCGACGGCCGCAATATCGAGCCCTTCAACAGGAGAAAATGATGTCGAATACAACGACCCGGAAACCGGTGCTTTTCGTCCTCACCAGCCACGGCACCAAGGGAGATGGCGGTCAACCGACCGGCTTCTATCTCGGAGAGGTCACCCATCCCCTGGCGGTACTCGAAGCTGCCGGCATTGCCGTGGAGTTTGCCTCGACCAAGGGCGGCGAACCGCCGGTCGACGGCCTTGATCTGACGGATGCGACCAACGCGCGCTATTGGAGCGACGCGGCGTTTCGCGCCGCAATCGGTTCGACGGCCAAGCTAGACGACGTCGATCCCGCGCGTTACGCGGCCGTCTTCTTTGCCGGAGGCCACGGTGCCATGTGGGACATGCCGCAAAGTGCCGAGGTCGACCGCGTGACCCGCTCGGTCTTCGAGGCCGGCGGTGCGGTCGCCGCCGTCTGCCACGGACCGGCTGCGCTGGTGAACGTTAAGCTCTCGGATGGCCGCTATCTCGTGTCCGGGCGCAATGTCAGCGCGTTCACCGATTCGGAAGAACGTGCCGTCGGTCTCGATGAGACGGTGCCGTTCCTGCTGGCGAGCACGCTGGTCGAGCGCGGCGCAACCCATCACCCCGCCCCCGACTGGACGGCAAAGGTGGTCGTCGACGGTCGCTTGATCACCGGGCAGAACCCGCAGTCTGCAGCCCGAGTCGGCGAAGCTCTGCGCGACGTGCTCGCCGCCTAAAGTCGCAACGCGCGGCGCAATCCGTCGCCACTTGGCGACGGATGCATTGAGGGTGGCCGACGAGAGGCTTGCCTTGCAGCCATGCGCTCCGCCGACAACGGGCGCACGGCATGTGGCGAAATGGTCAGCCGCGTCGCGCTGCCTCGATGGCGGCGACATCGATCTTGCCCATGTCCATCATCGCATCGAAGGCGCGTTTTGCCTCGGCGCCGCCAGCCGCCATCGCCTCGGTCAATACGCGCGGTGTGATCTGCCAGGAAATGCCCCATTTGTCCTTACACCAGCCGCAGGCGCTCTCCTGTCCACCGTTCCCGACGATGGCGTTCCAGTAGCGGTCGGTCTCTTCCTGGTCGTCGGTGGCGATCTGGAACGAGAAGGCCTCGCTGTGCTTGAACATCGGACCGCCGTTGAGGCCGAGGCAAGGAATGCCGGCAACGGTGAACTCGACGGTCAGCACGTCGCCTTCCTTGCCGGACGGATAATCGCTCGGTGCGCGGTGCACGGCACTGACCTTGCTGTCGGGAAAGACCTCGGCATAGAAGCGAGCGGCGGCTTCGGCATCCTTGTCGTACCAGACGCAAATCGTGTTCTTTGCCATTGCGTGTTCCTTTCGCTTGGCGTTGTTCGGTCCTGTTTTCTTAACCTGACCTGCGAGATAGGTCGGCGATCCCGTTTCTCCACCCCCAATTGCCTCCCCCGCATTTGAGATGCCGCGCCGTTGTTTGCCAGGGCTTCGGGATTTTTCCGATCATAACCCGTGTGTGTCTGTTGGAAATGCAACCGATGACACCTAACTGTGCGGCTTCGATACCCGCGCCCGAGGGACCTTGGTGCGCAAATCAGAGGACACAAATGAAGCAACTGGATGGAACTGTCGCCGTGGTCACCGGCGCGGGCCGCGGCCTCGGCGCGGCGTTGGCCTATGTCTTGGCGGAGGCCGGATGCGACCTTATCCTGTGCGGGCGCAGTGCCAATGCGCTGGGCGGCGTTGCGGAAACGATCACCGGCACGTTTGGACGGCAGGTTCAGACTGTCGCGCTTGATCTGGCGGACGCCGGCGGCATTGCGGCAGCGACCGACAGCATCAAAGCCGCAAACACCCATGTCGACATCCTCGTCAACAACGGCGCGATGTGGCTTGAGGACAGCAACGAAGATCATTCGGCCGCTGAGGTGCTCGGCGTCGTCAACGCTGCGATCACCGGCACCTTCCTGTTCACCCAAGGGCTGATGCCTTTGCTTGAGCGTTCACCTCGTCCCGATATCGTCACCATCGGCTCGATCAGCGGCCTGCCCAACGCAGCGCTTCAGACCGCATCCGTACCGTTCTATGCGGCCAAGAGAGCGCAAGCGGCATTGGCGGACGGGCTTCGCCAGAAGCTTGCGGGAACGCCGGTGCGATCGATCGTCGTGCATCCGCCTTACCTCGAAGACGTTTCGCCGCTTGAGGCTGCGTGGGGAGCGACAAGCGAACGCCGGAAGGGTGAGACTGCGACGAACCGAGACATTGCCGAGGCGGTGCTGTTTTCGCTGACACGTCCACGCCACGTGACCCTGTCGATTACGGTCGATGCCGACGAGGGCGGCCTCTACCCGGCGGAGAGCGTTCGTCCCGGTCCCTAGCGCATGCGATTTGCCTTGCCGGGAGGAAGGGGACTTATCGTCCACCCGCGTAGACGATAAGTCCATTCGTGACAGACTACAGGGCCAAAGTCCACGCGGATATATCCATGGCATCAACCATGGAGAAACGACATGCACGACACCCCGATCTTCACCTCAGGCTTTCCGCTCGGCAGTTCGGCCGGCCTGGTCACCGCCTTCGAATGGCTCGGCCAGCCCTATCGCCTGACCCGTGTCGACATGCTCGGCGACATGCGCACCGACGCCTATGAGCGCTTCAACGGCCGGGTGGAAACGCCCGTTCTGGTGACCGAAGAAGGCCGCGTGCTGACCGAAACGATGGCGATCGCCCTTTGGCTGGAGGCGCGCGATCACGAGCGCCGCATCAGTTTTGCCCCCGGCACGTTCGAGGCGGACCGCATGCACCAGTTTATCGCCTTCCTCAACACCGGCTTCACCGGCGCCTTCTTCTCGATGTGGGTTGCGCTGGAGTCCGAGGACGCCACCGAGGAATATCGAGAGACGCTGCGCGCCTTCGGTCGTGAGTTTGTCGCCAAGCGCCACGGCCAACTCGAGGCGATGATGGGCGACAGCGATTATCTCATCGGTGATCGTCCGACGCTTGCCGATGCCGTTTTTGCCGGCGTCGCCCGCTGGGTCGATTTCCACGAGGCGATCGATCCCAAGGACTACGCGCGCGACTATCCGCGCATCCACGCCTTGCGCAAGCGTATCGAAGCCGACCCGGCATTCCGATTTGCGCTTGCGATCGAGGACGGCGAACCGGCCGAGGGCAATGGCGCGATGAAGGGCCTCGTCCCGCTCAAGGACGTCCTGCGGATGGCGGGCGCGCTCGACGCGTAAATGAAATGAGGAGGCGCACCGGCGAGCGGTGCGCCTCCGTAAAACGTTACGGCGGCCAAGCTGCCGGAAAGATTACACTTCGAATACGTCTTCGAACGATTCCGGGAAGCTCTGGCGGGCAACCTTCTCGTTGATGATGAGCATTGCCTCATAGGACATGGGATCGAAATCCTTGTCGACCGGCAACACCTCGCGTCCGAACAGGAGGTTCAGCCGGGCGGCATCGAGATTGCCGCGCTCGAATGGTTCCGCGCCGAAGTGATGCCAGAGGGCGTGGAGGAAGGCTGCGTCGATGCGGTGCGCCCCAGAGCCGGGCCGGGCATGGCGAGGCAATGCCTTGATCGGCGTCGCTCCCTTGGGATTGGCCCGACGTATGACGAACTGGATGCCCGTGCCCGGCATGGCATAGGGAAAACCCCGGTGTTTCGTCATATCAGCCAGCTTTGCCATTCTATTCTCCTTACGCGGTCTGCTTCTCGACGATCTTGTCCTGCGTCTTCGTCTCGAAGTCGGAGGCGTCGTGACGCTCATGCAATTGCTCGGCCGGATCGCCGCTCAAGCGATTGACCATACGGCCGCGCTTGACGGCCGGCCGCGCGGCGATCTCTGCCGTCCAGCGCTGGACGTGCTCGTAGCTCTGTACCTCAAGGAAGGTGCCGGCGTCACCATAGGCCTGGCCGAGCGACAGATTGCCATACCACGGCCAGGTGGCCATGTCGGCGATCGTGTATTCGCTGCCGGCGAGGTAGCGGTTGTTGGCGAGATGGCGGTCGAGGACGTCGAGCTGGCGCTTCACTTCCATGGCGTAGCGGTCGATCGCGTATTTGATCTTCATCGGGGCATAGGCATAGAAATGGCCGAAGCCGCCGCCGAGGAACGGGGCGGAGCCCATCTGCCAGAACAGCCAGTTGAAGGTCTCGGTTCGGGCACGAAGCTCGTTCGGCAGGAAGGCGCCGAATTTTTCAGCGAGATAGAGCAGGATCGACGCCGATTCGAAGACACGAACCGGCGCGCCACCGCCCTTGGGTGCGTGGTCCGCCAGTGCCGGGATCTTGGAATTCGGATTGACGTCGACAAAGCCGGAACCGAACTGGTCGCCGTCCCCGATGCGGATCGGCCAGGCATCATATTCGGCGTTCTTGTGGCCGGCGGCCAGAAGCTCCTCCAACATGATCGTGACCTTCACGCCGTTCGGCGTTGCCAGCGAATAGAGCTGCAGCGGATGCTTGCCGACCGGCAGATCCTTGTCCTTCGTCGGCCCGGCGATCGGGCGATTGATGCTGGCAAACGCGCCGCCGTTGCTCGTGTCCCAGGTCCAGACCTTCGGAACTTCGTAGCCGGCAGGAAAATTGTCAGCGGAGGATTTTTCGGTCATCAAATCTGTCCTTGTCTTGGCGCAAACGTCGAACGCTCGGGTTTGCTTTATATAGGAAGTTCATCAAGCCACCACATCGGCTGAGCGGCGAGGACGACCATTCTCAATGGCGGGGTGCAGGAGGATTTTTTTATCGAAGACGGATGAGACCTGCGTCCGTCGCGACGAAGCCACAGCTGCCGACGTAAAAATCGCGAAGATGCGGCTCGAAGTCGACATGCAGCCACTCGCAGCCCGAAGCCTTAGCATGAACCACCGCTGTAGCGACGAGCCGCGAGGCGTGACCGCGGCGCTGCAGGGACGGGGTGACCATCGTGTCGAGCAGGAAGGCGTGAACGCCGCCATCCCAAGCGACGTTGACGAAGCCGGTAAGCGCGCCTGAGCTGCGCATCGAGACCCATCCGAGGCTGAAACGGTTGACCCGCGCCCACCAGTCGGCATCATTCGGCGCGTGCTCGAAGCACTCGGCGTGAAGAGCGTTCAGTTCCCGGTTCTCGAACGCTCCTCTCCACTCAAGGACGGGAGAGGAGAGACTGCTTTCCGTCGTCATCATGCAGTCCTTCTCTCGTCCGACTTCAAAAACGGCAGGACACGACCTTGTCCCTGTCGATGACGGTGTTCTTCAACACGAGGCTCCAGCCCGGATCGAGCTTGAGATCCGGATGAAGCAGCAGGCGGGCCAGGCTCGCGCAGCCCTTCCGATTGTCCTCGTAATTGCTTTGCATCGCGAGAAGAATGATCTTCTTGGCAGCCAGAACCTTGCAAGAGATGCGGTCCTTGTCGACATAAGTCGCCCGAGTGCAGACCGTCTTTCCAGTTTTAATGCTTGTCGCAAGGTCGGCGAGCGCCGGAGTGCCGGCGGTAAGCGACATGGCGGCCGCGACGCACAACAGTCTGGATATCATTGGGTCTCCCGGTTGGTTGGCTGGCACAAGCGACGCGCCGCGGCCGACTTTCGGCCAGGCGCATCATTGCGCGGGCAGGGCACCTGCATAGGCCCTGGATACTAAAAAAAATTCGTAACGCCGCTCTTGATCTTGCAAATCCGAACGCCTATTTGCCGCTCAACCCGCTGGTCCGGGCCCCTCTGGCGAGAGCTTCGGCACTCTTGCGATGTCGGACCTTATTCCGACAACATGTGCCGATTGGGGACCCGTCTGTGGACTTTTCCTTCATGTCTGTAGTGTGGCTGGGAACGCCACTCTGGATGTGGGCGAGCTTTTTCGCCCTCGTCATCGCTATCCTTTCGTTCGACCTTGGCATTCTCCATAAGGAGAACAAGGAGATCGGCGTTGCCGAAAGCGTCAAGCTTTCGGCCTTCTATATCGCCCTGGGCCTTACCTTCGGCGGCTGGGTATGGTGGTACCTCGGTTCGGAATCCGGTCTTGCCTACATGACCGGCTTCGTCGTCGAAAAGACCCTGGCGCTCGACAACGTCTTCGTCATCGCGCTGATCTTCTCCTTCTTCGCCGTCCCGCGCCTCTATCAGCACCGCGTCCTGTTCTGGGGTATCCTCGGCGTCATCGTGCTGCGCGCGATCATGATCGGCGTCGGCGCGACGCTCGTCGCCGAGTTCGCCTGGATTCTCTACATCTTCGCGGCCTTCCTCGTCTTCACCGGCATCAAGATGCTTGTCATGAAAGAGGCCGAGCCTGACGTGTCCGACAATGCGCTGGTCCGCTTCATGCGCCGCCGCTTCAACGTCACCGAAGAACATCATGGCGAGCGCTTCTTCGTGAAGCAGGTAAACCCCAAGACGGGCCGGATGACCTGGTTCATCACGCCGCTCTTCATGGCGCTGGTCATGGTCGAGGTGGCAGACGTGATCTTCGCCGTCGACTCGGTACCGGCAATCTTCGCGATCACCACCGACCCGTTCATCGTCTACACGTCGAACATCTTCGCTATCCTCGGCCTGCGCGCTCTCTACTTTGCGCTTGCTGCGATGATCCACCGCTTCCGCTACCTGAAGCCGGCCCTTGCCGTCGTCCTGATCTTCATCGGCTCGAAGATCTTCGTCGCCGACCTCCTGGGCCTTGAGAAGTTCCCCGCTGCCCTTTCGCTCGGTGTAACCTTCGCGATCATCGCGACTGGCGTGGTCTGGAGCCTGGTGAAGACGCGCGAGGAGCAGCAGCCCGCGTAACACCCTTCCCGAAGGACTGAGATCAAAAAAACGCGGCGGCCTTTGAACAGGGCCGCCGCGTTCGTTCTTTTCGTCTGCGGCTTCCTCACGACAGAACTTGAGGCCAGATGTTTGCGAGGCGAAACACTGGACCCCGCGCCATCCGAGACGACCGCTTGTTGGCTATCCAATGATCGCTTTCGGCTCGAGGAAGGCTTCGAGGCCGAAGGGCCCGAACTCGCGTCCGATCCCGGAATGCTTGAAGCCGCCGAAGGGTGCCTGGGCATCGGCCGGCGCTTCGTTGATCACCACCCGCCCGGCCTCCAACTGGCGCGCGATGCTGCGCATGTGCTCGACGTCGGTGCCGAGAACATAGGACTGCAGTCCGTAGTCGGTCGTGTTGGCGATCGCGATGGCTTCGTCCTCGGTATCATAGGGCAGCACACTGAGCACCGGACCGAAGATTTCCTCGCGTGCTATCCGCATGTCGTTTGTGACGTTGGTGAAAACCGTCGGGCGGACGAACCAGCCCCGGTTCAGCCCCCCAGGCCGGCCTTCGCCGCCAACAAGAAGGGTCGCGCCCTCCTGGCTCCCGAGGCGGATATAGGACTGCACCCGTTCCCACTGCCTGGCGCTCACCATCGGACCGATGTCGGAGGTGGGATCGGCGGAAGGACCGACCTTGAGTGCTGCGACAGCCTCCGCGAGACGCGCGTTGACTTCCGCGTATCGCCGTTTGGGGACCAGCAGCCGGGTTCCGGCGATGCATGCCTGCCCGCTGTTGCGAAAGGCCGAGGCGAGAATGTGCGGGATGGCACGATCAAGGTCAGCGTCATCAAGAAGGATCTGCGGTCCCTTGCCGCCGAGCTCCAGCGTCACGCGTTTGAAGGTTTCGGCCGCCGAACGCAGGATCGTTCGTCCCGTGGTGGTCGAGCCGGTGAACGTGATCTTCGCGATATCCGGATTTTGGCTGAGTTCCGCGCCGACGACATGGCCATAGCCGTTGACGACGTTGAGGACGCCGCGCGGCAGCCCGGCTTGATGGAGCGCTTCCAGCAAAGTCTGGGTCTGGATCGCGCTCATCTCCGAGGGTTTGATCACGATGGTGGTGCCGGCCGCAATCGCTGTGGCGAGTTTGGTGCAGATGAAACCGATATTGCTGTTCCAGGGCGTGATGGCCGCGGCAACGCCGACCGGCTCCATCACCACTTCGGCGGTGCCGACCTGGCGGGTAAAGGCATAGTCGGCGACGGTCTTTGCCGCCACCTCGAATACCCTGGAGGCATGCGGTACGGAGAAGGCGAGGAAAGATTGCGGCGCGCCGTATTCGGTGGCCATGGCCTCGCGAAGGGCCTCTGCCCGGGCGCTAACCGCATCGCGCAGCGCATGCAGCATGGCCACGCGTTCGGCAGGTGACGTCCGCCGCATGGCCGGGAAGGCAAGTTTGGCAGCCGCGACGGCCATGCGCGCGTCGTCCGCATCGCCAAGGCGGACTTCACCGATCCTTACCTCGGTGGCGGGATTGAAAAGCTCGAAGCGTTCGTTGCCGTGCGGCGCAACGAAGGCGCCATCGACATACATATGCTCAATGATCTTCATCGTGCGGGTTCCTGTTGCGATGATCAGGGATATGCATGCAAAGCATCGTCAGGATAAGATCATCAATCACAGACGCCGTGATGAGGAAAATCGCGCAATGAGGGCCAGCCTCTCCGAACTCGAAGCTGTAACGGCGATCGCTCGGCTCGGCGGCTTTCGCGCCGCCGCACGGGAGCTCGGCGTTTCGTCGTCGTCGCTGAGCCATGCCGTTCTGTCCCTGGAGGAACGCCTCGGCGTGCGCCTGTTCAACCGCACAACACGATCGGTAGCGCTGACGGATGCGGGCGAGGCCTTCGTCTCACAGATCCTGCCGGCGCTCGCGGCGATCGACAGCGCTGTCGAACGGGTGACGGAATACCAGGCGCGACCGTCCGGCACGCTCAGGCTCAATACATCGCCGGGCGCAGCCAGGATGGTGCTCCGGCCCTTGCTTGTCGAGTACCTGAAGCGCTATCCGGAGATGACGCTGGAGGTTGCGACCGACAATGCGCTGGTCGATATCGTCGCGCTCGGCTTCGACGCCGGCTTCCGGCTAGCCGAGGCGGTGCCGCCGGACATGATCGCGGTTCCGGTGTTTAACCAGTCGCGCATGGTCGTGGTGGGGTCGCCGGACTATTTCCGGCAACGAGCTGCACCACAGCGGCCGGGCGACCTCCTGCAGCACGCCTGCATTCGCGCCCGCATGGCAAGCGGCAGGATCTACCACTGGGAATTCAGCCGCCGCGGAGAGAGCCTGGCGATCGACGTGCCGGGGTCGCTCATCCTTGACGACAGCGAGCTGATGCTCGAAGCGGCGCTGTGCGGCGCGGGACTGGCCTATCTTTCCGAACATGCGGTGCTGGAGCACGTCGCTGCCGGGCGGCTGTTGCAAGTGCTCGACGACTGGACGCCGCCCTATGACGGACTGTGCCTCTATTTTTCCGGCCGCCGTCATGTCCCGGCAAAGCTCCGTGCGTTGATCAACCTGGCGCGGGAGATGCGTTCTGAACGCGCCCGCGTGGAGACCGGACCCACGCCGTCCGCTGGCTAGCAGGCGCCTAGAAAAAATAACATGAGTATTAAAGACAAGTTTATTCATGCGTGCTAAGAGACACGCCGTTCGTGCGGCCGGCTGGCCGACGGATCGTATCTCGGCAGGCAGCGCGGGCGGCGCCGAATGCCAAAACGAAGTTGTTGGATCGGATCAGACACCATGGTCGACATGGAAACGCGCCATCAGGTCTATTTCGCCAATCGAACCGCTCTGGTGGCCTATGCCGCGCGAATCGTCGGATCGCGTGAAACGGCCGAAGACATCGTGCAGGAGGCGTTCCTGCGATTCGCGCCCGCGAACGGCGGCAATGGATCGACCGGGTCGGTGTCTGGCCTGTCGCTCGCCTATCTCTACCGGATTGTCCGTAACCTTTGCCTCGATCTCATCAAACGCCGCAAGATCGAAGCCCGGCAAGAGCAAAGCGAGCCGCCTTACTGGTCAATGCCGATGGAGGTGCCGACGCCGGAGGACATCATTGTCGTGACTGACGAGATCCGGCACGTTTCCAGTATCCTTTCGGATCTTCCCGAGGAGGTTCGGGTGGCGCTCGAGATGCACCGCTTCGGCGGCTACACTCTGGAAGAGATCGCTCTTCACCTCGACATCTCGGTTGCGACAGCGCATCGCCACGTGCGCACTGCCATGATGCGCGTCGCGACAACTCTGGCGAGCGATGCCTCCTAAAATTTCGGGGGCAATGTGAAAAAAAATCCTGCGTTATTCGTCTTTGTGACAAACCCAGCGAATCCGTTAGTGTTTCGCCGATCACGCAACCATCAGGCCGAGCTTTGACCAAGGACAACAACATTCCGGAAGCGTTGCTGGAAGAGGCGATGGACTGGTTCCTCGAGCTTAAGGCGCGCCCGAACTGTCGGGATACGGAAGCCGCGTTCCAGGCGTGGATCGGCCGGTCGGAGCTCCATGTCCGTTCCCGGGAAATGGCGCTGAAGACGTGGCAACTCCTGGGCGAGGTGCCGCCGGTTCATGAGCGCCTTTGGCGCGGGGCAAGGCCGCTCTCCTTGGCTGAACCACCATCCCGCCGGCGCCAGGGCCGGGCGGAGACCCGCCTTGCAGTGGGTGCGGCTGTCCTTGCGCTCGCCGCCTGCCTCGTCCTGTTCGTGTCGCTTCCCGCGCTGCTTTTGTGGTGGCAGGCCGATCATGTGACCGACACGGCGCAAACAAGGACCATTGCGCTCGAGGATGGGTCCATCATCGAAATGGGCGGCGACAGTGCGATCGCCACCGACATCAGCGCTGTCGCGCGGCACGTCAGGCTTCTCAAGGGCGAGGCCTTTTTCACCGTCGCGCGCGACCCGTCCCGGCCATTCGTCGTCGATGCCGGTGGTGTCGAGGTTTCGGTGCTTGGCACGGCGTTCGACGTTCAGCTGGCGCGCGCCGAGACGACGGTCGAGCTGGCGCACGGCACTGTGGCCGTGTCCTACAGCGCAATGGACCACAACCAGAACTTCGAGCTCGCACCGGGTGAAATGGCGACGGTCGCCCACGCGACCGGTGCCGTTACGCGCAGCGCAATCGCGCCCGACGAGATCGGCGCCTGGCGAAGCGGAAAGATGTTCGTCAACAACGTGACGGTTGCTGATGCCGCCGAGCGGCTGCAGCGCTATCACTCCGCCTGGATTGCCGTTCCGCAAGCGGCGCTCGCCGCGCGACGGGTGACAGGCGTCTACGACTTGAAGGACCCCGATCACGCGCTCGAGGCCCTCGTTCAGCCGTTCGGAGGCAAGGTGCGTGAGGTGACGTCCTATGGTCGTGTTCTGACCCAATTTTAATTGGAGTCAAAAAATCAGGAAAAAATCGCCGCCCGGTGAAAAAAAATCGAGAGCCGGTCGTCTTTGGTTGGAAGCGCACGCCTGAGGGCGGCGCGGAACACCGGGACGGGGGTCGTATGAGTTCGCCGAAATGCCGCAAGGGACAGCCTTTAATCACCGCAGATCATCGCCTTAGAGGGCGGCGCCTGCTCGCAACGACGGCAATCGTCGGACTTTCGTCCCTTGCCCTGATGCCAATTTCCACCGCCTTTGCGCAGGAAACGACGTCGCGCGTCAGCAGCGCGCGCACGTTCAGCATTCCGTCGCAGCCACTTGCCAGTGCTCTCAATGCTTTCGGCCGGCAGTCCGGTTTGCAGGTCACCTTGGCCGCAGCCACGTCGCAGGGCCTTCGCTCGACCGCCGTCAACGGGACGCTCAATCCCGAGCAGGCGCTCGCGCAACTGCTGTCGGGAACCGGGATTTCCTACAGCATAAACGGAGGCACGGCCTTGGTCGGTTCGGCAGAACCAACCGTCGGCGGCGCGGCCGTGGGTGTCCCTGGCGCAACCGCGCTCGATCCGATCTCCGCCTTCACCGGCGGCGGGCTCGGTGCCGGTGAGATCGTCATCTCGTCAGAAGACCTGAAGCGCAAGAACCCAGCCAACATTGCCGATGTGTTTTCCGGCGAGCCCGGTATTTCCGTCGGCAGTTCGCTGCCGATGTCGCAGAAGGTCTATGTCCATGGCATCGAGGAAACCAGCCTTGCCGTGACCATGGACGGAGGCCGCCAGAACAACAAGGTCTTCCACCACAACGGCACCAACCTCATCGATCCGGGCCTGCTCAAGGCCGTGAGTGTCGACGCCGGTGTCGCGCCGGCCGATGCCGGTCCGGGCGCGCTTGCCGGCGCCATTGCGTATGAGACCATTGATGCGCGCGACCTGCTGGCTGGCGACGGCTTTGGCGGTTTCGCGACGTCCAGCTACAACTTCAACAGCGACACGGTGACGACCGGCGTCTCTGCCTATGGCATGCGGGACGGGTTTGAGTTTCTCGGTTATCTCAACTTCGGCAAGGGCAATGATTTCACGGCCGGTAACGGCCAGGATGTGGCGGGTACGACGACCGATCTTCTGAGCGGGCTCGGAAAGCTCGCCTATGAGTTCGACAGCGGCGACCGCTTCGAGATCAGCCACGACAGCATCCGCGACGATGCCCCGCGTCCGTTCCGCGCCAATATGGGCTCGACGACCGGCAGCAAGCCGTGGGAGCCACTGATCCGCGATTACACGCTCGAACGCGGCAACACCGTCTTTACCTACACCGACAGCACGCCGGAGGGCTGGTGGGACCCGACGGTGCTGCTCGCCTACAGCAAGACCGAAGTCGAAGTGCCGGTCTACCCGAAGCCGACGCCGGGCCTTCCCGTCAGCTACCAGGGGACTGGCGCGTCGGACAGCTTCAACGGCAAGTTCGAGAACAAGTTCTCCTTCGACATCGGCAACGTGATCGCCGGCGTCGATTTCTACAACGACGAAGCCAAGCTCAGGGATCTCTTCGATTCCGGCTCCGAGAAGGCGCGCAACATCGGCGTCTATGCCCAGGCAAGGCTTGAGCCCTTCGAGCGGACCCGCCTCTCCTTTGGCGCCAGGGGCGACAATCAGCACTTTACCGGGACCACCGGCCAGGAGTGGACCAATTCCGGCTTCAGCGGCAACGTTTCGGGCGAATACGACCTGATCGAGGATCTGCTGACGGCGAAGGCCGGCTACTCGCACGTCTGGGCTGGCGTCCCGCTCGCCGAGAACTTCATCATCAATCCCAAATGGGACTACGGCCAGGGTCCGAAGCCGGTGACGGCGGATAACGTCGTCCTCGGCCTGGAGGCAAACTACAACGGCTTCACCGTTGAAGGCAGTATCTTCCAGACGGATCTCGATGACGCGCGGACGCCGCGCTACGCGGTCGCGCGCGGGATCGAAGCGCATGACGTCCGCTCGCGGGGCTTCGAAATCGGCGGCGGCTACAACTGGGGCGACGGTTACTTCAAGGTGAAGTATGCCAATATCGACGTCGAGATCGACGGGAAGCCCGCCGATTCCGATCTTGGCACGTATCTCGCGACGCCGGCCGGCCAGATCATCACCTTGCAGGCGGTCCACACGCTGACGGACTGGGGCGTGACCTTCGGCGCCGACGCAGAGATCGCGCTCGACTACGATGACGTCGCTGCCGGCTACAAACCCCTTGAAGGCTACGAGGTCTTCAATGCATTCGTCGAATACGTTCCGCCGCAGCATTCCAATCTGACGCTGCGTGCCGAACTCAAGAACATCTTCGACGAGACCTATTCGGACCGGGCGACCTATGGCCAGGAGTTCGGAGCCGTGACGCCGCTCTACGAGCCGGGCCGCTCCTTCATCCTGACCGCCCGAGCGGCCTTCTAGCCGAGGTCGCGACTGCGACGGCCGCGTCCTCCAAGCGGCCGCCGCCTCAAAAAGCAACGGCGGCCGTCCCGGCCGCCCGAGCAGCGTAAGCCGAAAGACAGGAAGTTCCAGATGCAAGAAGCGACCACTCACTTTGCGACGGAAGACGGCCAGAAATACCTGACGCAGCTTTGCAAGCATTTCGCCCACAAGATCGATGTCGAGCAGGCGGGCGATCGCGGCGAACTCCGGTTCTCCTGCGGGACCGGCTATCTGCACGCCACGCCGGACGGTCTGAGCATCCGGGCACGCTCGCCCGACGATGCCGAACTCGCCGACACGAAATCGGTCATCGAAAGCCACCTGCTGCGCTTCGCGTTCCGCGAAGAGCCGGGACCGCTCCACTGGCAAGCAGCCGGCTAAGCGCTCGGACTGAAAACACTCCTGATTAGAAAATTCAATGTGTTGGTCGCAAGACGCCCAACGCAAATGCGCGGCTATGCGTGTCGCGTGCCGAGGATCGACAGCATGCAATCGTCTAGGCAAGTCGCAGAAATCGCAACCTTCCAGAGCTTCGCAAACTGCTATCTGCACGAAGTGAACCCCGGCATCCGGGTGATGCATCGAAATGCCAGTGGCGCTTTCGACTGCGTGGAGTGGTCGCTCCCGAGGCAGCACATGATCGTGCGCGTCGAAGTGACGTCTCCGTCCCTTTGCGGCCCTCATCACTTCGGCAGGGTCTGGGGCAGGGGCGTTTCGGACGTCACATGGCGCCAGATCGAATTGATCTCGGCGCTGCATATCCTCATCCACGAGTGCTATCGACAGGCCGACGAGGCCCAGGCCGACGTGCTTCGCGGTTTCGAGCTCGAGCTCCTGACGCGCGTGCTGGAAAGCTACCAGCAGACAGCCCTCTACATCGACAGGGCGGGGCCCGAGCCGGCAAACGGCGGTCACTTCATCGAGGCAGAACAGTCGCTCGTCTTCGGCCACTGGCAGCACCCGACGCCGAAGAGCCGGCAGGGCATGACCTACTGGCAGCAAGAGAGCTATGCGCCGGAGCTGCGCGGCCAGTTCAAGCTGCACTATTTCGCGGCGAAGGCGAGTTGCGTCAGGCATGCGTGCGCCCGCACGATCGAGGCGCATGAGATCGTGCGCTCCCTGGTCGGGCCGGACGCCGGCGGCCTTGCGCTCGGTGACGACGAACAGCTGTTGCCGATGCATCCTCTGCAGGCGGAAGCCCTGCTTCTCGCGCCCGAGATCGAGGCCATGATGCGGGAAGGGACGCTGCGCCACATCGGTCCGCTCGGTCCGACCTTCACCGCGACCTCGTCGGTGCGCACGGTCTACGCGCCCGACGTCGACTGGATGCTCAAGTTTTCGCTTCCTGTGCGGATCACCAATTCCGTGCGCCTCAACCGGCGACAGGAACTGGAGGCCGGCGTGGCGATGGCCAAGCTGATCGATCGGATCGGCTTTGCCGACCGGTCCCGGAATTTCCGCATCATCCAGGATCCGGCCTATATCACCCTCAACCTGCCGGGTCGGAGCGAAAGCGGCTTTGAGGTCATCCTGCGCGAAAACCCATTTGTGGGCGGGACCGGCAACGGCGTCGTGACGGTCGCCGCCCTTACCGCCGATCCGCTGCCCGGTCAGCTGTCCCGGCTTGAAAGAATTGTTCGGGCTTTAGCCGCGCGCGACGGAAGCGGGCTGCAGGAGGCGTCGCTCGCCTGGTTCAGGCATTATCTCGCCTGCGCCGTCGAGCCGCTGATCCGTCTTTACGACGACGTTGGCATCGCGCTGGAGGCGCACCAGCAAAACAGCCTGCTCGACATCGGCAACGGCTATCCGTCGGTCAGCTACTATCGCGACAATCAGGGCTTCTATCTGTCCGAGCGGTACCGCAGCCTGATCGTCGGCCATGTCCCCGAGACGCAGACGATCGCCTCGCTCTTTTTTGCCGACAGTGAAATTCGCGATCGCTTTGCCTACTACCTGATCGTCAACCAGGTCTTCTCGGTCATCAGCCGTCTGGGCCATGACGGGTTGTGCGACGAAAGCCTGCTCTTGCGCGAACTGCGCGTCCATCTTGAGCGCCATGCCGCAGATATGACCGGGGCTGGCCGCGATTTCGCACGCCACGTGCTCGATCTGCCGACGATCATCTCCAAGGCCAATTTGACCACGCGCCTTTATGACGTGGACGAGCTGCAATCCAACAATGCGCCGACGCTCTATCGCCCGGTGCCCAATCCGCTGCGGGCGCCGGCCGTCCTGACGATGCCGAGGACCGACCATGCCATTGCCTCTTGATCTGAAGGGGCGACCGGACGAACGGGTGCTTCGCCAGCTCGTGTCAGCCTTGCTTTACGAAGGTATCGTTTCGGCCCGTCAGCAAGCCGACGATGGCGCGACGATGTTTCTGTGGTCGCTCGGCGGCAGGGATTTTCGTTGCCGTGGCTCCGTTGGTGCCTTCGGCCGGATCCGCCTGGCGGCGGGCTCCGTCGAAATGCGCGATGATCAAGGCACCTGGATCGTCCCGCCGCTCGCGCAACTGGTCGCTGCCCTGCCGGGCAGTGGCCCCACCCGTGGGAAGCTGCTGGACGAGCTGGCGCAGACCATCGCTTTTTGCCGGTGGAACGAACGTCATCTTCCGGAGCGGCCGAGGCGCGCGATGTCCTTCGCCGAGCTCGAAGGCGCGCTTGACGAAGGGCACCCCTACCATCCCTGCTTCAAGGCGCGCACAGGCTTTTCCCACGCCGATCACGCCGCGTTCGGTCCGGAGGTCGGGCATGCGTTCCAGCTCGTCTGGCTGCTCGTCGCGCGCAAGCACCTGCTTTGCGAAATGGCCAATGACGAGGATGCCTTCTGGCAGGCGGAGCTCGCCGATGCCTGGCCCGGCCTGATGTCGGCGCGGCTGGAACTTGGGGCGTCAAAAGAAGAGTTCGGCCTCGTTCCGCTGCATCCCTGGCAATGGCGCGAACTTGGCGACACGTTGCGCTCTGGCTGGATCGCTGCTGGCGAAGCCCATTATCTCGGCCCGGTCGGCGACCGTTATACGGCGACACAGTCGGTACGCTCGCTTTTGAACCGAGACCGACCGCTGGCCGCCAGCCTCAAGCTCCCGCTCAACATCGTCAACACCTCGTCCAGGCGGACGCTGGAGCCGCATTCGGTCTGCACCGCACCGGTGATCTCGCGCTGGATCGCAGGCATCGTCGCAAGCGATCCGGTTTTTGATGAGCGCTATCCGCTCACCATTCTCAAGGAATATGCCGGCGTCATTGCCGATCGCGATGGTCCCCTCGCGGGTCAGGTGGCGGCGATATGGCGCGAGAGTGCGGAAGCCACGCTCTTGGCGGTCGAGGCGGTCGTTCCCTTCAATGCCCTGATGATGGTCGAGGCGGATGGTCGTCCTTTCGCTGACGACTGGATCAGCCGTTTCGGACTGATGCCGTGGATCAATCGGCTGATCGAAGTTGCCGTCCTGCCCGTCTGGCATCTGCTGGTCCATCATGGACTGGCGGTCGAGGCACACGGTCAGAACATGTTGCTCGTCCACCGGGACGGCTGGCCGGTCAGGCTTATCCTGCGCGATTTTCACGAGAGCATCGAGTTTTCGCCGGGCTTCCTGCGCGAGCCGGAAAAGGCGCCGGAGTTCCTGGCGCTGAACCCCGCCTATGCGGATGCCGAGCCGGACCAGTTCTACTGGACGGACAATCTGGATTCGCTGCGCGAACTGGTGATGGATACGCTGTTCGTCTTCAACCTCAGCGAAATCTCTCATCTGCTCGACCACGCCTACAACATGCCGGAACCGCTTTTCTGGCAGCGCGTCGCAGCCGTGCTTGCGTCCTACGAGGTCGCACACGGCGCGACTGAACGCTTGGTCAGGCTCGGCTGCGACCAACCCCACATTCTCACCGAATCCCTGATGACGAGGAAGCTCCTCGCGGCCAAGCCGGAATACCACCACTCGGTGCCGAACACCCTGGCCGCTGACACGCTTCAACGAAGGAGAAAGTCATGATCCGCATCGATGACAGGCTCTATGACGAGGCCTATTTCGAGGACAGATCGGCGCGGCTTGCCGCCGAGATCGGTCTCTTGCCCAACGATAGCGGGCTGTACGCCGTCTGCTTTGCGGAGACCGTCGATTGGCTGGCGCTGTTCTTCGCAATCCGCAAGGCGGGTGCGAGCGTACTGCCGATCCATCCCGGCACGCCCTATCCGGCAGCCCGCAAGCTCGCGATCGGCGCCGGTTGCGATCGCCTGTTCTATAACAGCTTGACGGCAGAGGTCCTCGAAGTGCCGGCGGCTGTCTCGACCGACGGAACGCTGCTGCAGATGAGTTCTGGCACGACCGGCGCACCGAAGTGCATTGCACGCAGCTGGCATACGATCGACGCCGAGATCGAAAGCTATGTCCGCACCTTCCGCGAACCGGAGGACATGACACCGGTCGTCGCCTGCCCGACCACCCACTCCTACGGACTGATTTGTGGCATTCTCGTTGCGCTGAAGCGCGGGCAGACGCCGGTCATCGTCAACACCGCCAATCCAAAATACCTGCTGAAGGTGTTGCGCGAAACCGAGCGGCCGCTGCTCTACTCTTCCCCTGCGATCCTGCATACGCTCGCACGGCTCATGCCCGCGGGCGAACAGATCCACGCGACGATGACGTCGGGCACGCTTTTGCCCGATCCGTGGTTTGCCGACATCCGCGCCAAGAGCCGGTTCATGTTCCAGCAATATGGCTGCTCCGAATCCGGCTGCATCGCCATCAACCCGGATGTCGCTGCCGCGGGCGACATGGGGTTCGTGCTACCGCATCTGTCCACGGAGACCGGCGGCAGCGTCGAGGACGCGGGTGAAATCGTTGTCCGGAACGGCGACGGCCCAGCGATCCAGACGCGCGATCTTGGCTACCGCCGCGCCGACGGCATGCTGGTGTTCATCTCGCGCATGGACGACATGATCAACGTCTCCGGTCTCAACGTCTATCCGAAGGACGTGGAAGATGCCGTGATGGCGATGCCCGACGTCACTGACGCGGTCGCCTTTCGCAAGTCGGATCGTTTTGCCGGCGAACGTGTGGCGCTGCTCTTCAGCGCCGAGGCGCCGGTGCCGCCGCAAGCAGTGCGCGAATGGTGCAGCCGCCATCTCGCCGGGCATCAACTGCCGATGGAAATCCTGCAGGTCGATGCCGTTCCGCGTCAGGCCAACGGCAAGATCAGCCGTCGCGACGTCGCGGCCCGTCACGTGGCGGGCGAATTCAACAAGCCAATCGCGGGAGCCGCATCATGACGGAAAACGAAATCCTGGCAGCGATCGAAACTGCCCTGACCGACAAGATGGCGCACGGGCACATGGAAGGCTTTGGCCTCGATGCCCGCCTCAACGAGGATCTCTATCTCGATTCCGTTCTGATCCTTGAAATCTTCCTCAATCTGGAACTCGAATACGGGCTTTCGGTGCCGGAAGAGGCGATTGCAAAACAGGAGATCGAAACCGTTGCCGATCTCGTCGCGCTCTACGTGCCGAAACAGACCGCCGCCATCGTGCCGGCCTTTCCGCTGACCGGCGGGACGAGCGACGAGGGCGTGCACGGCGAGGCGTATTACGACATCAAGGTCCATTGCTTCGTCAGCTGCGTCTCCGACGGCCTGAAGCGCCAGGGGCTGGACCAGCGGCCGTTCTATTTCGGCGTCTGGGATGCGAAATTCGCCGTCAGCGACCGGTTCGAGCTTCTCTATCACGCACCCGACGTGACCCAGGAATTCTTCCGCAGCTGGTTCGAGCGGCTTTATGGCGTCTCTGTGGTCGAGTGGTACGAGCCGGAGCGCAGCAAAAGCGACAACCTCGCGGTACTCACCGGTCTTCTCAAGCAGCGCAGCGAAACCGGATCGGTCATGGTCATGCTCGACATGTTCCATCTGCCGGAGCGCGAGAACAAGTTCAACCAGAACCCGTTCCCGCATTATCTGATGCTGCAGGAAACGGCCGATCCGGAGACGTGGTTCGTGCACGATCCCGACTATCGCTGGGAAGGCGAGATCGCCAGGGAAAAGGTCGTGCACGCCATCATGCAGCCAACCGTCGGCGGCGGCTACGTCTTCGACAATGCGGAAGCGCGCGCGCCATTCGCCGAGGATTTGAAGGCCTATTTCGAGGCGTGCTTCGTCAGGGACCGGAACCCGCTGGTTGACGCCGTTCGTGACATCGTCGCCGCGCACCTTGAAGGGCGGGACGGTGTCGCGCTTTCGGATCTCGGTGCGGCGGTGCGTGAACTGCCGGTGATCACCATCCGCAAATATGCCTATGAGCACGGCTTCGCCTTCTACTGGCGGGCGCTGAAACTGCCGTCAGCCGAGTTCGAGACCTGGTGCGGGGAGATCGAGGCGCTCGTTCAGGCGCTGAAGACCCTGCACTACGCGGTGATGAAACTCGCCCAGACGGGCGACCGCTCTCAGGCGGGCCTAGTCTTTGAGCGTCTCGACGAAGCCGATCGGCTGGAAACGAAGTTGAAGGTCAGGCTTGCCGAGGTCTTCGACCTCTGGTGCGACCTTGCCATCCCCGCAGAAATCCTCCCCTTGAAGAGAGTTGCACGATGAGAATTTCGCTCTGCACCATTACCTTCCGGCATCACCTGATCTCGCTCGACGAGATTGCCGCCTGGGCGCAGGCCAACGACTTCCAGGGCATCGAACTCTGGGGTGCGCATGCGCGCAATCTGGCACCGCGCGCCGAGCGGAACGCCGAATGGCTCGACGGCTTCGGTCTGTCGGTGCCGATGATCAGCGATTACCTGCCGCTCGACGGTGACGTGGAGGCGCTGCGGCACAAGGCGGTGGAGCTTTGCCGGCTGGCGCGCCGGTGGCGCACCCGCAAGATCCGCACCTTTGCCGGGAGCCGCGGTAGCCTCGAGGTCAGCGATGACGAGCGCCAGCAGATCGTCGAGCGGTTGAAGGAAATCTGCACCATCACCGCCAGCTACGGCATCCATCTGCTTGCCGAGACCCATCCGAAGACGCTCGCCGATACGGCAGCCTCGACCATGCAGCTCATCGAAGAGGTGGACCATCCCTATTTCGCGGTCAACTTCGACACGCTGCATGTCTGGGAGGGCGGCGACGATCCGGTTGCGGTTCACCGCACGATGAAGCCGCACATCCGCCATTACCACTTGAAGAACATCGTCGCCCGCGCCGACCTTACCGTCTTCGAGCCGGCCAATGTCTACGCCGCCGCCGGCACCAGACGCGGTATGACGCCGCTGTTCGACGGGATCGTCGACTACGATCGGTTCCTGTCGGAAATTTCCGGTGACCCTCAGGTTGACGCCTCGCTGGAGTGGTTCGGCAACGATTGCTTCGACACCTTGAAGCGTGATTGCAGCCGCGTTCGCCTCGCGGTCGAGGGGAGCGAACCTGCCCGCCGGACCGTCAACCTCTAGAGCGCCGTGCGTTCAACCGAACGCACAATGGATGCTCACCACAGTCATGCTCGCCGGCGCGAGGTCGGCGAGCATTGGGCGTCAGCGCGCCCTAAACCTGTAGATCTCGGTCTCTTCGGTTCGTCCAGCCAGGCAATGCTTGCCGAGCTGGACGAGATCGGAGCGATCCTCGACTACCAGATCGAAGGTCTCGCCGCTCAGAAGGATCACCGCCTCTTCGCCAGGTGCAATCGATTTTCCGAGCTGCTCCAGCCGGTTGCAGGCATTCACGGTATCGCCGACGATCGTATAGGCCGATCGTCCGGTCATGCCGATATTGCCGGCGACGACCGGCCCGGAATGGATGCCGATGCGAACCCTGAGCGGCGGCAGGCCTTGCAGACGTCGCTCTGCATTGTCTCTTGCGATCGCCAGTGAAATGGCGCGCGCCGCGCGGACGGCGCGGTCGGCGTGGTCGTTCTGGGCATCGGGCGCGCCCCAGAAGGCCATGACACAATCGCCGATGAACTTGTCGATGGTCCCGCCTTCGCTCTCGATGCAATTGCCGAGCAGGTCGAAGTGGCTATTGAGGAGTGCGGCGACGTCGCCGGCACTGGTCTTTTCCGCGGTTGCGGTGAAATCGACCACATCCGTGAACATGATGGTGACGACCCGTTGGGTCGATGCCAGGTCTTCGTTGCCGATCAGGTGGCGAACGAGTTTCTTCGGCACGTAGGTCTCGAGCCAGCGCAGGCCGGTCAGCATCGTGTTGTACGCCTTGGCCTGTTCGTTGAGTTCGGTAAACAGGCTGCCTGGGAGTGGGCGGAGCGCCGCAAAATCGAGCATGCCGACGGCACGGACTTCACGCGCCATGCTGGTGACGGGGCGAACGATCAGACGCCCGACAATCCATGCGATGATGATCGCGACGAACAGGACTGCGAGACCGGCGATACCGGCCCGCAGCAGATCCCAGATCGGCTTCTCCACCGATTCGATCGGAACCTCGACGCCGATGATGAGCGAAGCCGGCGCGTAGCCGCGGATTTCGCGCGTCAGGATAACGCGCCCGTCGTCTCCCAGCTTGACCGCGCGCACCTCCATGTCGGAATTGTCGAAGGTCTCGGGCGGCCCGTTCCACAGCGCGGCGAGAAAAGGATCGCCCAGTTCGTCGAGCTTCGGCAGCCGGTGTTGCGCCGACAGGAGCGGATGGCCCGCAGCCATCAGCGGATGGGCAAGGACCTGGTCGCGCCCATAGAGGACGAAGGGCGTTGTCCCAGGGTTGGCGACGGCGATCTGACGCAGGAAGTCGGACATGGTGTCGACCGTGATCGTCGCACGGAAAATGCCTGCGAATTCGCCCCCATGGTTTGCCGGCTGTTGCAGGTTTGCGACCGACGTGCGGATCGCCGGATCGGGCACGAAGTAGACGGGCCCCCAATGGGCCGTGCCGCTGCGCCGCGCCTCCTCGATCTCCGCGCGTTCGTTGGCGCTCATGACCTTGTCTTCGAAGGAAAAGACGCCCTTGGGGCCTTGTGTCACGCCGAGGATCTCGCCGTTGGGTTTCACGAAAGAGAGCACGCGAACCTGTGGGGTCCCGGCCAGGGCCCCGGTCATCACGCGCTCGAGTTCCAGCGTATTTGCCGGATCGAGACGGCCTGCGCCGACCTCTCGCGCCAGAAATGCGAGCTGATCCTCGACCGGCGAAAAGCGGCTGCCGATTTGCGTCTGCACCGCTTCCAGGCCGAGATGGGCCGATTGCACGAGCAGATCACGGGTCGTTCCGGCCGACATGAACCAGACGACGGAGAGGATGACGGCAGCCGTCAGGGCGACCAGCGCGGCCATCACGATCGCGAGCGTGCGCGACAGGCGTATGGTTCGGTTTCGTATGCCGGCGTCAGCCGCCTTGGTCGTCTGCACGAGCATGCCTCTTGTTGTTGCGGACGCTCGCAATCGCGCAGCCCCGTCAAGGAATGCACCGTCTTCTAGCCGTTTTGGGCTTTTTTCCAAGTGCGGGCCGCGCTTTGCGGCCGTGCGTCAATCTGTCCCTTGCAGTCGCTTGCTGATCGGCGCGAATTCCGGTGTCGCCTTGCGCGGGGTCGTGTCGCGCTGGTTGGCCTCCATCTGCTGCCAGTATTTCCAGCCGACCTTCTTTGATCCGAGCTCGTAGTCCATGCCGTCCCAGGCGTCCTCGCGGAAACTGTAGAACGCCCAGTGCAGATCATCCTTGTCCAGTGCCGTCAGCACGTCCTCGAGATAGGTCTTGCAGCCGGACCATAGGCGCATGCAGCCGAACTCGCCGGCGACCAGCCGATTGAGCGGAACGCCCTTGTCCTTCGCCCACTCCACGGGCGCTGTCAGATAGTTTTCGACCCGCGCCTTGTCCCAGGTCTCTTCGACCTCGCCGAAGGGCACCTTGCCCGGATAGGCGTAATGCTTGTCGCGCTTCATGTTGGGCGCGCTCGTCGCCGCATATGGCTCGTACATGTGGAAGCTGTAGAGCACCTTCTGGTCCGTCAGGGCAGCGGGCCAATAGGAAAAGGCGTCGGCTGCCGCATACCAGCCGGCGTCGGCCATCACAGGCGTTGCCGGGTCGACCTCGCGGATGGCGGCGATCACCGTCTCGTAGAAGGCCCTGAGGTCGGAGGCGCTGTCTTGCCGGCCGCCGTACCAGGCCAGCATCGCCTTGGCGTCCGCGTGTTCGGCAAGGCCGTTGCCCTTCTCCGGCGCAGGCTCGTTGACGATATTGTAGGCGGCGACGGCCGGGTGATCCTTGAGCGCGCGCGCCAGATCCCGCCAGAAGTTGGCCGCCTCGCCCCACCAGGCCGTGTCCTTCCAGAGCCGGCCGTCGAATTTGTTGCCGTTGTTCTGAGCCCAGCGCATGCCCGGCAGCGACAGGGGCGCGATCACCACCTTGAGGCCCGCCTTGTCGGCTCGGTCAAGGGTCTCCTTCAGCGTCTTCAGGTCTGCCGCCGGAATGCCCTCGTATTTGTCGGCGTCGCCGATCAGATAGTCACGCTTGGCCGGCTTCCACTTGTCGTAGGACAGGCGCACCCAGGTGGCGCCGTAGCCGGCCAGGGCCTTGAAATAGGCATCGTCCGGCGGCAACCGGTTGAAGCTGTTGCCGCCGTGCTGCGGTTTGTCCCAGAAGGTGATGAGATCGGCGGCACTGGCGGAGCCTGCGAGGCTGCAAGCGAGGAGGGCGGAGGCGATCAGGCGCATTCGGTCGGTCCTTCTGGAGTTCTTGGCCTTCGCGGCTCTTGGTTTGGCGCGGCCAACCTACCGGCGGATCGTTTCGCGGAAGTTCCCTGGGGAACAGCGTCTGGGTTCAAAGCAATTTTGTGAAATCCATTGGGGGACCGACGCCCCATTGGTTCGTGCTTCGCCAGAAAAAGGCTTCGCAGCGGATCGGCCCATTCGCTGCGAAGCTGCTTGCCGAAATATCCGCGCGGTCAGTCGGAAAGCGCTGTCGCCGCCTTCTCGATCAGTTCGGCGACGGCGGCCGGCTGGGAGAGGAAGACCGCGTGGCTCGCCTTGACCTCGACCGTGTCGCTGCCAGCGCGCTTGGCCATCGTCCGCATCAGGTCCGGATGAATGGCCCGGTCTTCGGACGCAATCAGGGCCCAGCTCTTCTTGTCCTTCCAGGCTGGTGTCGTGATCTTCGTCTCGAAAGCGGATTTCGACGGGAAGACCTGGGAGTGGGCCATGAAACGGGCTTCCTCCTCGGGCACGTCGGCGGCAAAGTCCGCGGCGAAGGCCTCCGGATCGAGATAGAGATATCCGTCCTTGGTTGCCGCGATGCCCTTGGTTGCGGCCGGCGTTCTGGCCGCAAGGTCGAGCAGCGTCTCGCCGGCATCCGGCTGGAAGGCTGCGACATAGACGAGGCCGGCGACGTTTTCGGAAGTCCCGGCTTCCGTAACGATCATGCCGCCGTAGCTGTGGCCAACGAGGATCGACGGGCCGTCCTGCAGGTCGAGGATGCGTTTGGTTGCCGCGACATCGTCGCCAAGCGAGGTCATCGGCGGTTGGACGACCATGACGTTGAAGCCCTTGCTGGTCAAAAGGTCGAAGACCTTGCGCCAGCCCGAGCCGTCGGCGAGTGCGCCGTGCACGATGACGACATTCTTGACGGGCTCGGCCAGGGCATGTCCAAGCGGGGCCGCCGCCAAAGCCAGGAGTGTGGCAGCCAGGATTCTTATCTTTCGCATTCTTGGGTCCTTTCTTGAGAGCGGAGTGGTCGTTCCCCGACAAGCGGCGTCTTCTTCAGGTGACGCTTCTGGATTTTTTGGAAGGCGCGCACATGCTCTGGCCGCGGGGCCCGCGGCGCATGATGGTTCGCCTTCGATGGTTCGGGCGGCGATTGCCGAACTATGGGAAGAGGAGAGCCTCTTGTCCGGCAGCCGTTCTCCGGCCTGCCGTCAGCGCCATTGCCGATGCCGCGAGCGCGTTGCGGTCGAGCCGGAAGTGGCGGTAGAGATCACCGATCGTGCCGGTCTGGCCGAAATGCTCGACGCCGTGCGCGATGGTGCGGTGGCCGGCGACGGCACCGAGCCAGGAGAGCGTTGCCGGATGGCCATCGAGCACGGTGACGATCGCGCAGTGGCCGGGCAGCGGATCGAGCAGCCGCTCGATATGGCTTTTCGCACGGGGGTTGCCACGGGCGCGTTCACGCTGCGCGGCTGTCCAGCCAGCATTCAGGCGGTCGGCCGAGGTGACGGCGAGCACGCCGATATCGCGGCGGACCTCGCCTATCAGGCCGGCAGCGGCAATCGCCTCGTCCGCCACCGCACCCTGGTAGGCAATGACGATATCGCAGTTCGGCCCTGGCTTGCGCAGCCAGTAGGCGCCGTCGATCGCGCCTTGGCGGAAGTCATCGTCCACCCGTTTCAACGGTTGCTCCAGCGGCTTGGTGGTGAGCCTCAGATAGACGGAGCCGCCGGTCTCGTCGCGCAGCCAGGTGCGCTCGTCCGGATCGTTGTCGCCATCGCGCTGCATGTAGTCGAAGGCCCATTCCATGATGACGGCGAGTTCATCGGCAAAGGCCGGTTCGAAGGCCGCGAGGCCATCCTGGCTGATCCCGATCAGCGGCGTGCCGATCGACTGGTGCGCGCCGCCCTCCGGCGCCAGCGTCACGCCCGAGGGCGTGCCGACGATCATGAAGCGGGCGTCCTGGTAGCAGGCATAGTTGAGCGCATCGAGGCCCCGGCAGACGAAGGGGTCATAGACCGTGCCGATCGGGATCAGCCTTTTACCAAAGAGCGAATGGCTGAGACCGGCGGCACCTAGCAAGAGGAACAGATTCATCTCGGCAATGCCGAGTTCGACATGCTGGCCCTCCGGCGTGAACTCCCACTTGGCCGTCGAGGCGATCCGGTGCTCGATGAAGGCGTCAGCGAGCGGCTGGCGGGCAAAGAGCTTGCGCCGGTTGACCCAGGCGCCAAGGCTGGTGGTGCCGGTCACATCCGGCGACGTCGTGAGGATGCGTTCGGCGAGGTCCGTCCTGCCCTTGGCGAGATCGTCGAGGATCTTGCCGAAGGCCATCTGCGTTGAAATTTCGCGCTGTGTCTCGACGGCGATCGCCGGCACCTTTAGTCGGTGGTCGGCGTGGCGCCGTGCGCCTTCGGCAAAGAAAGGGACCACGGCGAGGAATGCCTCGAGCGCTTGACGATCCGCCACTCCGGCGAACGGCTCCCATTCCTCGCCGGGCGCGACACCCATATGCGCCTGCCATTCGGCGAATTGGGTCGTCGTCATCAGGCCGCCGTGATTGTCCTTGTGACCGGCGATCGGCGTGCTCCAGCCTTTGATCGTATACGCAAGGAAGCAGGTCGGCCGGTCGTGGTCGATCGCAGCGAAGGTTTCGGCCATGGTCTCGACGCAGTTGCCGCCGAGGTTTTCCATCAGCGCCGAAAGCTCGGCATCGCTGCGCCGGTCGATGAGGGCCGAGACGTCGCCCTGGTCGCCGAGATCGTCGGCAAGCCGCTTGCGCCAGACGGCACCGCCCATGAAGGTCAGCGCCGCGTAGTCCTGGTTGGAGCAGCGGTCGATCCAGTCGCGCAGCTTGCTCCCGCCGGGTTCGGCAAAGGCCGCGCGCTGCAGCACGCCATACTTGACCCGCACCACGTCCCAGCCAAAGGCGTCAAAGATTTTCTCGACGCGTTCAAACAGGCCTTCGCGAACGATGCCGTCGAGCGACTGCCTGTTATAGTCGATGATCCACCAGCAATTCCTGAGGTCGTTCTTCCAGCCCTCCTGCAGCGTCTCGTAGACGTTGCCTTCGTCAAGCTCGGCATCGCCGACGAGCGCCACCATGCGGCCGATCTTGCCTTCACCCCATTGCTTGGCGCGGACGAAATCCTGGACGATCGAGGCGAGCGCGGTGATGCCGACGCCGAGACCGACCGAGCCGGTCGAGAAATCGACGTCGTCGACATCCTTCGTCCGGCTCGGATAGCTCTGCGCCCCGCCAAAGCCGCGGAAGTTCTCAAGTTTCTCGCGGGTCTGCCGGCCCATCAGATACTGCATCGCGTGGAAGACCGGTGCCGCGTGCGGCTTGACGGCGACACGATCCTCCGGCCTGAGCGCGGAGAAATAAAGCGCCGTCATGATCGAGACGATCGAGGCGGAACTTGCCTGGTGCCCGCCGATCTTGATGCCGTCGACCTTTGGCCGGATATGGTTGGCATGGTGGACCATCCAGTGGGAGAGCCAGAGCAGGCGCTTTTCGAGGGTCTTCAGATGGTTCGTGTCGATCATCGCCAGGTTCCGATGGAGAAAGACGAAAGGTGACGGGGTGCGGTCGGCGTTTCAGCCGTCCTTGTAATAGTAGCTGTAGCCGTTGAGGGCCGGCGCACCGCCGAGATGCGCGTAGAGGACGCGGGACCCTTCGGGGAAGAAGCCCTTGCGGGTGAGGTCGATCATGCCTTGCATGGATTTGCCCTCATAGACCGGATCGGTGATCATCGCCTCGGTGCGGGCCGCAAGCCGGATCGCCGCGTTGGTTTCTTCCGATGGTACGCCATAGGCAGGATAGGCGTAATCGGGATTGATCACGATCTCGTCTTCGCGGATCGCGCGGCCGAGGCGAACCAGTTCGGCCGTCGAGTCGACGATCTTTCGAACCTGGGAGCGGGTCTGCTCAAGCGTGCCCGATGCATCGATGCCGATCACCCGATCGGCGCGATCCTGCGCGGCAAAGCCGACGATCATGCCGCCCTGGGTGGAGCCCGTGACGACGCAGACGACGATGTAGTCGAAGGTGAAGCCGAGCTCCTTCTCCTGTGCCGCCACCTCTTCGGCAAACCCGACGTAACCGAGTGCGCCATACTTGTGCACCGAGGCGCCGGCCGGGATCGGGTAGGGCTTGCCGCCGGCATCCTTCACCGACTGGATGGCATCTTCCCAGCTCTTGCGGATACCGATGTCGAAACCGTCGTCGACGAGCCGGCTGTCCGCCCCCATCAGACGCGTCATCAGGATGTTGCCGACACGGTCGTAGACGGCATCATAGTGTGGCACCCATTTCTCCTGGATGACGACGCACTTCATGCCGATCTTGGCAGCGGTCGCGGCAACCATGCGCGTGTGGTTCGACTGGACGCCGCCGATCGAGACCAGCGTATCGGCGCCAGACGCGATCGCGTCGGGCACGATGTATTCGAGCTTCCGGAGCTTGTTGCCGCCCATGGCGAGACCGGAATTGCAGTCGTCGCGTTTGGCGTAAATCTCGACCTTGCCGCCGAGTGCTGCCGTCAGCCGTGGCAGATGCTCGATCGGTGTCGGGCCGAAGGTGAGGGGGTAGCGTTCGAACTTCTCAAGCAGTGACATGATCCAGGCCTCCGTGTGAAAATTGTAGGCGAAGGATAGGCGAAGTCGCGTGAAAGGTGCTCTCTAAGTTGCTGTCCAAAATTCGCAGGATCGAATAGAATTCCGATCTGGTTTCGTCTTTCTTCAATGTATTGGATAAAAAATGAAAGATTCTTCCGAGGAGGATTTTGACCGGATCGATCTCAAGATCCTGCGCGCCCTGCAATCCGAGGGACGGCTGACGAATGCCGACCTCGCCGAGCGGGTCAGCGTCAGTCCGGCGACCTGTCATCGGCGGACACAGCGGTTGTTCGAAGAGGGCTATATCACCGGTGTGAGGGCCGAGGTCGCGCCGTCGGCCGTCGGTCTTGGTGCGCTGGTGATGGTCGGCGTGGTGCTCGACCGCTCGACGCCTGAGAGCTTTGCGGCCTTCGAGGGCGCGGTGCTGGAGATGAAGGAAGTGCTCGACTGCAATCTCGTGGCCGGCGACTTCGACTATCTCTTGAAGATCCGGGTGCGCGACATGGCGGACTTCAACAAGCTGCACGGCCAGAAGCTGATCGCGTTACCGGGGGTGCGTCAGACGCGCACCTTCTTTGTGATGAAGGAAGTCAAGGAGAACGCCCGGCTACCGTTCTGACGGTCGTCGAACGATTGGTCTTTCGCATCGAAGGGGACGCGGATCCGGCACGTCGTCTGCGTGCCGGATGCGCTGCAGCAGGTGCAACCCCGTCAGACCTGGACGAAATGATCGTCTGCGACCTGGTGGTAGCGCCGTTCGACTGGCACATAGTCGGGTGCGCGCAAGGGGCTCTTGAGCTCGTCGCTGGTGGCGCCGCGGCGCGCATGCCGGCGGGTCGGGTCGGCAACTGGCACGGCGGCAATCAGTTTCTTGGTGTAGGGATGCTGCGGGTTTTCGAAGACCTGGGCGCGCGAGCCGATCTCGACGATCTCGCCGAGATGCATGACCGCGACGCGGTGGCTGACGCGTTCGACCACCGCCATGTCGTGCGAGATGAACAGGTAGGCAAGGCCGAGGCTTGCCTGCAAGTCGAGCAGCAAGTTGATGACCTGCGCCTTGATCGAGACGTCGAGAGCAGAGACCGACTCGTCGGCGACGATGACCTTCGGATCGAGCGCCAGCGCCCGGGCGATGCAGACGCGCTGGCGCTGACCGCCGGAGAATTCGTGCGGATAGCGCGCGGCCATGTCTGCCTGAAGACCGACACGTTCGAGAAGGTCGGCCACTCTTTCACGTGCCTGGCGCGGCGTTCCGAGCTTGTGTTCGAGATAGGGTTCGGCGATCGCAGCACCCACGGTCATGCGCGGATTGAGGCTTGCAAAGGGATCCTGGAAGATCATCTGCATCGTGCGACGCATGTCGCGCAGGCGTTTGCGGTCCATCGAAAGCACATCCTGACCATCGAGCGTGACCGAACCGCTCTCGGGCTCGATCAACCGCATGATGGCGCGACCGGTCGTCGACTTGCCGCAACCGGATTCGCCGACGAGCGAGAGCGTTTCCCCCGGCTGCAGGCTGAAAGAGACGTTTTCGATCGCGTGGACACGGCCCTTGAGTTTGCCGAGCAGGCCGGCGTGGATGTCGAAGCGCTTGACGAGGTTCTTGACCTCGAGGATCGGCTTGCGGCCGGTTTGCACTGTGTCGGTTGCTTCGGCCGTGGCGTTCGGAAGACCCGTGGCGGGATCGATGACCGGGAACCGCATCGGCTGGGGTTCGCCCTTCATCGAACCGAGCATTGGCACGGCGGAAAGAAGCGCGCGGGTGTAGGGGTGTTTCGCTCTCAGGAAGATGTCTTCCGTGGGGCCGGTCTCGACCGCGTCACCGCGGAACATCACCACGGTGCGGTCCGCGATTTCGGCAACGACGCCCATGTCGTGGGTGATGAACAGCACCGAGGTGCCTTCCTCTTCCTGCAGCACCTTGATCAGGTCGAGGATCTGACCCTGGATTGTGACGTCGAGCGCCGTCGTCGGCTCGTCGGCGATCAGGAGCTTCGGGCGGCTGGCAAGCGCCATGGCGATCATCACGCGCTGGCGCATGCCGCCGGAGAACCGGTGCGGGTACTCGTCGAAGCGCGAGGCAGCGGAGGGGATGCGGACTTTTTCGAGCAGGCGAATGGTCTCCGCCTTCGCGTCGGCCTTCGACATCGGGCTGTGGCAGAGCAGCGCTTCCGAAATCTGGTCGCCGATCGTGAAAAGCGGGTTGAGGCTGGTCATCGGCTCCTGGAAGATCATCGCCACGTCGTTTCCGCGCACGTTGCGCATCTCGCTTTCGGGCAGGTCGAGGATGTTGCGCCCGCCCATCATCACCCGGCCCGTAATGCGGCTCGTCTCCTTCTGCAGGAGCCGCATGATCGACAGCGACGTGACGCTTTTGCCCGAGCCAGATTCACCGACGATCGCCACGGTTTCTCCGGGCGCGACGGAAAACGAGATGTCCCGGACGACCGGTTTCCAGGCGCCGTCCACGAGGAACGAAGTCGTCAGGTTCTCGACGGAGAGAACAGGCGCGGCCGATTGGCCCCTGGCGATTGCGGTGTCAGTCATGTCGGCTCCTCCGCCTGTTGCTGTCGTCTTGTGCTTCTCGGCGTCCGCTTAGTCCGGCCAGCGCAGCAGGCCGGCGAAGCGACGGGCGTTGCGCTCGCTGAGCGAGGTCGCGATGATCTCGTTGGAGGCGCGCGCCTTGTCCAGTTCCTCGGCAAGCCGGCTTGCGACCACCTTCTCCTGCCCCGGATGCAGGTTGCAGGGGTCCAGGTAGAAGTAATTGTGCTCTGCCTCGTGGTCGCGCACGATGATCGGCGGGGTGCCGCGGGCGAGCGCGTCGGCGAGGTCCCAGGCAGTGATGTGTGCCTCCTGCGGGTCGATGTTGACGCGCAGCCGGTCGAGCGGGTTCTTGGTCGGATCGGCCTCGATCACCGGCTTGATGCCCGGGCGTCCGTCGAGCGTTTCGTGCCAGAGGTTCAGGTAGCTGGTTTCGCGTTCGCGAATGCCGGCGTGGTCGCGCTTCTCCCAGGCTTCGAGCGCTGCCATCACGCCGAGCATGCTTTCCTTGCCGACCTTCATGCCGCGGCCGAGCCCAAGGTTCTGGAGGAAGGTGTTGCGGACCATCTCCTTTTTACCGGCGACGATACCGGAGGTCGGGCCGCCCAAGAACTTGTGGCCGGAATAGAGGACGATGTCTGCGCCGTGCTCGAGGAAGATGCGCAGATCGTATTCGGAGGCGGCGTCGACGATAACCGGCACGCCCTTCGAATGGCAGACCTCGGCAAACTCCTTGAGGTCGAGAAGCCCGTATTGCACTACGTGATGCGAGATCACGTAGACGGCGCAGGCCGTGCGCTCGTTGATCGCACCTTCCAGGTGGTAGCGGTAGGCCGAGGTCGCCTGGCCGACGAGCACCGGCTTTGCGCCGGCGATGCGGATTGCCTGATCGACCGGCGCGCCGTAGCTCACCACATGGCCCATCTGGATGAGGACCTCGTTCTTGAGGCCCGTCGTATCGGGCAGGCGCTCGATTGCGGCCAAGTCGGCCCCGGTCATGCAACCGGCGATCGCGAGACTGATGCCCGCCGAGCAGGAGGCCGTGACGAAACCGGCTTCGGCGCCCGTCAGTCGCGCAATGACAGGGCTCACCTTGCGCTGCAAATCGTTGATCTCGACGAACTGCGGCAGTATGGCAGTCATAGCGGCAATCGCTTCCGGGACCACGATCGATGCGCCGAGGCCCGTCATCGTCCCGGAGACGTTGATAACGGGACGAAGTCCGAGAGCTTCGCGAATGTCACGGTCAGGCATAGTGGTCTCCATGTGATTGTCTGGCAGGCGATTTTATGGCAGTCGAGACGGATAGAGTATTCCGTTTTCGCGGAATATCTACCATAGTAATGAAGTACAGGTGAGGCTTCCTGTCGCGCCGCCCAGCCGCTGCCGGCGGGCTGGCGAGAGCAAAGCCAGGCATTTCCCGGTTGATGCGCGGATAGGGCCGCGCTGGAGTGGACCATTGGACAACACGACGAACGGCGTCGAGCCGCATGATGATACCGAAACCACCGGCAAGCCGCGCCGCTCGCGTGTGAGCGGCATGGACCGGGCGTTGCAGGTGCTCGATTTTCTTTACGAAACGGGTTCGCCGAGCGGCGTCTACGCGATTGCCAAGGCGGTCGGCGCGCCGCTCTCGACGGCCTATGTCATCGTCGACGACATGGTCGAAAAGAACCTGCTCAGCCGCGATGCCGATGGCCTCGTCTGGTTGGGTGATCGGCTCTATCACTATGGCCTCGCCTATGCCCGCTCGCTCGATTTCCTGGGTGTCGCCACCCGCGAAATGCATGATCTCGGCCGCGAGGTGTCCGAGACGATCCAGCTTTGCGGCCGTGACGGCGACTACATGCAGGTGCTCGCCATGGCTGACGGTCCTGGGCATTTCCAGGTGACCTCGCGCGTCGGCACCCGCGTGCCGCTCAACTGGACGGCTTCCGGCCGCCTGCTTGTTGGCCATCTGCCGGCCGATGAACGGCTCGAGCTTTTCCGCCGCTGTGCCCGCACTTCGCCGACCGGCCGCGCCGACATAGACCCGGCGGCTCTTTCCGACCAGGCCGAGAGCGCGCTTGCAGCAAGGCTGTCGATCCAGGCGGGCGAGTCCGACTACGCGGTCGCCTGCGTTGCCGCGCCGATCCTCGACGACAAGGGCAATTGCGCCGCCACGATCTCGATCGTGCTGCCCGAGCAGAAAATCCTCGACGACCGGGCGTTCTACGCCGATCACGTCAGGGTTTCCGCCGAGCGGATCGAGAAGATGATGGGCTGGCGCAGCCATTGATCCGACCTCCCGCCGTCACTCGTGAAGAGCGACGATCGCCTCGATCTCGACGGTGATGTTTCCGGGCAAGGACCCGAAACCCACCGCCGAGCGGGCATGCTGGCCGGCCTCGCCGAAGACGTCGACCATCAGGTCCGAGCAGCCGTTGATGACGCGCGGGTGCTCCTCGAAATCCGGCACGGCATTGACCATTCCGAGCAGCTTGACGATGCGCTTGACGCGGCCGAGATCGCCGAGCGCATCGTGCATCACCGCAAGCAGGTTGATGCCCGTCAGCCGTGCATGCTCATAGGCGCTTTCGATATCGACATCGGCCCCCACCTTGCCGGCATGAAGGTGCCCGTCGACTTCGCGTGGGCCCTGTCCGGACAGGTAGAGGATGTTGCCCTCCTGCACGTGCGTGACGAAATTGGCAATTGGCGGCGGCGCGGGCGGCAGATCGATGCCGAGGGCCTGAAGCCGCTCATAGGGTGAGACGGCGGCAGAGGTGTTCTTCTTCTGATCCAGACTGGTCACGCGATGTCCTGTCATTTCTGTATTCTGTCGTCTCGAGTTAGCGGTAGCTGAAGCCATGGCTGTGGTCGGGGCACTCGATATGCTGCGGCTGGTAGCGGTTGGCGGCAACGACCTCAGTCCCCATCACCGCAAAGCGCGGCTCGAACAGGCGATTGAGATGGGCCTCGGCGCCCAGTGAATCGAAGACCCGAAGTTCCGAGTCCACGAGGTCGAAGAGGGTGAACTCGGCGCGAGCGCCGACGGTAAGCAGGTTGTCCAAGTCCAGGCGGATCACGGAAGCCGGCGCTTGGGTCACCGCCTCGACCACCTTTTCGAAGGGCATGCCGACGCTGAGCAGCTTCGACATGGTGGTGCCGAGATCCCAGACCGACTGGTTCATGCTGCGCAGATGCACATCGGTGGAGATCGAGAAGGGCAGGAGCCCGCGGGCGATGGCCACTTCGGCGACGCGGAAGGAGAAGGAGGCGCCGCCATGGCCGATGTCGAGGCGGATGCCTTCGCCGGCGCAGCGTTCGGCAAGCTCGAACAGGTCCTCGTCCTCGATAATGCTGGATCCGGCCTTGCCGTTGAAACAATGGGTGACGATGTCGCCGGGGCCGAGGATTTCGAGCACTTCGTCATAGAGCGCCGGCGGCTCGCCGACGTGAACCATCATCGGGATCTTCAGGATCTTGGCGATCTTCTTGCCGAGCTTCACCGGTGTGACGCCCCAGGAACCGGTGATCACGTGGCTGGCGCGCACCTTGAGACCGACGATGTGCTCGCGGTTTTCCTGGTAGCAGGCAATGATGCGGTCGATGTCGATCGAGCGGATGTCGGAGAGCTCGCTGACGCGGTTGCAGGCGACAAGGCCGATCGAGCCGAGATTGAGGAACGCCTTGATGCGCTCGCGCGACGGCTCGATGATGTATTCGCGAAAGCCGTGAAAATTGGCCTCGCCGGCCGAACCGGCATCGACGATGGTGGTGACGCCGCGCTCCATGCCGCAAAGCTGCGGACGCACGGAAATGTCGGTGCCGCCATGCCAGACATGGGCATGCAGGTCGATCCAGCCGGGCGAGATCCAGGCGCCGTTGCCTTCGATGCGACGCACGCTGCCGGATGCTTCGAGGTTCGGGCCGAGGGCTGCGATGCGGCCCTCGCCGTCAACGAGGATGTCGATGGTTTCGGCCGGTGCGGCCATGCCGAAGGCGACGGGCTTCACCTGCCGGATCAGCACCGGACCAGCGCTGTTGGTTGCGTTCGTCATGACTTACAGGTCCTTTCTGAGGCGGGGATCGAGCATGTCGCGCAGGCCGTCACCGACCATCTGCAGCGACAGCACCGAGAGAACGATGGCGATGCCGGGGAAGAGCGTCACCCAATCGGCCTGGCCGATATATTGGCGGCCGGAGGCGATCATCGTGCCCCAGGTGGGGATTTCCGGGCTGACGCCGACGCCGAGGAAGGAGAGCCCGGCCTCAGCCAGCATCGCGTGCGCGAAGAGGAAGGTGCCCTGCACGAGAACCGGCGACAGCAGGTTGCGCAGGACATGGCGCGTCATGATGTGCGGCGTCGAGATGCCGAGCGCGCGGGCGGCCTCGACGTAGGGAAGCTCGCGGATGACAAGGGTCGAGGCGCGCACCACGCGGGCAAGCCGCGGCGCATAGACGATGCTGAGCGCGATGATAACGGTCGTCAGCGAGGGACCGAGGGCCGCGACAAGCGCGATCGCGAGCAGAATGTCCGGAAAGGCCATCATCGCGTCGATGACGCGGGCGATCGGCGTGTCGAGCTTCGGAAAGAAGCCGGCAAGCAGGCCGAGCACGACCCCGATCACGGTTGCGAGTGTGACGACGGCAGCACCCACCAGCAGCGACAGCCGGCCGGCATAGATGGTGCGGGAAAAGACGTCGCGGCCGAATTCGTCGGTGCCGAAGAACCATTGCAGGCTCGGCGGTTGCAGGCGATTGACGATCGACAGCTTGCCCGGCGCATAGGGCGCAATCAGCGGCGCGAAGACGGCGAGCAGCACGAAGACGGTGAGAACGATCAGGCCGAAGGCGACGGTCTTGCGCTTTAACAGCCGGCGGACGAACTTGCGGCCTTCGCTCTCGGCGGGGGCAGATACGGAAATAGCCATCAGTAGCGCACCCTTGGATCAACGAGGAGATAGAGCATGTCGATCGCGAAATTGATCAGCACATACAGCGCGGCAATGACGAGCAGCGCGCCCTGGATGACCGGATAGTCGCGGCGAAGTACGGCCGAGACCACGAGATTGCCGACGCCCGGAAGGCCAAAGACCGTCTCGGTGACGACGGCGCCGGAAATCAGCACAGCGGCGGTGAGGCCGATGATCGTCAGGATCGGGATCAGCGCGTTCTTCAGCGCGTGTTTCATCACCACCTTGCGTTCGCCGAGACCCTTGGCGCGGGCCGTGCGGATGAAGTCGTCGCCGAGCACGTCGAGCATCGAGGCGCGGGTAAAGCGCAGGATCAGGGCGGACGAGACGACGCCGAGCGCGATCGCCGGCAGGGTGAGGTGGTACATGCGCTCGGTGAAGGAGGATCCGGGGCCACCATAGCCGGAGACCGGGAACCAGCCGAAACGCACGGCAAACACCTGGATCAGGATAAGGCCGAGCCAGAAGCTCGGAATGCTCGCAGCCAGCATCGCCAGCGTCGTTGCCGCCTGATCGACGAAGGAGCCGCGCCGATAGGCCGCGTAGATGCCGATCGGCAGCGCGATCGCACAGGCGATCAGGATGGAGAACAGTGTCAGGAAGAAGGTCGGTTCGGCGCGCTCGGCGAGCGCTGACGTGACCGGTTGGTTAAGGAAGATCGACTGGCCGAGATCGCCCTGAAGCAGCTGGCCGACATAGTAGACATATTGCAGGCCAAGCGACTGGTCGAGGCCGAGCCGGGTGCGCAGTTCCGCAATATCCTCCTGGGTCGCTTCCGGGCCGAGCATGACGGCGGCCGGGTCGCCTGGGGTTACGCGGACGATGACGAAGACGATGGTCACGACGATCGCCATGACGACGATCATGCCCATCAGTCGCTGGAAAATGTAGCGTAACATGGTGGCCTCGAACCTTTCCTTGAGCGCCCCGCCGCGACGGTGGAGGCGGGAGCGACGCGCCCCTTCAGGCGGACGCCGGACCAGAGGTCGGGCATCCGCCGAAGTCCCTTGGGAGGGGGGAGCTTACTTCTTGATCGAAGCGTTCCAGAAGTACGGCCACGGCGCCGGCGAGACGCCGTCAAGCGACTTCGACTTCGCCGAAAGCGCATTGAAGTCGCCGATCTTGATGAAGGGCACTTCCTCGAAGATCACCTTCTGAACATCGGCCCAAAGGGCGACACGCTTTGCCGGATCGGATTCGGCGTTGAAGGCATCGACCGCCTTGGCGCGGGCAGGTGTGTCCCAGTTGCCGGGGGCCTTGGTCGACATCATGCCGATCAGCGCCGGTTCCGGCAGGAAGGGGCTGTGGGTGATGTAGATGTCCCAAAGCGTCGGGTCGGCGCGACGCTGGGTGAGCGTTGCCCAGTCCACCACCTGCAGATCGACGGTGAAACCGGCAAGCTTCAGGTACTCGGCGGCGACCTGCGCCATCTTGTAGTGGAACTCGTACTGGCGGCTGGTCAGGATGCGCAGCGGCTCACCCTTGTAGCCGGCAGCTTTCAACAGTTCGCCAGCCTTTTCCGGGTCGGCGATGTTGTAGGCGCCTTCGGTGCCGGCATCGGTCCGCCAGGCAAACTGCGACGGGTAGAGAGCGGCGTCGAGCGCATAGAAGTCGGTGCTGCCGAAGGCGGCGGCCATCATGTCTTCCGTGCTGAGCGAAGCGCGGATCGCCTTGCGCAGGTCGAGGTTCTTGGTCATGCCGTTGCCGGAGTTCAAGACGAAGACCGGCCAGCCGAAGGGCTGCAGCATCACGGGATCAGATGCGCTCGAGCCCTTTACACGCTCGAAGGATTCGACTGGCAGCGAGTCGACGTAATCATACTGGCCGGAGACGGCCGCCTCGACGCGCGTGTTCGGGTCCGGGACCGGCACGAAGCGGATTTCGTCGGCGTATTGATGGCGGGCGCCGCCATAGCCGTTCGCTTCGCCTTCCGGCGACTTGTAGGCGTCGTAGCGGGTCAGCTGGATATACTGGTCCGCCTTGCGTTCTTTCAGCTGGTAGGGACCGGTGCCGACGAAGTCGGTCATCGGCTCGGCCTGCTTCTCCGAAGGAAGCACGATGGCCGCCGAGTTGTTGAAGGCGAGGAGCGACACGAGCGGTGCGTAAGGGGTGGCGAGCGAGATCTTCACCGTCAGCGGGTCGACCGCCTCGATGCCGGAAATCGTCGTTGCCGTCTGCTTGCCGCGCGAGGCGACCTTGGTCCAGCGCTCGAGCGAGGCGACGACGTCCTTGCTGTCAAGATCGGTGCCGTCGTGGAACTTGACGCCGGAACGCAGCTTGATCGTGTAGGCCTTGCCGTCGGCGCTGATCTCGGGAAGTGCCGCCGCCAGAAGCGGCGTCGGCTTCCAGTCCTTGTCGAAGGTGTAGAGCGTCTCGAAGATGTGCTGCGAGACGATACCGACGAGATCGGCGGTCGAGGCCATCGGGTCGAGTGTCGGCGGTTCGCCGACGGTCGCGACGTTGATGACGCCACCCTTTTCCTGGGCGAAGGCGAACGATGCCGATGCCACAAGTGCCGTTCCGATAAGCAATGCAAATTTAGCTTGTTTCATATTTTCTCCTCCTCATATTCCATAGTTATGCTATGTCGTTCTTTATTTTGGAATATAAAACGGCACGAAGCTGAAAATGTCAACCGCTTGTCGTCGTCGTGTCATGGACTTTAGTAGGGGGCCGCTTACGCAAGCGGACGGGGTGGCCGCCGCAACCGCGCGGCGTGTGGTTCTTTCGGCTTGCGGGCGCTTTCGCCATCGGCGCCGATTTGCTACCTCGGGGTGACTGCAGGAGGAGACGTCAGGTGAAGGTTATCGGGCTGATTGGCGGCATGAGCTGGGAGAGCTCGGCCGAATACTACCGCATCATCAACGAGACGGTGCGCGACCGCTTGGGCGGCGTGCATTCGGCCAAGTCTCTGATGTGGTCGATGGACTTCGGCGAGATCGAGCGGCTCCAGCATCACGGCGACTGGCCGGCGCTGACGGAAGAGATGATCGCGGCGGCACGTCGGCTGGAAGCCGGCGGCGCTGATTTCCTGATGATCTGCACCAACACCATGCACAAGATGGCGGACGAGGTTTCGGCGGCCGTGTCGATCCCGCTCTTGCACATCGCCGACCCGACGGCGCAGAAGATCAAGGTTGCGGGAATTCGAAAAGTCGGCCTGCTCGGAACGGCGTTCACAATGGAGCAGGATTTCTACAAGGGGCGCCTGACGGAGAAATTCGGCCTCGAGGTGCTCGTGCCGGGGGCGGATGATCGCGCCAAGGTGCACGAGATCATCTACCGCGAACTTGTTGCCGGCATTGTGAAGGACGCATCAAGGGACGCTTATCGCGCGGTCATCTCAAGGCTCGTCGCTGAGGGCGCCGAAGCGGTGATCATGGGGTGCACCGAAATCATGCTGTTGATTTCACAGGCTGACAGCCCGGTGCCGGTCTTCGACACGACGGAGATCCACGCGCTGGCTGCGGTCGATTTCGCGCTTGAGGGGGCCTGATCCCGCGACAAACCGGACCAACGCCGAAAGCGGAGAGGCAAGACGCCGCCACGGTCGTGGCGGCGTGTTTCGCGTTGCCGGATTGCGCTAGTGCAACGTAGACTCGCGCGGCTCGCCCTGAAACAGGCTGAGCAGAGCGATGCCCTGCTGCAAAAGCAGCTCGGCCGCCGGCAGGTCGCCGACCACCAGGTCGTCGGCACAGCTGATGATGATATTGGCCAGGCTGATCGAGTTCTCGGCGAACTTGTCGTCGCCGATCTCGTAGGCCTTCTCGGCCGTCGCCTCGAGCGCGTCCACGACCAGTGCCATCATGTTCGAGCGCTCGTGAAGCGTCATGGCCTCGAGTGTCTTGGCGTCGAGCGTCTTGTCTGAATGCTGCATGATTACCTTCCCTGTTGTTCAGGTCGAAACCGGCTGCGCCGGCCATAAGCCGGGGAAGACGTCTACGACTGTGATTGGATCAATGAAGGGAGCCGGCGTCGAACGCGGCTTCTGCAGTTATAAATCGTCAAGCAAGGCGTCGGATGCAAGGTATGGCTACTATGCATCCCCTGCATGGGTCGCAAACGCGCAAACTTGAGCAGGGTTCCGCTCGGCCGGCAAATTTCGCGTGATACCTTGGCTCAGGCGAGGCTCTTGTCGATCGCCAGGCGCTCGGCGGCGCATTCCTGCGCGAGGAAGTCGATGAACGTGCGAACGGAGGGAAGCAGTCCGCGCCGCGAAGGAAACACGGCGTGCACGACACCGGATGCCGGCCGCCACCCGGGCAGCACCGGGACCAAGGTGCCTGCGGCCAGATCCTTCCAGATCATCATCGTCGGCAATTGCACGATACCCGCTCCGTCGAGTGCGGCTTCGCGCAACGCCGCCATGTCGTCCGTCAGGAAGCGCGGCGCGTGGCGGACGACCGCCCGTTCACCGTTGGAGCATTCGAGGCGCCATTCGTAGGTGTGGGTGGCCGAGGTCCAGGCAAGGCTTGGCAGTCCCGCCAGCTGTTCGGGCGACTGGATCGGTTCCTTGAGAAAGCCCGGTCGGGCGACGAGATACTGCGAACTGTCGTCGAGCTTGCGCATGACGAGATCGCTTTTTTCGAGCGGCGGAAACCGGACGCGGATCGAAACGTCGAAACCCTCGGCGATGACGTCGACGCGGCGGTTCGTGCTTTCGAGCTGCAGGCCGATCTTCGGATAGGTGGTCATGAAGCGCGCAAGAATCCGGCCGAACTGAAACGAAATCAGCGCTGTCGGGCAGCTGACCTTGAGTATACCTTGAGGCTCGCCCTGATGCTGGGCGACATAGGCGTCGGCGGCTTCCGCCTCGACAAGGACGGCGACACAGCGCTGGTAGTACTCGCGGCCGACATCGGTGACGAAGAAGCGCCGCGGAGAGCGCTGGATCAATCGAACTCCGATCCGGTCTTCGAGCATCGCGATGCGCCGGCTCAGCCGCGATTTTTGCGTGCCGGTTGCCCGCGCTGCAGCTGCAAAGCCGCCATGCTCGACGACTTGGACAAAGTAATAGAGGTCGTTCAGATCACGCATCGTTCTATTTGTAGGACGCTGCGTCAATTTTGGCAATCTTTTGGCCACCAGCGTTCCGCGATAACGTGCTTTCAGTCACAGCCGATCAGGCAGCAACAAAGGCGCTGCCGGCGGTGATCGAAGCCAAAACCAAGGAAGGATTTTCCAATGACCAAGCCCTATGCACGCCTCAACAAGGATGATGTTGCCGTCCTGCTCGTCGACCATCAGGCCGGCCTCCTGTCCTTGGTGCGCGACTTCGATCCCGACAAATTCAAGAACAACGTTCTGGCGCTCGGCGATCTCGCCAAATACTTCAAGCTGCCGACGATCCTGACGACCAGCTTCGAAGACGGCCCCAACGGCCCGCTGGTGCCGGAGTTGAAGGAGCAGTTTCCCGACGCGCCCTACATCGCCCGCCCGGGCCAGATCAACGCCTGGGACAACGAGGATTTCGTGAGGGCGGTGAAGGCGACCGGCAAGAAGCAGCTTTTGATCGCCGGCGTGGTAACGGAGGTCTGCGTGGCATTTCCGGCGCTCTCGGCCATCGAGGAAGGGTTTGAGGTCTTCGTGGTGACCGACGCATCCGGCACCTTCAACGAAGTGACCCGTGATTCCGCCTGGTCGCGCATGACCGCTGCCGGCGCTCAGCTGATGACCTGGTTCGGCGTTGCCTGTGAATTGCATCGCGATTGGCGCAACGACATCGAAGGTCTCGGCACGCTGTTTTCGAACCATATCCCAGACTATCGCAACCTGATCACCAGCTACAACACCATTGCAGCCCGCAAATAAGCTGAATGGAAGGGAAAAGCGCCGGCTGGTCTCAGCCGGCGCTTTTCGCGTTTCGGTTGGATATCGGTCCGGGCGGCGGCTACGCCCGACTTGCGGCTCGCTCGGCGTCCGGTGCCGCGGTGGTAGCGGCGGGTTTCAGTCGGCCGGTCAAAAGCAGGCTGGCGGCGAGGAAGGGGAAGAGTACGCCGAGGCCGAAGCGCATGTCGCTATGTTCGGCGATCAGGCCGATCAGCGGCGGTCCGAGCAGGAAACCAAGAAGCGCGATGAAGGAGAGGATGGCAACGCTTGCCGCCGCCGGCCTGTCTTTCTGGTCGGCCGCGGCGGTGACGGCGAGCGGAAAGCCTACCGAGACGCCGAAGCCCATGGCGGCAAAGCCGGCAAGCGCTGCCCAGGCGGCCGGGCTTGCGACCACCAGCAACAGCCCCGCAATGCTGGCAACGGCACACGCACGCGCGACCGGGACCGGTCCGTACGTCGCTTTCAGTCGGTCGCCGGCGAAACGGCCTGCTGCCACCATGAAGGCGAAGATCGAATAGCCGAAGCCGGCGCTGGCGCTGGAAAGCCCGAAGACGTCGCGCAGGAACACCGCAGACCAGTCCGCGACCGCACCTTCGGTCATGGTGATGCCGAAGACGAAGAAGCAGACGCCAAGCAACGCAAGGCTCGGGAGCTTTCCTTTCGAGGGTGGGGCGTCCTCACCCTTTGCTTCGGCGGATTGTAGCTGCGGCAGTTTGGCGGCGAAGTAGACGCTGATCGGCAGCATCACGGCGGCCGTCAGCGGCACCGCCCATTCCGAAGCAACCTTGAGCGCGGCGAACCCAACGCCGATCAGGCTGCCCGCCATGATGCCGAGGCTCCAGAAGCCGTGGCAGGTGCTCATGATCAATTGCCCGGAGTGCTTCTCGATCGCGTCAGCCTCGACGTTGAGGCCGAGCTCAAGCGTCGTCAGTGCCGCGCCGACGACGGCGAGCGTTACGAAGAGCAACTCGATGCTTGACGGCCAAGTCGGCATCCAGACGAGCGCCAGAAAAACAACGAAGCCGTAGATGATCGTGGCTCTGCCACCGACCCTGGCGACCAAGCGTCCGGCAAACGGCAGCATCAGCAGGATGCCGACGGGCATGCCGAGCAGCGCGATTGCCAGTTCGGCCGGACCGAGACCGAGCCTTTGCTGCACATCGGGAATACGCGGCAGCCAGGCTCCGAAGGCGATCGGCTGTAGGAAGAAGATCAGCATGATGAGCCGTTGATTGGTCATGCGCATGGTCCCCAATCGATCATTATGGCGCGAGAGAGAGCGTCGGCAGCGACTAAGCCGTCGAGCCGCTATGGGTGTTGCAAACAGGTCTGGCGCGTTGAAAATCGTTTTCAAAATCTGTCGCGCGCCTTCCGTGCCGTCAAGGTCGGAAACCATGGGCAGGTTGAAAAAGCAGATCTTTCCGGCGGAGTGACGGGAGGTGTTGCATATGTGCAGACACCACTTCGCGTATTGGTCTGGTCGGTGTGAAAAAGATATACATCTGGTCCGGCGGGGTTGGGCGGGCCAGATGCCTGTCGTTCAGGAGTGCCGCTTCACCGCAGCAGCTTCAAGGATCCGGTCAGCGATTTGACCCACTTGGACGCGCCGGCCAGTCCCACGCCGTCGATCGTTTCCACGGAAAGGTCTCGGTCAGGAAACTGCGTCTCATAGTCTGCGTAGTTGTGTAGCGAGCGCGCGAAGGCCGGAAACGGTACGACGATGCGATCCTCCCCTTTCGGCAGCGCCTTCAGGAGCAGCGTGCCGATCGTCTCGCTGTCGGCCTGCAGGATCGGGACGGGCCGGTTGGAGCTGATATCAATGGTGTTGCAATTGCCATCGGTCAGGCGCTGGTTGCCGAGGCCGGGCATCGCGGCGCCAATGCCGATAGAGATCGCGGCAATGGTGTTGGCAAGATGACCCGTCGGCAGTTCGGGATTGACGATGATGGCGAGGCGGATGTCCCGAGACACGATGATCTGTTTCCTCCATGTTCACGTCGACGGGGGAGGATAGACCGGATGCGGAGGTAAGTTCTTTCAGATGTTGCGAGTTGTCTGATACTTGAGATAGGATCTTCCTATTTTAAGCAAATATGAGACAGATTATGCCTTCTGTTCTGACGTCCGCCGACGTGAAGATTCTGACAGCGCTGCAAAATGACGGGCGCTTGAGCAACCAGGCGCTTTCCGAAGAAGTGGGGATGTCGACATCGCCCTGCTGGCGGCGTGTGCGGCAGCTGGAGGACGACGGCGTCATTGAAGGCTATCGGGCTGTTGTGAACCGGCGCGAAATCGGCCTCGGCGTGCTCGCCTTCATCCGCGTAAAGATCGACAGCCACACCGAGGTGGAGGCCGATGCCTTTGCGGATGAAGTGATGAAGCTCGACAGCGTCGTTGCCTGCTACAGCATTGCCGGTGACGCGGATTTCCTTCTGCAGGTGGTTTCGGCCGACCTCGATTCCTACTCGGATTTTGCCATGAAGGTCGTGCGGCGTCTGCCGTGCATCAAGGAAATGCAAACGACCTTCGTCCTGAAGGAAATAAAGCCCTATAGCGGCCTGCCGTTGCGCGTAACCGCCAGCCACCGATAAGGCCGGGCGGTCAAGCGCCCGGTTGTCGCGATGCGGTCCCGCCTCTCGGCGGTCTCAGTGAAATCATGGCCGCAGTCGATGCGTCCTTGCCATTGGCGCCGGCGCCGAATTTCGGCACGCCGGATCCGTCGATAATCCATACGGCATTTCGACCGCCTGATTTCGCCGCATAGAGGGCGGCGTCGGCCGCAGAGATGATGGCGTGCGGTTCTCTTCGTTCTTCGATCAAGGTGATGCCGATGCTCACGGTCGCAGACAGGACGCCCTTCGACGTGCCGAGGCGGCAGCCCTCAAATGCGGCGCGGATGGCCTCGGCGACGGCGATCGCGCCCGGCCGGTCCGACCTGGGGAGGCAGACGGCGAACTCTTCGCCGCCCATGCGCGCGATGAACGCGCCGCGCGGTACGGTCTTTGAAACAATCTCTGTAAATTCAACGAGAACCTGATCGCCGGCCGCATGCCCGTAACGATCGTTGATCGACTTGAAGTGGTCGATATCCATGTAGAGCAGGGCCCCCTCTCTCGGTCCCTCCGCCAGGGAGGTGTCGAGCTGGGCGAGAAACGCGCGACGGTTCGGTACGCCCGTCAGCGCGTCGGTTTCGGACGCCAGCTTGTAGCGCTGCTGCGTCCGTTCCGCCACGAGAGCGAAGAAGGCAAAACCGCCGGCCAGGCAATGCAGGAACAGCTCGAAGGTGACGAACTGGTACCATACCGGCTGTTCCGCACCCGAAGCCGTATTGCCGGCGAGCGGCCATAGCAGGATCAACGGAATCCGCACGAGATAGAATGCGCCGTGGCTGACGAAGACGAAGGCGACGATATAGGAGCTTGGCAGCCTACGGAAATTCTCCGATCGGAAGATTTCGATCGCGACCAGAGCGGAATAGGCGAAGATGAGCACCGAATAGAGGACGATCCTGCTGGTGACGCTCTCCTGGAAGTGATCGGAGAAGTAGGTGATCGCGATCCAAAGTACCGGCCCCGCCAGGGCGGAAGCGATTTTGAGGGGGCGGTTGTCGAACGCGCGCAGGCCAAGCCAGATCATCGCGAGCGCCAGTACTGCCAAAGCGTTGCCGAGCGAGACGGTGAGGAATTGATAGCCGTCCCCGCGCAAGGCAAGCAGCACGAAACCGAGCGCACCGATGAAAAAGGCACAGGACCAGATCATGAGTTCGACGCTCTTGCGGTCCTGCCGCCAGGCGAGACCGAAAAAGACGCCGAAGATCACCAGCGTCGCGAACGAGCTGAACATGATCGTCGGGGTATGCAGGGTGTTCACGGTCACCTCCTGGTTGTGGTGGGCAGCATTGCCCGAGAAGCGTAAAGCTTTCGCAAATGATAAGCGTGCCGCCGCCCCGCTATCGCTGACCGAAGATGGGACGTGTCACCGGGAGGGTGCGCCGAGGAGGCAGGAATCGGGTTGAATTTCGACCCGTTACGCACGATTTTCAGGTTAGAGGCACAAGTGGAGGCCAGGTGGATGGGGCAGGCAGTACATCGCTATTTTATCTTCGATACCGCGGCCGGGTTCTGCGGCATCGCTTGGAGCGATGCTGGCATCACACGGTTTCAGTTGCCGACCGGCGCGGCGGACGCGACCGAGCGCCTTCTGCAACGGCGGCTGCCGGCCGCCGAGCCAGGGCACCCGACAGCGGAGATCGCCGAGGCCGTTGATGCCGTGCGGCGCTATTTCGAGGGCGTCGAGGTCGATTTTTCCGGCTTCACGGTCGATCTTGAAGGCCAGGACGCGTTCTTCCTGCGCATTTATGCTGCGGCCCGTGCGCTGCGCTGGGGGCAGACCACTACCTATGGTGCCCTGGCAAAGGAGCTGGGCGCCGGACCTGAGGCCGCGCGCGATGTTGGTCAGGCCATGGCCAAGAACCCCGTCTCGCTGATCATCCCCTGCCATCGGGTGCTGGCGGCCGGCGGCAAGATCGGCGGGTTTTCCGCGCCCGGCGGATCGACCACCAAGACACGCATGCTCGAACTGGAAGGCGTTCATCTGGAGCCTCCGGCGCCGACGCAGCAGTCCTTCGGCTTCTAGGATAGAGCCTGCTCATGCGGCAGCCCAACGCGTGAAGTGTGGCACTGCATGCCCCCGCCTCCGCCAAGCCAACGACGATGGTCGCGTGCCGGACATGAACGGCAAACGGTCCGGCGCATTTCGTCTCCAACGCATACGGGCGCTTACGTTCCGGCGGTCTAGCGTTCGTGTTGCTGCAAGGTGAGACGGACATGAACGCCCCGCGGGCCCAGCGTTTCTCCGACCGCACTTCCGTCGTTGCGCGACCAACGCGGCTTCTGTAGCCGACCTTCACCCTGCTCGATACGGGACGCCATGAGATCTTCGTGCGCGTCGTAAAGCCGCCCTTTGGCAAGCCGACGGCGGCTTCGTGGCAACGCGCTCTACACCCCAGATTTTGCCGCAGGCGCAACTCTCCCTTCGTCTCGAAGATCGCTGTTGACAAAACACACCGATCGTTGGCAAATGTCAGAAGTAGGTGACGAATGCCACGCGACCGGGCTGCTTCAAGGGAGACAGAAGCAGAAATCAACCATCGTTGAGCGGCTTCCACCTTCAGCAGATACCTGGGTGGAGGAACGAACTTGGCTTTTCAGATGGACCGGCAATTGGGCTTTCTGGCCGGCGTCAACGTTGCCGCCGTTGCCGTAGGCGCCGTGCTCGTCGGCGCCAGCTTCGTCGAGCTCTACAACTTCCAGTCCATGGCATCCCAGGTCCCGGAGCTTGGCTTCCTCGCGCTCGGTGTCATGCTTGCGATGATGTCCGGCAATGGCGGCATCGACCTTTCCGGGATCGCCTTGGCGAACCTTTCCGGGGTCGCCGCCTACTTCTTCCTGCGCGATGCGATTTCCGCTGACGATGCGCCATACCTCTTTATGTGGAGCTTTATCGGCGCCGCGCTCGCGATCGGCCTCGTCGGTGGGATGCTGAACGGCTTCCTGATCGCCCAGCTTGGCTTGACCCCGATCATCGCGACGCTCGGCAGCCAGTTGCTCTTCACGGGTCTCGCCGTGGTTCTGACCAACGGTTCGGCGCTCAGCCTCGGCTATGTCGAGCCGCTTGATGATTTCGGTAACGCCTCGATCCTCAGCATTCCCCAATGCTTTGCACTCTTCGTCGTCGTCGCGCTTGGCATCGGGGTGGTGCTGCGCTTCACCCCCTTCGGCCAACGCCTGCTTCTTCTCGGCAACAATGCCAAGGCGGCGCGTTATGCGGGCATTCCTGAAAAGCGGATCCTGTTTTTGACCTACACCGTGTGCGGACTGCTGGCTTCGGTTGCCGGTATCGTAATCGCCGCACGCACGTCGAGCGTGAAATGGGACTATGGCACCTCGTATGTTCTCATCGCGATCCTGATTGTGGTCATGGCGGGCGTTCGTCCCGAGGGTGGCTATGGACGCGTGATCTGCGTGGTTCTCTCGGCAACGTCGCTGCAGATGCTCTCGAGCCTCTTCAACTTCATGAACATCTCCAATTTCTTCCGGGACCTCGCCTGGGGTGTCCTTCTGCTCATCTTCATCGCGATCTCAGGCTTCGATTTCAAAGCCTGGTTGAGATCCGCCCGCAGCTAGCCCTCTTCCTCGTCAACGCCGGCGCGAGCCTTCGCACGCCAGCGGCTCTCTCACCTCGAAGGCACAAAGGGAGGAATCTATGCCTGATTTTCGTAAACTTGCCGCCTGCACCGTGGCGCTCGGCACCGTCTGGGGGGCGGGCGTCGCGACGGCGGAGGAGAAGCCGTCCATCGTTACCGTCGTCAAAGTGACCGGCGAGAACTGGTTCACGCGGATGAGCCAAGGCGTTGCCGCCTATGGCAACGACAACGACACGGTCGCCACCAGCCAGATCGGTCCCGGCAAGGCCGACGCTGCCCAGCAGGCGCGCCTGATCGAGGATCTCGTCGCCAAGAAGGTCAGTGCGATCGCCGTCGTGCCGATGGATGCCTCGTCGCTCGAAGGCGTGCTGAAGCGTGCCGCCCAGCGCGGCATCAAGGTCATCACCCACGAAGCCGACAGCATGAAGAATACTCTCGTCGACATCGAGGCCTTCGAGAACAAGGCGTTCGGCGCCCGCTTCAACGAAAAGATCGCCGAATGCATGGGCAAGTCCGGCAAGTGGACCTCCTTCGTCGGCTCGCTCGGCAGCCTGACCCACGTGCAATGGGCCGACGGCGGTGCCGAAAACGCCAAGAAATACCCGGAGATGGAACTCGTCTCGGAGAAGAACGAATCCTTCAACGATGCCAACCGTGCCTATGAAAAGGCACGCGAGATCCTGCGCAAATACCCTGATATCAAGGGCTTCCAGGGCGGCTCGGCGATTGACGTCATCGGCATCGGCCGCGCGGTCGAGGAAGCTGGCCTCCAGGACAAGACCTGCGTCTTCGGTATCGGTCTGCCGAAGGACACCGGTTCCTACCTCGAATCCGGCGCCGTGGACGGCATCAGCTTCTGGGATCCGAAGGATGCTGGCTACGTCATGAACAAGGTGGCGGACATGGTCATCAAGGGCGAAGAGATCAAGGACGGCATGAACCTCGGCGTACCCGGATACGAAAAGGTATCCGTCAAGAAGGGCGCAGGCGACGGCATCATCGTTGTCGGCGAAGCCTGGGTCGACGTCGATAAGTCGAACTACGGCAAGTATCCGTTCTGATCGGTTTTGACGGTCAATGCCGCCGCGCCTAACCGGCGCGGCGGTCCGCGCCCGCCGATCCATGCACCTTAGGATAATTTCATGCAGCCTCAGCCCAATGGTCACGAACCGCACGCGCGGCCAAAGCCAGCAACACCGTTTCTGGAGGTGCGCGGCATCGAGAAACACTTCGGCGGCGTGCGGGCGCTCAAAGGCGTGAGCTTCTCGATCGAAGCCGGCAACATCTATCACCTGATGGGCGAGAACGGCTGCGGGAAAAGCACGCTGATCAAGATCATCTCCGGGGCTCAAGGCGCCGATGCCGGGGAGTTGCGGATCGACGGCGAAGCGATTGCCAATCTGACGCCCGTGGCTGCGCTGGCCGCCGGCATAGAAACGGTCTACCAGGACTTTTCGCTTTTGCCGAACCTTTCCGTTGCCGAGAATATCGGCCTGACGCAGCAACTCGTGGCCTCCGCCGGCAAGCTGGCACGACGGCTCGACATACCCAAGATGCGCGCGACCGCGGCGCGCGCGCTTGCGGTGGTGGGGCTGCCGACGAGCCGGACGTTCCTTTCGACGCGTACGGACGCGTTGCCGATGGCGACGCGTCAATTGATCGCCATTGCCCGCGCCATCGCCTCCGACGCCCGCCTTGTCATCATGGACGAACCGACGACGGCATTGACGAAACACGAGGTCGACAATCTCATTGCCGTCGTCGATCGCCTGCGCGCCGGCGGCGTCGCGGTGCTGTTCGTGACCCACAAGCTTGATGAATGCAAATCGCTTGGCGGGCGGGCGATCATCATGCGTGACGGTCAGAAAGTGGCCGAATGCGACGTCGAAAGCCACTCGAAGGCCGATCTCGCCCATTGGATGACCGGCAAGGTGCTCGACGATGCGCGCCATCGCGCCGCTGACACGCTCGGCGAAAAGCTGCTCGACATCGAAAGCCTTGCGAGGCCCGGATACTTCGAGGACGTATCGTTCTCGCTGCGCAAGGGTGAGATCGTCGGTATCACCGGCCTGCTCGATTCCGGGCGCAACGAATTGGCGCTGGCGCTTTCCGGCGTCTCTCCGGCGGCAAGCGGCGATATCATACTCGAAGGCAGGCACATCCGTTTGAGGCGGCCCGCCGACGCCATCGCCTCGGGCATCGGCTATGTGCCTGAGGACCGACTGTCTGAAGGCCTGTTCCTCTCGCAATCCATCAAGGACAACATCGTGGTGCCGGTCTTCGACCGGCTGCGCAACGCTTTCGGCATGCTTGACGGTCGCCGCGCCCGCGCGCTTGCCGAACACACCGTCGCCGACCTCCAGGTCGCCTCGGCCGGGGTCGACAAGCCCGTGCAGTCGCTCTCGGGTGGCAATCAGCAGCGTGTGCTGATCGGGCGCTGGCTGACGATCAATCCGAAGCTTCTCATCCTTCACGGCCCGACCGTCGGCGTCGACGTCGGTTCCAAGGATACGATCTACCGCATCATTCAGCGGCTTGCGGGGGAGGGCATGGGCGTCATCATCATCAGCGACGACCTGCCCGAACTGCTGCAGAACTGCGACCGCATCATGGTCATGCGCAAGGGCCGTGTCGTCAAAACCTTCGCTGCCGAAGGCCTGGCGGAAGACGTCCTTTCCCGTGCGCTCACCGACGATACCATCAAGAGGCTGCAATGACCGAAACCACCTTCTCCGCAGCCGTTCCCCGATCGGGCAGCGCAAGCACCGTTGCCGGCGCCTGGACGTGGCTTCTGCGTCATCCGCCGGTGTTTACGTTGATCCTCATCGTCGCGGTCGCACTCGTCGTTGGCTCCATCAACACGGACTTCTGGCAGACGTCGAACCTGTTCGACATCCTGCGCGCTTCGGTCGTGCGCGGTCTCTTTGCGCTCGGCGTTCTTGTGGTGCTTGCCTCTGGAGGCATCGACGTCTCCTTCACGGCGATCGCGGCCTTCGTGATGTATGCCGTCACGATGCTGGTCGTGAACGTCGTGCCCGACATGCCGATCCTGGCAATTCTCGCTCTCGGCGCGGCCGGAGGCGCCTGCTTTGGTGCCTTGAACGGTGTCCTGGTTCACGCGCTGAAGGCGCCGTCGCTGATCGTGACGATCGGCACGCAATATGTCATCCGCAGCTTCCTGCTGACCTTCGTCGGCACCGCGCTGTTCATGAACATTCCGGCGGCAATGGAGGCGTTTGGAAAGCTCGCGCTCGTTACTCACCACAGCGAGAATGGCTCGACGTCGATCCTTCCCGTCTTCGTGCTTGTCCTTGCCGTCGCCTCGGTCGTGACCTGGTGGATCCTCGAACGCACCTTGATCGGTCGCGCGGTCTACGCCGTCGGCGGCAATGCCAACGTGGCCGAGCGGCTCGGCTATAATCTGCGCACGGTCCACATCTTCGTCTTCGCCTATGCGGGGCTTCTCGCCGGCATTGCAGGCATCATCCATGTCTCCAGCAACCGCCTTGCCAACCCCTTCGATCTGGCGGGCGCCGAGCTCGAGATCATTGCCGCCGTCGTTCTCGGCGGTGCGCGGATCACCGGCGGTTCCGGCAGCGTTGTCGGCACCCTGCTCGGCGTGATCCTGATTACGCTCGTCAGCAATGTCCTCATTCTCGTCGGCATTCCAAGCACCTGGCAGCTCGTCATCGTCGGCGTCTTCATCATCCTCGCCGGCGCCATCTTCTCGATCCGCGGCAAACAATCCTGACGGTCTCATCCGTGGTCGCCAGAAGGCGGCCCGGACCCTTGGCCGTTCGACAACTATGGTTCATGAGAAAGGTTTGAGCGCATGGCGCACGATGTATCGGTAATCGGACTTTACATCCTCGACATCCTTGGTCGTCCCGTCGACCGCATCCCGGAAGGCGGCAATGTCGAGTTCATCGACGAGATCCGCCTGACCGTCGCGGGTACAGCGGGCGGCACCGTCGTGGACCTCGCAAAACTCGGGCTGAACTGCCTGGCCGTCGGCGCGGTCGGTGATGACGAGAAGGCCGATTTCGTCATCTCGACGCTTCAGCGCTTTGGCGTCGACACGGCTGAGATGCAGAGGATCCCGGGTGTCCCGACATCTGCGACCATCCTCAACATCCGCCGCAACGGAGACCGCCCGGCCCTTCATGTTCGTGGCGCATCCGGGAGCTTCGAAATTGCCGCGGACGCACTCGACCGCGTGACCGAGGCGCCGATCGTCCATCTCGGTGGCACGGGTCTGCTTGACCGTCTCGACGGCGAGCCGAGCCGCGTGCTTCTCGAAACGGCCAAGCGCAAGGGAAAGACGACCACCTTCGACCTTCTCGGGGTAAACGAGAAGACGCTTGCGTTGATCCGCCCGCTGTTCCCCTACATCGACTACTTCATGCCCTCGGTCGAGGAAGCCTTGCTGATTTCCGGGCGCCGGACGGCTGAAGATGCCGCACTCTTTTTCTCCGATCTCGGCGTCAGGCATTGCCTGTTCACGCTGGGCGGGGAGGGGGTCTACTTCATGGACCCTGAGAGACAGAGCCTGAAACTGCCAGCTTTCGAGATTGACGTCGTGGACACGACCGGCTGCGGCGATGCGTTCAATGCCGGCTTCATCACGGGACTGCATCACCGGATGGATACCGAAACGGCACTCAGGTTCGCGCAGGCATCTGCCGCGCTGGTGGCGACCGGTCTCGGTTCAGACGCCGGCATCACCTCCTTCGAGGCGACACGCGATTTCATGCGCACGGCGCGCGTCAAGGCGAACTGATCTCGTCCCTGATGCGTTTTGCTTGCAAGCGCATCAGGGGCGTTCGGCCAACAGCATTACGGCGGTCTCGATGTCGGTGACCAGGTGGGTGGCGTAGCCGCCAGTCATCGTCGCGCGTATGGCGGTAATCTTGTTTGCGCCGCCTGCCACGCAGATGCGGCTCGGAATGCGCACCAGTTCATCAAGCTCGATGCCCACCATGCGGTCGTCGAGCTCGCCGTTCACCTGACGGCCCGCTTCATCGATGAAGCGGCAGATCAGCACGGCGACGGCGCCGTGGGCCTCATAGGAATCAAAGTCCTGCTGGCTTGCAACATTGGCCGAGCGGATCAGTGTATCCGGGCCGATATCGCCGACGCCGAAGACCAGGATGTTGGTGGAGTGGATGAGTTCGAACTGCTTGACGAGCACCGGTTCCGCAAGCAGCCGGCGCTTGAGTTCCGGCGTCGACAACAGCGCCGGCGCCAGCAGATTGACGCAACGGGCATGGATGCGTTGCGACATCAGCGACGTGCAGAACTCCGGTGAAAACTCGGGATTGGCGATCGAGCTGCCGGATACCTGAACCACGGTAAGACCCTCGAGCGGCTCCGCCAGCGAAATCTGGTCGGCAACGGCAAGGACCGTCCGACCCCACGCAACGCCGATCGTGTCGCCTTCCTTCACCATGTCTGCAAGGAGCCGCGCTCCCGCTTCGCCGAGCCGGGTGACCAGAGAGGCGGGCTCGCCGGCGGGAATGACCAGCGCACCTTCAAGCCCGAACGTCTCCTTGAGCCTGCGCGCAATGGCGACGCGCCCGCCGATGTCGGTGTTGACGCGGATCGACACGAGGCCCCTTTCGCGGGCTTCCTGCAGGTAGTTGACGATGGTTGCGCGTGACATGCCGAGGATCTTGGCGATGTCGCTCTGGGTCAGCTGGTCGACATAGTAGAGCCACGCCGCCCATACGACCCCGTCATCGAATTCGGGTGGCAGCGATTTGCCCTCGCCAATCATCCAGCTTGCCCGCCCGCTGTCCGTCATCCGTCACTCCGCCTGATCCGTTTCTGCCACCTCAAACCGGAAAAACCTCTGGCGTCAAACAAATTCGAAAGTCCAATTGACATTTGACACACGTTGTTGTCATTTGTTTGCGTCGCGTGCAGCGTGACGATCAAGACAGGATTCTCGCTTGAGCATGCCCCCGCCGAAAGCGGATGCTCGCGCAGGCGAGGTCAAGGCAATCGCAGGACCGCGCCCGTCGCGCGGCCGGCAACCGTTGCCTGTCCCAGACATTCCGGGCGTACATGCCCCGCCAGCCCTATGCGGTTCGGCGGGCACGGTTTCGCCATACCCATTTTTGTCCGGAAGCGGCGCACGGGATGCGTGAGGACCGGCAGCAGAGGAGCCCTTCATGAAGTCGATATGGTCCGAAACCGACTACGCTAATGTTGTCGACAACTATGTGCGCAACGGCGTCAACCGCGACCTTGCGATCCGCACCTACACGACGCGTCTTCTCGGATCGGATCCCGAACTCGTCCTGCATGGCGGTGGCAATACTTCGGTGAAGACCACCTTCGTTGACCTCGACGGTTCGGAAATTCCCGTCCTCTGCGTCAAGGGAAGCGGCTGGGACATGGGCACGATCGAGCCGGCGGGCTTGCCGGCCGTCCGCCTGCAGCCGCTGCATGCCATGGTCGCCTTTCCGACGCTCAGCGACGACGACATGGTCATGCTGCAGCGCCGACTGCTTCTGGATCCGGCTGCTCCCAATCCGTCTGTCGAAGCCATCCTGCACGCGAACCTGCCGTTCAAGCACATCGACCACACGCACGCCAACGCGATCGTGTCGCTGACGAACCAGCCGCATGGCGAGGCGATCATCCGCGAGCTCTTCCCAAACTCGATCATCGTGCCCTACGTCATGCCCGGCTTCGACCTGGCCAAGGCCTGTGACGAAGCCTTCCGCGCCGACCCGACGGCGGACGGCATGATCCTTTTGAAGCATGGCATCTTCACCTGGTCGGAAGACCCGCGCGAATCCTATGAAAAGATGATCGCGGCGATCGACAAGGCGGAGCGCCGCATCGCGCAGGGCAATCCGCGGCCTTTCGTCCAGGTCAATCAGCCGTCCGGCCTTGCGACCGCCGCCGACATCGCTCCCATCCTGCGGGGCGCGATCGCGATCGACACCGGTGTCGAAGGTTGCCCGAAACGCTTCGTGCTGGAACACCGGGCCGGCGAGGCCGTGCTTGAATTCTGCAACGCGGAGAACGTCGCCGACCTTGCCCGTCGCGGCAATGCGACGCCGGAACACGTCATCCACATCAAGCGCTTCGGCCTTTCCCTGCCGGCGCCCGTCGCCGGCGAGACGGCGGCCTGGGCCGAGACGGTGCGCAAGGCGATCTCGGTCTATGCCGACGAATACCGTGCCTATTTCGAACGCAACAATGCCCGTGTCGGCGGCAACAAGACGATGCTCGACCCCATGCCCCGCGTCTTCTACGTCGCCGGCGTTGGGCTGTTTGCGGCCGGATCAACCAAGAAGGCCGCGCGCGTCGGCGCCGACGTCGCCGAGGCGACGATCAACGTGATCCGCAATGCCGAGGGCATCGAGAGCTTCGAGGCGCTTTCCGAGGCGGACCTTTTCGATATCGAGTACTGGTCGCTCGAACAGGTCAAGTTGACGAAGCAGGCGGAAAAGCCGCTCAGCCGCCAGGTTGCTGTGGTCACCGGCGGTGCCGGCGGGCTGGGCCTTGCCGTCGCCGAGGCGCTGCGGGCCGACGGCGCCGAGATCGCCCTGCTGGACCTTTCCGAACCGGCGTTGAAAATGGAGGCCAAGCGCCTCGGCGGCATCGGGCTCGTCTGCGACGTGACCAGCCCTGAAGCAGTCGATGCCGCCCTTGCCGAGGTCGCCGCGCATTTCGGTGGTATCGACATCGTCATTTCCAACGCGGGCGCCGCCTTTCAAGGCGCGATCAGCGAGGTCTCCGACGAACTCTTTGAAAAGGCTTTTGCGCTCAATTTCTGGGGACACCATTACATCGCCCGCCGGGCGGTGAAGATCATGAAGGCCCAGGGAACGGGCGGCGCCCTGGTGTTCAACGTCTCCAAGCAGGCGGTCAACCCCGGTCCGGACTTCGGTCCCTATGGCACGTCGAAAGCCGCCCTGATGGCGCTGATGCGGCAATATGCGGTCGAGCACGGTGCCGACGGGATCACTTCGAATGCGGTCAACGCCGATCGCATCCGCACCGGGCTCATGACCGACCAGATGGTCGAAGAGCGCAGCCGCGCCCGCGGCATCACGCCGGATGCATACATGCGCGGCAATCTCGTCCATCGCGAGGTGGCCGCAAAGGATGTCGCGGAAGCCTTCGTCCATCTGGCCAAGGCGCGCACCAGCACCGGCGCGGTCATCACCGTCGATGGTGGCAACGTTGCGGCCATGATGCGATAGCCCGTTTCCAGATGAGCGCGGCGAAAGACGCCGCGCTCGCGCTCCTCTTGTGGAGAACCGCCGCCGGGAAATCTGCGGGGGCGGTCTTGCTCGAATGCAAGCCGTTTCTTGACACAAACAGACGAGTTGTCCTCGCGATTTTCGCACCGCGAGCTTGACCGGCATCGCCGCACGGCGACGAGGCAAGCGTCATCGCGGTCCGCCGATGGAGACCTCGCTCGATGATACGATTGACGGCCGCTTTTGCACTGCTCCTCGCAGCCCTGACGGTTGATGTGGCCTCGGCCGAGCCGCTTTCAAGCGCGCTTGCCAAGGCCTATCGCAACAACCCGACGCTGAACGCGGCTCGGGCCGGCGTACGGATGAGCGCCTACGACGTGGATATCGCAAGCTCGGCTATGCGCCCGAAAATCAAGTTGCGCAGTGGCATGGGCTATAGCTCCGAAGGTGGCGGCGGTCGCGGCACCTTTGGCATCGTTCTCGACCAAACGCTCTTCGACGGGTTGCAGACGACCAACAACGTTGCGGTCCATGAGGCGCGATTGCGTGCGGCGGAAGAAAACACGCGCAACACCGAACAAAACGTGCTGTTTGAGGCGACCGAAGCCTACATGGATGTGGTCCTGGGCCGCAGGATGGTGGTGTTGCGCAAGCAAGATCTCGAATTCCTGAGTGAACTCGCTCGCTCGGAGAGGGCCCGCCGAAATGCCGGCGAACGAACACGGACAGATGTCGCCCAGGCGGAGGCGCGCCGGGCGGCGGCGCAGGCCGAACTTGACCTTGCCCATGCCGAGGTCAAACGGGCGCAAGCCACCTACAGGCAGGTGATCGGCGATGAGCCGGGCAAGCTCTCCGGCGCCAAGCCCCCGTCTGGAATGTTGCCCGCCACGCTCGACAAGGCGCTCGCGACCGCGGAAACGCAGCATCCCGCCCTTTTGGCAAAGCGGCACCTCGCCGAGGGCGCGGTATTCGGCGTTGCGGCCACCGAAGGAAAGCTCCTGCCCGGTGTTACCGGCTCGATCGGGATTGGACGCGGTCAGAGCGGCAGCGCGACCGACACGATGGCGTTCGAGCCAGGCGCGACCTCGAGAAAGGTCGGCATCGAAGTGAAGGTGCCCGTCTATCAAGGCGGCAAGGTCTCCGGCCAAGTTCGACAGTCGAAGGAGCAGCTTGGCAAATCTCGCTTCGAGGTCGATACCCAAAGCGCCGAGGTTCAAGCCAAGGCGGCTGGCGCCTGGGCGCAGTACCAGGCCGCGACCGCGTCCGTATCCGCCAACCGCGTGTCGGTAGACGCAGCAAAAGTGGCGATGGCGGGTATCGTGGCGGAGCGCGAGATTGGCCAGCGTACGCTGTTGGAGGTTCTAAAAGCGCAGGCCGATGTCGTGAGAGCGCAGGTGAAGCTGGCCGACGCCGAGCGGAATATGGTGGTGGGCGGCTACAGGATACTGTCCGCCATTGGCCGCCTCGGCGCCAAGGATCTTGGGCTTGTGACTGCCCGGAAGCGCTAGCCTCAAGGCTTTGGAGATGCACTCAACGATGCTCCATGGGCGGCCGCCGGTCGCTGTCCGCGTCGGCTTTGCGCTATTCCGTGGACGATGATCATCGTCCATCCGCCGTTTACCCGGAGAAACGCCCAATTCGTCCGTGGCACGTCCGGCTTTCAAGATTGCTTAAGGGAGTGGAGTTGCCCCGGCTGCCCTGAATATGTCTCGCACTTGGGCAGGGGTTTCTCTTACATATTGGCGGTACCCCATGAGCCGTATCGCGGCCTTGTAAATTCCACCGTCGGTTTGTGATGGAACCAGATCGTATGGACCCGACGCCCTCTTGGCGTCGAACCATATCTTGGATCCGTCCTTCGTCGTTACGTAGGTAAAGGAATCCAATGACGCGCGAATGCGTTCAGCAACGTCGTCGATCTCCTCGAGAACCAATTGCGCCTGTACCCAATCTATTCGACAGCGCGCCAACTTGTTTTCTCCATAGATCGTGCGCCGCGCCCGGATAACCTGGCTTTCCTCAATCCTGACCGGGCTTTGATCCGGCGCTGTGAATGTCAACATCTTAGATCCCGCCCTGACTAGGATTCCGCTCAACCACTTCAGCTGCAATCGGAAGAGTCGGCGCTAATCGTCAGCGCAACCAATTGTAGCCCATCAACATTCGGTCATCCGACAGAAGCATCGGGAAGTGGTGAAATTGACGTGTTAAACTATAAATAGCTTATTGCTATTTTAGGATGCAGGCAAGCGAGATGTCGGTCTCGCGTTGGTACTCCGGCGAACTTGAGTGTGCACGACAGGCCTTGCAGCGGTAGTCTCGTCGTCGATGAGGTTTCACGCCGACAAGCAGTGCAACGGCAACAATGCGCCGAACGATATCTGAAGTGCAATTGGGGAATTGTGACCTGGACGGTCGTTACATTCGGGATCTGGTAAGGACTATTCATACCCCGAAGCCGTGCATCCATTTTCGTTTCGCGGTTCGAGTTTGGCAGGTCACATGAGCGTTGAGCATTCCTTGTGCCAGATGGTGACAGGCGCCGGTGCAAGTGGTGCGTAGCACATTTGATGCCGCTTCAACCGGCCGGTTGGAAGGGGGAAACGGTCAGTCTTTCGACACATACATAGAACTTGCGAGGCACCATGGTCGCGTAGAATTCCAACGCCTGTCCGGCCATATCTCCAACGCCCGCACAGATTGCATTATTGCTTTCAAAATCTCTAATATAGGCGCATATTCACTTGGCGATCATGGACGGCTAGGAAGACGTGGGAAAGTGAAGGCTCTGCTCCGTACCTTGTGACCATAGCGATTTGTCCCGAACTGAGGCGCTGTGCGACGGTAACACCGTCGATCTGTGGCGATACGTTGCGACCGGCATCACCCGGCTGGCCGCGAAAGCCTCACTTTGCGACGTGACCGCTTTTCGACCTCGCGTTAACCAGCCTTTCCGGGGGTTCTGCGTATGGGTGTGACATCCACGAGCAAGAGATCCGCTATCGGCGCTGCGTTTGCTGTTGCCTGGTTTGTGTCGCTTTTTGTCGTGACGATTGTCGTGGCAACAGTCACGCTTTCAGCCAGCCAACTGCAAGGCCGATTGCTGGCGCTTTCACGCGCGGACCTTCCCTTGTCGGTGTGGCAGATCGAGCGGCTGCGCAAGGACTTGAACGCACAGCAGGGTGGGGTCACGGCACAATCGGCGAAGGTTGAAAGTATCCGGATCGAGCGGGACAAGGCTGTTGCGCACTCTCAGGAAACACAGGCGAAGTACTCCGCAGCCGTGGGCAGATACTCCATCGCAAAGGACGACATGCTTTCGAAGCTTAGGAACTTCGTTCCCTTGTCCTTCCCCGACGATATCTCGAACATCAGTGATCAGGACCTGCGGGCGAAGATTGACGGGGCGATCGAAAGTCTGGAGACGGCACTCCGCGCGCCCACCAAGAAGGCCGTGGATGACCTCCACTACATTTATCTATCAAGCCTGCGCGAAAAGAATGAGGCCTCGCAAGCCGTGCAAGAAGCGGCGTTGGCGATGGTCAATGAAGAGGACTCCCTGGACAGCGAGAGCGCACTCCTCGTCGAGGCCGAAACGAAAATCGCGAAAGTGATCGATCCTGACGGAACGATGAAGCGCGGAGATGTTGTCCGAATCTACGACCTCATCTCCGAGTTCGCATTCATTGAAAGATTTACTCTCGGCACGCTGTACAGATTTGCGATTCTTCCAAGCGAATTCTTGAGCATTGTTCTGGTTGTTGCGATGGGAACTCTCGGCAGTACGGTGCAGTTGACTTACGAGTATTATCGAGATGGAACCATCCCAAAGAGTAGCCATTTCCTCCTGCGCCCAATGTTGGGGGCGATTACCGCTATTGTCGTGTTTGTTCTTCTGAAAGCTGGCGTCCTTGTCGTGACCGATTCCGCCAAGCTTGGAGAAGCTGCGCCACTTAATCCGTTCTTCATCGCTTTTGTGGGCATCGTCTCGGGTCTGTTGTCCGAAAACGCGCTCGAGACAGTGCGTGGCGTCGGACAAACATGGCTTCGCGGTGGGACGGTCGAGCAACGCCAGCGTTGGGCGAGCGGCGTCAAAGCACATTTGTCCGAGACGAAGACGATTGCCGAGCTCTCGGCGAAAACGGGTATCGACGTGCCAACCCTGGAAAAATGGATTGAACAGCAGGCGCCTGTGCCGCCTGACGTCCAGAAGCTGTTCGCGGTCTGGTTGGACAAGGACGTGCGCACGCTTTTTACAGACATGCCGCCCCAACCCGCAGCATAGCGCGCGCAATCGCGCCGCGCCGCGGCACAATCTCGGTGGAGAGAGCCAAGCACGGTCGCGAGGTTGGCAACCTGGCCGTTAATATTGCAATCGAGGGTCGGCTTTTTGATTTACATATGCCGAAAGCGTAATATAATCGCGTGCTCAGTTGTAGTGATCACCCACGACTGGAATTCCAAATAAGAGAATAGTAAAATTGGAGTGAATTTCGCGCTATTGCGTGTATTTACTCAGGCTTATCGCTGAAGACGTTCGTCTCCAGTTCCGATTAGAACTTTAGATGGCGCTCTCGGCGTCGTTGTATCCATGCTACTTCCGCAGCACGATCTATGCGCACGCGCATGGCTCGCGCCTTGCTGTGCGTAGTTTCCCGGGCGTCACTTGTCAGAGGGCGCGACGTGTGATCGCGGTCCTTCGATCGGCCGCTAAGATGGAGCCGGAAGACGCGCAGGTCTTGAACGCCAAGTGGCGTGATGCTTGATGATTCAATCTATGCGTTTAGCGGTCTCAAGTTTAGTGTTCGGCATCGTATGTAGGGGCATTGCCAAGTTTTGGCTCAAATCACCTGTCGGCGATTAGCGGAGGCAAGGGCGAAATGATCTTCGAGCTCTGCATTGACCCGGATGGGTATTCATAGAGCGCGGCTCTTTCGCCGGTATTCACTCATCTGGATTTCTTGCGCTTTGGGAGAGACCTATGAATAATCTTCGTAGCAAGAGCGCCGATGGCTTCATTCGCCGTTTGCGCAGCTATGTGCTGCAGCGTTTCGAACCCCTGTGGGCCTTTGCCGATCGGGTTCCCTTCATCGCCAAGATTGTCAACCGGAGCATCATCAACACGGCCGTCAATACGACGCGGAACCGCCCGCACGCCTTTTCCACGGTTTCTCCCTATACGTCGTGGCTGTCGCTTACGGACAAGACCTATTTCGCCCGCCATCTCCCGGCCCGCGATCCGGAACCACCGTTGCCGGACCCGGAAAAAGTGCTTGCCCTTTTTCAGCGGTCGGAAAACGGGGAACGGCAGTGTCCGAAGTCCACCCTCCTGTTTCCAGCTTTCGCGCAGTATCTGACGGACGGATTTCTTCGCACCGACATGGCCACGCGAACCCGAACGACATCGAACCACGAGATCGATCTGTCGCCCCTTTACGGCCGGACCCCGGCACAAACAGATGTGTTGCGGACCAAGAATGAAGATCCCCAACTGCGCGGACGCCTGAAGGTCCAGCAGATACTCGGCGAAGACTATCCTCCTTTCCTGTTCGAGGAGGATGGCATCACCTTGAAGCGCGAGTTCACCGATCAGAACGGTGCGCCGATACTCGACGCTCCGCTCGGGCTTAAGGACGGGGGGTATGCACGCCAGATTTTTGCCGTCGGTGGCGACAGGGTGAATGCGACACCTTTCGTGGCGATGTTGAATACGCTCTTCCTGCGGGAGCACAATCGGATCGCCGAGAACGTGGTGTCGCGGAACAAGGACTGGGACGATGAACGGGTCTTTCAGACCGCGCGCGCGATCCTGATTGTCATTTTCATCAAGGTGGTCATCGAAGACTACATCAATCACATATCCTCGGTTTACTTTCGATTGAAAGCGGATCCGTCCGTTGCCTGGAAGGCAAAATGGAACCGGCCCAACTGGATGACAGTCGAGTTCGCTCTGCTCTATCGCTGGCATTCAATGATCCCGGACCAGGTGGCATGGGCCGAAGGCAACATCGCCTCGGCGAAAATGTTCCTGGACAACCGCTATTTGACGAACATTGGGCTTATGAAGGCGCTTTACCTCACGAGCGCGCAAAATGCCTGCGCCTTGGGTCTTTTCAATACGCCTGCGTTCCTGGCGGACGTTGAAAGGAGAGCGATCACTCAAGGCCGAGACAACAAGGTCGCGAGCTACAATGACTACAGAAAAGCGATGGGTCTTAGACCTGCCGACGACTGGTCCCAACTAACCGGTGATCCGGCTCGGCGGCAGGCGCTGACGGCCCTCTATGGAACGCCTGAGCAGCTTGAATTCTACGTCGGCCTCTTCGCCGAAGATGTGAATGCGAACACGCCGATGCCTCTTCTCATCGGCGTCATGGTCGCGCTCGACGCTTTTTCGCAGGCGCTCACAAATCCGCTTCTGTCCGAACACGTCTTCAACGCCGTGACATTTACCGATTGGGGACTGTCGGAAATAGAGAAGCCGCAAAGCGTGCAGGAGATCGCGCGACGGCAGGCGGGCGGCCAGGCGCTCGACGAGGCGGCGCTTGCAAGAATACGCATGACCCGGGCGGATTGGGAGCGGACGTTCGACCGCTTCTAGGGCGGAGAGGGCGCTCCCTCATTTTTAACCGGGAAGCTTCAGTGCAGAAAAGGTGGCCGATCTGCGAAGGAGGTGGCGTGCGTAGATACTTCATCGCACATCTTAAAATTGAAGACAATCGCGCCTAAATTGCAAACCCTCTTTGAGGGTGCCGGTTTTCAGGCATATTTTCTCATCGGGATTGGGGAGGGACACATGCATCTTATCGTATGCTGCGATGGAACGTGGAACACGCCAGACCAGGTCGAAGCCGGGTTGCCGGCACCGACGAATGTCGTGAAATTCCGCAACGCGCTGGCGAGCATGGACAAGGACGGCCAGGAACAGAGACCCTATTACCACACAGGCGTCGGAACCGACGGAGGACTGTGGGACCGCGTCGCCGGCGGCGGAATGGGGGAGGGGCTCGATAAGAACATTATGAGCGGGTACAACTGGCTTGCCCGCAACTACGAGCCAGGCGCGAAAATCTGGCTGATCGGTTTCAGCCGCGGGGCCTACACGGTGCGCAGTTTGGGCGGCATGATTTCTCGCTGTGGGCTGCTGAAGGCCGCAGAAATGGACGAAAAGACCATCTGGAGTTCGATCGAGGCGCTGTTTCGAAGCTACCGTCTGCCCGAAAAAGATACCAAACCCGCCATTGCCAGCAAGAAAATGCCGTTCCACGGCGTGAAGGTGGGTGACAAGAGCAAGGGTTCCATTCCCATTCACTTTGTCGGCGTCTGGGATACGGTCGGCGCCTTGGGCATCCCGGACGACCTGGCGTTGCTCAATCTGCTTGACGACCCGGCCAAACATAGCTTTCACGACACGAACCTCAGCCCGATCGTCGCCAATGCACGCCACGCCATCGCGATCGACGAGACGCGGCAGAGCTTTGCGCCGACACTTTGGACGAATGTCGAGGACCGCCCAACCGTCAAACAGATCTGGTTTCCCGGCGTCCACGGCGATGTTGGCGGAGGTTATGGCCGGTGCGGCCTTTCAGACGGAGCGCTGCGCTGGATGATCGAGGAAGCGCGGGCGCTCGACCTCAACTTCAGGGAGAACATCGAGCAGCAGCTTGCGGCCGATCCTCTTGGCCAGTTGCACGACTCTGTCACTGGGGTGTTCAAATCGCTGAAGACGCGGCCGCGCGACGTGCCACTCTTTTCGGAAGACAGCATCGCTTTGCACAGGTCTGCAAAGGACCGCCACAACACCCCGCCCCTGTCGCAGGGCGACTACTGGAAGACCAAGCGTATTGACGACGGGCAAGAGGTGACGATCGACGTGTTTGCGCGGGAGCGATGGAATTTTTCCGGCATCTTTCTTGAAGCCGGCAAGGCCTACAAGTTCACGGCGAAGGGCGAATGGATGGATAGCGGCATAACCTGTGCCGCGAGCGGATCCGATGACGGGAAGTTCCACCTCGGCGAGGCCGTTCAAATGGCTTCGTCGGTCTGGGAGAAGGGCGAACTGCTTTTCACCAAGCTGACCGGCAACCATCAGGTCGATTTTTGGTACACCAAGCGCGAGCGGGACGCGCCTTGGTTCGCACTGATCGGCATGGTGGCAAATGGAGTGCTGCCGGAAGGCAGCGCGGACGACAAGTTGAGCTTTGCACCGCACGAAGTTTTCGAGATTGGTGCCGGAACAACGTTCACGCCCAACAAGAGCGGCTATCTCTATGCCTTCGCCAATGACGCGTGGCAAACCTACGAGAATAACCGTGGCAGTGTGAAGCTGACGGTGAGGCGATAGTGCGCGCGAAACAGGCGCGGCTTCTGCTCGCGCGAGCATGCCTTGTCGCGGCGTGCTTTCAAGGAGCTAGATCATGTCGTTGAAACAATGACATGATCTAGCTTGCGCAGCCTTTCGGCAGCGCCAGCGCCGTCTTGCTGGTGTTTTCAGGGTCAACGATATCTGCGAGTTGGTTCTGGAGTTTGATGAACAGATCGTAGGCTTGGCGGGCTGCCTTGCCCGGCATGTTTCCGTTCACGGTTTCGCAAGTGTAGGAGAGTTCCGCGACACTTGGATTGGCGTCAGGCTTGTCGAAGCACCAAAGGCTCAACGCGAAAATGCCGTCAACGCTATCGCTAAATTTTGCCTCGGCTTTCTTGAATGCATATTCGTGGCTGACGGATCCACTGATCAAGTCTTCGTTGGTCGCGACATCGCCGATCAATACCTTCGCCCCCGGGAATTTCTCAAAGACATCAGCGAGCCTTGCGGGGCGCTGGCTCGGGTCGCCCTCTATGGTCGTCGAGAGGGAAAACCGGTTCCTGGTTGACCGCTTGACGGGAACAACGACGCGAGCGCCTTCGGTCGCTTTTGACCTTGCAACCTCGAGCGGACCGATGTCTTCCTCGAACTTCGTCTCGATATTCTTGTCGGTTTTGCCGTCGTCCACCAGGGACGTCGAAGCGACCACGAACTGATCCGGCATGCGCAGCTTCAAGGTTGTCTCTAATTTGCCGGTCGGATTGAAATTCTCATCCATCTCTTCCCGCGTTCGCAGGATGAGGTCGTGCCGCGACAGCACGCAATCGGCGGTGTCCCAAAAGCGGATGGCCCTATGAACCACCTTCTTGAAGGATTCGGGATGGTTGTCGATTGTCGATACGATTCTCTCGATCCGCGACGCCCAGAACGCGTTGGCGGAAACCAGCGTCGGATTTGCCTTAAATTCACTCGGCTTGAGCAGAAGCTTGTATTCCCGCGCAAGAAGTACGTGTCCCATGTTCCCATTCCTCCCGGAATCCGGCAACCAAGGATTTCGCCCCTTTCAACTCCCGCACAGATTGCGACTAATTTAGCTATGGAGCAAGTATAAACTGGCGCTTTGATCTCTCTGGAATTGCATGTTTACGGCGTCCGGTCTCGGTGCCGCAAAAAGCCTGCGCCCTCAATTCGGACGGCGTGCCCGATGCGGCCTGAGATCGGTCAGCTCCTGGACCGCTGCTCTGCCTCGCGCTCAAAGACTGCAAGAAATGCCTTGCCCATCAGCGAGCTCTCGCCCTCGATGCACTTGCGCAGGACGGCTGCGCGCGTGGCCTGAATGCCCTGGTCTTCGGGCGCGGCGGCGGCGGCGAATTCGACGAGCTGCACCGCGAGACGGGATTGACCGGCCTCAGACAGGAGCGCTGCCCGCTCGGCGAGCTTTGCCGCACCGCCAGCGAGATCGGCCAATTCTGACGCGAGCTCGGAGGCTGGCACGGGTTTGAGATGCGCCGGGTTGCCATCGAACCAGCCGGCGTAGAAATGATAGATGGCGCGAACCAGGAATTCCGGATCGTCGTATTTTGCAACGAGATAGGGCTTGGCGAGATATGCGGCGGGCACCTTTACCGAACGGAGGACTTCGTCGAGGCCGGCGCCGCTGTTGATCAGCGCGAGCGTCTCTCGAACCAGGTGCTCCAGAGCTCTAGCGCCATCCTGCAACATCTGGGTTGCCCGTTCCTCGCCAAAGACGACCGGCCCATGGCCGGGGATGAGGATTGCCGGAGCAAGTGCTTCCATCTGCCTCAGCGCCAGGGCCCATTCCGCCGCGTAGCGCTGCACTTTGCGCGGGTTGCCGGCATTGGGGAACACCCAGATGACGAAATCGCCGCTCGCCAGCACACGCTGCTCCGGTAGCCAGACGAAGGTTGCGTCGTCCGTTTCGCCGCGCCCGTGGAAGAGCTCGATCCGCTCTCCGCCGATCGAAAGCGAAAGGGTATTGTCATAGACCTGGTCGGGTCGCCGTTGACCGATCGGATAGACGTAGCCGGGCATGTTGAACTGCTGGCCCTGCACGATGCTGTTGAAACCGTGCGACGCCTCGTAGCGGTCCATCCGCCGGGTGACATTGCGGTGTGCGACGATGCGCGGGCGCGGCAGGCCTCTCGCATCCGCTTCCTGGTCGATCGCGGTGATGCCGCTGGTGTGGTCGATATGGCCGTGCGTGAAGATCACAGTGTGGATGGGTGCGTCGTCCCAGGACCGCACGATGTCGAGCGTCCGCTTCGCCGTGTCCGGCTTGGCCGTGTCGATCAGAACCAGCCCTTCGCCAGTGCGTATGGCCGTCACGCTGCCGCAGAAATAGGTCGTGTGCACGGTGATGATGTTGTCGCTGACATGCGTGATTGCACCTTGCGAAACCGCAGCAGTCCACTCTTCCATTGGAGCGCTGCCGTCCCACAGGCGTTCGAACAGAAGATCGTGTTGCATGGCAATCCTTCAAGCAGCCGGCGACACGTTTAACACGCCCAGGCGCGATTGGAAGTGCGACGGAAAATCGTGCGCTCAGGCGTTGCTACTGAAGCAGATCGAACAGTTTTCCCAGAGTGCCGCGATCCTGTTTCGACGGCTCGGCTTGCGGTTCTTCCTGCTGGCCGGGCTGAGCGATTTCCGCCGAAGGCTGCTCTGCGGGGACGCCGGATGTCGTCGCCTGCGCGTCGGCCGGCGGCGCTGGCGTCGCGTCGCCGTTGTCAGGGGTCGCGCCGCCGATGACCTGCTCGATGGAAAGTGCGTTGTCTTCGGTCGGTGGCTGTTTGCCGATCGCACCACTGATGATGTCGCGGATCGCTCCTCCTTTGCCTCCGCCCGACAGCAACTCGTCGAGACCCAACTTGCCGGTCGGCAACCCGATCTTTTTCAGCGTCGCGAGTGCCGCCTCCGGGTTTTTCAGAAGACCTGACAGATCGGGATAGATGCGCGGAGCGGCAAAGGACCCCTCGATCATCACGGGCACGCCGATGCCTTCCGTGGCGATATCAGCGCCCTGGCCTTCGAGCGATGCGACCAGGCGTGGGTCAAGGCGGAAATTGAGTTGATCGTCCGGAAGGTTTGCTTGACCGCTGCCGCTCATGCGCACGAGCGGACCGATCAGCTTGATGTCGTCGGTGCGCGCGACACCGTTCTCTATCGTGAAGGAGGCGCCAAGCTCGGTGAAACCCGTCGCCTTGTTGTCGTTCTGTTTGAAGCCCGAGGACATCAGGCCGATGAGGTTGTTGTAGACATCGGCGACGTCGATCCCGCGGATGGCACCATCGGAAAACCGTACGTTGGCCGAGCCTTGAAGCGATCGCTTGAGCGCACCCGTCGTGCCGCCGGCGCCAGTGATGTCGAACTGCGCCTCAAGTGCGCCTTCGAGATGCTTGAAATTGGCAAGGTCGGTCAGAAGCGGGGCGGAAGCGGCACCGGATATGGCGGCCTTCACGGCGATCGACGGCTCGGACCCGGATGCGTCGGCACGCAGGCTTGCCGTCGCCGTCCCGCCATAGAACGGGCTTTCGGGTAGCTCAAGGCTCGCCACGCCTTCGGAAACGGCCAAGGTCGTTGTGACCGGCCCTGCAAAGACGCGGCCATATCCAAGTTTCTCCGCATCCAGCTTGATGGACGCCTCGATCGAGCGAAGCGACGACAGATCCAGTGGCGCGTCCGGCGCGGGGCCTTTGCCGGCCTTTGCCTTCGCCTGCGGGCCGGGCGTTGGTGCGCCGGCAAGCCGCGCCAGATCGAGTTCCTTAAAGCGGAGGGCGCTCGAAATCTTCAACGGCGCGCCGAGTTGGACGGCTCCGCTGCCGCTACCCTCGACGCCGTTGACGGAGAGGGTGGCTTTCTGAAACCCGATGCCTTCGGGGCCGGCGTTCAGATCGCCGTTAAAGGCGAACTGCTTGACGCTGTCGGCGCCGCCCTGGCCGATCCAGGCAAGCAGCGCACCCAAATCCGAGGCGGCAAAATTGGCATCTCCGGTGTAGCTACCCGCAAGCGCCGCCTTGCCGTTCAGCGCGAGCGTCGCCTCCTTCATGCGCAGGCCGAAGGTCAAGGGTATCTCACCCGCCCCGTCGTTGGCCGCTGCGAGCAGGTTGCGGACCGGTACCTGCAGATCGATTTCGGCCGATTTCCCGCGCCATGCAAGATTGCCTGCAAGGCGCACGGGCTTGTCGAGGCCATCGAAAGTGATGGCGAGCTTCCTTGTCTTTACCTCAGCCATCGACGGATCAGCGATGCCGGGTGCGACAAGGGTGGCGTTCTGCAGGTTGGCGACGCCGGCAACGTTGAGGGTCTTGCGCAACGAAGCTGCGCCCAGCCCGCGAAACGCAAAGCCGGTGTCCATCGTCAAGGTCCCCGACAAGGGCACGGACTGGCCGGCGAGGATAGCGAGCTTGGTGATGTCCAGACCGTTGCTGACAACGCGACCCTTGAACGTCGGTTCATTCTTGCGCAGGTCGGCCGTGATGTCGGCCGCAACGCTGCCCGCATCGATACCGAGACGCTCGAGCTTGCCTGTCAGCAGCCCGTCCTTGAGGGTGGCCGATAGTGCGACGTCCGAGGCGGACATCGCACCAGCGGTGACCGTGCCCACGTTGACGCTGATATCGGCGTCGAAGCCGGCAAGCGCCTGCAAGCCTGCCGCAGCTGGTTCTTCGGATTTTCCGGATTGGCCCGCCGGTTGCGATCCGGACGAACGATCGCCTGCGACGAATGCGCTGAAATCCAATCGCTCCGCGCTCAGGTCGGCAAGAAACCGCGGGCGGGTGCCCGGTATGTACAGCGCGTCGAGGCCGAGCGTCTCGTCTCCGAGGTGCAATTGGCCGCCGCGGATCTGGTAGCTGCCATTGGCGTTGAGCGCCACCTGGCCGCTCGCCTTGACCTCATCAAGGCCGGGCGCCAGCGCCGGGTCGGATTTCACGGAGACATGAAGGTCGGCCGGCTTGCGTTCAAGCAGCGGGCGCAGCGGCGAAACGGCCAGTGTCAGTTCGTGGCGCTGACCTTCGACGCCAGCTGCGGCCGAAAGCGACAATTCGCCGTCGATATCGGGGACGGCCAGTTCCAGATCGAGGCCGCTCAGGACCTGTGCCGTGCCGGCACTATCCTCCTGCCTGAGCGTCCCCTCGGTGATCGAGACCTGATCGATTGCGCTTCGCTCGAGAAAGGCGACGAGCGCTGCAAGCGGGTCGCTTGCTGTCGTCTGATTTTCGCCCGTGCCCTGTGCTTCTGCCGGGGCGCCCGCTGCCGCATCCGTCTTCTGGCGGAGTGTCACGACCGGGCGGGTGAGCCTCACCTCGCGCACATGCAAACGGTCCGACCAGAGCGACGCGAACGTGACGGAACCCGCGACCTCGCCAATCTCGGCCGTCACGCCTTCGGCGTCGAGCGAGACGTTTTCTGCCACAACGGCGAGGTGGGGAACGACGGAGAGCCTGACCGGGCCGTTGAGCGCGATCGCACTGCCGGTCGAACTCGAGAGTTGCCGCGCCAGTTCCGCCCGCATCCAGTCACTCGAAACGAAGCTCGGCAGGATAACCAGGGAAACAGCGACAAGGACGCCGAACGCGAGCAGGCAAAGAAAGAAACGCCGCATGTGTCTCTCCGTTGCAAGGGCTACTGATTCGGTATCGTTTTCCAGGGCGGACCGATTTGCAACTCTTGCCGGGCGTTCTGCGCGCCGCTTCGGCCGCTCAAGCGGCGCTGCCGTCGACTTCCGGCGCTGTCGTCAGAATGCCGCCTGGCGTTGGAGCGGCGTCCGCCGACGGATCTCCTGCCTTGGTGGGCAGGCTTCTCGGGCGGTGCACCAGGGTGACCAGGACGAACGAGAGGATCATCAGGAGATACCACGCGCCGAGCTTCTGCAGCGAAACCGGCGACCAGCCATTGTGCTGGGAGGGATAGATCCAGGCGCGCGACCAGGTGCCGATGTTTTCGGCAAACCAGATGAACAGCGCGACCAGCAGAAAACCAAGGAGCAGCGGCATGCGGTGGCGAAACCGGAAGACGCGATAATGCACCGTCGTTTTCAGAAACAGGAATGCGGTCACTGCGAACAAGACGTAGCGCAGGTCGATGATGAAATGGTGTGAGAAGAAATTGACGTAGATGGCGAAGGCCAGGAGCAATGTCGCTGCAAGCGGCGGATAGCCGGTGTAGCGCATGTCGAGGATGCGGGTCACACGCGCGAGATAGGAGCCGACGGCGGCATACATGAAGCCGGAGAACAAGGGAACGTCGCCAATGCGCAACAGGCTCGGTTCCGGATAGACCCAGGAGCCCGCAGCCGTCTTGAACACTTCCATGATGGTGCCGACGACATGGAAGATCAGGATCACCTTGGCTTCGGCAATCGTTTCAAGCTTGAAGACGAGGAGCGAGAGCTGGATGGCGACGGCGCTCAGGAAAAGAAAATCATAGCGGGCAAGGCCGATATCTTCAGGCCACCACAGTCGCGTCGCGAGGATGAGCGCCAGCATGGCGCCGCCGAACAGGCAGGCAAATGCCTGCTTGATCCCGAAGACCAGAAACTCGGTCAGGCCGCCAAGCAAGCCCGTCGCAGGGAGCCGATCAAGCAGACGGTGCACAGCCGCGTCGATCAGCGCTTCGCGACTTGTGAAGCGCCGTTCCTCGGACACTTGAACCATGAACCCCGCCTCCGCTTCACCGTTCGTGATGCGATGGCCGGACAATGCGGTTGAATTATGAACCACGTAAACCGCAGCGTGCGGCGAGCTGGTCAATGTCAGCGCGGGAAGCCGTAGCGGTCGACGATCGCCCAGATATCCCGGTTAACGTCCTGCAGTTGCTCGATGACTTCGTTGATCCTTGCGATCTCCGCGTCGTTGATCTGCTCGATCTTGCCGTACTTGATCGTGTCCTTGCTGTCGAAGATCGCCATCAGCTGCGTGCTTGCCTGGTCTCCGTTCTCGTCGAAGGAATAGATGCAGTGGCTGTACTTGTTTCGAAGTTTTGCCTGCCGGCCGAGCTGCTGGGTGATCGCGAGTATTTCCTGCCGCTGGGCGGGGGGCGTCTTGCCCATCTTGGTCAGCCGTTCGACGAGTTCGATGCGGGCTCGTGTCGTGTTGAGCGTCAGGAAGATGACGATCGCCGTCTCCTTGTCCACGCGGGCGAGGCCGGCGATGAGGTAGATCAGCAAGCTCTCCGTGTTGGTCCACGTATAATTGAGTTGCCCGATCAACAGTAGAATCTCGTGAAATCTCGCCATAGGCCCCTGCCAACGCTTGCCAATCGCCAAACCGCTGTTTGCCAGAATAGCGCATTCCTGCGTCCAGTAAATTTGTTCTGACGATGGACCGACGGGCCTTGGACCGCAGCGTTTTTACCCCTGCCGGCTCCCGTCCAGCCGGAGGTTGATAGCCACATTTTGCCTAACCCACGGGTGAAGATTTCCGTGCCCCATCGCTAGCCCGCGAAGGTTAGCCCGAACTGACAACTTACAATGCGTGCCGGTTTTAGACAGACTTTACTCTGCAACCGGCGAGCAGGACGCAAACAGGCCCCTAAGGGCGAGCACTGCATCGAATGGAAATGCCCAGTTGGGTACCTGTTCCGGTCCTCTCGACCAAGTAAGGGGAGAGGCAAAAAAACGATCGAAGATATCGGCATGTGGGCGACTAGGCGCCCGGAGGAAACCACTTTTCACGAAGTTCATTAAGTCCAACATGTAGCCCGCGCATGGCCCAAATCCGCGTATGAGAAGAATGCGGTTCGGCTGTCGCGGCCTCAACTTGAGGTTATCGTCATGAGTAAGGACAAGAACATCCTGTGGCCATGGGATGACAGCCAGTCTCAAGATCAAGACCAGGACCAAGGTCAGGGCCAGGGTCAAGGACAATTGCAGGCAGAGCTTCAGGGCCAGCTTCAGGGTCAAGGACAAGGCCAGGGTCAAGACCAAGGCCAGGGACAGGATCAGGGCCAAGGCCAGGATCAGGGCCAGTCGCAGTACAGCGAATCCTATAATGGCAACCTGAACGGCAACGGCAATCTGAACGGCAACGGCAATGCCAACGGTAATGCCAACGGCAACGGCAACCTGAACGGCAACGGCAACGCCAACCTGAACGGCAATGGCAACGCCAACCTGAACGGTAACGGCAACGCCAACCTGAATGCCAACCTCAACGAAAACAGCACCCATGTGGACGTGGACAGCAAGACCACGGTCGATGTGGACGTTGATCTCGACCTGAGCGGCTACAAGCCGTCGGACGACGACTTTGCCGATATCGACCATTCGTCGATCCACGGCATGGCGAACACGAGCTTCAAGGACATCCTGAACGGCTCGATGAATGGCAACAGCAACGTTGCCAACGTCTTCAGCCAGAACGCCATCATGTCGGATGACGACAGCGCGTCGAACATCAACAACAGCGGCACGCTCAACCAGAACGGTGACGCCAATGCCGGGGACGCACACTCGGGCGACGGCATTCGCGCTGGCGCAGACGGTGGTGAAGGCGGAAGCAAGGCCTACGCCAACGGTGGCGACGGCGGCGATGGCGGTCATACGGTTGGCGGCTTTGCCGGTGCCGGTGACGGCGACGGCGGCGACGCCGACAACAATGCCGATGCGACCGGCGGTGCCGGGCTTGGCGGTATTGCCGCTTCCGTCGGTGTTGGCGGTGACGGCTCCAGCGGCGACGGCAATGGCGGTACAGCGACGGCTGGTTCCGGTGCTGCCGGCGGTGCGGGTCTCGGTGTTGGCCTCGGTCTCGGTGTCGGCCTTGGTGTCGGCGCGGCAGCCGGTGGTGACGGCGGCAGCAACGGCGCCGGCAACGGCGGCGGAACCGGCGACGTTACAAGCGGCCCGGCTGGCGCTTCGGACGCGGGCGACGGTGGCGATGCCGGCGGGTTCGTCCTGCCCATTCTGAACTTTGGTGGCGACGGTGGCGACAGCAACGGCGGCAACAGCGTTGCAGTCGGTGATACGGGTGATGCCAACGGCGGTGACGCCGGCGATGCCGGCGACGGCGGCGATGGCTTTGGTGCCGGTCTCGGTGCAGGTGCTGGCTTTGGTGCCGGTGCAGGTATCGGCGGCGCCGGTGGCTCCGGCGGCGATGCCCTTGCAGGCGGCGGCTTCAGCGGTGACGCAACCGGCGGCGACGGTACCGGCGGTGCAGCGACAGGTGGTCATGGCCTCGGCGGCTCCGCGCTGACGGGTTCGTGGGCCGCAGGTGGCGACGGTGGCGATGCCTATGGCGGTCACGCCTTTGGCGGCGACGGCGGTGCCGGCGGTGCCGGTGGCTTTGCGACGAATGGCGATGGCGGCGCAGGTGGCAGCGCCGGCATGTGGGGCTCGTACAATGGTGATGACAGCTTCGTTGAGGGGCTCTCCTCGGCCTCGGCAGATGCCGTCATCGATACCAATGCCTTCAACCAGCAGATCGTGCTCGGTGCGAACCTCCAGGGCAACACGATCGACATGACAGTCGTCGGTGGTGATTACACGACCACTGCCGTCGGCGACGACGACAACACCTGATCGATCAGGCGATGTCGATACGCATGTCGCGGAATCGGCTTGAGAAGGACTGCGCGGGGAGCCCCCCGCGCAGTTCGGCAAGACCCGCTGTGTCAACGGGGTCTGCCGACTACCAGAGGAGGGCCTGACCTTGTATTCCGCAAAGATCTCCGAGGCCATTGCCCATTTTATCGGTCTTTTTGAACTCACCACCGAAGAGGCGCGACTGCGCGAGGTCCACGAGAAATTCGATCCGGACCGCGAAGTTCACAAGGACCCGAAAGAGCTCGTTTCAGCGCCGGTCAAGATACAAGCGCCCTACGACCTCGATGACTTCAACCCGGACGTTCCCTACAAGCCGCTCGCGCCAGATATCTACATGCCGACGCCGAGCGGATATGCCGGCGTAGCCTTCCCGGAATATCCCATTCACGGCGGCTTCCTGGGCCGCGACGTTACGGAATCCGCCCTGCAGGGCGGGTCGGTCGCAACGGCCGTTCATCCCGGCTCGCCGCAGATCAATCCCCCCGGCTCGGTCGTGGTTTACAGCACCCAGACCGCGGAACTCTCCGACAATGATTTTATCGATGTCGGCGGGCATGGCCTGAAGTCCAGCCTGCACATCGACAACAGCGCCACCATGGCCGAACTCATCGACGCCGCGCAGGAGACGTCGCTGCTGCGCGACACGGACATCGCCGGCTCCAGCGACGCGATTGCAACCCTGGTGACCACCGCGGCCGAAAGGTTCGACGCCTACTCTGCCAGTGGCGAGGCCGAGCAAGGTGGGCTTTCCGTCAAAAGTTTCGTCGCCAAGGCGGATGCGCTCGAGGGCATCTATGTGAATGGCGTGATTGTCGCGGAAGCGCCCGTTCTCAAGGACCATTTGCCAAACCAGGACGAAACCTCCGATACACCCGCCGGGCCAAAGCCGTCGAACGATGCGAAAGACGTGAGCGGCGGCGTGGCGCACGGCGAGGGCGCGGTCACGATCGATGTCTCCGTCGATCTCGATACCGGCAGCAACACACTGGTCAATTCGGCCGTCGTCACCAGCAACTGGCTGCAGGCGGAGGTGCTTGCTGTTGCCGGCGATCACGTCGAGCTCAATGCGATCATCCAGACCAACGCCTATTACGACAGCGACCTGGTCACGTCGGCGCTTGGCGGCGGCAACGTGGAGCAAAGTGCGACCCAGGCGTTCAACATCGCGATGTTCAAGCATGTCGAACCGGCATCAGCGGAAACGACGCAGGCCGACAGCGGAATTTTCCCCAAGGCTTGGGCGATCACCGAGGTCAAGGGCGACCTGATGATGGTGAACTGGCTGCAGCAGTTTACCTTCATGTCGGACCAGGACACGGCAATCCTATCCGCGTCCGGCTCCAAGCTGTCGATCGTTGCTGGCGACAACACGGTCGCCAACCAGGTATCGCTGCTGGAGTTGGGCTATCGCTACGATCTGATATTTGTCGGTGGCGGGGTTTTCGACGCCAACATCATCCAGCAGACGAACATCCTGCTCGACAACGATCTGATCGGGGCTGTCGGTGGGTTCCACACGAACGGCGCGGGCTCGGTCTCGACCGGCGCAAACTTGCTCTGGAACTATGCCGGCATTGTTGAAGCCGGTGCCAAAGGCACCGTCAATCCGATGTCGGATGGCTACCTGTCTGCGCTGCAGGATCTCTCGCAAGGCAAGACGCCTTCGCCCTCAGACTTTCTGCATGATCCCGCCTTTGCCGGGCTTCTCGGCATAAGGGTGCTTTACATTTCCGGCGATCTCATCAGCCTCAACTACATTCAGCAGACGAACATTCTGGGGGACAGCGACCAGGTGACCCTGGCGATGAACGCCTTGACCGCGCGCCCGGACGCCGATTGGACGATTTCGACGGGCTCGAATGCCCTGCTCAATTATGCAGGGATCGTTGACGTCGATACCGGCAAGACGATTTACGCGGGCGGCGGCGCCTATTCGGACGAAGTCCTCATTCAGGCCGAACTGATCAAGAACGATCCCTATCTCGGAGGCCAGAACCCGGATGCATTGGTCAGTGAAGCCGTCGTCTTCCTCGGCGACGACATGCTGACCCCTGATTTCGGTCATCAGCAACAGGACCAAATCTCGCCCAATCCGGGAATGCACACCATCGATACGGCCAGCGCCGATCCCATGCACAGCATGGTCGCCTGATCGGGGCGCGGGAGGATATCCATGACCGACCGCAACAGACCGTCTTGGCAAGCGCCCACCGAGGTGCGCGATGCCGGCATTCCACGCGCCGGCGAAGACGGTAGCCAAACGGAAATAACCGATGCGGATGCCGCGCGACGGCAGTTCCTCCGCAAACTTGATCACCAGGGACAAGTCCTGGATCGCGCTGTTAAGGAGATTGACGGGGTGGCAGATCAAATAAGAAGAGCGGCGGCAGCCGACGCCAAGGAAACCTGGACCAGTTCACCCGCTCCGTCCCTTCCCACACCGGGCACCGCAGCAAGGGCAACACCGCAGAACGGCCCGGTGGCAACCATCGTGCCGGCAAATGTCGCGCCGGCTGCAGCCGTTGGCCCGGTGCGGATGAGCCCCGTCCAGCCGATCCCAACGCAGCCGATCCCTGCGCAGGCGAACCCAGCGCAGGCGAACCCAACGCAGGCGGGCCCAACGCAGACGGGCCAAGTGCCGGCGGGCAACCCTCACGGAAGCGGGTTTGTTCATCGGCCCTGGCCTCCGAAAACCGAGGCCGCGCCCAGGGCGGAGCCAAGACCCATGCCGCGCGAAGAGGCGCCGGTCGAGCGCCGCCCGGCGCTCGACGAGCGAAAGCCGGAACTGCGCGTGGAAAAGCCGATCGTCTGGCCAACGGCCGAAATGAAGGATCGGAGCGCGCCGTCGGGCATGGTGGTGATCGACGGCGACCGCGGGCCGGTCAAGGTGGATGATCGATCGCCGGGCAAGGGTGGCGGTTCCTCAAGCGGGAATGGCGGTGGAGGCGGAGGCAGTGGCAGTGGAGGCGTCTTCCACAAGCGGCTCGGGCCGGTCGATTTCTCGGCGAGCCTCAGGGCCGGTGTGAAGGCGATCCGGCAGAACCTGATGATCGTCATGGTGTTCACCATTGCCACCAATGTGCTCGTGCTCGCGATCCCGGTCTATCTGTTCCAGATATCGGATCGCGTGCTGACCAGTCGCTCGCTCGACACCTTGATGATGCTGACGATACTGATCGTCGGCGCGGTGGTGCTGCAGACCGTTTTCGACGGTATTCGCCGCATGATCCTGATGCGCACGGCAGTCGAGGTCGCCGCGCAACTCGGCGCGCCGATCCTGAGTGCCGCGGCCAGGGCGTCCCTCCACAGCAACGGGCGCGAGTACCAGACGCTTGGCGATCTGCAGCAGCTTCGGTCGTTTCTGGTGTCGGGAACGCTGCTATCCTTCCTGGATGCGCCGATCGCACCATTGTTCCTTCTGGCGGTGTTCCTCATTCATCCGCACCTTGGCGCCATCGTCGTTACGTCGGCCGTTCTCCTTCTGATCGTCACGCTCCTGAACCAGCGCGCAACGGCTGCGGGCTTCGGTGAGGCGACCAACTATCAGACCAAGGCCAACCTTCATCTCGATTCGATGTCGCGCAACTCGCAGATCATCAACGCGCTAGCGATGATCCCGGAGGCGGTGCACATCTGGGGCAAGGATATGGCGGGCTCGCTCAAGGCCCAGGTGTTGGCGCAGGACCGCAACATCGCCTTTGCGTCACTTTCCAAGGCTGTGCGGCTGCTCACCCAGGTGACCATGCTCGGCTGGGGCGCCAATCTCGCTCTTCATGGCCACCTGTCGGGCGGCATGGTGATTGCCGCCTCGATCATCGCCGGCCGGGCGCTCGGCCCGATCGAAGCGGCGATCGAAGGCTGGCACCAGGTCATCCAGGCGCGCGCCGCCTATGGGCGCATTACCGCGCTGCTTCAGACGTCGCCTCTCAATTTCGAGCGGTTGAAACTGCCGCGTCCCGAGGGGCGGCTTGATGTCGAGCGGCTGCTGTTCGTGCCGCAGGGCACCAAGCGCGTGGTGCTCAATGGCATCACCTTCGCGCTTGAGCCCGGCGATTCGCTTGCGGTGATCGGCAGTTCCGGCGCCGGAAAGACGACGCTCGGCAAGATGCTGGTCGGCTCGATCCTGCCGACCTCGGGCAACGTCCGATTGGATCTCATGGACTTGAGGAACTGGGACCAGCGCCAGTTCGGCGAAAGCATCGGCTACTTGCCGCAGGACGTGCAGCTGTTCCCGGGAACGATCAAGGCCAACATCGCCCGCATGCGCGAGGATGCAACGGACGCCGATATCTACGCCGCTGCCAAGCTTGCCGACGTGCACGACATGATCGCCCTGCTGCCGCACGGATACGAGACGGTGGTGGCGGCCGACGGCTCGCCGCTGTCGGGCGGTCAGAAGCAGCGCGTAGCACTTGCCCGCGCCTTCTTCGGCAATCCGCGCATGGTGGTGCTGGACGAACCCAACTCCAATCTCGATACCGCCGGGGAGGCGGCACTCACACGGGCGCTGAGCCACGCGAAGCGTGAAAAGATCACCGTCGTGACCATCACCCAGCGACCCGCTCTCCTCAACAGCGTCGACAAGGTGCTGCTGCTCGTAAACGGCACCGTCGCCCTCTTCGGCCAACGGCAGGACGTCCTTAAGGCGCTCGCAGCCCGTGGGGTGAACACCGAAGGCAACCCGCTCGACCAAACCCAGCTTCCGTAGGCGATCATGGCAGACACGGCAAAAGTACAGGACCTGACATGGTACGCGGAAGTTCCGCGCTCGATCTGGCAGCACACGGCGATTGGCCTTGCGTTGATCGCGGTCACATTCGGGGGCTTCGGCTTCTGGGCGTTTACCGCACCGCTCGCCGCAGCGGTCATCGCCCAGGGCAGCTTCGTGGCAACCGGGCAGAACAAGGTGGTCCAGCATTTCGAAGGCGGGATCATCAAGGAGATCCTGGTCAACGAGGGCGATCACGTCACGGCCGAGCAGCCGCTGATCCGCCTGGACGAAACGGCGGCCCTTGCCAACGAACGTCAGTTCTTCTTACGGCGCGCGCGACTTGAGGCGATCGTCGCCCGGCTCAACGCCCAGGCCAACGGTCTGACGGAACTCGCCTTGCCGGCGGTCCTGAGCGATCACCTCAAGGACGACCCGGAAATCGCGCCGATCGTCCAGAGCCAAGAGCTCAACTTCAAGACCTGGAGAAGCAAACTCGACAGCGACATCGGTCTGCTGAAGCGCAATATCGAGAGCCTGGAGTTCCGCTCGCAGGGTTTTCAGGAACAGCTGAAGTCGGTCCGCGAGCAGCGTGTGCTGCTTGAGGAAGAATACATCGGCAAGAAGACGCTGCTTGCCAAGGACCTGATCCGCAAGACAGAGATCAAAACGATCCAGCGGGCGATTGCCGATGCCGAAGGGCAGATCGGTCGGTTGATGTCCGAGGTCTCGGAGACCGGTGCGCAGATCCTCAAGCAGCAGCAACAGGTCAACCAGACCGAAGAGAGCTATCGCGAGGCCGCACTCGACGAATTGCAGAAGGCCGAAGCGGAACTCGACACGGTGCGCGAACAGCTGCGCGGGGCGACCAACGTCCTGCGTCGCGCCACGATCAATGCACCGGTCACGGGCACGGTCATCCGCATGCATTTCCACACCTCCGGCGGCGTCATCGAAAGCGGCAAGCCGATCATGGAAATCCTGCCGGCCGATGTCCCGCTCATCATCGAAGCCCAGGTCCTGCGGACCGACGTCGACAATATCCGCGTCGGCGAGAAGGCAACGGTCAGGATGACGGCCCTCAACCAGCGCACCACTCCCGTACTCAACGGTCAGGTCTTCTACGTTTCAGCCGACGCCCTGCCGGTGCAGACGCAGGAAGGCACGCGCGAGGTGTACCTGGCCCGCGTCAGCCTGACCGCCAGTGAGCTGGCGAGGGTTCACGGTCTTGTCGTGACCCCGGGCATGCCCGCCGAAATCCTGATCCAGACAGCGGAGCGGACCTTCATCGACTATCTCACCAAGCCGATCCGCGACAGCATGGCGCGCGCCTTCATGGAGAACTGAGCGGATCAGGGTCACGGCCTTCATCGGGTTACGGCCTCCATTCCCGCGACTGTTCCCGCCGTGCCGGAGATCCGGGGGACCTGAGCTCGGAATGCGCTACGCGCATAGCGCATAGCTGGCCTGCGGAAATTCCGCCTACAAATTGAGCAAGGCTGCTGTATATTCATAGTCATCGAAGTGATGCACCTCCTCCCGCAGAGCTTCGATACGGTGAACGATCTTCCTCCTCCCATGATCGTTCACAAGATCAGCGCCACTCCTCCTCCCAGGCTGCTGATCGATTTTTTGAAGAGCCTGCCGCACCTCCTCCCGCGGCGGGCTCTTTTGTTTTTCGATCATCGCCACAGTCCCACCTATCCGAATGCGTCGGATGCCGGCGCACAATGCACGTGTGATCCGCCGAACTGCCGACGGTTGACGGTGCCTTGTCGAACGCTAGTTAATCGGCATCGCCCTTCCCCGAACGTCAGCAGGCACGTCATGCACCACAGACCCTTTGGCCGGACCGGCCTTCGCATCTCGGAAATCGGCTATGGTGCCTGGGGCATCGGCAAGAGCCACTGGCAAGGCGCGAGCGACGACGAATCCACCCGCGCACTCAACCGCGCCGTCGATCTCGGCCTGAACTTCATCGATACGGCGCTTGGCTACGGGCAGGGGCACAGCGAAAGACTGATCGGCGGTTTGCTCCGCGAGCGGTCGAAGAGGATCTACGTCGCGACCAAGATCCCGCCGAAGAACTTGCAGTGGCCCGCCCATGCCGGCACGCCGGCCGAACATGCCTTTCCGGCCGATCACGTGATTGCCTGCACGGAGACGAGCCTGCGCAACCTCGGTGTCGAGACGATCGACGTGCAGCAGTTCCATGTCTGGTCGGACGAATGGGTCGGCCGCGGCGACTGGCTGGAGGCGGTCGAGCGGCTGAAGCGTGACGGCAAGATCCGCTTCTTTGGGGTGTCGATCAACGACTACGAGCCGGACAACGCACTGAGGCTGATCGAGACCGGCGTGGTCGATAGCGTCCAGGTGATCTATAACGTCTTCGAGCAGGCGCCGGAAGAAAAGCTGCTGCCGGCTTGCCTGAAGCACGGCGTCGGCGTCATCGTTCGCGTGGCGCTCGATGAAGGCGGCCTCACCGGCCAGATCCGTGCCGACACCGTTTTTCCCGACGGCGACTTCCGCGAAACCTACTTTCGTGGCGAGCGCAAGCGCGAGGTCGAGGACCGGACAGAGAAGATCGTCGAAGACCTTGAGATCGCGCCCGACGCTCTGGCGGAGACGGCGCTTCGCTTCGTGCTCAGCCATCCCGCGGTGTCGACGGTCATTCCCGGCATGCGCTCCGTGCGAAACGTTGAGCGCAACTGCGCGATCGGCGACGGCCGCGGACTGCCGGACGGTCAACGCGAGAAGCTGCGGGCTCACCGCTGGCGGCGCAATTTCTATCGCGATTGAACCGGCCCGCAGCGGGGCGCGACCGCAGCGCCCTGATCGGATTTCGCACGTTCGGAGGAAACTTATGCCGGATACGTTCGTCAGCGTTCGTTATATGGTCGATGACGTGGAGGCTGCGATTGCCTGGTACTCGACCCATCTCGGTTTCACGGTTCAGTCAAACTTTGCGCCGGCCTTCGCCGATGTGCGACGGGGAGCGTTGCGGCTGCTGCTGAGCGGACCGACAAGCTCGGCCGGGCAACCGATGCCCGACGGGGAAAAACCGCGACCTGGCGGCTGGAACCGGATACATCTGATCGTCGACGATCTGCCGGTTGAGGTCGAGCGGCTGCGCGCCGCCGGCGTCCGGTTTCGCAACGACATTGTCAGGGGCCCCGGAGGAGCACAGATCCTGTTGATCGACCCCTCCGGAAATCTCGTTGAACTGTTCCAGCCGGCGCAAGGATGAGCCTGCGCTCGCCGGCGGAAGCGTTGCTCAGCCGGCGCTGGTGTCGACCACCTCGAAGTCGTGGGTGATCGTGGCGGTCTTGGCGAGCATTGCCGAGGCCGAGCAGTACTTTTCGATCGACAGCGAAACCGCGCGTTCGACCTTGTTAATCGATAGGCCACGTCCCTTGACGACGAAGTGCATGTGAATGCGGGTAAAGACCCGGGGCTCGGTTTCGGCGCGGTCGGCGTCGAGCTCGACGACACAATCCTCGACCGGCTCGCGGCCCTTTTCGAGGATGTGCACGACATCATAGGCCGAGCAGCCGCCGGTGCCGATCAGCACCAACTCCATGGGGCTTGGTCCCGGCGTGCGCCCTTCCTCACCGAACGCCGTACCCAATACGACCTTGTGGCCACTTCCGGATTCTCCCACAAAGGTCCGGTCTTCCACCCATTTGACGCGCGCTTTCATGTGTCTCGTCCTGTTGCTCATGTGCCGTGATCTCTGGCCGCGGTTGGCCGATGATCTTTCCTTGAGATAACGAGTCCCGGCAATTTCGCAAAGAGGCTGCCGCCGTTAATATGGCGGCTCGGCAGCGCTCATTGCGTGAACGGCAAAAGATCAGGGCATCTGGAATGATTGACACGAACGGACATGCTGAAGACCGATCGGGCGCCGTCGTCCGGCCACCCATAGTCTGGCTGGCCGCCGTCGGCGGTGGCCTGTTGCTGGATGGGGCCCATCCGCTGCCGTTCCTGCCGGGCATCGGCGCCGGTCGCCTGGCCGGGGTCGCCGTCTTCTTTGCCGCGGTCGCCCTTCTTATCTGGGCGGCGACGACGTTCCGCCGGGCGGGGACCGAAGTCCAGACCACCCGCCCGACGACGGCGATCGTCGAGGCTGGTCCCTACCGCTTCACACGCAACCCGATCTATGTCGCGATGTTTCTCGGCCTTGTCGGTCTGGCTCTGGCGTTCGACAGCTTTTGGCTTTTGATCCTGCTGGTGCCCTTTTACCTCGTCATCCGCCATGGCGTCGTTGCCCGCGAGGAGACCTATCTCGAACGCAAATTTGGCGAAGGGTACCTTGCCTACAAGGCGCGCGTCAGGCGCTGGCTCTAGCGGGATGGACCAGCGACGGAGCGCTGGACACAATCCTCAGGGCTCGCGCAAGCCGATCGACCTCGTCAGGAAGCAGCCCGGCGATGTTGATGCGACCATTGGCGGTCCCGTAGATGCCGAATTCCTCGCGCAGCCGGTTCATCTGACGCTGGTCGAGCGGCAACAACGAGAACATGCCTTTCTGTCGGCGTAACGCCTGGAACCTCTCCGGCGCTCCAAAGTGCGCCAGCGCATCGGCGAGATCGCTGCGGATACCCGCGACCCGCCTGCGGCACCCCTCGAGTTCCGCAAGCCAGGTTTGCGGTTCTTCGAGCAGTTGGGCAGCAACCGCAGCGCCGTGTTCCGGCGGCATGGAATAGTTGGCCCGCGTGATCCGCTCCAGTGTCGCACGAACGTTGGCAAGCGGTCCTGCGTCTTCGGCGATCACCATCGCCACACCCGTCCTTTCGCAATAGAGCCCCATGTTCTTGGAGCAGCTTGCCGCCACGAGGACTGTGTCGAGTTCGCTTGCAAAATGGCGCAGGCCGACAGCATCTTCCTCGATCCCGTCGCCAAAGCCCTGGTAGGCCATGTCGATGAGGGGGATAAGCCCCTTGTCCTTGCAGAGCGCGGCAAGCTGGCGCCATTGTTCGAGCGACGGATCGATGCCGGTGGGGTTGTGGCAGCAGCCATGGAGCAGGACAACGTCACCTTTGCGGGCGTCCTCTAGATCCGCGGCGAGCGCGCCGAGGTCGAGGCCTGTTTCGGTTTCCTGCCAGCGGAAGGACCGCACCGCCAGACCGGCGGCCAGCATGATCGGACGGTGGTTCACGTAGCCGGGGTTGCTGTTCCAGATCGTCGCATCGGGCGAAACGAGGGCGATGAAATCGGCAAGAATCCGCAGCGCTCCAGTGCCGCCGACCGTCTGGATGGTGCATTGGCGATCAAGCGCCTCGGTACCTTGTCCGAGAAGGAGTTTCGCCATTCCGTCATTGAAGGCTGTATTGCCCGACAGGGCCTTGTAGGACTTGGACATGGCCGAGGAAGCAAGCCGCGCCTCGGCATCCTGCACGGCACGCATGACCGGCGTTTGACCCGAGGCGTCGCGATAGACGCCGACGACGAGGTCGATCTTGTCGGCCCGGCGATCCTGGCGGAACGCGCTGAGGAGAGCCCACAATGGATCGGGTTCGGCGAGTGGCAGAGCGGCGAGCATCTTGAATCTCCCTGAGTTCAGTTGCGGTTTGCCAGGATCACGCCGGACGTGATCACGGCGATGCCGATGGCGGTCGCAAAGGCGAGCGGTTCGCCAAGGACCGGTATGGCGAGAAGGCTTGCAAGCGCTGGCGCGAGCGAGCCGATGGTGGCGCTTCTGGCAGCGCCGAGCCGCGATATCGCAAAAGCGTAGCCGACGGTCGAAACCAGGCCGACCCCGAGCCCCTGAACCAGAATGAAGGGGAGCGCCTGATGCCAGGAAAACTGGCCGATATGGCTGGTGACGGCGCCGGTGAGAACCAGAGCCAGGAGGATGATCAGCGAGCCGATTGACAGGAGCAGCCCGTTGGCGATCGCATCCACTCCGGTCCGTCTCAGACCGATCGTATAGGCGCCCCAGATGAGGCTCGCGACCAGCAGGAAACCGACGCCGCGCAGGCTTTCGGCCGTTACCGCATGCTGTTGCCCGGCGACGATCCCGGTGACGCCGGCAAGGATCAACGCGAGCGGCAGCCAGCGCTTCTTCGCGACGGTCTTTCGCTCGAGCAGGAAGGCGATCAACGCGACGGAAACCGGCGTCGTGCCGGCGACGAGGGCGCCGACATAGGCTGCCGACGTCGCCTTGGCGCCTTCGGACGCGATGAAAAAGAACGGCACGCCGCCGAGCAGGACCAGTGCCGCGTCCCTTGGCCTAACCTTGCGGAGCGTCGCGAGCCGCTGCGGTATAGCCGGCAGCAGGGCGATGATTGGAACAGCGAAGCGGATGAGGGCGACGTCGGCGGTGGCAAGCGGCGAGGCGCCGATCGCCCGCATGGAGAGCGCAAAACCTGCCCAGACCAGCACGACGACGGCGAGCACGGCGTAGCCTGCGGTCATGGGTGTCAGCCATGGCTTCCGCGATGGGTGGAATTCGGACGTCGCGTCGGTCATGCGGAAGCCTCATTGTCTCAGTGGCTTGCATGATATGCTTCTCTCTCTGCTCGTTTCTTGCTATTTCGTCGACAGCTGAAGGATGGGTTGGCAGAATCTGCCAAGATGGAGAGGGAAATGGACGAGAAAGACAGGCAGATCATCTGGGCCCTGCAAAAGGACGGGCGCCTTTCCAATCAGGACCTGTCGGAGAAGGTCGCTCTCTCGCCTTCGCCCTGTCTCAGGCGCCTGCGCCTGCTCGAAGAGGCAAAGGTCATCACGGGTTACACGGCGATCGTCGACGAAGAGGCCTATGGCCTGCCGATCACCGCCTTCGTGCGCATCCGGCTTGAACGCCACTCCGAGGCGTCGGTCGCCGCGTTCGAGCGCAAGGTAAAAACGATCGACAATATCCAGGATTGTTACGTCATGACCGGCGAAGCCGACTATCTGCTGCGGGTTCTGGTCAAGAGCCTCAAGGACTATGAGCAGTTCGTGCGCAATCAGCTGCACAGCATCGAGGGTATCGCGGCGATCGACACCAGCTTTGCCTACGGCACCGTCAAACGGGCGACGGTCTTTCCACGCATGTGACCGGCGAAGGTGCTGCGGCTCCAGCCGACGGACCGCAGCCGCAGCTTCAGATCGGCAGAAGCGCGTCCGGCTTGACGTCGCCAACCGACGCGTAGGTATGGGTTTCCCTAACTCCGGGCAGCGGCAGGATCACCCGCTCCAGAAAGTCCTGAAACAGAGACATGTCGGCAATCCGCGCCTTGACCAGGTAGTCGAAGCCGCCGATCACCATGTGGCATTCGAGGACCTCCGGCGCCCTCGCCACGGCCTCGGAAAACCGCTCGAAAATATGCGGTGCCGTGTGGTCGAGCCGCACCTGAATGAAGACCACCGTCCCGCGCCCGATCTTCTTTGGATCGAGGATAGCCCGGACGGTCTTCACGTAGCCATCCCGGAAGAGGCGCTTGACACGCTGGCTGGTGCCCGTCGGCGAAAGGCCGACCCGGTCCGCCAACTCAAGCGTGGTGCGCCGGCCATCTTCCTGAAGCAGCCTTAAGAGCGTGCGGTCGATCGTGTCGAGACCCGGAATTTCGTTACTCACGCTCTCTGAGCTCCAATTAAGTGAGTTTCACTCAAAATCATCGCAATCAATATATTTCGCCACACTCATACGAGCAATACCATGCCGTTGTCGCAGTCGCAGAAGGAGAGGGCGGTCGTCATGGAGGCAAGCCTGCGTGGTACGATGGTGGGAGTTGGGGCAGACAGTCGGCGGCTGGCGATACTGGCGGGCTTTGCGGTCGTCGCAATCACCACAGTCCAGTTCGTTGCGGCCCGCTTCAGCCTGAAGGGTGATCTGACGGCCGCCGACATCGTCAGCTTGCGGTTTGCGGGGGCAGCGCTTGTTTTCCTGCCGTTGCTCCTAAAGACCGGCACGGCAAAACTGAAAGCGCTCGGTTGGCGCAGGGCGGGTCTCATGGCGCTGCTGACCGGATTGCCCTACCCACTGATCATCAACCAGGGGCTCTCGATGGCGCCCGCCGCCCATGCGGCGGCGCTTTCTCCGGCCGTGATCGTTTTCTTTTCCTTCCTGTTCTCGCGCATCGTCTTCAAGGACAAGATCTCCAGGGCGCGCCTGGCCGGCATCGCGATGATCATTGCCGGCCTCATGTTGTTCGTTGTCCAGCAGGGAGTGGGTGGCGGCGAGACCGTGCGCGGCGACCTGCTGTTTGCCGGGTCGGGCATCATGTTTGCCGCCTATGCGGTGCTGGTGCGCCGCTGGTCCGTCGATGCCGCGACCGCGACGATCGCGGTGGTACTGCTCTCCTGCCTGCCGCTGCCGCTTCTGCACGTGCTCGCGCCGAGCGGGCTTGCCACGGCCTCGATCGGCGAAGTTGGCACGCAGTTCGTCATTCAGGGGTTTCTTGCCGGTGCGCTTTCGAGCGTCCTCTATACCTATGCGGTCCGCCAGCTGGGTCCGCAGCCGGCGTCGCTGTTCATGCCGTGCATACCGGTGACGACGACCGCCGCAGGCATGGTCGTTCTCGGCGAGGTCCCGACGGTCCTCCAGATCGTTGCAATCGCCATCATCACGTCAGGGATGATCTTCCCGATCCTGAAGCGATCCTAGCGAATTTTCGGCGGACGGCGGCCTATTTCTGCGCCTGCTCGGCTGTCATCGGCTTTACCGGCGCGCCGGGGAAGATCTTCTGCAGATTACCAGATATCACCTGGTCACCCTCCGAAACGCCTGATGTCAGGCCGATGAGGTCGCCGCTGGTCGGGCCAGGCACGACCAGCCGCTGTTCGACGACGTCGCCCTTGCCGACCACATAGACGTATTTGCCGAGTTGGCTCGATCCAAGCGCTGTCTCCGGAACCATCAGCAGGTCCGGCTCGTCGCGCACCTTCAGGCGAACGCGGACATACTGGCCGGGGAGCAGCGAAAGGTCGGAATTGTCGATCGTCGCGCGCGCCACGATCGTGCCGGTGTTGCCCTCCACGGTGTTGTTGATAAAGCTGAGGTCGCCGCGGTAGCGCGGTTCGGTATCGCCGGGAAGCAGCACTTCGGCCTCCACCTTGCCTTTTGCGCGGGCCTTCTGGATGGCGGCAAGCTCGGTCTCGCTCGGATTGAACGAGACGTAGATCGGTGAAAGCTGGACGAGATTGTTGAGCGGCGTACCGGCGGTGCTGCTGACGAGCGTGCCCTCAGGCGCCTGGTTGCGGCCCAGCCGACCGGCAAACGGGGCGCGGATCTCGGTGTAATCGAGGTTGATTTCGGCGGTGCGCACGGCAGCGTTGGACATAGCAAGGGCTGCTTCTGCCTGATGCACGGCGCTCTGGCGCTGGTCGAAGGTGTCTTTGTCCAGATAACCGGTGGTGGCAAGCTCGTTGCCGCGCGTGAGGCTGGACCGAAGATAGGCGAGCGATGCCTCGTCGCGTTCGACCTGCGCCTTCGCCTGGTCAAGTTGGGCGCGATAGTCGCGTGCGTCGATCCGGTAGAGGAGGTCGTTCTCCTTGACATCAGAGCCGTCGGGCGCCGCCTGAGAGGCGACGTAACCCGATATCTTGGCGCGAAGCGTCACGTTGCGAATTGCCTCGGTGCGCGCGGAGTAGTCGAGATAGATCGGGATCGTCTTCTTGACGACTGCGGCGACGGGGACGGGCATCGCCTGCTGTGCCGGGGGCACGGCGGCACCCGCATCGCCGCCCTTGAGCTCAAAGCCGCCGTTCTTGTAGTGATAGGCCGCAGCGAGAGCGGCGATTGCGACCGCTGCTGCAAGAACCAGTTTCGAACCACGCATGTCAGGCTCCAATTGCTATTCCGCCGCTTCCGGTTCGTGGCTCTGGCCGATGGGTTTCGACGAGACCCCTTCGCGCCACCGCTCGATGACAGCGTAGAAAACCGGGACGAAAATGAGTGTCAGTATCGTTGCGGCCAGCATGCCGCCGAAGACGGTGGTGCCGATCGATTGCCGGCTGGCGGCACCCGCGCCCTTGGCATACATCAGCGGCAGAACGCCGAGGATGAAGGCGAAGGCCGTCATCAGGATCGGCCGCAGGCGCAGCCGTGCGGCTTCGGCTGCGGCCGCCACGACGTCGAGCCCCTCCTCGCGCCGGCGCCTTGCGAACTCGACGATCAGGATGGCGTTCTTGGCGGCAAGTCCTACCAGCATCACAAAGCCGATCTGCGAATAGACGTCGATCTGCATTCCGCGCAGCCACAGCGCCAACAGCGCGCCGAGCAGCGCCAGCGGCACTGACAACAGCACCATGAACGGCATCGACCAGCTTTCGTACTGGGCAGCCAGGATCAGGAAGCAGAAGACGAGCGCGAGCGCAAAGACGAGTGCGGCGATCGAACCTGCGCGGATCTCCTGATAGGTAATGCCGGTCCACTCGAATGTGTAGTCCCGCGGTAGCGTTGTCTTTGCGACGCGCTCCATCGCCGCCACCGCCTGGCTTGAGCTGAAGCCGGGCGCCGCCGCACCGTTGATGAGCGCCGAGGGGTAGTTGTTGTAGTGGGTGATGGTTTCGGGGCCGACCGTTGACCGGAAGGTACCAAGCGTGTTGAGCGGCACCATTTCGCCTTGGCTGTTGCGCACATAGAGGCGCGACAGATCCGTCGCCGAAGCACGCGCCCCCTGGTCGGCCTGGAGCGTCACACGGAAGGTGCGGCCAAACAGGTTGAAGTCGTTGACGTAGAGCGAGCCGAAATAGATCTGCAGCGTGTTGAAGATGTCGGGCAGGCTCAAACCCAGCAGCTTTGCCTTGTCGCGGTCGAGATCGTAGTCGAATTGCGGGCTTGAGGTGCTGAAGGTGCTGAACAGCTGGTAGGGGTTGATCTCCGGCTGCTTGCGCGCCTCGGCGATCAGCGCCTGTGTCGCTTCGCTCAGCGCCTGCGCGCTGCGCCCGCCGAGATCCTCGACCTGGAACTCGAAGCCGCCGGTCGCGCCGAGCCCCTGGATCGAAGGTGGATCGAACGCGAGAACCAGAGCATCCGGGATCTGCAGCAATTGCGGCATCACAGTCTCACGCAAGACTGACGCCCCCTGCTCGGGCGGGCGCTCGTCCCATGGTTTCAGCACGGCGAATTGCACGGCGGAATTCGACTGGGCGGCAAAGGACAGGAAGTTGAAACCGACGACAGAGCCGACGAAATCGACACCGGCGGTCTTGCGCAGGATCTCTTCCGATCGCCTGGCGACCGCTTCGGTGCGCTCCAGCGAGGCGCCGTCCGGCAGCTGGATGACGACGAAGAAATAGCCCTGGTCCTCGACCGGCAGGAAGGTCGACGGGATGCGCTGCCAGAGCGCATAGGTGGAGCCGACGGCGACGAGGAAGAGGGCAAACAGCGCCCAGCGCCAGCGCACCAGCCCGGCGACACTGCGGGCATAGGCGTGCGACAGCGCATGAAAACCGTCGTTGAACCAGCGGAAAAGGGCGAAGCGCGGCTCACCGCGATAGCGCAGGAAGGCGGCGCTCAGCGCCGGGCTGAGGGTCAGCGAATTGAAGGCGGAGAAGGCGACGGAGATCGCGACCGTGAGTGCGAACTGGTTGTAAAGACTGCCGGCAACGCCCGGAATGAAAGCGACAGGGATGAAGACGGCAAGCAGAACGGCTGTCGTTGCGATGATCGGGCCGGTCACCTCCTGCATCGCCTTTTTGGTGGCTTCAAGCGGTGGCAGGCCGGCCTCCAATTGGCGCTCGACGTTTTCGACGACGACGATCGCGTCGTCGACGACGAGGCCGATGGCGAGCACCATGCCGAGCAGGCTCAGCATGTTGAGCGAGAAGCCGAAGAGGTACATGACGACCAGCGTCGCGATCAGCGACACGGGGATGGCGATCGTCGGGATGATCGTCGTGCGCAGGTTCTGCAGGAATATGAAGACGACGAAAACGACGAGCGCGAGCGCCTCCAGCAGCGTATAGACGACATCCTTCATCGCCGCCGAGACGAAGCGCGTGGTGTCGTAGAACATGTGGTATGCGATACCCGCCGGGAAACGTTCAGACAGCTCGTTCATCTTCGCCTGGACGCGGCTTTGCAGGTCGAGCGCGTTGGAACCAGGCCCCTGGAATACGGCGAGAACCACGCTCTCCTTGCCATTGAAGGTGACCGACGAGGAATAGAGCAGCGCGCCGAGCTCGATGCGGGCCACGTCGCGCAGCCTTGTCGTCGCTCCCGTCGTCGGGTCGGCCCTAAGCACGATGTCGCCAAATTGCGACGGATCACTCAGGCGGCCGAGCGCGTTGATCTGCATCTCGAAAGGCGTGCCTACAGGCGCCGGCGACTGGCCGATCTTGCCGCCTGCGACCTGGATGTTCTGTTCGGCGATGACATTCTGGACGTCGGCGGCGGTGACGCCGAGATTGGCCATGCGGTCGGGGTCGAGCCAGACCCGCATCGAGTAGCGCCGCTCGCCGAAGAGCTGGACGTCGCCGACGCCCGGCAGGCGCTTCAGGGGATCGAGGATCTGCAGGTAGGCGTAGTTGCTGACCGAGGCGAAATCGACCGAATCGTCTGGCGAATCCAGGCTGACGAGTACGGTGAAATTGGGGATCTGCTTGGCGATCGTGACGCCGGTCTGGTTGACGAGGGCCGGAAGCGAGGAGGCGGCCTGCGATACGCGGTTCTGGACGTCGAGCGCCGCAACGTCGATCGGGTAGCCGACTTCGAAGGAGATGATGATCCGCGACGAACCGTCGTTCGAACTCGTCGAGGTCATGTAAAGCATGCCCGGCACGCCGTTGATCTGCTGTTCGAGCGGCGTGGTCACCGTATCGGCGACGACCTGGGCGCTGGCGCCGGGATAGTTGGCGGCGACCACGATCTGCGGCGGCGTCACGTCGGGAAACTGCGAGATCGGCAGCAGGAAATAGCAGATGCCGCCGGCGAGCGTCATGATGATGGCGATCGCCGATGCGAAGATCGGCCGGTGGATGAAGAAGTCGATCATGGTCGGATCGATCCTTGTGGGGCAATGCCCATTCGGCGGGGGGCATCTCGGGAGTTCGTGAAACCGGGCTCGCGCAGGCACGCCGCGCCGGCCCTCCGGTCAGCAGCGCAGGTCTTCGCCTTCAGCCCATCCAGCATGCGCATCATAAGGCTCCGGCACGTCGCCACGATGGGTCGAGCCGACCCGCATCAGGCACGTGATCAAATTTTTCTAAGTCCGTGCGGTGTGCACTCTGGCTGAAAGACGCCTGACGACCGCGCCCACCGACATTGCGCTCGAAATTTTTCTGCGGTTACCGAAATGTCTTGAAAGCGTATGGGGCAGCAGACCCGTGCTCGTGCCGCTGCCGAAAATGTTACTGGTCGGTAACAGGGCCGCATGTTATCGATCGCTTACGGGGCGTCAAGGGGCAAGATTTCCATACGGATTTCGCCGGATCGCATGCGATGACAACGGATTTCTGCAAGAAACCACGCCGATCCCCGCGCGAGCGTATCATCGAGGCCGCGCGCGATCTCTTTCGCAGGAACGGCATTCGCGGGACCGGCGTCGACGCCATTGCCGACGCGGCCGACAGCAACAAGATGACACTCTACCGGCACTTCAATTCGAAGGACGAACTCATCGTCGAATGCCTTTATCGCGCCGGCATGGAGATGGACGGCTTCTGGCAGGAGCTGGAGGAGGCGCATCCCGGCGACGGACTGATGCAGCTCAGAACGTGGGTCCGATCGCTCGCCGCGCATCTCGATGACGACAGTTGTCACTGCGAAATGATGAGTGCCGCCGTTCAGTTGACCGACGAAGACCATCCGGGCCGATCGCTCATCCGGACGTTCAAGGATGCACAGCGCGACCGCGTGGTCGCGCTCTGTCACAAGGCTGGCATTGCGGATGCCGAACTGCTGACAGACACCTTGCTGCTGTTGATCGAGGGCGCGCGCGCCACCCAGAAAAGCTCCGGCGTGATGGGGCCGAGCGCCCGGTTTGCCGAGATTGCCGACGCGGCAATCCTGTCCTTCGCCAAGGGGGACATCGGCATAGGCAGGCGTGCCTAACGCGCGGCCGGCCAATCCGGGTGATGGCTGTCGATCACGAAGACATGGCTGTGCCTGTGTCCCTTGCCGGACCGCGTCGCGCCGGCAAGGTGAGGATGGTGCTCGTCGAGTTCATGATGGGTGTGCTCGATCTCATCGGGATCATGCGCCGGCCAGAGCCGCGTTGCGACGACCATGGCCGCAGCCGCGATGACGCCGAGCGTCGCGAACGTTGCGGGCATGCCGACGGTTGCGCCAAGCCAGCCCGCGAGCGGATAGGTGATCAGCCAGCAAGCGTGCGACAGCGCAAACTGCGCGGCAAAGAGGGCCGGCCGGTCTTCGGGATGCGCCGAACGCCGCAAAAGCCGGCCGGAGGGTGTTTGCGTCAACGAATAGCCAAGGCCGATCAGCGCCCAGAGCGGCAAAAGCAGCCCGTAGTGCGAAACCGCGACGCCCATGAACAGACCGGCCACGAGAATGGCGGCGCCCGAAAACATGGCCACCCGGTCTGCGGTCGTCTCGAGAAGACGGGGCAGTAGGAGGGCGGCGAGCATCGAGCCGCCGCCGAAGGCGGCAAGTGCGACCGCCGTGTCGCTCTGGCTCAGACCGAACTTCGCCTGGACCAGTACGACCGTGTTGACGATGACCATTGATCCCGCCGCAGAAACGGCGAGGCAGAGTGCAAGCAGGCCCTGAAGCCGCGGTGTCGCCAGATAGATGCGCAAGCCCCGCGTCGTCCGCTCGTATATGCCGCGCCGCTCGCTCGGTCTCGGGCTCGGAAGGCCGACGGACAGGACGAGAGCCGCCGAGGCAAGGAAGCCGATGACCGTGCCGGCAAACAGGTTGTGAAAGTTGATGACCGTCAGCAGTGCCGCAGCAAGCATCGGACTGGCCACGCTTTCGAGGTCATAGGCAAGCCGCGAAAGCGAGAGCGCGCGCGTGTATTCCTTCTCGTCAGGCAGGACGTCGGGAATGGTTGCCTGGAAGGTCGGGGTGAAGGCGGCCGACGCCGACTGCAGTACAAAGATCAGTACATAGACCTGCCAGATCTCGGTCACGAACGGCAGGAGAAGCGCAATGGCGGCGCGCACCAGGTCGAGAGAAACGAGCATGGCGCGGCGGGGAAGCCGCTCGGCAAAGGCAGCGGCGATCGGCGCGACACCGACATAGGCGATCATCTTGATCGCGAGCGCCGTGCCGAGCACGGCACCTGCGTCCGCGCCCGCCAGATCGTAGGCAAGAAGCCCCAGCGCCACGGTCGCGAGACCGGTGCCGACAAGGGCGATCATCTGCGCCAGAAACAGATGTCGATAGGTGCGGTTGGCGAGAATCTGCAACATGACGGTTTGGCTTGTTTTCTCGGATTTGCGGTGCAGTCAGAAACCAGGCTCGGTCTCACAGATACTTGGTGATCGCCTTGAAGTCTTCGATCGACTGACGCTGGTCCCGGGGAAGCGCGCCGATCGTGTCTTCAAGGCAATGATCGAGATGATCCTGGATCAGGGTTCTTTTCGCCTGGCTGATCGCCTTTTCGACGGCGTGCAGCTGCTGCGCGATGTCGAGACAGGGGCGGCCACCTTCGATCATGGCGATGACGCTCTTCAGGTGTCCTTCCGCGCGCTTCAGCCGCTTGACGATATCCGGGTGGGTTTCGTGTTTGTGATCGTTCATTCCCTTATCCTATCCAGGGGGATAGGATAAGGTCAAGAGCGCGTAAACAGGATGCGTGCATGCCCCGCCCGATCGGCTCGATCGTGGACGTCCTCGACGCCGGATGTTCGGTTTACGGCATCCGGCCCCCCGGCCGTCCGGGGCAGGTCGCTCGGCGGCAATAAGTGTGGCACCAGCGCGGAAACGAGAGTAGCTTGAAAGGCTGGGCGGCTGGACCTTTCATGGTCCTGACCAACGCAAGAGCGAGGCCTTCTACACCTTCGGGAGAGGTGGTTATGGAAGCAATTCGCGCAGAACGGCGGCTGGTTGCCATTCTTGCCGTCGACATTGTTGGTTATTCGCGACTTATGGAAGCCGACGAGGCCCGAACCCTGGCAGCCATCAAGGCGTGGCGTTCCGAAATCTTCGATCCCTTGATGGACGACTATCACGGACGCATCGTGAAGCTGATGGGCGATGGGGCGATCGTGGAATTTGGCTCCGTCGTTGACGCCGCCGCTTGCGCTGTTGCATCACAAGCGAAGATTGCGGCGCGCGAGCACGATGTTGCCGCCGAGCATCGGCTTCTCTTTCGCATGGGCATCAATCTCGGAGACGTGGTCGTCGACGGGGATGACCTGCTCGGCGACGGCGTCAACGTTGCGGCTCGCCTAGAGCAGATGTGTGAGCCAGGAGGACTTTTCATCTCCGGCACTGCTTTCGATCATCTGCAGGGCAAGTTCGAACTGCCGCTGGAGTTTATCGGTGAACAGCATGTGAAAAACATCCAGAGGCCTGTCCGTGTCTACCGGGTGAGATTTGCGGGAGACACGAGGCCTCGGCGCTTCGCCGCCGGGAGCTTTCACCGTTGGAGAACTCCCGCGGTTTTGGTTCTCCTCGTGCTTGTTGGCGCTGCTGCTGTCTGGCTGGTCCAGAGGCGCGAGAGTGCCGACGCGGCCTCCGTTGCGCAGATGGCTTACCCGTTGCCCCAAACGCCCTCCATCGCCGTCCTGCCATTCGACAATCTCAGCTCTGACGCGGGAGAGAGCTATTTCGCCGACGGGATGACCGACGACCTCATCACCGAACTGTCGAAACTGTCCGGCATCTTCGTGATCGCGCGCAACTCGACCTTCACCTACAAGGGCAAGCCCACCAAGGCGCAACAGGTGGCCAAGGATCTGGGCGTCCATTACATCCTCGAGGGCAGCGTGCGCCGAGAAGGGAACCATGTTCGCGTCAATGCCCAGCTGATCGACGCGATCGACGGGCATCACCTCTGGGCCGAGCGCTATGACGGCGAAATGAGTGGCGTCTTCGGGCTGCAGGACAGGGTGATCGGACAGATCGTGTCGACACTCTCCGTCAAGTTGACGAGCGCCGAGCGAAGCGTTGCAGAGGTACCGGAAACGACGAATCCGCAGGCCTATGACATGCTGTTGCGGGGATGGGACCATCTTCGCCGCGACAGCGAAGCCGAAACGGCGACGGCAACCGCTTTCTTCCAGAAGGCGATCGTGCTCGATCCGAACTATAGCCGCGCCTATGCGTCACTGGCGGCTGCAAACTGGCGGACGAGCATTTTGTCCTGGGATTTTCACCGTCGGGAGACCGCCTCCAAAAACCTCACCAGAAATCTGGCAAAGGCAATGGAGCGGCCGACGCCGCTTGCCTATGCGATATCTGCCCAGGTGCTTGCGCAGCAGGAACGTTATGACGAAGCGTTCGCCGCCATCGACCGGGCGATTAAACTCGCGCCGAACGATCCCGACAACCGTGTCGGCATGGCCCGGATACTCAACGCGACCGGGCATGCGGTGGAGGCGGAACAGCAGGCCCGCCTGGCGATGCGGTTCGATCCCCACCCAACGCGGGCAACGCTGCGCATGCTCGCGGTCTCGTTCTTTTCCCAGGGAAAGTACGCTGAGGCCGCCGACACGTTTGAACGCGCAATCGGAGCAAAGTCCGATCTCCGGGCGGACTATGCCACTTTGATATCAGCCTACGGGCACCTCGCACGCGCGGACGGCATTCAGGCGCTGGTAGACCGGTACAACAAGCTGTCGATCTCCTTCCTGGGCGATCCGCTCACCGTGCAGGAAAGTGCCTATGACTGGTACGGCAGCGCGTTCGGCTATCACAGGCCCTACATCGCGCTCGTGCAGGAGGGACTTCGCAAGGCAGGAATGCCCGAGGGGGCCGGTACGGACCTCGCGCTTGCCGACTACGTGAAGTTCATGGCGCTGACGAAAGGCGAACTGAGCGTCGACAGAACGATAAAAATCGATGTGGCGGAGGCCAAGGCGCTGCTTGCGCGCGGCGTGCCCTTCATCGACGTGCGGGCTTCACTCAACTATGACAACGGCCACATCCCCAAGGCCGTCAACCTGTCGCTCGTCACCGGTCTGACAAAGGAAAGCCTCGCCAAGGTTGCGGGAAAGGACGACGAGGTCGGCTTCTACTGTCAGGGCAAAAGCTGCACCTATGCCGCCTATGCCTCGGCCAAGGCCATCGCCTGGGGCTACACGCGGGTCTACTACTTTGCAGGCGGATATCTGGAATGGGATGACGAAGGCTACCCGCTCGTGATCGAAGTGAACCGGTAGCGCGGGCGCACATGACCCTCTGACGTTATATATGGCCTCTTCATGCCTATGGTCCGCCGATCGAGGTGATCACCCGCAGGCCACGAATTGGATGGTTGCCGGCGCCTGTGACAGCAAGAACGCTCCCGTCGCGGCGCGTCCACATTCCAAATTCATCGCCGCTTTCGCGTGGTGCCAGGCGTGTAGTTTCGAAACCTCGCGAGCGATCGCCGCAGTTTCGTGATGTTGTGCGTTGCCTGTTCGATGACGAGCAGATGCTTTTCGTCCTCCAACGCAATGGCACTCCCGCATTGTTCGCATGGGAGTTCGTCATTGGCTTTCACCCATGCGACGCGTTGACTGTTTTCATGGCCGCACTCTGGGCACGGAATATCGACTTCGTTGGACATGGCGCCTCTCTCATTAAGGCCAGATAGCAACACAGCCAAAATCGAGGAGCAATGATTACGCGATTACACAATTGGGGTTACCACTGTTGCCCTTTCGAGGGATATCGGGCCTTTTGCAGCGCTCGCGCCATCACGTCGTAGACAAGGTTGAAACAGGCGTGGGCCTTGGATCGCCCCTGCTCACGAGCGCGCGAGACGTCGTTCGAGACCACGCCGGCCGCGTTCCATCACCACGCCATGGTTCCAGCGGAATACCGGCTTGAGCACGAAAGAAAGCCTGATCATCCAGGGTTTTGTGACCTCGACGATCCAGTCGTAACGCACCCGGCAGCGGGCGCCTTCGGGCTCAAGCGTCCACCGGCCGATGCCGTCGAGTTCGCCCGAAGCCCTGCCTTCGATCAACGAAAGCGGTTCGATCCTCACGGTCTCCATCTCGAATGCAAGTTCGTAGGGCAAGGCCGTTACCCATTCCAGCCGACGAACGGCGCCGACGCCGTGTTCGTCGCCGTCACGCAGAAGAGAAACCCGCTTCACCGATGGCCACCAGTCCGGCCACGCCTCCGGCGTGCTCAATTCCCGCCACACGTCTTCCACCCGGGCATCGAGGGTCCACTGCGTGACGAGATGGAATTCGGTGAGAGACATCATCAGTCCTCTTCGATCCGCCGACAGACTTTGGCCGTCGGCGGCGACGCGGGAACAAAAGCGCCTACTGGTCAGCGCATCTGGCCGCCTGATACTCGCTCGATTCAGATAGACGATCCGCCTATCGGGTCGCTTCTGCAAGCGCCGCCTGATCGATCGAACCCGCTTCGAGATCGCAATCTGGCCGTCCGGTGCGCTTGTCTTGGCGCGGCCGGATGCGCAATCGAAAAAGGGCATGCGGGTTATCTGCCCGCATGCCCTTTTCGTCGGTTCCCTTGGCTGGAACGTTAGGCCGCGCGTGCCGCGGCCGCGAGCGGCTCCAGATCGTCGACGACCTTGTCGCCGTTGTAGACGGTCTCGTCGAGGATGCCCTCGCGCTTGGCGACGATCGTCGGCACCAGCGCCTGGCCGGCGACGTTGACAGCGGTGCGGCCCATGTCGAGGATAGGGTCGATGGCAAGCAGCAGGCCGACGCCTTCGAGCGGCAGGCCGAGCGTCGACAGCGTCAGCGTCAGCATGACGGTCGCACCGGTGAGGCCAGCCGTTGCGGCGGAGCCGAGCACCGAGACGAAGACGATCAGGACATATTCCTGGATCCCGAGCGGGACGCCAAAGAACTGCGCAATGAAGATTGCCGAGATCGCCGGGTAGATGGCAGCGCAGCCGTCCATCTTGGTGGTCGCGCCGAGCGGAACGGCGAAGGCGGCATATTCACGCGGCACGCCGAGGCTCTTTTCGGTCACGGTCTCGGTGACGGGAAGGGTGCCGACCGAGGAGCGCGAAACGAAGGCGAGCTGGATCGCGGGCCAGGCGCCGGCGAAGAACCGCGACGGCTTCAGCCCATGAGCGACGAGCAGTGCTGGATAGACCACGAAGAGCACGATGGCGAGGCCGATATAGACGGCCGCGGCATACCAGGTCAGCTGCGCGAGCGTTTCCCAGCCGTACTGGGCGACGGCGCGGCCGAGCAGGCCGATCGTGCCGATCGGGGTCAGTCGGATCACCCACCAGAGGATCTTGCGCACGATCGCGAGCAGCGACTGGTTGAAGACGAGGAACGGCTTGGCGGCGTCGCCGACCTTCAGCGCCGCGGCGCCGACGGCGATCGAGACGACGAGGATCTGCAAGACGTTGAAGTTCAACGAAGTGGCGGCACCGTTGTCGGTGAGCTTGGTGCTGGCTTCAAGGCCGAGCATGTTGGCGGGCACGAGGCCCTTGAGGAAGTCGAGCCATGAGCCCGCATAGGAAGGCGCCTTCGCGGCTTCCTGCGAGACCGCAGAGCCGATGCCCGGCTGGATGGCGAGACCAAGCGCAATCGCGATGACGACGGCGATCAGCGAGGTGATCGCGAACCATAGAAGCGTCTGCCAGACAAGCTTGGCCGCATTCTGCAGAGTCGCGAGGTTGGCGATCGAGGCGACGATGGCGGTGAAGACGAGCGGCGGCACGAGGGCGCGCAGCAATTGCACGAAGATCGAGCCGATCGTCTGCAGCGTGACGGTCAGCCAGTTCGGGTTGCCGGCGGCGTCGGCGCCCATGTTGCGGGCGATGAGGCCGAGCAGGAGGCCGATGACCATGGCGGCGAGCACCTGGAAGCCGAAGGAGGCGTAGATCGGTTTTGATGGGGATTTGGCGGATGCTTGGGACACGTGCTGCACTCTCAACTGGATGGCGGCGGCCATAATTTGGGCAATAGCCGACGAAAGTGCTCAAGAATTAATCGAAGGACGGCGGGAAGATAAGGAACCCTTTGTCGCGCAAACCACTCAGAGTGGAATAATTTTCGCCGATCAAGCGGCGGCTGCCAAGGTTGACAGCGGCGCACCGCGGCTGCCTCGACGGGGCAACGTCCCTGGCCCCGCTCGTCTCTAATCGAGCGGGGCCAAAGGCTCGGCGAAGGGTCAGGCGGAGGCGTCCTTGACGAAATCGGTGGAGAGCGCAAGTTCGCGCCACGCGGCGAGCTCCGACGCGACGCTCGCATTCTGCTCCTCGATCACGGCGACCGTGTCGCTGCCGAAGGGCATGCGCAGCGGCGGGTTGGCCGAATTCACCAGGGTCACGATGCCGGCGGCGAGTTTTTGAGGGTTGCCGGGCTGGGCATGGTTCGCGCCGGCTGCGAAGTCACGCATGTTGCCGGCCGGCGTGCCGACATAGTCGGGGATCGCGGCAGCGCTGACCGCAAGCGAGTTCTCGGCAAGGAAGTCGGTGCGAAAGAAGCCCGGCTCGACGATCGTCACCTTGATGCCGAAGGGCTGAACCTCGGTGGCAAGCGATTCCGAAAGTCCCTCGACCGCGAACTTCGTCGAACCATAGACACCCCAGCCGGGATAGCCGAAGTAACCGCCGATGGACGAGAAGTTCAGGATATGGCCCGAGCGCTGCCGGCGCATGTGGGGCAACACGGCGCGGGTGACCTTGAGCAGCCCGAAGACGTTGGTGGCATAGAGCTTTTCGACCTCTTCGGCCGTTGCCTCCTCGACAGCGCCAAGCAGTCCGTAGCCGGCATTGTTGACGAGGATGTCGATGCGGCCGAAACGCTGGATGGCTGCTGCGGCCGCTTCCTTTGCCTGGGTTTCGTTGGTGACGTCGAGGGCAACGGCGAAAAGATTGGGGTGGGTGCCGAGCTGCTCGGTGACCGTGGCCGGATTGCGCGCGGTGGCGACGACGGCGTCGCCCGCCGCAAGGGCTTCCTTGGTCATCAGTGCGCCGAGGCCGCGTGATGCACCCGTGATAAACCAGACCTTCATGACGAACTCCTTTGAGGGTTTGACGGGTTCTTTCGGAGCCATTCGGCGTCCGCATCCCGTGCTGACGAGAGGAATTTGACGCAAAGTGCTTCACTGCATAAGATTCGTTATTCTCGAAACTATGATGAATGGTGCTCAGTAATGCGCGCGTCGGAACTTGCAGAACTCGCGGCCTTTGCCGCGGTTGCCCGGCACCGGAGTTTTCGCAAGGCGGGCGAGGAGAGGGGCGTTACCGCGTCTGCAATCAGCCATGCGGTGCTCAATCTCGAAAGCCGGATCGGCATTCGGCTCCTGAACCGCACGACACGCAGCGTCTCGCTGACGGAGGCGGGCGAGCTTCTGCAATCCTATGTCGACCCCGCCTTCGGCGAGATCGCCTCGGCGCTCGATGCGCTCAACAAGTTTCGCGATACGCCTTTTGGTCGTGTCCGGATCAACGTCCCGAATTCGATCGCGCCCTTCGTCATCGGTCACGTCATCGGGCCGCTGCTCGAGAACAACCCCAACCTCCAGCTTGAAATCAGCGCCACCGATCGTCTTGTCGATATCGTCGGCGAGGGGTTCGATGCGGGGATCCGTTTTGGCGAACGGGTCAGCGAAGGCATGATAGCCCTCAGGCTCAAGCAGCGGCTGCGCCTTGTCGTCGTCGGTTCACCCGCCTATTTCGCGCGCCGGCCGAAACCGGAGACGCCGCACGATCTGAAAAGCCACCTTTGCATCCAGAACATGTTCCCGTCCGGCGCGCGCTATGCCTGGGAGTTTGCAAAGGACGGGCAATCGGTCACCTTCAATCCGACCGGACCGCTGTCGCTCGATGATCACGAACTGATGGTCCAGGCGGCCGAAAGCGGCGTGGCGCTGGCCTATGTCTGGGAAAACCGGGTTACAAAGCAGATTGCGAGCGGCGCACTCATCCAGGTTCTGGATACGTGGTGCCAGCCGGAAGAGCCGCTTTATCTCTACTATCCGAGCCGCCGTCATCTGTCTGCGGGCTTCCGCGCCTTGATCGATGCGGTCAGGGATCAGGCGTGAAGCCGCTGGCGACGCGCCTTTAGAGCGATAGCGGACTAGCTCGTTCACACCGTGGCACAGCCTGTTCCCGGCCTGCGAACGGCCGATGAGCCCGTATCGTCTCCACAATAGCAAAAACATTTCACCTTCGCCGAGTTAGGGAGAAATCCTCTTTCTCTATAAAAGATGTAGATAATGTAAGCTGCCTGAGTGGTTGCGGCCTGGCGATGCGCCACGTCGGAGCACGCGGGCCCACCGGGCTTGCGGCAAAAAGAGGAGAGGATTGAGATGACACGCAAGATCCGGCTTGGAGCCTTTCTTCCCGGCGGCGGGCAGCATATTGCGGCCTGGCGCCACCCCGACCAGCCGGCCGACGGCGCGACCAGCTTCGAATTTCACAAGGAGTTGGCGCTGACGGCGGAACGCGGATTGTTCGATGCCTATTTCCTGGCCGACGGTCTGGCGATCGGTTTTGGCGGCGCACGTGAAGGCGGCAATGCGCGGGTGGCGGGCTTTGAGCCGGTGACGCTGTTTTCGGCGCTGGCGCCGCTGACCACGCATCTCGGCTTTATCGCGACCTCGTCGACCACCTATGAGGAACCCTACACCACGGCGCGCAAGTTCGCTTCGCTCGATCTCATCTCCGGCGGCCGTGCCGGCTGGAACGTGGTGACGACGACAGGCGATCCGACGGCGCAGAACTTCAACCGCGACACGCAGCTGCCCCATGCCGAACGCTATCGGCGTGCCGCCGAACATGTCGATGTCGTCAAGAAACTCTGGGACAGCTTCGAGGACGATGCCTTCGTCCGCGACAAGGAGACGGGGGTCTTCTTCGATCCGACGAAGCTTCACGACACGGACCATCGCGGCGAACACTTCAAGGTGCGCGGCCCGCTCAACATCTCGCGCTCGCCGCAGGGCCATCCCGTCATCGTGCAGGCGGGGCAATCCGACGACGGACGCGGGCTTGCAGCCGCAACGGCGGAGGTGATCTTCACCGCCCACCAGAACATCGAAACCGCTCAGGAATTCTATCGCGACATCAAGGCACGTGCCCGTGGCCTTGGCCGCAACCCCGATCACATCCTCGTCATGCCCGGCGTCTCACCGTTCGTCGGCAAAACCGAAGCCGAAGCGCGTGAGAAATACGAGCGCCTGACATCGTTGATCGTCGAGGAGGACGGGATCGGCCTGCTCAACGGCCTGACCGGCGGGACGCTGGATCTCCACGGCTACGACCTGGACGGCCCATTGCCGCCGGCTCCGCCGACCGAGGGGATGAAGAGCCGCCAGGCGCTGATCCGCCAGATCGCCGACGAGAATAACTTCAGCATCCGCCAGCTCTACCAATGGATCGCCTCGGCGCGCGGCCACTACACGATCGTCGGCTCTGCCGAGCAGATCGCCGACACCCTTCAGGCCTGGTTCGAAAACGAAGCCGCCGACGGGTTCAACATCCTGCCGCCCTGGTTTCCGACAGCACTCGACGATTTCGTCGAGCTGGTCATTCCGGAACTGCAGCGTCGCGGGCTGTTTCGCACGGCCTATGAGGGCAGGACGCTCCGGGAAAATCTCGGCCTTCCCTTTCCGGTCAACCGTTGGGCCGCCGCGCGAGCGGTCGTCCAGGCAGCGGAATGAGGCGCCGACATGTCGTATGAAAACGCCAATCCGTTTCTGCCGGCGGGCCTGGGGCGCAGTCGAGCCGACAGCCGCGCGCGCAATCCGCTCCCGGCCTCGCCGCCCACTCCAGCGCGCTGGCGCGGGTGGCTACCCGCCTTCGCCGCTCGCTACGGTGTCGTCGCCGCCTTTCTCGTGCTTTGGCAGGTCTCGAGCACGATCGGTTGGGTCAACCCCGCTGTCTTCCCGCCGCTCGACGTGATCGTCGCCGCACTTTGGGATGGCCTTGCGAGCGGTGCGCTGCTGGACGACATCGCCATCAGCTTGCAACGGTCGGGCATCGCCTTTGCCGCAGCCGTTGCCCTCGGCATTCCGCTTGGCCTCCTCATGGGCCAGGTCCGATTTATCGAGCAGGCTCTCGATCCGATCCTGCAGCTGTTCCGCCAGACCTCGGCGCTGGCGCTCTATCCGGTCTTCATCCTGCTTCTCGGTCTCGGCGAGACCTCCAAGGTGTTCGTGATCTTCTGGGCAACTTTGTTCCCGATCCTGCTGTCGACGATCGGCGGGGTCAAGGAGGTGGACAGGAAGCTGATCGAGATGGCGCGCACCTACGGCGCCGGACCGCTTGCGATCTTCCGCCGGGTGGTGCTGCCGGCCTCGGTGCCGGCGATTTTCGTCGGTCTCCGGCTCTCGGCCACCACGGCGCTGCTTCTCCTGATTGCCGCCGAGATGATCGGCGCCAACAAGGGCATCGGCTTCCAGGTCATGAATGCCCAGTACAATTTCCAGATCCCGCTGATGTTTGCCGCGATCCTGCTGCTGGCCCTGCTTGGGCTTGCGGCCAACGCCTTGCTTGTCCTGCTCCAGCGCAACCTCTGCCGTTGGTCACAGCCCAACACCTGACCAGCCAGCGTCAATTTTCTCTTCGGAAAGGAATTCGAAATGACCTTCCATCCCCGCAATCTCCTGCTCTCGGCCACGATTGCTCTCGGGCTCGCCGTGCCCGCCACTGCCGCCGACGAGGTCAAGCTGCGCTTCCTCGCCAGCCAAGGCGGCCTTTCGGCGCATGAATTCGCCCAGGAACTCGGCTATTTCGACGGAACCGGGATTACGATCGAGAATGTCGGCTATGCCACCGGTGGTCCGGCCTCGCTGATCGCGCTCGCGTCGGGCGACGTCGAGATCGGCAGTGCCGCCACCTCGGCCGTGCTGAACTCGATCATCAGCGGCAACGACTTCGTCGCCGCCTACCCGTCGAACGGCATCAATGACGAGGTGCAGTCGATCTTCTACGTGCTTGAAGACAGCCCGATCAAAAGCATCAAGGACATCGCCGGCAAGAGCATTGCCGTCAACACGCTGGGAGCCCATCTCGACTATACCATCCGCGAGGCGCTGCACTCGGTCGGCCTGCCTTCGGACGCGGCCAACCAGATCGTCGTTCCGGGGCCGCAGCTGGAACAGGTCCTGCGTTCCGGCCAGGTCGATATCTCGGCGTTTGGCTACTGGCAGACGACCTTTGAAGGGGCCGCGCGCAAGAACGGAGGGTTGCGTGCCGTGTTCGACGACACGGACGTGCTCGGCGATATCGCCGGCGGTTTCGTTGTTCTTCGGCGTGACTTCGTGACGGCCCATCCTGAGGCCGCGAAGACCTTCGTTCTTCAATCCGCCCGCGCGCTCGACTACGCCCGCGAGCATCCCGAAGAAACCAAGCAGATCTTCGCAAAGGCGCTGAAGGAGCGCGGCGAAAACCCTGAGATCGCCCAGTACTTCCGCGGCTATGGGGTCCGCGCCGGCGGTCTGCCTGGTGATCACGACCTGCAGTTCTGGATCGACGTGCTTGTGCGCGAAGGCAAGTTGAAGGAGGGGCAACTCGCGCCCAAGGACGTGCTCTTCGCGGTCGACGGCGCGTCGGCCAGCAACTGAGGACCGGACATGAGTGTTGCAGAGGACCATCGTCGCGGAGAGGTGGCGATCCGCCACCTTTCCAAATCCTACAGCCTGAACGGTGCGCCGCTTACCGTTCTCAAGGATATCAATCTCGACATCCGGCCCGGCGAAACGCTCGCGATCGTCGGCGCCAGCGGCTCCGGCAAGACGACCCTTTTGCGCGTGCTGGCGGGGCTCGAGGAGCCGGATGTTGGAGACGTCTTGATCGACGGCAAGGTCACGAAGGGCGTCGGCGCCGATCGCGCCGTCATTTTCCAGGAGCCGCGCCTCCTGCCCTGGCTGACGGTGCTCGACAATGTCGGCTTCGGGCTGGAAACGCGAGGCCTTTCTCGGGGCGAGGCGCGCGGGCGGGCGAAGCATTACGTGCAGCTGGTCGGGCTGCAGCAATTCGAGAGCGCCTACCCGCGGCAGCTTTCGGGAGGCATGGCGCAGCGTGTGGGCATCGCCCGCGCGCTAGCAGTTCAGCCTGAGATCCTGTTGCTCGATGAGCCGCTCGGCGCGCTCGACGCCATGACCAAGATCAGCATGCAGCAGGAGCTCGCCCGCATCTGGCGCGACGAGGACGTGACGACCGTTCTTGTCACCCATGATCTCGAAGAGGCGATCTATCTTGCCGATCGGATACTGATCCTGCCGCGTGAGAAGGGCGGTGAGCCGCGGCTGATCGAAATCGACCTGCCGCGGCCGCGCGACAGAAGCACGCCTGAGTTCGTGCGCCATCGCGAGGCGTTGCTTTACCTTTTCGGCCTGCATTGAAGCAGATCATGGTCGGGGTCGAAACCGGCGGATTGCCCTGTCTTAACTCTTGTACGGATCGGCGGAACGGTTGCCGCGGTCAAGCGTTACTACTGGCAGGGTAGCGACCGCCCGAGGGGCGGTTCGCATGCCCTTTGCCGCTGCTGGCAAGTGCCGATAGCAGACAGGAGCAACCCATGAAGATTTCCATGAAATTGCCAGTTGTCGCAGTCGTCGTTTCGTCGGCTCTTGCCGGAGCCGCCGGTCCGGCCCTTGCCGACTACTACAACAATTATTACCGGCAGCCGGCGCCCGGCGCGGTCTATGTCGACCCCATGCCCACGGGCAGCGTCTACATGGAGCCGGTACCGATGGGAGGCCCGTACGGCTACGTCTACCGCCCGCCAGCACAGAGCTTGGGTGACGAGCGGGAACGCTACACCAATGAATATTGGGGCGGCGGCGAAGGCGACTACTACCAGGGGATCGCCCACCCGGCACCCGTTCCCTGATACGACTTTAGCCGGAGGGAACCACAGGGACCTAGCGGACGCTAGCGCCAGCCAAGCGCGGGCGCGACGTGCCGGAGGATCGCCTCGATGACGTGGGCGTTGTAGTCGACGCCGAGCTGGTTCGGTACGGTCAGGAGCAACGTGTCGGCCTCGGCGATTGCCTCGTCCTTTGCCAGTTGCTCGACAAGGACGTCGGGCACGGCAGCATAACTGCGCCCGAAAATCGCCCGCGTCTGGTCGTCGATGAACCCGATCTTGTCTTCCTGCTGATTGGAATGGCCGAAGTAGGCACGGTCGCGGTCGTCCACCAAGGCGAAGATGCTGCGGCTGACCGAGACGCGCGGCGTGCGTGTGTGTCCGGCTGCCTTCCAGGCCTCCCGGTAGGCACGGATCTGGTCGGCCTGCTGGATGTGGAATGGCAGGCCGCTTTCATCGTCCTTGAGGGTGGAGCTCTGCAGGTTCATGCCGAGCTTCGCCGCCCAGACGGCGGTGGCATTCGAGCTTGCACCCCACCAGATCCGCTCTCTCAACCCGTCAGAATGCGGCTCGACGCGCAGCAGACCGGGAGGATTGGGAAACATCGGTCGTGGGTTGGGCTCGGCAAAGCCTTCTCCGCGAAGCACGTCGAGCAAGACTTCCGCGTGCCCTCTGGCCATGTCGCTTTCGGTTTCGTTCTCGGGTGGCCGGTAGCCGAAATGTCGCCAACCGTCGATCACCTGTTCCGGCGAGCCGCGGCTGATGCCGAGCTGCAACCGCCCTCCCGCGATAAGGTCGGCAGCGCCCGCGTCCTCAGCCATATAGAGCGGATTTTCATAGCGCATGTCGATCACGGCGGTGCCGATTTCGATGCGTTGCGTCTTCGCGCCGATCGCTGCTAGGAGCGGGAAGGGCGAAGCGAGTTGGCGGGCGAAGTGATGGACGCGAAAATAGGCGCCGTCCGCCCCCAGCTCCTCGGCCGCAACGGCCAGATCGATGGATTGCAGGAGGGCGTCGGACGCCGATCGCGTCTGGGACTGGGGTGATGGTGTCCAATGTCCGAAGGAAAGAAAGCCGATCTTCTTCATGGTCATTCGCCCTGTCCGATAATGCCGGTCGCTTCATGACATGATTCCGCTTCGTGATACAGGCGGCTCCCAGTGACTTTGGCGTGAATGGAAGCTCAAGGTCGCGCTTCGCCAAGGCGGATCTTGCCGCCGGCCAAACGACCGAAATTCAGCCAGTTCCGCCCGCGGTGGTTGGGCCAAAGAGCGAGCTTCCCGCAGCGGTACGCGCAAGCTTTCTTTTTTTCTTCGGCAAGGGAACTGCGGTTCGCACTGGTGAGTTTGATGAGCGGCGATCTCTGTGTGGAGGGGCTCGCACCGCGGTCGCGTCTTCGGACTAGGAGAGACGACGATGAAGCATCAAACATTAGAACAGTTGCAAGCGCTCGCCGAAATTCGTTCCGATCCCTCAATGACGAGAACGGAACGGCTCCAACGCTGGGCCGAACTCCTGGAAATGAACCCGGGCCGACGCTTGGGCACACTTTCGGGAACTGAACATGCATCCGCCGCCGTCAGGCACACTATGCAGGTTAACGGTTCGCCGATGACCGTCGCCTTCGAAGATACGCAACTGCGCCTCGCCGGCCTCGGCGACGACAGCTACGGCGAAGCGAAACGGTTCTTCGAACTCTCGGACCACCAGTTGCACGACATCGTCTGCGACTGCAATTTCGGCAGTTCCGTGCGTGCAGCCTATGCTGCGCGGCGGGTGCGCTCCGCAATCGGTTTGTGGCCGCGCATCAAGGCGCTCTTTACCTGAGCCAGAACGGCCAGGCGACAGGGAGGCCATGGCGCCAGCCGGACGCTTCCCTCACGTTTCAAGTTGTCTCCATCCGCGGCTGATCCCGGTGGTCGCCGCGGAAAGGTCTGGCATGCCGCGCGTCGGAATTGGCCCTGGTGGGGCCGACCGGCGCGCGTTGCGCGATTGAACCCTCTTTCGAAACGGACAAGAAGCGGCGAGCCGTCGCGACGGCTGCGCCCGATGTCCCATGACTCTTGAAGCGAACCTAGCCCGAGGGAGTATTTCGCTGTCTCCCGGATTTCGAGCATCATCGCCCCAACGTCGGTGGTGCGGCTCGCCGGGGGCTGGAGGGATGCAGTCGCGGGAGGAGAAACTTCATGACATTGGCAGCATTTAGCAGGGCGATGGGCGCTACCTCATTCCTGGCGATCCTCGCCTGTGGCGGCGCGCCAGCATGGGCGGCACCCGATCTGATCGTCCTCAATGGCGATGTGCGCACGGTCGACCAGGCCAAGCCCAAGGTTGAGGCCTTTGCCATCGAGAACGGCAAGTTCACAGCGATCGGCAGCAGTGACGAGATCAAGGCGCTCGCGGATGCAAAGACCAAGGTGATCGACGCCGGCGGCAAGACGGTAACCCCTGGCTTCATTGATGGTCATACGCATCTGACGTCCGGCATGGACATGGTGACCGGGGTGGACCTGTCCTACATTCCGGACAAGAAGACCTGGCTCGAAAAGATCAAGGAAGCCGACGCACGCCTGCCGAAGGGCGTCTGGCTGATGGGCGGCGGCTGGGATTATACGCTCGGCGAAGGCAAGCTGCCGACCAAGGAAGATCTCGACGCCGTGGTGCCGGATCGTGTTGTCATCCTGCGTGACATCGATTTCCATTCCTACTGGGTCAATTCGAAGGCGCTGGAAGTCGGTGGCGTCACCGCTAAGTCCAAGGTCGCGGAAGGCGGCGAGGTCGTGCTCAACGACAAGGGCGAGCCGAGCGGCATCCTGCTCGAAAGCGCCGGCGATCTCGTCGAGAAGCATCGGCCGAAGGTCGCCGATGCCGAGCGCCGCGATGCCCTGCTGCAGACGATGAAGTTCGCCAACAGCCTCGGCATCACCGGCGTCAACGACATGTCCGATCTTGCGGCCGTGCACGACTATGCCGCGATCCTTTCGGAGAAGAAGTTGCCGCTGCGCGTCTGGTACGGTTTCTTCGAGGGCGACCCGAAGAAGATTGCCGGTGCGGTCAAGGACCGCGCGGAGGTTGACAAGGTTGCCGCCGATTCCGGCGAGCAGGAGAAGAAGGGGCCGATGCTCAAGCTCGGCTATACGAAGTCGGTGATCGACGGCGTCCTGTCCACCCGCACGGCCTTCATGCACGAGGACTACTCCGACCAGCACGGCTGGAAGGGTAAGCCCTTCGAGACCAAGGAGCAGTTGGCAGCCGCGATCAGGGCTTCCAACGAGAACGGCTTCCCGACAGCGGTGCACGCGATCGGCGATGGCGGCGTCAGCCTCGTTCTCGACGCTTTTGCCGAAGCCTCGGTGCCGCGGCCGCAGCCGAACCGCATCGAGCATATCGAGGTGGTCGAGACCAAGGATATCCAGCGCTTCAAGGACCTCGGCGTCGTTGCCTCGATGCAACCGAACCACGCGACCGGCACGATCGGCAAATACATCACCGAGCGGATCGGTACCGACCGCGAACCCAGGGCCTATGTCTGGCACTCGATGCTGAATGCCGGCGTGCCGCTGGTCTTCGGATCGGATTGGCCGACATCGCCGCTGAGCCCGCTCACCCAGATCAACGACGCCGTCTTCCGCGAAAGCCCCTTTGGTCTCGGCGATGGGCCCTGGCATCCCGAACAGGCGGTCAGCTTTGATCAGGCGTTGCACGGTCTGACGCAAGCCGGCGCGGACATGACGCCCTGGGGCGCCCAGATCGGGTCGATCAGCGTCGGCAAATGGGCGGACTTCGTCGTCATCGACGGCACGCTGCCCGAACCGCTCGACCGCTCGATCCGCGAGCGCAAGGTGGAAGCGACCTATCTTGCCGGAAACGAGGTTTACCGTCGGCCCTGACACCTGCCGTGCAAGCCATCTGATGCCTTCGACCGGTGCCACGGGGTGCCGGTCGTTTTTTCGTGCGCACTCGACCGCTTGGACGCGCGCGCGAGTTGCTGTTCCGCGCCTTTCCGAGGTGGAAAATCGCCTGGCTTAGTGCGCGATAATGCATAATAATCGCGCTTCACTTGGAGCATAATCAAGGTAAGGGCGCGGGGAAATGGCATTGGACTCGTTGGATGTGCGGCTGCTGCGCATCTTCGTGACGATCGTGGAAGCGGGCGGTTTCGCGGCCGCGCAAGGGGAGCTCAATCTGTCGCTTTCGACGATCTCCAACCATATCTCCGCGCTGGAGGGTCGCCTCGGCCTGACGCTTTGCCAGCGCGGCCGATCCGGCTTCCGCCTTACGGAGGAAGGGCGCGCCGTCTACGAGGAGGCAAAGCGTCTCTTCGGCTCGATCGATCAGTTCGATGTGCGCATGAAAGGCCTGCAGCACCAGCTGAACGGAACGCTCTCGATCGGCCTCATCGACAATACCCTGTCCGACCCGACGTCCCGGCTGACCAGCGTGCTTGCCCGCATGACCGACGAGGCGCCGGAAGTGGCGCTTTCAATCGTCACGCGGCCGCCGCACGAGCTGTTGCGCGACGTGATAACCGGAGAGCTTCATATCGCGATCGCCAGTTTTCCGCGCACGACACTGGGGCTTGAATACGTCGATCTCTACGAGGAGACCCAACGCTTTTACTGTGGCGCGGAACACCCGCTGTTTTCGCGCGACGACAGCGCGATCGAGATCGACGACATCCGTTCCTACAACCTGATCGGCCGGTCCTACTGGAATGCCCGTGACCTCAAGATCTTCTCGATCGCCAATCCGCGCGCGACCGTCAGCGACATGGAGGCGGAAGCGCGGTTGATCCTCTCCGGGCGGTATCTCGGCTACTTGCCCGATCATTTCGCCAGCCGCTATGTCGAACAGGGCCTGCTGCGCGCGATACGTCCGGATCTGTTTAGCTACAAGGCGCCGTTCCAGGCCGCCTTTGACAAGTCGCGCGCAAAGTCGGGACTGGTCCCGTTTTTCGTGAAGCTGCTTGTGAGTGAGTTCGGGGGGCGGCAAGCGTCTCGCGGCGCGCCGCGCGTGCGTGCCGGTCGATAGCGCGCTACGGCAAACCGAGGCTCGCGCAGGCTTGCACGCAAGGGACATCGGCCCACGATCGACCAAGTGGAACCGACACGCCAAAGGACGCCCGGGAACCCCAGCTCCAGAGCGTCCTTCGGCCTTTTCGAGATCGTACAGCTGACTAGTCGAGCTCGAAGTTTTCCTTGTAGTCCTGTTTCAGGTGCGCCGGCTGGTCTTCCTTCTTCAGCATGCAGTTGCCGACGACGAGCCGCTCGATCTCCGTACCCATGAAACAGCGATAGGCGTCTTCCGGGTTGCAGACGATCGGTTCGCCGCGCACGTTGAAGCTGGTGTTGACAAGAACCGGGCAGCCCGTGCGTGCCTTGAAGCGTGTCAAAAGCTCCCAGTAGCGCGGGTTGGTTTCCCGGTGCACCGTCTGGATACGGGCGGAATAGTCGACATGTGTCACCGCCGGAATTTCGGAGCGCGGCACGTTCAAAAGGTCGATGCCGAACAGGTTTTCCTGCGGGTGGTTGGCATGCAGACGGCGGCTTTCCAGCACGTCGCCGACAAGCAGCATGTAGGGGCTGTCCTTGTCGATGTCGAACCAGTCTGCGACATCCTCGCGCCTTACCGATGGCGCGAAGGGCCGGAAGCTCTCGCGGTACTTGACCTTGAGATTGAGCATCTTCTGCATCGTCGGAGAGCGTGCGTCGCCGAGAATGGAACGGCCGCCGAGTGCGCGTGGACCAAATTCCATGCGACCCTGCATCCATCCGACAGCCTTTTCCTCAGCCAGCGCCGAGACCGTGGACGAGGTGACGTCCTCATCCGATAGTACCTCGAATTTGGCGCCGGCCGCGGCTAGCCGCTGTTCGACCTCACCCTGCTCGAAGGCCGGTCCGAGATAAGAGCCGGACATCGCATCGCCGTCCTTAGGCGTGCGTGTGCTTCCGAGATACTCGTGCCAGACCGAAAGTGCTGCCCCGAGTGCGCCGCCCGCATCGCCGGCGGCAGGCTGGATCCAGATGTCGTCGAAGATGCCAGCCTTCAGCAACTTGCCATTGGCGACACAGTTGAGCGCCACGCCGCCCGCCAGGCAAAGGTTCTTCTCTCCCGTCTGGCGCCGCGCAAAGCGCGCGAGCCGCATCACAGCCTCTTCCGTTACGGCCTGAACCGAGGCCGCAAGGTCCATTTCACGCTGCGTCAGCGGGGATTCCGGCTTGCGCGGCTCCCCTCCGAAGAGATCGTGAAAGGCCGGTTTGGTCATTCTGAGGCCCGTGCAATAGCCGAAATAGTGCTGGTCGAGCCGGAACGAACCGTCTTCCTTGAGGTCGATCAGGTTGTCGAGGATCGTCTGGGCAAAACGCGGCCGACCATAAGGCGCAAGCCCCATGACCTTGTACTCGCCGGAATTGACCTTGAAGCCGGTGTAATAGGTGAAGGCCGAATAGAGCAGTCCGAGGGAATGCGGGAAATGCACTTCCTTCAGAAAGTCGAGGCGGTTGTCGCGGCCATGGGCGAGCGACGTCGTGCACCATTCGCCGACACCGTCCATGGTCAGCACCGCCGCCGAAGAAAAGGGCGACGGGAAGAAGGCGCTTGCGGCGTGGGACTGGTGATGCTCCGTGAAGAGCAGCGACCCGTCCCATTCCTTCTTGCCGGCAAGCTTGCCCAGATCCTTGCGCAGCATCTTCTTCTGGAAGAGCTTTTCCTTGATCCAGACCGGCATGGCGACCCGGAACGAGCTGAAGCCGTGGGGCACGGTGGCGAGATAGGTCTCGACCAGTCGTTCGAACTTCAGGAACGGCTTTTCATAGAAGACGACATGATCGATGTCGTTCATGCTGCAGCCCGCTTCCGCCAGGCAGTATTCGATTGCCCGCGCCGGAAAGTCGGGATCGTGTTTCCGGCGCGTAAAGCGTTCTTCCTGGGCGGCGGCAACGATCCGCCCGTCCTCGACGAGCGCCGCCGCGCTGTCGTGGTAAAATGCCGAGATACCGAGGATACGCACGATATCTTCGCCTTAGAACAGCGTATAGATGAAGGGGGCGACAGCCGTTCCTTGCGTCAGTACCACCAGGGTCCCGAAAATGGTTGTCATGACCAAGATCGGCAGCAACCAGTATTTCTTACGGTTGCCCATGTATGAGAGGAGTTCCTTAGCAAGGTCCATTTTCGTTTCCTCTGTCCGATACAATAATGGTTAGGTTCTTTAAAATTCAGAACTGGTTTTTCATCGTTGCCTCGACCGCACCGGCCTCTGGCTTGTCGATCCAATAGGTCTTGGCGTTCTTGTCGAACTGCTCGGCCAGCGCATCATGCCCGCGCAAGCGAAGGTAAAAGCCGATCGGCACGAAAGTCGTGACGTAGATCAGGAACATCACGACCGGATTGACGATCTTGAACAGAACAAGACCGAGCTTCATCCAAAGCCGGTTGGCGCGTGTCAAAGTCGACGGTGCGACAAAGGCCAGGATGACAAGAACGGCGCCGATCAGGCCGAGCACGCCCGCGATAATCGTTACCTCGGAATGCCGCCATGCTTTGATGATCGCGATCGCGAGCAGAATGCCTCCGACGGTGTAGCCGAAGCTCCTGTTCGAAGGCCCTTCCAGGGGCTTTTCGTGCAATGGTCCATGAGAAATGCTCATTGCTATCCACCTCTGAGCGGTTAGCTAAAAATTCGCACAATCTTCATTGTGCCGATGATTGAAAACGAATTAGTAATTTATATTGAGAGAATATGAGCGGCAAATACTGGGTCTGGTCAATATGCCAATGGATATAGAAGACCATATCCTGGCTCAGCTTCTTGGCGGCTCATGCAGATATTGAGGCGCGTGTTCGGCGGCCTGCCATGTTCCACGCGGCTCTGTCGGCGGTGCGAAGATGAGTTGGGCGCTTCTGACATCCCTAACCTTGGATATACTCGCCGCGAATGCAATTGAGCATAAGACAAGACAAGCGTATGCTCGCGTCACTTGAGTAGTTAAGCTTTTAGCGGCCCCAACATCAGCGCTGTCCCTATCGTTGACGATACGGCCAGTGGCATTCGTCGGGAGCCATTTGTTCATTCTTGATCGTCACGCGCACATTGCAGAATTTTTGCGGGTCGGCTGAGGGCGGAGACAAAGTATGAAGCTGGAGCCGTCTGACCGTTTCGGCACGTGGCGCGTAACCCCGGCGGGCGCAGGGCTGCGACATGACCCTCGGTCCCCGATCGATGGTGATCAGGCTTCTGGCCGCAAGGTATGGGCAAACACTTTCCGTGCCCGCTCCGACAAGGTGATTGCTGTCGGGCGCATTCTGCTTGCCGCCGGCAGCGTCTGGATCGCCTGGCTTGATTCTGCCCACGTGCCGCTGCCGCCCGAGCCGATCTATTTTCTGCTGATCGGCTATCTGTTTTATGCGGTCGCCGCCGCCTTTCTTGTCTGGCGTACGGAAATATCGAGGGTGCGCGGCACGCTGGTTCGCCACGTGATCGATGTTGCAGCCTTTGCCACGTTCATGTCGATGACGGACGGTCCGGCGAGCCCCTTCTTCATGTTGATGCCTTTCACGCTGCTGTCTGCGACGCTTCATTGGCGCTGGCGCGGTGCGCTCTATACCGGCCTCGTCTGCCTGGCCGCGCTGCTCTATCTCGGTTACTTCGACACCAGTGATCTGCTCGACCCGGATTCGGACACGACGACGAACGCATCGCGGCTTCTCTTCATCTTTGTCGCAGCGGCATTGCTGGTGTGGCTCGGCGCGCACCAGGAGGCGGTGAGGGCCGAGCTGCTGCGGCTTGTCCAGCGAACGCCGGCCCAGCCGCGGGGCCGCGAATGGCCGGCGCGCGCAGCGCTGGACTATGCCGCCCACGTGATGCTGGTGCCGCGCGCGCTTCTGTTATGGACCGACGCGGAGGAGCCATGGACCTATGTGGCGCTGTGGCAGGAGGGCGAACTCGAGGTTATGCAAATGCCGCCGGACGCCTTCGGCTCGTGGACGGATGAAAAGCTGCTGCGCAGCAGTCTGCTCGTCACCGAGGCGGGGCGCGGTCGGGTTCTCGTGCATGTGGGCGATGGGCGATTTAATCAATGGTCGGACAGCGACCCGCCAATCTCCCCCGCACTCGTCGAGGCGTTTCAGATCAATTCCGCCGTGTCGACCTACTTCCAGGTCGATGACCTCCAGGCGCGCCTGTTCGCCTTGGAGCCGCCGGCGCTTACGCTTGACGACGTTGCGATCGCCGAGATCATCGCGGACCGGATAAAGGCGCTGTTCGAGCAGGCGATCCTCGTGCGGCGATTGAGCGACGAGGCGGCGGTGGACGAGCGCATCCGCATCGGCCGCGATCTGCACGATGGTGTCCTCCAGGCCCTTGCGGGCACCGCATTGCAACTCCAGTCGCTGCGAAAGCTCACTGATGTGCGTCCGGAGGTGCTTGCCGAACGCCTCGACACTATCCAGGCGATGCTCTTGGACGAGCAGCGGGAGTTGCGCGGGTTCATTCGGGCACTGGAGCCGGGCGGCAACCTGCAGGTCGCAGGAGAAATGCACCTGGAGCGGCAGCTCGAGGCGGTTGCAGTGCGGCTCAGACAACAATGGCAGATCGACGTATCAATCACCTTCGATCCGCCGTCCGGCATCGATCTGCCCCTGGCTCTGACCTATGAGCTTGCACGCATGACTTCCGAGGCCACCGCCAACGCGGTCAGGCATGGCGGGGCGCAAAAGGTCCGGATCACCGTCCGGATCGACAAGGGTTCGATCGTGCTGACGATTGACGATGACGGTGTCGGCTTCGGTTATGGCGAGCGCGTCGACCATGCCGAACTGGAACGTGAGAAAATAGGACCCCGCAGCCTGCGCGAACGCGCGGCCGCGCGCGGCGGAAAGCTTGCCATCGAAAGGATAGCGGAATGGACACGGGTGGTGGTCATGTTGCCGATGCCGCAATAGCGCTTCGCGCGATCGTCGTCGACGATCACCGGATCGTGCTTGACGGGCTTCGCCGCCTGATCGAGACCGTGCCTGGCTGGGAGGTTGTCGCCACCTGCGAGCGCGCCGAGGACGCGCTTCAGGTCCTGGCCGACCGCAGCGCCGACATCGTGATCGCCGACCTTCGCATGCCGCAGATGGACGGGCTCGAATTCATCCGTCGGGTGCGTGGCCATGGGAAGCGGATCGCCGTCATCATTCTCACCGCCGATATCGCAGACGACCAGATCGCCGAAGCGATGCGGCTTGGCGTAAACGGCATCGTGCTCAAGGAGCAGGCGCCGGACACCCTGCTCGATTGCATCGGTGCCGTTGCCGCCGGCAAGACCTATTTCCAGGACCAGGCGCTGAGGTCCGCGCTCGATCGGATACGGACGCAGGAGGCGGTGCAAACGCCGGGGGTCGAGCTTTTGACCCAACGGGAGATCGAGGTGTCGCGCCTGGCAGCCTCCGGCATCCGCAGCAAGGAGATCGGCGCAAAACTCGGCATCTCCCCAGGCACCGTCAAGCTGCACCTTCACAGCATCTACAGCAAGCTCGGCATCTCGACGCGGGTCGAGCTTGCCAATCTCGCCAACAGGCTCCCGAAAAGCCCTGCGTGAGCGCGCAGGCCTGCTTTCCATCGTCGTCTTTCTCATCAGGGGTCGCGCTCCTGGGCCGTCGTTCGGGCACTTCGCCCCAGGGGAGCAGGACCTCAGAAAGTGCCCCGGAGTATATCCATCCGTATATATTCAGATCGGAAATCCTGAGATAGAGTTGGAATTGTAAGGCGTCTCCGGCAGAGAAGTGCAAACCTCAGAAGCTCATGTCGCTGTATAAAAATTCAATTCATGTTCTCGTAGTCAAAAAAATATTCTCGGTGTTCTTCTCTGTTCCGGAGAGCCACTATGTATGTTCAAAGTGTTATTGAAATAGCGGAAACAGACGGTCAGCTTCCGGTCGAGATAATCATAAAGGGTTATCGTTTAAGCCAGAAGCGGCTTACCGTCTTTATCTTGAACGAGGTAACGCCGGCAGCGGTCAATCGCGTCTTGGATCCCGTCGTGCCGACGTTGCCTCTTCTCATTCCCGGTGTGCTCTACGTCAAGATGTCTGACGGTGCCCGCGTTCGCGAGGCTGTAGAGGCCGCCGAGGTCGTCTACGCGGCGACCGCGATGTTTCGGGATCTTTTGACCGGATATGGGATCTTGCCCTGTCTGCTGCGCTCGATCGAGACGCTGAAGCCAGATTCTTCGAAGCGCGTCAGGCTTGTGACCCCTGGCGAACAGAAGCGCGGCTCGTCCGCGCCGAAGGGGCAAAGAAGGACGATCACCTATTTGGCCAGTCTGGCGCGTTCCTATTTGCGTGAACTCGGAAGTGCTTGATCAAGAATGAAGCGACGCAACCTGTAAATGTTCCAATAAGATCGCACAATCAAGGTGTCAGCCAACATGTCCCGAAAAGTCGAACATCAGGACGCGCTCAACAACCCAACAGCCGCCCCGGCGGATTTCATTGGCCAAAACAAACCCCGTCCAGCTGGCATTCTTCAGCGCATTCGCCGGTCGCGCAATTTTGCCGGCGCGATGGACGGGCTGATCATCGTCGTTTCGGGTCTTGCGGCCATTCTCATTTGCGAAATGCTCTTGCGCTTCGTGCCAAGCCTGCAGCTTCCGGTCGGCGAAGGCGAGTATGTTTATTGCGGGATCCCGCGCGCGCGCCATCAGCCCCATGCGCTCTATGGTTATACCGAGATACCGGGCAACAGCTACTTTGAGCGGTTCAGCCCGCTCGATCCGTGGAACCGCGTGCAGATCAACAGCGACGGTTTCCGAGACAATGCCACGGGAACCGGGTCGCCGGTGTTCGTCCTCGGCGACTCGATGGTCCGCGGCTCGCTCGTCAAGGAAAGCGAGACCTTCAGTTCGCTCCTGAACGCGTGGCATCCGCAGCTCCTGCTCAAGAACTATGGCACGGGCGGCTACGGGCAGCCGAACGAGATCCGGCTCTACGAGGACAAGGCGCCCAACATCCCGCACAAGCTGGTGATCGTCGGTCTGTCGCTGAGCACCGACATCGAGGACAATTCGGAGCGGGCGGTGATGACGCCGGAGTCGGTCGACATCACGGTCGAGCCGGCGGGCACCGAGACGAAAAAGCCGAGCCTCGCGCTGCAGGCGCATCTCTACCTGTGGCAACACAGCAAGCTCTACAACTGGTTCTATTCGACGCTGCTTCGGCCTTATGTCGGCGACAGGGCGTCCCGTCGCGACATGGGCCACGCTATCGAACTGACACGCAGGCTGTTTGTTCGCCTTGCCGCTGACGCCCGTGCAAACGGTGCCGACCTGCTGGTCGTCGTCCTTCCCGGATGGGCGGAACTCGCGGGCCGCGACGACGGCCTGCAACCGGCAAAGCAGCGCGAAATGATCAATGCCTTCGCCGCTGCGACACCCGGTGTCTATGTGGTCGACCCGACCGAGAAACTCGCCGCCAACAACCCGATGAAGACCTATGGCATCGGCGACAAGCATCTTTCTCCGCTCGGGCATTTCCTGGTGGCAGAGACGATCGACGAGTGGCTGCTCAACAGCTGGAGCGACGGCAAAGGCCTGGCAGGTGGCAAGCACGACTTCGTAAAAACCGCTCCGGTTGAGCCCGATTGCACCCAGTTCTCGCAGGTCGGATCATGATTGGTGGCGCTGAGAGGAAGATCCGATGAATTCCAACGCATCACGAGCCGTTCAAATGGAAGAAAACAGCGTACCGAAGTCGTCCGTGGTGAAGCGCGCGTTGCTCGCCATTCTCGCCGCCGGCTTCAGCCTCGTCCTCTGCGGTCTCATGATCGAAGGTCTGGCGCGAACCGTTTTCGACAACGGCATGGATTTCGACCTGGAGATGTGGAAATACGCCCGCGATCTCAAGCGCGTCAGTGCCGAGCCAGCGATCGGCCACGAGCATATCCCCAACACCAGCGGCGTGTTCATGGGCGCGCAAGTGGACATCAACTCGATCGGATTGCGCAACAGGGAGGTGGCGCCGGTTCCAGACGGCGCGGTGCGCGTGATGATGCTCGGCGATTCGCTGACCTTCGGCTGGGGCGTGAAGGAAGAGGATACGCCGTCAAGGCAACTGGAGACCGTGCTCAATAGTGCCGCGACCGGAGGGCGCAAGTACGAGGTGATCAACACCGGCGTCGGTAACTACAACACACAGATGGAAGTCGCCTACTTCCTGACCAACGGATACAAGCTCAAGCCGGATATCGTCGTTCTCAACTATTTCATCAACGATGCCGAGCAGACTCCACGCCGGCATAAGGTGGGCTGGGGCGAGTATTCACAGGCCTACGTCGTGCTGGCCTCCGCCGTCGACAAGATCTCGCGCATCTTCCTCGGGCGGGCCGACTGGAAGGCGTATTACCGGGGTCTCTATGAGAACGGGCAGCCCGGCTGGACAGACGGGCAGGCGGCGATCCAGAAGCTTGCGCGCTACTGCAAGGAGCATGGCCTCAAGCTTGTTATCGTCAACTATCCCGAACTGCACGAGATCAAGCAGTACCCGTTCCCGGAAGTGACAGCCGGCGTTGAAAAAATCGCCGCGAGCGAGGGCGTTCCCTTCCTCGATCTGCGCCCGTCGGTCGAGGATCTCGTGCCGGAAACGCTTTGGGTGTCGCCGTCCGACGCGCATCCCAACAAGATCGCCAACGAGCGGTTTGCCGGCGCGATCGCACAAACGCTCGAGCACTCCTATCCAGACGTCTTCGCCGACACGGCATCGGTCGCCACCGTCGGAAAATGACACCTCCGGCCAAAGTGCCGGTGAATTTCGAGGCGTCGCGGATCGCGGCGCCTTTCATGCGTTCGGTCTGGAGAGGGCCTTAGAAATCGACGGTCAGGTTTGCCCGGCCGGCGTTTGACTGGACGCCGTTACCGAACTCGCCGAGATAGGTAATCGCCAGCCGCGCAGTGTCGGAGAGCCTGGCGGAAAATCCCGCCTCCACGACCAGAGTGTCCCGCGCCACGGGAACGCCGGCGATGGTAAAGGGGCTGGCATCGGCAAAGGCAAGCCGCGCCGAAGGCGTCAGGTCGCCTGCGGCATGTCGCCAACCGAGCAGGCCGGACACGGCGAGAGGCAGTTGCTCCACCGGCAGGTCTGCCCACCAGCGCACGCCGATCGTCGTCAGTGTCAGCTCATCCGAAGCATCGCCGGACGACAGGGCGGCGGCGCCGCCATTCTCCTGGAAACCATCCGTTTCGAGCCTGACATAGGCAAGATTTGCGAAAGGCTGTAGGCGGGCAACGTCGGTTTCGAGCGTAAAGGACAGATCCGCGAAAACCTGCGCAACCGCGCTGTCGTAGTCCGTCTTAAGCGTGTCGGAGAACGAGCCGAAGGCAACGTCGCGCCGGGTCGAGACCTCGTTGTGCGAATAGATCGCGCCTCCCGTCAAGTCGAGCGGCCCGATCGGCCCGGAGGCATAGAGGCCGGCATGGTAGGCATCCGCGCTTGCTTCCGGTTGCAGCGTGAGATGGCTGTAGCCGAGGATGCCGCCGAAGCGCCAGTCGTCGGCAGCGACCCAGTCGGCACCAAGAATGATGCCGGCGGTGCGCGCGTCAATGCCAGCGGCATTGCCGTCGCCGGACAATCTGCTCGATGCTGCAAAACCCGATGTCCAGAAAGCGCCGTCGTCCGCCGCACGGGAGGCGGCCACGGCGCTTGTTCTGCCGAGAATGGCCTCGCGCGGGAAGCGGCTGTCCCATAGCAGCGCGCTTTTGGCGGAGGCGTGCACTTCTCCCGTCAGCTGCGGAAAGGCCTGGCTGGCGGTTTCTGCGTCCAGCGACAGGATGGCGAGAAAGAGCGGGTTTGACGGTCCCAACGCTTCGACGGCGTTTGCCACGGCCTGTCCGTTTGCCGTTTGCGCCAAGTCCGCGAATTCCACACCGTTTCGGTCGAGCCGGAGATCGACGCCCGTTGGGTTGTAGGTCAAGGTCGGCGACAGGAAAGCGAGGGTGTTGGTGACTTCGCCGAAGGCTCCCGTGACGGCGCCACCCGTCAGGATCGTATAGCTGGTCGTCGGAGCGTAGACGCCGCTTCCGGCAAGAATGTCCAGCCTCGCGCCTTCAATGGCAAGCGTGCCCGAAACGGCGAGGCGGTCGGATAATCCTGCTGCATCGACATCCACCTCGAAGATCGAACCGGATCGCAACGTCAGGTCGCCGTTGACGGCAACGGTCGCTATGCCCGGGCCGGGCGCAATCGTGCCGCCGGCATTGACCGTCAGTCCGCCGACGACGCCACCGCCGGAGAGCAGGCCGCCGGTAAACACGTCAACCGGCCCGGCAATGGTGCCCTGGTTGGCAAGCTCGCCACCCGCGATCGTGGCCGCGCCGCTGATCGTTCCCGTGTTGGAAAACAGCCCGGCGGTGTTGACGAGCGAGCCGATCGTTCCGTCGTTCGAGCCGGCCCCGGCATTGGTGACAACGCCGGCGAGGGAACCACTGTTGTTGGTGAAGGCACCCTTCGCGCTAATATCGACGTCAGCAAGCACGGCGTTGTTGACGACGTTACCGCCGGCGACCGTGGTCTTGCCGGTCACTTGGCCGCCACCGTTGTTGGTGAAGGTTCCGGCGTCGTTGCGAAGCGAAGCGATCGTGCCGGCATTGGAGACGGTGCCGGAATTCGTGACGTTGCCCGCCGTGGCGCCGCTGTTGTTGACGAACGCGGCGGCTGCTTCGACGTCGGCGTCGGTGACGACGAAGTTGTTGGTGACGGTGCCCCCGGCGACCGTCGTTTTCCCGGTGATCGTGCCGCCGGCGTTGTTGGTGAAATTTCCGCCCGTGTTCGTCAAGGCGGCGATCGTCCCGGCATTCGACGAGGCACCACCGTTCGCAACGGCACCGGCGATGGCGCCACTGGTGTTGGTGAACCTCCCGGCTGCGCCGACCGATACGGCGCCAAGCGTCGCGTTGTTGGTGATGCTGCCGCCCGAGACGGTCGTTTGACCGGTGACTTCGCCGCCAAAATTGTTGGTGAAACTTCCGCCCTCGTTGTTGAGCGAGGCCATCGTGCCGGCGTTGGTCGTCGTGCCGGCGTTTTTGACGTTGCCCCCGGTCGCGCCGTTGTTGTTGACGAAAGCGGCGGCCGCTTCGACATCGGCGTCGGTGACGACGAAGTTGTTGGTGACGGTGCCGCCGGCGACCGTCGTTTTCCCGGTGATCGTGCCGCCGGTGTTGTTGGTGAAGTTTCCGCCTGTGTTCGTCAGCGAGCCGAGTGTTCCGGCATTGGAGGCGGTGCCGGCGTTAACCGCCGCGCCGGCAATCGCGCCGCTGTTGTTGACGAAGGTGCCGCCGGCCGAAACGCTGACGTCGCCGACTTGGCCGTTGTTGCTGAGCGCCGTGGTCGTGCCGACGACGGCGCTATCGAGCGTCCCGTTGACCGACACGTTGCCGCTGTTGAGGTTCAGCCTTCCGTTGAGGTCGCCATCGATCGACAGGCTGCCGCCGTTCAGGTCGACGTTCGAGTTCAAGGCACCGCCCGCGTTGATGCTGATGCTGCCCGAATTGATCGTGCTTCCGTTGGTGACCGTCAGCGCACCGGTATTGGTGATCGTGACATTGCCGCCGTTGACGCCGAGTTCTCGGATCGTCGGATCGTTGGTGACCTGCGGGGAGCCGGTGTTCACCTCGGCTGCGTCGCCCGCGCCGGGGAGGGCCGGCGTCCAATTGGAGCCATTGCTGAATTCGTTGTCGCTGCTGCCGGTCCATACGGACTGGGCGAGAGAAGGTGCACTCAAGGCGAAAGAGGCCAGTGCCGTGAAAAGGCCGAGACGCTGGGAAAGTACCGCGAGCGGTGTTTTTCGCATGGATGGCACCGGTGCTAACGAACGCTCGCGAATCAGCCAGCGGTCTTGATGACCCCGGCTATCTAATCATGGTTAACGGTTCGCTACCACAGCTTGCGCCTGGACCTTGAGGGCTCTGCCGTGGGAGGGCGCGCCTTGCCCGTATCACCTGGCAGCCGACGGGAAGCGCGGGCACGCCTCACGCCGGCTGCGACAGTTCCCCAGTCGCGTCCGGCGATGACTGCAAACAGGCGGTCTCGCCGACCGCCCGGCGGATTGTCAGCTGAGCGGGAAGCCCATGGCCGAGACCATCTTCAGCCAGGGCTTGCGCCAGCCGCCGGATTTGTCGGCGGTGTCGAGCGCATACATGGTGATCTGCGCGCCGAGCCAGCGGAACGGTTCCGGCGGAATGGTGTTCGGCAGGCTGGTGGCGAAATCCAGGCGGCTCTCCGGGGTCTTCGATCCGTCGAGGATATCGAGCGCGATGCGCGCACCGAAACGGGAGGCAGAGACGCCGAAACCGGAATAGCCGCCGGCATAGACGACCTTGTCGCTGTGGTAGCGCTGGAAATGCACCGCCATGCGGGTGCTCAGATCGATCGGGCCGCTCCAGGCGTGGCTGAAGCGCAGCCCTTCGAGCTGCGGGAACGTATCGAAGAACGCGGCGGCCAGAGGCTCGTAGGTATCGAGTTCCTTGTCGACCGATGGGAAAGGATCGCCGGCGAAGGCATAGGCGAGGCGTCCGCCGAAGATGACGCGGTTGTCCTTGGTGAGCCGCATGTAATTCATCTGCGTGCGCGTGTCGTAAACGCCCTGGCGATGGCTCCAGCCGATCGATGCCAGACGTTCCGCCGAGAGTGGCTCCGTCGCCAGAACCCGGTCACGCACTGCGACAACCCGGTGCTTGATCTTCTTGTGGCCGGAGGCAAAGGCATTGGTGGCGAGCAGCACCTTCGGCGCGGTGACACTGCCCAAGGGCGTGTGAGCTTTCATGCCGTTGCCGAGGTCTTCGAGGCCCGTCAGCTCCGTGTTTTCGAAGATCTGGACGCCGAGCGTCAGCGCAACTCGTTTCAGCCCGAAGGCGAGCAGCGCCGGATGGACTGTGCCGCAGATGTGTTTTGACCAGACGCCGGCCTTGTAACGCGGCGAATTGATCTCGGCGCGCACGGCACTTTGATCGAGGAAGGTCGCCTGGTGGCCGTATTTCAGGTGGAGTTCGTGTTCTTCGTGCAGCGCTTCGATATGGGCGTCGTCGACGGCGACCGTCAGCTCGCCGCCCCATTCCGCGTGACAGTCGATCTGATGGTCCTCGATCGTCTGGAGGAACCCGTGCATGTTTTCCTGGCCCAAGCGCTCGAGCGCGGCGATGTCCTTGGGAAAGATACGCACTGCATTTGAAAGGCCGTGCATCACCGAGGTCGAGACGACGCCGCCGGGCCGACCGGAAGCGCCGTTGGCGACAGAGCCCTTCTCGATCAGGACGACGTCGATTTCGGGCTGGCGTTGCTTCGCCTGGATGGCGCCCCACAATCCGGTAAAGCCGCCGCCGACGACGACGAGATCGGCCTTCAGATGACGCGTCAGTCGCTCTTTCGGCTCGGGCGCATCCGGCCGGTCGAGCCAGAAAGGCGTCATCTTTACATCTGAAAGCGCTTTGCTTCTTACCTTTGTCATGGGGCGCTCACATCAGTTCGCGGCGGGTGCGGAGTAGAGGACGTAGACCTTGCGCATCGTCTCGATGACTTCGAAACGAACTTCGACACCGGCCGGCAGGATGTAGCTTTCGCCAGCCGCGAAGGTCTCCACCGATCCGTCCGGATTGGTGATCGCGACCTTGCCGGAGAGGATGACGCTGTACTCGTTGCCGTCGGGGTAGGAGAGCATTTCCGCATAGGGCGTCGACTGCCACGTGCCGATCGTCACGGCCTTGTCCGGGCTTTCGAAGTGGACGTCGCCAAGCTCGTCGGCAAAGCCTGTCAGGATCGCTTCCGGCGGGACGACGCTGCACTTCTCAAGTTCCCGCAGGCCGACGCCGTTGCGCCCGAGTTTGATGACCTTCGACATGTTCACTCCATTTCATGAAGGCGGGCGGCATCCCGTGCCGGCCGCCAGAGTTTGGGTTTTCGGTCCGGGCGGAAAGCATCGTCGTCGGAGAATGATCGTGTTCCGACAGCCGAGATCCGCCTCGTTCGCCGCCGCTTTGCTGCGCGACTTGCCTCATTTTTTAAGCGCGCGCGGCAACGCCCGGAATACGCCAAAGGGCTAGGTTCAGGGTTGGAGGGCTCCTGTTCGGGGCCCGCTCCGGCCTTGGCCGCCAGCCTGTTGCGTCGCTTGGCGTTGTTTTGCCTTGGCAAATGATAGTTTTGGAAAATCCGTAGTGATCATCCATTGCTTGCTGCGCGTTCAACCTTCCCCTAATGTGCCTCCCGGAGGAGAACATCATGAGCAACGAGATGATCGTCAAAGTGTGTGCAAGCACGCAGCAGACGCCAGGCATGGGTGATCTGGCCCTGTCGCTAATGGCGGGTGTCGGCTGCTCGGATTTTCAGGATCGGCTGGCGCAGTCCCTGAAGCGGCATATTGCTATCGATGCCGGCTTGATGCTCCTTTATCGCCGCGGTGCCGCGCCGAAGATCCTCTTTAACGACTGGCGCACCGACAAGGGGCTTTCCGATATCCGCGCGTATCTGCAGGGGCCCTATCGGATGGACCCGTTCTATCGGCTGGCGCTCGACAACGGTGACGATGGGCTCTATCGCCTGAGGCAGATCGACCCGTCCTTCGACCGGTCGCAGTATTATCGCGATTATTATCGGCATTCGGGCCTGCACGACGAGTTCAACGTCTTCATCGGCATCGATGCCGATACCAAGATCGCAATCTCGCTCGCGCGTCGCCATTCGCATGCGGCCTTCAGCGGCGAAGACCAGGATTTCCTGCAAGGTGCTGCGCCGTTGCTCAGCATGGCGGTGCTCAGGCACTATCGTGATCTGCGCCCCGAAAGCCTCGGCGACGACGATGGTTCACCGCTTCAAAACGCCCTGGCGCTGGCGGTCCGCAATTTTGGCCGCAGTGTGCTGACCGATCGCGAGTGCCAGGTCGCGCAGATGATCCTGCGCGGCTACTCGGTCAAGGGTGCTGCGGAAAAGCTCGGTATTTCGCCGGCAACCGTAAAACTGCATCGCCGCAATCTCTACGCCAAGCTTGATATCACCTCACAGACGGCCCTGTTCTCGTTGTTCATCGACGCCGTTTCGTCGGCAAGCAGCGCCTTCGAGGATCCGCTGACAAGCTATCTGTCTCCAGGCGGCACGCCCGTTTCGCATTGATCGTTACCGCCATGGCGTTCGAAGGCGCGGGCGAAAACCTGTTTGCGCTTCTCGCGGCCTGGCGCCCGGCCAGCAGTTCATCCTGAAGCGGCTGATGCCTTTTTCTCCGGTGTCTCAGGCCCGGCGCGATCCCGGTAGACCAGTCAGGCTGCGCCTGTGACCGTAGGACGCGGGGCACTTGCTTATGCCCAATTCCCTTCCTGGCCGAGGTTGCAGGACGAGGCGAGAAACTATACGGCCTTCGCACCGACTTCTGCGTAAAGGGAATTCATGACTTCGATCGAACCCGTCCACGGGACAATGACGCTTTTGCTCATCGCGGCTGCAGCCGTAGGGCTGCTTCTTCTGCTCATCCTGCGGTTCCGCCTTCATGCCTTCGTGGCGTTGGTCTTGGTGAGCCTGCTCACCGCGCTTGTGACCGGCATCTCATTTAAGGATGTGGTCCCGACGCTGCTGCAGGGCTTCGGTTCGACGCTTGCCTCCGTTGCATTGCTGGTTGGCTTTGGCGCGATGATCGGGCGGATGCTGGAGGTCTCGGGCGGCGCGCAGGTGCTTGCCGACCGGTTGATCGGGCAGTTCGGCCACGATCGCGCGCCAATGGCGCTCGGCGTAGCCTCGCTTCTGTTCGGGTTCCCGATCTTTTTTGACGCCGGCCTCGTCGTCATGCTTCCCATCATCTTCAGCGTTGCCCACCGCTTCGGCGGCTCGGTGCTGCTCTATGCGCTGCCTTCGGCAGGTGCCTTCGCCGTCATGCACGCCTTTCTGCCGCCCCATCCGGGCCCCGTCGCCGCAAGCGAGCTTTTGGGGGCGGATATCGGCCTCCTCGTGCTCGTCGGCCTCGTTGTCGCGTTGCCCACCTGGTATCTCGGCAGCTACCTCTTCGGCCTGTGGGCCGGAAAACGCTTCGAGTTGCCGGTTCCGACCCTTCTCGGGTCCCCGAGCGAGGTTTCGCACGACCAGACGCCACCGACTTTTGCGACTGTCATGCTCGTGCTGCTGCTGCCGCTTGCCTTGATCTTCCTGAACACCGGCCTCGGCACCTTGGCTGCCGCCAAGGTGCTCGACGGGGATGCGCTCTGGGTCAGCGTCCTGCGGATGGCAGGGCAGACACCGGTCGCTCTCCTGATTACTGTCCTTGTCGGCATGTGGGTGCTGAGCGGCCAACGTACGGCCAAGGATATGGAAAAGCTGATGGACGGTGCGCTTGGCCCGATCTGCGGCATCATCCTGGTAACCGGAGCCGGCGGCATGTTCGGCGGCGTGCTGCGCGCAAGCGGTATCGGTCAGGCGCTTGCCGGCAGCTTGGAGGCGATCGGCATGCCGCTGATCGTGGCCGCCTTCCTGATCGCGACCGCCCTTCGCGTGGCGCAAGGTTCGGCCACCGTGGCGCTGACGACGACGGCGGGACTTCTCGCGCCGACCGTGGCTGCGACCACCGGACTGAGCTCCTTCGACTTGTGCTTCCTTGTCATCGCCATCGCCTGCGGCGCGACGGTCCTGAGCCATGTGAACGATTCCGGGTTCTGGCTCGTCGGCCGCTTCCTTCAGATGGACGAACGCACTACCCTGAAAACCTGGACGGTCATGGAAACGCTGCTCGGCGTCATCGGCTTTGCCTTCGCGCTCGTCGGCTGGTGGATACTATGAGCATGGTGTTGCAGCACATTGTGGTGATGGGCGTTTCCGGCAGCGGCAAGACCACGGTCGGGGAGGCGCTTGCCGAAAGGCTCGGTTGGCGCTTCATCGAGGGCGACAGCTTCCATCCGCCAGAGAACGTGGCCAAAATGTCCGCCGGCATTCCACTCGATGACAACGATCGCGGCCCATGGCTGAAAGCCCTTGCGGCAGAGATCGCCAAGGACGAGGCGGCGGGTCGCCCCTCGGTGATCGGGTGCTCGGCCCTGAAACGCGCCTATCGCGACATCCTGCGCAGCGGAGCGCCCCGGGTGCGCTTCGTGCATGTCCACGGCGCCCGCAACGTTCTGGCCGACCGGCTTTCGCACCGCGCAGGACATTTCTTCCCCGCCTCGCTGCTTGAATCCCAGCTTGCCGCCCTTGAGCCTCTGGGCCCGGACGAGGATGGCCTTGTCGTTGACGTTGCTCTTCCGACAGCAGAGCAGGTCGACCTTGCGGTGCGTGGACTAGGCTTCTAGGCAAACCGTCACGCGGCCTAGAGGTTTAGTGCTCGACGCCTGTGCCAGCGTCCGTCAAACTGTTCCGTGCTTAGCAAAAGGGCGCTATCCGCCCTTTTGCTGCGTGCGCCGCGAGGCCAGTTGCGCGCCGACCAGCCCTAGGACGACGATGCCGAGGATCATGGTCGAGACGGCGTTGATCTCGGGTGTGACGCCGAACTTGATCTGCGAGTAGATCTTCATCGGCAGGGTCGATGCACCCGGCCCCGTGGTGAAGCTCGAAATGACGAGATCGTCGAGCGACAGGGTGAAGGACAGGAGCCAAGCAGAGACGATCGCCGGGACCATGTTTGGTAAGGCAACGCTGACGAATGCCTTGGCCGGCGGGCAGCCGAGATCGCGAGCCGCTTCCTCAAGCGAGGCGTCGAGCTCGATGAGCCGCGATTGCAGCACGACGGTTGCGAAGCAGAGCGTAAAGGTGGCGTGCGCCAGGGTGATGGTCAGCGGCCCGCGGTCGATCCCGAGCGTGACGAACATCAGCAGCATCGAGACGGCCATCACCACCTCCGGCATCACCATTGGAGCAAGCAGCATGCCGTTGAGCAATGCCCGGCCGCGGAAGCGCCTGAGCCGCACCATGACGACGGCGGCAAGCATGCCGAGACCGGTGGCAACCGTTGCCGACACGGCCGCGACGAGGAAGCTGACCTTGGCACCCTCGATGATCGAGGGATTGTTGAGAGCCGTCGCGTACCATTGCGTCGAAAACCCGCCCCAGACTGTCACGAGCTTCGAACCGTTGAAGCTGTAGATGACGAGCACGACGATCGGTAGGTAGAGGAAGGCGAGGCCGAACAGGATCGACAGTCGGTTGAACCAGCTTGGTTTCGTCATCGTCTGGCTCCTCAAGTGCGGCTGCGCGACTGGCGCGATTGGAAATAGACGATCGGCACGACCAGGAGCGCCAGGAGCACGATGGTCACGGCGGCGGCCATCGGCCAGTCGCGGTTGTTGAAGAATTCGAGCCAGATGGCACGGCCGATCATCTGCGTGTCGGCACCGCCGAGCAGATCCGGGATCACGAATTCGCCGACGACCGGAATGAAGACCAGCGCGCAACCGGCAGCCACGCCGGACAGGCTCAAGGGGAATGTGACCCGCCAGAAGGCGGAAACTCTGGAGCAGCCAAGGTCGCGTGCCGCCTCGATCAATGTCCGGTCGGCGCTCGCGAGCGTAGAATAGATCGGCAGTACCATGAAGGGCAGGTAGGTGTAGACGATGCCGATATAGATCGCGGTTTCGGTGTTGAGGATGCGCAGCGGCTCGCTGATGAGGCCGACCTTCAACAGAAAAGCGTTCAAAAGACCGTCGTTCCTGAGAATGCTCATCCAGGAATAGACGCGGATCAACATCGAGCTCCAGAACGGCACGATCACCAGGAAGACGAGGAGCGAACGGGAGGACGGCGCGCAGGAGGCAATGCCGTAGGCGAGCGGATAGGCGATCAGCAGCATGACCGCTGTCGAGATCGCCGCGATTTTCAGGCTCGTCAGGTAGGCCAGGAGATAGGTGTCGTCGGTCAGGACGTAGAGGAAGTTCTCGAAGTTGAGCCTCAGGCTCAGGATCGACCCGTCCCAGGCGGTCAACGGCTCGAACGGCGGCATGCCGAGGCGCACCGTCGACAGGCTGATGACGGCAACGAGCGCGAAGGGTGCCAGGAACAGGACGAGAAGCCAGGCATAGGGAATGGCGATCAGAAGGCGGCTGCCCCAGTTCGCGCTTTCAGATGTGGTCGTGACGGCAGACATGTCGACCCCCTATTCGGCCAGCAGGCGGCTTGCCTGCGGTGACCAGCTCGCAAACACCCGGTCGCCGACGCCAAGGTCGCTCTCGCAGCCATGGTTGACCCGGCGCGCGTCGAGCGTTGCGCCCGACGTCAGCCGAACCCGGTAATGCCGCTCGACGCCGGTATAGGTGAGTTGCTCGACAGTGCCTTCGAGGCCGGCGCCCGAGGTCGCGAGCTGTACCCGTTCGGGGCGGACGGAGACCCAGAACGGCGCATCGAGCGCGATCCTGTCGGTGAAGGCAGCATGCACGCGCCCGCCCGCTTCGCCGCTGTCGATCTGCAGTTCGTCGCCGTTGCGCTCAGCCCGACCGCCGGCAAAAACGTTGGTCTCGCCAAGGAATTTCGCGACATAGCGCGACTGCGGCGTTTCATAGACTTCCAGGGGCGAGCCGACCTGCAGCACCTGGCCCTGTTTCATGATGGCGATGCGGCTGGAAACGGTCATTGCCTCATGCTGGTCATGGGTCACGATGATGAAGGTGAGGCCGAGTTCGCGCTGCAGGCGGACGAGTTCGAGCTGGGTCTCGGTGCGCAGATTCTTGTCGAGCGCGCCGAGCGGCTCGTCGAGCAACAGCACCTTCGGTCGTTTGACGAGGGCACGGGCCAGCGCCACGCGCTGGCGCTGACCGCCGGAAAGCTGCGCCGGCTTGCGGTCGAGCAGCGCGGTGAGCTGCAGTTTCTCGGCGACGTCGTCGATGCGCTTCTTGATCTCGGGCTTGGCCAGACCATCCTGCTGCAGCCCGAAGGCGATGTTCCTGCCGACCGTCAGGTGCGGAAACAACGCATAGGACTGGAACATCATGTTGGTTGGACGGCGATGGGCCGGGACGTCTGTGATGTCGGCCCCCTCCAACTTGATGGCGCCTGATGTCGGCGTCTCGAAGCCGGCGATCATCCGCAGCAGCGTCGACTTTCCACAGCCGGAGGGGCCAAGGAGCGAGAAGAATTCGCCCTTGCCGATACCAAGGTTGATGTTGTTGACGGCGCTGACGACGCCATAGGACTTCGCCAGGTTCTCGATCGAAATATAGGAGTGCACGGGGTCTGGTCCTGCTGTTGACGGTTCGTCTATTGGCCGGCTCGGAAGGCCGACCAGACGCGGGTGCGCTCGCGCGTCTGACGCGGCGGCAGCGACTTGTCGACGAAGAGCTTGGAGCGGACGTCGGCAGGCGGGTAGATGTTCGGGTTGTCGCGGATCGCCGCATCAACCTCTGCGGTCGCCGCTGCGTTCGCGTTGGCGTAGAAGACATGGTTGCTGATCGCAGCGACGGTCTTCGGCTCAAGGATGTAATCGATGAAGGCGAGCGCCTGATCGGCGTCGGGCGCGTCTGCCGGGATCGCCATCGTGTCGAAGGAGATGATCGTGCCTTCCTTGGGGATGGAATAGTCGACGGCAACGCCGGTCTCTGCTTCCTCGGCGCGGGCAGCGGCAATGCCGGCGTCGCCGCTCCACATCAGCGCCAGGCAAAGCTGGCCAGAGGCCATGTCGGCCACCAGTTGGCCGCTCTGCATGTGGCGGATGAAGGGACGCAGCTTCAGCAGCAGTTCCTTCGCCTTGTCGAGATCATCAGGCTTGGTGGAGTAGGGGTCGAGGCCGAGATAGTTGAGCGCGATCGGGATCACCTCGTTCGGCGCATCGACGATGCCGATGCCGCAATCCTGAAACTTCGCGGCGACCTCGGGCTTGAAGAACATGTCGAGGCTGTTGACCGGTGCGTTGGGCAGCCGCTCGCTGACGAGTTTCGCGTTGTAGGCGACGCCGGTCGTCAGCCACATGTAGGGGATGAGATATTTGTTGTCCGGGTCATGTTCGGCGACAAGTTTCAGCAGCTCCTTGTCGAGGTTGCCGTAGTTCTTCAGGCTTGCTGGATCAATCGGCTTCAGCGCGCCGGACTGGATCAGGCGTTCGCCGACAGTCGCGCTCGGAAAGGCGACATCGAAGCCGCTGCCGCCGGCAAGCAGCCGGGTTTCGAGCACCTCGAGGGAATCGTAGAAGTCGACCCGCGTCTCGACACCGCTGCGTGCCTGGAAGTTCGAGACCGTGTCTTCGGCGAAGTAGTCGGAGAAATTGTAGATGAAGAGCTTGTCTTCGGCCCGGGCGGTCGTTGAGACGGCGATGGCCGCGAGCGACGCGGCAAATATGGAGCGCAGGGCGGTGCGAGTTAAGTTTTGCATGGTTCCTCCCAAGGACGGCCTGTTTTTGTTTTCGCCAAAGTGATTGGCGGCTCCCGCGAGGGCAACACTCCCTTTGGCTAGGTGCGGCAGGCCAGCAGTCGTCGTACATGGCAATCGACGCCCGCCTGCGCTGTTCGGACATGTTGGTTTGATGGCGATCGAAGTAACATTCGATCGTTGGGCATTTCTCGGCCTGCAGCGCCTGATAGGGTTCCGGCGAAATCAAAAGGGAGAGCTTCCATGGATGAGACATTCAACCAGCCGCTCGGCGGCAACGACATGCCCCGCTTCGGCGGCCCGGGCACGATGATGCGCCTGCCGACGGCGACGTCGGCTTCGGGTCTCGATGCCTGCTTCGTCGGCATCCCCATGGATATCGGCGCGTCCAACCGCTCCGGCACGCGCTACGGACCGCGCCAGATCCGCGCCGAGTCCGTGATGATCCGCCCGTACAACATGGCGACCGGGGCAGCCCCATTCGAGAGCCTGCAGGTGGCTGACATTGGCGATATCGCCATCAACACCTTCAACCTGCCGGCCAACATGGAGATCATCACCCGCAACATCGCTGAGATCCTCAAGCACGACTGCATTCCGCTGACGCTCGGCGGTGATCATACGATCAGCTATCCGATCCTGAAGGCGATTGCCGAAAAGCACGGGCCTGTCGCGCTCATCCATGTCGACGCCCACGCGGATATCAACGACACGATGTTCGGCGAGAAGATCGCACATGGAACGCCGTTCCGCCGCGCCTTCGAGGACGGCTGCCTCAACCCGAACCTCGTGTTCCAGATCGGCCTGCGCGGCACCGGTTATGCGTCAGACGATTTCGACTGGTCGCGCGACAAGGGCTTCACCGTCGTCCCGGCCGAGGAGTGCTGGCACAAGTCGCTGGCGCCGCTGATCGAAGGCATCCGTGCGAAGATCGGCAGCCACAAGACCTATCTGACCTTCGATATCGACAGTCTCGACCCGGCCTATGCTCCGGGCACCGGCACGCCCGAAATCGGTGGCCTCACCGTCATCCAGGCACTCGAAATCATCCGCGGCTGCCGCGGTCTCAATCTGGTCGGCGCCGATCTCGTCGAGGTGAGCCCACCGTTCGATACAACGGGAACGACGGCGATCACGGCCGCGAACCTGCTCTACGAAATGCTCTGCGTACTGCCGGGCGTCAAGTACAAGCGCTAGCCCGAAGAAGGCCGGCAATCGGCATGATGGAAGGCTCGACGGGCATCCATCATGCCTGCACTTTTTCGGCGCGGGCGCCTCCAGGCAAAGGGCGGGAGGCTTAGCGGTAGTTCCGCCAACCGGCGAGGTAGTAGTCGAGCAGCACGGGACGATCGAGCGTATTGATCTCGACGCCGCTTGCGACGATGTCCTTCTCGAACAGGAAGTGCTTCGCCACATTGGCCTGATCGAGGTAGCGTGTGGAAACGCCGAGCGCCACGCGTGACGTATCGAGCGGCGTATCGCTTGCCAGCACGAAACCCCAATCGCCGAACGAGGGTACGTTGGCGTGGTAGGGATAGAGGTTGCCGAAGCCGGCCGCTTCGACGGTCCTGGCGATGCTCGCGAACGCCTTCGGCGCGAAGTACGGGCTCGTCGCCTGGGTCACGAACAATCCGCCCGGCACGAGATTGTTGCGAACCAGCCGATAGAATTGCTTGCTGTAAAGCCGGGCGAGCCCGCTGTTGTTCGGATCCGGCAGGTCGGCGACGATGTAGTCGAAGGGCTGGCGATTGTCTTGCAGGAAGCCGAAGGCATCCGCGAGCACGACCTTGACCTTCTCCGATTGCAGCGCGCCGCCGTTGAGCGCCAGGATCTGCGGGTTGGTGCTGGCCAATTGGATCATGGCCGGGTCGAGATCGACCAGCACGATCTCCTTGATACCAGGATATTTCAGCAGTTCTCGCGCCGCCAGGCCATCGCCCGCGCCGAGAAGGAGCACGCGAGTGGCGGGCCTTGGGCTCAGCGACAGCGGGATGTGAACGAGGGCCTCGTGATAGCGGTATTCGTCGATCGACGAGAACTGCAGATTGCCGTCGAGATAGAGCCTCAGGTCGTCCCGGTCGCGCGTGGCGACAATGCGCTGATACCGCGATTGCTCGCTGTAGATGATGCGGTCCTCGTAAAGGCTCTGGTCCCAGCGATCGAGGAACGTGTGCGACAGCGCGATCAGTGCCACCAAGAGTGCCGTCAGGATCAGCGTCAGGCGCATCAGCGGCCGGGACCTCTCGCCGATCTCGTCCGCAAAGACTTTCAAGATGGCGAAGCCGATCGACATGTTGGCGAAGCCGAAGAGCAACGACGACTGGTAGACGCCAAAGAAGGGCAGCAGGAAGAACGGGAAGGAAATCGTCGCGATCAAGGCGCCGAAATAGTCGAAGGAGAGAATGTTGGCGATGTTCACCTTGAGCTGGCTGTAGCGCTCCATCAGCCGCGTCAGGAACGGAATCTCCAGCCCGATGAGGACGCCGATTACGACCGTGAAAAACAGGTAGAAATGAATGAAGAAGCTGGTCCAGGCATAGGAGAAGTAGAGCACGGGAATGCTGACGCCGCCGAGAAACGCCAGCGCCAGTTCGATCTGCACGAAGCGGACCAGGATGTCCTTCTCGATGTATTTCGAAAGGTACGTGCCGACCCCCATCGACGCCATGTAGATGCCGATGGTCAGCGAGAAGAACTTGACGCTGTCGCCGAGGAAGTAGGAGGCGGTGGTGGCGATCAGCAGTTCGTAGATGATCGAGCAAAGCCCGGAGATGAAGGCGCAGAAGACCAGCGTCAGGGATTGCCTGGCGCTGCCGCTTGCCTGTGCCTGGTCGTCAACCTTGCTCACTTGCCGCTTTCCGGTCCGCCACCCAGCCGGTTGGTGCCGTCGACGCTGCCGGCGCGGTTGTTCGGGTCATGAAAGGTTTCAGGGCCACCCCAATACCAACGGGATGCGCGGGCGTGAGAGCCGCCGTGGCCGGAATAGCCGTAGCCATCGAGTGCGAAGTAGAAGAGGACGAGATAGATCGCACTCAAGATCGTCGCCGTTGCATACACCACGCGCCTGGTCGCATCGTTCATTTGAAGCCCCTCGCTGCGATCCGGACGATTGTCCGGTTGGCAATTTCGTTGAGAACGATGCCGATCAGCAGCGTCAGGACGCCGAAAATCAGGTGAGGGATACTGCTGCCATAGACCCGGTGGATGGCGACGGTGACGTAATTCGGCGCGACGGCGCCCTGCGTCTTGATGTTGAGGTAGTATTGGCCTGCCGAGGGAACCGTAAGCTTCATCTCGTAGGTTTCATCGGCCTCGGCCCAAGAGCCATCGCTGTCCCAACCGGTCTCGTGCCAAAGCTCCTGGCCGAAGGAAAACAAGTAGTCCCTTTCAGCGTCGAGCAGCTCGGCCTCGACGAAAGACCACCTGTTCACCTGGACGTCGGCAGCCACTGTTACACGGAAAACCTCGTTGGCCTTGGTAACGGAAAACGGTCCGATCAGCCCGAAGTTCTGCGTCGGAACCTGTTCTCCGGCCTCCTGCGGTTCATCTGTCGCTGCCACGCTTGCCGCAGGATTTGGCGGACCCGCGAAGATCTTTTCCGATTGCCAGCTAAAGACCCAGGCCGTGAACAGGCCAAGGAGGCCGAAGACCAGATAGACGGACGCGATCCGGCCATAGTCGAGACCGGACGGGTCCGCTCGTGTGCCACGCTTGTTAGATTGCCCGGGGAGCACCTTCGACATGCCAGCCGTCCGACTAAAGCAGAAATGCAAGAACGGCGGCGAAGGCGATGGCACTCGTCGCTTCCAGGATGCCCGCACCGACGTTCCGGTCGTCGCGGATTTCCCGCGCCAGCGATTGGCCTGGGATGACCAGGCGATCGACCACCAGCCGAATGACCGGAAGGAAGATGAAGGCGATCAGGTTTGCCAGGCCGAACTGTGCCAGGTCGCTTTTCCAGTCGATGAAATTGCCGGCTGCGGCATTCATCACGATGATCGCGAGCGCGATGATGTGGCCGCCGAAAGCGATGCCTGCAGCCGTGTTCCGGTTCTGCAACTGTTCGTGAATGTCGTAGGGCGACAATCTCTCGTAGACGAAGCCGAAGACGAGCAGCGAGATCTGGCCAAGGATAAAGAAAACGATGGCGGAAACGACGCCGCCGCCTTCCCCCGATACGGCGCCGGCCGCGATGAGACCAGTTGCCAGATAGATGCCGAAATGCGCCGCGCCGACCCCGGCATTCTTTTCCTGAATAAGTTGCTTCGTGTCGCAGAACTTTCTGAGGATCGCGAGGTCGGCGAACCAGCCGCTGAAATTGAGCATCACCAGCCCGAGCAAAGCATAGCCGCCCACGGCAATGAGATCTTCTCGCAGGCCGTTGGAGGGGCCGATAAGGGCCGCGCAATAGATGACCGCCGTCGCCAGATAGTAGCCGCTGGTCGCCAGCGCCACGGCGTGATTGTCCTTGGTCGCGAGCTCGTGGTCGATGTCATAGGGCCGCAACACCCCCTTCAGCCATTTCGAAAGCAGGAACAGCACGAGGTAGAGAAGGATGAACGCCGGCGCTCGCGCCACGTCATCGAGAACGAAATTCCTGAGGTCCATCGAAGGCTCGTTGTATCGTACGCTATGAAAAATCGAAGCTAGGCTTATGGGGCTTCGGCGCTTCGTTCAAGGGGGTGGTACAACCCTTGCTCGAAATATCCGCGCGCAGCCCTCTTGCGACGGTCGTGATTTCGAAACGTGCCGGATTGAACCTTTGCCGAAGCGGCGCGACTGCTTTCTCGGGGTCGCAGCCTCCGCAAACGAAAATGTCGAGCGCGGCGTAGCCGTTCTCCGGCCAGGTGTGGATGCTGATATGGGATTCCGCCAGGAGCGCCACTCCGGTCACGCCACCTTCGCCACCGAACTGATGCAGGCGCATGTCAAGCAGCGTCGCACCACAGGCGTCGGCGGCTTCCCGCAAGGCAGCGTCGATGCCATCCTTGTCACCGAGGCCGCTCGCTCCCCAAAAGTCCAAGAGAAGGTGCGTCCCGGCCGGACGATACCCATTGTCGTTTGCGGTCATGCCTGGGGACCTTTGAGGTGGGCAGGTTTTGAGAAGTCGATCGCGGCGCGGCTTCGCGCCGGATCAGCCCTTTGCGGGCCTGAGGCGACCCCAGATCGGCGCGACGACATTGCCCATGACGACGATGGTCACGGCCCCGACGACGATGGCAAGCAAGGCCTGGAGCGCCGAGGTCGTCAACCAGCCGACCAGACCCGGTGCGAAGGCGAGCGCATGAGCGACCGTTTCGGATAGATCGTGGATCAGGTGTTCCGGTCCGGCCTTGCCGAGTTGCGCCATGCCGTGCACGAGAATGCTGCCGCCGACCCAGAGCATGGCCGCGGTGCCGATTGAGGCAAGAATTTTCAGGAACACCGGCATGCCGAAAACGAGGCCGCGGCCGAAGAGCCGCAGGGCGGAGAGCGGGTTCTTTGCCAGCGCGACGCCGGCATCGTCGGCTTTGACGATCAGCGCGACGGCGCCGTAGACTGCGAGCGTGATCAGGATGCCGACGCTGGCGAGAACCGCGCCCTGCATGTAGATGCCGGCATCGGCGATCATTGACAACGTCAGCGCCATGATCTCGGCGGAAAGGATGAAGTCGGTGCGGATGGCGCCGGAAACCTTCTCGTTTTCAAGTGCCACCGGATCGCTCTTTTCGCCGAGGACCGCTTCCTCATGGGCGTGCGCCGCATGCGGGAAAACGGCGCCATACAACTTCTCGGCACCCTCGTAGCACAGATAGATGCCGCCAAGCATGAGCAGCGGGGTGATCGCCCAGGGCGCGAAATAGCCGAGCAGCAGCGCGCCGGGTAAAAGGAAGAGCAGCTTGTTTTTCAAGGAGCCGACGGCGATCCGGGCGATGATCGGCAACTCCCTTTCCGGCGTCAGGCCCACCACATAGCGCGGGGTCACGGCAGCATCGTCGATCACGACGCCCGCCGCCTTGACGCTGGCCTTGGCGGTTTGGGCGGCAACGTCGTCCAGCGAGGCGGCCGCCATTTTGGCGATGGCTGCAACGTCGTCGAGGAGGGCGATAAGACCGGTGGCCATGAACTGCTAACCCTTTGAGAATCCGAAAAGCTCATCGCGAGTAACCACCATAGCGTGTCGAGTCAACGGTCGTTGCATCGGCAATATCGGCGCGGAGCGGTTCGCGGTTTTTGCGAACCGTCTGGCGGTCTCAAATCGTGATCGCCCGAACCAACCTTTGCCGTTGACCGCTGTCCCATTTCGATTTACGACTGACGAAATACAAAATTCGTCAGTCGTAAATCGAAAGACAAACGATGCCTGTGAGCAACGATACCGTCGTGGACCAGACGCGGCAGGACAACATCACGCGTATCCTCGATGCGGCCGAGGGACTGTTCCGGTATTTCGGCTACAGCAAGACCAATGTTGCCGACATTGCCCGCGAGCTCGGCATGTCGCCGGCCAACATCTACAGGTTCTTCGCCTCCAAGACCGAGATCCACCAGGCGCTGTGCGCGCGCATGCTCGCTGCAAGTTACCAGCTTGCCCAGGAAATCTGCCGCCAGCCCGTCAGCGCGAGCGAGCGCCTGCGTCGCTACGTGCATGCGCAACATCAGATGACCGTCGAGCTCATGCTCGACAATACGAAGGTGCACGAGATGGTGGTCGTCGCCATCGAACGAGAATGGCACGTGATCGACAAGCATATCGACAGGATCGACGCGCTTCTTGCCGATGTCATTCGTGAGGGGATAGCGAGCGGCGAATTCCCGGAGCAGGACGCAGATACGGCGTCGCGCTGTTTTGGCGCCGCGACGGTCACGCTCTGTCATCCACAGATGGTTGCCCAATGTCTGAGCAAGTCGAACCGTGCGAGCCCGGAAGAACTGATCGAATTCGCCATCAAGGCGCTGAAGATTTAGCCGGGATGCTTCCGATGCTGCGCGACGGCATCGGCCTATTTTTTAGGAGTGCGAATATGTTTATGCCTTTTGAAATTGGTCGTCATCGTTCGTTTTTTGCCACTGTTGCTTTGCTTTCAACCCTTTCGATGGCACTGGCCGGCTGCTCCGAAGAAAAGGCCGACACCTCCGACGTCGTGCGCCCGGTCAAGGTTGTCGAGATCGCAGCGGCTGACAATGTGCGCCAGCTCAGCTATTCCGGTTCCGTTCGGGCGCGCACCGAAATGAACCTCGGTTTTCGCGTCAGCGGCAAAATCGTCGAGCGGGCCGTCAATGTCGGCGATCGGGTCAAGGTCGGCGATCTGCTCGCCCGCGTCGATGCGACCGACTATGAACTCGCAGTGCGCAGCGCGTCCGCCAACCTGGACGCGGCCGAGCGCCAGGTCGAGACGGTCAAGCTCGTGCGCGATCGTGCCGAGCAACTGCTGGCGCGGAAGTTTGCCTCCCAGGCCCAGTTCGATCAATCGGTGCTGAGCTACAACCAGGCGATCGCCACGCGCGACGCGGCGAAGTCGGCGCTGTCCCAGGCGAAAAACCAGGTGACCTATACCAGCCTCGTCGCCGACCGGCCCGGCATCGTGACCACGATCAATGCCGACGTCGGCCAGGTCGTCGGTTCGGGCACGCCTGTCGCCAGCGTTGCCGTGGAAGGCGAAAAGGAAGTCCAGATCGCCGTGCCCGAAACCGAGATTGCCAGTTTCAAGGCAGGTTTGGGGGTCAAGGTCGGGCTCTGGGCCGACGCGGGACTGTCGCTTGACGGCACTGTACGTGAGGTGGCCGGCAGCGCCGACCAGCAGTCGCGCACCTTCTCCGTGCGCGTCAGCCTGCCGAACAATCCGCGCGTCCTGCTTGGCATGACGGCGAGCGTCGAGGCGTCGGCCGGCAACGGTGCGTCCTTCGTGTCCGTGCCGCTGAGCGCGCTGGCGGAGAAGGACGGCTACCCGATCGTCTGGGTGGTTGATCGCGGCACGGAACTCGTCCGCAGCCGCCCGGTCACGCTTGCCGATTTCACCGGTGACGGCGTCAGGGTCACGGACGGCCTTGCTGTCGGCGATCTCGTCGTTGCCGCAGGAACGCAGTTCATGACGGATGATCTCAAGGTCACGATCTCCAACGACGCCACGCACCAGTCCGCCGCAGCCGGCGAAACCAGCATCGTGCGCTGACAGCCCAGAAAACCCCGCGGGACCGATCCGATGACCACCTCCTCCTCTGACGAAAAGCGGCCTTTCAACCTTTCGCGCTGGGCAATCGCGCATCCGAGCATGGCGCGCTTCCTGTTCGGTCTCATCATTCTTGCCGGTGTCTTCGGCCTGATGCGCATGGGTCAGAAGGAGGATCCGGATTTCACCTTCCGCGTCATGGTCGTGCAGGCCTTCTGGCCGGGCGCCTCGATCGAGGAGATGCAGGATCAGGTCGTCAACAAAATCGAGCGCAAGCTGCAGGAAACGCCGCATCTCGATTTCGTGCGCTCCTACACCCGCGCCGGCAGCGCCATCATCACGCTGCAGGTCGAAGGCGATACGAACGCCCAGCAGGTGGCGGATGCCTTCTATCAGGTCCGCAAGAAGGTCGGCGACATCGCGAGCGAGCTGCCGGAAGGCTTGCTCGGCCCCTATTTCAACGACGAGTTCGGCGACACGTTCATCACGCTCAACTCGCTGAGCGGTGAGGGATACAGCTATCCGGAACTGAAGAAGTTCGCGATCCAGGCCCGTGACATGCTGTTGACGACGCCCGGCGTCGAGAAGGCGGTCATCATCGGCGACCAGCCGGAGAAGATCTATATCGATGTCTCCTCCAAGGCCCTGGCTGAGCGTGGCCTGACGCTGAACGACCTGCGCAGCACGATCGCCGGCCAGAACAACATCGACCCTGCCGGTGCCATCGACACAGGCGCGCGCTCGGTGCGCATCTCGGTCGAAGGCAGCCTGGACAAGGTGGAGGATCTGAAGAACCTGAGGCTTCGGGCCGGCGGCCAGATCACCCGGCTCGGCGATATCGCCACGGTCAGTTCCGGGCTTGAGGACCCCTATCAGCGCAAGTTCCGCTTCAATGGCCAGGACAGCGTGCAGATCGGCGTCGTCATGGCCAAGGGCTTCAAGGTGACGGATGTCGGCAAGGCGGTCGAGGAGACCTATCAGCGTTTTGAAGAATCCTTGCCCTATGGCGTCAAGGTCGACCAGATTTCCAACCAGCCGGAAGTCGTGACGGAGGCCGTCGGCGAATTCATGAAGGCGCTCGGCGAGGCGCTTGCGATCGTGCTCGTCGTGTCGTTCCTGTCGATCGGCTGGCGCTCGGGCCTGGTGATCGCGATCACCATTCCGCTCGTACTCGCCGCCACCTTCGCCATCATGTACGAGCTCGGCATCGATCTGCAGCGCATTTCGCTCGGCGCACTCATTATCGCGCTCGGGCTTCTGGTCGACGACGCCATGATCGTCGTCGAGATGATGGAACGAAAGCTCGAAGAAGGGCTCGTCAAGGTCGAGGCTGCAAGCTTTGCCTATACTTCCACCGCCTTTCCGATGCTGACGGGAACGCTGATCACCACGGCCGGCTTCATCCCGGTCGGCTTTGCCGCGTCCACAGCCGGCGAATATGTGCGCTCGCTGTTCTACGTGGTCGGCATCGCGCTCGTCGTTTCCTGGTTCGTCGCCGTCTATTTCACCCCATGGCTCGGCAACATGCTCCTGAAACAGCGCAGCCACGCGGGCAACCATCATGACGTCTTCGACACGCGCTTCTATCGGAACCTGCGCGCCACGGTCACCTGGGCCGTGCGCCACCGCGTCATCGTTCTGTCGACAACGCTGGTGATTTTCTTCGTCAGCCTCTGGGCCTTCCAGTTCATTCCGAAGAACTTCTTCCCGCAGTCGTCGCGGCCGGAAATCCTCGTCGATCTGTGGCTGCCCGAAGGCACCAGCATCAAGGAGGTCGAAAAGCAGGCCAAGGCCCTCGAGGCCCGGATGATGGACGACGAGGACAAGCGCTTCATCGCCACCTATATCGGCGAAGGCGCGCCACGCTTCTTCCTGCCGCTCGACCAGCAACTACGCAATCCGAACTTCGCCCAGCTGCTTGTCATGGCCAAGGACGAGCCGGCGCGCGAGCGGCTGATTGCCAAGATGCGCGCGATCCTTGCCGCCGACTTCCCGTCGATCCGGTCGAAGGTCGACCGCCTGTTCCTCGGTCCGCCGACCGGTTGGCCGGTGCAAATGCGCGTCATGGGACCGGATCGCGACGAGGTCAGGCGCATCGCCGACCGGGTGAAGGCGAAGTTCCATGAGAACCCGCAATTGGGCGCCGTTCACGACGACTGGCTGGAGCCGGTGCCGGGCATGAAACTGGTGATCGACCAGGATCGCGCCCGCGCGCTTGGCGTCACCTCGCAGCGTATCCGCCAGATGCTGCAGGCGAGCGTCACCGGAGCACCGCTCGACAATTTCCGCGACGGCGAAGAGACGGTGGCCATCGTCGCCCGAGAGCCGGCCGACAGCCGCAAGCTCTTAAGCTCCGTCGACTCCATCCTGATCCCGACCGACTTCGGCGGTTTCGTGCCACTCTCGCAGGTCGCCAAGATCGTGCCGGTGCTCGAACAGGGGATAGAATGGCGTCGCGACCGACTGCCGACGATCACGGTGCGCGGCACCCTGCCTGACGGCGTGCAGCCGAACGACGTGGCGATGAAGATGTTCGGCGACATGCAGTCGCTGCGCGACAGCCTGCCTGCCGGCTACTCGATCGGCATCCAGGGCGGGGCGGAAGATTCCGCCGAGAGCCAGGCCTCGATCGCAGCCAAGGCGCCGATCATGCTCGGCGTGATCGTCATCCTGCTGATGGTGCAGCTGCAGCACTTCGGCAAGGCGATGCTGGTTCTTGCCACCGGACCGCTTGGCATCATCGGTGCGGCGGCGGCACTCCTGATCAGCGGTGCGCCCTTCGGCTTCGTCGCGATCCTCGGCGTCATTGCGTTGCTCGGCATCATCATGCGCAACTCGATCATTCTCGTCGACCAGATCGACCAGGACATTGCCGCCGGCATGGATCGTGCCGAGGCGATCATCGGATCGGCCGTCCGGCGCTTCCGCCCGATCACGCTGACGGCGCTGACGGCGGTGCTGGCGCTGATCCCGATCTCCCGCGGCGTCTTCTGGGGCCCACTCGCCTACGCCATGATGGGCGGCATTCTGGTCGCGACCGTGCTGACCATTCTGGTGCTGCCCGCTGGCTACGCGCTTTTCTTCGGGCGTGAGCCGAAGAAGGGGACAACGGAGCCGGTCGAAGTCGAGGCGAAGGCTAATGACAAGACAACCATTGTTCCCTATCCGCCGGCCGTTGCAGCGGAATAGACCTCGAACTGTCCCGCGCCGGGTGACAGGCCCTTTGGCATAAACGGGCTTGGCCGAGATTGGCCCGGCTCGGGAATTGGTATCTCGCTTTATCTATGGGGCGCCATTCCCATCCAAACGGGTCCGTCGGCCTGTCCGAAACGCGCGCGCGACCGAGCCTCCGGATTGCCGGGTAAGCTCTCGATGGGCGTCGGGTCGCATTCGGTTCCGCCGTTGCCACGACGCAATCAGGCGGACAAGGGGTCGCACTGTGGTGCCGTGGGCGGGGCCCCATCCCCGCAGACCTGAAACCTGCGCGGTGACGACACACAACATCTAATAGGCGTCATCGACGACCGAAAACCATTCGTAAATGGTTAACCGATTGGCAAAAAACACACAATTCTGAGGATTGCTCGCTGTGCTGTCCTGCACGATCCTCTGTGCGCGGCTGGGCGAGTGCGCCGTTCGGCGTTTGCCGGGGCCGTGGTTGTGGTGGGAACGGCTTGAATGATCCTAAATCATCGCGTCACGCGCATTTCGGTTGGTCTGTTGCTCCTGGTGCTCGCAGTTGTGGTGCTGCTGCCGGGCCTGACGGGCTTTACGAGCCTCGATGGCACAGTCAACGCGCGCTTCGCAGCAATCAACGCGCCCATTGACGGCGAGATCGGCCAGGCGCCGCCGCGGATCGGGACGCCTGTTGCGGAAGGGGAGACCCTGCTGACCATCGGCAACGAACGGGTCAATCGGGCAATTCTTGCCTCCTTGCATGCTGAATCGAAGACAGCGACCGATCGGGTCATCGCGCTCGAAAGGGAACGCAATGAACTGATTGCGCTCCGCGATCAACTTGCCGAGCGGCTCGAAGTATTCAAGACGGCGACAATAGCCAGCGTCGAACGAGAGCTTCGCATCCTGCAAAAGCGGGTTGAGGTCTCGCGTGCCCAGGACTCCGCCGCGAAGGTCGATCTCGACCGGCGTCAGGAACTGGAGGCGAAGGGGATTTTTGCACGCAAGATGGTGGAGGCGGCCGAAGCCGCAGGCGCTGCGACCGGCGGAGAAGTCGAGATCAGCCATCTGTCGCTGGAACTGCTCGAGCAGCGCCTGGCAGCGTTGCGCCAAGGGATCTTTGTCGTTGGCGATGGCCAGAACGATGTGCCCTATTCGCGTCAGCGCCAGGACGAAGTGATCGTGCGGATCAACGATCTCAACACCCGCATCGCTGAAAACAGGACACGTGCCGACGAGACCAAGCGCCAAATGCTTGAGGAGCAGAAACGCGTTCGCAGTCTTGAACTTGCAGACATCGCTTCACCCTTCGGTGGGGTCGTCTGGAGCCGCAACGTCGTCAACGGCTCCAATGTCATCCTCAACAACGAACTGATGCGCATCCTCGACTGTCGCGAACTCTTCGTCGATATCCTCGTTCCCGAAGTCGATTACGACGAGATCTATCCGGGGCGCGAGGCGGAGATTCGTCTCCTCGGGCGCAGCGAAGTCTTCAAAGGGAAAGTGCAGGCGGTCAAAGGCTCTTCTGCTGTTGTCGAAAAGGATAACCTTGCCGCCAAGGAACCGGAGGCCGACGAACGCGACGCCCAGATCCGCATTCAGCTCCTGCCGTCCGCCCTCAATTCGGACTTTGGCAATTTTTGTCAGGTGGGCCGGACGGCGCAGGTGCGCATCTCCAAGCATAGTTTCCAACTGGCACGGTGGATCAAGGGTCTGTGGTTCAACCTCTTCTAGCGCTGGCGCCCACGCTTCTGGTGATCGCCTTCTTCCTGCTCGGGCCGTCAAACTGGTCGCGGCATCAAAGCTGGGCGCGAGCCATCACCTGCGCCGTGGTCGGTGCCGTCGCGCTGCGCTACATGCTTTGGCGCTTCACCGAAACCGTGCTCCCCTATCCTGCTGATGGCGCCAACGTCTATTGGGTCTGGCTCGTCTTCATCATCGAGTTGCTTGCCTTTACCGAGGTTGTGCTGTTCCTCATTCTGATGAGCCGTTATGTCGATCGCAGCGCCGAGGCCGATCGCCTCGGAAAGGCGTTCTTCTCCCGTGATCAACACGACCTGCCGACCGTCGACATCTTCATTCCCACGTATAACGAGCCACTTGATGTGCTGGAGCGCACGATCGTCGGAGCCCTGGCGCTCGACTATCCGAAGGACAAGTTCAGAGTTTACGTCCTCGACGATGGCCGGCGTGAATGGCTGAAGGAATTTTGTGCGGAGCGGGGCGCGACCCACGTTACGCGGCCCGATAACGCGCATGCGAAGGCCGGTAATATGAACAGCGGGCTGCGAGCGAGCTCGGGTGACTTCATTGCCATTTTCGACGCGGACTTCGTGCCCTATCGCCACTTTCTCAAGCGTACCTTGCCGTTCTTCTCCGACGAGGCGATCGGCATCGTTCAGACGCCGCAGCATTTCTTCAACGTAGACCCGGTCCAGTCCAACCTCGGCCTGGAAAACATCTGGCCGGACGAACAGCGGCTTTTCTTCGACGAGATCGCACCGAGCCGCGACGTCTGGGACGTCAGCTTCTGCTGCGGCTCCTGCTCCATCGCCCGCCGCAAGGCGGTCGATGCAATCGGCGGGTTCCCAACGGAATCGATCACCGAAGATCTGCTCACGACGCTGTCGATGCTCAACAAGGGTTACAAGACCCGTTACCTCAACGAGCGCCTGTCGATGGGGCTGGCGGCCGAAAACCTTACCGGCTATTTCGTGCAGCGCGAGCGCTGGTGCCAGGGCGGCATCCAGACGCTCTTTCTTCACAATGGACCCTTGCGCGGGCCGGGCCTCACGCTCTTCCAGCGCATCATGTTCCTTCCCATGTCCTGGCTGGTGCAATACGTCGTCCGCCTGATCGTCCTGATCGTTCCAATCGCTTATCTGTGGTTTGGCGCATTGCCGTTGCATTTCACCGGCATTGCCGACTACGTCTCGAACCAGCTCCCCGTTCTGGCCGCATATTTCCTTTTGATGCTCTGGATCACGCCGACACGCTACCTACCGGTGGTTTCCAGCGCCGTTGGTACGTTTGCGACCTTCCGCATGCTGCCGACGGTCGTCTCCAGCCTGGTGCGACCGTTCGGCAAACCGTTCAAGGTCACGCCCAAGGGCAGCAGCAACGATGCGAACACCTTCGACGCTTACACCTTCACCTGGATTGCCGGCTTCATTGCGGTCACGGCTCTCGGTCTTCTGATCAATCTCGTTCCGGAGACGGCGCGGGTCCAAGGGTCGTTCTCGGCCATAGGCGCTGTCTGGTCAGGCATCAACATCGTCGTTCTCGTTATTGCCTCGCTCATCTGTTTCGAAAAGCCGCGCCGTCTGTTCCAGGCTTTCAAGCTGGACGAGCCTGCCAATGTCGATGGCACGCCGGGCCGCGTTGTCAGCCTCTCGCTCGACAAGGCCGTCGTGGCGGTGGCCAATGAGGCGCGCTTCCAATCGACCCAGGTGACGCTGAGACTTGACGGCTTCGAACCCATTCGCGCGGAATTCAGGCATGTCACGCAGCGGCGCGGCGACATCACCCGCTCCGGCGACGAGCGGCGTTACTACCTGCATCTCTACTACGACCTCAGCGGCGCCGAGCGCGACAGGATGATCGTCAAGCTCTACACCGGCCGCTATTCTCAAGACATTCCCGATATCGACAAGGTCGCCGTCTCGGTGAACCTGTTGCTTCGCGCCTTCGGGCGCACGCGCACCGTCTCATAAAGGCAGGCAGGGCACTGCGGTATTGTGACCGCATGCGGGAAACTCGATCGGTCGCGGCAAACCCGCGACGGTCGCCCTTTTGAGGTTGTGCGTCAGGGGCTCTCCGCTCAGCGGGGGAGTCCCGGCGCTTTCGGCGGTATCCATGACGGCGTGATTCTGCCCGCCACACACGCGACCAGCAACCTTTCGGACCCGGTCGAGACCGCCTGCATGCCCCATCAGATCGCATTTTTTGAAAGTGGTATTCGACTTCCAAATACCACTTGGCGGTTCTCGTAATAACTTTAGCCAGGGCGAAAAGACCCCGATTGACAGCGCGACTTTGACGGTCTTATCGTTAAGTCAAATAACTTGACTTAATAGTTCGATCAACGAAACCTGAGGGGGAATTCGTCATGACGGCAGTCGAGGAAATGCGGTTTTTGCGTCTGGCGCGGGAGGCCGGAAAATCGAGGGCGACCGCCGGGCGATGGCGTCTCGGGGCAGTCGCTGCAGCGCTGATGATGGTGGCAGCCACTGAAGCCCGCGCTGAATCCGTTCTCACCATGCACATCGAGGAACAGACGAGCTGGGTACAGAATTTCAACCCGTTCGACCTCGGCGGCCGGCGCCAGAGCACCATGGATTTCGTCTACGAGCCGCTGGTGATCTTCAACGACTATGACGGCGGCAAGCCGGTCTGGAGGCTGGCAACGGCCTACAAATTTGCCGACGATCTGAAGTCGATCACCTACACGCTGCGCGACGGCGTCAAGTGGTCGGACGGCAAGCCACTCACCTCTGCCGACATGAAGTTTACGTTAGAGATGATGCTGAAGAACCCGGCGGTCGATACGGTCGGCGTTGGTGAAACCGTTGCCTCGGTCGAAGCGCCGTCGCCGACGGAAGTGAAGATCAATCTCAAGGACGTCGATACGCACTTTCCAGAATCGCTTGCCGATTTTCCCGTCGTGCCCGAACATATCTGGAAGGATGTGAAGGACCCGCTCGCCTTCAAGAACGAGACGCCCGTCGGTTCCGGTCCGATGACCGAGATTCGCCGCTTCACACCGCAGGTCTATGAGCAGTGCCGCAATCCCAACTACTGGGATGCCGCCTCATTGAAGGTTGATTGCCTGAAGCTGCCGCAGATCTCCGGCAACGACCAGATGCTGGCGCTGTTGCCCGAGGGGTCGATCGACTGGTTCGGCTCGTTCCTGCCGCAGATCGACAAGACCTATGTCGGCCTTGACGCCGAGCATAACGGCTACTGGCAGCCGCCGGCCGAAACCGTGTCGTTCCAGATGAACCTCAAGTCGTCGAATGCCGGCAATGCCGAGGCCTTCAACGATATGGCGTTCCGCCGCGCCTTCAGCCTGGCAATGGACCGCACGGCGATGGTCGACATTGCCGGCTTTGGCTATCCCGTCGTCAACACCCATGCAAGCGGCCTGCCGCCGCGATTCGACAGCTGGCGCAACAAGGCAGCCGAGGGCACGCAGGACGAGTGGATGGCCTATGACATCGACAAGGCCAACAAGCTGCTTGACGACGCCGGCTACAAGAAGGACGGCGATGGTTTCCGCACCACACCGAGCGGCAAGCCGATTGCCTTCCCGATCATCGTCCCGAATGGCTGGACCGACTGGATCGATGCCGTGCAGATCGCAACCGAGGGCCTGCGCAAGATCGGCGTCAACGCGTCCGTTGCCACACCCGAATACGAGCAGTGGCAGAAGCAGATCCTCGACGGTACGTTCGAAGCGGTGATGAACTCGCGCGCCGACGGGCCGACACCGTTCCGCGGTTATTTCCAGTCGCTGTCAACAGCGTTTGGCGGCCGCATCACCAGCGCGCCGTCGCGCTATTCCAACCCCGAACTCGACAAGGTCTTCGACGACTATCGCCGCGCGACCACGGACGAGGAGCGCAAGACGCTGTTCGACCAGGTACAGGTGATCGTCGCCGACAACCTGCCGGTCGTGCCGGTGTTCAACGGTCCGACCTGGTACCAGTTCTCGACCAAGCGTTTCACCGGTTGGGTGACCAAGGACGAGCCGGTCATGAACCCGGAGGACCACGACAACAACCGGATGCGGCTGGTGCATCTGCTCCGCCTCAAGCCCGTGCAATAAGCGACAGCGGGCCTCAACGATGCGACTTTCCCGTCGACGGCTTGCCGTCTATTGCGTGGCGTTCCTTTTCGCGATCGTCATGAACTTCGCGGTTCCCCGGATGATGCCGGGCAGCCCCGTCGACAGCATGATCGCCCAACTCGGACCGCGGGCAACGCCCGCGGCCATCGAGGCGATCAAGGCGCGCTTCGGCGCGATCGAGCAACCGATCTGGCGGCAGTTCGTCGACTATGTCGTCGGGCTCGCCCATTTCGATCTCGGCGTTTCGGTCAAGTATTATCCGCAGACGGTGGTCGAGGTGCTCGGCCGGTCGGCCGGCTGGACGGCGTTCCTTGTCTTCACCGCCATCGTCTTCTCGCTCTGCGTCGGCGTACTGCTCGGCGCAGTCTCCGCCTGGCGTCGCGGCGGCCGTTTCGACAGTTTCGTTTCGCCCTTTTCGGTCGTGCTGATCGCGGTGCCGCCGGTGATCATTGCGCTTGCGACGCTGTTCACCTTCGGCGTCACGCTCCGGCTGCTGCCGGTCGGTTACGCCTATGATCCGAGCCTAGATCCCGGCTTGAACTTCACCTTCTTTAGCAGCGTCTTCCTGCATGCGGTCATGCCGGTGCTAACGCTCTCGCCCTATCTCATCGGCGAGTTTCAGACGACGATGCGCTCGAGCATGATTTCCGTGCTGGGCGAAGACTATGTCACCATGGGCCGCGCCAAGGGGCTGTCCGAAGCGGCCGTGATGTTCGGGTATGCGGCGCGCAACGCCATGCTGCCAGTGCTCACCAATCTCGCGCTGATGCTGGGGGCCGTCTTCGGCGGCTCGATCGTCACCGAGATCGTCTTCAACTATCCCGGCCTCGGTTTGACACTCTACACGGCAAGCGTCGCGCGCGACTATCCGGTCATCCAGGGACAGCTCCTGTTGATGACGATCGCGACACTCGGCGCCAATCTGCTCGTCGATATCATTTACGGCGTGGTCGACCCGCGCATCCGGGAGGGCAGGGCATGAATGCGGGTGTCTCCTTGTTCTGGCGGCAGAAGAAAGCCGTCGCCGGGCTCGTCATCATAGTCACGCTCTGCCTGATGGCGCTGTTCGCGCCTGTCATTGCGCCCGGAGATCCAAGCGAACGGGTCGGCCGCTCGCACCAGCCGCCGACCGTTGAGCACTACTTCGGCACGACGAAGATGGGACGCGACGTCTTTGCGCAATTCGTCTGGGGCGCGCGGCCATCGCTGGCGGTCGGCTTTGCCACCGGTCTTGCGATCACCGCGCTCGGCACCATCGTCGGCCTTGTCGCCGGCTATTTCGGTGGGCGCACCGATGCGACGCTCGATCTCGCCACCAACGCGGTGCTGGTCATTCCCAACATTCCCTTGCTGATCCTGCTTGCCTCCTTCGCCGGCACGGTCGGGCCGCTGGCGATCATGGCGATCATTGCGCTCACCTCCTGGCCCTGGGGGGCGCGCATGACGCGATCGCAGACCATGGCGCTCAGGCAGCGTGAATTCGTGGTGGCGGCACGCATGGTCGGCGAGCCGCACTGGCGCGTCATCTTCGTCGAGATCCTGCCGAATCTGGTGCCGCTGATCGGCATCAACGTCGTCGGCAGCATCATCTATGCGATCGTCGCCCAGACGACGCTCGAATATCTCGGTTTCGGTGATCCGCTCCGGGTAACCTGGGGCACCATGCTCTACAACGCCCAGAATTCCTCCGCGATCATGGTCGGCGCCTGGTGGGACATCGCCGTCCCGGCCGCCGGCATCGCTCTTGTCGGCCTCGGTCTCGCGCTGATCAATTTCACCTTCGACGAGATCGCCAATCCGCAGCTTCGCTCCGGTCCGGCGCTCAGCCGCTGGCTTCGTCTCACCCGGCTACGCCGCCGGCAACTGGAGGCGGCCCGATGAGCGACGCGCTGCTTCAGATCCGCAATCTCAACGTCGACTACCTGCTTGACGCAGGTGCCTTCCGCGCGGTCAACAACGTCTCGTTCGAGGTCAGGCGCGGCGAGCTCTTCGGCCTTGCCGGCGAATCCGGCTGCGGCAAGAGCACGATTGCCTATGCGATCACCCGCCTATCGAAGGCACCGGCCTGGGTCGCCGGCGGCGAGATCCTGCTCGATGGTCAGGATCTCCTCAAGATGCCGGAAGCTGCCCTTCAGACAGTCCGCTGGCGGCGGATCGGCATGGTGTTCCAGAGCGCCATGAACTCGCTCAACCCGCTGATGCGGGTCGAGGCGCAGTTCTTCGACGTGCTGCGCCGCCACACAGGCGCGACGCGGCCGCAGGCGCGCGCCCGGGCGGAAGAAATGTTCAAGCTCGTCGGCATTCCGGCGGGCCGTCTCGATGATTATCCGCACCAGTTCAGCGGCGGTATGCGGCAGCGGATCGTGATTGCCATCTGCCTCGCCTTGAAGCCGGAGCTGATCATCATGGACGAGCCGACGACGGCGCTCGACGTGGTGGTGCAGCGGGAGATCCTGGAGCAGCTTGTCGACCTGCAGCGTAGCCTCGGCTTCTCGGTGCTGTTCATCACCCATGACCTGCAGCTGATGGCGCAGCTCTGCCACCGCATCGGTGTTATGCTGAAGGGGCAACTGGTCGAGGTCGGCGACACCCACCAGATCAGCCGCGCGCCAACACATGACTACACGCGAAAACTCTGGGGCGCGATCCCGCAACTGCCGCACGCCAACCGCAGCCTTGGGGTCGTCGAATGAACGTGATGCCGGTCTCGAACACAACCTTTGACCAACAGGACGCGATCGTTCGCCTCACGGATATCAAGCGCACGTTTGGTGCCGTGGAGGCCTTGAGGGGGATCTCGTTGTCGCTGAAGCCCGGGCGGGCCTTGGCCCTCGTCGGCGAATCCGGCTGCGGCAAGACCACCTGTGCCCGCATTGTCGCGCGGCTCGATGTGCCGAGTGCCGGAACGATGCAGTTTCGCGGGGCCGACGTGACCGAGGCGGGGGACCGCGCCGCCGAGAAGTTGCGCCGCCGCGCGATCCAGATGGTTTTTCAGGACCCCTTCGCCTCGCTCAATCCGGTGTTCTCCGTCTACCATCACCTCGCGCGCCCGCTGCTTTTGCATGCCCACGCGAAGAACACCGGCGAAGCGAAAGTCGCAGTCGCGCGTCTGCTCGCCGATGTCGGTCTGGACCCCGATGTGACGGCGCGAAAATTTCCGCATGAACTCTCGGGCGGCCAGCGGCAGCGGGTCAACATCGCCCGGGCGCTCGCTGTCGGACCGGACGTGCTCGTCGCCGACGAGCCGACATCGATGCTCGACGTGTCGATCCGACTTGATATTCTGGAGCTTCTCGCGCGCATCAAGCGCGAGCGAAGCCTCGCCATGCTCTATATCACCCATGACATCGCCACGGCCGCCCACATTGCCGAAGAGGTCGTGGTGATGTTTGCCGGGCAGATGGTCGAGTGGGGCGAAACCAGCGCGGTCATTGGAGATCCGCGCCATCCCTATACCCAGCTTCTGCTTTCGGCCGTGCCTGACCCGGATCGCCCCTTCGTTCCGGGGCAGAGCGCCCGCTTCCTCGCCCATGCCGACAATGTGCGGCGTGCGAGCCGCCCGATGTCGGATGCGGTGGAAGAGGTATCGGTAAACCATTTCGTCCGTGCCCTTGGCCAAGCCCCGACGTGAGCTATGTGAACCAAGGACAGCCACCCCTCAAGAACAACCCGCCGGCCATTCGGCCGGCTCTCGAAATCAGTCTTCCATGGAGCCGCTTGATGACGTTTGCCGCCAAATCTGAATTCCTGCTGGAAACGCTCTGGGTCCCGGTCGGCACCGCTGACCGGTCCGTCTACGCGCTGACGCTGACCAACAATTCGGATCGCCCGCTCAAGGGCTTTCGCCTTGGCGTTTCCGGGCCGGCGCGCATCGATCCCGCAACCGAAATCGAGGGCGGGAAGTTGCTGGTTCGCTTGTCCAATTACGCGGAGTTCGCACCACCGGAAGGCTTCGAGCTCGCGCCAGGCGCCACTTGGACGCTCAAGGCGCACGGCATGAGCTACGAGCCGCGCCATTGGACCGATGGCGCCAACGCCGCCTTCCTGGTGCTTCCCGATGGCGCGATGGCGCCGGTTGCGGTGCTCGCCTCGCGGGCCCATGGCGACAATGCCGAACTGAAGCGCGGTGCTGCCGTCTATCCCGTGCCGAAGGTCGCTCCGGTTCCGGTGTCGATCGTGCCGTGGCCTGAGGCCGTCTCCGTTTCCGGCCAGCTCGTGGCGCCTCCGGGCCTTGATCTCACGGCGGAGGGCGACGAAGCGGCGAGCGCGGCGAAGGCTTTCACTGATCTGACGGCAAGCCTGTTCCCGATCGAGGGCATCGTCCGGCCAGAGGCCGAGGGCGGCTTTCCGGTTTCGCTGTCGAAGGCTGCCGAACTTGGCCCCGAAGCCTACACGATCCGTTTCTCGCCAGCCGGTGTTGCCGTTGCCGGCAGCACGCAGACCGGCATCCTCTATGGCCTGATCACGCTCGGGCAGGTGTTGCGCGGTGCGCGGCTTCATCCCGGCACCTTCGTGTTTCCGACGGGCGGGGAAATCAAGGACGAGCCGGCGCTGTCCTGGCGCGGCACCCATCTCGACGTCGCCCGGCAATTTTACAGCACCGCCGAAGTCGAGCGTTTCCTGCAACTGATGGCCTGGAACAAGCTCAACCGGTTCCACTGGCACCTCACCGACGACGAGGCCTGGCGCGTCGAGATCGACGCCTATCCGGCGCTGACGGAAATCGGCGCCTGGCGTGGCCATGGCCGCAAGATCCCGCCGCTGCTCGGTTCGGGCCCGCAGCCGACCGGCGGCTACTACACCAAGGCGGCGATCCGTCAGATCGTGGCGCTCGCATCGAGCCTCGGCATCGAGGTGATGCCGGAGATCGACATTCCCGGGCATTCCTATGCGATGCTGCAGGCGATACCGGAGTTGCGCGACCCTGAGGAAAAGGGCAGCTATCACTCGGTGCAGGGTTTCCCGGACAATTGCCTCAACCCGGCGCGCGAAGAAACCTACCGCGTGCTTGAGATCATCTTCGACGAATTGATCGAACTGTTCCCCATGCGGGCGATCCACGTCGGCGCCGACGAAGTGCCGCTTGGAGCCTGGTCGGGCTCGCCGGAGGCGCTCGCGCGGCTTCGGGCGCTCGCCGGGGACGAAGTTGCCGAAACGCATGCCAAGCGCCTGAACGTCGTCACCAACACCCATGGCGCCGATGAGATCGACGGATCGGGCGCCGCAGTGCTGCAGGGCGAATTTCTGGCGCGCATTCAGGCGTTCCTTGCGAACCGCGATTGCGTCACCGGTGGTTGGCAGGAGGCGGCCCACGGCAACGTCATCGACAAGGCGAAGTCGCTTTTGTTCGGCTGGCGCACCGTCGAGGCGTCGGCAGCGCTAGCCGAGGAAGGCTACGACATCGTCGTCTGCCCCGGACAGGTCTACTATCTCGACATGGCCAATAGCCCGGCCTGGTCGGAGCCTGGTGCCAGCTGGGCAGGCTGGTCCGATCCGGAAAGGCTCTACACCTTCGATCCGGTAGAGGGCTGGACCGATGCGCAGAAAAAGCACCTGCTCGGCGTGCAGTGCTGCATCTGGTCGGAACCGATGACCGATCGCGCCGTTTTCGATCGCCTCGTGTTCCCGCGGCTTTCGGCGCTCGCCGAAACCGGCTGGACGCGACCGGAGCGCAAGTCCTTCAAGCGTTTCGAAGCGCTCGTCGGGCTGATGCCGGTGCTTTACGGTTTTTATGCCGCGGAGTAATTGCGCGAGAGTTTCCAGTTTGCGTCTGGACTTGGCCAGACGATGGATTGGATAGGTGAACGGCGGCGCAAGCCGCCGTTTGTCGTTTGCAGATCGCCGCTTTCGGTCGGCCATGTGCGATCTGGATTTTCGTGCTTGTACGCTGGCGCGCGGCACGCAAGAGTGCGCATCGATCCCGCGACCACGACCGCGGAAATGTGCGTAGTACTTCCTGAGGCCAAGTTATCGATGCGAAGACTTCCTGGATTGTCGGCGATGAAGGTCTTCGAAGTGGTCGGCCAGACCCGCAGTTTCACGCGCGCGGCCGAGCGGCTCAACCTCACGCAAAGTGCCGTCAGCCGGCAGGTCCGCAATCTTGAGGACGAGCTTGGCGAAGATCTTCTCATCCGCCGCCATCACCACCTGGAATTGACGCCCGCCGGCGCCGAACTGCTGGCAACGATCCAGGAGGCGTTTCACAACATCGAGGTGTCGCTGCGCAGCATCACTGAGAAGAGCAACCAGAACCGCTTGCGGGTCAACGTCCCGCCGACCTTTGCCAAGCGCTGGCTGCTGCCACGCCTTGCCCGCTTGCGCGAGGCCCTGCCGGATGTGGACATCAGCATCAGCACCGAGGCTTCCGATACGCTTGCCGAGCGCGGGCTTCTCGACTGCGCCATCCGCTTCGGTGACGGCGAATGGCCGATGCTCGATACGAGCATTCTGATGACGGAGCGGCATGTCGTCGTCTGCGCGCCTTCCCTTCTGGAGGGAGCGAAAATCGACGGCCCGTCCGATCTTCAGCGCTTCTCCTTCTTGCACGTGCTCGCCTCGCCCGATCGGCGCTACCTCACCTGGCGGCACTGGCTGGACGCAGCCGGATTTCAGGATGTCGATACCCGCGGCGGCCTCGAATTCGACCTGCTTGATCTCGCGATCGAGGCGGCGTGTGCGGGCTTGGGTGTGACCGTCGCGGATCGTTCGATGGTTCGCAACCAGCTGCAGTCAGGGCAACTGGTGCAGCTTTTCGACGTCGAAGTCGAAGGTCACGAATCCTACTGGTTCGTCACCCGGCCGCAGTCCGGCGGTGACGGCAAGGTGGACGCGTTCCGCACCTGGTTGCTTTCGGAAGTGGTGGCCGACCGCGCTGGCTGAACCAAGCATTCCATTTTGGAATGCTCTCACCGAAAATTACTCGCTTGTGCCCTCGTCTTCATCGTCGCATCAATTTGGTGACGGATCCGATCGCGGGAGAGAGGTCGGGTCGTCGCTCGTGATGCTCTCTCCCGGCTAGCCCGCCTCCCGCGCCGCCTTTGGCGCATGGGACTGCGGCAAGAAAATCCGAGATGCCATGAGCTCCTATCGCAATTTCTCCGGCGGCCGCTTTATCGAAAGCACGTCTGCGGCCGTGATCGATGTTCGCAACCCGGCAACCGGTGAAGTGTTCACGTCTGTCCCGGCGGCCAGTGACGACGAGGCAAAGGCCGCGGTCGAGGCGGCGGTGAAGGCGCAACGTGGCTGGGCGGCGCTGCCGGCAATTCAACGCGGCGACGCATTGCGCCTACTGGCAGCGGTGCTCGAAAACCGGGCCGAGCGCATCGGTGCTGCCCTGGCGCTCGAGTCCGGCAAGAGCCTTGCCGACGCGACCGCCGAAGTGATCTATGGCGCCGAATTGATGCGTTACCACGCCGAATGGGCGCGCCGCATCGAGGGCGAGGTGATCGAGAGCGACAACCCCGGCGAAACGCTGCTTCTGAAGCGCGCGCCGATCGGCGTCGCCGCCTGCCTCATTCCGTTCAACTACCCGATCTATACGCTGGTCCGGAAGATCGCTCCGGCGCTGATTGCCGGCAACGCCGTCGTCGTGCGCCCGAGCAACAACACGCCGACCTCTGCATTTGCCGTTGCTGAAGCCATCGTCGAGGCGGGCCTGCCTGAGGGCCTCGTCAACATCCTGACGATGTCGCACGATGTCGCAAAGACGCTCTGCACCCATCCTGCCGTCGGCATGATCACCCTGACCGGCAGTGTGTCGGCCGGCCGTATCGTGCTTGATTATTGCAAGGAAAATATCGCCAAGCCGTCGCTCGAACTTGGGGGCAAGACACCTGTCATCGTCGAGCCCGACGCCGATCTCGATGCGGTGGCTCAGATGATCATCGCTGCCAAGACCGCCCATTGCGGCCAGGTCTGCACCAGTGCCGAACGGCTCTATGTCCATGAAAGCGTGCACGATCGGCTGCTCGCCAAGCTGCGCGAAGGTTTTGCCGCCCGCGCTTTTGGTGACCGCGCCGAGGATTCGAGCCGCATGGGGCCGCTTGCCAATGCGGCCGCACAGAAGCGCGTGCATGAGATGGTCGAGCAGGCGCAAGCAGAAGGCGGGAAGATCGAGGTCGGCGGCTATCTGCCCGACGGACCCGGCTATTTCTATCCGCCCACACTGATTTCCGGCTGCACCCAGGCGATGGAGATCGTGCGCGAAGAGGTCTTCGGGCCGGTGCTCGCGGTGCTTTCCTATGCGACTTTCGAAGAGGCGCTGGCAAAGGCGAGCGACCACCAGTTCGGCTTGAGCTCGGTGCTCTTCACCGAGAACTATCGCACCGTGATGCGGGCCAGCGACGCGATCGAGGCCGGCGAACTCTACGTCAACCGTTTCCCGGCCGACCCCTACCAAGGCTTCCATGCCGGCTGGAAACGCTCGGGCCTCGGCGGCGACGACGGCAAGCACGGCATGCTCGAGTTCACCCAGACACGCCTCGTCGTTCTGAAACACTGATCATTTGAAATGGCGCAATTCGCGAAACCGGAATTGCTCCGACACCCACATCAAGACCGGGCCGATGGCATCGCTCTCGCCGTCGGCCGGGGAGGAGACTACCCGTGAGCCTAACGATCGAATCTGAAATGTCAGCGCCAACCGTGTCGGCACGCAGCCGTTATCTTCAGCTGGCGCTGATCGTGATCGCCGCCGGCGCGATCTACCCGATCCTCTATTTGCGTCAGTCCTATCAGACGACGATGCTGGAGGTGCTGAAGCTGTCGAACACCGAGCTCGGCGTGCTCTATTCCATCCTCGGCACCAGCTTTCTTCTCGGCTACCTGCCGAGCGGCTGGCTGGCCGACCGCGTCCAGCCGCGCATCCTGATCCTCGTCTCTATGGTCGGCACGGGCCTGCTCGGCCTCTGGTACGCGACGCTGCCCAGCTATTCCGCCCTTCTCGTCATCTATTGCGGGTTCGGCGTCACGACCGGCCTGACCTTTTGGGCAGCCACGCTGAAGCAGGTGAAGCTGATTGCCGGCGCCAACGAACAGGGCCGCTTCTTCGGCGTCCTCGACGGCGGCCGCGGTCTCGTCGAGGCACTGCTTGCAAGTGTTGCCATCGCGCTCTTCGTCTTCACGACGGAAACGCGTGGCGCCGGGCTTGCCACCGGGTTCCGTGATGTCGTGCTGCTCTACGCCATCTTCTGCATCGTCGTCGGCATCGCCTATTTCGCCGTGTCGCAGCCGGTGAAGACCGACAGGACCGCGCGCAAGCGCGACGGAAATCTTCTCGCCGACATCAAGACGCTGCTCGCCATCCCCGAGGTCTGGCTGGTCGCAGCCATCATCTTCTGCGGTTACCATGTGTTCCTCGCGACCTACAGCTTCTCGGCCTATCTGCAGGAAGGCGGTTTCGGCATCTCGGCGGCGATGGCCGGCCTGATCGTCACCATCAAGCTCTGGCTGCGCCCGGTCGGCGGCATCGGCGGTGGATTGCTCGGAGACCGCTACGGCAAGACCGGCATCCTGTTCCTGAGCTTCATCATTGCGGCTGCCAGTCTCGTCGCGATGATCGCCCTGCCGGGCATGGGCTCAACGATCCTCTTCGTCGGACTGGTGCTCGTCGTCGGCCTCATCACCTATACGATCCGCGGCCTTTACTGGGCAATCCTCGATGATTGCCGGGTGCCGGCCAACATCACCGGTCTTGCCATCGGCATCATCTCGCTGGTCGGCTACGCGCCCGACACCTACCTGCCGCTGGTCAACGGATACCTCTCCGATACCTATCCAGGCATTACCGGCTACCAGTTCTATTTCGGCTACATCGCCGCCATCTGCGTCCTCGGCGCCATCGCCACCCTGGCGCTGATGGCCCGCCTCAAGAAGAAGGCATGATACACATGAAGATCGCGTCCCTTACGACCTACGCCGTCGCCGTCCCGCAGCCGCATGTGGGCGGCATGTACTGGATCTTCGTCCGCCTCACCACCGCCTGCGGCATCGAGGGCATCGGCGAAATCTACGCGACCTCGTTCCATCCGAGCGCCATGGCGCCGCTGATCGAGGACGTCTTCGAGCGGCATCTGCTCGGCCATGACCCGCACCAGATCGAGCGCTTCTGGCGCTCGGCCTATTCGAGCGGATTCACCCAGCGCCCGGACCCAACGATGATGGGCATCGTCTCGGGCCTGGAAATCGCCTGCTGGGACATCATCGGCAAGGCGGCAGGACGGCCGGTTGCAGACCTGCTCGGCGGCACCGTGCACGAAAAGCTCCGCGCCTATACCTATCTCTATCCGAAGAACGCTGCCGGCGAGTTCGATTTCAACGATCCGGATCTTGCCGCCGAATGCGCAGTCGAGATGGTCGAGATGGGCTTCACTGCCGTGAAGTTCGACCCGGCTGGTCCCTACACCAACTATTCCGGCCATCAGCTTTCGTTGGGCGTGATGGACCGTTGCGAGGAATTCTGCCGCAAGATCCGCGATGCGGTCGGAAGCAGCGCCGATCTGCTCTTCGGCACCCATGGCCAGATGGTTCCGTCCTCCGCCATCCGCCTTGCCCGTCGACTGGAGAAATACGATCCGCTGTGGTTCGAAGAGCCGGTTCCTCCGGGTCAGGAAGCGGCGATGGCCGAGGTGGCGCGCGCAACCTCCATCCCCGTATCGACCGGCGAGCGGCTGACGACCAAATACGAGTTCCAGCGCGTGCTTGAGCTGAAGGCTGCCTCGATCCTGCAGATGAACGTGGCCCGCGTCGGCGGGCTGCTCGAAGCCAAGAAGATCGCCGGCATGGCCGAGGCCTATTACGCCCAGATCGCGCCGCATCTCTATAACGGTCCGGTGGGTGCAGCCGCGTCAATCCAGCTTTCGGCCGCCACGCCGAACTTCCTCATCCACGAGGCGATCCTCGATTTCTCCGGGTTCCATGCCGACGTGCTGAAGACCAAACTCGTGGTCGAGGACGGCTACATCATCCCGTCGCGCGAGCCCGGCCTTGGCATCGAGCTCAACATGGACGTGGTCGAAAAGCACACGCCCTATACCGGCGAGCGCCTGCACCTGCAGATGGACAGCCGGCCCGCCGACGTGAAGGCCTTTGCGCCCGCGCGCGGGTGAACTCGGATATCAGGGACACGAGATGATCTACGACTACATCATCGTCGGCGCCGGCTCGGCCGGCTGCATCCTGGCGAGCCGCCTCAGCGAAAGCGGCCAGTACAACGTGCTTTTGCTCGAGGCTGGCGGCAACGACAATTCGTTCTGGTTCAAGATCCCGGTCGGCTACGCCCGCAGCTACTACAATCCTCAGGTCAACTGGATGTATTCGAGCGAGCCGGAGGCCGAGCTTCAGGATCGCAGCATCTACGTGCCGCGCGGCAAGGTTCAGGGCGGCTCGGGCTCGATCAACGCGATGATCTACGTGCGCGGCGCGCGCGACGATTTCGAGGACTGGAAAGCATCGGGCAATACCGGCTGGGGCTATGACGACGTGCTGCCCTATTTCCGTCGTCTCGAAACCCATGCGCGCGGCTCTTCCGAATGGCACGGCGGCGACGGCCCGATCCACATCACGCCGATGCGCGGCATGACGCATCCGATCACCGACGCCTTTCTCGAAAGCTGCGGATCGCTGCAGCTGCCGGTCAACGACGATTTCAATGGCGCTTCGATCGAAGGCGCCGGCGTCTACGACGTGAACACCAACAATGGCCGCCGATCGCATTCAAGTGCGGAATATCTGCGGCCGGCGTTGAAGCGTTCCAACCTGACGATCGAGCGCTACGCCCAGGCGGAAAAGCTGGTCTTTGCGGATGACGGGCGCGTCACGGGCGTCGATGTGCTGCAGAACGGCGAAAAGCGGCGGTTCACCGCGCGGCGTGAGGTCATCCTTGCCGCCGGTGCTGTCGGCAGTCCGCAACTGCTTCAGGTTTCGGGCATTGGCGACGGCCAGGCGCTGTCGGCACTCGGCGTCGAAACGCGGCGGCACCTGCCGGCCGTCGGCCAGAACCTGCAGGATCATCTCTGCGCAAGCTTCTACTACCGGGCCACGATCCCGACCCTCAACGACGAGTTCGGCAGCCTCTTCGGCCAGATGCGGCTGGGGCTGCAGTATCTCTTGACCGGAAAGGGCCCGTTTTCAATGAGCGTCAACCAGGCCGGTGGCTTCTTCCGCGGCAGGCCGGACGAGGAACGGCCGAACATCCAGCTCTATTTCAACCCGCTCTCCTACCGCATCCCCAAGGATCCGAAGGCCGGGCTGAAACCGGAACCCTATCCGGGTTACCTGATCTGCTTCAATTCCTGCCGGCCGACCAGCCGCGGCAGCATTTCGATCGCATCGCCGGACGCTGCGCAAAGGCCGTTGATCCGTCCGAACTACCTGACGACCGATCGGGATATCGACGAGGTGCTGCAGGGAAGCCGGCTGGTGCGACGGATCGCGTCGGGCGCGGCGCTGTCGTCGCTGACGGCAGAGGAAATTTCGCCGGCGCCTCTGGTGCAAAGCGACGAAGCGCTGCTGGGCTACTTCCGCGAAAACTCCGGTTCGATCTATCATCTCTGCGGCACCTGCGCGATGGGACCGGATGAGACGAGCTCCGTGGTCGACAGCCGCCTGCGCGTGCATGGCGTTCCGGGCCTGCGTGTCGTCGACGCGTCGATCTTCCCCAACATCACCGCCGGCAACATCAACGCGCCGACAATGATGGTGGCGGAGAAGGGCGCTGATCTGATCCTTTCGGACGCCGCTTAAGGAACCGACCCCACTGCGGATCGCCCGCAGTGGGAGGCTGCACCGGTGATTGACTCCCATACGTGAATTGCCATGGCCGGTCGGGCGTGGCTATACTCCCCTCACTTCATAGCCACCCACGTCTGGTGCCTGCCCTCCCGAACGATCGTTGCCGCCGTGCTCGACGCGGCAAAGCTGCGGCGTTTCGGCATTTGCAGGCATCGCGAGCCTGCGAGGGAGAGACGCATGCCGAGTTCCCGCTTGAAGACCCTGTCGATGACATTGCTCCTCGCATCGAGCCTCGCCTCCTGGTCGGCGCACGCCGCATCCCCGGAGCCTGTAAAGGCCGAGCATGGCATGGTGGTGACTGCGCAGCACCTGGCGTCCGATATCGGGGTCGCGGTCTTGAGAAGCGGTGGCAATGCCGTGGACGCCGCGGTCGCCGTCGGCTATGCGCTCGCCGTCACCTATCCGACCGCCGGCAACATCGGCGGCGGCGGCTTCATGACCATCCGCTTCAAGGACGGTAAGACGACCTTCCTCGACTTCCGTGAACGGGCGCCGCAAGCGGCGACCAAGACTATGTATCTCGACGACAAGGGCAATATTGTCAAAGGCGCGAGCACCGAGGGTTATCTCGCCGTCGGCGTTCCCGGGCCGGTCATGGGCTTCGAGACTGCGCGCAGCCGATACGGAACGAAGCCACTTGCCGAATTGATCGCTCCGGCGATCGCGCTTGCCAAGGATGGCTTCGTGCTGGAGCAGGGCGACATCGACTCTTTCGAGGGCGAGACCGAAAGGCTCGCCAAGGACCCGGCAGCGGCCGCCATCTTCCTGAAGGACGGTAAGCCCTTCGTCGTTGGCGAAACGCTCGTTCAAGCCGATCTTGCAAAGTCGCTTTCGAGCATCGCCGAAAAAGGCCCGGATGCCTTCTACAAGGGGGCGATCGCCGATCAGATCGCCAAGGCGAGCACAGAGAAGGGCGGGATCCTGGCGAAGGCCGATTTCGAGCGTTATGCCGTGCGAGAACTCGAGCCGGTCAAGTGCAACTACCGCGGCTATGACATCGTTTCCTCGCCGCCACCATCGTCGGGTGGTGTGATCATCTGCGAGATCCTGAACGTGCTCGAAGGGTATCCGATTTCCTACATGGGTTACGGCGCCGCAGACACGGTGCATGTGATGATCGAGGCGATGCGCCACGCCTATGTCGACCGCAACACCTCGCTCGGCGATCCGGATTTCGTCGAGAACCCGGTCGCCAAGCTCACCGACAAGACCTATGCCCAGGAGATCCGCGGCAAGATCGATCCGTTCCGCGCCGGCGTCTCAAAGGCGCTGATCCCCAAGGGCTTCGGCGAGAGCAAGGAAACTACGCACTATTCGATCATCGACGACGAGGGCAACGCGGTCGCGGTTACGTATACGCTGAACGGTTCGTTCGGCGCCGGCGTGGTGGCACCTGGCACCGGTATCCTGCTTAACAACGAGATGGACGACTTTACGTCCAAGCCGGGCGTGCCCAATCTCTACGGGCTGATCCAGGGCGAGGCCAACGCGATTGCACCGGGCAAGACACCGCTGTCGTCGATGAGCCCGACGATCATCTCGAAGGACGGCAAGCCCTTCATGGTGATCGGCAGTCCCGGTGGCGCGCGCATCATCACCATCACGCTCGAAGCGATCCTCAATGTCATCGATCATGGCATGAACATCCAGGAGGCGGTCGACGCGCCGCGCATCCATCATCAATGGCTGCCGGACAAGGTGTTCATGGAGCCCTATGCGTTGTCGCCCGATACCCGCAAGCTGCTTGCGGCCATGGGCCATAACGTTCAGATCGACGAAAGCTGGACGATCTGGGGGCAGGCGACCGGCATTCTCGTTGGCGGCGAGAGCCTCTCCGACATCGAGGCCGGTGGTGGCGCCCGCTATAACGGCGCCGTCGACAGCCGTATCGGCGCGGGCGCTGCGCGCGGGTACTAGCGCGTTTTGCGGAACGTCGGAAACTGAACGGGTGACGACCAAAGGTCGCCACAGAACGTGTCTCGGCGCACCTCTTCCGGCGCATTTGCACGCCCGATCACCGCCTGCTCGCGCGAAAAAGATTTGAAAGCGCTTTCGGTTGAATTTATTATAGTTTTCAGAGCGTGCGATCGCACGCGATCGTACGCTTTGGCCAAGCTTCATTCGTGGAGGTTGTCATGGCACTGATGGAAGGAAAGAAAGCACAGGACTGGATTAATCTGGTTCTTGCCCTCTGCCTGTTTGTCTCTCCCTGGATCATGGGTTTCGTTGTCGAAAGCGTTCCGGCCTGGAACGCCTGGATCGCCGCCGCCGTGCTCGGCGTACTGGCGATCGCGACGCTTGCCATGTTTGCGGAATGGGAGGAATGGGCAAGCCTCATCGTCGGGCTCTGGCTGATCGCTTCACCCTGGCTGCTCGGTTTCTCGACCAGTTCCAACCCCATGTGGACGCATGTCGTCCTCGGTGGGCTGGTAACTGCGCTCGCGGTCTGGGCTGTCTGGGATGAACGTCAGCATCCGCATGCGCATGCATGACGATGGGCAGAAGACATCGCGGCCCGGCGCCGCAGCGCCGGGCCGCGATCGGTCGTAATGCCCGCGTAATCTAATCTTTGCAGCTTCAGGCCCATGCAGATCCACGAAAATTGCGAAGCGGTTTTCGCCCGGGCTTGAGTCTTTTCAGTAAGCGAGATCATTTTGCGCGTGTCCGAGCGGAGCCAACCGATGCCTTGCAGATTCCATCCATTCCTGCGGTGCAGCCGGTGAGGACGTTCTGGCCGCGATCCCTCAAGCAGCGCCTCATCGCTCAGCTTTTGGTCCTGCAATTGGCGATCCTGCTCGCCTTCGGGCTCTCGTTCGTCAGCTTGCTGGTGCTTGCCGACGAGGGCGGCGTGCTTGTCAGTCCCGCGCCGGTCGAGGCTGCGTTCGACGCCATTCGAAGGGGCCCGGATGGCGGCTTGATGCTCGCAAGAACCGAGGAGATGGGGGACGTCCATGCCAGGCATCCGGATTTCTGGTTCATCGCGCGCAATGATCACGGAGAGACCGTGCAGGTGGGGAACATCCCTGCGATCTACCGGGGGATCAGCGCGAACCTCGACAAGATGACCTATTCGGATATTCGCGATGCGGGGGATCCATCACCCTACCTTGCCGTTCTTCGGCGCAGGTCGAATGCGGAAGGGGATTTCACGATTTTCGGGCAAGGCGAGTTGATGAGCCAATCGGCCCTCATCCTGCAGTTTTCGCGCTTTTCGCTCGCGCCGATGCTGGTGCTTCTCGCCATTGTGACGATCGCGGGCGTGCCGTGGATCGTCAACCGGGCGAGCCGCGGCATCTCGGAACTGGCGCGCGAAACCGAAGAAATCAGCATCGAACGGCGCAACTACCGACTGCCCGAAACGACCATTCCCAATGAGGTGAAGCCGCTGGTGCGGGGCATGAATGACGCGCTGCATCGGCTTGACCAGGCCTATGGTCGCCACCAGCGGTTCATCCTCGATGCGGCCCATGAGTTGCGGACGCCGGTTGCCATCCTCCAGGCGCGGCTGGATTCGCTTTCGGCGGGGCCAGAGCGGGACCGGCTGATCGCCGACTGCGAGAAGATCTCGGCACTTGCCGAGCAGTTGCTCGATCTGCAGCGCCTGGAGGCCAATGCCAAGCCGCTTGCCGCCGTGGACCTCGTTGAATTGTGCCGCGACGTGGCCGCCGATCTCGCGCCTCTGGCGATCGACGAAGGTTATGACTTTTCCTACGAGCCGAAGATCCAGAGATCGCTGGTTCAGGCCGACGCAGCCTCCCTCGCACGGGCCGTCACCAATCTGGTTCAAAACGCGATCGAGCATGCCGGAAACCGGGGAACGATTGTCGTTCGGGTGGAGCGCGAAGGTGTGATCGAAATCCTGGACGATGGTCCGGGTGTTCCGGAGGCGGAACGCGAGCGTATCTTCGAGCCGTTCTATCGCCTGAAGCCGCGCGACCGAGGTGCGGGCTTGGGACTCAATCTCGTGCTGCAGATTGCCAAGCGGCATGGTGCCGAGATGACGGTCTTGAACTCGCCGAGCGGCGGGGCGTGTTTCCGCATGGCGTTCTCCAGCCCGGTACCTGAACAGGCTTTGTCTTCCCGCGCAGAATCTGGAGCGCGGCCCTAGCCGTTTCGACGATCGACAGCTGCTGCTGCGAGGCGGGACATTCGCTCCCCAGTCCTTGACGGCTACCCGCCTCTCAAGGGGCAGAATTCCGGCTGGCGAAAATCTGATCTTCCACGCCATCTGCGGTCACGGCCCGATTGCGCACAGCCGAGCGCACGCCGGTCAGGTTCGATTGGATAATACCAATATCATACCAACTAGCGACTGTTCTTCGGTCTCGTCGCAACTTACATGCGTTATCTGTAAGAAATGTAACATAAATCATGCCAATTGGGGGCGTTGTTGCGGGCGATTTGCCATCGAGCCCTAGATCGGTGGTCATATTTTGGTATTGATAATACTGGCCTCATCACTATGGGGCCAGATCGGAAGTGATTACGGAACGCTTATCGGCCCAAGGGCAAGCAAGCCCAAGGGCAACCGGAAAACTGGGAGATATCAAATGAAGCCGAGTTCCATATTTGCCCTCTTGGTGGGGCCGACCGTACGTGCATCGGACGCGCCGCGTCCTGCAAGGGCCGGCAGCACAAGACGCCGCCTCATCGCGATATTGACGGCAACGGCGTGTCTTGTGTCGGTTGCTCCGGCCGGGGCCTTCGATCAGAACAACGCTGCCCGTATCAAGCAGTTGGTTGACACCGGCATGCAATATTACTGGTCGGGAGGCGACGTCAAAAAGGCGGAAGCCGAAGTTTTCAAGGGCATCACCTTGCACGGCAAGTACGATGTCGTGGAGGAGGCCTTCAAGGAAGCGTCGACGCTGGCGCCCGAGCGACTGGATTTTCAGTATGCCGTCGCCTCAACCCAGATCATCCAGAAGAAGCTCGACGAGGCGCGGGCGACGTTCCAGGGTATCCTTGATAAGGAGCCGACCGCATTTGATGCGCAAGCCTGGCAGGAGGCGATTGCCCGCATCCGTGGTGACGAGACCGGTGCGGGACTAGCCCACCAAGCCCTTGCTGGGCTCGATCGCGAGCGCGCGGAGGAGTATCGGAAGCGCTTTGTTCGTGCAGAACAGATCATGGCCGAAAAGCCGAACTTCGATGTCCCGACGGTGCCCGGCAAGGTCGTGGTCGTCGCCTTGGGCTATGCGCTGGCTGATGACGGCACGGCGCAGCAGCCTTTGCTCGACCGCCTCGACGTGACGCTGAAGGCTGCAGAGGCCAACCCGACAGCGCTGGTAATGGTGAGTGGCGGCGTCCCGAAGAACGGTGTTACCGAAGGTGACGTGATGTCCAAGTGGTTGGTGGAAAAGGGCATTAGCCGTGATCGCATCATCATTGAAGACAAGTCGAAGGACACGATCGGCAATGTGATCAACGCCGCCAACCTGTTGGTGCGACATCAGGCCGATACCGTGATCCTGGTGACCAGTTCGAGCCACATGCGCCGCGCCCGTACCGTGATGGAAGACGCGTTGAATCAGCGCGATCTGCCGACCGCCGTGCTACCGGTGAATGCACTGGACGCAGCGTCCCAGGACGAGGCGGCAAAGGTCGGGCCGGACGAGCGGCTGGTTATCTACCGTGACCTGATGCGTGTTTCGGGCGTCTGGGCCTATCCGGGGCTTCAGCAGTAGCCTTCGGCGCACGTCCGGAATAATCGAGGTTCGCGCGTCCCGTTCGGAGCTATGGGGCGCGCGAGCTACCGTCTATCGGTTCGGAATCTTTACGCGGCCAACGGTTGCGTTCCAAGAACCCCGGCGACCCGTCTACGATCGTCTCGCCAACTGGTGTTCGCGCCAGATCGTGAACAGTCCGGCGCCGACGACAATGAGCGCGCCGACGATCATGTTGTGGGTGATCGTCTCGCCAAACAGCATGACGGCGAAGATGACGTTCAGAACCAGCTGGAAATAGGTGACCGGCTGGACTTCCGCGGCCGGCAACAGCCCGTAGGCCTTGATGAGAAAGTAGTGGCTGAGCGTCCCGCAGACGCAGAGCGCTGCGAGCGCGAACCAGTCGGAAGGCTTGACGTCCGTCCAGTAGAACGGGCCGACCAGAGAAATCGCGAGCGCGCCGACGACACCGGCGTAAAACAGGCTTGTCACGGCGGAATCGTCCCGGCTGACCGCTCGCGTGGCGATGCTGTAGAGCGCAAACAGGACCGAGGCTGCAAGCGGCAGAAGCAGGGACGTGTCGAACTGCACATCCACGGGATTGATGATCACCAGAACGCCGATGAGGCCAACTACGATTGCCGCACCGCGTCGCCATCCGACGACCTCGCCGAGAAGCGGTATCGAGAGGATGGTGATGATCAGCGGTGTCGCCTGGAAGATCGACTGGCTCATCGCGAGCCCGGCGTGGACATAGGACACGACGATGACAACGATTTCCGCGACCAGCAGCAGGCCGCGAACGATCTGCAGCCAGGGATGACGAGTTTGCGCGGTTTTGCGAATCCCACCCGGTGACGATGCAGCGAATGCAAACACGAAGAGCGCGAAGGCCCAGAACCTTATCATGGTGATGAACAGGGCAGGGTATCGATCGCCCAGATACTTGGTGATGGCGTCCTGGCCAGCAAAAATGCAAATGGCAAGGAAGGCAAAAATGTAACCGCGGGTCTTGGGGCTCATTGCACTACAAACTTAGGAATCGCTGACCGCTTCATTAGCACAGTCTTTGGGTAAGGGTGCGTTGTTGTATCGGTGAAGTCGACAGCGTGTCTATCCGAACGGCAAGCAATTGTCGGAAGACAACGCGTTGCCCCCGCGGTCCCAGTAATTTCATGAGGTCAGCGAGAGGCTCGCTAATGTTCCTGTGCGATCGCGACGCCGAACAGCTTGCCAGCGCATCGAGCGTTCACCTCCGCCTGCCGATGCCGAGGCGACCTCGGCCGAGGCGACCTTGTGGTGCCCGAAGTGGATCCAGCCGGCGCTGCCTGAAGGGGTCGTGTGTCAGACCAAGGTCGATCCGGCTGCCAGCCGCGCGACACCCTCCGGGTCGTGAGCCGGCAGCAGGATCGTCGGTTCGTCCGCAGCAAACCGGCGGATCGCCCGCAATGTCGAAAGGGCGGTCGCTGGGTCGTTGGTGACGCCATCCGTCTGTTCCGCGAGCAGGGTTGCCTGCGAATAGGTCGCATCGCCAGCCAGGAAGTAGGTGAACGCATCACCGCGCACGATGACGGAAACGTGGCCGGCGACGTGGCCAGGTGTCGGCACGAGCAGGATCCGACCATCGCGCGTGATCGGGTGGGAAGCGGCAAAGGGGCCGACGGCCGGGCCATCCATGTCCACCAGGTCCGGCCGCAGCCAGATCGGCCAGCGTTGTGGCAGGCAACCCGTCATCATTCCCCTCAGGCCGATCGATACGGCATAGTTTGCACGCGGCCCGACGATCCGGCTGCGCGGGAAGTGGTCGAGCCCCCCGGTGTGGTCGTGGTGGAAGTGGGTGAGAATGACGGTTCCGACGTCTTCGGCCGGATCGAGCCCCATGGCGAGCAGCCGTGAGCCCACCTCTTCGTGGGGCGCAACGCGGATCTGGACCTGCTTGTAGAACGGGTTCCAGCCCGGAAGATAGCCCGGCACCGAGTTGCGCCAGGTGTCGCCGGTATCGACGAGAAAGCGGCCCTCCGGATGCTCGATCAGGAAGCACAGGATGGGCAAGGGATCGATCCAGTGCGGGTCGCGGAAAATATCGATCTTGCGTCCGATGGCGCCGCGGCCTTCGCGTCCGGTACGCTGGGCTGACTTCATGCGGGCCTTGCCCGTTTCGATCGCCGTCACTCTGATCATGGTTGCCTCCATAAAAAGAACGGTTATTCGTTTTAATATTTTCTGCACCTCTTTTAAAGAGGGAGCGTTCGTTTTATTTTGTGCGGATGCCGAAGATATCAGACGAGAAACGAGCCGCCCGTAGGGCGCAAATTCTAGAAGCAGCCTGGATCTGTTTTCAGAGGGATGGGCTTCACGCCACGACGATGGACCACATCATCCGTGCGTCCGGCCTGTCGGCCGGCGCCGTCTACTCCTACTATCCAAGTAAGGAGGAGCTGATCCTCGCCGCGGTCACCACGTCTCTGTCCAGCCTCTCGGCGATCGTTGCGCCATTGCTGCATGCCGAGCCGCCGATCGACCCCACCCAACTCGTCGGCAAGATCACCGGGGCCATAGATAGCTTTGCGAACCGGGATGGCTTCGATCTGAAGCGTATCGCACTGCTTGGCTGGAGCGAGGCGCAACGGAGTGAGCAACTGCGGGCAGCGATGAAGCGCTTCTACGTCGATTTTCGCAGCGATCTCGCCGGCGCGCTAAAGCGTTGGCGTGACGAGAGAACTGGCGCGCACCACGATGCGGACATGGATATGGCCGCCGCTTTGCTGTCACTTGTGCTCGGCTATGTCGTGCAATCCGCTGTTATCGGTGACGTGTCGTCGCAAGGCATGGTTCGCGGTCTTGCGCAGCTGGAACGGACTGCGGTTTAAGGTCTCGCGCTGCTCCGGAGTAGGCATTGCGGCCAGCGTTGGCCGGAACGGGCGTTTCCTTTGGCCAAGATTTAGCTCTTTCAATCGCTCCTCGTTTGCCCTAGAAGGCGCCCCGTAATCCGGTCGCAGCCTACCCGGTCAAAACAAGGACACCTATCATGAAGACGATCGTCATCTGCTCCGGCGGATTGGACTCGGTATCGCTTGCCCACAAGGTCGCAGCCGAGCATGAACTCATTGGACTGCTCTCCTTCGACTACGGACAGCGCCACCGCAAGGAACTGGACTATGCCGCTGCCTGCGCAACGCGGCTCGGCGTTCCCCATCAGATCATCGACATCCGCCCGATCGGCGCCCATCTCACCGGATCGGCACTGACGGACGATGTCGACGTGCCTGACGGGCATTATGCCGAGGAAACCATGAAGGCGACGGTGGTTCCGAACCGCAACGCCATCATGCTCGCCATCGCCTTCGGGCTGGCGGCGGCGCAGAAGGCGGATGCGGTGGCCGTCGCCGTGCACGGCGGCGACCATTTCATCTATCCCGACTGTCGCCCCGGCTTTATCGACGCCTTCCAGGCGATGCAGAACCACGCGCTCGATGGCTACGCCAATGTCACGCTCTATTCGCCCTATGTGACGATCTCGAAGGCGGATATCGTCACCGACGGTGCAAGCCATGAGACGCCGTTTGAAGACACCTGGTCCTGCTACAAGGGTGGCGTTCGCCATTGCGGCCGCTGCGGCACCTGCGTCGAGCGGCGCGAAGCCTTCCACCTTGCCGGCGTTGCAGACCCCACCGACTACGAGGACCCGGATTTCTGGATGGCGGCGACATCGGCATTCGCTGCCGAGGAGGTGAAGTGATGTTCCGGATCACCAAGGAATTCCATTTCTCGGCCTCGCACCAACTGAAGAGCCTGCCGGCCGATCATCAGTGCGCGCGGCTGCACGGCCACAACTACGTTGTCGAGGTCGAGCTTTCGGGAGCGGAACTCAACGAGCATGGCTTCGTGCGCGACTATCACGAGCTTTCGCCGCTCAAGCGCTATATCGACGAGAGCTTCGATCATCGCCACCTGAACGACGTGCTCGGGCATGACCGGGTGACGGCCGAGTGTCTCGCAAAGCACTTTTATGACTGGTGCAAGGCAAGGCTGCCGGAAACCTCGGCGGTACGGGTCAGCGAAACGCCAAAGACCTGGGCGGAATACCGGCCATGACCGGGCCGGGCGAAACGCGCATCCGCGTCAGTGAAATCTTCGGGCCGACGATCCAGGGCGAAGGCATTCTGATCGGGCTGCCGACCGTGTTCGTGCGCACCGGTGGCTGCGATTATCGCTGCAGTTGGTGCGACACGCTCCACGCGGTCGACAGCGCGTACCGCGAGCAATGGCTGCCGATGTCCGTCGAGGAAATCTGGCAGGAAGTCGCCAAGCTTTCCGGAGGCAAGCCGTTGACGGTGTCGCTCTCCGGCGGCAATCCGGCGATCCAGCCGCTCGGACCCCTGATCGCGCGTGGACGGGAGGAGGGCTACCGCTTTGCGCTTGAGACCCAGGGCAGTCTCGCCAAGGATTGGTTCGCCGATCTCGATGTGCTGGTGCTGAGCCCAAAGCCGCCGTCGAGCGCAATGGAGACGGATTGGCATGCGTTCGACGACTGTCTTCGGGCGGCTGCGGGCGGACCGCAGGTCGCGTTGAAGATCGTCGTCTTCGACGAGCGCGACTATGGCTACGCGCGCGACGCCGCGGCCCGCTACCCGCATTTGCCGCTCTACCTGCAGCCGGGCAACCACACGCCACCGCCGCCCGATGATGACGACGCCACCGTCGATATCGACGGTATCATCGACCGCATGCTCTGGCTTGTCGGCAAGGTGACGGAGGATCGCTGGTTCGAAGCGCGTGTCCTGCCGCAGCTGCATGTGCTGCTCTGGGGCAACAGGCGCGGGGTGTAGCGCGCAGACCTCGCCGTCTGCCCGCTGGCTCTTGGTTGGACACGGGCAGGCAGCTATGGTCCGGATGATGGAGTCGGGTGAGGGGGCGTTCATGCAGCTGAAGACCAAACGTGTCTATGAGCCGAAGTCCGATGACGACGGCATGCGCATCCTCGTTGATCGCCTGTGGCCGCGCGGTCTCACCAAGGCCGATGCCGCCGTCGACCTCTGGCTAAAAGAGATCGCGCCGACGACGGAACTTCGGCGGTGGTTTCATACTGGCGAGGGAAGCTGGGAGGAGTTCCGCGAGCGCTATCTCGCCGAACTCGACGGAAATCCTGCTCCAGTCGAGCAACTGCGGCAGCGCATCGAGGAAGGGCCGGTCACCCTGCTCTTCAGCGTCAAGGATGAGGCGCAAAATCACGCTGAACTGCTCAAGAGCTACATGCTGAAACGCCTGTAGCGTCGACTGACGGACCGGCATGCTGCGTGCGTTCGCAGCTCCACAACGAAAGCGCGAAAAATTCTTGATTGTCGCTGTCGGGATCGGAAGCCGCCATGCGTCTTAATCTCGACGGCGGTGTTCAACCGCACTGACAACAAGGAGATTGAGAATGTTTCGGACCGCTTTGATCGCTGGCGCCCTGTTCATGTCCGGCACGGCCCTTGCCGAGGCTGAGACCGTCGAAGTCAACGGCATGAAGATGTACTACGAGGTTTCGGGCGAGGGCGAGCCGCTGGTCGTGCTGCACGGTGCCTACATGAACATTCCGTCCATGGGCGCGATCATTCCGAAGCTTGCCGAAACCCACAAGGTCTATGCCGTCGAGTTCCAGGGACACGGCCGCACCAACGACATCGACCGGCCGATCACCTACCCCAATTTGGCGGACGACGTCGCGGCCTTCATGGATGCGGTGAAGCTGGAGAAGGCCGATGTCTTCGGTTATTCCATGGGCGCCGCCGCCGGTCTGCAGTTGGCGATCCGCCATCCGGAGAAGGTGAACAAGCTCGCCGCCGCATCCGTCGCCTATGATGCCGAAGGCTGGCAGCCGGAGTTCAAGGCGGTGATCCCGCAGATGACGGTCGAAATGCTCGTCGGCCTGCCGTTCGCTGATGATTACCGAAAGCTCGCGGTCGACCCCAACGGTTTTCCGGAACTGGCCCGCAAGCTGATCCAGCTTGAGAAGGAGCCGATGGCCTGGGAGGCAGACGTCAAGACGCTGAAGGCGCCGGTGCTGATCATTGCCGGGGACGCGGACGTCGCAACGCTCGAGCACAATGTCGCGCTCTTCCGTCTTCTCGGTGGCGGTGCCATGGGCGACATGGGCAAGCCGCTCTCGCCCTCGCGCCTCGCCATCCTGCCGGCGACCTCGCACACCGCCGTCATCAACCAGACGGAGCTGCTGGAGGCCTTCATCGAACCGTTCCTGAAGGGCGAGACGCCGAAGGGCATGTTCCCGTAACAAGGACGGACGGCGCCACCTCCCGGTTGGCGCCGTCTTTCTCGTTTCGGAAACATGGCTCTAGCGCAGACGCCGACCCTCGGCGTCGAAAACCAACGCGGCTGCAGGATCGAAGCGTGCGGCGATGGTATCGCCGGACTTCAGGCCGCGGCCGTTCTTCGTTTCGATGATGATCAGTTCGCCATCTCCATGTCGAGCATAGGCGAACGTCTCTCCGCCGAGATGCTCCAGCATGTCGATCGTCAGATCGAGGCTTGCCGAACCGGTTTCGCCGAAATGCTCGGGGCGAATGCCGATCGTCACAGTGCTTCCGGGCGCTGCATCCTTGACCCTGACCGGAATGATCGCGTTGCCCAGATCGGGCAGGCGGACGTGCGTTCCACCGGCCTCGACGATCCCTTTGAGAAAATTCATCTTCGGCGAGCCGATAAAGCCGGCGACGAAGAGATTGGCGGGATCATCGTAGAGGTCGAGGGGGGATCCGACCTGTTCGACCACGCCGCCACGCATGACGACGATCTTGTCGGCGAGCGTCATCGCCTCGACCTGGTCGTGGGTGACGTAGATGATCGTGGTTGCAAGCTTCTTGTGCAGCCTCGCGATCTCGATGCGCATATGCACGCGCAGTTCCGCATCGAGATTGGAGAGCGGCTCGTCGAAGAGGAAGATCTTAGGATGGCGCACGATCGCCCGGCCGATCGCCACGCGCTGGCGCTGCCCGCCCGAAAGCTGCTTCGGCTTGCGGTCGAGCAGCGGCCCGAGCTCGAGAATGTTGGCCGCTTCGCCAACGCGTTGCTCGATCTCGGCCTTCGGCACGCCGGCAAAACGCAGCGCGAAGCCCATGTTCTCTCGAACCGTCATATGCGGATAAAGCGCATAGGACTGGAAGACCATGGCGATGCCGCGTTTCGACGGGTCGACATCGTTCATCCGCGCGCCGTCGATCGTGAGATCACCCGACGTGATCTCCTCGAGTCCCGCAATCATCCGAAGCAGGGTCGACTTTCCGCAGCCGGAGGGGCCGACGAAGACGACGAACTCGCCGGACCTGATGTCGAGATCGACGCCTTTGATGACCTCGAAATTGCCGTAGGATTTTCTGACGTCGCTGAGTTGCAGTTCGCTCATGCAGCCGCCGCCTCTTGGACCGTCGCCGTCAGTTCTAGTCTCACGGTGCCAAGTCGCGTCGACGTGACCGTGACCGCGATGCCGCCGGCCGCACCGGTCGTCTCCAGCCAGAAGCCGGTCGAGCCGCCCTGGAAGATCAGGCGCTCCGGTCCGAGCAGTCGCGCCGGGCCGGTGACGGTGACATCGATCGCATCGTTGAGGAAGGGCAGGACGTTGCCGACCTGGTCGAGGGCCCGCACGATCACGCGCACGCTGTCGCGGCCCTCGGCGCGAAGCGTCTTGGTGTCGGCGACGACATCGAGCGTCGTCGGTACCGGGCCGGCGACCATGCGCAGGTGGGCGACAGCTTCGCCGTCGATGAAGCCGGTGAACTCTGCGTCTTCCCACTTCATGCCCCAGACACCGAGCTCGTCCTTGGTGAAGTGACGATGGTCGATGACGACGGGCGGATGCGGCAGATGCGGGAAGTTTTCATGGTCCGGGCCGACGCGCTTGACCAGCGAGCCGTATTTCAGCTCAACCTCGTCGCAATTGGTGAGCACGATCAGCGGCAGCACGCCGCCGATGTTGCGCTCACCGCGCGCCCAGAAGGTCACCGGCTTCATCACCACCTCTTCTGCCGGCGCGCACTGGCTGGCATAGACATAGGCTGCGAATTTCGGCTGACGGAACATGTCCATGACGCCGTGATAGCAGATCCGGTCGCCGGAGCCGAAGTCCTTGTGGGTGTTGTAGTCGAACATGCACCAGCCGACAGCGCCGGAAATGCTTGCGTCGCCGTAGGCGGCGTTCAGCACTTCGAGATGCCGGCGTACATGTTCGGCCTGGCGCTGCTCCTGGTCGTAGATCTTCGTCGGATACATGTGGCCGCCGAATTCGGTGATCATGTACGGCACCTTACGCTTGAGCCCGGTGCATTCCTCCTGCGGCCTCAGCGCCGTCCGCGGGCGGTTTGCCCCCGGCAGTTCCTCGTTGCCGAGGATGAAGTCGTTCATCGTGTAGACGTCTTCGAGCAGTTCGCTGTCGGTGATGTAGCGTACGCCGCCGGTCTGGCGCGTTCGGTCCAGTTCATGCGCCAGGCGGTTGGTTTCGACGTAGAAATCATGCGAGTCCTGCGATTCATTGATGCGCACACCCCAGATGATGATCGAGGGATGGTTCCAGTCGCGCTCGATCATGCGGCGAACGTTCTCGATCGCCTCCTGCTTCCAGGCCTCTCCGCCGATATGCTGCCAACCGGGAATTTCTTCAAAGACCAGCAAGCCGATCCGGTCGCAATGTTCGATGAACCATTTGGACTGCGGATAGTGCGATGTGCGCACGAGATTGCAATGCAGCGTGTTTTTCAGGATTTCCGCATCCCGCTCCTGCGCCGTCTGGCCCATGGCGTAGCCGACATAGGGGAAGGCCTGGTGACGGTTGAGGCCGCGGAGTTTCAGCGGCCGACCATTCAGCTTGAAGCCGTCGATGGTGAATTCGGCGGTGCGGAAGCCGAAGCGCGATGAAAAGCGGTCGCTGCCGCGATCGCTGCGAAGCTGCGCTTCGATCTCGTAGAGAACCGGATTGTCGATATCCCAGAGCGAAAGTCCGGTGAGCCCGGTGATCTCCAGGTTCACGCTCTCGCCACGGGTTTCGCCGGTCGCTTCCGCCAGCACCTTGCCATTGGCGTCCTTGAGAAGTGCGGTGATCGCACCGGCAAAGGCGAGCCCTTGCGGGTTTGCGAGGTCGCAGCGGATCGCAACGGACTTGGTGTCGCTGAGCGTGTCGCGGGTCTCGATCTTGATGTTGGCGATCGAAACCGCGTCGGTGACCTTCAGCCAGACGTCGCGATAGATGCCGGCATAGGTCAGATAGTCGATACGGCCGCCGAAGGGCGGGATCTCGGGGTTCTCGCTGCCGTCGATCTTGACGGTGATCAGGTTGTCGCCCTCGCGCAGCTTGTCCGTCAGCCGTGCCTCAAATGGGGTGTAACCGTCTTTGTGCGCGATGATCTCTTCGCCGTTGAGGTAGACGACGGCATCGGCCATGGCGGCGTCGAACACCAGCGAGACCTCGCGGCCGTGAAATTCGCGGCGCCAGGAAAGCACCTTCTGATAGGTGAAGGCACGCTGATAGGATGTCTCGTCGAAATAGTTGAACGGCAGCTCCACCGCATTGTGCGGCAGGCTGACAGCCTTGCCCGGCAGCAAGCGGCCAGCATTTGCGGCGTCGAAGCTTTCGGAGAAAACCCAGCTATTGTTGAATGGAGTAACAGAACGCATGATCATTCCTATTTGACTGAGCCCAGCATTCCCTGGACGAACTGGCGTTGCATGAAGAAGAAGACCGCGAGTGTCGGAAGCGTCGCGAGAATGGTGCCGACCATGACGACGCCGTAGTCGGGGTAGTAGGCCGAGGCGAGCGAGGAGATGACGAGCGTGATCGTCTTCTGTTCGTTCGACTGGAGCACGATCAACGGCCAGAGATAGTTGTTCCAGGCGGTCATGAAGACGATGATGAAGGCGGCGGCGTAGGTCGAGCGCATGACGGGGACGTAGATGAACAGAAAGATCTGCCACTCTTTCAGCCCGTCGACCTTGGCGGCATCGCGAAGTTCGGATGGGAAGGCCTTGGTGGTCTGGCGGAAGTAAAAGACAATGAAGGCCGAGCCGATCGTCGGCAACACCACGGCAAGGTGGGTGTTTATGAGGCCGGCCTTGCCCATCATGATGAAGAGCGGGATCATCAGCGCCGCAAACGGGATCATCATCGTCAACAGAAGAGCGCTGTAGATCCGGTCGCGGTGGCGCGAGCGGAACATCTCGAAGCCGTAGCCGGCAAGCGACGAGACGGCGAGGGTGAGCACCGTCGCCAGGATCGCGATCTTGGCCGAATTCCAGAAGACCAGCGGCGCGTTCACCTGCGTGAAGAAGGCGCTGATGTTGGCGGCAAGCGCGCTGCCGGGCATCATCTTGCCCTTGATGATGTCGATCGACGAATTGGTCGCGCCGAGCAGCATCCAGACGAACGGAAAGATCGAGAGAAAGGCCATCAGCCCGACGAAGCCATAGGTGAAGGCGGCGGTTGCGATCTGAACGGGGTTTTTCATCGGTCGCGCTCCCTGGCTGCGAAGAACTGGACGCAGGCAAGCAGGGCGACGAGCACGACGATCACATAGGAGACCGTCGCCGCGTAGCCGAAGTTCGGCATGAAGCGGAAGGTCAGGTTGTAGATATAGAGCGATAGCGTCAGCGTCGCGTTCGACGGCCCGCCCTTGCCTTCGGTCAGGTTGTAGACCTCGTCGAAAAGCTGGATGGTGCCGATCGTCGAAATGACGGTCGTGAACAGGATCACCGGTTTCAGGAGCGGGATGGTGATGTGGGTGAAACGCGCCCAGGCGGGCACGCCGTCGATGCGTGCCACCTCGTAGATCGACTTGTCGATGTTCTGCATCGCCGCGAGGTAGAAGATCATGTTGTAGCCGGTCCAGCGCCAGGTAATCGCGAGAATGACGAGAACCTTCGCCCAGAAGGGATGCGTCAGCCACGGGATCGGCTCGCCAATGACGCCGATCGCCTCAAGCGTCGCGTTGACGATGCCGTCATGCGCGAACATGCCCTTGAAAAGCACCGAATAGGCGACGAGCGAAGTGACGCAGGGCAGGAAGATTGCCGTGCGGAAGAAGCCGCGGCCGACGAGCTTGGGATTGTTGAGCAGCGACGCCAGGATCAGCGCCAGAAGGATCATGATCGGCACCTGCACGACGAAATAGGTCAGCGTGTTGGTCAGTGCCTTGATGAAGACCGGGTCGTTCCACAGGCGAACGATGTTGGAGAAACCGGCAAACTTCAACATCATACCGCGGCCGGACTGGAACGACATCCAGAGCGACCAGAGGATCGGGTAGATCATGAACAGCGCGATCAGCCCAAGCGCCGGCGCGACGAAGAGCCAGCCATTGACGTTGTAGTATCGGCCGATGCCGCCGCGGCGCGCGAGAGCCATCATCATCCTCGTGGAAAACAGGAGCCGTTGGCCGTGGCATTGTCGCCACGGCCAGGTGCGGTCAGTCGCGGGAGCGATTACTGGATCTGGGCGCTGACTTCGGCGTCGATCGCCTTCAGAACCTCATCAACCGGCGTTCCCTGCGTCAGGGCCGGCAGTTGCGCGGTGACGGCGGTGTCCGCCTCGTTGGTGAAGACGCCGTAGTTGACCGAGGGCACCTTCGCCAGCCAGTCGGAGAAGTTCTGCCAGACCTTTTCGCCGCCGAAGAAGGCATCGGCTTCGCCATAGGCCGCACCGCCACGCGCGGCGAGCAGCGAGCCGACGGCGCCGCGGTCCGTGAGGATCGTCTGGTAGAAATCGACGTCCTTGGCATAGACTTCGTTGAGGAAGTCGATCGCTTCGGCCTTCTCAGCCGAGCTTTCAAGCACGTACCAGCTCGAGCCGCCGAGGTTCGACGCGTGCGTCGCGCCGCCGATCGACAGTGCCGGGAGCGGCGCCACGCCCCACTTGCCCGATTGGTCCGCCTGCGCCTTCACTGTGCCGGTAATCCAGACGCCGGTAATGACGCTGGCGACGTCCCCTGAGGTGAACGTTCCGACCCAGTCGGCCCAACCGGCGGCCGGCTTGTAGATGTTGGCGGCCATGATCTTGTTGATCGTTTCCAGCGACGCCTTCAAGGCGGCGTTGCCGGTGATGTTGGCCTTGCCTTCCTTGTCGAAATACCATTGCCCGGCCGATTGCATCATGATGCGGACAAGCCCGGCATCTGTCGGGTCAAAGCCCATCATCTTCTTGCCGGTCTTGGCCTCCACCTGCTTGCCGATCTCGATGAAGCGATCCCAGGTGATGCCCTGCATGTCCTCAGGCTTGAAGCCGGCCTGCTCCAGATAGTCCTTGCGGTAATAGAGGCCGGTGACGCCGGAATCGAAGGGCATGCCGTAGACTTGCCCTTCAAGCGTCATCAGCTCGACCTTGTAGGGAGCAAAGCCGGAATAATCGACGGTGCCGGACAGCGGCGCGAAGGCACCGGGGAAGGACTGAAGATATTTCTGTGCGCCATAGTCCTCGATCAGCACGATGTCGGGCAGCGCGTCCGCGGTGCCGGAAGAGAGGCCGGTCTGCAGCTTCTGCTCGACATCGGCCTTGGCGAAATCGACGATGTTGAAGGTGACGTCCGGGTGCGTCTTGGTATAGCGCGCGCCGGCCTCCTTCATGATCGCGACGTTGAAATTCGGATCCCAGCACCAGACGGTGATTTCCTTGGCCTCGGCCGCCGTTACGGCCAAGAGGCTTGCGCCGGCAAGTGCGACGCTCGTCAAGCGCGGCAGATAGGTACGCAGGTTCATTGGTTCCTCCCTCGAACTCGTTCCCCGAGACGGTCCTCTTCGTCTCGGCCGGGAGTATTTCGCAAAATTCTGAAGAAGGCAATATTTCAGTAAATTTTTACTACGGCTTTTTCACTGAGCTGCGTTGGCCTTCTCCGCAACCGTACTGCCGCGCCAGATGATCTCGGTTCCAAGCAGGACCTTCTTGGCGACGTCGCGCCCCGAGAGGCGCTCGACCAGCAGGTCGACGGCCGTCTCGCCGATCACCTCGGCCGGTATCTTGACGGTCGAAAGCGGCGGTCCGAGAAACTGGGCGACGGGAATGTCGTTGAAGCTTGCCACGGCGACGTCGTCAGGGATTCTTAAGCCCATCTCGTGAATGGCGCGGTACGCGCCGATCGCCATGTTGTCGTTGCAGGTGATCAGGATCTCGGGCGGATTGGGCTTCGAGAGCATCGCCTTGGCCAGCGTGTAGCCGCTATCCGGCGTCAGCTTCTCGACCATGCAGAGCGCCGGGTCGTAGAGCCCCGCCCTGGTCATCCATTGGATGAAGGCGCGGCAGCGGCGTTCGGAGTGGATGTCATCCTTGTCGCGGAAAGCATCGATCCAGCCGAGGAAGCCGATGCGCCGGTAGCCCATGTCGAAAACGCCTTGCAGCAAGCGGTTCATGGCCACCGAGACGTCGCTCATAACGCTGTCGTCGACATCGTCGTCGGGTGCGAAATCGGCGAACACCAAGTGGCGGCTATGGCGGCGCAGCCAGTGAACCTCCTCTCCGTAATGGTGGCCGACAGCAACGACGCCGCTTGCGCCCTGAAGGATACCCGCTTCCGGCAGGTTGCCATTGTGGAAGACCTTGACCACCTCGATCTTCAGCGCCTGGCAACGGTTTTCGATACCGAGCCGGACGCCGACATAATAGGGGTCGATCAGCTCCTGGGCGGGCTGCAGGAAATGCACCAGCGCAAACTTCAAGCCCTGCATCGGTCCCGCACCGCGGCCGCGGTTGCGCGGTGTGGCATAGTTCAGCGCTTCGGCCGTCTCGATGATCGCCTGGCGTTTCTTGGTGGAGATCGACAGCGTCGGATCGTAGTTCAGCACCCGCGACACCGTTGCCGACGAGACCCCGACAGCCGAGGCGATTTCCTTGATTGTGACCATGTCCTACGTCCTGCGTGCCGCCGGCGTCCCGAATTCGGCGCGGCGCAATCTTTATTTAGTAAAATTTTGCCTCGGATTTTTCAATCACTGGACGTGCATTTCGTTCGCGGCCATCGGACGAAAGGACGGCTTTTGCGATCAGGCTGCCGATTGGCCCGTCGCCAGCGCCTCGGCTTGCAGCTCGTCCGACAGGAACGTCCAGAGAGCGGAGACCGGTCGGGACGACAGGCCCTGATCGTCGGCTGCAAAAAGCCCGAGCTCGATCACCGGTGCTGGGGGCAAGCCTTCATTGGCGCCAAGCACCCGCATCGTGTTCGCACGAATATTGAGATCCAGCAGGACGGCAATGCCGAGGCCTGCCTCGATCATTGACTGGATCGAGGCGAGACTGGCGCTCGTCAGCACCGTACGCCACGGCTTTTTGCTGCCCGCAAGCACTTCGATCATCTTCTGGCGCCAGGTGCACACCCCGTCGAAGGTGACGAGCGGCAGGGGGCCGTCCTGCGGGATCGTGAATCCGCGAGCGGCGACCCACCTGAGCGGCAAGCGCCAGGTCAGGAGCGGCCGGCCACGGATCAGCTGGGGATCGCCGATGGCGACATCGAGCTGGCCGAGCGACAATTTCTCCGACAGCACGGTGCTTTCCGTAACGGTGAGCTCGAGCGCGACACCCGGATGGCATTCGGCAAAACGCTGCAGCGCCTTCGGCAGCGATCCGACCGCGATGTCCTCGATCATGCCGAAGCGGATCGAGCCCTGCACGGCGCTGCCGGCGAGTGCTTGGCGCGCGCCGACGCTCAAGCCAAGGATCTTCTGGGCGTACGGAAACAGCACATGCCCGGCTTCCGTCAGCTCCATGCCCCTGGTGCTGCGGTTCAAAAGTCTGGTGCCGAGATCGTCCTCAAGGCGGCGCAGCTGCATGCTCACGGCGGCCTGGGTCCGCGCCAGCCGCTGGGCGGCACCGCTGACACTCCCGCATTCGGCGGTCACGACGAAAGCGCGCAGCAAGCCGATGTCCAGGTCACGCATATAACGATCCCTTATGTTCTTATCACAAATATTAGCGTTCCTTATTGTGCCCGGATTGCTATGTCTGTTCAAGTCACAGGGAGAACGAGAATGGCGGAGCAGCAAACGACAGCAGACAACGCGTGGAGCGGACCGGCGACGGTGGACGGCTCGACTGGTCGTGTGTCTCTCGCCATCGTCTTTTGTCTGCTCTCCATGACGAGCGTGCAGTTCGGCGCGGCATTCTCGAAGCCGGCCATTCAGGAACTCGGGGCCTTCGGCGCGACCTGGCTGCGGCTCTCCTGGGCGGCAGCTTTCCTGCTCGTTTTGGTCAGGCCGCCGTTCCTCAGCTATACGCGGTCGCAATGGGTTTCGGGCATCGCTCTGGGCGCCACCATGGCGATGATGACGCTCTGCTTTTTCGCGGCGATCGAACGCATCCCCCTCGGGCTTGCCGTGGCCATCGAGTTTCTCGGACCTTTGACCGTCGCGGCAATCCTTGGTGGTCGCGGTTGGCGCTTGCTCTTTCCGGCGCTTGCTGCAGCCGGCGTGCTGTGCCTCTCCTGGGACGGCGCGGCCTGGGTAGCCGATCCGCGCGGGCTGCTTTTCGCTTTTGGGGCAGCGATCGGCTGGGGCGGCTACATCGTGCTGATGAAACATGCGGGTCAACGCTTCAAGGGATTGGAGGGACTTGCCGTTTCGCTGCTGTTTGCCGCGGTTTTTGCGACGCCGTTCGGCTTCCATCAGGCGCAGTCCGGGTTCTCCGCTCACATGTTGCTGGTGACGGCGGGGCTCGCCATTCTGGTGCCGTTGCTGCCTTACGCGCTCGAATTTCTGGCGCTCCGTCGCCTCCAACCATCGGCTTTCGGGCTGCTGATGAGCCTGGAGCCTGCGATCGGCGCCGGTGCCGGTTTCGTCATCCTCGGGCAGGCGCTGGCCCTCAACCAGATCTTCGGCGTAGCGCTTGTGATGATCGCCAGCGCGGCCGGTACGATGTTCGCCCGGAGATAGGCTGCACGGCGGGCGCCGCTCTAGAGATTTGCAGAGGCCAAAAACTGCCCGTTTACAAAAGTAATATTATATGATTTTTTCTTGAGGGCTGCGTGGAGGCAGCTTTCTTTGGGAGGAAATCATGAAAATCGCCAAGGCACTTGCGAGTGCAACGATCCTTGCTGCCTGCACGTTTGGCAGCGCTTCGGCAGCAGACCTCGTCGTCGGCTTCTCGCAGATCGGCTCGGAGTCCGGCTGGCGCGCCGCCGAGACGACGCTGACCAAGCAGCAGGCCGAAGAACGCGGCATCGACCTCAAATTTGCTGATGCGCAACAGAAGCAGGAAAACCAGATCAAGGCAGTCCGCTCCTTTATCGCGCAGGGCGTGAATGCCATTCTTCTTGCCCCTGTTGTTGCTACCGGCTGGGACGAGGTACTGCAGGAAGCCAAGGACGCGGAAATCCCGGTCGTCCTTCTCGACCGCACGGTCGACGCGTCGAAGGACCTCTATTTGACGGCCGTGACCTCCGATCTCGTGCACGAGGGCAATGTTGCCGGAAAGTGGCTCGTTGACGCCACCGCCGGAAAGCCCTGCAACGTCGTCGAACTCCAGGGAACGACGGGATCCTCGCCGGCGATCGACCGCAAGAAGGGATTTGAAGAGGCCCTGAAGGGTCACGAAAACCTGAAGATCGTGCGCAGCCAGACCGGCGACTTCACACGCACCAAGGGCAAGGAAGTCATGGAGAGCTTCCTGAAGGCCGAAGACGGCGGCAAGAACATCTGCGCGCTCTACGCTCACAACGACGACATGGCCGTCGGCGCCATCCAGGCGATCAAGGAAGCCGGCCTGAAGCCGGGCAAGGACATCCTCGTCGTCTCGATCGACGCGGTTCCGGATATCTTCCAGGCGATGGCCGCCGGGGAGGCCAACGCCACGGTCGAACTCACGCCGAACATGGCCGGTCCCGCCTTCGACGCGCTCGCTGCGTTCCAGAAGGATGGCACCGCACCGCCGAAGTGGATCCAGACGGAATCGAAGCTCTACACCCAGGCCGATGACCCGATGAAGGTCTACGAGGCGAAGAAGGGCCTCGGCTACTAAGCGCTTGCCGCCTGCGGGGCGGCACGCAGGCGGCGGACTGCCGCCCTTCGGGCGGTTTCTCTCCGGCCGAAGGCAAGCCTTCTCGCTAGCCGAGACCAGGCTTGTCCTTCGGCCGGCTGGTCACGATGGGTTTGAGCGGATGCGGGCGCAAGACCGCGCGCTCTGCCTCATCGCGATCCCGATGGCAGCATGGCGGGGACGGCATCGATGCAAACCAGCGACCACATTCTCTCGGCAATCCGGATCGAGAAGGGATTTCCGGGAACGAAGGCTCTCGACAAGGTCGATTTTCACCTGAAGCGCGGCGAGGTGCACGCGCTGCTCGGCGAAAACGGCGCCGGCAAATCGACGCTGATCAAGTGCCTGACCGGCGCCTATCGCCGCGATGGCGGCGCCATCCTCATCGACGGTGTGGAGGTCGATCCGCGCGATACGTTCGACGCCCAGAAGCTCGGCATCGGTACGGTCTATCAGGAGGTCAACCTCTTGCCGAACCTGACGGTTGCCGAGAACCTCTTTCTCGGGCGCCAGCCGCGCCGCATCGGCATGGTCGACGTCAGCGCCATGAACCGGCGGGCGCGGGAACTGCTGGCCGCCTATGAGCTCGACCTCGATGTTACTCGCGATCTTGCAAGCTACTCGGTGGCGATCCAGCAGGTTGTCGCGATCGCCCGGGCGGTCGACCTGTCCGGCAAGGTTTTGATCCTCGACGAGCCGACGGCAAGCCTCGACGCGCACGAGGTTGCGATGCTGTTTCGGATCGTCCGGCAGCTCAAGGCGCGTGGCCTTGGCATCATCTTCGTCACCCATTTTCTCGAACAGGTCTACGAGATTTCGGATCGGATCACCGTGCTCAGAAACGGGCAATTGGTTGGAACCCGCGAGACCGCCGACCTGGAGCGCCGCGAGCTGATCGCGATGATGATTGGCCGCGAGCTTGCGGCCGAGATGAATGCGCCTCGCCAGGAGGCGGCACAGGGCGCGCTGCGCTATCGCTTCCGCAACTATGGTCGCAAGGGCCACATCAATCCCTTCGATCTTGACGTGCGGGCGGGCGAGGTGGTCGGCATGGCCGGCCTGCTCGGTTCCGGGCGGACGGAAACTGCGGAACTCCTGTTCGGCGCCTGTCGGGCCGACAGCGGTCAGGCGGAAATCGATGGCCGCGCGGTCGAACTGCCGTCGCCGCGCGCCGCCATTCGCCACAGCTTCGGCTTCTGCCCGGAGGACCGCAAGATCGCCGGCATCGTCGGTGACCTCTCAGTGCGGGAAAACATCGTGCTTGCCCTGCAGGCGCGCCGCGGCTGGACCCGGCCGATCTCGCGGGCCGAGCAGAACCGGCTTGCGGACCACTACATCCGCGCGCTCGATATTCGCACGGCCGACAGGGAGAAGCCGATCAGGCTCCTGTCCGGCGGCAACCAGCAGAAGGTGATCCTCGCCCGCTGGCTCGCGACCGAGCCCGAATTCCTGATCCTGGATGAGCCGACCCGCGGCATCGATGTCGGTGCGCATGCGGAGATCGTCAAGCTCATCGAGGCGTTACGCGAGAAAGGCATGTCCTTGGTTGTCATTTCATCGGAGATCGAGGAGCTGGTCGCCTACAGCACACGCGTCATCGTCCTTCGTGATCGTGCCCATGTCGCCGAGCTGGACGGGCATAGGATCACGGCGCATCAAATCGTCGAAGCGATCGCGGCAACCAACGACAGGGGGGCGGCGTGACTGGCTTCATCCGGCTTTACGTGAACCGGCTACTGCCACAACTGATTGCGCTCGCCGTCATCATTGCTGCCGTTTCGCTGGTGTTTCCCGGGTTTCTCAACGTGGAGATCCAGAACGGTCGCCTCTACGGCAGCCTCATTGATATCCTCAACCGTGGTGCGCCCGTCGTGCTGCTGGCGATCGGCATGACCGTCGTCATCGCCACCAAGGGTATCGATCTGTCTGTCGGCGCGGTCATGGCGATCTGTGGCGCCACGGCCGCTGCGGCCATCACGTCCGGCCATTCGCTGGTTGCGACGCTATTGATCACGCTCAGCGTCGGCGTCCTCTGCGGCATCTGGAACGGTCTGCTGGTGGCCGTGCTCGATATCCAGCCGATCATCGCAACGCTGGTGTTGATGGTGGCCGGCCGCGGTATCGCCCAGCTTGTCACCGAGGGCGCGATCCTGACTTTCAACGATCCGGGCCTGATCTTCATCGGCAGCGGCTCGTTCGCCGGCCTGCCGATGCCGGTGGTGATCTGGCTGGTCTTCGGCGTCCTGGTGGCGGTGCTTGTCCGGCGCACGGCGCTCGGCATGCTGATCGAGGCGATCGGCATCAATCGCCGGGCAAGCACCCTGTCCGGAGTACTTACGCCGGTGCTGCTGGTGGCAGCCTATGTGCTTTCCGGCGTCTGCGCCGCCATCGCCGGCATCATCGCAGCCGCCGATATCCGTGGTGCGGACGCCAACAATGCCGGCCTCTGGCTGGAACTCGATGCCATTCTCGCGGTGGTGGTCGGTGGGACCTCGTTGCTCGGGGGGCGCTTCAGCATTGCCGCGTCGGTGCTCGGCGCGCTCATCATCCAGGCCATCAACACCGGCATTCTTCTCTCGGGCTTCCCGCCCGAGTTCAACCTGATCATCAAGGCGGGGATCATCGTCTTCATCCTGGTGCTGCAATCCCCGCGGTTTCGTGCTGCCTTCGCCTTCCTGATCCCGGCGCGCGGCGCGCGCAAACCGACCGAGCGAGCAGTCAAATGAAGCAGAAACATCTTCCGCTCACGGCAACGATCCTGATTTTCCTTCTGGGCTACGCGCTCTGCGTCGCCCAGTACCCGAACATGCTGTCGACGCGGGTGATCGGCAATCTCCTGACGGACAACGCCTTTCTCGGCATTGCGGCGGTCGGCATGACTTTCGTTATCCTTTCGGGTGGCATCGACCTCTCGATCGGTTCGGTCATCGCCTTCACCGGCGTTTTCCTGGCGGTCGTCCTGGAACACAGCGCGATCCACCCGCTGATCGCCTTTGCAATGGTGCTGAGCATCGCGACGCTCTTCGGGGCGCTGATGGGTGCGATCATCCACTACCTGGAAATGCCTGCCTTCATCGTGACGCTTGCGGGCATGTTTCTGGCGCGCGGCATGGCCTTTGTGCTGTCGATCGATTCCATTCCGATCAAGCATCCCTTCTACGCGACGTTGAAGGGGCTCTATTTCAAGCTGCCCGGCGGCGGGCGCATCACGCTGATCGGCGGGCTGATGCTGCTTGTCTTTGCGATCGGTATCCTGATTGCCCACCGAACCCGCTTCGGCATCAATGTCTATGCGCTGGGCGGCGGTGCTGCGACCGCCAGGCTGATGGGCGTTCCAGTGGCGGCGACCACGATCCGGATCTATGCGCTGTCGGGTCTGCTTGCCGGATTGTCGGGGATCGTCTTTTCGCTCTACACCTCGGCCGGTTATTCGCTCGCCGCCGTCGGCGTCGAACTCGACGCGATCACGGCGGTGGTCATCGGCGGAACCCTACTGACCGGTGGCTCCGGCTTCGTCGCCGGCACGCTCGTCGGTATCTTCATCCAGGGTCTTATCCAGACCTACATTACTTTCGACGGTTCGTTGTCGAGCTGGTGGACGAAGATCCTGATCGGCCTCCTGCTCTTTGCTTTCATCCTCTTGCAGAAGGGTATCATCTACGCGTCCCGTCACCGCCAGCAACGGGCGTGACGGGTCCGGGTTCGTGAGATGTGGCCCTCCTTGAAGCAGCCGCGCAAAAGGACAAGCCATCGGCTCGTCGTGGAAGAGCTCGGCCAGGCGATCGTCGGAGGGGAATTCGCCGTCGGAGATATCCTGCCCGGTGACGCCGAGCTTGCGGCACGCTTCAATGTTTCCCGCACGGTGCTGCGCGAGGCGATGAAGACGCTTGCCGCCAAGGGGCTCGTTGTCGCGCGCGCCCGCATCGGCACCCGTGTTCAACCGCGGGCAAGCTGGAACCTGTTTGATGGCGACGTGCTTGCGTGGCATTTCAGGGCCGGTGTCGACGAAGATTTCCTGCGTCATGTGAGTGAGGTTCGTCTGGCGCTCGAACCTTTTGCGGCAGGGCTCGCTGCGCGGCGCGCCACCAACGCGGACATCTCGCAGATGATGCGGCTGGCGGTCGCCATGGGCGATGCCGGACACAGCGCGCAGACGCTGGCGCGGGCCGACCTCGAATTCCACCTGCGTCTGCTCGAAGCCTCGCTCAACCCGTTCATGCAGACAGTCGGAAGCCTGATCGAAGCGGCGTTGATCGGTGTTTTCCGATTGAGCAACTCGGCAGCTGACGAAGCCGAGATCGATCGCGTTGCCGTTGCTCACATCCGCATCGTCGAAGAGATCCGGCTGCGCAACGAAGAGGGCGCGCGAAGCGCCATGGAGCACGTGATCAAAGTGGGCCAGGAGCGGCTTTTCGAGAACCTGAGGCAACGCGGCTGGCCGTAGCCCCCATCGCCCTGCGACCGTGGTGGATTTGCCAGTCGCCTTTGCGTAGGCTGCCGCGATTGGCGGACATAAGCGACGCCGCGCCTGACCGTCGGTGGCGGTCCGCTCGCGGCACCGGAGGGCGGGGGTGGCAGAACGGGATGTCCTGATTGTTGGCGCCGGACCGACCGGGCTGGTGCTCGCTCTCTGGCTCACCGCCCAAGGCGTGAGGGTGCGCATCATCGACCGGAACGCCGGCCCCGGCCCCACATCGCGGGCTATGGTGGTGCATGCCCGCACGCTTGAACTCTACCGACAGCTCGATCTGGCCGCGGCGGTGGTCGAGGCGGGACGCTGCAACCCCGCCGTCAATCTGTGGGCGAGGGGGCACGTCAGGGCGCATATAGCCTTCGCTCCGACCGGCGCGAAGCTGACGCCCTATCCGTTTGTTCTCGTCTTTCCGCAGGATCACCATGAACGCCTGCTTGCGTCCCGCCTTGAAGCCATGGGTATTGTCGTCGAGCGGCAGACCGAGCTTGTCGATTTCGATGTAGGAGCCGACCAGGTAACCGCGCGCCTTCGGCTGCCTGACGGCAGCGAGGAGCTTTGCACGACCCGGTATCTTGCCGGCTGTGATGGTGCCCGCTCGACGGTCCGTCACAGGCTGGCGATCGATTTTGAGGGTGGCACCTACGACCAGACTTTCTATGTTGCCGATGTCGAGGCGAGCGGCCCCACGGCCAACGGTGAGGCACATATATCGCTCGACACGAGCGACTTTGTCGCCCTGCTTGCCTACGCCAAGGGACGCGGCCGCTTGATCGGCCTCGTGCGGGAGGCGCGCGAGGATGCGCGGCAGCTCACTTTCGAGGATGTCAGCCATCGGGCTATCGACGGCTTGCGGCTCACCATCGACAGGGTCAACTGGTTCTCCACCTACCGCGTCCATCATCGTGTCGCCGATCGCTTCAGGCAAGGAAACGTGTTTCTGCTGGGCGACGCAGCCCATGTGCACAGCCCCGTCGGCGGGCAGGGGATGAACACCGGGATCGGCGATGCGATCAACCTTGCCTGGAAGCTCGCGGCGGTTCTGAGGGGACAGGCACCCGACAGGCTGCTCGACAGTTATGAAGAAGAGCGCATCGCTTTTGCCCGTCAGCTTGTCGCCACCACGGACCGCCTGTTCACTTTCGTGACGGCTGGAGGACGTCTCGTCGATCTCGTGCGCATTTACATTGCTCCCGCCCTGGCGGGCGTCGCCTACCGTTTCGCACGCATCAGGGAATTCCTGTTCCGCATTCTCTCGCAAACACAGCTGAATTATCGCGACGGTCGCTTGAGCCGCGGCGTCGCGGGCTCGGTTCAGGGCGGCGACCGGCTCCCCTGGGTCATGGCGGGCGAGTGGGACAATTATCAGCCGCTTTCCGCCATCACCTGGCAAGTGCATGTCTACGGCGTTGCGGATGATGGAATGAGACAATGGTGTGCGGCACGCGGACTGCCCCTCCATGTTTTCCCGTGGCTCGAGGAGCACGCGGCGGCAGGCTTGGTCAAGGGCGCCGCCTATCTCCTGCGTCCGGATACCTACGTGGCGCTTGCCGCCGAGAAACAGGCGCACGAGCTGTTCGGTGCCTACCTCGCCGATCGGCAGATCGTTCCGTCGTGAGCTTGCATCTTTCGTTCATTTCCGGTGGTCCACAACCGGATGGCCGGTCGAGCGACGCTCGCGGAGGCAGCCGGAAATGAAGAAGCCGGGAGCGGGCTGATTGGTCCCACCCCCGGCTGCATTGGTTTCGTTTCCGCTAGAACGTTGCGCGCCTTATCAGGCGCGCAAAGGTCGCCCATCAGTGTGCGGCGGGAGCCGGTTTTGTCTCGGCCGAGCCGTCGCCGCCGGATGTGCCGTCAGCCGCGTCGCTTGGCGGATGCTTCGATATGCCGACGATCTTGTGGCCGCGTTCGCGCAGCCACTGGAAAGCGACGTAGAGTGCCGGAATGACGAAGATGCCGACGACGGCGGCGGCGAGCATGCCGCCGGCGACACCGGTGCCGACCGCACGTCGGCTGAGTTCGCCTGCCCCCTTGGCAATCACCAGCGGCACCAGGCCGAGAATGAAGGCGAAGCTCGTCATCATCACGGCGCGGAAGCGGGCGCGTGCACCCTCGATCGCCGCATCGACGATGCTGGCGCCGGCCTTGCGGTGCGCCATGGCGAACTCGACGATCAGGATCGCGTTCTTGGAGGCGAGCGCAATCAAGACGACGAGCCCGATCTGGGCATAGATGTCGAAGGAGAGCCCGGCGACAAGCACAGACAAGAGAGCACCCGAGACCCCGAAGGCGACCGACAGCAGCACCGGTATGGGGATCGTCCAGCTTTCATAGAGCGCCACCAGGAAGAGGTAGGCAAAGAGCACGGCCATGGCGAGGATGGCCGTCGTCTTGCCGGCCGCTTCCAGTTCCTGCAGCGCCGTTCCGGTCCACTCGAAGCTGTATCCGGGCGGCAGGGTGGAGGCTGAAAGCGCCTCCATCGCCGCAAGCGCCTCGCCGGACGAATGGCCGGCGGACGGCTGGCCGTTCAGCGTGATCGAGCGATAGTTGTTGTAGCGCACGATCGACTGCGGTCCGAGGATGTAATCGACCTTGGCGACCGAGGCGACGGGCACCATCTCGCCGTTCACATTGCGCACGTGCAGCCGCTGGATGTCGTCGACGGCGTTTCGGTCGGCCTGGGCTGCCTGCAACGTCACCTTCCAGGTGCGGCCGAAGAGGTTGAAGTCGTTGACGTAGTAGCTGCCGAGCGTGCCTTGCAGCGTGGTGAAGAGGTCGCTGACCGAGACGCCGAGCGACTGCAGGCGGTCGCGGTCGATATCGAGATAGAGCTGCGGCGAGCTCGCCGAATAGGTGGTGAAGGTGGGACCGAGAACCGGGTTCTGGTTGGCCGCGATGATGAGGCCACCCGCCGTCGCCGAGAGATCGGCGACGGAGCGACCCTGCAGGTCGAGCAGCTGGTACTCGAAGCCCGAGCCTGTACCAAGGCCCATGATCGGCGGCAGGTTGAAGGCGAAGATCTGCGCGCCGCGGATCGCCTGGGCCTTGCCCATGGTCGTGCGGATCGCCGCTTCGACGCCTGCACTGTCGTTCAGGCGCTCTGCGAAAGGCTTCATCGTGACGATCGCGAAGGCCGAGTTCGACTTGGAGAGGCCGTCGAGGAAGGAATAGCCGGTGACGGTGATCACATTGGCAACGCCTTCGATCCCGCCAAGCATCGTCTCCACTTCCTTTACGACCGCGTCGGTGCGGTTGAAGGAGGCGCCTTCCGGCAGGCGGATTTCGGTGAAGAAGGCCCCCTGGTCTTCCGCCGGCAGGAAGCCGGTCGGAACGACACGGAAAAGGAAGCCGGTCGCCACGAATGCGACGGCCAGAAGGACGAGGCCGATGATTGCGCGGCGGGCAATGTGCCCGGCGACAAAGGCATAACCGTCGCGCCCCTTGTCGATGGTGCGCGAGATGTAGCCGAGGACGCCGCGTTTCGGTCCGTGGTGCGGCTTCAGGAGCACGCCGCAAAGGGCAGGGCTGAGCGTCAGCGCGTTGATTGCCGAGATCACCATGGAGACTGAAACGGCGACGGCGAACTGCTGGAACAGCTGGCCGCTGAGGCCCGGGATGAAGGCGACCGGTACGAAGACCGAAAGCAGCACCAGCGTAATTGCGACGATGGCGCCGGTAATCTCGCCCATGGCGCGCCGGGCGGCTTCGGCGGCGGACAGGCCCGGGTTTTCTTCCATCACCCGTTCGACGTTTTCGACGACAACGATCGCGTCGTCGACGACGATGCCGATCGCCAGCACGAGGGCCAGCAGCGACACCGTATTGAGCGAGAAGCCCATGGCCAGCAGCACCGCAAAGGTGCCGATCAGCGCCACCGGCACGGCGACGAGCGGGATCAGCGTCGCGCGCCAGTTGCCGAGGAAAAGGAACACGACGAGAATGACGAGGACGAAGGCCTCCAGCAACGTTTCCTCGACGTTGTCGACGCTCGCCTCGACGAATTGCGATGTGTCGTAGGAGATCGCGTAGGTCACCCCCGGCGGGAAGGACTTCGACAGCCGCTCCATCGCCTGCTGCACGCCTTCGGCGGCGGCGAGCGCATTGGCGCCGGGCGCCTGGTACGTGCCGATCATGGCGACGGGCTTGCCGTTGAAGCGGGCGCTGGAATCCGAGCTGGATGCGCCGAGATCGACCCGCGCGACGTCGCGGATGCGGACATAGGAGCCGTCGGGCCTTGCGCGAAGCACCACGTCCTCAAATTGCTTGGGATCGGTGAGACGTCCCTGCGTCTGCAGGTTCAATTGGAACAGCGGGTCGTCGGTCATCGGCTGAGCGCCGATGCGGCCGATGGCGGCCTGGACGTTCTGGGCCTTCAGCGCGTTGATCACGTCGGTCGGCGTCAGGTCGAGGCTGGTCATGCGGTCGACGTCGAGGACGACGCGCATCGCATAGTCCTGGGCGCCGAAAAGCTGGGCGTCGCCGACACCGGGCACGCGCTTGACCGTGTCGAGCACGTTGATGGTGGCATAGTTCGACAGGAACAGGTTGTCGAAGTTCTGCTTCTCGTCGGCGCCATAGATGGTGATCACCTGCATCAGCGCCGAGGACTTCTTGCGCACGCTGACGCCGCTTTGCTTGACCTCTGAGGGCAGGCCCGCTTCGGCCAGCGACACGCGGTTCTGCACGTTGACGGTGGCGATGTCGGGGTCGGTGCCGACGGCGAAGGTGACGGTCAGGGTGTAGGACCCGTCGGCGCCGCTGGTCGATTTCATGTAGAGCATGTCGTCGACACCGACGACCTTGCTCTCGATCGGCTGGGCGACGGTCGTTTCTACGACGTCGGCGCCGGCGCCCGGATAGCTTGCCGTGACGCTGACCTGCGGCGGCACGATGTCGGGGAATTGCGCAACCGGCAGGCGGGTGAGCGCGAGCAGACCCGCCAGCGTCAGCACGATGGAAATGACCGTGGCGAAGCGCGGGCGATCGATGAAGATCTCTGAAATCATCGGTCAGCCACCTGCTGCCGTTGCAGCATCGACGGTGATGCCCGGCCGGACCTTGCCGGCGCCTTCGGTAATGACGTTTTCGCCCTCTTTCAGACCCTTGCCGATCACGGCCTGGCCGCGGGTGTTGCGTGTCACGTCGACACGGCGAAGCTCGACCTTGGAACTGGCGTCGACCACCAGCACGAAGGCGCCCTGCTGGTCGCGCTGGATCGCCTGCTGCGGCACGGCCAAAACGTCCTGCTTGTCGGATTGTTCGAGCACGACACGAACCAGCGCGCCGTCGAGCAGAATGCTGTCCGGATTGGGAAACTCGGCGCGCACGGTCACCGTGTCGGTCCCTTGCGAGACGTTGCTGGCGATGAAGTTGATCGTGCCCTTCTGCTTGTATTCCGTGCCGTTGGGCAGCCCAAGCCCGACATTGGCGCCGCCGCTGATTTCGCCCTTCAGCACGCGCTCGCGATAGGTGAGATAGAGCGCGGTGGCGACCGGGAACTGGACGTAGATCGGGTCGAGCCGGGTGAGCGTTACGAGTGGCCCGCTGTCCGGGCCGACGAGTGCGCCGACGTCGGCGGCCGTCAAGCCGATGATACCGTCGAAGGGCGCGACGATCTTCGTGTAGGAAAGGTTGAGGTCGGCATTGTCCTTGCTTCCCTTCAGCCGCACCAGATCGCCTTCGGCCTTACGGACTTCGGCATGAGCTTCGTCGACCTTGGCCTGCGAGATCGTCTTGGTGACGAGGAGCTGTCCGGCGCGGTCGCGTTCAAGGATCGCAAGTTCCTTGGCCGCTTCGGCGGCCTCGATCTGGCCTTCGATCTCCTGGACTGCAGCGCGGTATGCACCGTCTTCGACCTGATAGAGCACCGTCCCGGCTGGAACCTTCTGCCCCTCGGTGAAGTTGACGGCCTCGAGGAAGCCGGAGACGCGAGCCCGGATGTCGACCTTCTGGATCGCCGTCACCTTGCCGGTCAGGTCGACGCTTTCACGCAGATCCATGATTGCGGCGGGCGCCACGACCACGGCCGGTGCCTGCTGCTGGGCAAAGGCGGTCTGCGCCGTGAGGCTGACTGCGAAAAGAAGGGTTGATGAAAACGAAGCGGCGAGGATTCTCATATGCGGCATGCAACGTTCCCCCTGAACGAAACAGCTTGAAATGACTTCAGCACGCCCGGTGAGGCGTCCTCAATGCGATGAAATCAGAACACGTTCTCCATGCCAAGTCACGCAATCTGTGATTGATAAGAAATGAAGCAATTAATGGCAGTGGATTTGCCGGGAACGCGTGTTTTGAAACGGAACTTGTCACAAAAGCAATGGTTTGTGTGAAACGCGTCGTCGGCGGCGCAGGGCATGGCGGTGCGAGACTTTCGCCGCTGTGGTTGCGTGCAGCGTTTGATGGAAAATCGTTTAACGTGTGGGCGCGGCAGCGGGAGCGGCGGTTTCGAGCCTGCAACCTCAGGTGATGTTGTCTGCGCGTGGGCGCCAAATAAAACAGGTCCCGGCTGGTGCCGGGACCTTTCGTTCGTGTCGGTGAGCCGAGCCGATTTCTCAGACGAGATCGAAACGGTCGGCGTTCATCACCTTGTTCCATGCCGCAACGAAGTCGCGCACGAACTTCGTCTTCGAGTCCGTCTGTCCGTAGACCTCGGCAATGGCGCGAAGCTGCGAATTCGAGCCGAAGACGAGGTCGATGCGGGTTGCCGTCGCCTTGCTTTCTCCGGTCTTGCGGTCCGTCCCTTCGAAGACGTCCTTTGCATCGGACGTCGCCTTCCAGGCCGTGCTCATGTCGAGCAGCTTGACGAAGAAATCGTTGCTGAGCGTTTCGGGGCGATCGGTGAAGACGCCGTGCTTGGACGCGCCATAGTTGGCGCCCAGCACGCGCAGACCTCCGACGAGGACCGTCATTTCCGGTGCCGTCAGCGTCAGCAGCTGCGCCTTGTCGATCAGCAGCTCTTCCGGAGAAACCGAGTACTGGCCCCTCTGGTAGTTGCGGAAACCGTCGGCGATCGGCTCGAGAACGGCAAAGGACTCGATATCCGTCTGCTCCTGCGTGGCGTCCGTACGGCCCGGCGCGAACGGCACCTCGACGTCGTGGCCGGCAGCTCTCGCCGCCTTTTCAATTGCCGCCGCGCCGCCGAGAACGATCAGGTCGGCGAGCGATACCTGCTTGCCGCCGGACTGGGCGCCATTGAAGGCCTGCTGGATGCCTTCGAGCGTTTCCAGGACCCGGGCGAGCACAGCCGGCTGGTTGACCTCCCAGTCCTTCTGCGGAGCAAGACGGATGCGCGCGCCGTTGGCGCCGCCGCGCTTGTCGGAGCCGCGGAAGGTGGACGCAGATGCCCAGGCGGTCAAGACCAGCTCGGAGACCGAAAGACCCGAAGCGAGGATCTTCGCCTTGAGGCCGGCGATGTCGGCAGCGTCGACGAGCGGATGAGCGACAGCCGGTACCGGGTCCTGCCAGATCAGGTCTTCCGCCGGCACTTCCGGGCCGAGGTAGCGGGCGCGCGGGCCCATGTCGCGATGGGTCAGCTTGTACCAGGCGCGGGCAAAGGCGTCGGCGAAGGCGTCCGGGTTCTCGTAGAAGTGCCGCGCGATCTTCTCGTAGGCCGGGTCGACGCGCAGCGCGAGGTCCGTCGTCAGCATCGAGGGTGCGTGACGCTTCGACTTGTCATGCGCGTCCGGCACGGTATTGGCACCCATGCCATGCTTCGGCGTCCACTGATGTGCGCCGGCCGGGCTCTTCGTCAGTTCCCACTCGTAGCCGAACAGGTTCCAGAAGAAGTTGTTGCTCCACTTGGTCGGCGTCGTCGTCCAGGTCACTTCAAGGCCGCTGCTGATGGTATCGCCGCCACGGCCGCTGCCGTAGGTGTTCGCCCAGCCGAGGCCCTGTTCCTCGATGCCGGCAGCTTCCGGCTCGCGGCCGACATTGGAAGCGTCGCCGGCGCCATGGGTCTTGCCGAACGTGTGACCGCCGGCGATCAGGGCCACGGTTTCCTCGTCGTTCATGGCCATGCGTGCGAAGGTTTCGCGGATGTCGCGTGCGGCGGCGAGCGGATCCGGATTGCCGTTCGGGCCTTCCGGGTTCACGTAGATGAGGCCCATCTGCACGGCAGCCAGCGGATTTTCGAGGTCGCGGTCGCCCGAGTAGCGCTTGTCGTCGAGCCAGGTCTTCTCTGTGCCCCAGTAGATGTCTTCCTCCGGTTCCCAGACATCGGGACGGCCACCGGCGAAACCGAAGGTCTTGAAGCCCATCGATTCCAGCGCGACGTTGCCGGTCAGGATCATCAGGTCGGCCCAGGAAATGCTGTTGCCGTATTTCTGCTTGATCGGCCACAGGAGCCGGCGCGCCTTGTCGAGATTGACGTTGTCCGGCCAGCTGTTGAGCGGCGCGAAACGCTGCTGCCCGGCACCGGCGCCGCCACGGCCGTCGCCGGTGCGGTAGGTGCCGGCGCTGTGCCAGGCCATGCGAATGAAGAGCGGGCCGTAATGGCCGAAGTCGGCCGGCCACCAGTCCTGCGTATCGGTCATCAGCGCCGTGAGGTCATTCTTCAGCGCCTGCAGGTCAAGCTTGCCAAACTCCTCGGCATAATTGAACGTCTCGCCCATCGGGTCGGAGAGCGCCGAATTCTGGTGAAGGATCTTCAGGTTGAGCTGGTTCGGCCACCAGTCCCGGTTCGAGGTGCCTACGGATTGAGCGCTCGTCTGAGCTCCGTGCATGACGGGACATTTGCCCGTTTTCTCGGCTTTCGCGTCCATTTTCATCTCCCTTTGGATGACGTGAATTGTGCGGTCAGAGGAAAAACAGGTGCCGCAGGCCGGCATTCTGGCCGGCCCGGAATGCGGCGCTTCGTGTGCCGTCGCTGGATCTCGTTCCGCGAAGCGGTCTCGCCACTGGCTGCGTCTCCCTCTTTGGTTCGCGGACTCTAGCAAAGCGGATTGATTAATTTAAGTTGGATTTCCTGATTGGCGCGATAAGGAAATCCTATTGCTAATATTTTGCGCAGACGGCTCGCAGGGTGATGCTTGCAGTCGTTTTGTACATCCTTGATGACAGGAGGGCTGCGGCATGCGGCTGCAGCCCACGGAAGATATTGGTGCACAGCACACCCGCCAAACTTGCGGACGGCGGCACTTAAGTTTAGTCACACGCGCAAAGACTCACTTTCCATTTTTCACGTGGTGAAAGGACCGAAATCGTGGCGCAGACAGAAACGAGCAGCGGCAACGGCCGTCGCAAGGCTCTTTGGGCTGCCGTGGCAGTGATCGCAATTGCGGCGACCGGTGTCATCGGCGGCAAGTTCATGCTCGAGAGGGCAGTCGGAACGTTCATCACCGAGCGCGGCGGCAAGGCCGGGTCCGTCGAGGCCGACTTCCTCGGGCGCATTCATCTGCGCGACGTCACGCTGCCTTTCGCCAACGGCGCCACTGCGCGCATCGCCGCGATCGACGGACGTCCCAAGATCTTTTCGCTCAGCGGCAAGCTCGACGTGCAGGGCCTGGAACTTGATCTGAAGGCGGCCAAGCTTTCCGTGCCGCAGGCGACAATCGACCAGCCGGACTTCTTCTCAGCCGGCGACTTGTCTGCAAGCGGCGACCAAGCCGATCTGTTGAAGCGTATCGAACGGTTCGCGGCGCAGAAGGTGTCGGCGGCTGAAGTCAGCGTTACGCAAAACGTTGCCGGTTCCGAACAGAAGACTGTCTATAAGGACGTCGCGCTGGAAGACATCGCCGGCGGTCGGGTCGCGCGCTACTCGGCAAGCGGTGCGACATTCACGTTCGCCATGGATGTTCCGGATGGCGAAGGCGCAACGAAACGCGAGAAGACGGACGGCACGATGGGTGCCGTGACCGGTGAGACCTTTGACGTGGCCTACATGGCCCGCATCTACACGCAAAAGGCCGGTCCCGAAGACAAGGAGCCGAAGCCGCTCTACGGTCCGATCTCGGTGAAAAACCTTTCCTTCTCCGACAGCAAGTCGCGTTTCGGTTATGACGAAGTGCGTAGCAGCGGTCTCAGCGTCCGCATGCCGGCCGACCCGCTTCTTGAAACGCTCGAGAAGCTTCAATCGGTCAGCGACCCGGAAGCCCTGCCCCCGGAGGAGCGCCAGACGTTTTTCAAGCGCATCCTTTCGCTTGCCGACATGCTCGGCAAGGGCGACATCGAGATGCTTGGCCTGAAGATGGACGTTCCGCAGAAGGACGGCGAAGCAGGCAAGACCGTCAAGCTCGCTCTCGACAAGATGGTGCTCCAGCTCGATGGCCGAACCTTTGATGGCGCCATCTATGGGGCGTCCGCCGGTGAAGGCGACGACTACTTCAAGTTCGCCGAAGCGAGCATCAAGGGCTTTTCCTGGGCGCCGACAATGGAGGCGCTGACAAAGCTGGCGGGACTGAAGGAGGAGGAATTCGAAACCTTCCCTTACACCACGCTGATGCCTGAGTTCGGCACGATCCGGGTTGCGGGGTTGGCCGTGGATATGCCCGGCAGCGACCCGTCAGCTCTGACGGACGGGGAAACCAGCGAAGAAGACGCGAGCGCCAGCGAGGCCGAACCGCCGGTCGGCGCCGAACCGGCGCCGGATGCAGAAGCCGAGGCCGAGGTTCAGGGCGAAACCGCGACCGAAGCGCCGCCCGTCGAGACGGCCGTGCCGAGCGTCCCGGAGCGTGTCCGGTTCACGCTCGACACGTATGAGGTCGCGCTGAACAAGCCGCGCAACGGCATCCCGACGGACGTGCGGGTCAGCTACCGGGATTTGAGCATGCCAATCCCGGCGGACGCTGCGGACGAAAGCTTCAAGGCGCTGCGCAAGATTGGTCTCGACACGTTGTCCTTCTCCGCCAATGTCGAACTTGCCTGGGATGAGCCGAGCGAGAACCTCGTCGTCAAGGATATCTCCTTGAGCGGCAAGGATCTCGGTAGCTTCGCTCTTTCCGGACTGCTCGGCGGAGCCAGCAAGGACTTCTTCTCCGGGGACCTGAACGCGGCGCAGATGGCGCTCTTCGGCCTCACCGCCCGCGAGGTGAAGCTCAAGATCGATGACAAGGGCATGATGGAGAAGGGCATCAAGTTCTACGCCGAGGAAAACCACATGACCGAGGAGAGCGTTCGCGGTCTCCTCCTGTTGATGACGAGCGCGGGTGTGCAGCATCTTGCTGCCACGCAGCCGAAACTGCAGGACGCGGCAACTGCCGTGACGCAGTTCATCGGCAAGCCTGGCACCTTCACGCTGACGGTCAAGTCCAAGGAGGACGCGGGCGTTGGCGCGTTGGAACTGATCGGCGCTGCCGAGAACCCGGCGCTTCTTCTCGACAAGGTCGATCTCGAAGCCTCGGCTCAATAAAAAGCGGCGGCGGACCCGGTCAGATGATCGGGTCCGCCGCAAGTCGTCGAGCACCGGCCAAAAGCACCATCCGGCCGCTGCGCCGGAAAAGGACGGGACGTTGCCGTTCTTCCTGGACGACACGCCGCGGCCGGGGAGGTTTGCGACAGATCGGCGTTGTTTGCGGCCAAATGTGAGCAATCGGTACAAGACATTGCAACCCGCTCGCGGCATGTTGTCTGCGCAACGATTCCGGATCCCTTCACGAGAGCCCAGGCGGTCGTTCGCGTATCGGTGTGGCGCATGCGCAAAAGCGAACTCCATCGCCCGGAGGCGAGGGTAGATAGACAATGACAGTGGCAAACGGTGTTGGAGCCTGTTTCGGCGAGCCGGACGCCTCCGTTCTCGTGACGCATCCCGTCCGCGACGCCCGGTTTTCGGTCACACGCCTTCGTTGCCGTCTGGACGGTGAGCTGGGGCGTCTCGTTCGGCTGCCTGCGGACGACTCCTATTTTTTGATGCTCTACTTCAAAGACGTCATGCACTGCGATGTAACGGATGATGGCTGCGACGGCGACATCCAGCGTTACAGGCAGGGATCAATCTGTCTCGTCGATCTGGCGCACGGCGCCAACGTGCGGCTCGTCAGCGATCTCGACGCGCTCGGGTTCCATTTGCCGCGAAGGCTGTTTCGCGAAGTGTCCGAGTTTGCGCTCGCTCCAAGCCTGACCGGCCTTCGCTGCCTGCGCGGCGAGATCGACGATGTCATGCTGAACCTCGCGCAGGCGCTGCTACCGTTGTTTGGCGAGGACGACAATGGTCCCGGCCCCGTTCTCCCGCATATTGCGATCGCCATCTGCGCGCATTTGCTGCACTCCTATCCGGAGCGGGCAGGGGCCAGCGACGCCGGTCTTTCGATATGGCAGGAGAAGGCGGTCAAGGATTTCATGATCGACCACTGGACGGAGGATTTCTCGCTTGCCGAAACAGCGGCAGCAACGCATCTGACCGAAGACGATCTAGCCGCCGGTTTCGTGTCCGTGACCGGGCAGGCGCCGGAGCAATGGTTGTTGCGCTACCGCATCGGCCGGGCAAAACACTATCTGACGGGAGGTGGCGAGCCACTCGCCACAATCGCAGCGCGCTGCGGCTTTGCCGACGAGGCGCACTTTACCGAAGCATTTCGCACGGTGACCGGTGTGTCGCCCTCGGCCTGGCGCGCACGTTGGCTGCAGTAGCAATGTCCGGCATCATACGAAAAGCGGTGTCGGCGCTCTGGCAAATTGTCGCTATAGTGCGCCGGCCAAGCCGCTGCTACATCCGTTGCGGGCAGCGGCCAGTCGCGCTGGAAATCGGGAGGTGCTGACCGATGGCCTTGCATGAAGCAATGAAAGACGAGCGTGCGCCAAGGCCCACGGTCAAGTCGATCTCGGCCGGGCAAATCACTGTCACGCGAACCTGTTCCGATCGCTTCGATCTGCAGCTGGCGCCAGCCATTCCCGTTGCCGAGGCCTTCAACGTCATCGTCCAGATGCGTGATTTCGATGCGCATCGCTTGTGGCGGCGCGGTGAGCTCGTGTTCGAGGGCGGTCACCCCAAGGCGTCGATCGCGATCACCGATCTGCGCGATCAATGGCAGTGCCACCATCTTTCCCCCTTCGACAATGTCCGCTTCCACATCCCCTTCGCCAGCATGCGCGCGTTTGCGGAGCAGGCGGGACGCGGCGAGTACGTGTCGCTTGCGCCGGTGCAGGGGCGCGCGGATCCGGTCATGTTCGGTCTTGCGCAGGCGCTGCTGCCGTCGCTCGACGAACCCGCTCGCGCCAACCCGCTCTTCGTCGAGCAGATCAGTCTGGCGGCGCTCGCGCATCTCAGCCAGACCTACGGCGGTTTGCACTTTCCGGTCGACAAGAAAGGAACGTTAGCGCCCTGGCAGGAAAGGTTGGCGACGGAGTTTCTCGTCGCGCATTTCAACACGCCGTTTTCGGTGGGCGATCTCGCAACGCAGTGCGAGCTTTCGCGCAGCTATTTCAACAAGGCCTTCAAGGAAAGCTTCGGATGCACGCCTTCCAGATGGCTGACCGAGTACCGCGTTGCGCGCGTCAAGGAATGTCTGGGTGAGGACGCCCCCCTCGCCGAGATCGCAATCCAGTGTGGTTTTGCCGACCAGAGCCACATGACCCGCGTCTTCACCGGCGCGGTCGGCGAGACACCGGCGCGCTACCGTAAAAAGAAGCGGCCGATTTCGGTGGCCGCGTATCGGGCTGGGGATTAGCGGACAAAGAGGGCGCGCCCTCACGCAAATTGTTCAAAACGCATGACATCCGTGCAAGAACCAAGATGTCGAACAGGACGATTATCCGTGTTTTCTTGGGATGAAATGCTGTGCTTGAGATGGACTGGATGGAGGCCTATCACCCGAACTGCGACCGGCGTGTCGATCTTGTTCCGAGCCGGTGCCTTGTGGTGTCGCGGTCGGCACCAGCGGCGTGCGATTGGCGGGTTGAGGAGAGAAGGCATTGAGCGGGCCGTCCGTTAACCCATCTGGCGCGCCTCCGCGTGACAGCCTTGGTTGTTCGCTCGACAGGCTCGACGATAACCGGACGATCGAAGGTCGCGACCTGGTGTTTCACCGCAAGCGATCCGCCGCGGGCCCTCCTGGAAGGGTAGCCACGCCGGCCAACGGTCGCGGTTATCTGATCGGCCTTTCGCTTTCAGGCGGGCACAGGCGCCGTGTCTTCCAGGAACACCATTGCGCCGTCCAGGAGTTTGAACAAAACGCCATCTACGTCCGGAACTTCGGCGACGACTACAAGGCCGATTTGAGCGGCACGTTTGACTTTGCTCTGCTGGAGATCGGCGCGGGCGCGCTCGACCGTATCGCGGACGCGGGGGATCTCGCCGGTGTCAGCGAACTACGCCCGTTGGCCGGTTCGCCGGACCCGGTGCTCGGCGGCCTGCTCGGTGCCCTGTTTGCGAGTGTGGACGGTAGTATGGATCGAAGCGCGCTGTTCGTCGATCAACTCTCCGTGGCGATTGGCGTCCATGTGGTGCGGCAATACGGCAACGGCCGTGCCGAGAGTGCCGTCGGCGGCAGGCGATTGTCGCAGCGCTCCCAGGCACGGATCCGCGATCTGGTGCAGAGCCGCCTTGACGGCGAGCTCACCGTCGAGGAACTGGCAGGCGCCTGTAACCTGTCCCAGGCGACCTTCCTGCGCGCTTTCCGGGAAACGATGGGGAGCACGCCTTATCGCTGGCTGCTGCAGCAGCGGATCGAGAAGGCCAAGCATTTCCTGCATTTTTCTCAGGCATCGCTCAGCGAGATCGCCACGACCTGTGGCTTTTCGGATCAAAGCCATTTCACGCGGGCCTTCGTGCAGGCGGTTGGCACGACGCCGCGCCAATGGCGCCGCAGCCAATAGCAAACGGCCGGCCGGTGGCCTGTCATCTTGCGGCGACCTGGGCACGTCAACGCGCGAAAGCGGCCTGAGCCGTTCTGCGGCGTGGCGAGCGGAATTTTCAAAAATCCACCTTTGGCGACAAGAACGCGACGTCTATCGGCGGCATAATTCACGCTCTCCGAACGGAGCTCCGTTTTCAACAGAAAGAGGTCACGACCATGTCCGCGACAGCGACCCCCGGTAGACTGCTCGTCTCGCCCAAGGATCACACCCTGATCATGATCGACTTCCAGTCGCAGATGTCGTTTGCGACCAAGTCGATCGACGCGGTTCTTCTGCGCAACAATGCAGCGCTGGTCGCCCACGCCGCCGCCGGATTCGGCGTCTCGACGATCCTGACGACCGTCGCCGAGAAGACCTTCTCCGGCCCGATGTTCGAGGAAATCACCGGGGCCTTCCCGGGCCAGAAGCTGCTCGACCGCACCTCGATGAACACCTGGGAAGACGCCGCCGTCATCGAAGAGGTCAATCGCATCGGCAAGAAGCGCCTGGTCATGTGTGGTCTGTGGACTTCGGTATGCATCGTCGGCCCGACGCTGTCGGCGCTCGACCAGGGCTTCGAGGTTTATGTCATCGCGGACGCCTGCGGCGACGTTTCCGACGAGGCGCACGAGCGCGCCATGGATCGCATGGTGCAGGCCGGTGTCCGGCCGATGACCGCGCTGCAATACATGCTCGAGTTGCAACGAGACTGGGCCCGCACCGAGACCTACGACATGACCACCGGAATCGCCAAGAAGTTCGGCGGCGCCTACGGCCTCGGCATCATCTATGCCAAGTCGATGTTCGGCGCCTCCGAAGGCCACTGACGCCGGCCCTCCCAAAAGAGCGCTCCGGTCGCTGGCGGCGACCGGAGCGACCATGTCATCCGCAAAGGAGGTGGCGATGAAGATGTATCTTCTTTCGCTCGGCGCCGGGCTGCTCGTCGGGGTCATCTATTCCATTTTGAACGTCCGCTCGCCGGCGCCGCCGGTCATCGCGCTCGTCGGCCTGCTTGGCATCCTGGTGGGCGAACAGTCGGTGCCGCTGGTCAAGCGCCTGTTTTCGGGCGAGCCGATCAATGTCAGCTGGTTCAACCGACAATGCATGCCGCATGTGTTCGGGCATCTGCCTGGCGGCGAGACGGCGGCCGGCAAGACGGCCGACGAGATCTCGAGAGACGGAAGGGCCTGACGATGCCGACACGACGTTCGTTTCTCGGCGCCGCCTCGTCATTGGCGCTGCCTGCTCTTTTTCCGTCGGCCCGTCCTGCCGGCGCCCAATCGACCGGAGACACTTCGATGACGCCCGACCTGATCCTGCACAACGGCCTTGTCACCACGCTTGATCGCGCCAATCCGGCCGCGACCGCCGTCGCCATCAAGGACGGTCTGATCCAGGCGGTAGGCGACAACAGGACAATCATGGCGCTTGCCGGATCAACGACAAAGATCATCGATCTCAAGGGCAAGCGCGTTCTGCCAGGCTTGAACGACAACCACACCCACGTTGTGCGCGGGGGTCTCAACTTCAATATGGAACTGCGCTGGGACGGCGTGCGCTCGCTTGCCGATGCGATGGACATGCTGAAGCGGCAGGTGGCGATCACGCCTGCGCCGCAATGGGTGCGCGTGGTCGGCGGTTTCACCGAACACCAGTTTGCTGAGAAACGCCTGCCGACGATCGATGAGATCAATGCGATCGCCCCCGATACGCCGGTGTTCCTCTTGCATCTTTATGACCGCGCTTTGCTCAACGGTGCCGCCCTTCGCGCCGTCGGCTATGGCAAGGATACGCCCAACCCGCCGGGCGGCGAGATCACCCGCGATGCCAACGGCAATCCGACCGGGCTGCTGCTCGCCAAGCCCAATGCCGGCATCCTCTATTCGACGCTTGCCAAGGGCCCGAAGCTGCCCTTCGACTACCAGGTCAATTCGACCCGGCATTTCATGCGCGAGCTCAATCGTCTTGGCGTCACCAGCGTTATCGACGCCGGCGGCGGCTTCCAGAACTATCCGGACGATTACGCCGTTATCCAGAAGCTCTCCGATGACGGGCAACTGACCGTTCGCCTCGCCTACAACCTCTTCACGCAGAAGCCGAAGGAAGAGAAGCAAGACTTCCTGAACTGGACCTCGTCGGTCAAATACAAGCAGGGCAACGACTACTTCCGCCACAACGGCGCCGGCGAGATGCTGGTGTTTTCGGCCGCCGACTTCGAGGACTTCCGCCAGCCGCGCCCGGAGATGGCGCCGGAGATGGAAGGCGAACTGGAGGAGGTCGTCCGAGTGCTCGCCGAGAACCGCTGGCCCTGGCGGCTGCATGCGACCTATGACGAGACCATCAGCCGCGCGCTCGACGTCTTCGAGAAGGTCAATAGGGACATCCCGCTCGAAGGCTTGAACTGGTTCTTCGACCACGCCGAGACGATTTCGGACCGCTCGATCGACCGGATCGCCGCCCTTGGCGGCGGCATCGCCACCCAGCACCGCATGGCCTACCAGGGCGAATACTTCGTCGAACGCTACGGCCATGGCGTGGCGGAAGCCACACCGCCGATCAAGCGCATGCTGGAGAAGGGCGTCAATGTGTCGGCCGGTACCGATGCGACCCGCGTCGCTTCCTATAACCCCTGGGTCTCCCTGTCGTGGATGGTGACCGGCAAGACCGTCGGCGGCCTGCAGCTTTATCCGCGCGCCAATTGCCTCGATCGCGAGACGGCGCTTCGGATGTGGACCGAGAAGGTGCAGTGGTTTTCCAATGAAGAGGGCAAGAAGGGCCGGATCGAGAAGGGGCAGTTTGCTGACCTGATCGTGCCCAACAAGGACTACTTCGCCTGCCCCGAGGACGAGATCTCGTTCCTGACGTCGGAGTTGACTGTTGTCGGCGGCAAGGTCGTCTATGCGGCCGGCGATTTTACCGCACACGACGAGAACAAGGTCCCGCCGGCGATGCCCGACTGGTCGCCGGTCAAGACCTTCGGCGGCTATGCCGCCTGGGGCGAGCCCGATGGCGCCGGCAAGAACTCGCTCCGGCGCACGGCGATCACGAACTGCGGCTGCGCCAGCAATTGCGGCGTGCACGGCCACGACCATGCCGGCGCCTGGACCTCGAAACTGCCGATCGCCGATCTTAAGGGCTTCTTCGGCGCGCTTGGCTGCTCCTGCTGGGCAGTATGAGGGGAGATCGCATGAACAACAGACACATCCGATCGACAACAAGCCCCGTGTATTTTCTAGCACTTCTCGCGCTTTGCTCGGCCTATATCCAGGGGCCGCTTGTGAAGATCTTCGACTTTCCAGGCGCGCTAGCCGAGATGGAGCATTTCGGCCTGCACCCTGCGCCCCTCTTTGCCGTTGGCGTCGTCGTTTTCGAGCTTTCGATGTCGGCGCTCATCCTCGCCGGCATCTATCGCTGGGCGGCTGCAGGCGCGCTTGCGGTCTTCACGCTAGCCGCTACCTTCTTGGCGTTCCGCTTCTGGGAGCAGCAAGCCGGCATGGAGCGTGCGATGGCGATGAACGGCTTCTTCGAGCATATCGGTCTCGTCGGCGCCTTCGTGATCGTCGCCTGGTATGATCTGCGCTTGCGCCCGCTCGCCGGAGGGATTGCCTGATGACGGCCCCGACAAGCAGCACCGGCAGCGCCGGAACATTTGCGCCGCTCCGCCAGAAGGTCTTCGCCGTTCTGTGGGTGGCGACGATCATCGGCAACACCGGCAGTTTCGTCCGCGATGTCGCCAGTTCCTGGTTGGTCACGGACCTATCGGCAACGCCCGCCGCCGTGTCGATGGTCCAGGCGGCGGCGACATTGCCGATCTTCCTGCTCGCCATACCGGCCGGTGTGCTCTCCGATATCCTCGACCGGCGCAAATTCCTGATCGCCGTCCAGTTTCTGCTCGCGTCTGCCAGCCTCTGCCTGCTGTTCCTCTCCGCCACGGGCCTGCAATCCGTGACCTCGCTGATCGCGCTTACCTTTGTCGGCGGCATCGGCGCGGCGCTGGTTGCCCCCACCTGGCAGGCGATCGTGCCGGAACTCGTGTCGAGGCGGGATGTCAAAGGCGCGGTGGCATTGAACTCGCTCGGCATCAACATCTCCCGTGCGATCGGCCCGGCGCTGGGTGGTCTGCTGCTTGCCTGGTTCGGAGCGGCCGTCACCTATGGCGTCGATGTCATCAGCTATGTCTTCGTCGTCGCTGCATTGCTCTGGTGGCGGCGGCAGGTGCCGGAGGACGATGCGCTTTCCGAACGCTTCCTCGGCGCCTTTCGAGCCGGTTTGCGCTATGCCCGCGCCAGCCGTGATCTGCATGTTGTGCTGGTTCGCGCGGCGGTGTTCTTCGCATTCTCGAGCGCAATCTGGGCCCTGCTGCCGCTCGTCGCCCGGCAGCTTCTGGGCGGCGGCGCCAGTTTCTATGGCGTCCTGCTCGGTGCCGTTGGCGCAGGCGCGATCGTCGGTGCCTTGCTGATGCCGCGCCTGCGGGCACGGATGGATGCGGACGGGCTCCTGCTTTTGTCCGCCATCCTTACGGCGGCCGTGATGGGCGTGCTTTCCCTCGCTCCACCGCAATCGGTGGCAATCGTCGCGCTGCTCGTGTGCGGCGGCGCCTGGATCACGGCACTGACGACGCTGAACAGCACGGCGCAGGCGATCCTGCCAAACTGGGTGCGAGGGCGCACGCTCGCCGTCTACCTCACCGTCTTCAATGGCGCGATGACCGGCGGCAGCCTCGCCTGGGGCGCCGTCGCCGAGGCGATCGGCGTGCCGTTCACGCTTGCGGCAGCGGCTATTGGCCTCCTCTGCGTCGGGGTCGTCTTCCATGCAATGAAGCTGCCGAAAGGGGAGGCCGATCTTATCCCCTCCAACCATTGGCCAGAGCCCTTGACCAGTGAGCCGGTCGAGCATGATCGTGGGCCGGTGCTCGTACTGATCGAGTACACGGTCGACAAAGCCGATCGGTCAGAATTCCTGAAGGCGCTTGCGCGACTGTCCCATGAACGTCGCCGCGACGGTGCCTATGGCTGGGGCGTTACCGAGGATGCGGCCGATCCCGGCCGCATGGTGGAGTGGTTCATGGTCGAGTCCTGGGCTGAGCATTTGAGGCAGCACAAGCGCGTATCCAAGGCCGACGCCGACATCCAGGCGGATGTCCGCCGCTTTCACAGAGGACCGGCGACGCCGGTCGTTCACCACCTGCTTGCAATCAATCGGCCGCATCTTGGTTGATGCGGCGAGCCTTCCGCCGCGCCGAGCGGCCCGACGGAATGAACAAACTGCAACCCTTCGAACGGAGAAAGGAACCGTAGCCATGACCGAGAATTTCGTCAGAACCGAAGACGGCGTCGACATCTTCTACAAGGATTGGGGAACTGGACAACCGCTCGTCTTCCATCACGGCTGGCCGCTCTCGGCGGACGACTGGGACGCGCAGATGCTCTATTTCGTCAACAAGGGCTATCGTGTCATTGCCCACGACCGTCGCGGCCACGGGCGCTCGACACAGGTGAGCGAAGGTCACGATATCGCTCATTATGCAAAGGACGTCGCGGCACTGGTCCTCAAGCTTGAACTCAGCGATGCGATCCATATCGGCCACTCCACCGGTGGCGGCGAAGCCGCGGCCTACGTGGCACGCCATGGCGCCGGCCGGGTTGCAAAGCTCATCATGGTCGGCGCGGTCCCGCCGCTCATGCTCAAGACCGCGGCCAATCCGGGCGGCCTGCCGATCGAAGTCTTCGATGGTTTCCGTTCGGCCCTGGCCGCCAACCGCGCCCAATTCTTCCGAGACGTTCCGGCGGGCCCGTTCTACGGCTTCAACCGGTCGGGCGCCGAAGTTTCCGAAGGCGTCATTCAGAATTGGTGGCGGCAAGGCATGATGGGCAGCGCCAAGGCGCACCATGAGGGCATCAAGGCTTTCTCTGAAACCGACTTTACCGAAGACCTGAAGGCGATCGACGTGCCGACGCTGGTGATGCATGGCGATGACGACCAGATCGTACCGATCGACGACAGCGCTCGCCTTGCCGTCAAGCTTTTGAAGAACGGCACGCTGAAGGTCTACGAAGGTTATCCACATGGTATGTTGACGACCCATGCAGATGTGATCAATCCGGACCTGCTCGCCTTCATTAAGGCCTAAAGTGAAGGCACGATCCGCGCCGTCCGGGCATCTGCGGACCGTGCCGGGACAACCACCACTGCATGTATCCCTTGGCCGTTGACGGCATGAGGGTGTGACGCGTGCAGCAAAGTCCGACAGCAACCTTGCGTGTCTGAGTTGCACCGTGCTGTCGCCCCGCGCCGCGTTGATCGCGGTGCGGGCTTTGCCGCTCAGGCCCCCGGCTTTGAGTTAGAAGACATCAGCGACCATGTTTCGGCCGGCGCACCGCCCGGATCGTACCGCTACCGCCGCCACCGCAGAAAAAGCGCTCGCCACCATCCGATTCCAGTCCCGATACACCGGTTCCGGATGGCATGGTCAAGGTCTCCAGCACCGAGCCCGTCTTGGGATCAATGCGGGTGAGGTCGCTGTCGTCGCCTTCCCAGGTGCCATGCCAGAGTTCGCCATCGACCCAGGTCACGCCCGTGACGACGCGCTTGGAGTCGATGGTGCGCAGGATCGTTCCGGTCTCAGGGTCGATCTGGTGGATCTTTCGGCCGCGATACTGCCCGACCCAAAGCGTGCCTTCTGCCCAGGCGAGCCCGGAATCGCCGCCGCCGCCCGGTGCCGGGATCGTCGTCAGGATCCGCCCGGTCGCCGGGTCGATCTTCTGGATGCGGTCCTCTGCAATCTGAAAGATGTGCTTGCCGTCAAATGCGGTGCCGGCATGGGCCGCAACGTTGATCGAGCGCACGGTGCCGCCGCCCTCAGGGTCGAGCGCGTTGATTGTGTCTCCCGCAGCAAACCAGACGTTCTGGCCGTCGAAGGTGACGCCATGGACGTGGTCGACTCCCGGAAAGGGGCCATATTCTCGCAGGATTTCGGCTTCTGATTTTTTCATGGTCTTGATCCTAGTCGTTTGGCAGCGGGCCGGGGAGTAACAACACTGTCGGGAATGCAGCAACCGGCGGCCGTATCCAGCGGCACGCGCGCCCGCGGCCGATCGGCAGGACCTTGTTTTCCGATGCGAGCGCCTCGAGCGCCCGTTGCACGGTGCGGGGGCTTGCTCCAAGCGCAATGGAAAGTGCCGAGCTTGCCCAGGCTTCACCGTCGGAAAGCAGTGCCAGAATTGCGGCATGTCGCTCGTCGGTTGGTGGCGCGAGAACGACAACCGTGCGCTCGTCGCGCACTGTCAGCCGGAAACCGTCGTCGGTCGCCGTGATATCCGCGAGCCCGCGCAATTCTTCGCGCAGCCGGCCGATTTCGACCCGAAGCCTTGCCCGGTGGGACTCGTCGACGTGCCGCGCGCCGAATGCGCGGGCAAGCAAGGCGCCCCGAGATACGTCTACCGGCCATGCTTCGCCGAGGGCCCGCAACAGCGCAAACAGTACGGGCCGTGTGGCGAGCGAAACAGACGCGCTGCCCTTGAGGACGAGGTTGCGACAGGCGTCGATGACCAGGGACCCGGACGCGAACAGCGCTTCGACCTCGTCAAGCTGCAACAATTGCTCCTGGCCGCTCGCCAGACGCCGGGCGGCCGGCGTCGTCAGGACGGCGGCGGCAATTTCGATTTCGGCTATCAGCGCCGGAATTCCGGCCGCCTTGGCGGCCTCGGTTGCACGGGTAAAAGCCTTGGCAGCCGCCAAAGTCTGAAGGCGTCGAACGGCAATGCCTGCGGCGGCGAGCGCGTGTGCGGCATGGAGCGGCGGAGAGAGCAACGCCGGATCGGTGCCGGCCAATACGCGTTCTGCCTCATCCAGACGCCCGATCAAAAGCAGGCGTCGGGCACGCAGAATGCGCGCATGGGCGGCGTTCAGCCGATCTCCGTGGGCGTCGAGCGTGGCGCAGGCGTCTTCCAATGCCGCCATCGGCCAGGAGAGATCGCGCGAGACTATGGCGATTTCCGCCTCGGCGACGATACACCGCGCCCGCGCCACCGGCTCCCTCGGGCCAAAGGCGCGTGCCGCGCCCTTCAACAGCACCTTGGCGCGCGCGAAATCTCCGAGCTGCGCCATCGCGATGCCGCGCAATGCCAGCGCCGGGGGATCCTCGCGCAGGGCGACGCGCTTCAGTGCGCCGATGAGATCGCCTGTGGCGAGCGCGCGGGCAGCCGCGGTCATCATCGAGTCCATCGAAATCCCGTCACACCTTTCACACCCCGATCGAAGCTTTTGGCCCAGCCGTGCGGCAAGTGGTTGCGCTTTGATTTCATCGAAATTGACACGTCACGGCCGCCAGGCAAGCCGCCGCCAAGAAAAAATTCCGGCCGTTCAATCCAATCCGTGAATATCGCTGCACCATCTTGCCGATGGCGTCACCGTGAAATCCGATCGTGGACAGCATAAATCCTTCCTGGATTTTGACGATAAAGTCACAAGACGCTTCCGTCCTCGCGGAATTGATGGATTATGCAGTACGCCCATAGGTAAAGCATCGTGACGACAATAATGGTAGCTGGAATTGCGATTAAATACATAATTAGCCTCGATCAAATTCGCACTTCTAAAATCGACTATTCACATTACGCAAACATGACGATGATTTTTAACGTGTCGACGTGCGGTCTTCCGAAGAGAAACGTCCGAAAAATCTGCGATATTCGAGCCCGGTTTGGCGGGCGTAATGTTTTCGCAAGGTGAAATATCCACTCGTCCCCTACTTTCAATGTGTGGGGGTTGCGAGACAGTGTTCGGCTTCGTCGGAAGTAATAATGAAGAAATAAATAGCAGGCGTGTAAATGAAATTGCGAAGAATGTCGCAAGGGCATTGATTGTTGTCACGCCGTTATACGGATGTACGTCTGTTCCTCTGAAGGAAGGTGGCACGCTCACGTCCTATAGCAAGCTCAGTGCGCCGACGGGGAAGTTCGAGAAGAAGAGAACCTATTTCAACAAGGACGGGTTGAGGGATGTCAGAACCGTAAGCATCGCTCCCACGTCGTTCACAATGGCTGCCCGTGAGCGCATTGAGAAACAGGGCGATCGCCTGTTGGTAAGCAACGCCATCGATCGCGCGGTCTGCTTCACCATGAGCGAGAAGTATCAGATTGTTCCGTTTGGCACGTCCGCAGATTTAACGATCCGAACAGTGATCACGGACATCGTGCCGACACAGGCGGCCGTCGCGGGTGCTGCGAAAGCAATTTCCATTGGCAGCTCTCTTGCTTTGCCAGTGAGCGTCCCGCGGCTGCCTATCGGGCTGGGTGGATTGGCCGTCGAAGCGGAGGCCGTGGACCGCAACGGTGTGCAGAGTGCGGCAATCGTTTGGTCCAAAGGCGCCAATTCCTTCACCAGCGAAGCGCGCGTTTCCGAGATTGGCGACGCTTACGATCTGGCGGCTGCATTCGGTAGCGACTTTTCAAGAATGGTTGTCGCAGGCAAGGAGCCCGGCAACTTCGATCTGCGCTTGCCCTCGGTCTATGACATTCGGACATCTCTTGGCGGGAAGCCCGGCTCTGCTCTCTGCGAGAACTTTGGCCGCTCACCGGGCGTCATCGGCATGCTCGGCGCATCCCTTGGAACGCCGCCTTCATGGACGGACAAGGGAGCCAGGTCCGCCGCGTCCGCGCCGGACACAGCCATTTCGACCGGCAAGACGGGATCCATGCGCTAACGGATGTTAGCGAGATCCGTCGCGCGATTCCGTAACCTTGTCGCAAGGTTGAAATCGGAATTCTCGACCAACATCACAGAAGCATACTGAGGTAGATTTTATGCGTCTTTTCTTTGCCATGGGCCTGCTGCTCGTACTGGCTGGATGCGAAACGATGGAATATGGAAACCGTTGCTCGGAGTACGGATTCGTGCGTGGCACCGAATCTCACGCGAATTGCGTGCAGCGGCTCGACATGTCCCGAGAGTATCGTAGAGGAGGGCGTTTTGATGCGCCCCAGTATGACTACTACTAATACTATAGACAATTGCCTTTATATCGGCGCGTTTTCAGATAGATCCATGAAGGATCCAGTGTGAAGTCCGCGACATCTGACGTCCATCTATTTTGAAGATATGGTTATTGCATGCGTATTCTGATCGTTGAAGATGATCGCGAACTGGCGTCTTCACTTAAATCCATGATGGAATCATCCATTGGCGTCGCAGATGTATTTGAGACGATCGAGGACGCGGAGGCAGCTTTGCTTGCCTTCAAGTTTGACCTGATCATCATTGATCGCAACCTGCCGGATGGTGACGGGCTATCGCTTTTGCCGACATTGCGGCAACTTCGTCCAAGGCCGGCGACACTCGTCTTAACGGCCTTGGACGACCCGATCGATATTGTGTCTGCGCTCGACAAGGGCGCAGACGAGTATGTCGGCAAACCGTTTGAACCCATGGAACTGATTGCGCGCGCACGCGCCGTTCTGCGCCGCTACAGCCTGGACGAGACCGGCCACACGCAGTTCGGCAACCTGTCGTTTGATCTGATAAATCGCTCGGCCATGGTCGACGAGAACGTGCTCAGTCTTCCCAGGCGCGAACTCGCGGTCCTGGAGGCTTTGATCCGGCGTGCGGGGCGCGTCGTGCAGCGCGACAACCTGGAGGCCTCCGTTTACAACATCGACGACGAGATCGAGTCCAATGTGCTCGATTCGCATGTGTCGCGTCTGCGCAAGCGACTGCGCGAGGCAAACTGCAACGCAACAATTCGCACCATTCGCGGTATCGGCTACATGCTGGTGCAGGAATGATGAAGCGCCGCCGTTCAATCGCCTTTCCGGTGGCGAGCATTCTCATCCTCGGCATGGCCCTTATCATGGTGATAAGCACCGTGCTCACCATCGCAGGATTTGTGCTAACAGATACCCAGGGCCGGCAGAAGCTTGCGCTGGAGAGTGTTGCAGGGCTTCTCCAAAAAGGAGCCGGCTACGATCACGAAGGCAAGCTTTCCGTTCAGGTGAACGGGGTCATATCCGAACGCATTCTCGGAATTTTCGAGGCCCAGACGGACTTTTGGTACCTGTTCAGCGATGGAACGCAGTCCATTACGCATGGCACCGTTCCAGAGTCGGTCCGCTCAATTGTCAGTGCGCTCCCCCGCGAGGTATTCGCTTCCGATTTCTACTACACAAATGATCTTAAACGCTATTTGGGTCTTCGGAAGCTGGACCAGAACAACCCCGACAGGGTGGTCGTCATTGGTGGGGTTTCACTGACAAACACTCAGACGATACTTCTAGCCTTGTGGGGAACGGAAGGTCTGTATCCCCTTCTCAGCGCTGTTCTCGCCGCAACAGCCACGATTGCGGTCGTGGCGGTCAAGCGTACGATCGCCACCCCTGTAGGCAGGGTCGTCAACTCCGCTGAGCAGATCGATGGCCTTCCCGGAGGGCGCCGCATTTCGGATCACGATACGCCGATCGAACTGAAGCCGATGGTTGCCGCTTTCAACACCGCGCTCAGCCGGATCGATCATGCGTTCGAGGCACAGCGGAACTTTCTTGCCAGCGCGTCGCACGAATTGAGGACGCCGCTGACCAAGCTTCGTCTCAAGCTTGACCTCGTCCAGGATCCGGGCGTGCGGGACGTGTTGGTTCGCGATACGGCGCGTCTCGCATCGATCGTAACGACGTCGCTGCAATTGGCGCGCTTGTCGGGTCAGTCGCTGACATTCGCCGCGATCGATCTTGCTGCCATGACGCGTACGATTGTCGCTGAACATGTTCCGTCCGCCATGAAGCAGGGAATGGAGATCGAGCTCAAGGCCCCGGAAGAACGGGTCGCGATTTCCGGCTCCGAGCCCGCAATACGCGTCGCTCTCGACAACCTAATCGTCAATGCGATGCGACATGCGCAAGGCACAGAGATGCTCACCGTCGAGGTCCTTGAGGCCCGCACCGTGCGCGTCACGGACCATGGCCCGGGCATTCCGGCAGCGGAACGGGAGAATATGCTCAGGCCGTTCGTGCGCGGCAACACCGCCGCCGACGGGACCGGCATGGGACTGGCCATTGTTGCGCAGATCATGACGGCGCACGGCGGCTCGGTTGATCTCGCAGATGCGCCAGGTGGCGGCCTGGTTGTGAGCCTTGCTTTTCCTAGCGTCCGTGCGGATAGGCCCTGAACGATCGACCAATTTCGGGTCTCCGATGGCGTCGGACTTTTCCCGGCACCGTCTCTTGTCAGGTTCAAGATTTTGGTGGGCGATCGAAAACGCAATCGCTCTGTCAGCGCATGCGACGGGGCGATCGTCAGTGGCTATACTGCGCGTTGTCCCCTGCGCCTCCCTTCTTGCCGCGAAAGCTCTCCCTTGCCGCACCGCAGATCCGGCCGTGCTTCCCGTTCGCACACGAGCGCACGCTCTACTGACTTCCGAATCTGCGGTTATTCTGAAATTCTTCAAGATACGGTGTCGGTTCAAGGACGGCAGTGGCGTCTTTAAAGGGACGGGCATGGGGAGATGTGTTGGCGTTCCCCCGCTTGGCAATCGGAAATGGACAATATCGGCGCTGCCGGCAGTTTCACCGGGCGCCACCAAGGAGATTGCAAATGACCAATTCGCAGTATCGTTGGGTGATCGTCGCGGCAGGCGGTTTGCTTGGCTGTCTGGCGATCGGCGCGATGTTTTCGCTGCCGGTTTTTCTTCTGCCGATCTCGCGTGACACCGGCTGGTCGGTTACGGGCGTTTCGAGCGCGATGACCATCGGCTTCCTGGCCATGGCCTTTGCCAGCATTGCCTGGGGCAGCCTTTCCGACCGCTGGGGTACACGGCCGATCGTTCTCATCGGCTCGGTGCTTCTGGCGATCAGTCTGGCAGGGGCAAGCTGGTCGACCTCGCTTATCGCCTTTCAGGTCCTCTTCGGCGTCGTCGTCGGCACGGCGACAGCGGCGATCTTTGCGCCGATGATGGCCTGCGTCACCGGCTGGTTCGACACGCATCGAAGCCTTGCCGTTTCGCTCGTTTCGGCCGGCATGGGCATGGCGCCGATGACGATGTCGCCCTTCGCGGCATGGCTGGTGTCCGCCTATGACTGGCGGACGGCATTGCAGATCATTGCCGTCGTCGTCGCGGTCGTCATGATCCCGGCAGCGCTTTTGGTGCGCCAGGCGCCGGCGCTGGCCGCGGGCGCGGCTGCGATCTCCCCGGAAGAGGAAGCGCATTCGTCGATGACGACGGGTGAGGTGCTGAAATCACCGCTGTTCATCATCCTGCTTTTGACCAATTTTCTCTGCTGCGCCACCCATTCGGGGCCCATCTTCCACACGGTCAGCTACGCGATCACCTGCGGCATTCCTGTGATGGCGGCCGTATCGATTTATAGCATCGAGGGTCTTGCCGGCATGGGCGGGCGGGTCGTCTTCGGCCTGCTCGGCGATCGCTTCGGCGCCAAGCGCATCCTGGTTCTCGGGCTGCTCGCCCAGGCCTTCGGGGCGCTCGCCTACGTCTTTGCGCAAGGGCTGGGTTCGTTTTACGCGGTCGCGGCTCTCTTCGGCTTCATCTATGCCGGCGTCATGCCGCTCTATGCCGTGCTTGCCCGCGAGAATTTCCCGCTGCGCATGATGGGGACCGTTATCGGTGGAACGGCGATGGCCGGCAGCCTCGGCATGGCGACGGGGCCGCTTGCGGGCGGCATGATCTACGACGCTTTGGCGAGCTACACCTGGCTCTATGTCGGCTCCTGGGGCATTGGCCTTGGAGCGTTCCTGATCGCGTTGACGTTCAGGCCGGCGCCACGATATCAGCCAGCCGCCGCCGCAGCTTGATATGCTCTGACGGGTCAAACGAGGCTCCGCCCATCGGGCGGAGCCTCGTTCTACGCTTTGTTGGTCGACTATCGGTTTTCGTCCACCGGTACGGTCCGTGCGCCGACATGCAAGGCTCGACCGGCGCCAAGCCCCATGATCGCGACACCGACGCCAAGCGCCAGGAAGAGGAGGGCGCTGGCGGCAAAGCTGCCGGTCCAGCTGCGGATGAAGCCGACGAGCAGCGGGCCGATCGCGGCAAGCACGTAGCCGACGCCCTGAGCCATGCCGGAGAGGTGAGCCGCGACATGGGAATCGGGCGAGCGCAGCACGATCAGCGTCATGGCTGCGGCGATCAGGCCACCCTGTCCGATGCCCTGCAGAACGGCCCAGACGAGCACCGTCGAGAGCGGCGCAAAGAGGATGCCGATGAGGGCGGTGACTGCAGCGGCCGCCAGCGCCACGCAGACGGCGCGCTGGTCCCGACGCCGAACGGCGAAGGAGGGCACAGCCAGGCAGGTGACGACCTGCATCATGATCGAGATCGAAACAACGCCGCCGGCGGCTGCAGCGTCGAGCCCGCGCTCCCTGAGGATCGGCGCCATCCAGCCGAAGACGCAGTAGGCGAGCGCGGACTGCAACCCCATGAACAGCGTGACCTGCCAGGCGAGCCGGTCCCGCCAAAGACCGACGACGCGGAAACCGGTGTGGCGCGCCACAGCCTTGCCGCGCAGCGCCTGAGGCGTCCAGATGACCAGGACGATGAGTGCCGGCACCGCCCAGGCGGCGAGCGCGCCGGACCAGGATCCGGCCACATGGTGTTCGATCGTGAGCGTCAGGCCGGCGGCACTGGCAGCGCCTGCGCAAAGGGCCATGGTATAGAGCCCGGTCATCATCGCCGCCCGATCCGCAAAGTCGCGCTTGACGAGGCCGGGGAGGAGGACGTTTCCGACCGCGATGGCAGCACCGGCCATAAAGGTCGCAAGGAAGAGCAGGGGCGCGGAGCCGATGCCCCTAAGGGCGGTCCCGAGCGTCAGCAGCAGCAGCACGCCAAGCAGCGTGCGCTCCGCGCCGAAACGCTGCGCGAGCTTGGGCGCAAGCGGCGCAAAGACCCCGAGGCAGAGCACCGGAAGCGTGGTCAGAACGCTGGCGCCTGTCGTCGACAGGCCGGTTGCCTGCATCACCTCCGGCAACAGCACCGAAAGGCTCGAAAACAGCGGCCGCAGGTTGAAAGCGATCAGCACCAGGCTGGCGCCCAGGAGGATGCGGGCGTTTCGGCTCAGGGCTGGTGGCTGCGGCGCCGGCAGGCTGTCGGCCTCGGCATCGATCAGTTGGTCTTCGGGGTCAAGCCGCGCGGCCTCTGCCTGGTGGGGATCACGAAAGGTCTGGTTCATTGCGAAAGTAGCCGTTGAAGTTCTTCGAGGACGGGGGCCATGAATGCCCGGACAGCGGCCGCAGCCAGATCCGGATCGCCGGTTGCGATCGCCTCGACGATGGCCGCATGCGCCCGGTCGTCCGGCTCCGGCAGATCGCCATTGAGCGTCGAGTGGATGGTTTCGAGAATGGCCGAGGTGAAGAAATCATAGAGTTCGATGATGGCCCTGTTGCCCGATGCTTCGACGATCGATCGATGGAAGGCGATATCGCGCCGGCCGAAGGCGTCTCGGCCGCCATCCGCCACCGTTCCGCGGGCTCTCAAGAGGCTCGTCATGCGTTCGAGATCCGCCGGCGTATGACGCAGCGCCGCCAGACGGGCGGCCTCGACGTCGAGGGCAGCGCGCGCTTCCCACTGGTCTCGCAGTCCGCTGCGCTTCACGCGGTCGAGCGCACCTGACGTGTCGACTGTCGAGCGGACATAGGTGCCCGAGCCCTGGCGGGCGTCGAGCAGGCCCTTCGATACCAGGACGCGCACGGCTTCGCGCACGGTACCCCGGCTGACCGCCAGCAATTCGGTCAGGGCGGTTTCGTTGGGGATGCGCTCGCCGACCGCCCAGCGACCGCCGAGGATTTCCGTACGCAGGCTTTCGGCCGTGCTCTCGGCCAGGTTGGTACGATTGACTGGCTGCATCGTCCGCTCATCAAGTCATCAGATGATTTTATCAATAGGAGCGCTTGGCGCGAGAGTCAATCGGCGACGGGCAGGCCGTCATCAGGCGATTGGAATGCCGCGCAACTCCGCAGCTTGGCGGTGAACACGACGGTTGGCGCAAACAGAAACTCCGCCGCGCCGATGTAGGCGCCGCGGAGTTCGGTCATGTCCGATTGCATGCGCCTAGCGCACGCGCGAGGTGGCCTCAATTCAGCCTGAGATCGAGACCCGGATGCAATTTCTTGAGGTTCGGCAAGGATTTCGATTGCCACGGAATCTCGGAGGTTCCGCGCACCGTCAGCTGGACGTTCGGCCGGTTGCGCGCCTCGATCGTCAGCTTGGCCAGCAGATTGATCCCCGAAGAATTCAGGAACTGCAATTCGGTCAGATCGATCGTCACGTGTTCAGGCTCGGTATCGAGCACGCCCATCACGGTCGAGAAGATCGGAGCATAGGCTTCCGTGCCCGGCAGCCGCATGGTGCCTTCAAAATGAATATCGTTGCCCTCGGACCAAACGCGATACTCTTCTTCGTCCTTGTTTTCCATATTCACCGGCTCATCAGTTCGAGAGGTCTGGGACCGCAATGGAGGCATAGGTCTCCAGCGACGTTTCTCCGTCGTCTCCCCGGGCACCAAAAACCCAAGCGAAACGAACACCATAATCGCTCATCAGCGTCAAAAGACCAAGCCCCGAACCGCTCGTGCTGAGCCCGGATGCGTTGGCTTCGATACGCTCGATGAGCAGGTCGCCGGGATCGCCGTCGGAAATCTCGGAAAGCAGGTCTTGAAAGCGGGTCGCCGATTCGTTGTCGATCACATTCGAGACTTTTGTGCGGAAGCTGTTGGCTTCAAGGGCGGCCTCAACCATGACCGCGCCGGAGGCGCGGAACTTCACCGCGTTCTCGACCAGTTCGTTGGTCAGATAGCCGATATTGTGCCTTACCTCGCGATAGGCGTTGCGCGAGGCGCGGTAGCGCAAGGCGGCAAGTTCGGCGACGAAGTCCGAAGCCATGGCGCAGTGCTTCCAGCCCAGATCGAGCGGCCCGTCATAAAGGCGCAGCCGCGTCATTCTTTGGTGGGCACCGATCGTCAGGTCCGCCAGTCCGTAGAGCGTGGTCATCTGATCACCTGTGTCTCATGACGACGAGCGTGATGTCGTCATATATTTTCTGCTTGCCGATATGCGCCATCAGATCCTCTATGATCCCCGCTTTTACGTCCTCGGCGCTCTGTCCGTAAAACTTCCCGGCGCTCTCGCATAGCCTCTCAATGCCGAACAGTTCGCCCTTGGCGTTCACCGCTTCGGTCACGCCGTCCGTGTGCAGCACGATCATGTCGCCGCGGCCGAAGGAAATCTCGCGGGTCGCGACGAAGCGTGAGATATCGGATTCAAGCCCGATCGGCAGGCCGAGATCGAGCGTGTCGATCCGCTCCACTTCGGCGCCCTTGCGCACGACGATCAGTTCTTCGTGCTGGCCAGACAGCGTCAGCCGGTCGCCTTCATAGTCGAGGAAGGCGAGCGACAGATGCTTGTCGGTATTGGTCCGAACGATGTTCTTGTAAATCGCGCGGTTGAGGCGATTGAGGAACTCCTGCGGATCCATGTCGCCGGCTTCCTGCAGGGCGCGGGCGACCGATTGCACCATCAGCATCAGCACGCCGCTTTCCAGCCCATGCCCGGTCACGTCGCCGATGCCGATCTTCAGTCGTTCGCCGTCGCGAAGCACGTCGTAGTAGTCGCCGCCTACCTCGTCGGCCGGCCGCATATAGGCGGCGATTTCGAGATCGGCGATTTCGGCAAGCTCGCCAGCCTTCGGCAGCACCATCATCTGGATTTGCTTGGCAACAGCAAGTTCGGCGCCGAGCCGCAGGTTTTCGCTGCGCAGCTGCGTGTTCAACGTCGAAATCTGGTGGTTGGCGTCTTCGAGCTGTTTGGTGCGCTCGGTCACCAGATTCTCGAGGTTTTCCGTGTGGTAGCTGATCTCTTCCGCCATCCGGTTGAAGGCGACGCCCGCTTCTCCCACTTCGTCGCGCGTCGTGATCGGAACGCGGACGGAATAATCCTTGGCCTCGATGCGCGTCGCAGCACCCGCAAGCGCACTAATGCCGCGGGTCACACGCTTGGAAATGCCGAACACCGCAAGCGTGACGAACAGCAGCGAAGCGAGCAGGGCGAGGATCTGGTAGATCAGGATGCGGTTGGTCGCCTCCGAAATGCCGGCCTGCGCCGCAAACAGCGAAGCGTAGATTTCCCGCTCCGGCACGACGATGCTGATCGACATCGATTCCCGGCGCACCGGTCCCGATACCCAGAAGTTCTCGGGCTCAAGCTGCTTGGAGAGGATGAGATAGGGGACCTTCTCACCGGCTTCGTCAAGCAGCACCCGCTGGATTGCACCATCACCCCCGAGTTGCAACGCGGCGATCGCGGGCTGCATGCTGCGGCGGAGTGAACGTTCAAGGCCGGTGACGCCCTGTCCGCCAGTGTCGCTCGACCGTCTGAGGCCGATCACCTGTTCGCCCTCTGGGTTGATGGCGAGCACGTTTCCGTCCGACATCGCCAGGAAGCCGAAGCCGCTGCCGCCGACCTTGACGTTCTCGACCACCTCGGCGAGCTGGTCGAGCGTGATATCGGCGCCCGCAGCACCGGCGACACTCTTGCGGTCCTTGGACCAGAGCGGCTGGAAGAAGCTGACGATCAGCTTGCCGGTGATCGCATCCGTATAGGGCGCGGTCTGGGTGGTGTCGTTCGGCACCGGCCGAAGGCCGGGGTTCTCAGCCCATTGCTGCCAGGATTCATAGATGCCGGGGAAGAAGAACGTCCAGAATTCCGCCTGGTTGTGGCCCGGATAGAGGCGGTCGAAGGTCTGCGCCTGCTCCGTATAGGGTGCGGTCCTGAAGATCGGTCGCTCGCGCGGGCCGATATAGTACATCTGCAATTTGGAGCGGCCGCTCGCCAGCAAACTCGGTGCGACGAGATCGAGCACCGCGCTGTTTTCGATGTCGGCCTGGACTTGCGGCAACGGGCGATGGTCCGCCCCGAGCAGATATCCCCAGACGCTGACGACCGAGGGTGCACCCGGCAGGTTCTGGGCCCAACCGCCCTTGGCGTCGTAAGTGACCGAAATCGCGCCCGGTGCCGCGCGCGCCATCGCGCCGCCGACTTCGGTTTCCCGGCCCGGGTTGTCGATCTGCCCTTGCAGCACGCCCGCCAGGGTGCCGACGTCGGTGTGCACCTGCCCGATGAGCAGGTTGACGCGGGCAACGGTCGATTCCGCGTAGGAGCGCATGTAGTCCTGGTTGGCCTTCTCCAGGCCTTGCCCGACCTCCGCCGCGGCATCGCGCGAAAGCCGCTGCACGTTCCAGAGCGCGAGGCCACCGGTGACGAGCAGATCGAAGAGCACGGCGCCGCCGACGACCAGCACGAATTTGGCGCGAAACGATCTCAGACCGAAACGGGGGCGTTGTTCCTCCACAGCGCTCATACCGGCTTCCGTCCAGACGCGGCCCAGATCGGCCACCCGGCGTAACCCTTGGGATGAAGTGCTGCGAAGATGTGGTCGCGGAAGCCCTGGCGAAAGCGCTCGATGTACTCAGGCGGATCGCCGCGCTTGACGGCCATTTCGCCGGCATAGACGTTTTCCCAGGCGGCGATCATGTCGGCAAAATCCTGCGGGTCGCCGTCGAGATTGGTGACCATGAACGATTCGACGAGGATATCGTCGAAACCGGCTTCGGCCAGATACCGCCGGCTCTTCGGCCCGAGTTCGACGTCCATCTCGAAATGGCTGAACAGCTTGGCGACCTCGGTATAGGTCCATTGGATGCTGTTGGCGCGCGGCTCGCCGAGGCAATGCGAGTTCTTCTCGTTGGTGATGTAGACGCGGCCACCCGGTTTGCAGATCCGGAAGAGTTCCTTCAAGAGCAGCTCCGGCTGGTTGAAGATCTGCAGCGAATGACGGCAGGTCACGAAGTCGAACTGGTTGTCCTCGATCAGCATCTCCGAGGCGTCGCCGAAGGTGTATTCGATGCCGGTCACGCCGAAGTCGGACGCAACCTTCCGGGCGTAGGCAAGGCTCGCGCGGGAATGGTCGAGCGCCACGATCCGCCCCGGTTCGAATTCCTTCTGGACGAGAACCGCGAAGTCGCCGATGCCGCAGCAGATATCGGCCATGGCGATGCCGGGTCGCATGCCGTGGCGCGGCAGGATATCGCGCTCGTGGCGCCAGGTCATTTTCGTCTGCGTTCTCAGGATCGGAATGAAACTCGTGTCCTCGACGAAGCTCTGGCCGGGATAGAACATCGAATCATAGACTTCGACGCTGATCTGGGGCTCGATCGCGCTCAAATGACGGAACATGCGGGTCGTCCAACCGACGACGCTTGAGGTGATGATGATCAGACGCAGGTCCGAGCGCTCGCGGCATGCATCGAGAGCGACCCGGATAAAGGCCTGGAAGGCCGTGTTGTTCATCTGGATGAGGCGCTTCACGTCGATGTAGAGCACGCCCCGAACGGCGTCGATCGCCTCGCGCAGCGCATGAATGCTCTCGGCGATCTCGTCGATCGACCGCGGCCGGATCGTCCCGGCAAGGGAAAAGATCTGGCTGTTAGGGTCAAACGCGACTTTGAAGCGCTGAGGAAGTCCCGCGGCGATCAACTCACCATTCCTTCGAGCGGCAGGTCCACGATCAGGGTGATGGCCGGAGCAGCACTTTCGTCTAGCCGGAGCCGGGCGTCATAGTTGACGGCGAGGTCCAGCAACACCGATTCGCGGCTGGGCGCGAGATCGTTGGAGATGGCGTCGAGATAGCGGGCCTGGGCGTCGCTGTCACGGGTCTTGGATACGGCCTCACGATAGAAACGCGCCTGGCCCACCGGGCAGGGGAAGCTCAGCTGCACCCTCTCGGTCTCACCCTGGCGGTAGATCGCCAGGCCCATCTTTCCATCGGTTGTGCCACCGCGAAACGAAACCTCCAGAAGCTCGTTGAGAGCGGAGGAAAAGAAATTGGAATGCCGGACCGGATCCGTCCTGTTGTGGCTGATCATGCGGGCGAGGTAGCTCGAAACATGGTCACAGTGGTGCCAGTCCGAGAGAAACGTTTCCATCTCCATGTCGAACTGAAGCAAGGGCTCGAAAGCCGCTTCCGTGGTTTCAATGACACTCGCACCCATACCGCATTACCCTCCGCGCGCGCCGAACTCTGCCACGGCCATAAAGCACTTTCTATAATGATTTCTAACGACGCAACCCCGTGATTTTGCACCAAAACAACCCAGGCTTTGCGCCGTGGCCGGTGTCGCGCAACGCACAGATGCGCGATTAGAGCGTCGCCATTGCCGACGACCGTCGAAGGTAAGGGCCGATCGCCTCCGCCGGCATCGGCATGCCGAGGAAGTAACCCTGCAGCCGGTCGCATCCCTCTTTTCGAAGCCAGACCGCCTGCCCGATCGTCTCCACCCCTTCTGCGGTCACGCGCATGCCGAGGCCATGTGCGAGCCCGATGATCGATCGCACGATCGTCTGGCTCTTTTCGTCGTTTTCCAGGTCCTTGATGAAGTAGCGGTCGATCTTGATCGTGTCGAAGGGGAAGTTCTTGAGGTAGCTGAGCGACGAATAAAAGGTCCCGAAATCGTCAAGCGAGATCTGGATTCCCAGAACGTTGAGCGTATTCAGCGTATCCAGATTGTTGGTCGTGCGTTCGAGCAGGACCGATTCGGTGACCTCGAGCTCAAGCCGGTCGGCCCTCAGGCCCGCCATGTCGATCGCCTGGGCAATCCGGTCCGTCAGTCCTTCGCGCAGAAACTCTGCGGGCGACAGGTTGACCGCGACGGTGAAATGCGACGGCCAGGTGGCGGCCTGCCGGCAGGCCTCCTCCAGCACCCATTGCCCGATCTCGTTCATCAGGCCGTCGGCCTCGGCCATCGGAATGAAGACATTGGGCGGGATCGTGCCGACGAGCGGGTGATGCCAGCGCACCAGAGCCTCGAAGCCGACAATCGAAAACGGCGGCTCGACGAGGGGCTGATACTCGATCGAAAACTGGTTGTCCTGCAGCGCCGTGCGCAGGCTTCGGCGCAACATTTCGCGTTGCTCCAGCACGATCAGCATGGACCGGCTGAAGGTCTTTGCCCGCCCCCGGCCATCCTTCTTTGCGGCGTAGAGCGCGATGTCCGCCGCCTTCATCAACTGTTCGATCTCGTTGCCGTCGTGCGGAGCAATGGCAATGCCGATGCTGGCGCCGACGAAAACCGAGATGCCGTCAATGGTGAACGGCTCCTGGAACGCCTCGACGAGGGCTTCTGCGAGGTATTCAGCGTCTGCCGGCTGGTCGCTATGGCGCTGGATAACGGCGAATTCGTCGCCGGCCAGGCGATAGGCAACCTCGCCGTCGCGCAGGGCACCACGGATGCGTTCGGCCGCCATCTTCAACACGGCGTCGCCGGCGCCGTGGCCGAGCGTATCGTTGACGGGCTTGAAGTCGTCGAGGTCGATCTGCATCAGCGCGAGCTTCTCACCGGGCGTCGGCAGGATGTTCTGCAGATCGTCGCTGAATTGTCGCCGGTTGGGCAGGCCCGTCAAAACGTCGTGGGTCGCCTGGTGCAGGAGCAGCGCGCGCTCGCTTTCGCCATGGCTGCCGACCTCGCGGCGTGTCGAACGTCCGCTGGTTTCAAGAACGCCGATGCCGCGCATGGCGCGGAAGACGAGAAGCGTGCGCCGTGACTTGGTGGCAGCATCGATGACCTCGACGCTGCGTGGCACGCCGCTTGCGATCACGGTTTCAACCGTTGCCTTGGATGCGGGTGCAAGCAGTTCCGGATAGAGGTGCCACAAGGTCGCATCGACCAGCGTGCCTACTTCGTAGGTTTCCTGCAGCGCGGACGAGGCGCCCGTCAGGTGAAAGGCCTCGTCATAGAACGAGAGAACTTCGTCCGGGTGGGCCGAGACGGAATCATGCACTGAAGCTGAGACAGACAAGGTTGCATCAGTGTCCGGCATGCTTGCCTTTGCCTTTCTGTTATGAACGCTCCCGACGAGAACAACCACTCGTTAAAGCGGCGCTCCGGTTTGGCGCATTCCTCTCCAAAGCTATCGCACAGCTTGTCCGGGTCAATGCTGTCGCCGAGCGTTTGGATCTTACCTGTGGAAACTCCGCTGCCATGCGTGTGCGCGTGGCGTGAGACCCTTTGCCCTACACGGTTGTATATAAGCTCCCTCTTGTATCATTTGCCATCATTGCATGCAATTTGGAGCAGGTTTGATGTGGGCGCAGCCGGCCGATTTGTCCCGTTGTCCCAATAGGGGACAGCTCCCGGGAAGCGGTCTTGGCACCACCAGCGTTTCGGAACGGGAAACAGTTGGACAATGCGACCGTACAATCGGGGCGATTGGTTCCGTTAAGGCATTGTTTAACCATAAGGGAAGATTTCAGGGGATCGGTTCAGGGCCGTTCAGCGCGCTGTAGCCCGACGCATCGTCCGGTGTGCGGTCGCGGATCGGGAGTGATCGGCCGCCGCGTGCGACGGCCGATTCGTATCTTCGCCTAGCGCGTGCTCAAGACGACGTCGGTCTTCTGGAAGGTCCGCACGTCGATCAGGCCCTTGTCCGAGATGCGAAGCTCGGGAATGACGACCAGGGCCAAGAGAGAATGCTGCATATAGGCGTTGTTGAGACGGCAGCCGCAGGCGCGCATCGCCTCGACGATCGCGGCCGCTTTTTCAGCGACCACTTCGGCGCGCTGGTCCGACATCAGGCCGGCCACGGGAAGCTCGACGAGCGCCAGTTCGCGCCCGTCCTTGAAGACGACGATACCGCCTCCGACCTCCTGCAACCGGTTGGCGGCCTTGGCCATATCCGCCTTGCTGGTGCCGACGACGATCATGTGGTGGCTGTCATGCGCGACGGTGCTGGCGATGGCACAATCGCTGTCATAGCCGAAGCCGGAAACGAAGGCATTGACGACATCGCCGGTGCCGCGGTGGCGTTCGACCAGCGCGATCTGGCAGATGTCGTTGGCACGATCCATCTGCACGAGGCCGTTTTCGATTGCGACCTCGGCTTCAAGCGCCCGTGTCGGCGCCTGGTTCTCGACGACGCCGATAACGTTCACGCGCGCCCGCGTCGCGCGCGCATTCGACGGAATGTCGAAGTCACCGCCTGCAAGCACTCGGCCGAGATGGACGGTGTTACGGGCGCTTTCCGGATAGACATAGGCCGGGATGTCGCGCACCAGTGCGCCGCCTTCGGCCATCAGTTCACCGCGGGCAAAGACCATTTCGATCGGAAGGGCTGCAAGATCGGAGGTCACGATCAGGTCGGCTCGGCGGCCGGGCGCGATAGAGCCGATTTCGCGCTCCAGGCCGAAATGCTGGGCGGTGTTGAGCGTCGCCATCTGGATGGCGGTGATCGGCTTCAGCCCTTGCGCGATCGCGTGGCGGACCAACCGGTTCATGTGCCCGTCGTGAACGAGCGTGCCGGAATGGCTGTCGTCGGTGCAAAGCAGGAAGTTGCGCGGGTCAAGGCCGGACTCGGTGATCGCCTTCACTTGCGCCGCCACGTCGAACCAGGCGGAGCCGAGGCGCAGCATGGCGCGCATGCCCTGGCGCACGCGGGCGATGGCGTCTTCGGCGGTCGTTCCCTCATGGTCGTCGGCCGGGCCGCCTGCGGCGTAAGCATGGAACTCGCGGCCGAGATGCGGCGAGGCATAGTGGCCACCGACAGTCAGGCGGGCGTCCTGGGTGGCAGCGATCTCGGCTATCATCTTTGGGTCGTTGCCGGCGACGCCCGGAAAATTCATCATTTCGCCAAGGCCGATGACATTCGGCCAGGAAAGTGCCTCGGCGACGTCGTGCGCCGAAAGCTCTGCACCCGCGGTCTCAAGCCCCGGCGCGCTCGGCACGCAGCTTGGCACCTGGACGAGCACGTTGACCGGCAGGCTCTGGGCCTCCTCGTTCATCAGACGCACGCCATCGAGGCCAAGCACGTTGGCGATCTCGTGTGGGTCGATGAACATGGTGGTGGTTCCGTGCGGGATGACCGCGCGGGCAAATTCGGTGACGGTGACGAGACCGCTTTCAACATGCATGTGCGCGTCGCAGAGACCGGGCACGAGATAGCGGCCGGCCGCATCGACGACCGTGGTGTTCGCGCCGATCGTGTGGCTTGCGTCCGGGCCGACATAGGCGAAGCGCCCGGCTTTGACGGCGATGTCGGTACCCGGGATGATCTCGCCGGAATAGACGTTGACCCATTTGCCGTTGCGGATCACCAGATCGGCCGGCTTGCGGCCCATGGCGACGTCGACCAGTTCGGGACCGGTTCTCGACCAGGATTGAAGCATGATTGTTTCCTTCGAATGGGGCAGCGTCGACGCCCTCCGTCACACGTGATGAAAGGAGGGCGCCGATAGGCTTACTGGGTCTGGGCGACGAGCGCTGCGGCAAGCAGGGCGACGAACCACATGACCGGTCTTACATCGCCGGCCCGACCGCAGACCAGCTTGATCAGCACATAGGCGATGATTGAAAGCGACAGGCCGAGCGTGATCGAGAAGGTGAGCGGGATCAAGACGATCGCCAGGAACGCCGGGATCGCCTCGTCGAGCGCGCTCCAGCGGATGTTGCTGATAGGCTCGGACATGAAGAGACCGGTGAGGATGAGCACGGGTGCGGTTGCAACCGCCGGCACCAGCGACAGCAGTGGCGACAGGAACAGGAAGGGCAGGAACAGCACGCCGGCGACGAGCGCGACGAGGCCGGTGCGTCCGCCCTGTTGAATGCCGGCGCCGGATTCGAGATAGACGGTCGCCGGGCTGGTGCCGAGCGGGGCCGAGATCAACGCCGCGATGGCATCGACATGCATGGACTCGCGGATGTTGCGCGGCATGCCGGTCTCGTCCTTGAGGTCGGCGGCTTCCGCGAGACCAAGGAACGTCGAGAGTGCCTCGATGAAGTTGGTGAACAGGAAGACGAAGATGAACGGAAGGTAGATCAGGTTCAGTGCGCCGATGAGATCGATCTGGCCGACGAAGCTGAAATCCGGTGCAGCGGAGAAGCCGCTCCAGTTGACGAGGGTGTGGACATCCGGCGTCTCCGGCGAGAATGCGCTGCCGTCGCCCCACCAGCGGCCGATCGGGATCGCAAGGATCGTCGTCAGGATCATGCCGGCCATCATCGCGCCGGGCACGCGCCGCACCACGAGAGCGACCGTCAGGATGAAGCCGGCGATGAAGGTCAGCGTCACCGGGTTGAACTGCGTCAGCCCGACGATCGTATCAGGATTGGCGACGATGAACTTGGCGTTTTCCAGGCCGATCAAGGCGATGAAGAGGCCGATGCCACAGGCGATGCCGTAGCGCAGATCGACCGGGATCGCCTCGATGATCGTCTGGCGCAGGTTGAAGAAGGCCATGACGGTGAAGAGCACGCCGGCCCAGAAGACGCAGCCGAGCGCGACTTCGAGCGGCACCTTGGCGCCGACCACCATCGTGTAGGCAAAGAGGGCGTTGATGCCCATGCCGGGCGCCACTAGGATGGGGCTGCGCGCATAAAGCCCCATGGCGCAGCTGCCGATGAAGCTGACGAGCACGGTTGCCGTCACGCCTGCCGAGAACGGAATGCCGGCATGCGAAAGGATCGATGGGTTGACGACGATGACATAGGAGGCGGCGAGAAAGGTCGTGAGACCCGCGAGGACCTCGGTGCGAACGGTCGAGCCGAAGCGCGAGATCTGGAAGTAGCGGTCGAGAAGCGCGTGAAGCCAGGATCCCCCTGGGCCTGGTGCCGCCTTCACGGTCTTGTCCTGTATGTTCATTTTGTTCCCCTTTTTTTGAAACGGCAGAGGGGGCCGGCATGACCGGCCCCCTCTCAATCATTATTCCGCGGCTTCGGCGCGCTCGTCCCCGCTTGCGGGCGAAAACGGCGAAATCACCTTCAAGCCCACGCAATCGACGACGCCGAGATCGGTGATCGCATATTCCGGGATCGCCGTGATCTGCAACACGAACATGTACATGAACGGCCAGGGCAGCGGGCAACCGAGCGCGCGGGCCGCATCGTCGAGCTCGTCTTCCAGCGCCGCCATCTCGGCCGGCTCGATGTCGGAGACGATGCCGCCGATCGGCAGATGCAGGAAGGCTTCGACCTTGCCGTTCCTAACCACGACCTGGCCGCCATTGTTGGCGATCAGGTGGTTGATCGCGATGCGCATGTCCTCGAGATCGGCGCCGATGCAGATGATGTTGTTGTCGTCAGGGGCAGTCGAGCTGGCGATCGCCCCTTCCTTGAGCCCGAAGCCGGAGGTGAAGGCGACCGGGCGGTTGCTTGTCTTGCCGTAGCGCTCGACGACGGTGACGTACTGCACGTCCTTTGCCGGATCGGCAAAAACCTGACCGTCCTTGGCGGCAAGGGTCACGTCGCGGCGGGTGCGCACGAAGATCTTCTCCGGTGTGACGGCGATCGCCATGGCCTGGGCCGTGTCGCCGGCGCCGTCATAGGCGACCTTCAGGTCGCCAGGCTGGAGCGGTTTTACCTTGACCGAGTTGAGGAGGGCGACGCTGCGCTCGGGCGGTGTCAGCTCGATAGCCATCTTGCCGTCGCGAGCGACCACTTCACCCTTGGCGACGACCGTTTCGATGTTGAAATTCCTGAGGTCGTCGACGAGCAGGATGTCGGCGGCGCGGCCCGGCGAGATCGAGCCGACCTTGTCGTCGATGCGCAGCGCATCGGCACCGTTGATCGTCGCCATCTGGATGGCTGCCATCGGCGAAATGCCCATGGCGATTGCCATGCGAACCATGTTGTCGAGATGCCCGCGCTTCAGGATATCGCTTGCCACCACGTCGTCGGTGCAGAAGCTGATGCGGCGCAGTGCCTTGACGCCCATTTCCGTGACGATGCGCAGGTTGTCGGCAAGGAAGTGCGAGATCGAGGATTCGCGCACCACGACATGCATGCCGGCGCGCAGCTTTTCGAGCATTTCTTCCGGCGTGTAGCTTTCATGATCGGCGCGCACGCCCGACTGCTGGTAACCGTTGAGCCGCGCGCCGCGCGTCATCGGGCAGCAGCCAAGCACGGGCAGCCGGCTCTTTTCGGCAAGCTCGAGCGCCGCCAGCACGTCGGGGTCCTCTTCCTGGATGAACTCGCGCACCGTCTCCCAGATGCCGACGCATTCCGGCCAGTGGTGCGTCGCCTGGTGGTCGGCCGGGCTGAAATAGTGGCCGACGGTCGAGCGCGGCATGGTGTAGGGCGTCTTGCAGGGCGCGCCCCAGAAGACCTTCAGCGGGGTCTGCTTGGCCTCGTCGAGGAACTCGCGGGCCGCAGCCGGTCCGCCGACGACGATGATCTGGTCGAGGCCGGTGACGATCGAGGTCGTGCCGAGCGGAACAACGGCCTTGGCAAAGCTCGTCAGCGACATCTTCGAGCATTCGACATGCAGGTGCCCGTCGATCATGCCGGGTGCGAGGTACTTGCCGGTCGCATCGACGATCTTGGTCTGAGGGCCGATGTAGTCGGCGATATCACCGACAGCGATGATGCGCTCACCGTAGATGGCGACGTCCGCCTGGTAGATCTCTTCCGACACGACATTGACGAGGCGGCCGCCACGGATTGCCAGCGTTGCCTTGCCGCCGGTGCCCGATGCGGCGCGAATGAATTCTCTGATATCGCTCACTGGAACCTCTTCTCCCTTAGCTCCAGCGAATATTCCCAATTCTGAGCTGTTTGCACAATGGGCCGAAATAGGCTATTTCCTGAACATATCGTACAAGATTCTGGACGAAATATGGACCTTTCGCTTATCGACTGCTTCGTCAAAGTTGCCGATTCCCGTTCGATTTCAGCCGCTTCGCGCCGGCATCGACTGCCGAAGTCGACGCTCAGCCACAAGATCCGTCAATTGGAGGACGAGTTCGGGATCGAGCTCTTCGTGCGCGAGGGACATCAGCTGCACGTGACGGATGCCGGCGCTGAATTCCTGCGCTACGCCCGGCTCATCCAGTCGAACTGCGAGGATGCGGCAACCGCAATGGCGGAGATGCGCCAGGAGGTAGCGGGCACGCTGAGGGTCGGATCGACAGGCGAGTTCGGCACGACGATCACGTCGGAACTGCTCTACGCCTTTCGCCAGCAATACCCGCAGGTCAATCTCGACGTCGTTTTCCTCACTTCGCGCCAGCCGTTCTCCGACGTCACCGAGCAGGCGCTCGATGGCATTTTTCATTGGGGTGAGCCGTCCGATGTCGACTATATCAGTCGTCGGCTCTCGGTCTCGTCCTATGGCCTGTTCGCGAGCCCACAGTATATCGCCCGCCACGGCGCGCCGCAGAACCCGGACGAACTTGCCGGCCACCGCGGCCTCGTCTTCCGCCAGCCGACGCGGCTTCAGTCCTGGTATCTGACGCAGGCCGGCGAGCACGAGGTCGACCTGTTGCCAACGTCAACCTGCACGACCAACGACTACTGGACGATCAAGTACTTCGCGGTCGCCGGTGAAGGCATCGCCTATCTGCCGGATTTCTTTGTCGAAACAGAGCGGCAGGCGGGCCTGCTCGAGCCGGTGCTTGCCGATTGGCGGTCGCCGCAGACGGCGATCAACCTCATCTATTCGCGCCGCCGGCACGTGTCGAAACGCTTCAAGGCCTTCGTCGATTTCTGCATCGACTTCTATCGCGATCGAGACCGGGTGAAGATCCCGCGCTACTACGTCGAGCGGGTCAGCCTGTAGCCAGTGTCGGTAGCACTGCGGCACCATCGACATTGCCGCCGCAGAGCAGGACGACGTTGGTCTGACCGGCACATTTTTCGGCAATCTGGCGCAAGCCGGCGAGCGCGAGCGCGGCAGCGCCTTCGACCAGCACATGTTCATCCAGAAGCAGGTCGCGCATCGCCGTTTCGATTTCCGCTTCGGTGCAGGTCACGACCTCATCGATCACGGCCATCGCCAGCCCGAGCGTCAAGCTATCCTCATCGAGACCGCCTGCGACCGCTTCGGCGAGTGTGTCGAGGTGCTCGGTTTCGACGACGCTGCCCGCCTTCATCGAGGCCGCAAGTGCGGCGGAATTGGCGGCGGAAACGCCGATGATGCGGGTGTGCGGGCTGAAGCGCTTCAGCACCGAGCCGATGCCGCTGATCAGCCCGCCGCCGCCCATGGCGACGAAGACATTGTCGATGCGCGCAGCCTGTTCCAGCAGTTCGAGCGCGATCGTGCCCTGTCCGGCGATAATATCAGGGTCGTTGTAGGGCGAGACGTAGACGAGCTTTTCCGCCGCAGCCAGTCGTTGCGCATGCTGTTCGGCAAGCCCTGCTTCCGCGCCGTGGAGAATGACGTCGACACCGTAGGAGCGGATGCGCTCGAGCTTCGCCGCCTTGACGATCTCGGGCAACACCACGGTCAGCGTCTGGCCGATCGCGCTTGCGGCGTGGGCAGCGCCGATGCCGTGATTGCCGGAGGATGCGGTGATGACCCGCTGATGCTTCGGCAGCGACGTCATCTTGCTCGCGGCGCCCCGGATTTTGAAGGAGCCGGTCAGTTGCAGGTTTTCGGCCTTGAACAGAACGGTCGAAGATGTCTGGCGTCCGATCCCGCGCGATGGGATCAGCGGCGTCTCGTAGATGAAAGGACGGATGCGCTGGCGCGCCCGGATGGAGCTCGCGGCAGTTTCGAGGACATTATGGTGGTTCATGGTTTAGTTCCTTCCTCGCGTCAAAGCAGGTCCAGCGCCTCTAGCGCGGTCCGGGCGATGGCGATGTCCTGGGTGGCGATCCCCGTGAGGTCGGCGATCGTAATGTCGCGATCCGAGCGTCGGCCCATGGCCCCGCCGGAAAGGACGGCGCCGAGGGCAATGCAACGGCCTTCGTCGATAAGGTCTGCTCGCGCTGCGGCGGAAAACTCTCCGTGGTCGAGGCACTGCTCCGGGTGATCGACGACAAGCCGGTCGGCGCGCCCAACAAGGGCAACGTCGAGCTCCTGCTTGCCTGGCGCATCTGCACCCATGGCGGTGATGTGCGTGCCAGGCGCGATCCAGTCCGAGCGGATCAACGCCTCCTTGGAGGGTGTTGTCGTCACGATTGCATCGGATTGGCGGCACAGCATTTCGAGATCGGTCGTTGCCTCGATGGAAAGATCAAAGTCCGCGAGATCGGCAAGCACGGCAGCCGTCTTTTCCGGCGAGCGGCCCCAGACGGCGAAGTGCAAAACTCGATCCGAGAGTGTGGCGAGCGCCCGGACCTGCATACGGGCCTGCGTGCCGCTACCGACGATGCCGACCCGCCTGGCGTCGCTGCGCCACAGAGCCATGGTGGCCACCGCACCACCGATGCCGGTGCGCAGGTCGGTCAGCGATCCCTTGTCATCAAGCACTGCGACCACATCTCCGGTCTCCGCCGAGACGGCGACCATCATGCCGTTGCTGGACGGCAATCCCTTGGCCGGGTTGTCATAGAAGCCGGAGGCGATCTTGACGACGAAGATCTGATCGCCGTCGATGTAGCCGTACTTGATGTGGCAATCGGCATTGCGACCGGCAAGCGGAAGGTAGCCGACCGGCGGCAGGTTGGCGCGACCGTCGGTCACCGCGATATAGGCATCGCGGATGGCCGGTGCGGCAAGCGCCAGCAGGGGGAGGGACGCAAGTTTTTCGCGGTCGATGACGATCATTTCTCGCCTCCCTCGCTCAGATATTTGTAAACGGTCGCCCGGCCCATGCCGAGGATGCGGGAGATGTAGGAGGCGGCATTCTTGCCGCCGAAGGCACCGTTTGCGGACAGGGCGATCACCAGCGCCTGCTTGTCGGTCCGGCTCATGGTCGAGATCGTCAGCCCGCGCGCCGTCGTCCATTGCTGGACATATTCGTTGACGCGTTCGTGCCAGTCTTCCTTGAACAGGCTTTCGGGCTTGTCGGCGCTTGCGGGAACGCGAACGAGTGCGTTGAGCGTCCTGAGCGCGGCATGAAAGTCCGAAACGTCGGCATTGATGCAAAGCACGCCGATCGCCTTGCCGGCGGTGTCGCGCAGCACGGCGCTGATCGCCTTGATCGAGCGGCCGTCCCAGTTGACCTTGTCATAGGGACCGATGACCCCCTCCGCTTCCTTAAAACCGATTTCGCTCAGCAGCGAAGGCTCGCCGATCTCACGCTTGGAGAAGTTCCCGGCGATATGGACGACGGTTTCGCTGCTGAGGTCGTGCAGCACGACTTCGGCATAGGGCTGGAACAGCAGGGCGATGGCGTCGCAGACCAGCGTGTGCGGGCGGAGTTCGGGGTTCACGGTTTTCCCTCGTTGATTGCCGCCTTAAATCACAAGAAGACTAAATTGTCCATAACAGACTTTTTGTCTAGCTGACGTAGAAACGGCAACAGCGGCGTGCGATGTTTTCGCACGCCGCTGCAGAAGCTGCCGTTAGGGAGGATCAAGCTAGCTTGTGACAGGTTTCGCCGTCTTTGTGCGCTTCCAGCCAAGGACCAGCGGCATCAGTGCCATAGCGCCAGCAAGGATCCACAGGATGATCGAGATCTTGCTCTGGAACAGGATCGAGATGTCGCCGCCACTGATCGCCAGCGCATTGCGCAGGTTCACTTCCATGACATGGCCAAGCACGAAGCCGAGGATGATCGGCGCCATGTCGAAGCCGGCCTTTCGAAGCAGCCAGCCGATCAGGCCGATCGCGAGCATCAGCAGGATCGAGAACACCGAGGCGTGGGTCGAATAGACCCCGACGATCGAAAGCACGAGGATGCCGGGTACGAGCAGCCAGTTCGGCACCGTCAGCACCCGGGCGAAGATGTTGACGAGCGGAAGATTGAGAAGCAGCAGCAGGAAATTGCCGACGAACAGCGAGGCGACGAGGCCGCCGACGACTTCCGGCCGCTCGGTGATCAGCATCGGGCCTGGCTGGATGTTGTAGAGCATCAGCGCGCCGAGCATGACGGCGGTCGTGCCCGAGCCCGGCACGCCGAGCGTCAGCATCGGCACGAAGGCGCCGCAGGCGGTGGCGTTGTTGGCCGCCTCCGGTGCCGCAAGCCCGCGCACGTCGCCCTTGCCGAAGGTGCCCTCGGTGTCGGAGATGCGCTTTTCCGTGGTGTAAGACACGGCGCTCGACACGGACGCACCGGTGCCGGGCAGCACGCCGACGATGAAGCCGATGACCGAACCACGCAGCGTCGCGCCGATCGACTTGCGGATATCGTCGAGACGGGCGGTCATGCGGCCGAGATTGCGGATGACGGTGACACCGCTTGCCTGGTGCTCGAGGATCAGCAGCGCTTCGGAGACCGAGAACAGGCCGATGACGAGGACGACGAATTCGATGCCGTCGCCGAGTTCCGGCTCGTTGAAGGTGAAGCGATAAGCACCCGACGTCGCGTCGAGGCCAACGGTCGCAAGCATCAGGCCGAGGGTACAGCCGATCAGCGTCTTCACCGGCTGGCTGCCGACCATGGACCCGAGCGTGGCGAAGGCAAAGACCATGAGCACGAAATACTCCGCCGGCCCGAAACCGATGGCGAGACCGGCAAGCAGCGGCGCAAACAGCGCAAGGCCGACCGCGCCCAGCACGCCGCCGACGAAGGACGACAGGCCGGAGAGCATCAGCGCCTCGCCGGCGCGGCCCTGCCTTGCCATTGGGTTGCCGTCGAGCGCGGTCATCACGGCGCCGGCGTCACCCGGTACGTTGAGGAGGATCGACGAAATGCGGCCGCCATACTCCGCGCCGCAATAGACAGCCGCGAGCAGGATCATCGTGCTTTCGGCCGGCAGGCCCATCGTATAGGCGATCGGCAGAAGCAGGGCGATGCCGTTGATCGGGCCGATAGCTGGCAGGGCGCCGACCAGGGTGCCGATGAAGCAGCCCGCAAGGCCGATCAGGAGGTTCTGCATCGTCAGCGCGACGGTAAAGCCGTTCCAGAGATAATCGAGGTTCATGAGGTTCACTCCATTCCCGGCGGTCAGCCGAACAGCTGGCCGAGGGGCAGATAGACGTCGAGCAGGTAGGCAAAAACGAACCACCACAGGGCCGCCTGTCCGGCCGCACCGACAAGGGCGAGGCGCAGTGGCGCGCCGAAGATCCAGCCGACGCCGAGGGTTAAAAGGAAGATCGAGGCGACGAAGCCGGCCGGCTCCAGCAGCAAGGCCGATGCGAGAAGCAGCAGCGGTACAGCGACAATCTTTGCCAACAGCGGCCCTTTGGGAAAGGCCTCGGTGGTGCCGGGTCTGCGCAGATGGAAAAGGCAGAGCACGGCAAGGATGACGGCCAGCAGCACCGGAACGACGCGCGGCCCGAGTGGATCCGAGGCAAAAGCATATTCGATCCGGCTGCCGCCGATGCCGTAGGCAATCGCGAGCGCGAGCATCACGAGCCCGCCGATCCGGCCGATGCGGCTGGAGGAGGTGGTGGTTTCTGACATGGTTCTTTTCCCGATGTTCGCGCCGCCGCGGGGAACGGCTTTTCAAAGCGGCCGAATAAGGCGACCGGCAGCGAGAGCCAAAAATGGTGGCAAGCCTGCGGAGCGGGGAACGTCCCGCTCCGCACCGGCTCTTACATGCCGGCTTCCTTGGCGATGATCTTGAAGCGCGCCACGTCAGCCTTGACCTGCTGGTCGAAGGCGTCGCCGACCTGGGTGTACTCGTATAGGCCGCGCGCCTCCCGTTCCTTCACGAATTCCGGGGTTGCGACGAGCTTGGTGAAGGCATCGGCCCACCATTTGTAATCGGCGTCGGAAACCTCCTTGCCGACGTAGTAGCCACGCCAGACCGGCCACTCGATGTCGACGCCCTGTTCCTTGGCGGTCGGCACTTCGGAAAGTTCCCCCGGCAGGCGATCGGGCGCCATGACCGCGAGCACGCGGACCTTGCCGGCCGCATGGTGCTTGGACATTTCGGCTGCATCGCCGGCGCCGACCTTGACGTGACCGCCTTCGAGCGCCGTCAGCACGGCGCCGCCGCCTTCAAGCGCGACATAGCGCATCTGTTTCGGCTCCTGGCCGGCGGCCTTTGCGAGCAGCGAGCCCTTCATCCAGTCCTGCGAGCCGACGGCGCCGCCGCCGGCGACCGAGAACTCGGTCGGGCTTGCCTTGTAGGCGGCGATCAGTTCGCCAAGGGTCTTGTAGGGGGAGTCGGCCGCAACGACGAGAACACCGTAATCGGCGCCGAGTGCGCCGAGCCAACGCACGGCGGTCTCGTCGTACTGGCCGAACTTGCCCTGGGCGATCAGAAGTGCGGAGCCGGACGACGCCGCCGTGATCAGGTTGCCGTCTGCACCGCGCTTGCCAACGACGTGGTTATAGGCAACAGCGCCGACGCCGCCCTCCATGTAGGTGACGGCCATCGGCTTGGAAATGAGCTTGGCTTCGAGCAGCGCATTGGCTGCAAGCCGGCAGGTCAGGTCGAACCCACCGCCGGGCTTGGCACCGGCGAGGCACTCGGGCTTCGACGGTTCTGCCGCTGCGGGCCAGGCGACGGCGGCCAGGCAGCTTGCGGCAAGGGTCTTAAGGGTGGTCTTGGTCATGGTCTCTCTCCCATCGTCCATGAGTGTGTCTCTTGTCGGCAGTCATGCTGCCTCTCCTCACCGAGACATCCAGGATCGTGGGGGACGTCGCGAGACATTGACGGACCGCTTGGGCGGCCGCCTTGAAATGCCTTGGCGATGATGGTCCTCCAGACCCTGGCCGCATCTCCCGTTGTCGCGGTCAGGTTGCCCTCTTTCCTCCCTGAACCTGTCACCATGCTGTCACGGTTTCCGTCAGATCCGCCGGGTTGATCGGCGAAATCTTCCATGTCACTGCTTGCCCATGCGCATCTTTCTGGTGGAGGACACGAGGGATGTCGGGGAGGCAATCAGCCGGCGACTGGAAAAGGTCGGGCACACCGTCGATTGGCAAACGGACGGGCAAGCCGCTGCCGACATACTCGAATTTACAGACTATGATCTCGTGATCCTCGACGTGATGTTGCCGGGGCTCGACGGGTTCGAGATTCTGCGTCATCTGCGCGCCCGGAAAAAGACGACGCCGGTGCTGGTGCTGACGGCGCGCTCGGAGATCGAGGATCGCGTCGGTGCGCTCGATCTCGGCGCCGACGACTATCTGGTCAAGCCCTTCGACTTCCGCGAGCTGGAAGCCCGCACGCGCGTGCTTTTGCGCCGCAGCCAGGGTGAACCGACCAACCTCATCCGCTGCGGCGATCTCGTTCTCGACCGCAACAGCCGCTCGGTGCGAGTCGGCAACCGCGAGGTCCAGCTGAAGCGCCGCGAGATCACGCTGCTCGAGGTGCTGGCCGCGCGTCCGGGCCGGGTGTTCAGCAAGGACGAACTGCTCGACCGGCTCTTCGGCTTTGACGACGGTGCGAACCAGAACGCAGTCGAGCTCTATGTCGGCCGCCTGCGCAAGAAGATCGAGGGATCCTCAGTGCGCATCGTCACCATCCGCGGCCTCGGCTATCAACTGGTGGCAGATGATGCGGCGTGAAACCTCATTGTTCTCGCGCCTCGTGCTGCGCGTGGCGCTGGTGCTTTGCGGCGGTGCCGCATTGCTGGCGACGGCCGCCTGGTACTACGCCCGTGCCGCCGCCGACGATGCCTATGACCGGCTGCTGCTCGGGGCGGCGATCCAGATCACCGCCAACATGACCGTGGACGCCGGCAATCTCGCCGTGACCCTGCCGTCTTCGGCCTTCGAACTGCTGGGGCTCGCCGAACGCGACCGCATCTTCTATCGGGTGGTCGGTCCGGATGGCAAAACCCTGACGGGCTATGACGATCTCGATCCCGGTATCAATCTGTCATCCGCCCGGCCAGCGCCAATATTTCTATCGGCCAACTATCGCGACGTGCCGGTGCGTATGGTCATCGTATCGCGGGCGCTGTCGGATCCGTCCTTCTCGGGTTGGGCCTATGTGGTGATGGCGCAGACGACCGAGGCGCGCCGCGCGCTTGCGGGCGAGTTGACGACGCGCGCCATGATCCTCGTCGGCATCATGAGCATTCTGGCTCTTGCCGGCACCGTGCTTGCGATCCGCTATTCACTGCTGCCCGTCGGCAGGCTCGCCTCCACGCTCAACGCCCGCGACCCGCAGGACCTGACGCCTGTCGAAGTCGACATGCCGCGCGAGCTGAAACCTTTCGTCGGCTCCATCAACCATTTTATGGGTCGCCTTGAGGAACGCGTGTCGCTGCTGCAGCGCTTCATCGCTGACGCCGCCCACCAGATCCGCACGCCGTTGACGGCATTGACGGCGCAGGTAGACATGCTCGATGACGACGACCTCGACGCGGATCGCAAGCGGCGTCTCGGGCGGGTGCGGGAGCGCGTGAAGCAACTCGCGCGGCTTACCAACCAGCTTCTCAATCATGCCATGGTCATCCACCGTTCCGACTCCGTGCGCTTCAAGCCCGTCGACCTCGGTGACATCGCCCGCAAGGCGTTCCGGGCAACGGTGCCGGTCACCGTCGATCCGGATGTCGTCGTCTCCTTCGAGGGCTGTGCTGCACCGGCGATCGTGCTTGGCGACGCGGTCAGCCTGCGCGAGGCCATCGCCAACATCATCGACAATGCCCTGCAGCATGGCGCCGTTCAGCGCTTGGCTGTGCGGGTCGAGCGTTCGGGCAGGCGGGTACTGGTGGAGGTCGCCGATGACGGCCCGGGCATTCCGCAGAGCGAATGGCCGGCGGTCACTGCGCGCTTCGTCAGTTCGAAAGTGGGAGAGGGAAGCATGGGGCTCGGTTTCGCAATCGCGGCAGAAGTGGCCGCGGCCCATCGCGGCACAATCCGGTTTCGCGAAAAAGCCGAGCATGACTTTGCCGTCATTCTCGATATCCCGCTCTATCAGGAGAGTGAGCGATGATCTGGCCGAAGATCGTGCCGCTGGCTTGCGCTGGGGTTCTCGCATTGACCACCACGGCTGGCGCCGTCGAAGGAACACGCACGTTCTTTCCAGCGCTCGATGCCGAACGCGGGCGCCTCGTCATTAATGGCGCGACGGATGTCGAGGCGATGGAGCCGCTGATCCGCGATTTTCAGGCGACGGTAAGAGACGTCGCCATCGACTACACCGACTACGTCACCAACGACCTCTATCGCGATGCCGATATCGCCTGCCGGCTCAAGCAGCCTTTCGGCGATATCCTGCTGTCGTCGTCCGTCGACCAACTGGTCAAACTTGCCAATGATGGCTGTGCGCTGGCGCATGTGTCGGCGGAAACCCGGGGCGTTCCGGCCTGGGCGAACTGGCGCGACGAGGTCTTCGGCTTCACCTTCGAGCCGTCGGTCATGGTCTATCACAAGGATTTCGTGCCGCCGGAGGATGTCCCGCACACCCATGGCGAGCTGACGGATCTCCTGCGCTTCAAGCCGGACTATTATCGTGGCCGCATCGGCACCTACGATCTCCGGCAATCCGGCATCGGCTACCTGCTCGCCTTCCTCGACGCGCAGCAGGCCTCGACCACCTATGGCCGGCTGCTCGAAAGCCTCAGCCGTGCGAACGCCGTGCTTCGCTGTTGCAACAATGCGGTGCTGTCGGAACTCGACAGCGGCAACGTCTTCATCGGCTACAACATCCTCGGCTCCTACGCCTATGCCGCCTCGCGCCGCAACGACAAGCTCCGGATCGTGCTGCCGCGCGACTACACCCTGATCCTCAGCCGCGGCGCGCTCATTCCCGTCGGCGCAAAGCGGCAAGACCTTGCAGGCCGCTTTCTCGACTATCTGTTGTCCGTGAGAGGCCAGAAGGTGGCCCGGCAAAAGGCATTCTTCTTTTCGCACGATGGCGCTGTGCCTGCCGACGTTGACGGCCCAGCAAAGCTGGTCGAGTCCGGCATCGGCCGACCGATCCGCATCGGCCCGGCGCTGCTAGCCGCCCAGGATCGGCTGCAGCGCTCCCGCTTCATCGACGACTGGACCAATCTCATCGTCAATACGCCGGTCAGGCTGCGACCCAATTGAGGGCGGGCGACTGCGTTGACGGCAGGCGCCCGCGCGCAGTTTCAACGCTTGTGAGATCCACCGCTCCAGGCGCACAGCAAATGGTCGAGCGACAGCTTGCCGGGGCCGGAGGCCATGATGCCAAGGGCCATCGCTGCCCAGGTAATATGGATCGGCCAGCCGTCAGGCACGGTCAGTTGCACGACGATGGTCATGACGAGCAGGCCGAGGCCGGCAAAACGCGTCGCGAGGCCAAACACCAAGAGGATCGGCAGCAGGATCTCGGCAGAGCCGGCCGCAAAGGCCATGATCCCTGGTGCAGGATAGGGGTAGGGGCCGCCGGGCAGGTGCAGCTTGAATTCCGAACTGAAGAGCAGGACCGCCACGTCGTTCAACTGCAGGAAGCCATCCCACTTGCTCATGCCGGATCGGAAGAACGGGACGGCCAAGCCGAAGCGCAGGGCGAGCTGGGCGAGCCAGAGAGGCGCAAGTGCGCCAACCGCCCGATTGGCCCGGCGGGTCCAGTGCGACAGATCGGTTGAATTGACACTGTTTTGGGAGCTGGATGCGGACATCATGGTTCATCCTCCGTGATGGATGGCGGTGAAGGCGCCGGCGTCGAGCGCCGTCGCGATGACGGCGGCAAGGTCGAGCGTCGGGTCGTGGTTTGCAGCTTCGGTTGCCGCGACCGCCAGGGGCGCGCCCGCCAGCAACCGCGACAGAAGGATATCGGCGCCCGGCGTCAGGTGGCGGACGGCAATCTCCAGTTCGGGGCGGGTGATCAGGCCGCTTTCCGGCGCAGACGTCTCGATCCGGCCAACCGGTCCGCTTGCCCGGTTGACGGCAAAGATCGTCACGGCGGGATAGTCGGAACGGACAATCAAGGCGGCCGGGTGACCCTCGAAGATCGCGTCGCCAAGCCGGTCCGGCGGAACCGACGCGAGGGCATCGGGCGCCAGCGCCGGTGCATCAGCGGCATGATAGGCATCGAGCCAAGCGCGCTCGATCCGCGCCACATCCGCAAGCCAGGGCATGGACTGCGCGTGCTCGTAGCGGGCGATGAAGTCGGGAAAGTCCTGGCCATATTCGAATAGCAGCGGCGAGGTCGGCGGCGTTTCGCGCACATGAAATCGGGCCATGGCGCGAAAGAAGGTTTCGCCGGTGATGCGCATCGTCGCCGGAAACGTCGCCGCCAGCGCCTCGATCAGGCTGGCGGTGACGTTGTTGCGGTAGACGTTGAAGCGCTTGACGGCCGCCTTGCCGTTTGGGCCGGAAACAAGTGAAGGCGTCAGGTGTTCCGGGTCGAGCAGCGGCGGTACGAAGCCGGCGGCATAGCTGCCCGCGGTATCGGCAAGCGCTGCGGGTGTCCTGTCAGGCGCTTGCACGGATATTCTCCCGTGAGGCCGCGCGAGCATGGCGGTCGAGGATCGCCTGGGCGGCCGTCGCCTCCCGCTTCAGCACCGGCCAGTCGGGAATGGCGCTGTCCCATTCGATCAGCGTCGGGATCGGACCCGCGCGCGCAATGACCAATTCGTAGAGTTTCCACACGGCGTCGGCGACGGGTCCGTCATGGCTGTCGATCAGAAGCAACTCGCCCTCGTCGTCTTGCTGCTCGGCATGGCCGGCAAGATGGACCTCGCCGACATCGGCCAGCGGGAAGTCGCTGAGATAGGCGAGGGCCGAATAGCCCTGGTTGGTGGCGGAAACAAATACGTTGTTGACGTCGAGCAGCAGTCCGCAGCCGGTGCGTTTCACCAGTTCACGGATGAACGCCGTCTCGCTGATCGTCGATTGTGGGAAAGTGACGTAGGTCGAGGGGTTTTCGAGCAGCAGCTGGCGGCCGATCGCTTCCTGGACCTGGTCGATATGATCGGCAACGCGGGCGACTGTCGCTTCCGTGTAGGGCAGCGGCAGGAGGTCGTTGTAGTAGGTGGTTTCGTGGGTAGACCAGGCGAGATGCTCGGAGACGAGTGCCGGTTCATAGCGCTCGACCAGAGCCTTGAACCGGGCGAGATGCGCCTTGTCGAGGGCCTGCGGTCCGCCGATCGACATACAGACGCCGTGCAGCGAGACCGGGAAATCCTCGCGGATGCGGGCGAGTGCCGCATGCGGCGGGCCACCCGCACCCATGTAGTTTTCCGCATGAACCTCGAAGAACCCGCCGGGTGCGTCGTCAGCGAGGATTGCCGGCAGGTGCTGGTGCTTGAGGCTGGTGCCCGCCAGCCCCGCGATTTCGTGTTTCGGCAGGCGGTTGCTCACCAAGGCAAGCCGGCTGCCGTGATCCGTTGAAGTGCGCATTGCCAATCCCGTTTCCGTTGCTGTGGTGTTGGTGGCGGGCACGCCCTGGCCCGCCACCATTTGACAGGAAGTCCTTGCGGAACGGCGCGCGTTTGCCGCGCATTCCGTTCCGCGTGCTCGTGGATTAGGACGGCATGTCGCGGGAAAGCGCTTCCGGCGAGCCCATGCGGCCGTCGGGCAGCTTCATCGTGGTGCAGGTGCCGCCATCGACGAACTTCCAGGCATTGCCCTGATAGTCGACGGTGGATGTGGCCTGGCACGTCGTGCCCGGGCCGGCTGCGCAATCGTTGTGGCCCTTGAGGGCGACGCCGAAGCATTTCTCCTTGCCCGCATCCATCGCGCTTTTGACCTGTGCTTCGGTGAGCGGGCCCGCAACGGCGAGCGACGACAGGGCGGCAGCGACTGCGCTTGCCAGCATTGCGCTGCTGATCGTGGACTTCATGGACATCATAATATCTCCGTGTTGAACTCATCCCGTGCGTCCCATCTCGGTCGCACATCGGGTCTTTCGTCACGGCGACAGCAAGCGTTACATAACGATCGCAACACGCTTTCGTGATGTCTTCGCGAGCGGTCACGATCATGTCAGCCCGTTCGAGCAAACAGGCCGTGCGATTTTTGCGATGAGCGTGTAACAAACGCTTGCGATCGGCGAATGGGGAGGAAAGGCGCGGGTGAGCGGCGCGGACGACGAACATCTCGCAAGGCTCCTGCGCGGCGCCGTTGCCGGCGACGAGAAGGCCTATGGCGACTTCCTGCGCGACGCAGCACTGCTGATCCGCGGCTGGGCGCGGCGCTGGACGGTGGGCGGCGGCATTGACGCCGAAGACGTCGTGCAGGAAGCGTTGCTCGCCGTGCACGTCAAGCGCCACACGTGGCGCGACGATGCGCCTGTAGTCCCCTGGCTCCATGCAATCGCCAGGCATAAATTCGTCGATGCCGTCAGGCGACAGGCCCGTCGCCCGACAGTTGGCATCGAAGCGTTTGAGGAAACGCTCGCGAGCCCGGAAACCGAGCAGGCCCGCGATTGGGAAATCGGCCGGGCGCTTGAAGGTCTTGCGCCGGGCCAGCGGTCCGTCGTCAACGCGATCTCGATCGACGGTTGCTCGGTGGCGGAGACTGCGAAGCGGCTGGATATGAACGAGACGGCGGTTCGCGTGGCGCTTCACCGCGGCCTTGCGGCAATCGCCCGCCGATTTGGACGAGACTGACGATGGATACGAACGACCTGATCAAGGCACTTGCTGCAGACACCCGCCGGTCCGGGTTGCCGATGAATACGGCCTGGAAGGGCGCGGCACTGGGGGCACTCGTGCTCGCTGGCGTTGTCTTCTTCATTATGCTCGGGCCGCGGCCGGACATCGCAACGGCGGTCGAGACCGTGCGCTTCCTCTTCAAGTTCGTTGTCACCCTTGCTCTGGCAGTGGCCGCCTTTGCGGCCATGCGTGTCGCCGCCTGGCCCGAAGCCGAGTTGCGCCGGATGATGCCCTATCTTTGCGTGGCGCCGGCACTGGTGGTCGCCGGTGTCGTGCTCGAGCTCATCGCCCTGCCTTCCGACGCTTGGGGCACGAAGCTGATCGGGACGAACAGCGTGCTCTGCCTGACGTTCATACCGCTGATCGGGTTGGCACCGCTTGCGCTTTTCCTGCTGACCTTGCGCCATGGCGCACCCTCGCGCCCGTCGCTTTCCGGTGCGCTGGCCGGGCTTGCCGCGGGCGGCATTGCTGCGACCTTCTATGCCGCGCACTGCCCCGACGATTCGCCGCTGTTCGTCGCGACCTGGTACACGATTGCGATCCTCGGCCTGGCGCTGCTCGGGGCGATCGGTGCCCGTTGGGCGGTTCGCTGGTAGGAGAAGCACCTCAGCGGCTGGCTGGTTGGACAAGACGGTGAAAAACAAAAAGGCCGGCGAATGCCGACCTTTTCCAGTTCGCTGCGTCACTCTGCCAGTACATCCGTGGTCAGGGTTTTCGCGCGAGCCGTGCCCGGAGCCTTGGGTTATCCGTGAAGCTCCACGGGCAATCTGTTGAGGCCTATGTGTGTGGTCTTGGCATGGGTTTCAAGCCCCCTGTCTGAAAATCTCGCAAGCACTTCATTCGGGAGGCCCGCGTCGCGCGGTTAGCAATGGATGCTGACGCCGTGTTCCCGCAAAAGGGCGACGAGCCGTTCGTTCGGCAATTCATCGGTGACAAGCGCGTCGATATCGGCGAGCGAGGCAAGGCGCACCAGCGCGCGCCGGTCGAACTTGCTACTGTCCACCGCAAGGATCACGCGTTCGGCCTGCCGCATGGCGGCCGAGACGGCGGCGACTTCGGCATGATCGTCGTCGCCGATGTCGCCGTCCTGGTCGATGCCGCTGACCGAAATGATGGCGACGTCGAACTTGAACTTGCGGATATAGTCGGCGGTCTCCTCGCGAAACACGCCGCCATCCACCTGCCGCACGAAGCCGCCGGGCACGGCAACGGCGAAATTGCTGCTTTCGCTGAGCGTGGTCGCGACGCGCAGGCTGTAGGTGACGACGCGCAGATCGCGACGCCTCAGCAGGCCGCGGGCGACGGCCTCGCAGGTCGTGCCGGTGTCGAGGAAGACGGCCGCGCCATCGGCAACAAGATCGGCCGTCAGTTGCCCGATGCGTTCTTTGAGCGCTGCGTTGTCGACGCGCCGCTGTCGATAGATGGCCGGGTCTACGGGCGTGGCGATCGTCGCGCCGCCGTGCAGGCGACGTACCTTTCCTTCCTGCTCCAGTGCCATGATGTCGCGGCGCGCCGTCTGCGTCGTTACGCCGAACATCTCGGTGATCTCTTCGATCGAAATGTAGTGGTTGTCGTGGAGATGCGCGAGAAGCTGCGCTTGTCGGCGTGTCTTCTTGTCTCCCGTCGCGGCTTCTCGGTCGTCGTCCATTGCCCTCATCTCATTCCCCCAGGCACGCCTTGCTAACATAGCGCCTGCGTCGATCTCCAAGAAAATCGCAGAAGCGCCGCCGCCACGTGAATTTTTATGGCGCCCGATAAAATGTTGTAAAACTGACATTTGACTCACTTAGTGTCTGAAATCGTACATTTCATCGAACTCTTCCGCTCATCAACACCATCGCCATGAAGGTCTTGTGACGGGGCGTGTTCGCATCGCGACATTGGAGCAACATCATGAGACTACGTGGACACAGCTTCCGCGGGGTGCGGACACTTGCGCGCCTCACGCAACCGCTTCGCCTGACGACGGCGATCCTTCTGTGCGGAACGAGCCTGACGCTTTCGGCAGCCGAGGCGCGCGCCGCCGACGACAGCATGAAGATCCTGACGCTGAATACCTGGCTCGACCGGTTCAAGGCCAATCCGAGCGTCATGGCGGACTTCTTCATCAAGGGGAACTACGACATCCTGACCTTCCAGGAGTTCCGCGCCAACAGCACCTACGCGCGTGACATTCCGGGCATTCTGAAGAATGCGGGCCTCGGCACCTTTGCCACGCGCCAGGACAGCGACACCGGCGTGTTCTCGCGCCTGCCTGGCACCTTCGGCGCCAGCACGCTCGGCGACACCGTGACCTACACGGTGGTCGATCCGACCGTCAGCAAGCCGCAGGTGGTCGTGGGCACCACGCATCTCAACTACTACGATCCGCCGACGACCCGCATCAGCGAGGCAAAGGGCATCAATCAATGGGCCAAGTCCGAGACGCGGCCGATTATCTTGACCGGTGACTTCAATGCCGGCGACGTCTCCGAGCGCGGCCTGCATTCGGTGAGCCAGCAGGAGCTACTGCTGAAGACCTATGTCAAGAACCCGAGCAACAGCTTCTACATGAGCTTGCTGCGTGACTATGCCAAGGACCAGCAGAAGCTCGATGCCTATATTGCTGAGTGGAAGGGCAAGAGCTCTGCTGCGATCAACGCCTCGACGGTCCCAACAGGCCTCTTTGCCGACGAGATGTATCCGGTTGCCGGCAACCTGCCGCAGACGATGAACATCCTCAAGAAGCAGTTCCAGCTCTTGCAGCTTCCGAACGAGCGCGAGCAGTTTTCTCCCCATGCCTTGAACGACGGCAGCGTCACCTGGCCGTCGCACGGCGAGGACGCCACCAACACCTGGGCGAGCTGGCACCGGGTGAAGATCGACCATTTCCTGGCCTCGCGCCCCTTCGGCAAATGGTGGACGCTCAACGACGATCCGAAGGATCCCTATTCCGGCGTCATCACCGATGTCAGCTACGTGACCAATCCCGATGGCTCTAAGACGCCGCTTTCCGACCACGAGCCGGTGGCTCACACCGTGCGCTGGGTCGGTCCGGTGCTTCAGAACTACACCGATCCCGCGACGTCCACAGCCAAGACCCGGATCGTCTGGGGCGACGACGCCTCGACCTTCGCCGAGAAGGGCGGGGTGTTTAGCCTCAGCCGCAACAACATGCGCAACGACGTCTATCTCGGCCAGATCGCCGACGAGAACGGCCTGCCGATCCTCGCCGGCCTCACGGAGCAGGAAAAGAAGACGCTGCTTGATTGCAAGAGCACCGATTCCCGCTTCCAGCAGGCAATCCGCGACTACTGCATCGACGACCATTCCTTCATCGGCGAGACGCTGGTGACCGACAACGGCACCGTGGTGGTCGAAGAGGACGCAGCTCTTGGCAGTGCTGCGGCAAAGCTCAGGCTCGACGGCGGCGCGCTGCGTATCGCCGGCCGTGACATGCACCAGATCAACCGCGACATCGTGCTCGAAGCGGGCGGCGGTTCGCTCGACGTGGCCGATGCGGCAAACGTCGTCGCCGTCAACAAGGCCATCAGCGGTAACGGCGGTCTGACGAAACTCGGCGCCGGCGCGCTCGTGCTCAATGGCGACAACACCTATACCGGCGCGACAGTCGTCAAGTCCGGCTTGCTCTCGGTCCAGGGTTCGATCGCCTCGTCTTCGGGCCTCACGATCGAGAATGGCGGTGCGATCGGCGGCGTCGGCAAGTTCGGCAGCCTGACGGTCGCAGACGGCGGTGTCATTGCACCCGGTAATTCGATCGGCACACTCAATGTTGCCGGCGACATCACCTTTGCCAAGGGCTCGACCTATCAGGTCGAGGCCAACGCCAAGGGCGAAAGCGACAAGATCGTCGCGTCAGGCAAGGCGACGCTCAACGGTGGTTCGGTCCTGGCGCTTGCCGCCAACGGCAGCTACGCGCCGCAGACCCGCTATACCATCCTGACGGCTTCAGGCGGCGTGACCGGCACCTTTGCGGACGTGGCCTCGAGCCTCGTCTTCCTCGATCCGACGCTTGGTTACGACGCCAACAACATTACCCTGACGCTCAGCCGCAACGATATCCGCTTTGCCGATGTCGCGACGACCGCCAACCAGCGGGCCGCAGCAACCGGTGCCGAAAGCCTTGGCTTCTCCAATACCGCTTACACCGCGCTCACCAACCTCGATCGCACACAGGCGCGTTTCGCCTTCGACCAGCTCTCGGGCGAAATCCACGCCTCGACCAAGGGCATGCTCATCCAGGATGGCCTGCTTTTGAACAGTGCCGCGACGAACCGCATCCGCGCCGCCTTCGGCGACGACAGCGGCAAGCCGGTGCCGGTGCTCGCCTATGGCGAGGGCGGCATCGAAAGCGTTGCGGCCGACACGGAGCGCTTTGCGTTCTGGAGCCAGGCCTTCGGCACCTGGGGCGATGCGGACGGCAATGGCAATGCTGCAGGCTTCCAGCGCAACGTCGTCGGCTTCCTCGTCGGCGGTGACAGTCTTGTCGGCGACAACTGGCGTGCGGGTCTCTTCGGGGGCTACAGCCACTCGTCCTTCGATGTCGTCGACCGGCGCTCGTCCGGCGAAAGCGACAACTACCATATCGGTGGCTATGCGGGCGGTGACTTCGGCGCGCTGTCGCTGACTGCGGGCGCGACTTACAGCTGGTCTCGCATCGAGACCACGCGTGGTGTTTCGTTCCCGGGTTTCGAAGACAGCCTGTCGGCCGCCTATGATGCCCGTACTGCCCAGATCTTCGGCGAGGCGAGTTATGCAATGTCAGCGGGGCAATTCGATTTCGAGGGCTTCGCCAACCTCGCCTACCTCAATCTCGACACGGACGGTTTCCGCGAAAAGGGTGGCGCTGCGGCCCTGTCCGGCATCTCCGACAACACCGATACGACGTTCACGACGATCGGCGTACGCACCTCGACCGACGTGTCCTTCGGCGAGACGGCGGCAGTCCTCAGCGGCACGGTCGGCTGGCGCCATGCCTTCGGCGATGTCGTGCCGACCTCGACGCTTGCCTTTGGCGGCGGACAGGGCTTTGGCGTTGCGGGCGCGCCGATCGCGAGGGATGCGGCCCTCGTGGAAGCGGGCATCGACTTCAAGATCGCGCCCACGGCAACCTTCGGCGTCAACTACACCGGTCAGATCGCGTCGGGCGTTTCCGACCACGGCGTCAACGCCAAGCTCAAGGTGAGCTTCTAATCGGCGCTTTGGAATGGTGCCTGGGCGATAACGTCCAAGCTCTAGAGTTTGCAGGCCGCGCGTGGCTCTCCACGCGCGGCGTTTTCTTGAGGGCGATTGCTTCGGCTCGTCAGATCCAGACCGTGCGGCCTGCGCCGTCGCAGCCAAGTGCCCGCAGAACATTGACGGGAATGTCGAGCATGGTCTCGCGGCCCGAAGACAGCAGGAATGAGGCGGTTTGCGGCTCACGGTAGGCAAGAATCTCGTCACGCGAGGCGGCGGCATAGATGCCGCGCAGGGCTCTCAGGCAGCCGCTATGGGTGACGACGACGTGGGGCCGATCGCAGTCGAGCGTGTCGAGCCAGGATTCAAGGCGCGCTGAAAGCGCCGTCCGGCTTTCGCCGCCGGGCATCGAATAGTCGAAAGGGTCCGCGCTGTGCGCCTTGTACTGATCGGCAAGTTCACGTTCGATCTCGTCATGGGCAAGGCCCTCCCAGCTGCCATAGGAACGTTCCGCCAGGGCAGGCACTTCGACGAAGCGATCGAACGGGATTGACCAGGTGTCGGCGAGGATCGAAGCGGTCTGGCGGGCGCGGCCGAGCGGGCTCACCCAGAAATTCAAGGTTTCGTCTTTGGAGATCCGGTCGGCAAGTCGGACGCCGACGGCAAGCGCCTGGCGAAGGCCGTTGGCGGTGAGTGGCGTGTCTTTGCGGCCCTGCAGGCGGCCGGCAACATTCCATTGGGTTTCGCCGTGGCGGATGAGGATGAGGCTTGGAAGTTCTTTTGTCATGCGGAACTCGAAAGGCAGCTTGAACGTGGAGGGTTGGCGTCCGCCGACCGAAACCGGCGGACGCGCTGTTTTCTTCAGTGGGCAAGCCATTGCACAGACGACGGCTTGAGGCCGAGCGTCGTCGTGGTGCCGGGCTCAAGCAGCGCATCGCCGGAATGGAAGGGCGCATCGATCAACACGGTCGATGCGCCGATCCGGACACCGTAGCGCACCGTCGCTCCTAGGAACTCGCGGTGCGCGATGATGCCTTCGAGCGCGACGGCGCCAGGTTCCAGGCTGCCGATCGTCGCATATTGCGGCCGGAAGACGAGCTTGGCGCCGGCGGGCACATCAGCTCCCGCCGGGATCGGGATGGAGCCGCCGCCGACCACCTCGAAGCTTCTGGCAGCGCCGCTGCCGGATACTTTCCCGTCGAGGATGTTGGCGGTGCCAAGGAAGTTGGCGACGAACAGGTTCGCGGGCTTCTCATAGAGCCCCATCGGCGTTCCCACCTGCTGGATGCTGCCCTCGTTGAAGACGGCGATGCGGTCGCAGACGGTGTTGGCCTCTTCCTGATCGTGAGTGACGAAGATGGTCGTCAACTGCAGCCGCTGCTGCAATTCGCGCAGCTCGCGGCGGACTTCGACGCGCATCTTGGCGTCGAGGTTGGACAGCGGCTCGTCGAGCAGAAGCACCTTCGGCTCGATGGCGATGGTGCGGGCAAGCGCCACGCGCTGCTGCTGGCCGCCGGAAAGCTGCGACGGCCGGCGGTCGGCGAGATGCTTGAGGCCGACGAGCTCCAGCGCGGCCTTCACCCGGCGGTCGATCTCGGCCCGCGGCAGCCGCCGCTCCTCGAGGCCGAAGGCGACGTTGGCCGCGACCGTCATGTGCGGCCAGAGCGCGTAGGACTGGAAGACCATGCCGATGTCGCGCTTCCATGCGGGCATGTCGAGCACGTCCTGCCCGCCGATGACGACCTTGCCCTGGCGGGCGTTGTTGAAGCCGGCGATCAGCCGCAACAGCGTGGTCTTGCCGCAGCCGGACGGGCCGAGAAAGGCGAAGAACTCGCCCGGCTGGATTTCGAGGTTGATGTCCTTCAGCACGTGCAGCGCGCCGTAATAGAGATTGACGTCGCTGATGCTGATGGCCTTGGCCGGACCTGCGGCGAGTGCAGCGCTGTTGATGTTCACTGTCATTGTTTCCTCCCGAATTATTTGGCCGTCCCGAGCGCCTTCTGGCGGCGCTCGATGACGTAGTGGGACAGAAGCGTGCAGAGCGCGACCATGATCACGGCGATGACGCCGAGGGCTGCGCCCGGACCGCGACCGGCCGGCGATTGCATGAAGACATAGAGACCGTAGGCAATCGGCGCGTCCGAATTGCTCTGGATCAGCATCAGCGTCGCCGAGAGTTCGACGGCGGCCGTCGAGAAGCTGGTGACGAAGCCTGCAAGCAGACCGCCGGTCATCAGCGGCAGGACGATGCGGCGGATGGTCCGCTGCTTGGTCGCGCCGAGGTTTTCGGCAGCCTCTTCGAGCGATTCCGACACCTGCTGCAGGGCGGCGTAGCAGGCCCTCAGCGCATAGGGCAGGCGGCGGATGGCAAGCGCCAGCACCACCATGACCCAGAGGGTTGCAAGCGGCGTGCCGTCGGGCAGGGTGATGCCGTAGAAGGTGCGGAGATAGCCGATGCCGAGCACGACGCCGGGGATGGCGAGAGCTGCGGTGGCCGCCCAGTCGAGCCAGCGACGGCCGATGACCTTGGTGCGCAGCACCAGATAGGCGATGGCGCCGCCGATGACCACGTCGATCAGGCCGGCAAGGCTGGCATAGATCAGCGTGTTCTTGATGTAGAGCGAACTTTCGCCGAAGACCCGGCCGTAATGCGCGACGGTATAGGCGTCGGGCATCGGGCTGAACGACCAGACGGTTGCGAAGGAGAGCAGCAGCAGGCCGATATGCGGTGACAGCACCAAGAGCAGGATGAGTGCAACGACACCATAGGCAACGACGCTCTCGCCACGGCTGAGCTTGCGCCTGGAAAGACCGCCGCCGCCGCGCTGGACGGTCGAATAATCCTTGCCGCGCATGGCGACGGCCGAAAGCCACATGGCGAAGATCGAGACGGCAATCAGGATGACGGATATGACGTAGCCCATCGGGTCGGTGAGGCCGACCGAGGTGACGCGCAGATAGGCCTGCGGCGCCAGCATGTCCTTGACGTTGAGGAGCAGCGGCGTCGCCAGATCGTCGAAGACCTTGACGAAGACCAGCGAGGCGCCGGCGAGATAGCCGGGCATGGCGAGCGGAAAGACGATGCGGCGGAACAGGCGAAAGCCGGAGGAACCGAGGTTCTGGGCCGCTTCTTCCATCGACCGGTCGATGTTGCGCAGGCTGGTCGACAGGTTAATCAGGATGAAGGGGAAATAGTGCAGCGACTGCACGAAGATGACGCCGTTCAGCCCCTCCATGAACGGGATGCGGATGCCGAACCAGTCGTTCAAGAGCAGGTTCACCGTGCCGTTGCGGCCAAAGAGAAGCTGCATCGCCACGGCGCCGACGAAGGGTGGCATGATCAGCGGCACGAAGCCGAGGGTCTGGATGATCAGCGATCCGCGGAAGTCGAAGCGGGTGGTGAGTACCGCAAGCGGCAGCGCGATGGCGCTCGCCCAGACGACCGACATGCCGGAGACATAGACCGAGTTGAAGAAGGATCGGCGGAAGAGGTCGGTGTTGAAGAAGTCGATGAAGTTGACGATGGTGAGGGCGCCGGTGCCCTTCTCGGTGAAGGCGGTGTAGATCACCGTGCCAGCGGGGATGACAAGAAAGATTGCCAGGAACAGGGCGATCACCGAGACCGCCAGGATCTGGCCTGGTTTGGCCGCAGCGGGCCTGATGGGAACGGAAGCGACGAGCGCCATGGGGCAGACTCCGGAATGAGTTCGGCCAGCCCGGCGCGCGAGGCGCGCGCCAGGGTCGGCGGGAGCTTTAAAGGTCAGGGAGCAAGACCGCCCGCGATAGGGCGGACGGTCTCTGTCGCCGGTTAGTCGACGAGGTTCAGGGCTTCATCAGCCTTGGCCTTGGCGGCGGCATATTTTTCCGTCGCGAAGGCAGCCCACTTCTGCTCCAGTTCCGCCTGGCGAGCGGTCTTGTCCTCGCCACCGGTAAAGGCGTCACGGGTCTCCTTGCTCGCGGCTTCCTCCGCCGTGATCGGCATGGCGGCGATCAGAGCCTTGGCTTCGTCGAGAAGCGCACGGGCGGCCGGCTGTTCGTTGGCGGCGAGCGCCTTTTCGGCCGCATGGATCGCCTGGGTGGCACCCTTGAGGTTTTCGAGCTGGAAGGAGATGAGCTGATCGAACAGCGTGTCGACGACATCCGTGCGCTTCTTCGAGACGTCGCTGTCAAAGGTGATCATCGACTGGAAGCGCGGATCCTTGAAGGGGTTCGGGAAGCCTTCGGGTGCCTTGGCGTAAAGTGCCGGGTTGATCGGCAGGCGACGGATCGCCGGCTCGAGCAGAACTTCCTGGCCCTTTTCCGACAGGATGTAATTGACGAAGGCCTCGGCACCCGCCTGGTTCGGGGCGTTGGCGACGATGCCGATATTGGCCGGCACAACCGTCGTCACCGACGGATAGGCGAAGCTCACCGGGAAGCCGCTCGCCTGGGCCGAGAAAGCGAAGAAGTCGATGACGATGCCGATGCCCGTCTGGCCGGAATTGACTGCATCCGGAACGCCGAAGGAGCGTTCGGTCACCTGCTGCAGATTGCCGCCAATGCCCTTGAGCGTGCCCCAGCCCTTGTCCCAGCCTTCGCCCTGCAGGATCGTCTCGATCGTCAGATGCGTGGTGCCGGAGCGCGACGGTGCGGCGATCGCGACATGGTCGAAATATTCGGGCTTGGCGAGGTCGCCCCACTCGGCCGGCTTCGGCAGGTTGTTGGCTTCCAGATAGCGGTCGTTCGACATGATGCCGTAGCCCGACGCGGCAAAGCCGAAGTAGAAGCCGTCCGGATCGTTTACGGGGTACGAGCCGACCTTTTCCGGAAGCCCGGTCACCGACGGGGTAAACTTGGCGAGCAGTTCCTTGCTCTTCAGGCTGTCGAAGGCATCAGGCGCCGACGCCCAGAACAGGTCGACCTGATTGTTGACCTTGGTCTCATCGATGTACTTCACGCCCGAGCTGGTGCTCTTGTTCTGGACGTCGAGGGTGAAGCCGGGATTGGCGGCCTCGAAGCCGGCCTTGAACGGATCGGTCACGTCCTTGGAGAACGAGGTGACGATCGTCACCTTGCCGCCGTCCTGAGCATGCGCCGTCACGATGATGGCAGCCGACATCAGCATCGCTGCTGCGATGGTTTTCAACATAGGTATCTCCTCCCAATAGGCCGCCGGTTCTTGGCGGCTGACCTATTGAGAGCAAGGCCCGTGCCAGATCGGAAATCCCGTAAAACCGGGCGTTCTCGCGCCGGGATGGGAAAGAAAGGTAACATCGGGGCCGGCGAGCTGGGGTCAAAAGGGTAACATCACCCGTCGTCGCCGTCGCTGCGGGCGTCGATGTCGAATTTGCGCATTTTCAGATAAAGCGTTTTGCGGGAGATGCCGAGCGCGTCGGCGGTCGCCCCGATGCGACCATCGTTTGCGGCGAGGCTGTTGACGAGAATGGTTCGCTCCAGCCGATCCATCTGCGCTTCCAGTGTATCATCGCTCGACGTGACCGCATCGGCGCCGGTGCGCTCTTCGAGCCCGAGCACGAAGCGCTCGGCGACATTGCGCAGTTCGCGCACGTTTCCCGGCCAAAGCCGGGCGTTGAGGTCGGCGAGATGATCCGCGCCGACCGGCGGCGGAGTGCGCCCCTGGCGCTTGGCGGCCAGACCGAGGAAATGCTGGAACAGGAGGCCGACATCGCCCTTGCGGCGCGCGAGCGGCGGCAGTTCGACCCGGGCGATATCGAGGCGGTAGGCAAGGTCCCCGCGAAACTCTCCGCGCCGCGCCGCATCGTGCAGATCGGCCTTGGTCGCCGCCACGACGCAGATGTTGACCGGCAGTTCGACATTCGAGCCGAGGCGTTCGATGACACGCTCCTGCAGCACGCGCAGCAGCCGAACCTGCGCTGCGATCGGCATGGACTCGATCTCGTCGAGAAACAGCGTGCCGCCGTCGGCATATTCGATCTTGCCGATGCGTTTATCCCGCGCACCGGTGAAGGCGCCCGCCTCATGGCCGAAAAGCTCGGATTCAAGCATGGTTTCGGGAATGGCGCCGCAGTTGACGGCGACGAAGCGACCCTTGCGGCCGCTGAAATCGTGCAGCGCCCTTGCCGTCACTTCCTTGCCGGTGCCGGTGTCGCCGATGATCAGCACATCGGCTGAGGCTGCCGCGATGCGCTGCAGCTTCTCGCGCAGTGCCACCATCGGCGCCGAATGGCCAATCAGCCGTGTCTCCCATCCATCCTTGTCGACCGAGAGCCGCAACCGCCGGTTTTCGAGCAACAGCCGCCGGTGGTCGCGGGCGCGGCGCGCCGTTTCGATCAGATGCACGGGGTCGGCGGGCTTTTCGAGGAAGTCCCAGGCCCCCTCGCGCATTGCCCTCAGCGCCATCGGGATGTCGCCATGCCCGGACATGAGGATGATCGGGATGTCGGGGTCGATCTTGCGCACGGCTGCAACCAGATCGAAGCCGTCATGGCCGGGCATGCGCACGTCGGAAACGATCACGGTTTGGCTGTCGGCGCGAAGGCCGGAAAGTGCAGAGGCGACGGAGCCGTGCGGGGCGACGCTGAAGTCCTCGAGTTCCAGCACCTGGCAACAGGCTTCCAGCACGCTCGCGTCGTCGTCGATCAGGATGATGTCCGCTTCCGGTCTCATTCCGGTCCTTTCAGGGATACGAGGAATCGTGTGCCGGCGGGGCCGGTGTCGAGGACGGCGATGTCACCGCCGAAATCCTTGACGATGTTGTAGGAGATCGACAGGCCGAGACCGAGACCCGAGCCGACAGGCTTGGTCGTGAAGAATGGGTCGAACACGGTGCCGATGTCCCCCGGCGCAATGCCGTGGCCGGTGTCAGCGACAACAAGCCGGGCGGTCCCAGCCGATGTCTCGACCGCGACGCCGACGCGCCGAGTCTCTCGGCCGGTGACGGCATCAAGCGCGTTGCCTATGAGGTTGACGGCGACCTGTTCCAGCCGTACCGGCTCGGCCATCACGAGCACGATACCACTCTCCGGCAGGGCGAGTTCGAGCTCGACCGCCTCCTCCTCGAAGCGGTGTTCGAGCAGGCTCAGTGCGTCGCGGACCGCGGCGGCAAGATCGACCGGCCGCAACTGTGCGTCCGGGCGCCGGGCGAAGCGTCGGATATGGCTGATCTGGTCGGCCATGCGCCCGGTCAGCCCCTTCATCTTCTCGAGGTTGTTGACCGCCTGATCGCCCTTTCCGCGGCCGATGAGCGTCGTGGCGCTATGGATGTGGGCTCGAAGGGCTGCCAGCGGCTGGTTGAGTTCGTGGCCGATGCCGGCCGCCATCTGGCCGAGCGCGGCAAGCTTGGCCGACTGGACCAGCTCATCGCGGGTCTGGCGAAAGAGCGTCAGCGCGCGGGAAAGGTCGCCAAGTTCGTCGGCTTCCGGCGGCGGAATTGGGGCGGTCGGCCGGCCGCCGCTGATCGCGCCTGCAGCCGAAGCCAGAAGCCGAATGCGGGCAATCAGATTGCGGTGGACATAGAAGTAGCCAATCGCAGTCGCGACCAGGATCGAGAGGATGGCGATCGCCACCAACAGGCTGCGTCCGGTTTCGATCGCGGCGGCCGCGCGTCGGGCAGCGTCGGCGGCGCTCGCCTCGATCGCGACCACTTCCGTCTCGATCCTTCGTCCCAATGCGTCCACCAGCCGGCTGTTTTCGACGGCAAGCTCGCTGAGGGTCACTGCCTGCCGCATCTCGGAGCGCTTGCGATTGGGTATGCCGGTCGATGCGTTGGACTGGTCAAGGATGCGTCGCGCCAGCTGCCGCACGGTAATGCTGTCGGGCCATCCATCGAGCGAGCTGATGCGGTTTGCCAGCTCATCGGCGCTGTCGCCGAGGAAGGCGTTGGTTTCCTGCATTTCCTCGTTGGTGGTGGCATTGACCAGGCGGCCGATCAGACCCGTAGCAAGATTGGCCTGGGACACGACGGTCAGAAGCGCCTCGCTTTTCTGCTGTTCGGCAAGGGCTGCCGCCCCTTCGCCCTTGCGCGTCTCCGTCTCGATGTTGAAGCGGATATCGTCGACGAGCGGGTCGGCCTCCTCCAAGAGGTCGGTCTGAACCCAGCGCAATTCGTCGATGTCGGACCGCATGGCCTCGCGCAGGGTGAAGCGCTTGCCGGCGGCAAGGTCTATCTTGTTGAGGTTCGCTGCAATCTCTTCGGCAAGCGGCAACAGGGCGGCGGTGCTGGACTGGGCGGCATTTTCTTCCAGCAGCGCCCGCAGGGTGGCGAGGCGACTGGTATAGGTGCTGCGGATTTCGTTGTACTCAGCGCGGCTTTCGGCGCCGGCAAGCACCGATGTCACCGAGCCGATATCAGCGCCGGCCTTCGACAGCCGCGAGGCGAAGGCGAGCTGCGGCATCTGCTCGTCCGTCATGCGCGACAGTTCACCCGACAGCCGCTCGTAGGAAAGCCAGCCGACGATGCAGGCTACGACTGCAAAACCGACGATCGCGACGAAGGCAAGCGCGAGGCGGGCGCCGATGCCGAAGCGCCATCGCGCCTGCGGCGCAGAGGTGTCGACCGTCGCCTCCATCACTGCCGCCATGGGTGCAGGCTGACGCCGCCGCCGGGGCGGACGGTCGAGGACAGCAGTCCCTCCGCTTCGCCAAGGTTCTGTTCGATTTTCGCGCGCAGACTGTTGGCCAGGGCCGTATGCGCTGGCGAGCGCGCGACGCCGCGCGGCCATTCCCCCTGCAGCCCCACGGCCACGTTCTCGACCTCACGTGCCGAGAGCGGCGGCGTCGACAGCAGGCGTTTGGCCCGTGCCAGCATGCTCAGCCGTTGAGCGTCCTTGATCCCCATCGCCTCCAGGTCCGCGACCCTCTTCCACAGGCGGGCGAGCGTCGCCCGGCGGCGCACGATATAGTCGTCGAAGATCAGATTGACGAGCCCGTATCTGCGCGCCGACAGAGCGGCGTCAAAGCCGCTCGATTTCAGAAGGCTGTCGCCGTCCTCACGTGGCAAGAGACCACTGTTGAGCGCCGGATTGACGGGGATGCGGGCGATTGCCGGCGAAAGGAGAAGCTTCTGCCCGGCCTCGGACAGCACGAAATCGACGAAACGCTCGGAGGCGGGAACATTGCGCGAGCGGGCGAGAATGGCGATGCTTGCGGGGACGAAGACCGTATCGGGCGGCAGGACGAAGATGTTGCCGGCGCGCGTGAACTCCGGCGTGCTGGCCAGGAAATCGATCGTGATGCCGATGCTGAATCGGCGCTGAGCAACGCCGGACGCGACACCGAAGCTTCGGGCGGTGACCGTCGACAGGTTGCCACCAAGCTGCGACAGCATCGCCCAGCCTTCCTCCCACCCATAGGTTTGCAGGAGAGCCTCGACGATCAGGTGGGTCGTGCCCGAACGCGACGGCGTGGTGATGCCGATCTGGCCGGAATAGACGGGATCGAGCAGGTCCTGCCAATGCTTGGGCGCCGGCAAGCTGTTCCGGGCAAGATGGGAAGGGTTGTAGACGAAACCGTAACCGGACAGAGCGAAGCCGAGATAGTAGCCTTCCGGGTCATTGACCGGATAGCCGAATACCCTGACCGGCGCACCAGTGTCGCGCGGAGCGATCGGGCGCAGGCTGCCGTTGCGCTTGAGAAGCTCGAACGCGTCGGCGGCCGAGGCCCAGAAGACATCCGCCTGCACGTCCTCCTTCTCGATGACGAAACGGCTGGCGCTTGCCGTGTTGCGCTGAATGATCGAGATCCGGATGTCCGGATTGGCGGTTTCGAACGCGGCGCGGAACGGTTCGAAAAACGACGGCGGATAGGACGTGACGATGACGAGCGTCTGCTTTTCGGCTGCGCGCGCCGCGGCCGCCGTCATCCCAAGGACGAGCAGGATCAGCGGCAGCATCGCCGCGGCAATCAAGAACCGGAATCGCGTCAAGTCACTCCCACCGCGCTTGTCCGTCCGATCGTTGTCGGTCCGGATTTCCGCGGCTCCTCCCAAAGTCGTCGCCGTTTCGCGGCCTGTCGCGGTCGGTGATCGTGGCGGCACTTTCTACGAAGAGAGCGCAGCCGTAAACCCCACCGACACGTCTGGCGACTGTTGCAAACAGGTCGCAGCCGCGACGATTGGCGACATGGCAAGATTTCTGCACTTGGCGGTTGCGTGCGATTCGCCTATAGCTCGTCTTCCGGCAACCAATTAGGGAGGTTTCAAAAGATGCCAGCTTTTTCTTTCTCCCTACGGGGCGGCGTACAGTTCTGAGCTGGACGCAGAAGGGCGCTTTCGCCTTTCCGTCTTTTCCAGGTCGGAGTTCGTCTCACTGACCTTGGCCCTTCCTCCCCGGAGGACGCTGCCAAACCCATGATGCCGCATCGGAAGCTGGGTTCCTTTTTTCGGCATAATCCGTTCTGAAATCGTTTTGAGGCCGATGCGTGCGCATCGGGCAAATAATATGGCTTTTATACGTTTCGACCTGCGCGGCGGCGCATTCCGCAGCGTTCTCGGTTTTACTTTTGACCACTGGAAAGGGCAGCCGCTGCGGATCACGGTGATCCTCGGCATGGTGCTGCTTTCGACGCTCGCCGACGTGCTGACGCCGCTCTATTCCGGCCGGCTCGTCGACGCGGTCGTTTCGGGTGCGGCAACCGATCAGCTTGCCTGGGATGCGGCGATTGCTGCTTTCTGGATGCTGATGGCGCTTTCTCTCGGCGCGATCCTGTTCAGGCACTTCATCTTCCTCGGCGTCACCGATCTGACGCTGAAGATGATGGCCGACATCGCATCGGCCGCCTTCTACCGCATCCAGCGCTTCTCGACCGACTGGCACGCCAACAGCTTTGCCGGCTCGACGGTGCGCAAGGTGACCCGCGGCATGTGGGCGCTCGACCTGTTGAACGACACGCTGCTCGTGGCACTGTTCCCGTCGGTGGTGATGCTCGTCGGCTCCACCGTGCTGATGGCGCTCTACTGGCCGATGATGGGCGTCATCATCGGGGTCGGATCGATCGTCTTCATCGTGGTGACGATCCTGTTGTCGCTCGGATACGTCGCGCCGATGGCGAGCCTCGCCAACCGTTGGGACACCAAGCTCGGCGGCGCGCTCGCTGACGCGGTGAGCTGCAACATCGTGGTCAAGGGATTTGGCGCGGAAAAGCGCGAAGATGCGCGGCTCGCCAAGGTGCTCGCCAAATGGCGGGACCGCACGCGCCGCACCTGGATCCGCGGCACGACCAACGGCACGACGCAAGGGACGATGCTGCTGATCCTCAGGGCGGCGGTGATCGGCTTTGCGCTATTGTTGTGGTCGCGCGGGCAGGCAACGGCGGGTGACATCACCTTCGTGCTCACCTCGTTCTTCATCCTGCAGGGTTACCTGCGTGAAGTCGGGCAGCACATCCGCAACCTGCAGCGCTCGATCAACGACATGGAAGAGCTCGTCGATATCCATGGCCAGTCGCTCGGCATCGAGGACAAGGCGGACGCCAAGCCGATCCGGATCACCGACGGCCGCATCGAGTTCAAGGACGTGACGTTCCACTATGGTGCGCACCGCAAGCCGCTCTATGACCGGTTTTCGGTAACGATCCGGGAGGGCGAGCGCGTTGGTCTCGTCGGGCATTCGGGTTCGGGCAAGACGACCTTCGTCAAGCTGATCCAGCGCCTGCACGACCTGAAGTCCGGGCAGATCCGGATCGACGGACAGGACATCGCATCTGTGGCACAGACGTCGCTGCGCCAGCAGATTGCAATCGTTCAGCAGGAGCCGATCCTGTTCCACCGTTCTCTCTCGGAAAACATCGCCTATGCGCGGCCGGAGGCCACGCAAAGCGAGATCGAGAAGGCGGCAAAGCTTGCAAGCGCCCACGACTTCATCACGGCGTTGCCGAAAGGCTATGGCACGCTGGTGGGGGAACGGGGCGTCAAGCTTTCGGGCGGCGAGCGCCAGCGCATCGCGATCGCGCGTGCCTTCCTGGCGGATGCACCGATCCTGATCCTCGACGAGGCGACATCGAGCCTGGATTCGGAATCGGAGGTCTTGATCCAGCAGGCGATGGAACGGTTGATGCTCGGTCGCACGACGCTGGTCATCGCCCACCGCCTTTCGACGGTCCGGGCGCTCGACCGGCTGCTGGTCTTCGATCATGGCCGGATCGCCGAGGAGGGCACGCACGACGCGCTGATCCGTCTCGACGGCGGCATCTACCGCGGTCTCTTCGAGCGCCAGGCGCTGGAGCTGACCAAGGGGCTGGTGCTGAACGACCAGTAACCGGCGCGCTCTGCCAAATGACACCAATCGCCGCGCTCGACAGGAGCGCGGCGATTTCTATTTCCGATTATCGAGCCAGCGGTTGATGCCGTGTGCAGCGGCGCGGCCCGTGGCAAAGCAGGCGGTCAGCAGATAGCCGCCCGTCGGCGCCTCCCAGTCGATCATTTCACCGGCGACGAAGGTGCCGGGCAAGGCCTTCAGCATGTAGTCGTCATCGATCGCGTCCCATGCCACCCCGCCAGCGGAAGAAATTGCTTCGGCGATCGGGCGAGGACGGGCGAGCGGTATCGGCAGGGCCTTGATCAGGGCAGCCAACTCCGTCGGGTTCATGCGGGGAGCCTCGGGGAAAAGTTCGCGCAGCAGGGCCGCTTTCACGCCCTCCAGCCCGGCGCCCTTGCGAAGGCGGTTGGAAAAGCTGGTCTTTTTGTCGAGCCGACCGAGATCTTTCATCAGCCGCGCGGCATTACGGCCGGGAGCAAGATCAATCACCAACGCGGCGTCCTTGCCGTCGAGCAGGCGGTCTCTGAGAGCGGCGGCGTGGGCGTAGACAAGGCTGCCTTCGATGCCGGTCTTGCTGACGACGAACTCACCGGGCAGGGTGCCAACCTCTGAGGTCGCGGTGACCCCCTTGAGCGGGGCGCCGGCGAAACGGTCGCGGAAGGTCTCGCTCCATTCGACGTCGAAGCCGCAATTGGCGGGCTGCAAATCGGCAACGGCAACACCTTTGTCCTTGAGCCACGGGAGCCAGGCGGCATCCGAGCCGAGGCGCGGGTAGCTGGCGCCGCCGAGCGCCAGCAGAGTGGTGTCGGCCTTGATGTGCTTGGTGCCATCCGGTGTCTCGAAGACGAGCGCGCCGCCATCGAACCCTGTCCAGCGATGTCGCGTCAGGACCTTGATCCCGCGGGCTTCCAGAGCCCTCAGCCAGGCGCGCAGAAGAGGCGAGGCCTTCATCACTTCGGGGAAGACCCGGCCCGACGAGCCGACGAACGTCTCTGTGCCAAGCGCTCTTGCCCACAGTCTGACATCGTCGGGCGTAAAGGCATCGAGTGCCGCACGTAGTCGAGGAGACGCATCGCCGAAACGCTTGGCAAAGGTGGCATAATCTTCGGAATGGGTGATGTTGAGGCCCGACTTGCCGGCAAGCAGGAACTTGCGCGCGACCGTCGGCATGCTGTCATAAACGGTGATCGCATGGCCTTGTTCTGCCAACACCTCGGCTGCCATCAGGCCGCTTGGCCCGCCACCGATGATGGCGATGTTCTTTTGTCCCATGCGTTTGCCCGGTCACCGTTTTCGCGTCGCCGCACTCTTGGCCCGGCGACGCACGGCGCGCAACCCCGTTCAATGCGTGCCTAGCGGCGATCGGCGCCATTCAGTCTCCTTTCGAGCCACAGGCTGTAGCGCGACCCCGTGAAGCAGATTGTGAAGTAGACCAGCGCCGCAAAGATGTAGGCCTCGCTGTAAAAGCCGAGCCAGTTGGGGTCGGTCGCCGAGGTCTTGGCAGCGTTCAAGAGATCGTAGATGCCAATGACGGCAAGAAGCGACGTGTTGAGCACGATGCCGATCGACAGGTTGACGATCGCCGGGATAACGGCTGTGAGCGCCTGCGGCAGCACGACCAGCCGCAGCATCTGGACCCGGCTTAGCCCCAGCGATAGCGCCGCCTCTTTCTGGCCCGCGGGAATGACCTGCAGCCCGGCACGGATCACTTCGGCGAGATAGGCCGAGAAGAACAGGGTGACGCCGATTTGTGCGCGCAGCAGCTTGTCAATCGCGGCCCCGCTCGGCAGCGCCATGGGCACAATCAGCATCGCTACGTAGAGCACAGCGATCATCGGCACGCCGCGCAGCACTTCGATGAAAGTGATGGCGAGCGATCGCAGGATGCCCATCTTGGACTGGCGGGCGAGCGCCAGCAAAAGGGCAATCGGGAAGGCAAAGGCAAGACCGGCGATCGAGACGGCAAGTGTGATCGGCAACCCGCCCCAATGGTTGGTCGAGACCGGCTCCATGCCCGCCGCGCCGGCCATCAGCGCCCAGCTTCCGGCAAGCACGGCCAACCACAGTGGGACGAGCCGAAAGCTCCAGAAACGGGGAAGGGCCGACACTGCGAGCAACGCCAGAATGGCGAGGACGACCAGTGCCGGGCGCCACTGCAGCACCGGAGGAAAAAAGGCAAACAGCATGAAACGCAGCTTGGCGCCGACAAAGGCCCAGCAGGCACCGGCCGTATCCTGCGCGCAGTCGGCTGCGGAGCCGGTCCAAACCGCATCGATTGTGGCCCAGCGAACAAAGGGAAGAAGCAGCCACAGGATCGCAGCGAGTGTCACGAGCGTCACAAGACCGTTGGCCCAGCCGCTGAACAGACCCTGGCGCCAGCGCTGCCAGTCCGGTGCGACCGGTGGGGCGAGTTCGATCTGGCTCACTTTCGACCTTCCCCGCGCAGCACGACGCGCCGGTTGTAGAGGTTCATGGCGGCGGAGACCGCAAGGCTGATCGTCAGGTAGACGGCGCCGATGATGATGATCGCCTCCAGTGCCTGGCCGGTCGTGTTGGCGGTTGTGTTGGCAACGCTGACGAGATCCGGATAGCCGATCGCCACCGCCAGGCTCGAATTCTTGGTCAGATCCAGGAAGCTTGAGATCATCAGCGGTGTGATGACGCGCAGCGCCTGCGGCAGCACGACAAGCCGCAGGATCTGAGCGGGCTTCAGGCCCAGCGCCCGTGCCGCTTCCCATTGCCCCGACTTCACCGACTGGATGCCACTGCGCACTATCTCCGATATCGAGGCGGAGGCATTGACGACGAGGCCGATCAGCAGGGCGGCGAATTCCGGTGTCAGCGACAGCCCGCCGCGAATGTTGAAGCCACCCTTGGCCGGGATCTCGACAGAGGCGCTGAAGCCGAGCGAAACGAGCACGAGGTAACAGAGCGCCATTGCGCCGATCACGGCGCCGGCGGCCTTGGGTAGAGAATAGGTTGATCCGCCAAGCAAGCGTCGGGAGATGAGGAGAGCGCCCAAGCCGGCAAGCAAAACCATGGGCAGCCAGATTACCGCCGGCAAGCCGTCGACCGAGACGGCAGGCAGATAGACCCCGCGATTGCTGAGAAAGATGCTGTCCGCGAACGAATAGGCGCCGCGCGGCGGCGGCAGGGCGTGCACGATGGCGCTCCACAGGAACAGTTGCAGCAGCAGTGGCGTGTTGCGCAGTAGCTCGACATAGGCGTGGACGAAGCTCGCCAGCAGCAGATTGCCCGAGAGCCGGGCAATGCCGAGCGCGACCCCGAGCAGAGTTGCGAGCAGGCAGCCGAAAATTGCGATCTTGACCGTGTTGGCGATGCCGGCGGCGAGCGCGCGGGCATAGCTGTCACCGGCGGAATAGGAGAGCAGGCTCTCCCCGATCTCGAAATTTGCCTGATGGGTGAGAAAGCCGAAGCCCGGCGTCAGCCCCATCCGATGCATGCTGTCGGCGGTATTTTGGCCGAGAAAGGCGAAAAGCATGAGCAGGCCGATGAAGACGAGGCCCTGCTGCAGTGGCCGCGGCCCGACCCAGGAGCGCAGGCGCGAGACAAGTCCGGGCCCCGAAGGGCCCGGTTGGAGGTGGCGTGTCATGGGAAAATCCACGAACCGGCTCAACGGAACGGCGGCGAATAGAGCAGGCCGCCCGCTGTCCAGGGCTGGTTGTAGCCGCGCTCGAAGTTAAGGGCCGTGCCCTTGCCGACATTGCGCTCGAAGATTTCGCCGTAGTTGCCGACCGTCTTGACGATGTTGTAGGCGAACTTCGGATCGAGCCCGATGGCTTCGCCGAGCGACGGGTCGACGCCGAGGAAGCGCTTGATCGCCGGGTCCTCGCTCTTCAGGAACGTGTCGACATTGTCCTTGGTGATACCGAATTCTTCAGCCTGGATCGTCGCGTAGACCGTCCAGTTGACGATTTCGAGCCACTGGTCGTCGCCGGCGCGGATCGCCGGTGCCAAGGGCTCCTTCGACAGGCGTTCCGGCAGAAGCACGTAGTCATCGGGCTTGGAAAGTTGGGTGCGCTTGGCGGCAAGGTCGGTCGCGTCCTGCGTCAGCGCATCGACGCGGCCAGAGTCCAGCGCCTTCAGGAACTCGCCGGTCTCTTCGATCGTGACCGGCGTGAAGGCCTTGCCGGTCTTGCGGAAGAAGTCGGCGATATTGAGTTCGCCGGTCGTGCCGCTCTGGACGCCGATCGTGGCGCCGTCGAGTTCCTCGCCCTTGCTGACGCCGAGGTCCTTGCGCACCAGCAGGCCCTGGCCGTCGTAGAAGACGATGGGGCCGAAATGGAAGCCGAGCTTGAAGGCGCGGCTCACCGTCTGGGTGACGCCCGAAAGCAGGATGTCGAACTCGCCCGATTGCAGCGCCGGCAGGCGCTGCTGCGGCGAGGAGTTGGTGAACTCGACCTTTTCGGCGTCGTTGAACACGGTGATGGCGATGGCTCGGCCGAAATCGACGAAGAAGCCCTGCCAGCGGCCGCTGCTGTCGGGCGAGAAGAATCCCGGCGTGGTGCCGACACCGACCTTGATGACGCCGCGCGCCTTGATCTTGTCGAGCGTTTCGCCGGCAAGCGCTGACGTGGCGATAAGGCCAGCCGCCAGCGCTGCCGTTGCGGCAAAGGCCTTTGTGAAAAGTTTTCGGTGAGTAGAATTTCGCTGCATGAAAGGCCCCCAAGCCAAAGAAGAATGTCATTGCGCATCACCGGCAGAGCCGTTCGAGGCGTGATGGAATAATTAAATCTATAGAAATTATATAATAGGTATGATCGTGCGAAATTGGCGCTTGGCGCGAAACAGATTTCGCCGCCTCGTTTTTGCCGAGAACGTTTTTGACAAGCAGGTGGTTGGTTCGAAGCACGGCGACCCGACGCGCCGCCGGGTTGTACCCGGTCCTGACCGAGAGCGGCACGGGCTCTGCAAGCCGATCGTCCTTGAGGGCTTCCCCTCTTGTTGAGTTCGGCGGAAGTTCCTAGGTTCCGCGCGTCTGTTGGGTTATCTCCTTGGCGATGCAGCTCTTTGCGGGAAAATGGCGGGAACGGTTAGGATGGGGCGCGCCGGTGTCGGTCGCCTTGCATCTCGTCGTCGCCTTCTTCCTGCTGTTCGATCTGCCGCTGGAACTGCCGAAGCCGCCGAAGGAGCAGTCGGTCAACGTCGAGCTCGTGCCGCCCCCGCCGGAGGCGAAGGAGGAAAAAAAGGCCGAGCAGAAACAGGCCGAGCAGAAGAAGGCGGGGCCCAAAAAAGGCGAAGAGAAAAAGGCGGACCAGCCGAAGCCGCAGCCCAAACCCAAAGCCGAGCCCAAACCGGAGCCAAAGCCACAGCCACAGCCGAAGGCAGATCCGAAGCCGCAACCCAAGCCGGCGCCGCAGCTGCCACAGTCCTTCGCCTCGGCCATGGCCAAGACCAAGCAGGACAACAAGGAGGCTGAGTTGCCGCCGGCCGCCAGGGACACGGAGAAAAAGACCGAGCCGTCCCGGCCGGAAAAGGCCGTGGACGACAAGGCAAAGCCTGCGGACGAGCCGGCAAAGGTGGCCCCGGCTGAGAAAAAAGAACCGGTGAAAGAGCCGAAACCCCTGTCGACCCTTGCCGTGCCGGCAAAGTCACCTGACAACGCCACGCTTAAGGCGGATGAAAAGGCCGCGGCGACGGTGGCCGAGGCCAAGCCTGAACCAAAAGAAGCGCCTGAAGCGAAAGAGCAGACCATTAAGTCGCAACAGGAGGCTGCAAAGGCAAAACCGACCGATGCCGCAGCGAAGGTCGAACTCAAGCCGGTTCCGAGCAAGATGACCGAAGCAAAGGAACTCTACTCGGCAAAGTCGATCGCCGACCCACGTGTGAAACAGGCGCTGATCAACCTGCCGGTCAAGCGGCGCATTCTGCAGCTCTGCAATCTCGAGGCGCTCGAGCAAATCCGCAGCCAACGACCGGATAGCCCGCCGGAGGGGTTGGTGCCTTTCGGGCCGAGAGGCGGCTTCATCTCGAAGAACCGGATGGACGCCAGCGGAGGTGCCTATCAGCACAAGTCGAATTGGTACGACGTCGACTTCAAATGCGTCGTCAACGAAGAGGCGACGGAAGTGACCTCCTTCAGCATCGCCATCGGGGGCCAAGTGCCGAAGGCAACCTGGAAAGAGCGAAGGCTTCCGGCGAATTGATCTCTTGCTGCATAGGCAGCGCGGCGTTGGTCTTGCCTCATGCCGCAGCCGGCCCGCGCCTTCGTGCAACGCTTGTCGCCAGACATCGCCGATCGCTGCGCCGTTTGGAAACCTTTGCCTGCCGGACCCATTCGAGCCCGGCAGGCGCTGATGCGAGTTGCCACTCTCACACCGATCCTAGGTATGTTACTCCGCAGCCTGCAGCGTCCGCTCCCGGTAGACGGAAACCAGGGAGGTTCCGAGCATCGCGGCGACTGCAGCAAAGAGGAAGACGCCCGCCGGTCCCTGCAGTTCGACGAGAAGGCCGCCGAGGATGGCACCGGTGGAAATCGCGATCTGGAAGGTGGTGAGCGTTGCAGCACCTGCACCTTCGGCCTCGTCACCGGCCGCACGGCTCAGGAACGACTGGACGCTGACCGGCAGTGCGCCGAAGGCAAAGCCCCAGGCAGTGACGGCAGCGATGGCGACGGCCGGCAGTGCGCCTGCCAGAGCCAGCGTCAGGGTGGTGACCGCGACGCCGGCTGCAGCCGACATCATCGCCAATCGGGTGCTACGCTCGGCAAGGAAACCACCGGCAATGTTGCCGAAGAAGCCGCCGATGCCGAAGGCAAGCAGGATGGCGGTGATTCCTTCGACGCCGAACTGGGGCACCTGCTCAAGGAAGGGGCGAACGTAGGTGAAGCCGGCGAAATGGCCGGTGACGACCAAAAGGATCGTCGCAAGCCCGAGCCGGATCGCCGGGCGCTTCAGGACGTTGAGGATCGTGTCGAGGCCAGTCGTCCCGACGGGAGGAAGCCGCGGAACGGTCAGCGCCTGCACGATGAAGGTGACGATGCCGACGGCGGCGGCAAGCAGGAAGGCGTAGCGCCAGCCGAGCGTCGCGCCGATCCAGGCGCCGACCGGGGCAGCGCAGACAGTGGCGATCGACACGCCCGACATGATGATGGCCATCGCCCGCGGCATCAGCCGGCCGGGAACAAGCCGCATGGCAAGCGCAAGCGAGAGCGCCCAGAAACCGCCAAGGCCGATCCCGAGCAGGAAGCGTGCCGCAAGCAGCATCGGCAAGCTGGAGGCGAAGCCGGCGATCAAACTCGAAACGACCAGCAGGGCCGTCAGTGTGAGGAGAACCGTGCGCCGGTCGAAACGCCCGGTGTAGACGACGATCGCGGGGCCGGCGATGGCCGCAACCACCGCCGTTGTGGTGACCGACTGGCCGGCCGCGCCGACGGTCACGCCGAGGTCGGCGGACATCGGCGTCAGCAGGCTTGCCGGCAGAAACTCCGCCGTGACCAGGCCGAAAACCCCGAGCGACAGGGACACGACGGCCGCCCAGAGCGGCTTTTCGCGTTCATCCGCCTGTCCCGTGGGCTTGGCGACAATACCATCCATGACTTTCATCTCCATTGCATGTGGTGATGAAAATATGCATGGCGAACTGGAGTTTCTATGCTAGAAAATCCAAAACACTGTGCCGATTATCCAAAGATGGAATACCGGATGACTGATGCGCTAACCGAAATCCTGCGCGGCCTGAGGCTCGATGGTGTCGAATATGGGCGCTGCCAGCCGTGTGCGCCATGGGCGACCTCCTATCCCGAGCAGGAACCGGCGCGATTTCATTTTCTGGCGTCCGGTTCCGCCCATTTGCAATCGCCGGATGGTTCGTGGATGGAGTTGACGCCTGGAGACGCCGTGCTGCTGCCACGGGGCGACGCCCATGTGCTTGCGAGCAAGCCGGGGCTGCCTGCCATCTCGATTCGCGACCTGCCGAAACGCCAGTTGTGCGACGGCATTGTCGATGTGCAGTGCCCCAATTCGGACAGCCAGAACCTCCTGTTCTTCGCTGTCATGCAGTTCAACGTCGACAGGCTGCATCCGCTGTTGCAACTGATGCCGTCGGTCATGCGCACCAGCGATCTTGCAAAGAGCGAGCCGTCGATACCGTCGCTGCTCGATACCATGACGCGCGAGGCGGCAATGCAACGCGTCGGCTCGGGTGGTATCCTGGCGCGCCTCGCCGACGTTTTGACCGCGACGATCATCCGCGCCTGGGTGGAGCATGGCTGCGGCACGGCGACCGGCTGGCTGGCGGCCGTGCGGCATCCGGAGGTTGGCCGTGTGCTGGCCGCCATCCATCTCGACCCGACCAAGGATTGGTCGGTGCCGGAACTGGCAAAGCTCATGGGCGCGTCGCGCTCCGGTTTCGCCCAGCGCTTCGCCGATACGGTCGGCGAGACGCCGGCGCGCTACGTCGCCCGTATGCGCATGCACCAGGCGCATCAGTGGCTGCGGGAAGGCAAGCGTGTGGCCCACGTCGCCAATCGCCTCGGTTATGATTCCGAGGCTTCGTTCAGCCGTGCCTTCCGCAAGATCATGGGCGCGCCGCCAAGCCATTCGCGCAGCCTGACGATGTCACCGGATCAACTGGCATCGTGATCCGCCTACGGGCTTGAAGCATCAGAACTTGACGGTGAGATCGGCTCTGACGCCGTGATCGCGCGCCGCCGACGCGACCTGTCCCTGATAGGCGACGCCGAGCGTTGCGGTCGGCGTAAGAGCGAAATCGACGCCCGCCTCGAGGACGGCGCTGTCGCGCGCGATCGGTGCGCCGCCCACGGAAAAGGCCTCGCTACCGGAGAAGGCCTGGGCAAGGTTGGGGGTGACGTCGCCATAGGCACGCCGCCAGCCGACGAGGCCGCGTGCCGTCGCCTTCGTGATGCCAAGCTCGAAACCGGTCGAGGCGCGCAGCCCGATCGTCGTGAAGGTCATGTCGCTGGAGCCGCCGTGGACGGTGAGTGCGGCCGCGCCGCCTTTCTCGGTGAAACCGTCCGTGCGCACATTGACGTGGGCGAGGTTGGCAAAAGGTTCGAAGGCGAGATCGCCGGCTTCAATCCCATAGCCGAACTCCGCGAACATCTGCGTGGTGCCGGCGCGGTAGTCCGCAGTCAGGCTGTCGATGAAGACCGGCGATACGAGTTGCCGGCTGCTGTCGATCTCGCTCCAGGTATAGGCAAGGCCGGATCGGAACGACAGGGCGCCCCACGTCGTGCCGCCATAGACCCCGAGATGATAGTTGTCGCTCGATGCATCGGAGCGGCGGTCGTCGGCCTTGAAACTGGAATGGCTGTAGCCGCCAAGGAAGCCGAGCCTCCAGTCGCTGCCGATGACACCGTCAAGACCGGCGACGAAACCGCCAGTGGAACGCGACAACGCGGTTCCATGACCATCGCCGTCGGTATCCCCCCAGGACCCGAAGACCGAGCCCCAGGCACCCACGGTTTCGGCCGGGGAGATCGACGCCGTGATGATCTCGTCGGTCGTCACGATCGGCGGCGCCTTCGCGCCGACGGTTTCAAAGACTGAACGCAAACGGTCGTTCATCTGGTTGTCGATGAGCTGGCTGTTTTCGATGAGGCCCGTGACGGTCGAGCTGTGAACTTCGCCCGGCAACTGTCCGAAGAGGTCGGCGGCGGTGTAGCCGTCGAGGGTGACGGCGAGATCATGCAGTTCCCGGCCGATGCCGAGGCGCTCGATCGCCGAGGCTGCCGCCATGCCGTTGCCGGTCGTCGCCAGATCCGCAAAGGCAACGCCGTTGCGCGCCACATCGAGATAGACGGTATTCGGGTCGTAGGCGAGCGTGAGATCGAGGAAGGCATGACAGCCACAGTCATCGTCGAAGCGCCCCGTTACGCCGCCGAGGGCCGAAAGGATGGTGTGGCGCCCATCACCCCGGTAGTTTTCGGGCCTGACCCTGACGTCGACTGCACCGGCGATCTCCGCCCTGCCGGTGACGTCGAGCCGGCTCGTGCCGTCGGGCGCGTCGAGATTGACGAGGAACCACGCATCGCCGGCCTGGCGATAGTTGCCGTTTATGGCAAGAGCGCCGCCCTTGCGACCCCAACCGGGATTGACGGCGCCGTCGTTGACGACATCGCCGCGGATGGTGCCGTTGCCCGACAGCGTACCCTCGCCGCCAACGAAAGTCTGCGACGCTATGCTGCCGCCGATCGCCAGAACGCCGCCTTCGACATGTGTGTCGCCCTGATATGTGTTGTCTCCATGCAGGGTCAGGATCCCGCCACCCGACTTGATCAGGCCGCCCGCGCCGGTGATGTCGTTGGACCAGACGCTCTGGCCATCTTCGATTGTGACATGGAAATCACCCCAGTCGAACTTGCCGGGACCGCGCACCGCCCGTCCGGCGCTGACCATGCCATAGCCAAACACCGTATCGACGCCCGGGCTACCGTAGTCGGTGGCCGTGCCCAGCAAGACCTGCCTGATCTGAACCATGGTCATGTAGGGAAACGCCTGCGCGACCAGCGCTGCCGTCCCCGCGACGAACGGGGCGGCCAGCGATGTGCCTGTTTGCTTGGTGTATCCGCCGCCGGGAGTGGCGACGAGAATGTCGTCCGCATCTCCCACCCACACCCATTCGCTCTTGTCCTGATCCCATCGCCAACCGTCGGTGCCACCGGGGGCCGCAAGGCAAAAGTTCATGGCGACGCCGCACCTGTTCGACCAAGCAGGCATTTGCTGGGGGCCTGTCGCCACCACCGCGAGCCAACCATCCTCAAGCTCGGGAAAAAGGTGCGGAAGACCAGCCAGAACGGACGGCTGCGCATTGCCCTCGTTCATCGCTGAGAAGACGAGCAGCGCGCCCCGCGAAACGGCGTAGCGGTAGGTTGATAGATTTTCCTTGAGGTCTCTCTCGATCTCTTCGACGGTGACGTCGGCAATGAACCCTCCGCCATGGCTGTTGTTGAAAATCCGAACGCCTTGGTCGACAAGTTTGCGAATGCCATAGTTCGTGGCATCAAAATCGACATAGCCCGGGACATCCATTCCCCCCACGGAAACGATCGTCGCGCCGGGCGCAATGCCGTGCATGCCAACTCCGTCGCGATTGGCGGCGATGACAGACGCAACCGACGTACCGTGACCGTCAATGTCGCGATTCCATGGTTTTGCCGGATTATAGGTGATCCCCTCCGCATAGCGTCCGGCAAACTCCGGGTGGGTTATGTCGAGGCCGCTGTCGACCACGCCGACCTTGATGCCGCTGCCGTCGTAACCCAGCATGTAGGCATACTCGGCGTGGATCGCACTCAGCCCCCATTGCGCGTTGAATTCCGCTGTTCGCCAAGTCGCGGGATCACGGGGATCGCCGGCATCCTGCGCGATGACTATGGACGGCAAGGCTGTCGACAACAGGAGTGTGGCAACGTGAATGGCGCGACGACAGTTCTTTTCCAAGACGATTCCCCAAGGCCCTGCCTCGCGGCGCGTCCGTGGCGCAGGGTGCGGAAGGAAAACGGAAATTCACGACGTGGGCGGGCGAAAACTAGTCCGGCGGGCCGCTCTGGAAAATACGGCAGGTGCCGTATTTCGTCATGCGGATGCGGCCCCCTGTATGCCCTTTTTTCGCCGCAACGAGCGCTGGTCCGCTGCGCGACGATCTTCAGGATGATGGAGAACGTCGCTCGCGATCGAGGGCGGCTGCGCCATAGGGAGCGAGTGCTGCGGGCGAAAGATAGAAGTCGGAACCGATGATGTTGCCGACGACGAGCGTGGAGCAGGACCTGATACCGAGGCTCGGCCTTGTGGCCGCTTCGGGCGTTGCAAGCTCAGTTCTGCCGGAGCTTGTATCAAGCGGCTTCGTCATGGATGGGGAGCTCCCTTGCCAAGAACGAGGCGAACTTGTGAACAGTCTCTTATGGTTGCAACTGCTTTATTTCACTCGACTACCGTCGCCCTGTGATGATGCGTGGGTGCGGCGAACGATTTGCGAACGTATTGGTCAAGCGCGATCCCGGAGTTGCAGGCTTCTCATCAAACTATTCCATTTTTGCGATGCCGTTTTACCGCCGATGCAGGTAGGGTGCCTGCGACGAAATGACTGCTTCGTGACCGGGTGGGTCGGCTGAGAAAACGACGAAAAAATGATAAATATCAAACGTTTACGACTTAGAAGCCTCGGTTTTCAGCCGGGCGTTTATGCAACCGGTCCCCTGAACGCGATCACCGATGTGGAGGGTGTCGCGGTCGGTCATGTGACCGTCCTCGACGGAGACCGCATCCGCACCGGCGCGACCGCCATCCTGCCGCACGGCGGCAACCTTTTTCAGGACAAGGTGCCGGCCGCACTCGCCGTACTCAACGGCTTCGGCAAGTTTGCCGGTTCCACCCAGATAGAAGAGCTCGGCGAACTCGAAACGCCCGTCGTCCTCACCAATACGCTGGCAACCGGACGCGCCATCGAGGCGATCAACCGGTGGACGCTGGCGCAACCCGGCAACGAGAGGGTCGTGTCGCTGAACGCGGTCGTCGGCGAGACCAACGATTCCCGCCTCAACGACATTCGGGCCGGGCGGCCGACGATCGACGAGATCGGCGCAGCGCTGTCGGCTGCAAAGGTCGGCCCGGTTGAGGAAGGGGCGGTCGGTGCAGGAACGGGTACGGTTGCCTTCGGGCTCAAGGGCGGTATCGGTACGAGCTCGCGGCGCGTGAAGACGGCGGGCGAGGACTTTACCCTCGGCGTGCTGGTCCAATCCAATTATGGCGGCCGGCTCACCGTCTGCGGTCAGGCATACGAGGCACTGGCCACTCACGACAAGGACGGCTCGATCGTCATCATCATGGCGACGGATGCACCACTCTCGGCGCGCAACTTGAAGCGCCTTGCCGAGCGTGCGTTCGGAGGCCTGGCGCGCACAGGTGCGGCGCTCAGCAACGGTTCCGGTGACTATGCCCTTGCGTTTTCGACAGCGCCGTCTGTCCGTCGCACCAAGGCAAGGCGTGCAAAGATCGCCGAGTACCCCGACCTGCCGAACGACCTGATGTCGCCACTCTTCGAGGCCGCGATCGAGGCGACGGAAGAGGCGATCCTGAATTCGCTGACCATGGCGCAGACGACGCATGGCTTCAACGCGGCCAACGGCAAGCCAAGCACCGTTGAAGCGATATCGCTCGACCGGCTTCGCGCACTTGGTGAAGGCTGATCTTCTATCCGCGGGTCTTGCCGGGCATGATCCGCAACCTTGAAAATCCAAATCCCTGGAGTTCCCATGTCCCAGCCCCCCATTCGTACGGTCTATCTCAACGGGCAATTTCTGCCGGAGAACGAGGCACGCCTCTCGATCTTCGATCGCGGCTTCCTCTTCGGTGACGGCATCTACGAGGTGACGGCCGTGCTCGACGGCAAGCTGGTCGACAGCGCTCCGCACATGGCGCGGCTCGAGCGTTCGGCCCGTGAAATCGACGTGCCGTTGCCGGTGTCGACCGAGGAGATCGTCGCCGTCGAAAAGCGGCTGGTAGAGGAGAACGGCCTTGTCGAAGGCGTCGTCTATCTCCAGCTCACCCGCGGCGCCGAGGACCGGAACTTTCTGTTCTCGGACGATATCAAGCCGACGCTGCTGCTTTTTACCCAGGCAAAGACGCTGGTGAACGTGGCGACGGCTGAGAAAGGGCTTTCGATCGTTTCCGTTCCCGACCAGCGCTGGGCGCGCCGTGACATCAAGAGCGTGTGCCTGCTGCCGCAGGTTCTTGCCAAGCGAATCGCCAAGGCCGAGGGCTGCGACGAGGCCTGGATGATCGAAGACGGCTTTGTCACCGAAGGCGCGTCCTCCACCGCCTATATCATCACCGCGGACAACCGCGTCGTCACCCGCGGCAACAGCCAGGCGACGTTGCCGGGCTGCACGCGACTTGCAGCGCTCGAACTGGCCCGCGAACAGGGGCTGACGCTCGAGGAGCGACCGTTCACCCTGGACGAGGCACTCAACGCTCGCGAGGCCTGCCTGACGAGCGCTTCAAACTTCGTCGCGCCGATCACCCGCATCGACGGCAAGCCCATCGGATCGGGCGTGCCCGGACCGATCGTCAAGCGCCTGCGCGAGCTCTATCTGGAGCATGCGCGGCGGACGGCGATCTAGGCGGCGGCCGGTCTCCTGCCTTGGACGAGCGAGAATTGATGAAGGCTCAACGTGACGTCTGCCGGCGCTACGGCGCCGGGTTCGACGCGCCCGACATGTCTTGCAAGCTTGGTATTTCTGCCAGCGCGTTGCAGGGAAAACAGCCGCTGAACGGGCTGCGGCATCCGCCCGAAAACGGAACGAATGGCTGGTACATCTGGGGAGGTGAAGAACTATCGGCCGATCCCGATTTCTTCATGCCTCTCCATGGCCATCACTTGCAGGAGCTTTGTGTTTCTGTGCTGCCATATCTCGCCCTGCCGCCGGGCTGGCGTTTCCTGATCGCGCCTGACCATGAGGATGTCTGGTACGACGGTACGCTTCTCGCGCCGGCTGACTAGGACCCGGTCTCCAGGCTCTGCCAGACACGCCCGACGATCGGACGGCGGCTCTCCCTGGCGCGATAGAGCCGGATCTCGACGCTGATGTCCCAACGGGGCTCGGCGGCTCTCACCAGCGAACCGTTCGCCAGTTCGGCTGCCATCAGGCTCTCGGGCACCCAGGCGATGCCCCAGCCGGCATCGGCCATGGCCTTCAGCCCGACCGACATGCTGCCTTCGTGAACCCGCTCGGCCGACGGCAGGTCCGCGCCGATCAGATCGTCGAGGAGTTGCCCGAAGAAGGAGGACTTCTCGTAGCTCAGATGTGGGAAAGGTTCTCCGCCACCTTCAAGCAGGTGCATGGGCGCACCTGTCTTGCTGGCGGCCGAGACAGGAAGGATGCGTTCGTGCCCCAGCACGCGGTGCTCGAAGGCCTGCGGGTCGAGCAGGTGCGGGACCTGGGTATGGGCGTAGGTGAGCAGAAAATCGCATTCGCCGTCGACGAGCGAGTTGAGGTTTTCCTCCATGCTGCCGGAATCCGGACGAAGCCGCGAAAACAACGGTCCGACGCTTTCGTTGATGCGGGTCATCCAGTGTGGAAAGAAGGTGAAGGAGAGCGTGTGCAAAGCCGTCAGCGTGATCGTCCGGGCGTCAGAACCTTTCTCTTCCCGCAGATCGCGCCGTGCCTGGTAAAGCTGCTTCAGCGTAACCTGCGCCACCGGAACGAATTTCGCACCCGCCTCGGTCAAGCGCGAAGGGTAGGTTGCCCGATCGACCAGAGTTGCGCCCAGCCACGCTTCCAATTGTCTTATGCGGCGGCTGAAGGCCGATTGGGTCACGTGGCGCTCGTCCGCTGCCTTGGAGAAGTTCAGCGTGTTGGCGAGCGCCAGAAAGTCCTCAAGCCATTTGATTTCCACTGACGCGCTCCCATAGGGCTTGGTTCACGCCGCCATCCGCGGTGAGAAAGCCTCCTTTTAGGCAGTGCGACGGTGCCAGCAAGAAAAATCAGCCACGCCGACGGTACTCGATCATCCGGGCGCGACTTGTCACCAGTTCAAGACGATCTGGTCCGAGGAGATGCAGGCAGATGCGCTTTACCCAGGGGCCGTCGTTCAGGGTGAACAGGAATCGGCCGTTGCCGAGTGCGGTCAGTGCAAGGGTCTGACGCGTCGGACCGATGCCCATCAGCACCCTGTCTTTGTCGACCATGAACTCCGCGCCTTCGTCCGAGTACCACACGCCGGAAAGCGATGCTGGAACCGGCTCATGCGTTGCAGCCGGAAGGAAGCGCCTGGCGGCATGGCCGACGTCGCCGACGAGGGCGATGCCATCCCGGCGAAGCCTTAGGGGCGACGAGGCGGAAAGCGAAGAAGCCCAGCCGTCGCCATCGTCATAGAGCGTCTCGTCGGCGTCGAGATAGGTGCAGGTGCTGCCCTTGATCTCGATCCACCAGGGACCGTTTTCCGTCACATAGAGACCGCCGCCGAGGCCGGATGCCGGAACCGGCAGGGGAAGACCTGTGAGCGCGGCCATGCTCTCAAGCGCGATCTTGTAGCCGTTGGTGTCCTCGCGGTTGGAAACGACGACGAAGCCGGCGCGGGTTTCGCGGTCGAGCAGGAAATAGGTCTTGTAGCCGGGATGCGAGCCGCCGTGGCCGAAGAATTCACGTGAGCCGAGCGACGATTTGCGCAGGCCCAGGCCATAGCCGGTGGGCCGGCCGTCGGCAAGAAAGCGTGTCGCCTGAAGTTTTCCGAGCAGACCGGCAAACTGGTCGTTCTCGCTCAAAAGGGCCTGCAGCCAGGCGGCCAGCGCCTTGGCGCTTCCCGTCAGGCTGCCCGAGGCAGAGATGTGTAGGCCGGCGGCGGAAAGCTGCCAGCTTTCGCCCGAATGCCAGTAGCCGGGAACAAGGTTCTTCACCGGGTCGTTCCAGACGTCGGGCGCCTTCAAAACGATATCGAGCGGCGACGCGATCCGACGCTGGATGAAATCGTCGAAACGGCAACCCTTGCGTTCGAGCGCTGCCTCGACGAGGCGATAGCCGGTGTTCGAATAGGAGACCTCGCTGCCCGCCTCGAAGTTCAGGCGTTCGAGGCGCGAAATGTATTCAAGCAGCGGTTCCGACTTGGTTTCGGTGTAGACGGAGAGGCCGAGAAGCGAGAGGCATTCGCGGGTGTCCGGCAACCCGCCGCTCATGTCGAGCGCCTGGCCGACAGTGACCTCGGCAAGTGGCGACCGCAGTTCGGGAAGATGTCGGCCGAGCGGGTCGTCGAGCCGGATCAGGTTACCGTGCGCCAGCACCATCGCCGCGAAAACGTGCTTGGTGACGGACGCATAACGCACGACGCTGTCGACCGTGAACGGCGCAAATGTCGCAAGGCTCTCGACACCGCCAGCATGGGTAAAACGAACCCCCGATGCATCGAAGCCGATGATGGCGCCGCCCGGCTCATCGGCAGCCCATTGCGCGGTCAGGCGCCTTGCCGTTGCTTCGGCCGCTTGCCAATCGAGCACTGCCGGCTTCGTCATGTCCATTCTCCCGTTCGCGGATGGTGTTGCCGCGTGCATTTTCGACTAAGCACGACAGCCATGCCTGTTGCCAATTCCGATTCCGGCAGGGCCTATGCGTGGTTTGCATTTGCCCGACACGTCTGTCTTGCGCTAGAGCGCCGCACGTCCGGGCAAATGCATCAAGGACGCACCGTGCCTTGGGCTCGCGGGGAAAATGGGTGCGGTTCCCGCACCCAATGTCTATGGTCCATGCGCGACTGGTTATGAGTCGCGTACAGGACAACAGATTGAAAAGGACGTCGAAAATTGGCGACGCAAGCGAAAATCCCGGTCTTTGATGGACACAACGACGTGCTGTCGCGGCTCTGGCGCTCGCCGGGCGGGGCGCCCGAACGCCGCTTCCTCGACGGTGTCGATACCGGGCATATCGATCTGGACAAGGCCGAGAAGGGCGGGCTTGCGGGTGGTCTTTGCGCCGTCTACGTGGCCTCTCCGGGCCTTGCCAAGGATGGCAGCGGCGAGTTTGCGACGCCGGATCAGGCGAGCGCTCTTGAGGCGACGCTCGGAATGGCGAGCCTGCTGATGCGGATCGAGCGGGAGGCGCAAGGGCGTCTGACGATCTGCCGCAGCGCTGCCGATATCCGTAACGCAATGGCCAGGGGCGCCTTCGCCTCCGTGCTGCACATCGAGGGCATAGAGGCCGTCGGCGCCGATCTCGATGCGCTTTACGTGCTCCATGCCGCGGGCCTGCGCACGCTCGGTCCCGTCTGGAGCCGGCCGAACATTTTTGCCTATGGCGTTCCTTTCCGCTTTCCCTCCTCGCCCGATATCGGTCCGGGCCTCAGCGAGGCCGGCAAGGATCTGGTGCGGGCCTGCAACGACTTGAAAATCATGCTCGACCTTTCGCACATGAACGAGCAGGGCTTCTGGGATATCGCCAAGCTTTCGCAGGCGCCGCTGGTCGCTTCGCATTCCAACGTGCATGCACTCTCCCCCCACAGCCGCAACCTCACCGACCGGCAGCTTGATGCGATCCGCGACACCGGCGGCCTCGCCGGCATCAATTTCGGCGTCCTGTTCCTGCGCGCCGATGGCACCAGGAACACCGATACGCCGCTCTCGCTGCTGGTCGACCACATCGACTACATCGTCGAGCGCATCGGCATCGACCATGTGGCGCTCGGTTCCGACTTTGACGGTACCGCGATCCCGGCGGCGATGCGCAGCGCGGCCGATCTGCCCCTGCTGGTCGATCTCCTGAGCGAGCGCGGTTACGACGATGCGGCGCTTGCCAAGATTTGCCACGGCAACTGGATCCGGGTGTTGGAGACGACCTGGGGCGAATGAGCCCGCGGCGATCCCGGCACACGTGCGAGACGGTTTTCCGCCCGGATCAGTTGCATACCGCGCTCAGCGCGCTTCCTTGGAGACGCTTTGAGCCTCCGAGGCCACCGGCAGGCCTTCCAACAGGACGCTGATCGCGGCATCGACAACGGGCGTCCGGCGATCCCTCGCGTAGAGACCGTACTGGACCGGAAGCGGCTTCGGCACGCCGGCCGACGCCTTCAGCACGCACATGGTGCCGGCCCGCACGGACTCGGGCGGCAGCAATCCGATGCCGAGGCCGTTTTCGATCGCCGCCTGCAGGGCGGTGACGCTCTGGCTGGAGAAGGTGATCCGATGTTCGCGCCCGGCGGCAGCCAGCGTCTCGATCATGCGCCGGCGCCAGAGGCAGGGGGCCGCGAAGGCAACGAGGTCGAGAGGTCGGTCGGGATCCGGGAGTGAGTCTGGCCCGCTTACCCATTGCAGCTCGACGTTCCAGGTGGTGACGGCATCGGCAACGACGGCGGATGTCGGCACGATCATGATATCGAGTTCGTCTTCCTGCCAGAGCCGGCCGAGCGCCAGGCTTTGCTCGACCACGACGTCGAGGCGAATTTCAGAATAGCCGCGATGCAGCCGTCCGAGCGCCGCCGGCAGCGCCGTCGTCGCCACTTCCTCGGCGAGCCCGACACGCACGCCGCCGCTGACCTCGGCCTGGCGCAGCCGCGCCGCGGCTTCGTCGCCCAGCGCCAGCATCCGGGTCGCATAGGAGAGGAACAACTCACCCTCGGGCGTCGGCACGACGCCGCGGCCGGTGCGCTGGAACAGCTGGCGGCCAAGCAGGCTTTCAAGCCGCCGCATCTGCATGCTCAGCGCCGATTGGGTGCGGCCGGTCTGGGTCGCCACGCGGTTGAGGCTGCCTTGCCGACAGACCGCGACGTAGGTGCGCAACAGGTCGATGCCGATCTGGTCAGATATCATTTTTTCTGAACTCTGCTGTCATAGATATCAGTCTACAACGGGAACGTTGGTGTGGCTATCTATTCGGTGTGACAAGAAGGGAGCGGACGCACCAACCATGTAAGAAGCCATTCGGCATCGTTAGCCGACGAGCCGGGGCCATCGCGCGGCTCGGTCGCAAGCCCGCCAATCCAAGGAACAGATCCATGAAAGCAATCCGCGTGCACCAGCACGGCGGGCCTGATGTGCTCGCCTATGAAAATGTCGAAATCGGAGAGCCCGGCCCGGGCGAAGTTCGCGTTCGCAACCGCGCGATCGGCGTCAATTTCATTGACGTCTATCTGCGCAGCGGCGCCTACCGGCCGCCGCACCTGCCGTTCATCCTTGGCAAGGAAGGTGCGGGCGAGGTGGTATCGGTCGGTGCTGATGTCGAGGGCTTCAAGCCCGGTGATCGGGTCGCCTATGTCGAGGCGCTCGGTGCCTATGCCGAGGAACACAACGTGCCGGCTCACTATCTCGTGCATCTGCCCGACGACATCGATTTCGAGACCGGCTCGGCGATGATGCTGAAGGGCCTGACGGCACAATATCTCTTGCGCCTTACCTTCCGCGTCGAGGCGGGGCACAGGATCCTCGTCCATGCGGCGGCCGGCGGGGTCGGCCTGATCCTGACGCAATGGGCAAAGCATCTTGGCGCGACGGTGATCGGTACGGTTGGCTCGCCCGCAAAGGCCGAGCTTGCACGCGCCAATGGCGCCGACCATGTCATCGACTACGCCAAGGAGAACTTTGCTGAGCGCGTGCGTGAAATCACCAGGGGCGAGGGTGTCGACGTCGTCTATGACGGCATCGGCCAGGCGACATTCGAAGGTTCGCTCGACAGCCTGCGGCCGTTTGGCCATTTCGTCAGCTTCGGTTCCGCCTCCGGCCCAATCGCGCCGTTCGACATCACGACGCTGGCGCGCAAGGGCTCGCTCTACGCCACCTGGCCGCTGCTGCCCACGCATCTGGCGCGGCGGGAAGATGTTCTTTCCATGAGCAAGGAGCTTTTCGAGGTCGTCGGCAAGGGCGCCGTCCGCATCCCCATCCATGCGCGGCTGGCGCTGGCTGACGCCGCGGAAGCGCACCGGCGGCTCGAGGCACGCGAGACGACCGGGGCGACCGTTCTGCTGCCCTAGGCTTCGCGGCCCGGGCGGCCCTTGCGGGACCGGGCCTTCTCGGAAGAGTCCGATCGATGGTCGGCGCGTGTCACCGCCAGGCTATCGGCCGGGCTCCCCGAGGGCTCGCCGTCGCCGAAGACATCCATGGTGCAGGTGTGCAGGATGGTGGTGGGTTCGCCGGTGTGGTTCCACATCGTGTGGATACGAAGCGAGGGGAAATGGGCGGAGTCACCGGCCTCAAGAACCATGGGCTCGCCATCCACCTCCAGCGTCAACGCACCCTTGAGGATGAAGAAGATCTCTTCGCCCTCGTGCGACATTGGCTCGCTGCGGTGCCCGGGTGGTTCGTGGATGATAGTGCTCCTAAGCACGTTTCCGGGAAAGGAGGCGGAGAGGCGCTCGTAGGAGACGGCATTCCCGCCTTGTTGGCCGAGCCCATAGACCGGCCGATGTTCGCGTCGGGTGAAGGGTGTCGCAACCTTCGGCGGATTGAGGAAGCTGCCGGCCTCGACCTTGAGCGTGCGACAGACGGCAATCAGCGAAGTCAGGGAAGGGACCGTGATGCCGCGCTCGATCTGCGATATGAAGCCGACGGAAAAGCCCGCCTCGTCGGCCACTTCCTGCAGCGTCAGCTTCAACGCCTTGCGCCGTTGGCGCAACCGATCACCGAGCGGCGGTGCTTCCGCTCCGCGGGAAATCGCGTTGCCGACATTTTCCGTCATCCCTGGTCATTCCCTCTCGTCTCTCCTCAAGCTAGGGGGCGGTGCATTTTGCTGTCAATGGATTTTAGCTGACCTAAAAAGTTTGTCGGCATCGCCGGGGCGACGCGGCACCGGCGTCACCGGGTGCCGCCGGCCTGTTCGACGGTTGCCGCAACGATCCGCCGCACGATCGGCAGGACCAGGAGCAGGCTTGGGAAAGCGACCACCCAGGAGAGCGCCCAGGCCCTGAGCCAGAGTGAAGGCAGGGCGGGCCCAAGGCCGCTGCCGCTGGCGGTCGCGACGAAGGAGACGATCGCGGACATCAGCACGGACAAAACGAGCGGCATGACGATCGCCTGGTAGCGATGGGGAAGCTTCTTCGGCATAGGCTGAACTCCTAATTCTGGAGAGGAAGTGGCAGGGTGTCGGTGCGGCCCTGGTTGCTCGCCAGCGCCAGTTCGCGGATGAAGTTCTGAAGGCTGCGGGGCTCGCGCTGCAGTGCTGCACGCAATGCCAGGCTGTTGCCGCCGAGCCCGACGTCGGCATAGTGCGCGTGCACCCGGGCGAGCATCTCAAGCTGGTGGCCGGTGTATTTCGCGCGGATCGGTTTTGCCCATTCGTGAAAATCGATGGTTCCGGCAGTGATCGGCCGCGCGAGGGCCTCGCTTATCATCAAGGCAATCTCTTCGCGATTGTGCCGCCCCTCGGCGCAGAGTTCGAGCGTGGCGTAGGCAAGCCGATCCTCGGTGAGTGCGATTGCCGCCACCTCCGCGACATCGCGGTAATCGACACGGGCAATGCGCGCCGTCTTTGGAAAGGGCTCGGCAAGGATGCCGGTTGCGAGCACGCTCGGCCATGCGGCGTGAAGGTTCTGCATGAAATTTGCCGGCTGCAGGATGGTGTATTCCAGGGGCGAAGAGTAGAGCGCATCCTCCACGGGGATTTTTGCGGCATGGTTCTTCAGCCATGTATTGGTCGGCTGGATGACCGAGGAGAATGCAAACTTTCTGACGCCCGCCCGTACCGCCGCCTCGACCATCGACACGCCCATCGCGGCTTCGTCCGGCGCGAATGCGGGCCCGATGTGAAAAACGCCGTCCGCTCCCGCAAGCGCCCGGTCGAGGCTTGCTCGCTCGCGCAGGTCGCCGATCGCCACCTGCGATACTCCAAGCAACGTCGCATGAGCACCTTGCGCAGCGTCGCGGACGAGGGCGCGGACCCTTGCGCCGCGTCGCGCCAGTTCCGGGACGACGAGGCCGGCAAAGCGGCCGGTGGCGCCTACCACGAGGATCGTGCTGGAGGGCTGGTTCATCTGGGATACCTCGGTCGTCGAATGATGATCTGAAGCTAATGCTCCAAACGAAGGCGGACAATCGACGAAGAATGTGATTTATTATCTCGAAAAACGGGATTATCGCATGAGCCGCATCGAAGACCTGGAAACGTTTTTGGCCATTGTCGAGCAAGGCAGCCTGACGGCTGCGGCGAGGCGCCTTGGGCGACCGCTGCAGACCGTCAGCCGGACGCTCGCTCTGCTCGAAGAAGATCTCGGGGTCGAACTGGTGCACCGGACCACCCGCCGCTCCGTTCTAAGCGAGGCGGGCGAAAGTTTTTACCGGCGCATCAAGCCGGCGGTCGAGGAAATCCACGAGGCGCGGGAGGAGGCAGCGCAGCGCCGCATCGAACCGTCAGGCGTGCTCAGGCTCGGCGCGCCCAGTCTGTTTGCGCCGCGGTTCCTGATGCCGGTCATCGCCGCCTACATGGCGAAGTATCCTCGCGTCGAAGTGGATCTCGACCTCTCCGACGTCTTCTCGGACCTTGCCGCCGACGGTCTCGACATGGTGATCAGGATCGGCGATCTCGCCGATTCCGGTCTGACCGGTAAGCGCCTGGGTGCGCTTCGCAGGGTCGTTTTCGGCGCGCCGTCCTACTTCGCCCGCTTCGGCAGGCCGGAGCATCCATTGGAGTTGCCCCGGCATGCCTGCGTTGCGCGAACGGTAGACGAGCGGCCCGGCGTCTGGATGTTTGTCGTCGACGGCCGGCCGCGCGCGGTCAAAGTGTCCGGAGCATTTCGCACCAACTCGATAAACGCGGTCTACTCGGCGGTCGAGCAGGGGCTCGGTCTCGGTTTTTCGCCGCTCTGGCAGATCAAGCACCTGATTGACGAAGGCAAGGTCGAGATTGTGCTCGACGCCTTCGAGCCCGCGCCCGTGCCGATCCACGCGCTCTGGCTCGAGGGGCGCAGCCCGACGGCGAAAATCCGCTGCTTCCTCGATCTGCTGGCCGAAAAGCTGAAGCTCGATCGGCTTTGACGCGAGCGGCAGCGGCTTGCGGCTATTTCGAGAACTTCTTTGCCCCGGCGACACACAGCACGATGCCGCCCGTCGTCACGAGCATGGCCGAGCTGACCGGTTCGCCCAGCAGCGTTGCGGCAAGGGCCAGCCCGAAGAAGGGCTGCAGCAACTGCAACTGCCCGACGCCGGCGACACCGCCGAGTGCGAGGCCGCGATACCAGAAGACGAAGCCAATCAGCATGCTGAAGACCGACACATAGGCAAAACCTGTCCAGGCGGCGTGGTCGACGGTCGCGAAGGACGAAGGCATGGTGAAAAGCGCAAGCGCGAGCATCACGGGCAGCGACAGAACCAGCGCCCAGCAGATCACCTGCCAGCCGCCGAGCTTGCGCGAAAGGCTGGCGCCTTCGGCATAGCCAAGGCCACAGACGATGATTGCCGCCAGCATCAAGAGATCGCCGACCGGGTTTGCCGCAAAACCCTGCATCAGCGCAAAGCCGACGACGGCGGCACTGCCAAGGCAGGAAAAGAACCAGAAGGCCGGGCGGGGACGCTCGCCGGCGCGCAGCACGCCGAAGATGGCTGTTGCCAGCGGCAGCAGTCCGACGAAGACGATCAGATGCGCCGACGTCACATGCTTCAGCGCCAGCGCGGTCAAGAGCGGGAACCCGAGCACGACGCCGAAGGCGACGATCACCAGGGACGTGAGGTCGGCGCGCGTCGGGCGCGGCTGGCGGAAGACGAGAAGCAGCAAGAGCCCGATGAGGCCGGCGATCGCCGCGCGCGCCACCGTCAGGAACACCGGATCGAAATCCATCACCGCGACCCGCGTTGCCGGCAGCGATCCGCTGAAGATCAGCACGCCCAGAAAACCACTCACCCAACCGTCTGCCGTTCTGTCCATGATAGGCTCCTTTTTCACCTGTATCGGCCAGGCGGCCTGTTCTTGCCAGAGACAATGCGGTACAGTTTCTTCAAACTGTAATGGACGATTGGGCGGTACGGATGACGGTGCAGGAACCTGGGATCGGTAGCGAAACGCTGATCGAGGGCGTGATGGCGACGATCCGGCAAAGGATTGCCGGGCGCGCGCTGACGCCCGGAGCAAAGCTTCCCTCCATTCGTGCCTTTGCCAAGACGATGCGCGTGTCGAAGTCCACCATCGTCGAGGCGTACGAACGGCTTGTGGGGGAAGGCGCCATCCGGTCGCGGCCGGGTGCCGGCTTCTTCGTCTCGGCGCCATTGGCGCCTCTGTCGCTGGCCGAAATCGGGCCGCGGCTTGACCGGGCGGTCGATCCGCTCTGGGTGTCGCGCGAGGCGCTGGAAACGGGTGACGGCGTGCTGAAGCCGGGTTGCGGCTGGCTGCCTCCAAGCTGGATGCCGGAGGCGGCCCTGCGCCGTGCGCTCAAATCGGCAGCAAGGATCGAGGCGGGCGCACTGACGGATTACGGCACGCCGCTCGGCCATGGCCCCCTGCGCCAGCTTCTGGCGCGACGGCTCGGCGAGCATGGCGTCGTCGCATCGCCCGAGCAGATCATTCTGACGGAGTCCGGGACGCAGGCGATCGATCTCATCTGCCGCCTGCTGCTGGAGCCGGGCGATACGGTCCTGGTCGACGATCCCTGCTATTTCAATTTTCATGCGCTGCTGCGCGCCCACAGGGCGAAGGTGGTGAGCGTTCCCTACACGTCTTCGGGACCGGACCTTGAAAAATTCTCCGAGGTCCTGACTGAACATCGCCCGCGGCTCTACATTACCAACTCCGCCCTCCATAATCCGACGGGCGCCACGCTTTCTCCCGTCGTCGCCCATCGCCTGCTGAAGCTCGCCGAGCAGGCCGGGTTGACGATCGTCGAAGACGATATCTTCGCCGATTTCGAAAACGCGCCGGCGCCGCGGCTCGCCGCCTTCGACGGGCTCGATCGTGTGGTGCAGATCGGCAGCTTCTCAAAAACCCTGTCGGCCTCCATGCGCTGCGGCTTCATCGCCGCGCCACACGACTGGATCGAGGGGCTGGTCGACCTGAAAATCGCCACCACCTTCGGTGGCCCGAACCTCTCGGCAGAACTGGTTTTCACCATGCTGAAGGACGGCAGCTATCGCAAGCACATGGAGGCGCTGCGTCAGCGCTTGGCGCGCGCGATGGCCGATACGGCTGCACGTCTTAAAGGTATCGACATCACGCCGTGGATCGAGCCACACGCCGGCATGTTTCTCTGGTGCCGCCTGCCGGATGGCATCGACGCGGCGGCGGTGGCCCAAAGGGCGCTGCAGCAGGAGATCGTGCTGGCGCCCGGCAATGTCTTCAGCCACTCGGCGACGGCCAGCAGTTTCATGCGCTTCAACGTCTCCCAGTGTGACGATGACCGGCTCTTCAGAGTGCTGCCCACGATCATGCGCCACTATAGCGGCTGACGGGAAACATCGGCCTGTGTGCGCGTTTTGGAGGCATGTGGCAGCCCTCTCCGACGGCCAGCGGCCTGCCCGGCGTCGGTTTTTTCTCCAAAGCGTAATTTTTGCCACTCGCCGCGGTCGGTCAGCCTAATTTTTGTGCAGTTCGCTTGTTCCTTGCGCGGTTGTCTGCAGCCGCGAGCCCGTGTCGTTGCTGCAGACGGCGTTTTTCTCTGGATTCCGGCGCGGATTCCGAGTTGGCACGATTAATGCTTCTTAACAGGCAACGGTCGTCGGGCACGCCAATCTGGATTGCCCAGCCGCTTCGGAACCAAGCCATTCCTGGCGTCATGTGAGAGAACGAAATGACAAAGTTTAAGCTCGAATACATCTGGCTCGACGGTTACAAGCCCACCCCGAACCTGCGCGGCAAGACCCTGATCAAGGAATTCGACGCTTTCCCGACGCTTGAGCAGCTCCCGTTCTGGGGCTTCGACGGCTCCTCGACCATGCAGGCCGAAGGCAGCAGCTCCGATTGCGTGCTGAAGCCGGTTGCGGTCTATCCGGACCCGGAGCGCAAGAACGGCGTTCTCGTTCTCTGCGAAGTCATGATGCCTGATGCGAAGACCCCGCACCCGTCCAACACCCGCGCATCGATCCTCGATGACGATGGCGCCTGGTTCGGCTTCGAGCAGGAATATTTCTTCTATCAGGGCGGCCGTCCGCTCGGTTTCCCGGACGCCGGTTTCCCCGCGCCCCAGGGCCCCTATTATTGCGGCGTCGGCTTCAGCAATGTTGGCGACGTTGCCCGCAAGATCGTCGAAGAGCACCTCGACATCTGCCTGGCTGCCGGCATCAACCATGAAGGCATCAATGCCGAAGTCGCCAAGGGCCAGTGGGAATTCCAGGTTTTCGGCAAGGGCTCGCGCAAGGCCGCCGACGAAATCTGGCTCGCCCGCTACCTGCTGCAGCGCCTGACCGAAAAGTACGGCATCGACGTCGAATACCACTGCAAGCCGCTCGGCGACACCGACTGGAACGGCTCGGGCATGCATGCCAACTTCTCGACCGCCTATATGCGCGAAGTCGGCGGCAAGGAATACTTCGAAGAGCTGATGGCGGCGTTTGCCGAAGCCCGTGCCGATCACATCGCCGTCTACGGCCCCGACAACCACATGCGCCTGACCGGCAAGCATGAGACCGCCTCGATCCACCAGTTCAGCTACGGTGTTGCTGACCGCGGTGCGTCGATCCGCGTTCCGCACAGCTTCGTCAACAACGACTACAAGGGCTACCTGGAAGATCGCCGCCCGAACTCCAAGGGCGACCCCTACCAGATCGCTTCGCAGATCCTGAAGACGATCTCCACGGTCCCGACCGACGTCGAAAAGCGCGAAGCCGCCTGATTTCAAGGCCCGGCGTTCACGAGGGCGCCGGGCCGAAATCGACGGGGTTGCGCTTTTCGCGCCCAACAAAAAACGCCCCGCGACTTGCGGGGCGTTTTTTGTTTGATCCGCTTGTGGCTGCGTCGCTGTCTTGCTCAGGCCGCGCGCACGAAGTGGTCGGGTTCAACTTCGCGGATCGTCTCCTGGGTTGCAGCCGAACGGCGACGCGTCTCGTCAGCTTCGGTGGCGCTGACCTGTGCGTTCGGATCGTCGAAGCGGATATCGGGATCCGGCACGGCGGACAGAAGCAGCTTGGTATAGGGATGGGCGGGGTTGTCGATCACCTTGCCGGTATTGCCCCATTCAACAATCTGGCCGGCATACATCACGGCTATGTCCTCGGCGACATAACGGGCCGTTGCGATGTCGTGGGTGATGTAGAGCAGGCCGAGGTTCATTTCCCGCTTCATTTCGCTGAGCAGATTGAGGACGCCGAGCCGCACGGAGACGTCGAGCATCGAGGTCGGCTCGTCGGCCACGATCACTTCAGGCTTTGCGGCGAGCGCCCTGGCGATGTTGACGCGCTGGCGCTGGCCGCCCGACAGCTCGTGCGGATATCTGGACGCAACGATATCAGGATCGAGCTTCACTTGCTTGAGCAGCGCCTTGATCTCCTCGGTGATGGCGGCGCCCTTGAGCTCCGGGCGATGCAGCATCAACGGGCGCTTCAGGTGGTAGGCGATCGTGTGCGCCGGATTGAGCGAGGCAAAGGGATCCTGGAAGATCATCTGCACCGATCGGCGATAGTCGGCGATCTCCTTGGCTCCCGCATTGTCGACGGGTTTGCCCTTATAGAGCAGACGCCCTTCGCTCGGCTCATACTCGCGCATGGCGATGCGGGCGCAGGTGGTCTTGCCGCTGCCGGATTCGCCGACGACGGCGAGCGCCCGTCCGGCATGGAGCGAGAAGGATATGGCGCGCGCCGCGCGCACGGCGTTTGGTCCATTGCCGAAGGTCTTGCTGACCTTGTCCAGGGTCAGGATAGGTGCGGACGTGCCGGTCATCGAAGGACGCCTCCGTGCAGCGAGGGGAAGGAGGCCCAGAGCTTCTTGGTATAGTCGTGCTCCGGTGTCCGGTAGATGGCGTCGGCGGTGCCCTGTTCGACCAGTTTACCGCCGAGCATGATGCCGATGCGGTCGCAGAACTGCACCATCAGCCCGAGATCGTGGGTGATGAAGAGCACGGCGAAACCGAGCTTGCGCCGGAGTTCGTTGATGCGCTGGAGGATTTCGCGCTGGACCACGACGTCGAGCGCCGTCGTCGGCTCGTCCATGACGATCAGCCGCGGATCGAGCGCCAGGCAGATGGCAATGACGATGCGCTGGCGCATGCCGCCCGAGAACTGGTGCGGATAGTCGCGCATGCGGTCCGGCGAAATGTCGACGAGCTTGAGCATTTCCGCGGTGCGGTCGCGTGCAGCGGCCCGACTCATGCCCTTGTGCGTCTTCAGCACGTCGTAGAACTGCTGCTCGATGCGCAACACCGGGTTCAGCGAGTTCATGGCGCTCTGGAACACCATTGCCACTTCGCGCCAGCGGAAATCGGCAAGGCCGTGCTGGTCGAGATCGAGCACATTGCGGCCGTCGAGCAGGATGGCGCTTTCCTTGCGGATCAGCGCCGGCGGCTTGTGCAGGCGGCTGATGGCGAAGGCGATCGTGCTCTTGCCGCAGCCGCTTTCGCCGGCAAGGCCGAAGACTTCGCCGGGGGCAACGTCAAAGCTGACATTGTCGACAGCGCGGAAATCGTCGGTTTCGCCGATGTAGTCGATGGTGAGGTTTTTGACGGAAAGCAGAGGCGCGGTCACAGGCGGCCCTCCCCGGAACGGATAAGGGCCTGCCAGCGGCCGAGCCGGTTGCCGGTGCGAAGCCGCGGATTGGCGATCTCGTCGACGGCGAAGTTGAGCAGCGACAGGCCGATGCCGAGGAAGGCAAGCGCAAAGCACGGCGTCAGGATGTCCCACCAGGCGCCGACCGAAAGCGCAGACGCCTTCTGCGCGCCATAGAGCATGGTGCCCCAGGAGACGACCTTCGGGTCGCCGAGGCCGAGAAATTCGAGCGTTGCCTGGGTGATGATCGCGAAGATCACGCTGCCGATGAAGTTGATGCCGACGATCGAGATCAGGTTGGGGAAGATCTCGAAGGACATGATCCGCCAGCGCGGCTCGCCCATCATTTCGGCGGATTTCACATAGTCCTTTTGCTTGACCGAGAGCGTCTCGGCGCGGGTGACGCGCGCGCCCCAGGCCCAGGAGGTGCAGCCGAGAATGAGCGCGATGACCCAGGGGCTTGCCTGGCCGATGAAGGCGGCAAGCACGAGCAGCAGCGGCAGGTTCGGCACGACCAGCACCATGTTGGTAAAGAAGCTGATGACCTCGTCCACCTTGCCGCCGCGATAGCCGGCGATGATGCCGAGCGCGGTACCGACGGCGGTGATCAGCAGGCCGGCACCGAAACCGACGGCAAGCGAGGTGCGGGCGCCATAGAGGAGGCGGGCAAAGACGTCCTGGCCGATGCGGGTGGTGCCGAGCCAATGGTCCCACGACGGCGCCTGGTGCGGCCGGCCGACGCGGGCGCTCGGGTCGTAGGAGGTCAAGAGCGGGGCAGCGATCGCCACAGCCAAAATGAAGGCGACGATCAGCGCGCCGACCATGGCCTTGCGATTGCGGATGAGCGGGAAGGAGGATTTCTTCATGTCACGCCCTCTTCAGTCGCGGGTCGAGCAGCACGTAGCTGACATCGACGATGAAGTTGGCGATCAGCATGGTGGCGGTCATGATCAGAAGCTGTCCCTGGATGACGGGGTAATCGCGGGCGAGGATCGCCTGGTAGAGGATGTTGCCGAGGCCCGGATAGTTGAACACCACCTCGGTCACCAGGGAGCCGCCAAGCACCGTGCCGATGGCGATCGCCAAGCTTGAAACCGTCGGCAGCAGGGCGTTGCGGGCCGCATACCAGAGCATGACGCGGGTGTCGGAAAGGCCCTTGGCGCGGGCCATGACTATGTAGTCTTCACCGAGCAGGTTGATCATGTTGTTGCGCATGGTCACGGCAAAGCCGCCGGTCAGAACGGCGCAGAGCGTCAGCATCGGCAGGATGCCGTGATAGGCGACGCTGCCGAGATATTGGAGCGAGAGGGCCGGATCGAGCGCCGGATCGGCGGCATAACCGGTCGGGAACCAGCCAAGCGTGAAGCCGAAGGTGAAGACGACGATCAGCGAGGTGACGACGGCCGGAACCGAGGTCGCGAAGATCGCGCCGACGGAGACGATGACGTCGAACAGGCTGCCGCGCCGCCAGGCGGCGAGAATGCCGAGGAACGTGCCGAGCGCGAAGCTGACCAGCGTTGCCGTGCCCATCAGGCCGACGGTCCAGATCAGCGCATTGCCAAGTACCGTTGTCACCGGCAGCGGGAAATACTTGATCGAGCGGCCGAGATCGCCGCTGAAGATGCTGCCGAGATAGGTGAGGTATTGCTGCCAGAGCGGCCCGTCGACGAAGCCGAAGGTGAGTTTCAGGGCCTGCAGGCTTTCGGGCGGCAGCTCGGCGCCGGCGCTCGAAAACATGATCTGCACCGGGTCGCCGGGCATCAGCCGCGGCAGGAAGAAATTGATCGTCGCGGCTGCGACGAAGGCCGCCAGGTAGAAACACAGGCGGCGTAGCAGAAAGGCCATCGGGAACTCCATCGACTGCGGCCGCCGCGCGTGGCGTCTGGCGGCATGGCTGTCTTCTTAACGGCCGTCCGGCTTGGGCAAACAGCCAGGACGATCGCGTGGCGGGCGCAGGCCGCTCGCCATTGTTGCCGGATCAAGACGCGGCGCTCTCTCGGCCTATCGTCCGTGAGAGCGCCGCACCTGCGATCGGGTTACTTCACCGGCTCAAGCGCCAAAAGGTGCAAGAGACGCGCCGGGTTGTTGCGGGTGATCGACGGGTTGACGAAGGGGTTCTCCGCCGTCGCCCAGCCCTTGAAGCGCTTGGTGTTGTACTGGTACCAGTTCGGGTTGTTGAACACCGGCATCATGGGCATGTTCTCGGCGACGATGCGCTGCGCCTTGTTCATCGCTTCCTTCTGCTTGGCCGGGTCCGCCGTCTGGGTGAACTCGGTCAAGAGGGCTTCGACATCCGGGTTGAACCAGCGCTGCGAGGTGAAGCGGGTCTTGCCCTTGTCGCTCGAGCTGAAGGCGCGCTTGTAGGGGTAGTAGGGCGAGGCAGAGGCCGGCAGGCTGTTGATGGCCGCGTCGAAGGTGCCGTTGATGAGGTTGCCGGTCCAGACAGCTTCTTCCGGCGTCTCGATCTTGGCGTTTAGGCCGACGGCCTGCAGGCCCTCGACAGCGATCGTCACGGTGTCGATCCAGTCGGTCCACGAGCTCGGGACGATGATCGAGAATTCGATCTTGCTGCCGTCCGGGTTGTCGCGGAAGCCGTCGCCGTCCTTGTCGGCATAGCCGGCCTCGTCGAGCAGCGCCTTGGCAGCGTCGGCATCGTACTTGCCGTATTTGCCGAATTCGGCGGCAACCGACGGATCGGCCCAGCTCTTGTAGAGCTCGCCCATGCCGGCCGGGTCTTCGTTGAGCGTCGGGTAGCCGTAGCCTGCGACATCGACCATGGTGCCGCGGTCGAGCGCCATGGAGGCAGCGCGACGGAACTTCACGTCGTTGAAGGCCTTGCGGTTGTTTTCGTTGGCGGTTTCCTGGTTGAACAGGAAAGCGACCATGCTGCTCGGCGAGTACCAGAAGTGGAAGTGCTCCGGGTCCTTGGCGACATAGACGTTTTCGATATCCGGGATGAAGGACACGCCCCAGTCGAGCGTACCCGAGGCTGTCGCCGTCAGGATCTGGTTGTTGTCGGCCAGCTGCGGGAAGCGCACGCAGTCGACCTTCAGGGTTGCTGCGTCCCAGTAATGCGGGTTGCGGCACTGGTCGTAGGTCTGGCCGGTGAAGCGCGGGATCTCGGTCAGCGGGCCGCTGCCCACGGGCGTCTCGTTGGCGAAGGTCACCGGCTCGGCAATGTCCTTCCAGACGTGCTCGGGCACGATCGGCAGCTGCGCCAGCTGTTCGCCGGCAAGCGAGCTCGGGTTGGCAAGCGTGAAGCGGACGGTCTGAGCATCGACCGCCTCGACGCCGGTGATGAAGGTCCAGATGCTGACGAAGTCGAGCGCCGGGAATTTCTTCAGATAGTCGTAGGTGAACTTGACGTCGGTTGCCGTCAGCGGCTTGCCGTCCGACCACTTCAGGTTCGGGCGGAGCTTGAACTCGATCGACTTCAGGTCGTCGGCGAGCTTGAAGCTTTCAGCGAGCCGGAAGACCGGCTTGTTGCCGTCGAAGCGGTTGAAGACGACGAGCGGCTCGTAGATGAAATCGAGCGTGCTCTGGCGCGCCGAGGTCTGGTTGAACGGGTTGAAGTTGCGCACCCAGGTGGTTGCCGGCTCGATGTTGGCGGTCAGAACGGTCTGTGCTGCGGCCGGGCCGGCGATAAGAGCAAGCGCGGTGGCCGCGCCGAGAATGGATTTCTTCACGGTAGTTCCCCTTTTTGATCGCAAGGATTTCTTGTTTCGGTCAGGCAACGAGGGCGCTGTTGAAAATGTCCTCGACTTCGGCATGGGCTGCGCGCACGTCGACCTTCAGCGTGCCGAGGCGCGCTTTGCCTGCCGCGATGCGTTTCAGTGCGGCATCGGTCAGCGGCCTTGCCGCCTTGGCCGCTGCTCCGCTTTCAGCCAGCGTGCCGTGGCTGTGGAGCGCAATGTCGGAACCGGCATCGAGCACCTGGCGCACGCGTTCCGGCAGGGTGCCGCGCAGCGATTCCATGAAGATGCAGTCGGAGACGAGCACACCGTCGTAACCCATGTTGTTGCGGATCACGTCGTGCATGACCGGCGAGATCGAGGCTGGCAGCTCCTTGTCGAAGGCGGAGTAAACGACGTGGGCGACCATGGCCCAGGGCGTGTCGCGCAATGCCACGAAAGGCTTGAAGTCGGTGGAGGTCAGCAGCTCGCGTGAGGCGTCAACGACCGGCCGTTCCTTGTGCGAATCGAGCGTCGCGCGGCCATGGCCCGGGATGTGCTTCATGACAGGCATGTTGCCGGTTTCGAGCAGGCCGTCGATCACTTCGCGGCCGAGCGCGGCGATGAAATCCGGGTCGGCGCCGAAAGAGCGGGCGCCGATGACCGAGCTCGTGGTCGAAAAGACGAGGTCGAGCACGGGCGAGCAGCCGCTCGTGAGACCAAGTTCGCTCATCATCGTGCCCATGGCCTGGCTCGACAGGCGCAATGCCTTCTTGCCGAGCGCAAAATCGTGACGGGCAAGCTCGGCGAATTCGCCGAAAGAGCGAAAAAGCGGCCATGGACCGGCATCAAGATGCTGCACGCGGCCGCCTTCCTGGTCGGTAAAGACAGGCGCGTCCTCACGGCCGACTGCTTCACGGAAGCGTTCGATCAGCGCCTTGGTCTGCGCAGGGTCGCGCTGGTTGCGGCGGCCGACGAACAGGCCGAGTGGGTTGGTCTCGCGGAACAGCGCGAACTCGTCGTCGGAAAGCGTAGGATTGGGAATGCCGACGAAGAGGGCAAGCGGGGTCGAGGACATTGATAGGCTCCGATATCAGGAATTATTTGGAAGGGCGGCGCAGCATGCCCTGGTAGATCCCCTTGTCGGGGGCGGGGATGGCGACAGCGCCGACGGTCTTGGCGTAGAAATCAACGGGGCCTGCGTCGCCGATGAAGGCATAGGCGTGCCCAAGCGTCTTCATGGTATCGAGGCAGCCGGAAAGCAGCGCCACACCGATGCCCTTGCCGCGGGCTGCGGGATCGACGCCCGTCGGTCCGAAGAAACCCGGGGCGGTCGTGTCGTAGCAAGCGAAGCCGACGAGCGCGCCGTCATTGACAGCGATGAGGCAGGCGATCGGCCGGCGCGCAAAGGCAACGGTCACCTCGCTTGCCCAGTTCGCGCTGAAATTCTCGCGCACCCAGTCGACGACCAGGCCCATTTCCGGCGGCAAGGCGGGACGGATCGTCACCTTGTCGGTTTCGGTTCTGCGCTTGAGTTCGCCGAGGATCGGCGCATACAAGCTCACCAGCATGTCAGGCATATGCTCCTCCACATATTCCTTTATTAAGGAATTGCTGCCTTTGTAATGCAATAGATGGAGCTATCCTCCTCGGCTTGTCAATCCGCAATCATCAGATTTGGGGGTGCTGGCTGTTTTTCCCCGGCGATGGCATCCACGGATGAAACGTTCCAACGACTGAGGCGCCGCGTTTGAAGACCTGGTCCATGCTGGCGAGGGACTGTTGCGGAAATGATCACGCTCGCACCGGACAAAGCTGTTCTCGCCGGGAAATTGCGCGTTTGTACAGCTTTGTTCCTGAGTTGTTCGAAATACATTTTGATTTACAAAAACACTAAGTATGGATGTATACGCGATCATTAAGTGTATGCTGAAGCAACGTTCGACCATGTCGAGTGCAGGGTAAGTAATTCTTGAGGAGATATGTATTGTTTCGGGGCGGCTTCCCGACGGTCAGGGGCCCATGGGCTCCAGCCGCGCCGCTATTCCGCTGGACGGGTCAGAATGAACAATGCCGGAAGGGCCATCACCGCTGCGACGATTGCTGCGAGCTTCAGGCTGGGGTTGCCGAAGAAGCAGAAGAGGCCGAAGCTCGTGGCCATCAGGCTGACGGCGCCCGTCTTGGCGCGTCTGGAAATTGAACCTTTTTCGCGCCATAGCCTCAGCGATGCGCCAAAAATAGGATGGTTGAGCAGCCATTGCTCCAGCCGCGGCGACGCGCGGGCAAAAAGACCCGCCGCCAAGAGCAAAAAGGGTGTTGTAGGCATGATCGGAAGGAAGGCGCCGACGACGCCGAGACCGACCATCAGCCAGGCGAGACCAAGATAAAGGATGCGAAGCGCAGGGTGCATGGAGCTACCTACAGGATCAAGCTTCGGCGGTTTCAACGGCCGGTACCGGCATGGCGTCGCCGGGCGGCCAGCGACGAAGCGCTTCGGCCCCCTGTTGCGTCAGAGTGTAAATGCCGCGATCGATCCGCTCAAACCAGCCATAGACATTGCTCTGCAGGATTTTGGCGGCGTCCGGCGCGACCTCGCGAAGGTCGCGCGGACGCCGTTCGCCGTTCATGAGAGCCGCGGCACAGGCGAGCGCCTGCTGGCGGTACGCGGTCATGATTGGTGATCGCGTCGCACCGCCTGCCGTCGGGTCACCCTTGCGGCGGCGGTGTTCGCTGATCAGGCGCGAACGTTTCTTGTTGTTCTTTTTCGGCATCACCGCGGAGGCTGCGAGAATGACGTCGACGGCACCACTATCGGCCACCGACAGCATGCCGAACCCAAGTCGGCGGCAGAGATCCCGGAACCGGCGATCGCTTTCGCGTCCCTTTCCCTTGGCCGATACGCGGGCGGCGATCCAAACCTCGTCGCCCGACGTGGCACGGTCGACGGCCTGAAGGATCAGTTCGAGATTGAACGTGAGCTTCAGCTCGCAGATGACGACGAGCGGCGGTTCATCATCGCTGAGCGCCACGATGTCGCAGCCGCCGATCTCACCTTTGACGCTGTAGCCACGGGTTTCGAGGAAGTGTTTGATCGGCTGGTAGAGGGTCGTTTCCAAACCCGATAATCCTGTTCTGCTCGAAGACTGCCGAGGCGTCGGGGAGATTGCTTCGCCGAAGCACAGTCATGGGACATGAGGTCTAGCAGATAACCCTGATCGCCGTCGTTGTCATCTCGCCACAGGTCGTCAGGCCACGCCGGCCGAAAACCAGGATCGGCACGCAGCATTGAGAAAAGGTGACTTTCGACCCAGCAGGGGTGCTGTCGAACGGATCTGAGCGCGTGCAGGACCGCGGCTGCCGTGCAGGGACCCGCCAGGCGTAGCTGTGGGCCATGCTTCGTCCTAACCCGGTGATGTGCTACTATTGCTGAAGGGACGCACTCTCTGGAGGCGTCGCGCGCACGAGGTTTTGACGACGAATGTTGCGTTACCTCACCGTGTTTTTCGTTTTGATCTTACCATTCGCGTTTCCAGCTTCGCCACGGGCCGAAAACGATCGGGTCGCCTTGGTCCTGCATGTCGAAGGCGCCATAGGTCCGGCGACCGGCGAATATGTGGTGCGGGGTCTCGGGCGGGCGATGGAGCGGCGGCTTCCGCTGGTCGTCTTGCAGATCGATACGCCGGGCGGTCTCGATACCTCGATGCGCGACATCATCCGCGCGATCCTGGCGTCGCCGGTTCCGGTCGCAAGCTTCGTCGCACCGAGCGGCGCGCGGGCGGCGAGTGCCGGCACCTACATTCTCTATGCCAGCCACATCGCCGCGATGGCGCCCGGGACCAACCTCGGCGCCGCGACGCCGATCGCCATCGGCGGAGACATGTTCGGCCAGGGGAAAGACGCCGAAACCGGCAAGAGCGGCGAGCAGTCCGACGGCAAGCAGGCTCAGCCGCAGAATGCCGTCGAGGCAAAGCTCGTCAACGACGCCGTCGCCTATATTCGCGGCCTGGCCGAACTGCGCGGGCGCAACGCCGATTGGGCCGAGCGGGCGGTGCGGGAAGCAGCAAGCCTTTCGGCCGAGGCGGCCGCGCGCGAGAAGGTCGTCGACTTTACCGCCGCGAACGTGGATGACCTTCTGAAGCAGGCAAACGGCCGGACCGTGCGCGTGGGGCAAAAGGACGTCGTTCTCGATACCTCCGGCCTCGCTCTCGAACACTTCGCGCCCGACTGGCGCACACGGCTGCTGTCGGTCATCACCGATCCCAATATCGCGGTCATTCTGATGATGATCGGCATTTACGGCTTGATTTTCGAGTTCCTGTCGCCGGGTTCGGTCGCGCCGGGTACGATCGGCGGCATCTGCCTGCTGCTCGGTCTCTACGCGCTTGCGTTGCTGCCGGTGAGTTTCGCCGGCATCGGGCTGATCGTGCTCGGCATCGGCCTCATGGTCGCCGAGGCACATTCGCCGTCTTTCGGTGTTCTGGGCGCCGGCGGCAGCCTCGCGCTGGTGCTCGGCGCCGCCATCCTTTTTGACACCGACGCGCCAGGTCTAAGGGTTTCGTGGCCCGTTCTTGGCATGCTCGCGGCCGCAAGTCTGGGATTTAGTCTGCTTGTCGCACGGCTCGCCTTCGGCTCTCGCCGCCGCGCCGTCGCGACCGGCGCCGAGCAGATGATCGGCATTAGCGGCAAGGTCGAGAGCTGGGCCGGACCTGCAGGCTATGTCGTCACCCACGGCGAGCGCTGGCAGGCGGTGAGCAGTCAGGCGCTGTCGAAGGGCGAGGACGTAACAGTCGTCAGGCGCAATGGCTTGATCCTCGAGGTGGCCCGCTGCGATCGGATTAGCGAGAGCACCCCTGCCTCGACGGCCACCCAGGGCAAAACGGAGGAACGATCATGAACATGTTCGGGAGCCTTGCTCCCTTCGCCGCCCTGCTGGTGCTGGTCATACTCGTCATCGCCTATGCGATCCGGATCCTGCGGGAGTACGAGCGCGGTGTGGTCTTCACACTTGGCCGCTTCACCGGGGTCAAGGGCCCCGGCCTGATCCTGCTGGTGCCCTATGTGCAGCAGATGGTGCGGGTCGATCTTAGGACCCGGGTTCTGGACGTGCCGAGCCAGGATGTCATTTCCCACGACAACGTCTCGGTCCGGGTCAGCGCCGTCATCTATTTCCGGGTGATCGACGCCGAGAAGTCGACGATCCAGGTCGAAGATTTCATGATGGCGACCAGCCAGCTGGCGCAGACCACGCTTCGGTCGGTGCTCGGCAAACACGACCTCGACGAGATGCTGGCCGAGCGCGACCGGCTGAACGAGGACATCCAGAAGATCCTCGATAGCCAGACGGATGCCTGGGGCATCAAGGTGGCGACGGTCGAGATCAAGCATGTCGACATCAACGAGAGCATGATCCGCGCAATCGCAAGGCAGGCGGAGGCGGAGCGCGAGCGGCGTGCCAAGGTCATCAACGCCGAGGGCGAGCAGCAGGCGGCCGCCAAACTGCTTGAGGCCGCCGAGATCCTCGCCCGGCAGCCACAAGCCATGCAGCTGCGTTATCTCAGCACGCTGAACGTCATTGCCGGCGAGAAGAACTCAACCGTCATCTTCCCGTTCCCGATGGAACTCGGTGGCCTGTTGGGCATCAAGCCCGACAAACCCACCGGCCAAACGTAAGCGTTGCGGAAGCGATCAGGCCGCCGCCGCCTTTTCGAGATTGGCGACCTTCATGAGATCGTCGACTGCACCGGGTGCCGCAGCCAGCACGGGCGCCCAATGGGTCAGCGCCTCGCCGCGTGCCGGGAAGGGCAGCGTCCAGCCGCCGGCCTCGCTCACCAGGCAATAGCCGCCCAGGCAATCCCAGGCGTGCATGTAGGGTTCGTAGTAGCCGACAAGCCGGCCGGCCGCGACATAGGCGATCATCAGCGCGCCCGAACCGTTACGCATGAAGTTGCCGCCATCCGCAAGCAGGCGCTCGACGATCGCCCCCATCTCCGCAGGCGTCACCTGGTCGTTGGCGCCAAGCCCGGTGACGGCATTGCGGATCGTGCGCGTGCCGTCGAGACGGAGGGTCTTGCCGTTGAGCGTCGCGCCGAGGCCTGTGGCGGCTGCGTAAAGCTCCTGATGGCACGGCGAATGGATCACGCCGACCACCGGCTTTTCGTCGTGTACGACAGCAATCGAGACGCACCAGTTCGGCATGCCGTTGACGAAGGGCGTGGTACCGTCGATCGGGTCGAGCACCCAGGTGAAGCCGGATGTGCCATCGACAAGACCGTGCTCTTCGCCGAGAACGCCGTCATCCGGAAACGCAGCCGCGATCCTCTCGCGGATCAGGGTCTCGACATTGCGGTCGGCGATCGAAACCACGTCGTGGGCGTCTCGTTTGGTTTCAATGACGAGCGTTTCCCGCTTCAGGAAGTAGTCGTAGGCGAGCTTGCCCGCCTCCTCAGCCACGGATTTGGCAAGCGTGAACCGAGCCTCGAGGCCGGCAATTTCAGACGTCATGAAACAGTCCCTCTCGTATCCAGTTTTGAATATTCAGGCGTCAATCAAAGCAAGACCGCGGTTGCGGAAACCGATGGCGACCTCGGTTGCTGGAGATAGCATTTCTTCGACGGCCTCATCGACAACAAAGAGCAGCCCCTCTGATGTTTCGACCTCGTACTCGACGTGCGCGCCGAGATAGGCGGCGCTGCTGATCGTGCCGGCGAGTGCTGCGCCCTTGGCGGGCGTCAAGGTGACGGCATTGGGGCGCACGGCAAGTTTTGAGGGGCCGGGGCGGGCGTTGCCGGACCGCAGGCGGTGTTCGAGGCCACCGATGCGGATCGTCGCATGACCGGCATCGGCCGCCGTGACCTCGCAGGGCAGCACATTGGCCTCGCCCATGAAATCGGCGATGAAGGTGGAGGCGGGCGCCTCGTAAAGGTCGCGTGGTGCGCCTTCCTGGGCGATCACGCCATCCTTCATGACGATGATGCGGTCGGAAACCGCAAGCGCCTCGTCCTGGTCGTGGGTCACGTAGACCGCGGTGAAGCCGAGCCGCTGCTGCAGTTCGCGGATCTCCGTGCGCACCTTGCGGCGCAGCCGCGCGTCGAGGTTGGAGAGCGGCTCATCGAGCAACAGGACCTGCGGTTCGAGCACAAGTGCGCGGGCGACGGCGACGCGCTGCTGCTGTCCGCCAGAAAGCTCGGCCGGCAGCCTTTGACCGAGACCGCCGAGGCCGACGAGCTGAAGCCCCTCCTCGGCGCGCTCACGCGCTTCCTTCTTCCTGATGCCGGAGGATTCAAGCCCGTAGGCGACGTTGTCGAGCGCCGACATGTGCGGGAACAGCGCATAGGACTGGAAGACCATCGACACGTCGCGCTCGTTGGCCGGCAACATGGTGACGTCCTTGCCGCCGATCAGGATCCTGCCGGCGGAGGGATGTTCGAGCCCCGCAAGCATGCGCAGCGTCGTCGTCTTGCCGCAGCCGGAAGGCCCGAGCAGGGTCACCAGTGTGCCGGGCTCGATGGTGAGCGACAGATCGTGGATGGCGGTGAAGGCGCCAAACTGCTTGCGCACGTTCTGGAAAACGACCGATCCGGTGCGCGGGGAATTCGTCTGGGTGCTCATGCGGTCTTCTCCTGGGAAAGGGTGGTGGCGGCCGGGCGGGCGGGAGCGGCACTGAGCACGCGATTTTCCCGCCGCAGGCGACGTTCGCCGACGAGGAGTTGCAGGCCGGTGATGACGGTGATCATCACCAGGATGAGGGCGGAGGAGTAGGCGATCGCCACGCCGAACTCGCCGTTTTCGACGAGGCCGACGATATAGGCGGTCGCCATGTTGTATTCGGCGCTGACAAGGAAGACGACGGCGCTGATGGAAGTGATTGCCCGGACGAAGGAATAGACGAGCGCTGCGACGATAGCCGGCCGGAGCAGCGGCAGGATGACCTTGCGCAGCGTCCGGAAGCTGGTCGCCCGAAGCGTCAGCGATGCCTCGTCGAGGCTCTTGTCGAGCTGGCTCATCGCCGCGACGCCGCCGCGCACGCCGACCGGCATGTTGCGGAAGACGAAGCAGGCAATCAGGATCAGCGCCGTACCGGTCATTTCGAGCGGCGGCAGGTTGAAGGCGAGGATGTAGCTGATGCCGATGACGGTGCCGGGAATGGCAAAGCTCAGCATCAGCGCGAACTCGAAGACGTCGCGGCCGGCAAAACGTTGGCGCACGATGAGATAGGCCGTCAACAGCCCGACGAGGGCCGTCAGGGGAGCGGCGATCAGCGAGATTTCCATCGTCGTCCAGAAGGAGTTCCAGGCAACGCCGGTCCAGGCGATCGCGCCATCGGTGACGGAGATCGAGAAGGCCTTGGCGTAATGGTCGAGGGTCAGCGAGTTGTCGAGACCCCAGGTCTTCACGAAGCCGCCGAAGATGATCATGCCGTAGACGACGACAGTGAAGATCATCCAGGGGATGACGACGGCATGCACGCCGATCGACACGGATCGCGGCAGTGCGCTGTGCGCGCCGGAATCGCCCTTGCCGGTCACAGTCGAATAGTTCTTGCCGGCAAGCCAGTAGCGCTGTGCCAGGAAGGCCGAAAGCGTGAAGCAGAGCAGGATGATGGCGAGAACCGCAGCACGTGACGGATCGTTCTGTGCGCCGACGACGGCAAAGAAGATCTCGGTGGAGAGGACGCCGTGGCTGCCGCCGAGCACCAGCGGGTTGCCGAAATCGGCCATGCTTTCGATGAAGCCGATGAGAAAGGCGTTGGCGAGACCGGGCTTCATCAGCGGCAGCGAGACGGTCCAGAAGGTGCGCCAGCGATTAGCGCGCAGCGTCTGCGAGGCTTCCTCCATCGACGGGCTGACGCCCTCGACGACGCCGATCAGCACAAGGAAGGAGATCGGCGTGAAGGAAAGCACCTGGGCGATCCAGATGCCGGTCAGGCCATAGAGCCAGCGGCCGGGTTCAATCCCGAAGGCGTCGGAGAGGAATTCGGTGACGACGCCGGCGCGGCCAAAGAGCAGCGTCAGCGCCAGGCCGATGACGAAAGGCGGGGTGATGATCGGCAGCACCGTCAGAAGCCGCATGCCTTTCTTGAAGGGAAAGCGCGTACGGGTGGCAACGAGCGCGAACGCAAGGCCGAGAAGCGTCGAGCCTGACGCGGTCATCAGCGCGAGCCAGAGGGTGCGCCAGGCGACGCCGCAGCGGCCCTCGCCGACGACGCAGCTCAGGCTCCAGATCGAACCGTCCTGGATGTTGCGGATGAAACCATCCGGCTTGAAAGAACCGTCGAAATCCTGGACCGAGGCGGCAAACATGCTGCCGACCGGATAGAAGACGAAGACGATGACGAGGCAGACGAGCAGCGAGATCGACGCGACGATGAAGGCGTCGCCCTTGAGCACGCCACGTTCCGCGAGCCCGAAGGCGAACAGGAGAACGAAGGTGAGGGCCGCAAGCACAGCGCCGGCACCCATCGACGGTTGCCCTTGCGAAAGCGGGCCGAACACGGTTTCGCTGATTGTCCAGGTCCAGCCGCCAAAGCCGATCGCCAGGCCTTGAAGCGCCAGGAACACGACACCGGCGGCGCCGGCAATTGCAAGAACAAGCCCGCGACGGTCCGCATCGCGAACGAAACGTGCTGCTGCCGAGATGGCGAGAAGCAGCAGCGCCACGCCAAGCCAGCTGCGGCCATGGGCGAAGATCTGTGCCAGGCCGGGGGCGACGGCGGGGTCGGAGGGAAACTCGGCAAGCCAGCCGAGGCCGAAAAAGCCACCTTCGATGCGATACCAGGGGAAAGCCAAGAATGCGGCCAGTCCAAGCCCGAGTGTCAGGTCGAGCCTGCGATTGCGATGTTCCATGGCGGTCCTCGCGTATTTGAAATGAAAATTGAATGGCGCCGCGTGTCGCACCGGCCTTTGCCGGAGGCGATCAACGGGTGCCGGTCCCGCAGTGGTACCGGCTGGATCGATCATCCAGCCGGTCCATGTCGGTCGCGATCAGTTGGCGGCTGCGCCGACCTCGCGGTCCCAACGCTCAAGCAGCGACTTGCGCTTCTCGGCGTCGCCGAAGGTGGCGAAATCGTAGTCGATCAGCTTGATGTCCTCGAAGCGCGGGGCTTCCTTCGGCACTTCGGCCGACTTGTTGGACGGGAGCTGGAAGGATTTGGCATCCTTCATGCGCGACTGTACTTCCGGCTTCAGGGCCCAGTCGTACCAGGCCTTGGCGCTTTCCAGGTTCTTCGCACCCTGGACGATCGACATGGAGCCGATCTCGTAGCCGGTGCCTTCGCAAGGTGCGATCGCCTTGACCGGGAAGCCTTCGGCGGTCTGCGCTACCGCGTCATGCATGAAGACGATGCCGAGGCCGGTTTCGCCGCGCGCTGCCGCCTTCACCGGTGCGGAGCCCGACTTGGTGTATTGGGAGATGTTGCCGTTGAGCTTCTTCAGATAGTCGAAGGCCTGGTCCTCGCCCATGATCTGCACCAAGGAAGCAAGTGCCGTATAGGCGGTGCCCGACGAATTCGGGTTGGCCATCTGGACTTCGCCCTTCAGCGACGCGTCGAGCAGGTCGGCCCAGCACTTCGGTTCCTTCAGGCCCTTCTTCGAGAAGATTTCGGTGTTGTAGCCCCAGCCGAGCGCACCGGCATAGATGCCGACCGTGCGATAGCCGGAGCCTTCAGCCTGCTTCTTCGCCCAGTCCTGAAGCTGATCGAGCATCGGCGACTTGTATTCGAGCGTCAGGCCGTCGGAGGCGGCCTGCAGATGCGGGTCGCCCGTGCCGCCCCACCAGATGTCGGTCTTCGGGTTGCGGGCCTCGGCGCGGATCTTGGCATAGGTCTCGCCCGAGGACAGGCGGACCATGTTGACCTTGATGCCGGTCTCCTTCTGGAAGTCGCCGGTCATCTGTTCGCAGATCACGACGTCCGCCGAGCAGATGAGATTGAGGCTGCCGGCAGCCTGGGCAGGAAGCGCTGCAAGCGCGGTACCTGCAAAGAGCATGAGGGAAAGGGTCTTCGTTTTCATGGGTGGCATCCTCCTGTTGCCTTGGTTTATGCGGATGTGAGCGAGACACGGCGCGGCCATCGGCCTGCCCGCCGGGCAGCACGTTCACGATTTCGAATTTTCGGCTTTGCCGCGCGGGATGAGGAAAACGATGCGGCCGTCCGCCCCCATCCCGCCCACCTATGCGAGGTGATCAGTTCGTCGCGGCGATCTCCGCATCGAACCTCTCGAGCAACCGACTTCGTTCTTCCGGCGAACCGAAGGTGGCGAAGTCGAAGTCGACCATTTTGATCAGAGATATGTCGGGCGCGCCCAGCGGCAGGTCGGCGCGGGCATTGGACGGTACCTGGTTCTGCCCGGAAGCCGCCCCGGTTGCCTGGCCCTCCGGGCTCAGTGCAAAGTCGACGAAGCGCTTGGCGGCGTCCAGATGGCGCGCACCCTTGACGATGCTCACCGCGCCGATTTCGTAACCTGTGCCCTCGCAGGGCGCGACGATGACGAGCGGCAATCCCGCCTGTTTCTGCGTGACCGCGTCATGCATGAAGGAAATGCCGATGAGCGTTTCCCCGCGTGCTGCCGCCTTGACGGGTGCTGAGCCGGCCGTGGTGTACTGGTCGATATTGCGATTGAGCGCGGCCATGAAGCGGAAGGCCTCGTCTTCCCCGAAGAGCTGGACGAGCGTCGCAAGCGCGGTGAAGGCGGTGCCGGACGAATTCGGATTGCCGCTGCGGATGCGGCCGCGATAGGCGCTGTCGGCGAGGTCCTTCCAGCAGGTCGGCGCCGGAAGCTTGAGCTTCGCCAGAAGTTCGCTGTTGTAGGCGAAGCCTAGCGCTCCGGCATAGATGCCTGCCGAGCGTCCCCCGGATATGGCAAAGAAATTCTGTGCCCATGGCAGCATGTCGCGCTCATGCGCCGGCCGGTAGGCTTCGAGCAGGTTTTCAGACCCTGCCTGCAGATGGGTATCGCCGGTGCCGCCCCACCAGACGTCGACGGTCGGGGCGCTCTTTTCGGCGCGGATCTGGGAGAGGATGTCGCCGTTGCTCTTGCGGGTGACCGAGATCTCGATGCCGGCCTTCGCCTCGAACGCCGTCTTCATCGCGGCGCACCACGCTTCGTCGACGCCACAAAGGACAGTCAGCGTCGATGCTGCCTTGCCGGTCGTGGCGGTGCATAGCCACAGGGCCACGCCCGCACAGATAGCGGTGATGCCTCTCACGATGTCCTCCCATTTGGAGCGCTTCCGCCCCAATCTCCGCAATCAGGATGTCTACATTCCCCGGGGGCCGCAACCCGCAGAATGGTTACCGTTCTTACAGTGTGGCACGGCCTGGCTGTTTCAAAATTACAAAGATTACAAATATGACAAGGCGCATAACGCGAGCCGCTTTGAACATTGTGACAGCGCCGCCTATGATGGGGCGGGAGGAATAGCATGCTGAGTGAGAGGATACGGATTCTGATCGTCGAAGACGATCCGGACATGGCGGAGCTTGTCTCCGACCTGGTGGAGGCGGAAGGCTGGGTCCCGCTGACGGCCCCGTCGGCGGAGGCGGCGGCGGGTGTCCTGGAGCGCGAGACGGTGCATCTCGTGCTCGTCGATCACAATCTGCCGGGCACGTCCGGGCGCACCTTCGCGCAGCGGCTTCGCGCAAGGACCAACATCGGCATCGTCATGGTGACGGCTGCCGGCAGCGCTGCCGACCGGGTGCTTGGCCTGGAAACGGCGGCGGACGACTATGTCGTCAAGCCGTTCGAGCCGATCGAGCTGACAGCCCGGATCAAGGCGGTGCTGCGCCGAACCTACCCGTCGCTCAAGCCGGAGCGGGAGGCTGAGCGCGAGCCCGAACCCGCATCGTTGAAGCTCGGCGATTGGTCGATCGACCTCAAGAGCCGCCGTGCCGTCTGCCTTGCCGATCCGGCAAGGTCGCTCACCAGCGCCGAATTCGCCCTTCTCGAAATCCTCGCCGAGACGCCGAACACGCCTGTTAGCCGTGCCCATATTCTCGACCGCCTTGGGGCGGAGAGCGACCGCTACATCGACCGCAATGTCGACGTGCTCGTGCTGAGACTGAGGCGCAAGATCGAACGAAATCCTGATCTTCCGCGCCATATCAAGACGCGGCGCGGCAAAGGTTATGTGCTCGACACCGATGACGGCGAGTTCAAGCCGTGATCAATCGCCCTTTTCTCTCCTCGATCGCGTTTCGACTGCCCTTCGCGATCGTTTTTATCTGCGTGCTCGTCTTCAGCCTGGCGACGGTTGCCGTTTTCGGACTGCAGCGGGCGCGGGATGAAATGGCGGCTTATGGCCTGCAGGCGTTTTCCAGCCTCGCCAAGGCCTCGCTCGTTTCGCGCCAGGTATCCGACCTCGTGTCCAGTGCGCCCTTTCTGATGAACGCGACATCGCCCTATAGGGTATCGAGCGAGAGCCGTTCCGTCGTCGCGCAGGTCGAAGCTTTGCTGCGTGCCATGGAGCCGGAAAGCGGCAAGGCGGCGGTCAAGGGTTTTGCCAGCGGCCACATCGTCGAACTGCTTGAGACGATCCGCACGCAGACCATGATGCTGGCGAGCGATGCGGAAGCGGCCCAGCAGCACAAGGCCGAAGCGGCAGCAGCGCTCGGCGAAATCGCCACCGGCAGCGGCGTTGCGGATGCCGATGTCCGCCGCAGTCTCAACGCGATCGTGCAGTCGGCCTCCAACTCCGATAGCCTGTTCCAGCTCGGTGAGTTGCGGCGCCGCTATGTTGCCGAAACGACGCCGCGGCTCGAACACGCAGGGCCCGACGTCAGGGTTTCGGTCGCCGAGTTGGCGCCCTACGAGCAGGTGTTTCAGGCGCAGACCCACTACCTGCTCGAAATGTTTGCCATCCGCGCCGCCGTGGCAAAGCTGCACACCGTTTCGCGAGGCCTCTCGCATGCGACGGAAACACAGAGCGAGGCGGTCGCCCGCGGCCTCAACGACGATCTCGCCTTGACCTCGGATGCATTGAGCCGCCTCCTCGTTATCGTCGCGGTCGCCTCGCTGCTGGTGCTGGTCATGGCGATCTTCTCCATCCGTTCGGTCATGCGGGTCTCGCGCGGTATCGTGTCGCTGTCCAACGGCATGAACGCGCTCGCGCAAGGCCGCCGGGAGGTCGAGGCGCCGACGTACCAGGGGACGGAGACCGAGCTTGTCCGGCTGCTGGAGGCTTTCAGCGCCTTTCGCGAAAGCGTCGCGCGTGTCTCTCGACTAAGGCGAACGGCCGAGGCCGCCGCCCGGACCATCCGCTCGACGTTCCGCAACATGAACGAAGGCATCGCGCTCTTTGATCCGAGCGGCAAGCCGATCACCATGAACCGGCGCGTCATGGAGCTCGTCGGTTGGCCGGGCTCGGCGCGCAAACTGCCGTTGCGCGTTTTCGTGAGCCCGATGCCGGAGATCGATCCGGCTCTGTTGCCCGCCGATTCCGATGCCGGAACGCTCGACGACCGGCTCGTGCTGCGCCACCGCTCCGACGCCGGTCGGGTGACGGAAGTTTCGCTGTCGCGGCAGCCGGATCGCGGCATCGTGCTTTTGGCGCGCGATGTCACAGACATCGATCGACAGGAAGCCGAAGCGGTCAAGGCGCAGCGACTGGACGGCATCATGCGCATGACGCATCAGGTCAGCCATGAAGTCGGCAATATGATCGGGATTATTACCGGCAGCCTGGGGCTGTTGGAGCGCGAGACTGGCTTCAACGACCGGCAGAAGCGGCACATCGCCCGGATTCGCAAGGCGGCCGATCGGGGTCGCTCGCTCGCCTCGAGCATGCGGTCCGTCGGAAGCCAGCATCCGATTCAACCGGGCGTGCTGGAGATCGGCGCAGTTTTGCGTGGTATGGCCGATGTGCTGGAAATCGCGGTCGGCGAAAAATGCCGCCTCGATTTCGAGGTCGCCGACGGTCTGCCCAACCTGCACCTCGATGCGGCTCTTTTCGAGCAGGCGATCCTCAATCTCTGCCTCAATGCCGCCGCCGCGATGCCGCGCGGCGGGACGATCCTGATCCGGGCAACCGGCAGCGAGGCTGGCGTGCTCGTCTGCGTGTCCGACGAGGGGGTCGGCATGTCCGCCGAGGCGGTGGACAAGGCGTTCGAACCCTATTTCACCACCCGCGACGAAGAAGGGGGCGCCGGGCTCGGGCTAGCCGTCGTCTACGGCTTCGTTCGCCAGAGCGGCGGCGACGCCCGCATCATCTCGCAGCCGGGCAAGGGGACGACCGTCGAACTGGTCTTTCCGTCCTGAGACGGGCGCGACCGAGTGTCTGGAGCATATTCCAGCTTCCAGTGACGCGACCGTAAGCCAGGATGGATTAGGAGGCGCGCTGGCGACCGAAGCGCATGGCGGCATCGATGCGTTCGCCGTTGGCTGCAAACACCGACCAGAGCCAGGCCATCAGCCACAACATCATCAGCCACGCCAGCACGACATCGGACAGGAAATGCGCGCCGAAGACGATGCGGTTGAGTGAAAAGACCAAGACGAGAGGGACGAATGAAATGACTGCCGCCCGGCGCCACTTCGCCGGCAACAAAAGTGCAAGGGCGATCAGGGCGATGGCGGTCGCCGATTCACCCGAGGCGAAGGAGCAACTGCGCGAGCAGGCGCCCGAGACCTGCCAGGCGGGTGTGAACGGCAGGCTGCCGCCGAAATCGGTGATCTCGTAAGGGCGGGCGCGGCCGATCAACCGTTTCAGCACCTGAATGAGCACTCCCGGCCCGAGGGTAAAAAAGGTTAGGAAAAACAACGCCTTGTGCGGGCGCAGCAATCCTGGTCTCGGTGCGACGGACTGGGCGATCAGCAGTGCCAGTATGCACGGGACGACGATGGCGGGAAGCACGCGGTTGAAATCGCGCACGGCGCGCAGCACTGGCTCCCGGGAAAGGGGGAAGTCGCCATGAACAGACGCCGCCCAGCGCGAGACGGTGACATCGATCCCGGGAAAGGCCATGAACACGAACGCTGCAAAGACGGTCAGCGCGCCGGCGGCCGCGATCGGCTGCTGTTCTGTGTAGGCACGGGCCTGCACCGCCCACAAGCGCGGACTGGCTCGCCACCATGGCATGCCACTTGAAGGAGTTGAGGTGGATTGGATGAAGGTGGACATGCCGGTTGCTCGCAGATCGTAGACGGTTGCGAGCCGGACAGTCCGCCTAATCTGTCAAGGCCAAGTGGAGGAACAGGGGGCGGCTGATGCGCAAACGAGGGCGACAACAAGACGCATCTCAGAATTGGCGGCGAACCCTGTTCTCCGTTCCCGGGCGCGCCGCCCCGGATGCGCGCGGGCGCGAATGGGCGCATTCACGCGAGCGCGGTTCGTGGTGCGGCTCTGCTAGGCTTTCGTTACGTCCGCCACGTCGCCAGGCGCTTTTTCGACTTCCAGGTAAGCGCTGATTTCCGCCTCGGCGACCAGTTCTCCGCCGACCAGCGCCTCGCCGCGATAGCGCCAGATGTTGCGACGATAGGCGAGCTTCGTCATGTGATATTCGAGAGCATCGCCGGGACGGACCGGCTTTCGGAACCGTGCGTCGTCCACCGCCAGCATGTAGATGATTTTCGGTCTCAGTCCCTGGGCAAGCTTGAAGGCGGCGCACGCGACGCCCGCGGTCTGTGCCATCCCCTCGATGATAAGGGCTCCCGGGAAAACCGGATTGCCGGGAAAGTGCCCCTGAAACTGGGGCTCGTTGATCGAAACATTCTTGAGCCCGACGCAATGTTCCTCGCCACGCATCGACTTAATTCGGTCCACGAGCAGAAACGGATACCGGTGCGGGATCGCTTCCATGATTTTCAGGATGTCGGCAGTTTGCAGGTCGTTGGGCTTGACGTTCATGGGTCTGCTTTCAGGTCAGGCTTGCGTTGCCTGGTTTCAATTTTTGCGGATACGGTGCCGCGGCGTCGTGGTCGTGCCGCGCGCCGCACGAATGGAATGATCGAGCATGTCTTTTCACCGCTCCGACCGGGGCCGTGACGATCGACGTTCGCCACCGATCAAATGCGGCCGTCGTGGATAGGTTGCATCGGTGCGTGCTCGAGGCGCCGATCTCGAAGTCAATTGCCAAGATTTGATGGAGATTTGTCTGGGGCTCTATCCGGAAGGCCCTTGAGCTGCTCGGATGAATTGCAAGCCGGTTCTTTTCGTCCCATAAGCTGCCGATCACACCATCGGGCCAGGGAGTTTTCATTATGGTCGACAAGGGCCTCATCCTTTTGGCGGAGGACGAGCCGGAGATTGCGCAGATACTTGACGCCTATCTCGTGCGAGAAGGCTTCAGGACCGTGCGCGCGGCCGATGGCGAAACGGCTTTGACGCACCACGCGGTGCTGTCGCCGGACCTCGTTCTGCTCGATGTGCGCATGCCGAAGCTCGATGGCTTCGAGGTCCTCGCCCGCCTTCGTCGGGAAGGCAACACGCCGGTCATCATGGTGACGGCACTGGCCGAGGATCTCGACCGGTTGGCGGGCCTGAGGCTCGGAGCTGACGATTACGTCATCAAGCCGTTCAACCCGCAGGAGGTCGTGGCGCGTGTCAATGCGGTGCTGCGCCGTACCCGCAACGGCGCCGGCGCGACCGTGCTTCGCTTCGAGAATGTCGAGGTCGATCTCGACGCCCATGTCGCCTTTGTTGAAAAATCCGGCAAACGGCAGTCCGTGCCGCTGACGCTGAGCGAATTTCGCATCCTCGCCCACATGATTCGCCGCCCGACCCATGCGTTTGACCGCGCCGACATCCTTGATGCCTGTCTGCCCGACAGCGATGCGCTGGCGCGTACGGTCGATACCCACATTGCCAATCTCAGGCGCAAGCTCGAAGATCTGGGCGCAAGCGGATTCTTCTCTGCCGTGCGCGGTGTCGGATATCGTTTCGTGGAGCCAAGATGAAGTTCAGTCTGTCGCGCCTTCCGCTGGGCATCCTGACCGCATTGGTGATCGTCGTGCTGCTCGTCTTCAGCGTCGTCATCGTCTACGGCGGTGTGAACTATATGGAGCCGCAGCTGGAAGCCCGCCTGCTGGAGATGCTGCCACCAAAGGCGGCCGAGGGTTACAGGGATCTCAATGCCGGCAAGGCGCCGTCGCCAGAGGCGCTGCAGGCGCTGCTGGCCAGCACGAAGGACCTCGAGGAATGGGGGACCTGGGAAGTCGATAAGTTGATTCTCGGCTTCGGGGGCTTCGCTGTGACGTTCTGCAGCCTTGTCGGCTATTGGTTGGCGCGCAAGATCAGCCGCCCGCTGGAGGTGTTGGCAACGGCGACGCAGAACCTGCGGGCGGGCAACTTCGCAGTGCGCGTCGGATCGATCAGCAAGGGTGCCAAGGAAGTGGCTACTCTCGTGAAAACTTTCGACGAACTGGCGGCCGAGCTCGAAAACATGGAAAGCCGGCTGCGCTTCAACACCATGGCCGTGGCGCATGAGCTGCGCACGCCGCTGACGATCCTTCAGGGCAACTTGCAGGGCATGGCCGACGGCGTCTTCCCTCTCGAGCCGAAGAGGGTGCGCCAACTTCTGCTGCAGGTGGAAGGGTTGTCCGCACTGGTCGAGGACCTGCGCACCCTGTCGCTTGCCGCCGGCCAGAAGCTGGTTACCCATCGGCAGTCGGTCGATCTTTCGGTGGAGGCGGCCCAGGTTCTGGGAGCCTCGTGCACCTTGCTCGGCTCGGCCGGGATGTCCGTGGAGCAGGCGCTTGCCCCGGTCAGGGTCTCCGGCGATTCGCAGCGGCTGCGCCAGGCGCTCCTGGCGCTGATCGAGAACGCGACCCGCTATGCCGCAAGCGGCGGCGTGCTGCGCTGCGAGACTGGGCGGCGTGGTGCCGATGAAGCCTTCATCCGCCTGTTGGACCGCGGTCCGGGACTGCCGGATGACGTCGCGACCCATTCGATCGACCTCTTCTGGCGCGGCGACTCCTCGCGATCACGGGCAACCGGCGGCACCGGCCTTGGGCTTTCCGTCGTCCACGCGATCGCCAATGCCCATAGCGGTCGCCTGGAGTTCGCTGCCCGCGCCGGTGGCGGCGCTGTGATCACGATTGTCCTGCCACGCGAAATCACGATCTGACGCCCGATGCGGCGAGGAGGCGGAACGTCTCCTTGGCGTCGCATGAAAAGTCACCGTCGCAGGATCCGCCTGAATAGCCGCAAGCACCCTTGATCGGCGACGGTTCAAGGGTGCTCGCACAGGGCACATTCCACCGGTCGAGCACTCCGTCGGTGCCGGCGCTCAATTGTCGACCGATTCTCCGCAATTCCTTGACAACAGCCGGGCAAATCCAGGCTGCCGGATATCCCGGCCAGCAGCGTTTGCTCTCAAGGATTGCACCATGCCCCTGGAATTCAGGCAGGACTACAGCGCGGATCTGCGGTTGCCCGCTCAGGACAGCAAACCGTTCGGTGGCGGGCAGCCGTCGCCGCCACGAGGGGCGATGCCCGGGCCGATCGTCGCGGAGCGGTCGCGGGCCAAGACGTCGATCCTGAGGCAGACGCTGATGCTCGGAATGAGGGTCAGTCTGAAGCGCGCCGTCGTTTTTTCGATGCGGTTTGCGCGCCATCCTTTGATCACGGCGCGCTGGATAACGTTTCTTGGAGAATTCGGCGAGCACTACCGATTGGGTCTGCCGCATGACGATCTCGTGCGCAAATCAATTCCGACCTTCTTCCTTCACGGCGCATCCACAGGCGCGCGGCTCGATCTGCTGCTCAATCATTTTGATGTCGCAAGCGAGGTGCTTTCCCGCCGTTCGTTGATGGCGCTCTGGCGTGGAAGCGTCCTGGAGATGGGCACGGTTTCCGGTCGCAGCGAAAACTACCGCATCCAGTTGCAGCTCGCCGACCATTGTGGCGCCCGCCACGAAGGCGCGTTCGCGATCCGACTTCGCCGGCAGAGCGACGGCTACGTGCTGTGCACGGTCGGGTTCATTTTCGTGCGGTGCGACGACGAGACCTATAGTCTCGCGATCGGCGGCATGCAGGGCCCGAAGGGCGAGGACGCCAAGCGATCGCTGATCACGGCGACGCGCGACCTTGGGGGCCTGCGCCCGAAGGACGCGGCGCTGCTCGTCCTGCACGGGCTGGTGTCGGAAGGACACGCTCCCGGCCTTTTTGCGGTCTCGAACGAGAAACACGTGATCAACCGCCGTCGCCTCAAGCGGCGCCGGATGATGGTCGCAGATCTCGACGCCTATTGGCGCGACCGCGGCGGCGAAGTGGCGGGCGCCTTCGGTTTCGTCCTGCCTTCGATCGGCAGCAAGGCCGTTCCGGAGGGCAGTCGGCGCGATCAAAGCAAGCGTGCGTTTCGTGACATCGGCGCCTGGTTCTACTGATCGGCGTTGCCGGGGAGCGCCGAGGACGCGGAAATGCCCTCATGTCGTGTATTTTTCGGATTTACACCTGTCTGCCGTGAGCGTTTATAGTGTCGCCGATTCGGGAAGGCGAGCAGAGGTCGCAAGTGATGCGCGGCATGACCAAGAGTGCAAAACCCCACACGGGCGGATGCCTTTGCGGAGCAATCCGCTTTGAGGCGAAAGGGGCGGCGGGCAAGCCGCATACCTGCTCGTGCAAGATGTGCCAGCGCCATTCGGGCGCGTTGACGGTAGCGTGGGTCGAGTTCCCAAGAGACGCCGTCACCTGGACGGGTCCTGGCGGCGCGCCGGCGGTCTATCGTTCCTCGGATTACTCGAGCCGCGCCTTCTGCCCCGCCTGCGGCAGCAGCCTCGGCGCGATCGATGATGCGCCGGTGGTCGCCCTCCTGCTCGGTGTTTTCGACAAGACGAGTGCTGCCGACCTGATCCCGAAAAGCCACAGCTATCGGACCGGGCGACCGAAATGGTGGCACGTGGAAGCGGTGAAGCCCGCGACCTGAGGAGGCCCAAGGCCGAAAGTGATTGACGCAGCCGTTGGAGGGCTGCGTCAATGGAGCTTAGAACAATCCCTTGGCGGCTGCGCCGATGGCAATGAGGCCGAAGGCAATCAGGACCAGGCCTGAAATGCGCGACACCCAGACGACGAAGCTGTCGGGCAGGCGGGTCCGCGCGATCGCCACCCCGCCACTCAGGAAGAACCACCAGCCGAGCGAGCCGAGAAAGACACCCAGGACGACGATGGCGGCGCTCGCCGCGTCGCCCGCTTCGGCAAGGCCGAGGCCCGCAAAGATCGCGGCAAAGGAGAGGATCGTCGCCGGGCTCGTCATCGTCAGCAGGAAAGTGGCGATGGTCGTCCGGATCAGATCGCGTCCGCCAACATCGGCGGCGGCCGTTACCGGTTTCGGTCGCAGTCCGCTCCAGCCGAGCCAGATCATGAACAGTCCGCCGGCAAGGCCGAGCGGGACCGTGATCATTGAGAGCACTGCCGCAAAGGCGGCAAAACCGATTGCCGCGAGCGCCGCATAGGTGGCATCGGCGGCGGCGGTTCCGAGCCCCCCGGCAACGCCTGCCCAGAAGCCGCGCGCAAGCGTGCGGTTGATGCAGAGCGCCCCGATGGGGCCAAGCGGGGCCGCGACCGCGAGGCCGACGAGGAGGCTTTTTCCAAACAGTAATGTAGACATAGGCGTAGAGCTCCCGGCCGCGACATGCTCATTCCACCCTGTTCAGGGAGGGGGCATGCGCAGCAATTCAACAATGTTGCAGCAGTTTGCGCGTCGCTCAGCCGCGCGGCGCAGTCGTCGCCAGGCTCTCGCGGACACTCGAAAGCGCGATCACCGTTTCGCTGCGCGCCAGGAACCGCCGTTGCTTCAACTCGGCAAGGAACGGCTCAAGGTCGCCGAGCGAGGGCATCCGCACCTTGACGCAATAGGACCAGGCGCCCGTGACATGGTGGCATTCGGCGACTGCCGGGTGGCCTGCCATGAAGGTCCGGAAGGCTGCCTCGTCTGCGTCCGGCGCAAGGCCGACCCAGACAAAGGCGAGCACGTCGAGGCCGAGCGCGCGGTGATCGACCTCGACGGTGAAATTTCGGATCACGCCGTTGGCAACGAGCCGACGGATGCGTTCGTTGACAGCTGAAGGCGACAACTCGACGGCCGCTCCGATATCGGTCAGCGATCGTCTCGCGTCTTCAGCGAGAATTTCGACGATTTTTCTGTCAACAGCGTCCATGTCCAATGAATACGCTGAATCAAATAAAATGTACAGAGGAATTTTCTGTTTCGAATTCGCTTGGCCACGGAAACGTTGGTCTCGCTCGTTTATTCGATATCCCGCAATGCATCGAGCGGGCCTGTGAGCGCCGTTCGTGGCTGCACCAGTTCTGGCTGGATGAGATGGATGCGCGCTTGCGGGCGTGCTTCCTCGATCACCTCGAAGGCCTTGGTGATCATGCCCTCGACATCCTGCCGGATCATGATGACCGGGAAGGGCAGGAAGGACGCGAAGGGGTCGTAGTCGTAGCAGCCGACGACGAGGTCAGCGAAATTCTCATGCGGGTGGCCGGCCATGAAGCGTAGCAGCCCCTCGAAATTGATCGACGAGTTGACGAAGAGGCCGCGCGGCAACCGCCCGTGTTTCTCGTAGAAGGCCTCGAAGGCGAGCCTGGCATTGTTGGGCGCATAGCCCGTCGGCTGGATGCACGCGTCCGGGTCCGCCCCGAGGAGTTCTTGCTTCACCGCGCGGAAGCCGCGGATACGTTCGCGGCTGGCATGGTCGTTGCGGCCGCCGAAAAGATAGAGTTCGTCCGGCGCGAGCGGCAGGGTCGCCTGGAAGTGCCGGATGATCGCCTCCGTCAGCATCCGCCCGCCCTCATAGTTGTCGCTGATGACGGAGGGTACCTTGGAGCCGGGCAGGTCGATGTTGATGTGCTTGAGGCCGGCCGCCTCGCAGACATCGTGCACGCCGTCGGGATCGGTGGCGCCGCAGATGAAGAGCTCGTCGATCGAGTAGGAGATCAGCGTCTCGGCGGTCTTGCGCTCCTCTTCCGGGTCGCGGCTGGCGCTGACCACGATCGGGCATTGGCCCTTGCTTCGAACGTGCGCCTCGAAGGTCTGCGCCATCGACGAGAAATAGCGGTTGTCGTGGATCGGCAAAAGCAGGCCGATCAGGCCCGAGCGCGAGCTGCGCAAGCCGCGCGCCTGGCGGTTGGCCGTGTACTGGTGCGTTTCCGCCAGACTGCGGATCAACTCCGCGGTGCTTTCCTTGATCCGTCGCTTCTGCCAGGTGCCGTTCAGAACGGCACTTACGGTTGAAGGCGAGCTGCCGGATAGCACCGACAAGTCGTAGATCGTCGCTTTCTTTTTGCCGCTGCTGGCCATGGCTGTCTCCCCTGCTCGTTTTAGTGCCGATTTCCCCTTGACGAAAGATTAAGTCTGCACAATAGTTCTTGCACCATCGATTGTGCAAACAAGAAATATCGATTGCGCAAATTTGGTGGTGCCGTCTGAGGAGTCGGCAAACAGGGAGGCGAGGGAACACTTCGCCAGTGATGGTTGGAAACTGGAGGCCGGCGCTGGAATAGCGACCGGACGCGTTCCCTTGGCGGGAACGAGTGGAGGAGAGAAATGTTCAGGAAAATTCTCGTCGCCGCCCTGGCGACATCGCTGGCGCTTGCCAGTTCCGCAGCCGCCTTTGCGCAGGATGCAGGCAAGGTCGGCGTCGTCGTCAAGATTGGCGGCATTCCGTGGTTCAACGCCATGGAGGCAGGCATCAAGGAGCGTGGCCAGAAACTCGGCGTCGACGCCTTCATGGTCGGCCCGACCAGTGCCGACCCGGCGCTGCAGGTGCGCGCCATCGAGGACCTCATCGCGCAAGGCGTGAAGGTCATCGGCGTGGTCCCGAATGATGCCAAGGTGCTTGAGCCGGTCCTGACCAAGGCCAAGGAAAAGGGCATCATCGTCATCACCCATGAATCGCCCAGCCAGAAGGGTGCCGACTGGGACTTCGAGCTCGCATCCTCGACCGGCTTCGGCGAGGCGCATGGCAAGCTGCTCGGCGAAAAGATGGGCGGCAAGGGTGAATACGCCGTCTTCGTCGGTTCGCTCACCGTGCCGCTGCACAACGCCTGGGCCGATGCGGCGATCGCCTACATCAAGAAGAACTATCCCGACATGACGCTGGTTGGCGATCGCTACGGCGTTGCCGAAGATGTCGACAAGAGCCGCTCGACCGCACTCGACCTGATCTCCGCCCATCCGAACCTCAAGGGCTTCCTTGCCTTCGGCAGCCAGGGTCCGATCGGCGCGGGGCGCGCCGTGGAAGAACGCCGCAAGGTCGGCGAAATCTTCGTGCTCGGTCCCTTCTCGCCCGGCCAGGGCCAGAAGCTGGTGAAGTCCGACGCGATCTCTGGCGGCTTCATGTGGAATCCCAAGCAGGCGGGCGAAGTCTTCGTGACGCTCGCCGACAAGCTGATGAAGGGCGAGGAAGTCAAGGACGGCGACGAGATCGAAGGTCTCGGCAAGGTCAAGCCCGACTTCGAGAACCGCAACATCATCGTCGACCAGCTCGTGCCGATCAACAAGGATACGGTCGCGGATCTCGCGGCCATGGGTCTCTGAAGACCCCAAGGGTTCTCCCGGCTGCTGGGCCGGCTTCGGCCGGCCTGGCAAGTCCCTTCAACGGTACTGGAGCGGGATGACGACAAGTGCTTGCGGCCATCCGCCCGCATCCCGCGTTACCTTGACGACTTAGGGCACACGTTCATGCACCAGCTTGCGACCGCGGGAGGAGGCGAAAAGCCGCTTCTGTCCCTGCGCGACATCAACATGACTTTCGGTGGGGTCCGGGCGCTCAAGAATGTGAGCTTCGACGTCCGCCCGGGCGAGGTCCATTGCCTTGCCGGCGAAAACGGCTGTGGCAAGAGCACGCTGATAAAGATCATCACCGGTGTCTATCGCCCCGCCGATGGCGCCTCGATCGAGTTCGATGGCGAAACCTATTCCCACATGTCGCCGGTCACGGCGCAGGACCGCGGCATCCAGGTGATCTGGCAGGACCTGGCGCTGTTTCCCGAAATGAGCGTCGCCGAAAACATCGCCTTCCAGACGGTTCTCGGCCGCTGGCCGAAACTCGTCGACTACGGCCGCATGCGCCAGATCGCCAAGGACGCACTCGCCCGTCTCGGCGTGACGCTCGACGTCGACCTGCCGCTGAAGGAATACGCGATCGCCCAGCGCCAGATCGTGGCGATCGCCCGGGCGCTTGTCGGCGAGGCCAGGCTCGTCTTCATGGACGAGCCGACCGCATCGCTGACCCAGTCGGAAACCGATCATCTGCTCGATATCGTGCGCGGTCTTTCAGCGTCAGGCGTTGCCGTCGTCTTCGTCAGCCACCGCCTCGCCGAGGTGCTGGAGATTTCAAGCCGGATCACCGTGTTGCGCGATGGCGCGCTGGTCGGCGTCTATCCCGCTGCCGGCATGACGCAATCGCGCATCACCGAGCTGATGACCGGCAAAACCTTCGACCAGCAGGTGCGGGCGAAGGCGCGCGACGGACAGCCCGTCGTGCTCGATGTGAAGGGGCTATCGCGGCCCGGTCAGTTCGACGATGTTTCCCTGACGGTGCGCCGCGGCGAGACGCTGGGCATCACCGGCCTGCTCGGCGCCGGGCGCACGGAACTCGCGCTCACCCTTTTCGGCATGCTGAAGCCCGCATCCGGCACCATTGCGCTTGAGGGCAAGCCCGTCCGCTTCTCCTCCAATCGCGATGCTATCGAGGCCGGCGTCGCCTATCTCTCCGAAGACAGACTGTCGCTCGGTCTCATCCAGCCGCAGTCGATCGCCGACAATCTGGTCATCAGCTCGCTCGACAAGATTCTTGCCGGCGGCCTGATCTCGGACGAGCGCAAGCGCAGCCTTGTCGGTCGCTGGATCGCGGATCTCGGCGTGAAGATCGGCCTGCAGCAGGATGCGATCTCCACGCTGTCGGGTGGCAACCAGCAGCGCGTGGCGATCGCCAAGTGGTTGGCGACCGATCCGAAGCTTCTGATCCTCGACGCCCCGACCGTTGGCGTCGACGTCGGCGCGCGCGCCGGGATCTTCGATATCGTCGCGCGGCTTGCCGAAAGCGGGCTTGCGATCATCCTCATCTCCGACGAGGTGCCCGAGGTCTATTTCAACGCCGACCGGGTGCTGCACATGGCGCAGGGCCGCATCGTCGGCAGCTACGATCCGCGCACATCCACGCTCGCCGACATCGAGGGAGCGGTCTATGCATAGCTTCATCCGCACCCATGCGACGGAAGCCTCGCTGCTCGCCGTTATCATTGTGATCAGCGCGGTGCTTTCGGTCACCACGGCCAACTTCTTTTCGATCGGCAACGCCTTCGACCTGCTCAACATCAGCTCGGTCAACATCATCTTCGCCGTCGGGCTGCTCGTGGTGCTGATCGCCGGCGGCATCGACATTTCCTTCGCCGTCGCCGCGTCGGTGGTTCAGTACGGCACGGCGATCGCGCTCGGATGGATCGGTGGCGGTGGCTGGATCTCGGGGCTGTTGATCGCCGGATCCATTGGCATCCTGCTTGGCGCCCTCAACGCCTTCCTCATCCACCGCTTCCGCGTGATCTCGATCGTCGCGACGATCTCGACGTTCAACATTTACTTCGGCCTCCTGATGTTCTTCACCAAGGGCGTCTCTATCTACGACCTGCCGGACTGGCTGACGGACCGCGTCATCCTGTTCGAGCACGAGATGCCGGATGGAACCTGGATCGAAATCACCCTGCCGGTGCTGGTGATGGTCATCTGCGTCGTCGCCACCTGGGTGCTGATCACCCGCACGACCACCGGCCGCCAGCTCTATGCCTTCGGCGACAATCCGGAAGGTGCGCGTCGCTTCGGCATCAACATCGGCGCCATGCAGTTCATCGCCTTCGGCTGGCTTGGACTGATGGCCGGGATCGGCGGCCTGATCCAGGCGCATTACGCGCAGGAAGTCGTGCCGAACGCGCTTTACGGCCGCGAACTCGACGTGCTCGCTGCCGTCGTTCTTGGTGGCGCGCGGCTTGGCGGTGGCAAGGGATCGGTGCTCGGCTGCGTGCTCGGCGTATTGCTGATCTCGATCACGCAGAACGGTCTCAACCTCATGGGTGTGTCACCCTTCGCCTTCAAGATGATCATCGGCGCCATCATTCTCATCGCGATCACGCTCTCCAACACCGGCATCGAAAAGCTGCTGCCCTTCGCCAGCCAGAAAGGGTCCGGACGATGAATGCGATGATCGAACGCGCCAAGTCATTCGTCGGGCCGGAAATGGCCGGGCCTGGATTGGCTTTTCTCGCAGTGGTGCTTGTTTTCGGGATCGCCTCGCCGCAATTCCTGAGCGCTGCCACCTTCGGTTCGGTCGCCTTTCAGCTGCCGGAACTCGGGCTTCTGACGCTCGCGATGCTGCTGCCGATCCTGACCGGAGGGCTTAATCTCGCGATCACCTTTACCGCCAACATCGCCGGGCTGACGCTCGCCTGGGTGCTGCAGGCCAATGGTGGCGTCGAGGCAGGCCCCGGCGCCTTTCTACTCGGCTCCGTTCTTGCTGTTCTCGTCGGGGCGGCGAGCGGCGTCGTCATGGGACTGGTGATCGCCTTTACCCGCGCCCATCCGATCCTCGTCTCCCTGTCGATGATGATCTTCCTGCGCGGCCTCGGCGAATTCCTGACGCGCGGCGGCGATGTCTCCGGCTTCCCGGCCTTCCTCGGCCCGCTCGGCCACGGCTCGCTCCTCGGCGTGCCGATCCCGCTCATCGTCTTCATCGTCTGCGTGGCTGCCTGGCACGTGCTGTTGTCGCGGACGAAGCTCGGCTTCAACACCTACATGATCGGCTCCAACCTCGAGGCGACGCGCTATTCCGGCATCAATACGCGCAAGGTGATCGTGCTCGTCTATGCGCTGTCGGGTGCGATGTGCGCGATTGCCGGCATCATCATGCTGGCCCGCTTCAACTCGGTGCGCATCGGTCACGGCGAAAGCTACCTGCTGATCACGGTGCTCGCCTGCTTCCTCGGCGGCGTCAATCCGTTCGGCGGCTTCGGCCGGGTCATTCCCGTCTTCGTCGCGCTGGTCGTGCTGCAGCTGCTGTCCTCCGGCCTCAACCTCGTCGGTGCCAATCAGCATCTGGCGACGGCCGTCTGGGGGCTGCTGCTTGCCGGCGTCATGGTGCTGCGGTTCGTCGCCACCAAGTTCAAGATTTCATTTGTCAGAAAGGAAACATGACCATGCAGGGTTTTGGCGTCCATACGAGCATGTGGACCATGAATTGGGATCGCCCCGGCGCCGAGCGCGCCGTCGCCGCCGCGGTGAAATACGCCGTGGATTTCATCGAGATCCCGATGCTCAACCCGCCGGCGGTCGACACCGCCCATACCAAGGCGCTCCTCGAAAAGAACAAGCTGCGCGCCGTCTGCTCGCTCGGCTTGCCGGAACGCGCCTGGGCGTCCGTTCGCCCGGACGCGGCGATCGAGCATCTGAAGGTGGCGATCGACAAGACAGCCGATCTCGGCGGTGAGGCGCTCTCCGGCGTCATCTATGGCGGCATCGGCGAGCGCACCGGCGTGCCGCCGACCGAGGCCGAATACGACAACATCGCCCGCGTGCTGCAGGCTGCCGCCAAGCATGCGAAGACCCGCGGTATCGAGCTCGGGGTCGAGGCGGTCAACCGCTATGAGAACCACCTGATCAACACCGGCTGGCAGGCAGTCGATATGATCAAGCGCATCGGCGCCGACAATGTCTTTGTCCATCTCGACACCTACCACATGAACATCGAGGAAAAGGGCATCGGCACCGGCATTCTCGATGCGCGTGATTTCATCAAGTACATCCACCTGTCCGAAAGCGACCGCGGCACCCCCGGCTACGGCAATTGCGCCTGGGACGAGATCTTCGCGACGCTCGCCGCCATCGGCTTCAAGGGCGGGCTTGCCATGGAGAGCTTCATCAACATGCCACCGGAGGTCGCCTATGGCCTCGCCGTCTGGCGGCCCGTGGCAAAGGACGAAGAGGAGGTCATGGGCAACGGCCTGCCATTCCTTCGGAACAAGGCGCGGCAATACGGATTGATCTAGGCAGGCGCGCTTTCAGCGCCTCCAGGATCGGGACGGGAGGGTCGCTTCATGGCAGTTACAGCGGACGAGGGAGCCGGGACGGTTGCCGTGCTCGACGTCGGCAAGACCAACGTGAAACTCAACGCGGTCACGGCCGATGGTGCCGTCCTTGAAACGCTGAGCGTTGCCAATCCGGTGCTGCCGGGGCCTCCCTGGCGGCACCACGATCTCGATCATCTCGGCGATTGGATCTTCTCCAGTCTCGCCGACCTTGGCCACCGCCATCCGCTAAAAACCTTCGTTGCCGCCGGGCATGGATCCGGCGGCGTGCTGGTCGGCGACGACCCGGATGTGGCGGCCGGTGCGGCTCTTCCCATGATCGATTACGAACAGCCGTTGCCGGAGGCGATCCGGCTTGGCTATGCGCCGCTTTCCGGCTCCTTTTTCGACCGCGGCAGCGCGACGATGCACAGCGCTACGCATCAGGCGCGCCAGCTTTACTGGATGCAGGAGCATGCGCCGGAAGCGGTGGCGTTTGCGCGCTGGTATCTTGGCTTGCCGCAATACTGGGCGTGGCGGCTGTCCGGCGTCGCCGTTTCCGAGGCGAGCCTGCTCGGTGCCCAGTCGCATCTCTGGAATGTCGCGGATCGCTGCTTCGCGCCGATCGTCGCCGAACGGGGATGGCGGCGGCTGATGCCCGACTTTGCCGATGCCTGGCAGGCACTGGGTGACATACGGCCGGCGCTTGTTCGTCGCTTCGGGTTGCCCGAGGGCCTCAGTGTGCTGGCAGGCGGCCACGACAGCAGCCTCAACCACTATCGCTACCAGGCGGCGGGTCTAAGCAATTTCATCGTCATCTCCACCGGGACCTGGATCGTCGGTTTTTCCGGCCGCACGGCGCTCGATCGGCTCGACGAGCACCGCGGCATGACGCTTAACAGCGACGTCTTCGGCCAGCCGCTCGGCGGCATCCTCACCATGGGCGGCCGGGAGTTCCAGCATGTGGCGGGGCGGGAGCCGCCGGACGCGCCCGTGCCCGACGATATCGTTCTTGGCCTGATCGCGCGGCGCACCATGGCGCTGCCGTCCTTTGGCGACGACGACGGGCTTTTTCCCGAGAGCGCCGGGCGAGGGCGCATCAGCGGACCACCGCCGGAAACGCCGATCGAGCGCAAGGCGCTAGCACTCCTCTATTGCGCCTTGCTGACGGCGGAATGCGTGGAGGCGCTCGGCCCAGGCCGCCTGGTCGTGCTCGATGGAAGCTTCCTGCGCGACCCGCTCTATGCTCGCCTCGTTGCGGCACTCCTGCCAAACCGTCGGGTCCGCTTCAATCTGGAGGCCTACGGCGTCGCTTCCGGCGCGGCACTGCTGGCGCGCGAAGGGCGGCGCTCGGCGCCGGTGCCGCTTTCGCTCGCCGATCCGGTCGCTGTTTCCCACCTTTCTCCGGCGGTTGCCGTCTATGCGTCGCAATGGCGGGCACGCGCCCGCCCCGGGAAAAATAACAACTCCAGTCGCGACTTCGAAAGGACATATCGATGACCAAGACCGACATTCTGGCGCTCCGCCGGGAAATGGTGAGCATCTGCTGCCGGATGAACTCTAGCGGCATCAACCAGGGCACCGCCGGCAACATTTCGGTGCGCACCGACAACGGCTTCCTGGTCACACCATCGTCTCTCGCCTACGAGACCATGCAGCCCGAAGACCTGGTTGAGATGGACTTCGACGGCACCTATGCCGGGCTTCGTCCGTCATCCGAGTGGCGGTTTCACCGCGATATCCTGAGGGAGCGCCCCGATATCAACGTCGTGCTGCATTGCCATTCGATCTACGCGACAACGCTCGCCTGCCACCACAAGACCATTCCGAGCTTTCACTACATGACAGGAATTGCCGGCGGCACGACGATCCGCTGCGCCGAATATGCCACCTTCGGCACCCAGGCGCTTTCCGACAATGCGCTGGTCGCGCTCAAGGACCGCACCGCCTGCCTGCTTGGACAGCATGGCCAGATCTCGCTTGGCAAGACGCTCGAGGCGGCACTCTGGCTGGCGATCGAGATCGAGACCCTGTCGCGCATGTATGTCCAGGCGTTGACGCTCGGCGAGCCGCCCATCCTGCCCGATGACGAGATGGAGCGGGTGATCGCCCAGATGCGTCGCATGAGCTATGGTCAGGCCCCTGATGGCGAGGGCGTCAACGACATTGCCCGTCCCCGCGCTGCCTTATGACGCGCCGGTTAACGCGCCTTCTTGCGTCGCTCCACAGCGTCCACTGTAACTGCAATGGCCCCGGGCTTGGGTGTTGCATAAGCGTGCCAGTGCGCTTGCGTACCGCTGCCCCTCTTCTTCCCGGGTTTGCGAAACAGGGTGAATCAACTAATGCTCAGCCATGATGCAACGATATCTGAGTCGGAGATCAGCCACGCCCCATGAGAGCCGGCGCGCACCCCTGACGGTGGCGGCGATGCTGGCTGCGGTCGCGGTGATGTCCGGTTGCACGACGCGACAGGATGTCGGCACGCCGACCGGGAGCGCCATGGTTCCGGCGGAAAACGCCCTGGTTCTGCCGCCGCCTGGTGGACCTGCCGTCCTCAATGTCGTCGAACGGCGCAGGACCAACGCCATCGAGCAGGATATCTATCTCTATACGTCATCGGCAACGCCCGGTCAGAACGTTCTGCGCGCCAAGTTCTTTGGGCCGATGGCAACCAATTTCGACCAGCAGAAGAGCAGCAGCTACGCCGGTTTTCACGACAACAGGATGATGCTGGAGGCGCGCCGCGCCCTTCCTGGCGTTGCCCTGTCGCTCAATCCCTATTTTCTGCAGAACAATTACGGCCCGTTCGGCTATGCCTTCGGTCGTGGCCGGGCAGACGATGCCTGCCTTTTTGCATGGCAGCAGATCCGTCAGGCGGAAAACCGCCGGTCTGCGCTCAAAGGCTACGGCACCATTCAAATCAGGCTGCGCTATTGCGCGACCGGGGCAAGCGAGGCTGAGCTTCTGGCGCTGGTCTACGGCTACACGATCACTGGCACTTTCGGCGACCCCGCCTGGAACCCTTATGGCGCGCCGCCGCCGTTGGACGCAGGGTTCGGCCGAACTGGTAGTCCGATTTATGCACGGGAACAGGCGCCCACGGAAAACGTTCCGATCGTGACGACGCGGCGCGTGACGCAATCCGCGCCGCGCCAGGAAGTCCGTCGCGTCACCCCGGTGCAGACCGAACAGCCGGCCGTTGCGCCGACTACAGGAACATTCATCCCGGTGCCTCAGCCGGATGGCACTGTGACCAGGCAGCAGCCCGACGTCAGTGCCAAATCATTACCGACCGTGATCGTCCCGACCCCAGCCTGCAATGGGCAGCAGGCCGGCGGGACGTGCCCTTAATCGACTGCTAACCATCCTTTGTTATGGCCTTGGTATCGGTTGGGGAACTTGGTCGAATATAGATCGAGCGATACCAGTGGCATGACGCCGAACGCTGGAAGGCAAATGTATGAGCAAGGTCGGATCGGTTGCCGCTTGGGCGTTTTTCTCGCTTTGCGTCATGGCCGTCATCACGTTGCCGGTCAACCTCCAGACGCAGCTGATCGTCAGCGTCCTGATCGTCACCTTCATGGCCATCCTGAAGCTCGCCAATGCCGGCGGGCGGTGGCGGTTGATCGCGCTTGCCTTCGGTACTGCGGTGGTCCTGCGGTATGTCTATTGGCGCACGACGAGCACGTTGCCGCCGCTCAACCAGCTTGAAAACTTCATCCCGGGCTTCCTGCTCTACCTTGCCGAAATGTACAGCGTGATGATGCTGTCGCTCAGCCTGTTCGTGGTGGCGATGCCGCTGCCGCCGCGCAAGGCGAGCTCGATTTCCGACGGCAAGTTTCCCAAGGTCGATGTCTTCGTGCCGTCCTACAACGAAGACGCGGGGCTCCTGGCCAATACGCTCGCCGCTGCCAAGGCAATGGACTATCCGGCCGACAAGCTGACGGTGTGGCTGCTCGACGACGGTGGCACGCTGCAGAAACGCAATTCGGCAAATCTCGTCGAGGCGCAGCGTGCGTCGGCGCGGAATGTGGAATTGCAGACGCTCTGCGACGAACTCGGCGTGCGTTACCTCACACGCGAACGCAACGAGCACGCCAAGGCGGGCAACCTCAACAATGGCATGTTGCATTCCGACGGCGAGCTGATCGCGGTGTTTGACGCCGACCACGCTCCGGCGCGCGACTTCCTGTTGGAGACCGTCGGCTATTTCGAGCAGGATCCGAAACTGTTCCTGGTGCAGACGCCGCACTTCTTCCTCAATCCGGACCCGCTCGAGCGCAATCTGCGCACGTTCGAGAAGATGCCGAGCGAGAACGAGATGTTCTACGGCATCATCCAGCGCGGCCTCGACAAGTGGAATGCCGCGTTCTTCTGCGGATCGGCCGCCGTGCTCAGGCGCAAGGCGCTGGAGGAGTCGGATGGCTTCAGCGGCATGAGCATCACCGAGGACTGCGAAACGGCGCTTGCGCTGCACGGCCGCGGCTGGAACAGCATCTATGTCGACCGCCCGCTGATTGCCGGCCTGCAGCCGGCAACCTTTGCAAGCTTCATCGGCCAGCGCAGCCGCTGGGCGCAGGGCATGATGCAGATTCTCATTTTCCGCTTTCCCCTGTTCAAGGGTGGCCTGTCGATCCCGCAGCGGCTTTGCTACATGTCATCGACGCTGTTCTGGCTGTTTCCCATTCCGCGCACGATCTTTCTGTTCGCGCCACTCTTTTATCTGTTTTTCGATCTCGAGATCTTCACCGCGTCCGGCGGCGAGTTCCTCGCCTATACGCTTGCCTACATGCTCGTGAACCTGATGATGCAGAACTACCTCTATGGTTCGTTCCGCTGGCCGTGGATCTCCGAGCTCTATGAGTTTGCGCAGACGGTGCACCTGCTGCCGGCCGTCATATCGGTGTTGCTGAGGCCGAGCCGACCCACTTTCAAGGTGACGGCAAAGGACGAATCGATCCTGGAAAGCCGGCTCTCGGAAATCGGCCGGCCGTTCTTCGTCATCTTCGCGGTGCTGTTCGTCGCCCTGCTGATGACGGTCTATCGGGTCTACACCGAGCCCTACAAGGCCGACGTGACGCTGGTTGTCGGCGGCTGGAACCTGTTGAACCTGATCATGGCCGGATGCGTGCTCGGCGTCGTCTCCGAGCGCGGTGAGCGGGCGGCTTCGCGCCGCGTCAAGGTGAGCCGCCGCTGTGAGTTCGGGGTTGGCGAAAAATGGTACCCGGCAACGATCGAGGACGTTTCGGCCCATGGCGCACGCGTCCAGGTGTTTGGTATCGACGCTTCGACGGTGCCGACCGACACCGAGGGCGGGATCCGCTTCGAGCCCTATAGCGGCAGCGGCACGCCGGAGACCTTGCCGGTCGCGATCCGGAACAAGGAGATCGCCGGCGACATCACCATCATGGGCTGCCGCTACCTGCCGCAAGTCGCGCGTCATCACAGCCTGGTCGCCGACCTGATCTTTGCCAATTCGCGGCAGTGGAGCGCGTTCCAGAGCGCGCGGCGCGGCAACCCGGGTCTGGTGCGCGGCACATTGTGGTTCCTTTGGCTGGCGCTCTATCAGACGAGCCGCGGGCTCATCTATTTCATGCGCAGCCTGCGCTCATCCGAGACGCAGAAGGAGGGCGCATGATGGTCAGGGCCCTCGCTCTCCTGATCGCGCTGTTGACCGTCGCGACGAGCGCGCTCGCGCAGCCATCGCCGTTCGACATGTCTGGCGAGCGCCCGGCGGACGCGCCCGTCCTGCAACAGCCATCTGAAGCCGGCAACAAGGGCGCAGCATCGGCCGACCAGCCGGCCGTCGTCATGAAGCCTGCCGACTTCAAGCGCTTCATCATTCCGTTCAGCGCCTTGTCCTTGACCGGCGAGGTCGACGAGCGCGCCTGGTCCGTCTATCTGACGCCGGCGCAGGCGCAAACCGCGGCGACGCTGAATTTTGCCTACCAGAACGCCATCGTCGTCGCCCCGGAAGCGTCGATGCTCTCGGTCTTCGTCAACGGCGAACTTGCCGGCGAAGGTCAGATCAGTGCGGCGGAGGCAGCCGCGCCGATCAGCTACGATCTGAAACCCGGGCTGCTGCGTGCCGGTACCAATGACATTCGCTTCAAGGTCCGCCAGCGCCATCGTACGGATTGCACGGTTGAATCGACCTACGAGCTGTGGACGGAGATTGCTCCGGACACGGCTTTCATCCGTTTCACCTCCGGCGACAGCGCGACGCTTACGAGCCTTGATGACGTGCGCGCGGTCGGTCTCGATGCGCGCGGCAGGACGCAGTTCAACCTGGTCGTTCCCGGTCTGCAGCAGCCGAGCCGCACGGCCGCATTGATGCGGCTTGCGCAGGGGCTGGCGTTGCGCGGTCAGATGCCCGCCCAGGAATTTGCCCTCAGCGAAACCATGCCCGAACTCGATAAACCGGGCCAGATCACCGCACTCATAGGCACCGCCGAGGAAGTGGCGCCGCTGATCGAGCGGCTGCCGGACGGCGCCTCGAGCGGGCCGGTCGCCATGTTCGTGACGGACAGCAAGACCAAGGCTTCCGTGCTGGTCATCAGCGGGCCGGATTGGTCTGCGGTCCAGGAAGCGATCGAGGGCGTCACCCAGCCGATGGACCGCCCGAGCAACGTACCGCGCGACGTGATTGCCACCGGGCGCTGGCTTTTGCCGGAGACACCATTGGTCGTTTCGCGCGCGCGGCTTCGCTTCTCCGAACTCGGTGTCGAGACAAGCGAGTTTACCGGCCGGCGCTTTCGCACGCGCTTCTCCGTCGCGGTTCCCTCGGATTTCTATGCGGACGCCTATGGCGATGCGACGCTGCTGCTTGACGCCGCCTACACGGAGACCGTTCTGCCCGGCAGTCACATCGATGTTTACGTCAACGGCAATATCGCATCGACAATTGCGCTGAACTCGGTGACGGGCGATATCCTGCGGCATCTGCCGATCAAGGTGACGATGCGTCACTTCAAGCCCGGCCCCAATGTGATCGAGATCGAGGCGGTCCTTGCCACCGAGCCGGACAAGGCCTGTGCACCCGGGACGCCAGCCTCCAGCGACCCGCGTTTCGCCCTTTTCGACACTTCGGAGTTGCGGATGCCGGATTTCGCGCGGATCGGCCGGCGGCCGAACCTTGCGGCAATTTCCGGGGCTGGGGCGCCCTATCGCAACGACGCCGCTGCCGTTCCATTGTTGCTCGACCGTGCAGACGAAGACACGCTGTCGGCCGCCGCGACGTTTCTTGCTCGGCTGGCCGTTGCCGGTGGCAGGCCAATTGCCGTTGAGGTCATCACGTCGCCGCTTGCGGCTGGCAACCGCAACACGCTCTTCGTGGGAGCCATGCCGCAACTGTCGAAGACCGTGCTGACGCAAGTCGGCATCGATCCCGCCCGACAGATGTCGTGGGGCAATGCCGAAGACTCCGGCCAAAGAGACGAAACGCAAAAGGCAATCGACGAATGGCGCACACGTCTGAGCGGCGGTGCATGGCGAAACCAGGTCACCGCCTTTCAGACCTGGGTGAAGCAGGAATTCGACATCTCGCTGAACTCGCTGCGCATCCTGCCGGAAGCGCAGGCTGAGTACGCGCCGCCTGAAAGTGCAGGCCTCGTCCTCGCCCAGGGCGCCAACCCGACCGATGACGCGACATGGACGCTGCTGACGGCACCGACGTCAAAGCGCCTGCGCGAGGGCACTGCGGCAATCGCCGACGTCACGCGTTGGCAGCACCTCGCCGGCCGGGTCTCGGCCTATGAACCGGCGACCGACAACATCGAGATCACGCCGGTCACGGGGTTCGATTTCGTTCAGACGCAACCGCCGTCTCTCACCAACTATCGCCTGATCCTTGCGAACTGGCTGTCCAGCAACATCATGTTCTACGCGCTGCTGTTAATCGTGCTGTCGGTGCTGCTCGGGCTGGCGACGTCCTCCATGCTCACCCGCCTGGGGCGCCGACAATGAGCTGGCGAACCGCTCTCCTTGCCGTATTGTTTGCGCTGATCGCGCCGCTTGCGGCCGGCGCAGCCGAAGGGAGCGGCTCGGTGAACGCAAACGACTGGGAACAGTACAAGGCGCGCTTTCTCGATCCGGGCGGGCGTATCATCGACGACGGCAACGGCAATGTCAGCCACAGTGAAGGGCAGGGCTATGGCCTGCTTTTGGCGGTGCTGGCCGAAAACCCAGCCGACTTTGCGCTGATCTGGTCGTTCACGCGCCGCGAGCTCTTGCTCAGGGATGACGGACTGGCTGCCTGGAAATGGAGCCCGTCCGAAACGCCCCACGTGATCGACATCAACAATGCCACCGACGGCGACATCCTGATCGCCTATGCGCTGGTGTTGGCAGCCGAACGCTGGCAGAGGGACGACTATCTGCAAGCAGCAGCGCGGATTGCAAAAGCCATTCTCGACCATGCCGTGCTCGATCATGGCGGCCACGTGCTGCTCATGCCGGGGGTCTCGGGTTTCGGCACGACCGACCGTCCCGATGGTCCCGTCGTCAATCCGTCCTATTGGATCTTCGAAGCGTTCCCGGTTCTCGACCGGGTGGCGCCGTCGCAGCGCTGGAAGGAGATGTCCGACGCTGGCCTCTGGCTTCTCGCCGCCGCGCAGACCGGGGCGAGAAAACTGCCGACCGATTGGGTGAGCCTCAGGGCGGCGCCGAAACCCGCGCAAGGCTTTCCTGCCGAATTCGGCTATAACGCGCTGCGGATACCACTGTACCTTGCGCGGGCTGACATGGGCGATCGGGAGCTGATGATGCGGTTGCGAAGCGGTATCGCCGGAAACGGTGATTCGCTGGTTCTGACCGACGCCTCCGGAGCCGTGCAAAAGAGCCTGTCAGACCCCGGTTATCGTTTTGTTAACCATATTCTGGCCTGTGTCTTGGACCGGGTCCCGATACCCGACAGCGTCAAGGTGTTCAGCCCGACGCAATATTATCCTTCCACGCTGCACCTCTTGGGGCTGTCATATGTGAAGGAGAAGCGTCCGGAGTGTCTATGAAGTCCTCAATCGTTGCCATTGCCGCTGTTATGACCACGGCGATCGGGGTTGCCGGACTGGCCGATGGCGGATTCCTGCGCCAAGACAGCAACAAATTCAAAGGACTACAGCAACAGGACACGGCCGGGATCGTCACCGCCTCAACGGACCAGGGTATCCATAGCCCGGCTCCGCAGTTTACCGAGGTGGCCCAGGCGGAGAGACCCTCTGAAGAAGCAAAGAGCGAAAAGGGCCAGCCCGTCGTCGACGAATCGGCGCTTCGCTATTTCGCAGCCAAGGGTGATACGGCCCGCTTGCAGGCGGAAATCTCGCGGCTGCGCTCACTTTATCCCGATTGGGTTCCGCCTGCTGATCCTCTCGCGGTACCGCGCAACAATGACGTCGCGCTCGAAACCATGTGGCGGCTCTACTCGGAAGGGCGTTACGCCGAAGTCCGCAAGGCGATCGCCGAGCGCCAGTCGAAAGAAGCCGCCTGGCAGCCACCATCGGACCTCCTGGAGCGTCTCAACGTTGCTGAGGCGCGGGCCCGGCTGGTCAACGCCTCCGAGCTCAAGCAGTACGAGACCGTCATATCGGTCGCTGCGAGCACGCCAAGCCTGTTGACCTGCTCCGAGGTGGACGTGCTGTGGCACGTCGCCAATGCCTTTGCCGAAACCAAGCGACCGGAGCGTGCCCGCGACGCCTATCTGTATGTGTTGAAAAACTGCGACAACGCACCGGAGCGGCTCGCAACCGTGCAGAAGGCTTCGGCCGTTCTGCCCTATGCCACGCTGCAGGATCTGCTCGCCTATGAACGCACGACGCAGGAAGGCGCACCGGAATTCGAGAGCATTCGCGACGATCTCGCCCGGCGCTTCGTCGCCGAGGGCGACGAAGACAAGGCGCTCGCGGTCGATCCCAAATATGTCCAGCGGGTCGAGAAGCTTGCGGAGGCGGGAGGGGCGGCGAGCGACGCGCTTCTGCTCGGCTGGTATCAGCTGCGCCGCGACAACATGAGCGCCGCCGAGCAATGGTTCCGCCGTGCCCACGACAAGGAAGACAGCGCATCTGCGTCGCAGGGTCTGGCTTTGACGCTGATCGCCCGCAAGGCGCCGGCCGAGGCAGAGGCGGTCCTTTATTCGTGGCGCGACAGCTCTCCCGACGCGACTGCGACCTATTTTGCCGCCACAGCCAACCTTCTGGCGATCGACCCGCCCGTGGCGCTGGATGCAGCCGTCCTTGCCCGGATCGCTGAAGAGACGACCAAGGGTCGCGATCCGGCGACGGCCCAGCAGTTTGGCTGGTATGCCCGCGCGCTCAACCAGCCGGCAACGGCGGCGCAGTGGTTTTCGACGGCGTTGCGGTGGAAACCGGACGATGAACCCTCCGCTTACGGTCTTGCGCTCAGCCGCGATCAATTGGGCGACAAGGACGGCGTGGTCGAGATCCAGCGTTTGTGGTCGGGGCGCTCAGAGCGAATCGCCCGCCTGGGAGAAGTCCAGGAGAAGCTCGACGAGGTCAACCGGGTTCAGGTGCCGACGACCGTAACGCAGCAGACCCAGCAGACCCAGCAGACCGCCCAGCCACAAGCAACCGCACGCACGACCATTGTCACGGAAACGGTCGAGCAGCCCGTCGCCCAGAGGCCGCGTACGGGCGGTGTCGCTCAAAAGGCCGTCCGCAATGGGGGCGGTTGCAGGACCTCGATCAATCCAGCCGCGCTTGCGCCGCAGGCGGCGCTCACGCGCGGCTGGTGCCTGATGGATCTTAACCGCCCGCTTGAGGCAGCCGAGGCCTTCGAGGTCGCGTTGCAGGCACCGGCATCGCAGGTCCGCGAGGACGCCGCGTACGGCCAGAGCCTTGCCTATCTGCGCGCCGGGCTCACCAACAAGGCTGCGGTTTCGGCCACCCGGTCGAAGCAGAACCGGGGCAGGACGGAAGAGCTGCAGACTGCGATCCTGGCAGACAGGGCCATCGCCGCTTTCGATGCCAAACGCTATCGGGAGACCATCTTGTTCCTCGACCAGCTCGGACAGATTTCGAGCCGTCGTCAGGATCTGATGGTTCTGCGCGGTTACGCCTACATGAACCTCAAATACTACGACGAAGCACGCCGGATTTTCGAGGCGCTTGCCGCAACGGGCAACCGTGACGCCATGAAAGGGCTAAATGCCGTGACCAAATCGCAGGAAATTTGGCCCAACAAGTGAGCCGCAACCGACGCTGAGAAACGCGTCTGCTGCCGATGCTCGGAACTGCCGGTGGAGCCACCTGCAAACGTGAACCGACCGCTTCGCGCAAAAGATGCAATCACGGGACGCCCCCCTTTTTTCATATCGTGCTTGGCTTCACACCTCTTTGGAAGGAAATTAGCGAAACGCGGTGCTATCGTCCTGACCGACCGCGGGCGTTGATATCATTGCAATCACGACGATCCGCGTAGAGGATGGGATGTATCGTCCGGCCGCTGTGGGAGGAGACCGCGCGGCCCGGAACGACGGGAGGACAGGACATGTTTCAGGGCGGGTTGACCTTCGCGCTCGGTGAAGACATCGAGGCATTGCGTGAGACGGTGCGCCGGTTTGCGGCCGAACGCATCGCGCCGCTGGCGGACGAGACCGATCGCAGCAATGCGTTTCCGATGCAGCTTTGGCGGGAAATGGGCGAACTTGGCCTGCTCGGCATTACCGCCGACGAGGCCTATGGCGGCGCCGGGATGGGCTATCTGGCCCACTGCGTGGCGATGGAAGAAATCAGCCGCGCCTCCGCCTCGATCGCCCTCAGCTATGGCGCACATTCCAATCTCTGCGTCAACCAGATCAACCGCAACGGCACGGATGCGCAGAAGGCGCGATATCTGCCGAAGCTGATTTCCGGCGAGCACGTCGGGGCGCTGGCGATGTCCGAGCCCGGCGCCGGCTCCGACGTCGTGTCGATGACGCTCAAGGCCGACAAGCGCGGCGACCGCTATGTGCTGAACGGCAGCAAGATGTGGATCACCAACGGCCCGGACGCCGACGTGCTCGTTGTCTACGCCAAGACCGACCCGACGGCCGGTCCGCGCGGGATCACGGCCTTTCTCGTCGAAAAGGGCTGCGCCGGGTTTTCGACCGGCCAGAAGCTCGACAAACTTGGCATGCGTGGCTCCAATACCTGCGAACTGATTTTCCGGGATTGCGAGGTGCCGGAGGAAAACGTGCTCGGCACGATCGGCGGCGGCGTGCGCGTGCTGATGTCGGGCCTCGACTACGAGCGCGTGGTGCTGTCTGCCGGTCCGCTCGGCATCATGGCCGCCTGCCTCGATGTCGTCGTCCCCTATCTGCATGAGCGCAAGCAGTTTGGCCAGGCGATCGGCGAATTCCAGCTGATGCAGGGCAAGCTCGCGGACATGTACGTGACGGCAAATGCGGCACGCGCCTATGTCTATGCGGTGGCGGCCGCCTGTGACCGCGGCGAGACGGCGCGCAAGGATGCGGCCGGCTGCATCCTCTATGCGGCCGAGAAGGCGACGGCGCTGGCGCTTGAAGCGATCCAGGCGCTTGGCGGCAACGGCTACACCAACGACTATCCGGCAGGGCGGTTGCTGCGCGATGCAAAGCTCTACGAGATCGGCGCCGGCACCAGCGAAATCCGCCGCATGCTGATCGGCCGTGAGCTGTTCAGCGAGACGCGCTAGGCCGGCGGGAGCCGCCGACGCACTGTGTTGCTCCGGAAGACCGTGATGAAAGCTGCGGCCGAACTCGATCGAATGAGGACTTGATGACCGTTCTGAAATCCCACGTCCAGCCGTCCTCCGATACATTCAAAGCGAACCAGGCAGCCATGGCCGAGGCAATCGCGACGGTCGAGGATGCCGTGAAACTGGCCGCCGGCGGCGGAGGCGACGCGGCGCGCGAGCGCCATGTCAGCCGTGGCAAGTTGCTGCCGCGCGACCGGGTGGCGGGCCTCATCGACCCGGGGACGCCGTTCCTCGAAGTCGGCACGACGGCGGCGCACGGCATGTACAATGGCGATGCGCCGGCCGCTGGGCTGATTACCGGCATTGGCCGCGTGTCTGGACGCGAATGCATGATCGTCTGCAACGACCCGACGGTCAAAGGCGGCACCTATTATCCGCTGACCGTGAAGAAGCATCTGAGGGCGCAGGAGATTGCTGCCGACAATCATCTGCCCTGCATCTACCTGGTCGATTCCGGCGGTGCGAACCTGCCGAACCAGGACGAGGTCTTCCCGGACCGCGACCATTTCGGCCGGATCTTCTATAACCAGGCGAACATGTCGGCGGCAGGCATTCCCCAGATCGCCGTGGTGATGGGGTCGTGCACGGCCGGCGGCGCCTACGTGCCTGCCATGTCGGACGAGACGATCATCGTCGAAGGTCAGGGCACGATTTTTCTCGCCGGGCCGCCGCTTGTGCGCGCAGCGACCGGCGAGGTCGTTTCGGCCGAAGATCTCGGCGGCGCCGATGTGCACACGCGGCTGTCGGGCGTCGCCGATCATCTGGCGCGCGACGACGCCCATGCGCTGGCGCTCGCCCGCCGGGCTGTCGGCGCGCTCAACCGCCACAAGCCCCGCACGGTGGAACTCGCCACGCCGGAGCCGCCGCTCTACGATCCGCAGGAAATCGCCGGCATCGTGCCTTCCGACCTGCGCACCCCCTACGATATTCGCGAGGTCATCGCCCGTGTCGTCGACGGCTCCCGCTTCGACGAATTCAAGGCGCGCTATGGCACCACGCTCGTCTGCGGTTTTGCCCATGTGCACGGCATCCCCGTCGGCATCATCGCCAACAACGGCGTGCTGTTTTCGGAATCGGCGCTGAAGGGCGCGCATTTCGTCGAGTTGTGCGCTCAGCGCAAGATCCCGCTCGTCTTCCTGCAAAACATCACCGGCTTCATGGTCGGGCGAAAGTACGAGACCGAGGGCATCGCCAAGCATGGCGCCAAGCTGGTGACGGCGGTGGCGACGGCGCGGGTGCCGAAGGTGACGATGCTGGTCGGCGGTTCGTTCGGCGCCGGCAACTACGGTATGTGCGGGCGCGCGTTTTCGCCGCGCTTCCTGTGGACCTGGCCGAACAGCCGCATCTCCGTCATGGGCGGCGAGCAGGCGGCCGGCGTATTGACGACTGTGCGTAGCGAGGCGCTCAAGCGCGCCGGCACGCCCTGGAACGATGAGGACGAAGCGCGGTTCCGCCAGCCGATCCTCGATTTGTTCGAGCGCCAGAGCCACCCGCTCTATGCTTCGGCCAGGCTCTGGGATGACGGTGTCGTCGACCCGCGCAAGAGCCGCGACGTGCTCGGCCTGTCGCTCTCGGCGGCGCTGAACGCGCCGATCGAGGATACGCGCTTCGGCCTTTTCAGAATGTAGGGATGAGCGGATGAAGCGAGACAACATCAACGCCACGAATGCACCCCAACCCCGCGGCGGCTATTCGCAGGCGGTGCGCCTTGAAGGTTTCGACCGCCTGCTCTTCGTCAGCGGCCAGGTGCCGCTGACGGCGGAAGACAAGGTGCCGGAGGGGTTCGAGGCGCAGGCACGTCAGGTCTGGGCGAACATCGATGCGCAGCTGACCGCCGCCGGCATGACGAAGGCCGATATCGTCAAGGCGACAGTGCTGCTTGCCGACCGAGAATACGCCATGGCCAACCGCGCGGCGCGTCAGGAATATCTGGGCGCACTTGCACCCGCCATGACGGTTGCGATCGCCGGGATTTTCGATGCCGCCTGGTTGCTCGAAATTGATGTGATCGCGGCGCAATAGCCCCGGAGATGCCGATGTTTTCCAAGCTTCTGATTGCCAATCGCGGCGAGATCGCCTGCCGGGTGATGCGCACCGCCCGCCGCCTCGGCATCCACACGGTTGCCGTCTACTCCGACGCCGATGTCGGGGCGCTGCATGTCAGGCTCGCCGACGAGGCGGTCCGCATCGGTGCTGCCCCGGCACTCGAAAGCTACCTTTCCGTTGAGCGCATTCTTGCGGCGGCGCGGGCTGTCGGCGCCGATGCGATCCACCCGGGTTACGGCTTCCTGTCGGAGAACGCCGATTTCGCTGAAGCCGTCGAGGCAGCCGGCATCACCTTTGTCGGCCCGTCGGCCCGCGCCATCCGTGCCATGGGCCTGAAGGATGCCGCCAAGGCGCTGATGGAGCAATCGGGCGTCCCCGTCGTTCCCGGTTACCATGGCGAAAGGCAGGAGGCGGATTTCCTCGCTGAAAGAGCGGAAGATGTTGGCTATCCGGTGCTGATCAAGGCGCGCGCCGGCGGCGGCGGCAAGGGCATGCGGCGCGTCGATGGCGCTGCAGATTTTCCGGCCGCGCTCGAAGCGGCGCGCCGCGAGGCCGAAGCCGCCTTCGGCGACGGCTCGGTGCTGATCGAAAAATACCTGACGAAGCCGCGGCATATCGAAGTACAGGTGTTCGGCGATCGGCACGGCAACATTCTGCATCTCTTCGAACGTGACTGCTCGCTGCAGCGCCGCCACCAGAAGGTGATCGAGGAGGCGCCCGCTCCAGGCATGACCGCGGAAGTGCGCCGCGCCATGGGCGACGCGGCGGTAAGGGCAGCGCAGGCGATCGGCTATGTTGGCGCGGGCACCGTCGAGTTCATCGCTGACGTGACCAACGGACTGTGGCCGGACCAGTTCTATTTCATGGAAATGAACACGCGGCTGCAGGTCGAGCATCCGGTCACGGAAGCGATCACCGGGATCGATCTTGTCGAATGGCAATTGCGTGCCGCGGCCGGCGAGGCGCTGCCGAAGCGCCAGAGCGAGATCAGCATTGATGGGTGGGCGTTCGAGGCCCGTATCTATGCGGAAGACCCGGCACGCGGGTTCCTGCCGGCGACCGGCCAACTGACGACGATGAGCTTTCCTGAGGACGGCGTGCGCGTCGATGCCGGCGTCAGGCAAGGCGACCGGATCACGACGTTCTACGATCCGCTGATCGCCAAGCTGATTGTGCACGGACCGAACCGCTCGACCGCGCTCGCCAAGCTGGAAAGTGCGCTGAGGGCGTGCCGCATCGGCGGTACCGTCACCAATCTTGAGTTTCTCGCACGTCTTGCGGCGGAGCCCGATTTTCGCGCCGGCCGGCCGGATACCGGCCTGATCGACCGCTCTATCGAACAACTTTCGGCGCCGCTCGCCCCGAGCGACGCGGCGCTTGCACTGGCGGCGATCGTCTCGACAGGCGCGCTCCAGCCGGGCGGCTCCGCCGATCCGTGGTCGTCGCTTGGCTATTGGCAAATCTGGGGCGATGCCAGCAGAAACGTGGCGATCGAGCACACCGGTGGACGGGCGAGCGTAACACTTGCAGCGCGTGGGCGCGATCAGTTCGCGGTGCATACGGGAACGGCGGCGCTGCCGGTGGTGATCCTTGACCGCTTCGCCGACGGCGCGCGCGCCGAGGTTTCAGGCGCACAGCTAGAGTTCCGTTTCTTGCGCGAAGGAGAGCAGATCACCCTTTTCCTCAACGGCGACACCTATGTCATGCGGCTGCCCGACGCCCTTGGTGCGGGCCATTCCAGCGAGGTCGCCGACGACGCGATTTCGGCGCCGATGCCGGGCATCGTCAAGTTGATCCAGGTTCGCCCGGGCGACACGGTCGTGAAAGGCCAGCCGCTGGCCGTGATGGAAGCGATGAAGATGGAACTGACGCTGTCGGCCTCGCGCGCCGGCGTGGTCGAAAGCGTGCAGGTCAGCGAAGGCGAACAGGTCAGCGCCGGGGCGGTTCTGGTGATGCTTGAACCGGAGCGCACCGAATGAACGGACCAGCGCGGGAGCATGTGACGATCGTCGAAATGGCGCCGCGCGACGGGCTCCAGAACGAAAGCCACCTGGTCGATACCGCCGACAAGATCCGCCTTGTCGATCTTCTCTCGGACTGCGGCTACGAGCGCATCGAAGTGACGAGCTTCGTCAGCCCGAAATGGGTGCCGCAGATGGCCGACGCGGCTGAGGTGATGGCCGGCATCAGCCGGCGCTCCGGGACGCGTTACGCGGTGCTGACGCCCAACATGCGTGGGCTTGAGGCCGCGATCGATGCCCAAGCCGACGAGGTGGCGATCTTTGCCTCGGCATCCGAGACCTTCTCGCAGAAGAACATCAATTGTTCGATCGCAGAAAGCATCGAACGGTTCAGGCTCGTTGCCGAAATTTGCCAGCAAAGGGGGCTGATGCTGCGCGGCTACGTCAGTTGCGTCGTCGAGTGTCCCTATGAGGGCGCGATCGCGCCGGCCAGTGCGGCATACGTCGCCGGCCTGCTTGACGACCTCGGCTGTTACGAAGTCAGTCTCGGCGACACGATCGGACGCGGCACGCCGGAAGCGGTGGACCGGATGCTCGCAAAGGTGCTGGAAGGCATCCCGTCAGAGCGGCTTGCCGGACATTTCCACGACACGTCGGGCCGCGCGCTCGACAACATTGCCGTTGCGCTTGATCGCGGATTGCGGGTGTTCGACGCATCCGCTGGCGGCCTTGGCGGATGTCCCTATGCGCCGGGGGCGGCCGGCAATGTCGATACGCTTACGGTCAACGCATTCGTGGCGGCCAAGGGGTTTTCAACCGGTCTGGATGCGGCGAAGCTCGAGCAAGCGGCTGCTTTCGCGCGGACCTTGAGGAGTGGCCAATGACGTTCGAGACGATCCGCATTGTGACCGATGCCCGCGGTGTGGCTCGGTTGACGCTGGCTCTGCCGCAGAAGCACAACGCTCTCTCGGCCACAATGATCGGCGAATTGACCGAAGCGGCCGAAACCCTGTCGACCGACCGCGCTGTTCGCCTCGTTGTCCTGGATGCGGAGGGCCGCAGCTTCTGCGCCGGCGGCGATCTCGGCTGGATGCGCGAGCAGTTCGACGCGGATCGAGCGACCCGCATTGCCGAGGCGACCCGTCTGGCGATGATGTTCAAGGCGCTGAACGAGATTGCCAAGCCCGTGATCGGGCGCGTGCACGGCAATGCCTTCGGCGGCGGCGTTGGCCTGGTGAGCATCTGCGATGCGGCCGTTGCCTCGGCCGATGCCAGGTTCGGTCTGACCGAAACCCGCCTCGGCCTGATCCCGGCGACGATCAGCCCCTATGTCGTCGCCCGCATCGGTGAAGGCAAGGCCCGCCCGCTGTTCATGTCCGCCCGCCTGTTTAGCGCCGAGGAAGCGCGTGCCATCGGGCTGGTGACCACAGTCGTTGCGGCGGATGACCTGGATGCGGCAATCGAAGCGGAGATCGAGCCGTATCTGACTGCCGCACCCGAGGCCACGGGCCGGGCCAAACGGTTGGCCCGTTCGCTCGGCGTTCCGATCACCGAAGACACCATCGCGGCGACCATTGAACAATTGGCGGACTGCTGGGAATCGAACGAGGCCCGCGAGGGCGTCGGCGCCTTCTTCGAAAAACGGGAGCCTTCTTGGCGGCAATAGGCCTTCCTTGATTTGAGCAAGTTTTGATCCTATTTTGATTGCATGGTGATCAAAATAAGATCGGATCGTGCCATGGCCGCCGTCAGTTTCAACATGTCCGCCGCCGATTACGGCGATAGTCAATCGTCCTTCCTGTCCGCCCGGCTGGTTGCCGATCGCCTCGGCGTGACACTGGCCGAACTGGCGAAACTCATTGGCGTCGCGCGCAACACGCTGACGGCGAAGTCGAGTGCGCGCAAGGTCGATGCGGCGCTGAGCGGCGTCGTGCGTATTCTCGCCATGGCCGGCGAAATGGCGGGCGACGACAGCCGCGCCGTCATCTGGTTCAAGCACCAGCCGATCCCGGGATGGGCGGGCAAGACCGCCTATGACCTCGTCGGCGAGGGCAAGACCGACAAGGTGCTTGTCTATCTCGAAGCCGTACGCTCCGGTGTTTACGCCTGATGTCGGCAAGCGCGCCGGTGCGCCTCTGGCGCGCCTATGTGCCGCGCTGGGCGCATGCACCGCTTTCCGGTGAAGGAGCCGCGCGTTTCGGCGGGCGGTGGAATCCCGTGGGGATGCCGACGATCTATGCGGCGCGCGAACTGTCGACCGCCTGGGCCGAATACAATCAAGGCTTCGTCCAGCATCCGGCACTGATTGCACAGCTCGAATTGAGCGGCGCACGGCTCGCTGACCTGACGACATCAGAAGGGCTCGAGGCTGTCGGTCAAACCAGCGAGATCCATCGCTGCGAATGGCGCGATGCGCTCGATCGCGGTCTCGTGCCCGAGACGCACCGTTTGCAGGCAGAGCTCGACGCGCGCGGCTTCGACGGTCTGATCTATCCGTCCTTCATGTCACCCGGCGGCACCTGTGTAGCACTTTGGCGCTGGAACGTCGGCGGAGCGGAGCTGAAGGTTGTCGATCCCGAAGGTCGTCTGCCGAAGACGCCCGCCTCCTGGCTATGAGCTTTCGGAAGTCCCACGCATCACGCATCCGGGCGGACCTCCGCCCTGGTTGTCCGCAAACTGCTTAGAGGACCTTGCCGGGATTGAGGATGCCGTTGGGGTCGATCGCGCTCTTAATCCGCCGCATCAGTTCGAGTTCTGCGGGGCTTCGCGAATGGTCGAGGAAGTCCCGCTTCAGCGCGCCGATGCCGTGTTCGGCCGAGATCGAACCGCGGTAGCGCCGCACGATCTCATAGACGATGCCGTCGACGACATGCGGTGTATCCGCATCGTTGCCGGGATCCGAGAAGGCGATGTGCAGATTGCTGTCGGCAACATGTCCGAAGAAGGAGACGTGGGCAGCCGGAAAACGTGCAGCCAGCGCCTGCCCGCATTCGTCGGCGAAGCGGCCGATATCGCCGATCGGCAGGCTGACGTCGAGGTTGACCAGCGCCGGCAGTTGGCTGTCCATCGCGTGGCCTTCGCGAACGCTCCAGAATGCCCGGCTCTCTTTTTCGGACTGGGCGATGAGGGCGTCGCTAATGATTTCGTCTTCGAGCGCCGCGCCGAGAAAGGCTTCGAACGTGTCGCGCACACCGCTCTCGCCCTCCAGGAAGTCCTGCTCGACAATGACCGCGAAGGGCGGGATTTCGCCGAACAACCGTTGTTTCTCCGCCTCGGCGTTGAAGCGGAAATAGGTTTCCCACATGGCCTCGAAGGCCGAGAGACCCGGTAGACCGCGTTGGCAGCGCGCGAGGAAGGAAACGACGTTTTCGTAGCTGTCGAGCGCGCAGAGCGCCGTCAGCCGGCCAGCCGGCAGCGGCCGCAGCCGGAGCACGGCGCGGGTGATCACGCCGAGCGTGCCTTCAGAGCCGATGAAATACTGCCGTAGATCGTAGCCGGTGTTGTTCTTGATCATCTTGTTGAGCGACGAGACGATCGTGCCGTCGGCAAGCACGACTTCAAGGCCAAGCACATTGTCGCGGGTCACGCCGTAGCGAAGCACGCGGATGCCGCCGGCATTGGTGGCGAGATTGCCGCCGATCTGGCAGGTACCGCGCGCGCCGAGATCGATCGGCAAAAGGAAGCCCGCGTCCTCCGCGGCGCGCTGCGCCACTTCAAGTGGCGTGCCGGCGCGCACGGTCATGGTTCCCGCCTGCGTGTCGATCTCCTCTATTCCGGTGAAGCGCTCGAGCGAGATCACGATCGCCTCGCTGTTTGCATTGGCGCCGCCGGCAAGCCCGGTCAGTCCGCCCTGAACGACAACGGCCTGGCCGCGCTCGTTGCAGAGGCGCAGCGCTTCGGCGATCTCTTCGCTGCTTGTCGGGCGCAGAACGGCTTTCGGCAGGTCATGGCCCGTAAGGCTGGCGTCGCTGCGATGGCGCTCGCCGATGTCGGTACCGGTCAGCACGATGTCGCCGAGGCTTTGCTTGAGGTCGTCGACGATGGTCATGCAGCGCTTCTCCCGTTGCCGCGCCTCAATCGCCGGCGCGGTGGGTTCTGCTTAGCGCATATCGGAAGACACGGATATCCGCACGGCGACGCGCAGACTGTGCTTTGCCGCCGCGTGATCGCTCCGCGAGAGGGTTCAATTGGTGTGGAACGGTGGGCTCCGCTTGGGAGCCCACGTTGCGAGATCGGCTCAGGTGCCCGTGCGGGCCAGTTCGAAGCTCTCGGCTTCCGCGGACGCGACATCGGCACGGTCTTCCGTCACCTCCGCCTTTGCGCTCACAGCAGCCTGCGCTTCCCTGAACAGTTTCCACTTAGTCGGGCGGAAGGCGATGCGGCTGTGTTCTCCGGCATTGGCGCGTTCGGGCGGCAGTTCGATCTCGACATGCGGGTGGTTGCGGCCAAGGTCGAGTTCGAGATGGCGGGTGCCGGCGACCCGGCGGCTGGCGGTGACGAGGCCGGCGAGACAGCCGCCGCAGCCGTCGATCAGCTCGA